>Ga0315336_1000402_pt1 | contig 127254 bp, 115 predicted proteins | sample ASW5metaG_FD_204512 | JGI IMG/M metagenome (GOLD analysis project Ga0315336, IMG submission 204512) | Ammonia-oxidizing marine archaeal communities from Monterey Bay, California, United States - ASW #5 | ecosystem: Environmental > Aquatic > Marine > Intertidal zone | place: USA: California... | reverse complement strand
GTACTTCGGTGGTTTGATTGCGAAGGAGAAAGCATATGCGTCGGCTAGTGTTATTCATGATGGCGATTTTGCTCGTAGCAGGAACGGCTACAGCGCAAAACGCCAGTTCAGAATTGCGTGGTGAGGTTGTTGACGACCAAGGTCTCGCTCTTCCGGGTGTGACCGTTGTTGCTACCAACCAGGATAACGGGCAGTTCCGAGAGACCGTTGCGAACGTTGACGGCTCTTTCTTCTTCCCGGTTATGTCTCCTGGCACCTACGAGATCACGGCAGAGTTGCCGGGGTTCCGGCGCTACATCCGACCGGATGTTCCGTTGACGGTCGGGTCGTCATTCAATCTCACCGTTGAGTTGACGGTGGGCGGTATCGAGGAAGAGATTACCGTTACCGCTGAGGCTCCACTGGTTGACACGACTTCGAAGGAAGTCGGCGGCTACGTTCAGCAGCAAGAGTTGCTGGATACGCCATCGTTCAACCGGAACTTCACTGGATATCTCGACTTGGTACCTGGAGTGGTCGCGACTGGGTCCACTTCCTCCTTCGCAGCTGACTCCATCATGGTTAACGGCCAGGACTCCTCGAACGTGGCCTACAACTTTGATGGCGCTAGCAACGATGATGACCACTTGGGTGGCTCCGCTGGCGCGCAGGCGCGGATTCCGATCGAAGCGGTGCAAGAGTTCCAGCTTCTTACCGGACAGTTTGACGCCGAGTTCGGACTCGCTTCGGGCGGCGTGCTCAACGCTGTTTCGAAGTCGGGAACGAATGAGTTTCATGGAGCCATGTTTGCCTTCGTGAAGGGGCATCAGATGACGGCGAAGGACTACTTCGTTGCCTCGCAGAGTCTGGTGAAGCCGGACACGGCGGAGAAGCAGTTGGGATTCACCGTTGGTGGCCCGATTATCAGAGACAAGGTGCATTTCTTCTGGAGCCTCGAGCGGCCGATTCTTGATACGGGTGTGACGGTAAATATTCCGTCCCGGCCGGACCAGAACCGCGCTGAGATCGAAGCGGTGCGACCGTGGAACTTCTTTCTCCGTGGCGACCATCAGATCAATGCGAACAATACGTGGGGAGGCCGTTGGCTGTATGAAACGTCCCCATCAACCCACGCAGCTTCGAACTGGGGCATTGGCACCGCGCAGCATGAGCACGACCACGACTGGGCAGCCGGTGGGTCAATCAACTCAGTCATCGGGAACAACAAAGTCAACGTGCTGAGGTTTGGTGAAGTTTACGAGGACCTGCACTGGGGCTCGACCGACGAATCTTTTGCCTCGCCGCCAAAGGCGCAGATCACGCAGCCGCCGCAACTTAATTACCTGGACTGGATCGGTGGAACCCATAACACGATGTTCCGGCGGATCAACTGGACACTTAGCGCAGAAAACCAGTTCTCGGTGTTTGTCCCGGACAAGAATGGTGACCACGACCTTAAATTTGGTGTTGCGTGGCGCTACATGAACCTGAACTACAACTCTAACGGACGTCGGAACGGGCGGTTTATCTTCGACACGAACAAGGACTTCAATGCGTCGGACTACTCCACCTACCCCGAGCGTTTGTCGATTCAGGTGCCGAACAACCAGCACTACGTCATGACGGGAACCGTTCTCAGTGGTTTCGCGCAAGACAAGTGGCAGCTGAACGACAGGACAACGTTGAGTATCGGCTTCCGGTATGACGTGGAGATCATGCCAACGCCGAACGCGGACAACGAGTTCTACGGCGCGCCGGTGAGTGCCTCGGTCTACCCGATGGACAAAAACAACCTCGCGCCACGGCTCGGTTTTTCGCATGTCCTTGATGATGCCGGACGGACCGTGCTACGGGGTGGAATGGGTCGCTTCTACCAGAAGTTCCGCGTCACCCACATCGATAACACGTTCGGTGAGCAGATGTACGACGATTCGTTCAACGTGACTCTGCCACTGGATGGCGTCGACTCAGGGCCGTCGAATGGTCTGCGGCCAACCGCTGCCTATCTGAAAGACGGGCCAACGGTTAATTGGGCGGTTATTGATGCGCTCTACCCGCCAGGGTCGAAGGTGCTGAACGCTGGTAATATCCGGTTTGACAATTCGGGCCGGCAGAACCCTTATGCCGACCAACTGTCATTCGGGTTCGAGCGTCAGGTAGCTGACAATATGGCGTTAAGCATGGACTACATCCGTGTCATGCAACGTGACCAGCTGATTCTGTTCAATCACAACCAGCCCGAACGCATCAGCACGGCGCGGACGGCGAAGATTCAGCGGCCTAACTCGACCTACGTCGATGACGTCTATCAACTCCTCAATGGTGGTTCGATCGACCACGATGCATTGCAGGTGTCGTTAGACAAGCGGTTCAGCAACAACTACCGCTTCCGCGTTTCCTACACCCTAGGGAATACCCGAGGCAACACTCGCCAAGGTGACGCCCAGGCCGTGTATACCCAGGCTGCCGGAGACCTGAATCTGTCCGCGAACCATGGACCGTCGGACTTCGACCGCCGGCATAACCTCGTGGCCAACACCACCATTGCTGTTCCTGGCACCGGTGGTCTGCGGGTGAGTGGCATCATTCGGGTCCGGAGTGGAGCACGCTTCTCACTGCTCGACAGCACCTTGGATACGAACAAGAACGGCACCGCGAACGACGAGTGGTTGGCGGCAGGGAGCTATTCGGGCGTCGGAACTGATTCCTACACGGTTGACTATGCTGGTGGCCGTAACGGTGGCGTTGGGCCGCGGTACTTCCAGCTCGACGGACGTGCTGGCTATACGCTGGAGATGCCGAATGCGGATACGTTGGAAGCCTATGTTGACTTCATCAACATCACCAACAATTCCAACTTCAATGCACCGTCTGGTGACAAACGGAGAAGCAGCACCTATCTGATTCTCCGGACGCTCGTGAATAATGGACTGCCACGGCAGCTCCAAATCGGCCTACGCTACGCGTACTAAGGCGAGCTTAGGGTAGACATCAACGGGGCGGGTTGGGAGGTTCCCAGCCCGCCCCGTTTTTTTGCTGCAGCACCCAATCAACCGATGTTGATGGTTGACCTTGCGTTCGGTAGCAGCATTTCGGCTTGGGTGCACGGCTAGGGTGCTTCAGAATCCCGCTAGTGCTTGGGGTAGCCAAAGCGGTATCCGGGGGCTTTTCTGGTCTTCGAGCAGCAGGACGGCCTAAGGGTAAAAGACCAATACACTAAGGTTTTCTTCAGTTTTCTGAGTTCGATCGTTTTCTTTTTTTTGTGCTACGGCTTCGTGTATCCTTTCCGATAATAGGGGTAGGCGTTTTTCCACCAAAGATGTTGAATCGAGACGGCTCGCGGAGACGGCGTGATTCCAGGGTGTCCCTGCTCGGCTGGGTTGTCCTGCTCGCCAGTACCGTAACGGTGTTGGCCACACTGCCACCCGTGGTGGTCGACCGGGCTTTGTCAGCTCTGCCTGCTGTGCTCGGGCTTGGTCCCACGACATCGGTTGATGGCCGGGAAGGTCTTCCGCACCCGTCGCTCGAGGGTATCGTGGTCCCCCCCCCGCCTCCGAGCCCCCTTCAGTCATTTTTAGCCCCAAGAGTTCTTTCGCCGGTTGCGATTGAGTGGGCGCCTCACGAGATCGTGCCACCTGGCCCAGTGCTTGATGAGAGGCTGGTGGCTCACCGGCCTGCTGCGCGCTGGCCGGCTCGGGACGCTCTGTCGACTATCGGCCCGCTGATTCCTCCGTCCGGCGAGTTCGACCCATTGGCCGATGATCCGTCTAGGTGGCGAGTTTTAACCCGTCCGGTTAGCGCGGTCGGAAAGGGTGTCGCGAAAGGGAGCACTTCGGTCGCCAAGGGTGTTGCGAAAGGGAGTACCACGGTTGCCAAGGGTGTCGCGAAAGGGAGCACCTCGGTCGCCAAGGGCGTTGCGAAAGTGAGCTCCTCGGTTGCCAAGGGTGTCGCGAAGGCGAGTGTTTCAACTGCAAAAGTGTTTAAGAAGATGGGCCTGTTTCTAACTCGACCGTTTCGCGGTCAGAGTGAGGATGAGAGGCAGATGAAACGGTGGTCCTCCTCCTAATTCGTTCGACTTCAGGCGCGAACACGTAGTGATTCAGTTCCGACCCCACTGTAGGCTGTGAGTTTCGTCCTCTTCCATACTGGCTTCCATTTTTCGGTCTGAGTAGCCTCGGGTGAGGGTTCCCCCGTGAGGTTGCGTTCCTGCGGTAATTCGGTGTGCCCAGTCGTCCCTCACCTAGGTTATGGCTAGAATTGGTCGATTTGTGAATATTTTTTGACATTTTGATTCCGGTAGTGCGGCCTATGTGAAATAGCGGTAAAATCTGGGCTAGTTATGCTTACGCTGGGTTTCGGTAGTGGCTCTCGTTCATTCGAGACCTACCGGATTCCATGGGTTCACCAGGAATGATTCGACAGGGGAGTGCGTGATGGTAGAGGCACAGGTCCGTAGCGGGATGAGGCAGGTCCTGAGTGTGGGCGTGCTCGCGCTTGGTGTGGTAGCGGTGCTGACCTCGACGGCGTCGGCGCAATCGTCTGACCCATCGGTCACGTTCGCGCGCGATGTTGCACCGATCTTCCAGGAGAAGTGCGAGGCGTGTCACCGTGACGGCTCGATGGCACCGATGTCCCTTGTGACATATCGTGAAACGCGACCATGGGCGCGGCGGATCAAGGCCGTGATTGAGTCACGTGAGATGCCTCCGTGGCATTTGGACCAGCGTGTTGGCATCCAGGATTTTAAGAATGACCGGTCCCTGTCGAGTGCGCAGATCGACACCATCGTGGGATGGGTCGACAACGGTGCGCCGATGGGCGACCTGACGGATATGCCGCGGCCAATGACTTGGCCTGAGGGTGAAACGTGGAACTATGAGGAACTGTTCGGTCCGCCAGACCTCATTATCCGATCGCCAGCCTACACGATGCCTGCGAAGGCACAGGACGTCTGGTATAAGCCGGTCGTTGAGACCGGGTTAACCGAACCTCGGTGGGTTCGAGCAATTGAGATTCGGCCGTCCACCCCAGAAGGCCGGCGGATCACCCATCACGCGCTCGCGCGGCTCCAACAGGAGGAGCCAGAGTTCATGATTGGGAATGACCCTGATGACATCGGTCCCGGGCTCTTTATGGAATGGGCTGTTGGCAAGCAGGGTGAGATCACCCGTTCCGATAGCGGGAAGCTCATGCTGCCTGAGTCCAAGATTGTGTGGGATATTCACTATCACGCGGTCGGCGACGAGATCACCAATTCAGCTGAGCTTGCGGTCTACTTTCATCCCAAGGGCTACGAACCAAAGTATCGCCAAGTGTTACATCTGATTCATGGCATTGAGGGTGGAAGTCGCGGCCTCGATATTCCTCCGAATACCGTTTCCGTGCACCAGGGTTTTTTTGCATTGAAGAAGGCCGGCCGTGTTGAGAACTTCCAACCCCACATGCACCTTCGTGGTAAGGCGATGTCGATGGAGGCACTGCTTCCGGACGGTAGACGCCGGATGTTGAACCACGTTGATAAATACCAGTTCGATTGGCATAACAACTACGTCTACGCTGACGATGCGGCGCCGTTGCTGCCTAAGGGGACCCTGCTTCGGGTTACGGCATGGCACGACAACACCTCAGCGAATCGTGATAATCCTGACCCGAGCCAATGGGTCGGGTGGGGTGACCGAACGGTCGATGAGATGGCGCATGCGTGGGTGAATATCACCTACATGAGTGACGAAGACCTCGAGGTTGAGCTTGCTGAGCGTGAAGCGAACCAGCTTGCGTTGACTGACCAGCAGCCCTAATTATTTAATGTTGTCTCCGGCGGGGGCGTTGATGAGCGTGTCCCCGCCGGTCGACGCACCGACAACGGTCTTGCGTTCGTCCGTGTTGACTACGTCCCTCCCCAGACAGGAGTTCCCGTCGTGACCGCAGGTTGGATATTCATTACGCGCGTCAGCACTGCTGCGATTCTGGTGGTCGGCCTCTTAGCTGTACCACAACGGGTAGTAACCCAAGAGTTGCCTCTGGCGCCGATGCGAGCCTCTGGCCAAAGCGTGACCGCGGCCTACGAGGGTTGGTTCCGAACTTCAGATGGGCAGATTCACTTGCTCGTGGGGTATTTCAACCGGAATACCGAGGAGGTGCTCGATATTCCGGTGGGACCGGACAACCGGATTGAGCCTGGTGGTCCTGACTATGGCCAGCCTACGCACTTCCTGCCTCGTCGAGCTTGGGGGGTCTTTTCCATTACCGTGCCTCCGGATTTTGCCGGTCAGACGCTTACCTGGACGATCGTTGCGAACGGGCAACTCACACAAGTGCCGATGGGCTTGGACCCGCTCTGGGAAGTTGTGCCCTACCTTGAACCGGCGCAGGGAAACACACCGCCGCAGGTCAAGTTCACATCGTCCGGCGAGTTCCATCACGGCCCCCCGCTAGGGATTAGTGCTGAGTATGAAGCGGCGGTGGACGACTCGTTGACCTTGACCCTGTGGGCGACTGACGATGGGCAGGTTGACCCGAATCGGCGGGCTCTTGAAGGTGCTCCCGTTCGGATCCGATGGAGTAAGTATCGCGGCGAAGGGAAGGCCGTCTTCAGTGAACTCCGACCGGAAACCGACGAGACAACCGGTGAGACGAGCACGACCGTTACCTTTAGCGCCCCGGGCGTATATATCCTCCGAGCACAAGCAAACGATTCATCTGGCGCCAGTGGCGGATTCCAATGTTGCTGGACGAATGCCCACGTGCAAGTGGATGTCTCGCCCTGAGCCCGCTAACTTCTACTATCTAGGTTTTTAATGAACACAGGGTTTACCGCTGCTTTACGAGTCAATTATAATTAGTTGTGGTCTGTCCCTTGGAAGCCCAAGGGGCCAAGCAAACTTTCGGTTTTTGGGGGCTAACGTGAAGGATTACGCATTACGCTGGATAGTCGTCCTGTTTGTTGTGCTGGCAGTGCCGGTGGCGGTCAATGGTCAGGATTGGAAGGGTCGGGTCGATTTGGATGGCACGGTGACCAACGCTGCGGGAGAGGGCCTGTCCGGTAGCACCGTCTCAGCGGTCTACCTGGAAACCGGTACGGGGCCGAACCAGGAATTTGCCGGTGGCGACGGTGATTTCGACCTAGACGATCTAAAGGCTGGGACGTGGCAAATCACCGTCAACGGAACCCACCTCGGATACATTATTTCCCAGCGTGAAATTGAGGTTCTCCCGCGTGGCAACGAAGACCTCGAGTTCGTGCTTCCGGCTATGCAGGAGCTGGTTTCCCAGGCGGCGGCGGATTCCGCAGCGCGCAATTATAGTGACGCACGTGAAAAGTACCAGATGCTCTATTTCTCTCTTCCGAACAACATAAATCTGCGTGGTGCGATCGCACAGACCTACGATGCGGAGGGTATGTATCCACAGGCACTGGATGAATATGACGCCATGCTTGCGCATTGGGCCGATGGTGCGGCGCCGCCCGCGGATCCAGGAATGCCGGTCGAGATTGGGATGCAGGCGATGATGATGGCGGGCGAGGCAGGCCTGTATCAGCGGATGCATGGCTACGTCAATGGGCTCGGTCGTCCGTTACCTAGCGATTGGGTGACGGCGTTTATCGACCTTAGTGCGAACACGCTGATGGAGCGTGAGGAGTACGGCCATGCGATTCGGGTCTTGGGCGTGGCGATCAGGCGGTCGTCACGTACCGCGCTGCCGTATTACTACCGGGGGATGGCTCGAGTGCAGGCCAATCGACTACTGGCCGATGGCGAAGAAGAGAACTACGATCCGGCGGCCGACGATTTTGAAACGTTCATTGACCTTTCTCCGAACGACTCGGCACAGAAGAGACAGGCGATAGATTTACTTACGAAAATCCGACCGCAGTAATCATTCTGAGTGTGAAAGTGTTGGGTATCGCTGGGGGTCGTCTGGACGGCCTCCAGCTTTTTTTTGGAGTAGATGGTGTCGAAGTGGCTCTTAGCGGTTGTCATGGTCGGGGTTGGTTCTACGCAAGGAGCACTCAGATTTGATGCGCCTGAGGGTTGGCTAACGGTTGAGCCCGGGTCGTCGATGCGATACGCGGAGTTTGTCCTCCCGCATGTCGAGGGTGATGGTGAAAATGCCTCACTGGTCGTGTACTACTTCGGGGGCTCGGGTGGCAGCGTGGAAGCGAATCTCGAGCGGTGGCTCAGCCAGGTGGAGCAGCCAAGCGGTCAGTCTTCGCAGGAGGTGGCCAAGCTGGGTCACTTTGAAACGGATGGCGGATTCCCTGTCACGCATCTGGTCGTAGATGGCACCTACGTTGCGGAGGTCCGTCCCGGGTCACCTGTGCGGCACGAAAAGCCTGGTTTTACACTCGAAGCGGCGGTTGTTGAGACGCCGGTCGGGCCGTATTTCGTGAAGGTGGTTGGTCCAGCTCCGACCATTGACCGGTGGAGTTCCAGTATCCGCGAGTTCCTGCAGAGTATCCGCTACGAATAGTGTGGAGCGCGCCTGCTACGGCTGCGGCTAGTGGCCGGACACGGCTTCGTCAAGACCGTAGAACGCCGCGTCGACCGGTAGCGGTTCAACTTGGTAGTCTTCGTTCTTATACGGATAGGATGGCCGCGGCTTTGAAATAATGAATGCAGAGACGTGTTGCGCGTCTTCATCGCCGAGGATACCAGGGTCGAGATAGGGCATTGCGTAACGAATGAAGCCTGCAAGCGTATAGAAACGGGCCATTCCAGCGCCATCGTTCCACGACCGTGGCCCCCACAACGGTCCCGCCTTCTTATCACCGACCTGCACGCCCTGGCCTTCTGGACCGTGGCAGTTCACGCACAGTTCGGTATAGATTGCTTCTCCGCGTTGTGGGTCCAACGCGTCGATCGGCAGAAGGTTCTCGGGAAGAATCCGATTCTTTTTCCGCCACGGTGGGTCTTCACCAGGGGTGTAGCCCTCAGACAAATACCGCAGATATGCGGCGAGCGCGATGACTTCTTGAGAATCAACATTGGGGAGAATGGGTGTGTCCGTGTTAACACTGTGGGGCGAGGGCACTGCCCCTGAGCGCGCGGCTGCAAGGCCACCGTTATCCGGTCCATGCACAGCGTTCTCACTGCGATAGAAACATCCCACAATCCGGTCTTCCAGGCTGAAGTTTCGGCCTGCGCGGTTGTTGTATTCGGGAAACATACCGGATGTGCCGACCAGCGGTAACGCCAACTCGCGCTGGCCCTGATTCAGATGACAGTTAGCGCATGTCATGCCACTGGTGGTAAAGCGAGGCGTTGCCTCTGGGGTATTGGTGAACAGCTGAAACCCTTGGCGGATCAGGCCGGCGTCTTGGCGTATGTCGAGTGCGGGGTCGGTCAGAGGGTTCTGGGGGAGGTCCCAGGCCGTGACCATCGTCGTGGTCTTCGGTACCAATGGGCCAACCAGTTTGTAGGTGTGAGACGCTGGGCCGAACTCGCCGGTTTGGGGTATCCGTGGTAGTTCGACAGCAGGAGGAATTGATTCTCTCGAAGGTGCCGAGCATCCAAGCACGGCGGCCAGCGGGAGGATGACTGCCATCGTCGCCATACCCCGTCTTGTGATTTGCGTCATCGGCGCCCCACTTCTACTATAGCGCACACCTCTTGGCAGGCAGGGTCATTAAGGTCCATTTCACGTTCGTGCTAGAAGGAGATGCGGTCGAGCAACCCCTCTGCGCGGCGATAAGAATTCTCTTACGGACGCATGATCATAATATGAGCGCGGTTAGTGCCTGCTTGCATCAGCCAGATGCCGTCGTGACTTCGTTCCTCCGGTAGACCGGTTGAGGCTGACGTTGCGTATGGGAGGCGTGCCACTTGGCCGCGACGGGTTGCATTCCCGAGACTGTCGCCTGACAGGATGTACTGCATTTGGCCGGCTACCGGTAGGGGAATTTTGCCCGCCTCGACAGCCTGCACCCGCTGACGAAACACCTCGGTGCGTTCGTTACTACTCGCGGCTACCTGTTTCTCAAAGTTCACACGAGGCACGTGCCCCTCTTGGTAACACCACGCCGTAAACCCTTCCGTGTTGGGGTCGTCGGGCTCGCAGACCAGGGTGTTGGTCCCCTGCCGCAGGATATGGCGCTCACCGTTCTCATCGTACTCGACGACAGTCGCACCAGCCCTTAAGGCTACTGGTGCCGGGAGCACGGCTGTGACAACTTTGTCGGACTCAATCAACGAAGCCGTTGGTGGAGCGCCCGATGGTGTGCCGACAATCATAATGTGGGCCCGGTTGGTGCCTGCTTGCATCAGCCAGACGCCTTCCGATTCATCGGTTTCCGTCGGCAGACCTGTCGACGCAGCGGTGGCGTAAGGGAGGCGGACCGAACGAGTCGGCACAGCACTCGCTTCGTCTGTGCCTCCAAGGAAATAGCCCATCTGCCCGGCTACGGGGAGTGGTAGTTCTCCAGCGTCAACCTTTGCGCTTCGAGCTTGAAAGATTTCCGCGGCGGATTTACCGGTCGCCGCAAGCTGTCGCTCGAAGTTGAGCCTGGCAACACGGTTCTGGTGATAGCAGGTGACACGGAAGCCCTCGACAGTGGGGTCATCGGGTTCGCAAACCAGCGAGTTTGTTCCTTGCCGAAGAACCGTGCGGTAGCCCATTGCGTCGTACTCGACTACCGATGCTCCAGCCCGCATCGATTCTGGCAGAGCCTTGATAGCCTGAGAGATTTTCTCCTCAGTGGTTTGTCCAGAGGCCAGGTTGGCGATAACTACAAGGATCGCACAGGTCAGTGCCACACGATTCATCGGGTTGTCTCCATTTGAGTTTTAGTAGGTCAGGAACTGATAGCCGTCTGCCTGCAACGTTACGACGGCGGTCATTGCCGACAGGGCACTCTTGACAGGCGCCGACACTTCATTAGCATCGAGACCATTGAGTACGCGCGACTGCTCACAAAGAAAGATCTCGACTCCAGCATCCGAGAGTGCCTCAAGTAACGGCAAGCTTGGGTTGTCCATCTCGTAGCGTTCCTGATACGCCTCGTTTGTCATTGCCGCCCGCGTGCCTCCACCGTGCAACACCAGTTTCACTTGTAAGTTTTCCTGGGGGATCCCGGCATGAGCATGCATGTTCATGAAACGTGCGGCTGCCTCTAGACGCATGTGTGGCCGTTCTGGAGCGTTCAGTGGCTGAAAGATCTCAAAAGCGACTTTATAGATGTTGTCGTCGGTGCGCATGACGAAATCGGCGTTCGGTAGGTCAACGTGCCGCCCGAACCCTTCGATGAGCGGACCATCGTGCAGGTCATTGCGGGTGTTCTGTGCGCCGACTGGTCCGGCCACGAGCAACCCCACAGCTAGGTTCATCGCAAACATACCCAGAATTCTCATCATTCCGGTCCGTCGTTTCATCATTTTCCATCCTCGTTTCTTGATTCACAGCGCCGGACATCAGCGCCGCAGAAAATAAATATTAGCAGAGCTTCCGGTGATCCAAACCCAAACCTATCTTACCCGTAAAATCTGTCGTAAAGAGGATAAGCCTCGGCGTTTTACTCCTTCACGCTGGCTCGGAAAGCCGCGTTGTCTCAGCTTGGAGATCACGGGGTAGGTAGGGGCGTTAATCCGCTTTGTCGACTTTGTTCGGACCGAAGGGGATGGTCCACTGCTGTAGCCCTGTCTATGGCATGATGAGCGGATGGGCTGGACGCTGTTTAGTGTTTTTTAAGCCTCTGACGTTCCACTAGGTATCTCCCGCGGTTGATGTCTGATGCTGTGGTCCGCTGAATGACCGACACGACAAGACCCACGAAAACGTTTGATCGGCGGATCATTGAGGGACCGCTCGGTCTCGCCGTGTGGCGACTCGCCTGGCCGACCATGTTACAGAACATGATTGGTGGACTCCAGGGCGTGATCGATCAAGCGATGGTCGGAAACTATGTGGGTCATATCGGCAATGCTGCCATCGGTGTCAGTATGCAGATCTTTATACTGGTCATTGTCTTTGCGGCTTCGGTCTTTACTGGAATGGGAGTGTTGGTAGCCCGTTTTGCAGGTGCCGGTGACCACGACAAAGTTAACCGTTCGGTATACCAGGCGTTTGTCGTTTCGCTCGCGCTAGCTTTCGGCGTCCTTGCTCCCTTCGGCTATTACTTCGCTCCATCGCTGCTACGTCTCATTAATGCGGCACCCGAGGTGCAGTTAGAGGCACTGCCGTATATCCGGATCATGTTTGTTTTCAGTATTGGGATGTTGATGTTTTTTCTTTTCAGTGGGGCATTACGTGCTGCAGGTGATGCGAAGACCCCGATGCGACTTGGAATCCTAATGACCGCGCTCAACGTCATCCTTAGTGTCGCGCTAATCCGGGGTGTTGGTCCAATTCCGGCGTTCGGTACGCGTGGTGCAGCGATGGGCACGGTGATTGCGAGTGGCGTCGTGGGTCTAGTGTTTCTATATTTGTTCGCATCGAACCGTCTGGTCATCCAGTTCTCTGGCACGATGACCTACAAACCCGACCTTAAGATCATCCGCTCGCTCTTCAGGTTTGGACTGCCTGCTGGTTTTCAGGGGATTGTAATGAACCTCGGCGGTCTGATGATGCTCAGGTTTATCGGTGGTTTGAGCGTCAGTGCTGAGGCGCAGGCTGCCTACTCGGTTGGTTATACGCAGCTGTTTTCGTTCATCACCTGGACGTCAGTGGGGCTGATGGGAGCTGCCTCAGCTATGGCTGGTCAAAATCTAGGGGCCGGCCGACCGCAGCGCAGCGCTCGGTCCGCGTGGGTCGCCGCTGGTTTTGGTCTTGGTTTAGCGTGTGTCATTGGCGCGACGTTTGTCTTAGTTCCCGAGGCGCTCTTGGCGGTGTTCGGCATGACTGACGGACCGGTGTTGGTGTTAGGTCGGCAACTCCTTGGCTATTTGGCAATTTCTGGACTTTTCGTCACAGTGGCGATGACTTTTACTGGTGCGTTACAGGGCACCGGTGACACGAGGGGACCGCTTTACATCTCGATTCTGTCGCAGGTGATCATACCGGTTGGGCTTTGTTTCATCGTTCAATCGACTCGAGGCCTTGAGGCAAGCGACATTTGGCTGGCGATCGTGTTAGGACACGTGGCCCGCTGTGCACTGAGCATCCTGCGATTTCAGCAGGGCAAGTGGCGCAATATCCGAGTTGATATTGACCCAGCCCCTGCTTAGGGGGTGGGATATAATTCTACCCAACACATATCTGACACTTTAAGTATGGTCTTCAATTTTTCTCGTCCACACGTTTGGGCCTCGGTTCTCGGAATAACCGTTGTTATTTTCGCGTGTGCCCCGGTAAGGGCCCAACAGCCGTTCACGGTTGAACCACTGGTGTCGCCTGCATCCGCCTCTAGTCTCACCGGAAATCTCGTAGCGTCTGATACGGGACTCTACTTGAGTTGGCTCGAATCGCTTGACGAGGGTCATGCGTTCCGTTTTGCCATGTGGGATGGGCAAACGTTCAGTGAGCCTCTAACGATTCACACCTCTGATGCGTTTTTTGCGAATTGGGCCGATTTTGGGTCAATGCTTCCGTTTGCGGATAACCGGCTGGCTGCGCATTGGCTCGAGAAGGCGGCCAACGGAACCTACCAGTACGACATCTGGATGTCAGTCTCCGATGATGGAGGAACGACTTGGGGTCCCCCACAGCGGCCGCATCGCGATGGAACGTTGAGCGAACATGGTTTTGTCTCGCTGGCTGAGTACGGGAAGTCGGGCTTCGCCGGGGTGTGGCTGGACGGACGGAAGTTTCGTAAGGGTGCTCGTGACAACGAGATGGCGCTGATGTTTACGACCTTCGCGGATGGGGGATTCCAGGCTGAACACCAGCTTGATGGCAGGATCTGCGAGTGCTGTCAGACGGGCATGGCACGAACGGCTGACGGTCTGCTCATCGCTTACCGCGATCGCTCATCTGACGAAATCCGGGACATCAGCGTTGTGCGGTATGCCGATGGCACCTGGACCGAGCCGGTCACGCTACACGAGGACGGATGGCAGATCCCGGGGTGTCCGGTCAACGGTCCGCAGGTGGTGGCCAATGGCGACCGCTTGGCAGTGGGCTGGTTTAGTGCGTCCGGTGGCGATCCGCGTGTTCAGGCGAAACTCTCACGTGACAATGGGGCTAGTTTCGGCGAAGTAATTCGGGTCGATGATGGGCAACCGGTGGGCCGCGTCGACATCGAGATGCTCGGTGGTGCGACGGTCATGACTTGGCTTGAGCGTGGTGAAGGAGGCGAGGGAGCCGTGAAGATCAGGCGGGTGTCGCCGTTAGGCGGACCTAGTCCGTCCCACCTGATCGCGCATACTGGTTCTGGCCGTGCCAGTGGCTTTCCAAGGATGGCGGTTTTTGGTAGTGACATCTATGTAACCTGGACGGAAGCTTACACGCGTGAGGGTTCATCCCAGGTGAGTATTGCCAAGGTGATGATCGAGTGAGGACGCTCGGCACTCTGTGTTTGGTCTTGTGCGGCTTGGTCGTGCCTGCGGCAGCGCAGGAGGAAGGCGGGCCTGCCGACCTTGTAAACGAGCCGGCGATCGAATTTGAGGGAGTGGACCTTGACGGAAACATCGTCCGTCTTTCGGACCTGACCGGTAAGGTCGTCCTGATCAACTTCTGGGGAGTGTGGTGTATAAGCTGCCGGCAGGAAATCCCTGAACTGGTCGCATTGGATCGGCAGTGGCGAGACCGTGGGTTGGTCATCCTTGGTGCTGACTATGGCGATGAGCCCAAAACCCTGCCGCCTTTCGTTGAAGAATTCGGGATGAGCTACCCAGTATTGCTCGACGATGGTCTGGCCGAGCGCTATAGCGTCATCGTATTCCCCACGAGTATCCTCATCGATCGCTCTGGCCGTCTGCGGCTGAGGGTCGAGGGGTTTCTGCCTGAGCGCTTTGAAACGATGACGGCCTCTATCGAGTACCTACTTGACGACGGCCCGTAAGTCTGGCGCACTCCCACAACGAGCGGACATTCAGACGTCCAACTGGGTCGTGTCGCGAGCTGTTCAATCTGCGGGCAACGCCGGGAGCGGGAACGACGTTGCGGTGAAGTAGATCTCCTGCACTGCCTTCAGACTGCGCGCGCCGTAGCGGAAGGGCATCACCAGCCGAAGTGGAGCGCCGTGTTTCGGTGGAAGCGGCTCGTCGTTGAGCTTCCAGGCTAGCATCACCTGCGGATGCCGAATGGTCTCAATCCCTTCTTCGATCCAGTAGCCGTCGGATGCAACGATCCTGCAGTAGTGGGCGAACGACTGGACCTCCAATAGATCAGCAAGATCGGCAAATCGTACACCGGTCCACTTGACGACCCCGCGTGGGTTCGGTGCACCGCACTGGAGCAGGGTGATTTGGGAGTGTTCCGGCAGTGCTTCCAGGTCCGCGAACCTCAAGGTGCCCGTTCGCTTGGCCGTGCGCCGGCCATCGACCTTTACCTTGAGGTTGCGGTAGTCGAAGTCGATCGCGGGCGGCTCACCGCCGGTATAGCGCCAGAGCGTCGGTTCAGAAATCGGGCCCGCTTCAGCCGACGAGTGTTCGGGCGCGGAGCCGTCGGGTAGCAAAGGTAGTGGTGCGATGTTACGTACCACGGTGTCCACGAGCGCGTCTGGGCCTGCTAGCGCGCTTTGCTGTGGGCGCGCGTACAACTCCGTGGGTCGCCGACCTAGCGAGAGACCGGCGAGGGTGGTGCAAGAAACGTGGATCGCCTGACGGCGGGACAGTTTCATGAGGTCCCTACGGTTCAGATGTGTAGCGTGTTTTACTGCGAAGCGCTCGGCCAGACAGCTCCTTGATCTTGCGCAGTGATTGGGCCCATCCCCTTGTAAACGAATCGCTGAACCCGTTTCCCTTCGTAGGTTTCCGTTGTGTAGACGTTGCCCTGCGAATCGGTGGCGATGCTATGCACGCCGAAGAACTGACTGGGCTGGCGTCCACCGTCACCGAAGCTGGTGAGCACCTCAAGCGTGTCGCGTTGGACGACATGAACCTTTTCGTTAATACCGTCGGCAACATAGATGTAGGTTTGGTCCGCATCCTTTGAAAAAGCAATATCCCAGACCGAGCCGGAGCCCAGCGTCTGCTCAGCAATGAATGCTTCCCGGAGAAAGGTGCCATCTGGTTCAAACACTTGGATTCGGTCGTTTGAACGGTCACACACGTAGAGTAGACGGTCGTGGGACAATTCGGCACAGTGGACCGGGCTGCCAAACTGTTGCGGTGGTTCGGCGTTCGGGTCGTACCGGAAGGTGATGGAGTCATCGGGCTGATTCCCGTAAGCACCCCAGTAGCGTTTGAAAGCACCGGTATCGGCATCAAGAACCGCGACACGCCGGTTACCGTATCCGTCAGCTATGTAAGCCTCGTTCTCTTCACCATCTACGAAGACTTTTGCCACGCGGCCAAAGTTTTCCGTATCGTTACTGCCCGCATTGCCACCTGAGTTTCCAACCTGTAGGAGAAATTGCCCATCACTGGTGAACTTCAACACATGGGCATCATCACCGCCGTTCCCACCGATCCAGAGGTTACCCTTGTGATCGAAGGTGATGCCGTGGTTCGACTGAGGCCATTCGTAGCCCTCGCCCGGACCACCCCAATGGCCGACGAGGTTACCGGCCTGGTCAAATTCCAGCACCGGCGGAGCGGGCACACAGCACTCTTCGGCGATTGGTGGGTCATTAACGACAGGTGTTTCGTTGCGCGCATTCATTGACATGGCTCCGCGATGAACGATCCAGACATGATCCTGGTCGTCTACGGTTACACCAATCGTCGATCCGAGAATCCAGTGATTTGGTAGCGGCTTCGGCCATAGCGGGTCGACCTCGAACATCGGTGCTACGGGGCCTTGTGCCTCGGTGGTTGCGGTGGTCTCCGTGGTTTCGTCCAGTACTGCCTGTCCACACCCCATTACAATCAGGACTACCGCCAACGACGCGCCAACAAGAAGGTTTCTCTTTGCGTATCCCATCGTTCTCCCCGTCGATAAGTGACTACCTCTAAAGGTAATGCTTACCTGCTGTGTCTGAAATAAGGGCCAATTGTAAGGACTTCACGTCTAGACAGCAAGTTTCTTGAGCCGACCCAGACAGCCTAAGTCGGTGAGTGCAAAAACGTGCATGTCTAAATGCAACCTGACGGTCGCGTGCGACAGTCCTTTGATTGAGGTTCTACCGCAGCTGAAAAGAAAGGTCGCCTATCCGCTGGTTAGTCAACCGATGCCGTGATGTCACTTCAGCTGGACTAGTTGGTCTGGGTCGACCCTGATGACTAAATAGGCGATGTCTTCCTCAATGTTACTGAACCCGTGGGCGGTACCGGCTGGAATAATAAGCATGTCATCTTTGCTGATCCTTTGGCTCTCCCCGCCCTGAATACGTGGTCCGACCGAGCTTGGTCCTGTGAGGTTCTTGACGGTATCACCGTCGGGGTCTAACGGTTGCCCGTCAACCAAAGTGCCGCCGGTGATGAGCGTGCCGGTCCCCTCGACAACGTAATACACCTCAGTCTGGTTGTGGTGCTGAATCGCACCACCTGGCCGCGTTGAGGGACGGCGCACTAGACCAATCCCCACGTTGTAGCCACCCGCATCAATCATCCTGATGGATTGGTCGCTGACCCGACCTTCCGGCGCTGCGGCCATCGTTGCGGCAATATCATCAGCGCTGACGTATACGGTCGAGCCAGGGGGTGATTGGGTGGCGGTCAACCCGAGCAGCATAGCGAACACTCCGGTTCTTAGCATGATGATCTCCTTACGATGTGACTAATGTTAGGTATTTGCAGTCTACGGTTATTGCTCAGCGTGATGCGGGAACTGTCGATAGTGAACGGCTAAAAGGTCTTCGCCGAAGTCCCCGTTGAAGTCGCGCCAGAAACTGTGGATGTGGTTGGCATAGTTCTGCGTGTTGTCGTATTCGATCAGGAAAGTAGAGCTCTGAATTCGGTAACGTGGATGACGTGGACCTAGCCACTCGCTACAGTAATCGCTTTTCGAGGTATCGTCTGCCGTCTTCCATCAGTTCTTGAAAAGCCATTTCATCACCGGTCTCCACGATGTTACGAAAACGTCCAACTGCTGATTCGAGAGCATCGAGCGACTCCATCCTAAAGTCATTGAGAGATTGGATTTCGAAGTATAGCTGTGGACTGTCATGAACAACGCGGCTGGCAACCTGCAGTTGTTCATCGAACGTCGTGCTCGAAAGCTCAGCCAAGGTGGGTGCTGCCTCACCGCTTTTGACAAGCGCTGTCATGAACGCGATGTTGGTAGCATGAGCCAAACCAAGAACCCAAGTGATCAGGCGGTCGTGGCTCTCTAAATCCATACTGACGCGAACCGCCATCGTCGAATTAAAGAGGTCTTCCGCTGTCGAGGTGGCTTCTGAGACGCCCACGTCGATGAAGATCACATGGCGGCCAGACAATAGTTGTGTGTCTGGTCCGAACATCGGGTGGATCGACGTGACACGGATGCCTGCTTGTGCAAGCGCAGTAAGTCCTGGACGTACGGGGCTCTTCAGCGAGCCGATGTCAAAAACGATCCCATTTGGTGATCGTTCGGCTAATCCTAGGAGGATGACGTTGGAGGCGCGTAACGGCGCCGCTACCACGATGATGTCGTGATCGAGGTCGAGAGATTCCCAATTAGCGCAGTGTGCATGGCCTTCGACCTTACCTGCGGGATCAGCTACGTCTACTTGGAATCCTTGGGAGTCTAGAAACCTAACAAACCAGCGTCCCATTTTTCCAGCGCCGCCGATCACGAGGGCGCGTTGTCCCTCGCCACTGGCTTGGGCCACCACCTCATCATGCTCTTGAACCGTCAACGACGAGCGGATCAGTGACAAGACTAGCTGTTCGGCAAGTTCTGGTGCGAAGCCGAGCTCGGCGGCTGTCGCTCGGGACCGATTAATAACGGCTTTTTCTTGACGGTAATCGCGGAGGGGGAGTCCGGCCGCACGTTTAGTGGAACCGATCGTGAGTGAAAGGCGCTGCCGCGCGGCGACGAGCGTCAGAATCTGCCGGTCCAAGTCGGCCAATTCTGCTCTGAGGTCGGTTAGGGGCTTGGCCACGGCCAATTGTAGCCCAGCCTCGCCAAACAGGGATTTGGCAATTCGAAGGCGGCGATCGAATAAAGGGCGAGGTTGGGCATTTTACCCCCCCGCTCGCAAGCAGCACGGATTCTGGCCTGTAGCGCTGCTCTGATCTTAGGGAGGGGCGCAACCCTTGAAATTAGGGCCCCGGGTTCCGGCTAAGAGCGCTCCTAGTGTAGTATTACCGTGATATCTCGGTAGGTAATTAGGGACTTAGAACAAGCGAGGAGCGCACGAATGTCAGAGAGACTTTGGTTGAATCGTAGAGCGTTTCTGAGGGGTGCGGGAGTCACTGCGCTCGCTGGCGCTGCCAACTCGGGGCCTTCGCTGGTGACTCCTGTGCGAGCCGATTCGCTGGACCAGGTGGGTTCCACCAACTACGACTTCGATACGGTGTACGACCGGGTCGGGCAAAATTCTGTGAAGTGGGACGCGGCGATCGCAAGGTATGGCCGCGAGAATATTGATGTTGGCATGGGGATCGCCGACATGGATTTTCAAGCTCCACCATGCATCACTCGAGCTCTTGCAGAACGCTGCAAGCATGAAAACTGGGGCTACATGAGTACGCCTCGGAGTTTCTATCAGCAGATTGCCGACTGGGACATGAGGAGAAATGGTCTTGAGGTAGACCCTGAATCCATCACACTTTCGGACGGTGTCCACCCAGCCTTGATTGCAGCCCTGAAGGCGGTTTCGCCACCTGGAAGTAAAGTGCTTCTGACGACGGCTGTGTACAGCGGTTTTTATATGGACCTACGTCAGAGTCGGACTCTTGAAGAAAATAGTCCGATGATTGAAGAAAATGGTCGCTATCGGATGGATTTTGATGACTTTGAATCTCGGATGAGTCACGACACCGATGCGTTGATTCTTTGTAATCCACAAAACCCAACGGGCAACTGCTGGTCGGAAGAGGATTTGTTGCGATTGGGGCGGATGTGTCTTGAGCATCGCGTGGTGGTTCTGTCTGATGAAATTCATTGTGATTTTGTGATGAAGGGGCAGAAGTACACGCCATTTGCTAGCTTGCCCGATAAGGAAGTCGTAGATAACAGCATTACCTTCAAGGCAGCCAGTAAGTCTTTTAGTCTTGCGGCTATGAAGATTGCCTGGTTCTTTTCCACGAATCCTGAGTTGCTTGCACTGGTTCGTGCACAACATCGAGCCAATACGAATACGCTGGGTGTGGTGGCGAACCAGGGAGCCCTGACTGACGAGGGGGCGGACTGGCTAGATCAGGTAAATGCCTACATTGATGCGAATCATGATTTCACTGAGCAATATATTCGAGAGAACATGCCAGGGGTCAAGTATACCAAGGCCCAGGGTACCTACTTGGCGTGGCTTGACGTTGGTGGAGTCGCTGAGCGCCTTGGTGCAAAGCGATTAGCTGAAGAAGCTACGGCGAACAGTGAAACGGGTAGACCAGTGACGGCGGAAGCGATCGTTGGAAATTGGTTTATCGACAATGCCAAGGTCCAGTTGAATGCTGGGTCGTCGTATGGGCCTGGTGGCGAAAATCATATGAGGATGAATGTAGCCACGTCCCGTCAAACACTTAAGCTGGCGCTGGATAATATGGCGGCTGCTTTAAACGACATGTAGTCCTGTCAGAATACTTCGTTTAAATCGGGTCCAGCTCTGATAATGGGGCTGGACCCTTTTTTATTTCGGTGTGCTTGGGTAAGGCGGCTCGACGACGAAATTGACCTGCGTGGTATGTGAGAGCCAGACATGAAGAAACAGAAACAAGTTGAGAGAATCGCCAGGTCCTCGAATTCCAATTCTATGACTAGGAGGTCGGTGTTAAAGGCCACAGCGGCTTCGATTATTGGCTATCAGTTGGCCGGTGATGCGGCAACATTGAATGCCTCACTAACGGATGAGAAGATTCGAAACCGTTACCAGCAGTCACACATTGCTGTGATTGGGGCTGGTGGGTTTGGCGGCTGGACAGCATTGAGCTTGCTCCGGAAAGGTGCAAAGGTCACTTTGCTTGATACTTGGGGACCTGGAAACGCTCGCGCCAGTTCTGGCTGTGAACGGCGAATGATTCACAGTCAACTCTACGCTGTGGGCAGCACGGGTTCGAATAAGGAGGTCTACCGACCTCTCTACATGGACATGATCACGCGCGCTCTTCAACTGTGGCGTGAACATGAAAAACGCTGGAACCGACAATTGTATTTTCCCTGTGGATCACTAACTCTTCAACCCGAGGATGCCCAAGATGGCAGGGAAGCTCTTGCTTATATGCGTGAGCGGGGAACTGCTGTAGAGGAACTTTCACTGCAGGATTTAGAGCGTCGTTACCCGCAAATTAATCTAGAAGGGGTGTCGTGGGGATTGCTCGATGTTGACAGTGGATATTTGCGGTCACGGCTGGCGTGTCAGGAACTCTTCAGAGGTTTTCTTGAAGAGGGAGGAGAGTATCGGCAGGTATCTGTCAAAGCCCCTGAGATAGATGGTAGTGGACTCGACAGCCTCAGTTTATCTGACGGCTCTCGACTGTCCGCTGACCAATATATCTTTGCGTGTGGACCCTGGCTTGGTCAGTTGTTTCCGGGAACGCTCCGGATCCGGCCGTCTCGCGCTGAGGCGTTCTTCTTTGGAACACCAGTTGATGATCATCGGTATGATGATCAACACTTACCGATTTGCATAGACGGCACTCGCAGTCCTAGTGCTGCTGTTATACCAGATGGTGACTTTAGAGGATTGTTAGTTGAAGGTGGCCCTCCAAGAGTACGGATTATTGATCCAACTACCGAAGAACGCATTCCGACAACGGATCTGCTGGCCTTTCATCGCGAGTATCTGGCTCTTCGGTTTCCAGGCATGAAGGACGCACCTCTGCTCTCAATGAGAGTGTGTCAATACGAAAATAGTGACGATCGCAATTTTGTAATAGATCGACATCCTGCAGCGGAGAATGTGTGGCTTATTGGCGGTGGTTCAGGCCATGGATTTAAGCACGCACCAGTAATTGGAGAGTGGGCGGCTGAGATGGTTTTTCAGGAGAGAGCCGTTGAACCTCTGTTCGGGCTGCAACGATTTACAAGAGGTCTGGCATAATAGGCTGTCTAGGTTTTGGTGGTTACGACCTCTTTCTATGGATGCAGGACGGCAGAAGGGAGTGATGCTGATGGCAGCACGATTGAAGGCTGGAGCGGGGACCTGTCTGCTTGTGGTTGTGGTCATGGGTGTGGTCGCGACTAAACCCGAAGCGGTTGGGGATGATTGGAACCGGTTCCGCGGCCCAAATGGCTCTGGGGTGATTGAGGCCACCGGGCTGCCGCTAGACTTCGGACCAGAGACTAATGTTGTCTGGAAGACCACAGTGGCACCAGGTTTCTCTTCACCGGTAATTAGTGGAGACCGCCTGCTTCTTACGGCGTTCGAGAACGACCAGTTAATTACGACATCTCTAGATCGGCAGAGCGGGCGAATGTTGTGGCGCCAGACGGTGGAGCGGACGCGTGTCGATCGACCGGATTCCCGTAATCACTCCGCTGCGGCTAGTGCCGCGGTCGATGCAGCTGGCAATGTCTATGTGTTTTTCGGGGAGTTCGGTCTGGTTGCGTATGACCGGGAGGGTGTTGAACAGTGGCGCCACCCTTTGGGCCCCTTTGACAACATTTATGGCATGGGTGCCTCGCCGATCGTGGCTGACGACCTAGTGCTGTTAGCGTGTGATCAGCAGAATGGGTCGTTTCTACTAGCAGTTGACGCCGATACTGGTGAGGTGCGTTGGAAGGTGGACCGTCCTGAGGCGAAGAGTGGACACTCGTCGCCAGTTCTCTACGATCCCCCCGATGGACCGCTCCAGGTGCTGGTGGCTGGCTCGTTTCTCCTCACGGCCTACGATGTGGCGACTGGTGAGAAGCGATGGTGGGTTGGTGGACTGCCATTCGAAATGAAATCGACTCCGGTGATGGACGGTGACACGCTCTACATCCACGGTTTCTCCACGCCGCTCAACCAACCAGGCCGGCAGCCTGAGGTGGACAGTTGGGAAGACACGATTGCGGTCCACGATGCTAATGGCGATAACCTAATCACGCCTGATGAGTTTCCTCAGGGGCGTACGCGAGGATTTTTCTCCTTTGTTGACCTCGATGGTGACGGCCAGTTGGATGAAGATAGTTGGAATTACTATCGGGCTGCCATGATGAGTCTGAACGGGATGGTTGCCATCCGTCTTGGTGGGTCGGGGGACATGACTGAGGAAAACGTTGTCTGGCGTTACCATCGTTCGGTACCGCAACTCCCATCACCGCTTTTGTATCAGGGCGTGCTCTACATGATCAACGACGGCGGGATAGCCACATCATTCCGTCCTTCCACTGGCGAGGTCATTGAGCGCGGTCGGATCCGCGGCGCAGTGGACAGTTACTACGCCTCGCCGGTTGCTGCTGACGGTAAAATTTTCTTCGTGAGTGAAATGGGGAAGGTAGCTGTTGTGCGACCAGGTGGAGGTTTTGAAGTGTTGGCGCTTAATGACCTCGGGTCTCCCGCTTATGCGACGCCGGCGATTGCTGATGGGCGGATTTACATCCGCACCGAGGAAACGCTCTGGGCATTCGGCGAAGACTAAGCACTTGAGAAGTGCTGACACCACCGTAGCACCTGGCCTCAATCGCGTTCACCAAGGAAGTAGTTTGGTTGTCTAGCGGACCCCGCTTGATAGCGGCGTGTTGTTGATCGGAATCATGATGTGTGCACCTGGTGTGCCAGCACGCATCAGCCATGGTTGCCCTTGACCCTTCAGGGCGTTATCCCGCTGGCTGACCATCGAGACGCCGACCGCTTCTGAGGTTGCACCAGGCACCATCATTACCCAAAGCAACTTAATTCTCCGGTCGTCGTGTCGAAGTGCATACATCATCGAACCGAAGGCTGGTGGGGGAAGCGTGCCTGACTGACGCGCAGCGACGATTCCTGCTTGGACCTCTCCAGGGGATTTACCCTCGGCGCGGAGTCTCGCCATAAGATCGAATTGAAGGGCGAGCGTCTTGCTGTAACAGCTCGTTTGCATGGCGTCTGCGTCCATCGGTTGACACTCCACCTGGTTCGCGCCTTGGCGCAGCACCTGACGGGCACCGGTAGTGGGGTCATAGGTCACCACGGTCGCGTCTGCCTTGAGGTCTTCGGGCAGGGGAAGAACAGCATCAGTAATCTGCTGTTCGGTTGGCTGGGCTTGGACGCTGGTCTGACCAGCTAGTGGGCTACCGATGAATGCGACGACGATGAGACTCCGAAAAAGTTTTGTAATCATTAACTCACAATCGCTAGCGACCACTCGACAGAGGTGTGTTGTTGATCGGAATCATGATGTGCGCACCTGGCGTACCAGCACGCATCAGCCATGGCCGCCCCTCACCCTTCAGGGCGTTATCCCGCTGGCTGACCGTCGAGACGCCGATCGATTCCGGCGTCGCGCCAGGCACTAGCATCACCCAGAGGAGCTTGATCTGTCGGTCGTTATGTCGCAACAGATACATCATTTCCCCGAACGACGACGACGGGAGCGTACCTGCTTCACGCCCGGCAGCAATCGCTGCCTGGATTTCCGCACCGGATTTGCCCTCGCCGCGAAGCTTCGCTGTGAGATCCCGCACCGGGGCGCTGCTTCGATTACGGCAGAACGTTTGCTGGCTCACCGGGTCTGGGGGCTGACACTCGACCTGGTTCGTGCCCTCACGGAGAACCACTCGGGCACCGGTGTCCGGGTCAGTGGCTACGACGGTCGCCTCAGCCTTTAGGTCCTCGGGCAGTGGGAGAACTGCCTCAGCGATTTTCTGTTCGACCGATTTATTCGACCATAGCGTGTTGTTGATTGGGATCATGACGTGTGCCGCTGGCGTGCCAGGACGCATCAACCAGGGCCGGCCCTGACCGTTCAACGCGTTGTCCCGTTGGCTGTCAGTCGAAACACCGGTTGATTCCGGCGTTGCACCAGGCACCCGCATCACCCAGAGCAGTCGAATCCGGTCGTCTTTCTTATAGAGGCGATACGACATGGTTCCTGAGGGTGCTTCTGGAATGGTACCGTCCTTGACGGCAGCAGCAATCGCGGTCTGAATTTCCTCAGGGGACTTACCCTCGGCCCGGAGCTTGGCCGTTAGGTCGTTTCGAGGAGCGAGTATTTTATTGTAGCAGCGAGTGAACCCGGTTTCCGGGTCCTCAGGTTGGCATTCCACGATGTTTGTGCCTTGACGGAGGACCTTTCTGATGCCTGTATCGGGCTCGTAAGTCACGACTGTCGCGTCGGCCTTCAGGTCCTCCGGTAGAGGCAGCACCGCATTGGTGACCTCCTGATCGAACGATTGAGCCTGAGCACCGGCGGGCCCGACCAGGACAGCACTTGTAAGAACGACTGCGAGCAAGCTAACGATACTCTTCATTACGACCTCCGTAGACGGCTAAGCGATTATCACTGTTCGCGGATGTTGGGCATTGTGCTCAAGGAACGTCTTCTTGACCTCGAGCTCCTCCGCGGTTGGCTGAACGGTGCCCTCGGTGTCGGTTGCACGGGAAACAACCGTATGCTCTCCAGGAGTAGCGCCGTGCCAGTCGTAGGTAAAAAACTTCCACGAGTATTTTTCGCTCGTGGTGGGATCCAGGGTGGCCGGCTGCCATGAGCCATCATCCACCTTTACCTCGACCGACCGGATTGGGGTTCCGTCATTCAGGACGACACCGAAAACTTGGTGGCGGCTGCCGTTAGAAGTCACCCGTGCCACGAACGACTTCAACTGAATGGTTGATATATCAGTTTCCTTCCACTTCATCTCGCCGTTGACCATTTCCCCCTTCAACGTGCGATAGTGGCGGGCTTGAAACTTTCCGAGATACCGGTCCTCCTGGACGTGAATCTCAGCGAGCCATTTGACGAGAGCCATGCCATACCAACCCGGGACGAGCAATCGTAGTGGGAAGCCTTGATGGCGGGACAGCGGCTCGCCGTTCAGTGCGTAAACCAGAATCGGGTCAGACGACAGTGCCTTCTCCCGCGCGAGACTCCGACCATACTGTTGGTCCACTGTGTAGGTACGGCCACGAAATTCAACCGCCTCTTCACCGTGGTCTGCTCCGAAAAAGACGAACTCTTTCGCATCAGCCTTCACACCAGCACGGTCCAGTACCGTTCGGAGCGGTACGCCGGTCCAACGACCGTTGCCGGAGAGACCGTTTAACGGACCTCGATTTCCAGAGCACTCGAATCCGATCACGATTTCTCTGCTGGGCATGGCACGTAGGTCGTCGATTGAGAGAGATAGTGCTTGGTCGACTAGACCAGAAATCCGTAGCCGGTAGGTAGCAGGGTCAATGACCGGGTGCCCGTAATGCTGCGTGGTAGCGAACTGATCGGCAGGGGTGAACTGACCGTTCTCTGGGATCGTCCGGATATCAATAATGCGTCGTTCGGGACTCCGCACGAGGGTGAGAGGGTCGTCTATGTCGGTGAATGGGACGAGCGTCTCGCCCTGCGCGAGAGCTGGAAGCACCCATTCCGGTATGCCGAGGATGCCAAGTCCGGCTGCCGCGAGGCCGCCTTTCAGAATGTCCCGTCGATTGCTCTGTATCGTCATTTCCGAACCCTTTCTGTATCAGGCGGTGACAAATGCCCCGCAACGCACCCTCAAGTTTTATCACGATCTGCGTTCTAGCGTAAGAAATCGTCACGTGGCCAGGTCGGGAGAGGAGGTAAGTGCCCTGGCAAGCTCCATGTATGATCAGCGCACTTGACAGGACCGCCGTTGGCCTCGGTATCTAGGAGACAGATATGCAATTCGTGACTCGGTCTATCGGACTTTCGTTCGTGCTCGGTATTGTGATCACTCTCATCGTGACCGGAGTTGTCAATTCGCAACAGCCCAGTCGGCAAATTCTTGATCCTGGTGGTTCCGGAACAGAAAACCCGGATCGTGCTTACAGTCGAGGTGTACGGATTGGAAACACACTTTACGTCGCTGGGAACACGGGGCAGGTGGAAAACACGGGTAGCCTCGATAGGGACCTTGAGACGGAGATCAGAAGTCTACTCGACGGTTTCAAGAGCAATGTTGAAGCAGGCGGTATGACGATGGACGACTTGGTCTGGGTGCAGATCTTTTGCACTGACCTTGCGCTATACGATATGTTCAACGAAATCTACCTGAGCTACTTCAGCGGGCCGTTACCGTCCCGTGCCTTCATTGGGACCAGTACACTTCTTGGCAACTCTCACTTTGAAATCATGGGCACTGCAGTGGATGAATAGGTCGCGACAGTCGGGCTCTAAACACCGCAGCACGCAGGGGTATGGGTGTGGACCTATACCCCTGCGATTCCTTGACTCTGTTGACAGTAGTTAGGGGAGGGTCACCATGAGGTGCGCATTCGCCGTGCCTGCCTGCATGAGAAACAGGACACCATCCGTTCGCTCAGCCGGCAGACTGAGGGATTCATGGGTTGCGTATGGCACCGTGACCGTCATGTGCGGTGTCGCACTTTCCTGATCGTCGCCCCAGTTGTAGTAGTAAATCGAGCCGAACACCGGAAGCTCCCGCGTGCCGTTCTCTTCGGCTGCGGCACCTAAAGCGTTCACCTCATCGCGACTGTTCCCGGCTCGGGAGAACGCGAGGTTTTGTTCGTATCGTGCTAGATTGCCTTTATTGGTGCACTGTACAAAGAATGGGCGCCGGGCGTTCTGGTCGGAGCGGTCCCAGCAAATAAAGTCGTTACCACCCTCGCGAAGCATTTCGCGATTGCCGTCCGCATCCCATGTCACCACGGAGGCGTCGGCCTGGGCTCGAGCGGGTGCTGCCGATATCGCCCGTGCGATAGTTTCTTCCGCGGTTTGAGCATTCGCGGCAGTCGACACGGTCAGGACTATACAAGCGAACTGTATGATGCGCTTCATCACGTTACCCCCATTATTGCGAACCCCGCCAGGCCTCTTGGCCCAGCGAGACGCTCAAGGAGGATTGTAGGCGTCTTTAGCCACCTCTGACAATGGGTCTCGCTGCTGGGCGGGTCTTGTGAGGTGTATAGTCATAGTCGAGTGCACGTAATCTGGCGGGCCAGCGGTAGGTAGGGGTTTACACAATGAGGAATATTGCGATGACGCGTTATTTGTTTGCGTTTAGTACTCTCGCCGCGACACTCGTGTCGGCTGTGCCTGTTGTCTCACAGACATTTCCTACGAACGATCCAGTTCTTCGGCAGATGTGGACAGAAGGGATAGAGAATTCTCAAACCGAGGTTCTAGCTCAGGTTCTGTTTGACGAAATTGGGCCGCGCCTAACCGGGAGCCCTGGTCATGAGAAGGGGAATGAGTGGCTTGTTAGCACGTACAACCGTTGGGATATCACTGCTGAAAATCAGGAATATGGCACATGGATGCGCTGGCGGCGTGGCCGTGCCCATGTTGACCTTATCGAGCCCAGGGTTCGCACCCTTGAGATGATGAGCCTGGCATGGAGTCCAGGCACTGGAGGTCAACCGGTTCGTGGCGAAGTGGTAGTTATGCCGAACGTGTCCAACGTTACAGAGTTTGAGGCGTGGCTCCCGAACGTACGCGGAAAATTTGTTGCCATTGCCTTTCCACAGCCGACATGTCGACCTGACGCGGATTGGGAACGTTGGGCGACTGAGGAGTCGATCGTCGAAATGCGGGACGCGCGCAGTGCGGCAGAGCAAGCATGGCGCGATCAAATGAACCGGGTTGGGCTTGAAATTCTCGGGCGTGGCTCGGAGACCGCAATTACTCAACGTTTTGAACGTGCAGGTGCGACCGGTGTTATCGCGTCACGTTGGTCACAGGGATGGGGTGCGCATCAGATGTTCGCTAGTGGCACCGAGCGGATGTTAGCGCTGACGGCGGGTTGTGAAGACTACGGGTTGTTGCATCGGCTGGCCGCAAATGGTCAGCACCCGGTGATCGAAGTCCTCTCCGATGCCGAGTTCCTCGGTGAGGGTCCGGTGTCCAACGTCATTGCCCGGCTCCCCGGAACCGAGTTCCCTGACGAGTATGTCGTGCTTTCAGCGCACTTCGACTCCTGGGATGCGGCGTCTGGCGCCACCGACAACGGCACGGGCACCCTCACCATGCTTGAGGCGATGCGTATTCTTCGGGCGACCTATCCCAATCCGAAACGCACAATTCTTGTTGGACACTGGGGTGGAGAGGAACAGGGCCTCAATGGTTCACGAGCTTTCGTTGAAGACCATCCTGAGGTGGTCCAGAATCTCCAAGCCTTGTTCAATCAGGATAACGGAACCGGACGGATTGTGAATGTGTCCAACCAAGGACTAATCGGCGCCTCGGGATATCTTGCACGATGGTTTTCTGGACTCCCGACAGAATTTTCAGAGAATGTGGCTTTCAATTTTCCAGGCACCCCTGGCGGTGGTGGTAGCGACTATGCCTCATTCGTCTGCTATGGTGCCCCAGCCTTCAGCCTGAGGTCGCTTAATTGGAGCTACAGGCCGTATACCTGGCACACAAACCGGGATACCTTCGATAAGGTCATCTTCGCTGACCTGCAGCGCAACGCAACCCTATATGCCATGCTGGCCTACATGGCGTCGGAGGAAGAGATGCGCTTACCTCGGGACCGTAGGACCGAGTTTCCTGTAAACCCAGCAACGGGTGAGGCCGGGTCGTGGCCGGAGTGCCAGCCGGCGCGTCGCGAGTGGTCTGAGCGGAGGTAGACGTTAACAGCTCAAGGCTTCGGCGCACCGCCCCTCGTAGCAGGGTGAAATAGTTGCAGGATAGGGGCGTAGCAGGCAAGAATCCTATGCGACTCTTGGCCTTCTCACCCTCACCAACTTACTGGTCAGCGGGTTCGAGCCGAACAATCGGCGTGAGTGCACCATCGCGGCCCTCGATGGCAACGTAGATGTAGCCATCTGGTCCCTCGCGCACGTCACGAATCCGGCCGATTCCTTGAATCAGAGTTTCTTCCTGTTCAATCCGTTGTGCGTCTTCACTGAGGGTAAGGCGCGCCAACTGCTCGCCGGCCAGGCCTCCAGAGAACATGTTTCCCTGCCATTGCGGAAAACGGTCTCCACGATAAATCATCAAGCCTGAGACTGCGATTGATGGTACCCAGAAGTGGTCAGGGTGTTCCATATCCTCTCGCATTGTCCCCTCATGAATGGCCAGGCCTGACCGGTAGTTCACACCGTAGCCAATCACTGGCCAGCCATAGTTCAATCCGGGTTCAATCCGGTTGAGTTCGTCCCCGCCTTGTGGGCCATGCTCGGTAATCCAGACGTCATTAGTATCGGGGTGAATAACGAGGCCCTGCGGATTGCGGTGCCCATAGCTCCAAATCTCAGGCCGCACATCGATTCCGGCCTCACTTTGTTCGACGAACGGATTGTCGACTGGTATACGGCCGTCGTCATGGAGTCGAATGATCGTGCCGTGGTGGTTTGAGACATCTTGGGCCGGATGGTTCTCTAAATCACCGCTGGCAGGTGCTTGGCGTTCTCCGACACTGAGAAAGAGTAAGCCATTCCGGTCGAACGCAAGCTTTCCACCATAGTGCCCTCTTCCCTGTGACACTGCGAGGAAGATTTCCTCAAGACCCGACAGTTGATCATTTTCGAATCTGGCCCGCACAACTCGCGTTGTCGAGCCGCCGGAATTTGGGTGCGCGTAAGCCAGATAAAGCAGACGGTTCGAGGTGAATTCTGGATGTGGCAGAACATCGAACAGTCCGCCTTGGCCCTCAGCATGAACTTCCGGTACACCCGGCACCGAGTCTGGGAGGAGCACACCGTCCCGTATGATGCGAAGCCGTCCAGGTCGTTCAGTGACCAGCATGTCACCGTCCGGTAGGAACGTGATTGACCACGGGACTTCTAGTCCCTCGGCTACGGTAACCACGCGATAGCTGTGGTGGGTCGAGCCGATTGACCCTGACTGTGCCCAAACGGCTGTTGCCATCGTGAGGAACAGACCCGCGGCTATTAGAATCAGCGATTTCCTGACCATCTCACTCTCCTCCGAGAAACTCTCCAAACGAGCACTAAGAAATTAGAACGTTAAACATATTGTAATGCGTCCTCTGGAGTTTGTGGGGTGAAGTCGTGCTGCCTTGGGGGAAAAGCCGGTGCTTGGAGTCCCACGATGCTGGAAATACCAGAATGGGGTATCAACGACATCGCGTGTTATCTACGGGTGTGAGACGACGTGGGCACTACGACCGGTCAGCGGTATAATTCGCCCGGAGCGTTTGAAAAACTAAGTTACTGGCCTGCGTGACTCCTATGTCGCCGCTGGAATTCTTCGAATGGCTCGGGAATACGCCTTGGAGCATTGCCCTCCTTGAATCGCTGTGGGTCTATCCCATAGTGGAGACAACCCACGTGTTGACCTTATGCCTATTTCTCGGCCTGATCGCGACATTGGACCTGCGCCTAGTGGGCCTAACCCTTCGTCGAGTTCCAGTGTCTGAGGTAGCCGGACGTCTCTTGCCGTGGGCCCTAGGCGGCTTTGCATTAATGGTTGTGAGTGGATTACTTCTGTTCTATTCCCATCCTTTGCGTGCATACGAGAACATCTTCTTTCGTATCAAGATTGTGATGCTTGTCTTGGCCGGTCTTAATGCTTTTGTTTTTCACACAACAGTATATCGCCGGGTCACCGACTGGGACCTGGCACCGATTGCGCCCCTCAGGGCACGAGTGGCTGGCTATCTTTCGCTCGTGCTCTGGTGCGGAGTGGTCGTCGGGGGACGGATGCAAGCCTACAGCTGGTTCAATTGAACTCTGGATGATAACGATGTCTTTTTTACCTCTGTTTGAGTGGGCCGGTGAGACAACTGTCGGGATTACGATTAGTGGCTCGGTATGGATGTTCCCGGTAATTCAGTGTCTTCACCTGTTGGCACTTGCGATCCTGGGCGGTGCGGTTTTGGTAGTCGACTTACGGTTGCTTGGTCTGGGGTTACGACATCAACCAGTGTCTCAGCTGGCGCATGACACCCAGCCATGGCTGGTTGGCAGTTTGCTGGTGATGTTAGCCACGGGCGTGCTGCTTCTTACCTCGGAAACACTTCGCGTTTACTACAGCCCGCCCTTTTGGTGGAAGATGCAGTTCCTGCTGCTTGCGATGCTCTTCACATTCACTGTGCGACAGAAGGTTGCGAGGTCGGACGCAGCCAGAATACCTCCACTTCTCGGTAGGTTGGTGGCTGTGGTGTCGCTCAGTCTGTGGTTCGGCGTCGGGTTTTCTGGACGCTGGATCGCCTTCTATTGAGTAGAGGCTCGGACCTTCTCAGGCAGTATCAATGATGTCGTAGTCGGTGGGGTCGCTGACCCTGTGGATGGTATCGCTCCGTCTTCGTCATACCAGTAAAGTACGTGGCAGGTTTCACAAGCGCTGTAAATATCCCCGCCAACCATAAAGATTGCATCCGCGTCCTTGGCTTCCGCAGCCTCGAAGGCGATGCGGGCAGATTCAACCAGTGCTTGAGACATGATCATCCAAGGTCCCTCACCTTTGGCTCGTTCGCCAAGCATAAGTAGATTGCCAGATTCGGCGAGGACGAGTGCGCTATTGCGTACAGTTGCCCACTCTCCGTCATTCTTGGGAAAAATCTCTTCCGTCCCCTCCGCGGTGATGATGGCACCGACTGACTCCCACACAACGTCGGCGGCGGGGTCAATGACCATCTCCATCAACTCCTTGACATCAGCGACTGGAGTGAACGGTGGTACAGCTGGAGGAGTCTCGCACCCAGTTGTCAAGATGAAGGCCAGGGGTAGTAGGTGGAGGAGGGAACACCTCAACCGATCAGTTTTCATTGCGGCGGTTGGTCACGCCAGGGCGGAGTCCAGAACTTGAGGCGCCCCTCCCAAAGTGACCGGTTGTTTTCATTGCACACATACTCCATGAGTTCACCATCGAACGGCGTGAAGACTCGTTCATTCGTCCATGGAGCACTGTAAGTTTTTGGGTCGTCAACCGTTATTGTGTAGTTGATGCGATCTGCGTCAATGCGTTCGTATGTCTGGATTAGATGTAGGGCATCGCTATGGGGATGGCCTCGGGTATCGAGTCTAGTCCAACCGTTGAACCCGACTGTGTCAATGACGAGCGTATCGCCCTCCCAGCGACCAACCGAGTGTCCGTACCAGGTTGGCTCGAGCTCCTCCGGGTGCTCGCTTCCATCGACGGGGGCGATGTGAAACCAATTACCTAATTCGAACAGAAACGCGATGTGTGTTTCGTCATGCATGATCCGCATAGGCCACGGACCGTTGATGGACCGAGGCAGACCAAACGGCATGCAGTTCGCCGTGTAATCGCCATCGGCTGGGTCGTAGTTCCACCAATCCTCCAAACCAGCCGGGGTGTATGGAAGTTCTGAGGGGCCCTTGTGTCCGGCCCTGGGCTCGGTCACGTTTGGCACGTAGGGTCGTTGCCAGATGCCAGTTAAGTCGGGTCTCCCGTTCGGCAGTCGCGGAGTCGGCCCTGAAGGCGCCGAGGAGCTAGTTACCGTCCCAGCTTCTTGGGAAGTTTGTGCTTCAGCGGGTTGCTGTGACCAGTAAACGAGACTCACAACTGCGGCCGCAGTGACGCAGGCTGTCCACGACACTCTCATAGCGACGCCTCCTTGAAGTTCAGTTGATTCTGGCGCGTCAAAAGGCGATAGGTAAGAACGCTAACCAGGCTCGGGTAGTCTACACCTATTTTGTTAAACGCTCCTTACGAGTTACTTTTTCTTGCGTTAGCTTGTCACCGCTGGCAAAATGGAAGCCGGCGAGCGTATTTTGATCGCGTCTTTCGTGTTTAAGGGGTTACACATGAAAACCAGAGGGCTCACGATCGTCGCTTGTGTCGGACTACTGCTGGCCACTGTGCCAGTGGTTGCCCATCATTCCTTTTCTGCTGAGTTTGATGCTAATGCTCCGGTCGAAGTGACGGGGGCGGTCCAGAAAATTGAATGGCTCAATCCTCACGTCTGGTTCTTTATGGACGTAGAGGACGATGAGGGTGACGTTACGAGCTGGGCCATGGAAATGGGTAGCCCAAATCAACTCGTAAGGGCCGGGTGGACACGGCGCACGATGAGCATTGGTGACGTCGTTACGGTGCGAGGGAGTCGCGCTCGGGACGGAAGCGATACTGCGAGCACCAGGTATGTGGTTCTGGCCAACACCGGAGAGAGGCTGTTCACGGCCTCGAGCCAAAGACTGCCAGGGTAACCTGCCGTATAGGTTCCCCGGTTTCAGCTAGGATGATGTTTACGGCTGGACTAAGTCTTCCGATATCCAACCCCGACAACTTGTGCCAGCCACCTTCAAGTCATACCGGTCTTCGTCTTCGAAGTAGGTTGCAGCAACTATCGTGACGGCGTCTCCGTGTGTGACTTCACAGCTTGGTTCGTCTCCGGTTCTCTCAACCAAATAGAGCGATACCCCTTCTAGGACAGCTATCCGCACCTCGGCACCAATCGTGACTGAACCGTTCGAAGTCTCGATGGTGCCGGAGTCGATCTCTTGACCATGGGGCTCAGCGGCTGCCTCCATTCGCTCACGCTCTTCGAGCTCACTTACGACGCGGCTGGCAGGCACAGGGCTTGACGCTTCCCGGTGTTCAAGTGTTATCTCCTGATGCACTGGCTCAGTAGGGGAGCACCCACCCGTTACAGAAAAGAGAAGACCAGCAACCAGTACCTTGCCCAACGGGCTTGCTGCGAAACCCATCGACTTCCTACTCTCGAACCTGCTGGTCATTCACTTACTCGATCATCTCTGCTTCGAGCTCTCTCTCGACAACCTCTTCTCCTTGGACACTCACGTAGTAGACCTTGGCCTCCGCTCTGGTGTGTACGACTCTCGCAACCTCATTGTCCTCAAAATAGATTCCTGCGTTGTTGTCGCAGGCATAGCCAGGTTTCATTTCACCGGACTTGATCATACGGTGGTAGGTCGGTCGGCGATTTGCTTCACCGTCATAGTGAGGGGAGTGGCTTCCTTTAAGGAACCCGAGACATTTAACCACGGTCAGTTCCTTAGGTCGGGAATCTGTCGTGCCTTCTTCGAACCAACAAAGGGATCCGGCACTTGCACCACCAAGCACGATCCCACGGTCCCAGGCCTCTCGAAGGACCTCGTCAATTCCGTGGGCTTTCCAGATCACCTGCTGGTTTAACGTATTGCCGCCTGAGACAACGATGCCATCCACCGATAGCAGAACCTCTGCAAACGTTTGATTCATACGGTTGCTGTTAATGAAGCTAACCTGCACCGATGGAATGACATTTAATGGTGCACAGTTGGCATACCATCTGACGATTCCCGACTCTCGGTCAGCCGACGCGGTCGGTAAATAACAGAGCTTTGGTCGCTCCTTACCGGTGAGAGACGCCATGTAGCGGATGAAAGATGTGCCGTAGCCTCCACCAGCGATCAAAATCTTTCGGTTGCTGGATTGTGAGGAGGTGTTGGGTCGTGAGGCAGCTAGAGACAGCTCTGCTGAACTCAAACCGACCGCCCCTAATGTCGTTGATGCGAGGAATTCTCGTCTTTCCATCATGATTGTCTGTTCCTTACGTTTATTGAAGAGTGATGTTTACGACCCTCGTGCTTCTTGGCAATGCTAGTCAACAATGCGTCCAGACTCGTCGATACGCAACGTAAGAATGGAGCCACTGAACATTACGGGGGAGATGTTTGCGACCATCCCGGTATGTCGCCTGCCGGCTCCCACGACTGTTACCGCCACATCCACCGGATTCCCATTCCTCAGACCAAAATGGAGCGGCAGGTCAGATTGTGCGTCATAGCTCGAGCCCGTGTCGACCAAGCGCGTTCCTAGTAGTTGATCGGTACCCGCAGTGTATACCCTAACTTCCGTACCCGGACGGGTGGCATGGCCTTCGGCGTCTAACACTCGGACTTGCAGCGATTGGCGTTCGGAGGCTCCAGGGAGTAGGTTTTCCATGAGATAGTGCATCGCGTCTTCGGCGGCGCCTGTGAGGGCTAGGTCGAGGTCGCCGTCCAGGTCGAAGTCAACCCAAGTGGCTCCGTGGCTCGCGTTTAACTGCAGCAATTCGGATGGGGTGACGTCCACGAACGTCGTATTTTCTTCCTGGTGATAAAGCCAATCACGGTATTGAATGCCACCCGTGACGGTGCCGTTTACATACAAATCCAGGCCGCCATCGTTGTCAAAATCTCCCCATGCGCAGGTGTCGTAACGTGCGTCAATCGCAAGGTTTGGAGCACCGCTGGCGTCAGCCCAGGCGCTCGGGCCAGACGCATACAAGAGAGCGTTCGGTCCGTAGTTCGCAAAAGAAAGGTCGAACCAGCCATCCATGTTCACATCGGCTGCGCACACCCGTACGCTTCCTTGCGATGGGTCTCCGAGCATCCGTCCCCCGGCTTCCATAGGTTGTCCGGCTGCGGTGTCTGTGAACGTTCCGCCGTCATTTTGCCAATGGCCGTTTGCATCCCCATCCATGTTAGCGGTGACTAAGTCCAGGTCTCCGTCTTGGTCGGTGTCGAACCAGACCGCCCCAACGGTACGCCGAACATCACCGATACCACTTTCCAGAGTGACGTCAGTAAAGTTCTCGCTAGCATCGTTCCGGAACAGCCGATTGGCTCGGTCCCTTAAAGCAAGGAAAAGGTCGAGGTCTCCATCAGCGTCATAGTCTACCCATGACGCCTGTCGAGTAGTCCCCTCTAGTAACTCCAATCCAACCAGCCCGGCCACGTTTGTGAAGCCCGTGTTTCTATCGTTACGATAAAGGGCTGTGACGGGTGCTTCTCCTGCGAACCCGAGCAGCAAGTCAGGGTCCCCATCTTTATCGAAGTCACCCCAAGCGGCTGTTCGGACGCTGCGGGTAATATTGAGCCCCATCTCAATCGCAATATCAACGTAGCCGTTCCCACGGTCATTGCGGTATAGGCGACTAGCAGCACCGTTAAAACCAACGAATCGGTCGGGGTCACCGTCACCGTCAATGTCAGCCCAAGCATCCGTGAGAGCACCACTATCCTTAAAGAGTTCGGGTTGAACTGGTCGAAAATGAACATCAACCGTGCTGGATGTTGTTGGTTCTGGTACTTGGGCACTGCAGGACAGAGTGCTCCAAATCGCTACGAGTGAAACGGCTATCACTATTGAGTGTCGCATGGGTCAACCCTTCATAATTGTGCTTACTGAGCCTGCCGATTCCGTGAAGCAAGGCTCATACAGTCACGGCCCTCAGACAATTATGCATCAGAGACCGCTTGGTCGCTGTGTTGAATTGCCAGCCGCTCCGCGTTAGGCTACCGTCAAATGAAACCACCACTTTTGTCCACGGTGTGGCGAGGGCTACGTAGACGGTGTCCTCATTGTGGGCGGGGTCCACTCTTTGTCCACTGGATCACCTTACATTCTCACTGCCGACGCTGTGGCCTGCAGTTTCTACGAAACCAGGGTGATACTTGGCTGTTTTTTCTCGTGATGAATCGCATCCCGATCCTAGTCGCTATTGCGACTATTTATTTCGGATTTCGTGTCACCAACTGGATGACTGGCTTGGCGTTCTTCTTTGCGATTGCCGGCCCACTCGTTGTAACGATGCCTCAACGGCAGGGAATTGCGGTGGCTTTGAATTACTTATCGAGAGTCTATTTTCATGATCCGTCTGACGAGTTGCCACTCGACGTAAAATGAGGCTCACGCGAGATGCCACGACTCTTATATGTAGAGCTAGGGGTGACTATGTTCATGAAGACGAGACCGACTACGATGAGACACGAGCGGCTAATCAGATTTTCGTTTGTTTGTCTTGTGATGTTGGGGACAGCCTGTGGTGGTGGCGAACCGGTGACACCTATTGACACTGCTTTAGTTGCGGAAACGCCGATCGCGATTCCCTCTTTTCGCATCCTGTTTCAGAGCGATCGGGATGGAGGCTTCGAGGTCTACATGATGGATGCGAACGGTGCCAACCAGACGAACCTGACCAACAACGCCGTCAACCGTTACAACGACCGACACCCAACTGGTTCACCCGACGGGTCCGCAATTGCTTTTCGTTCTGATCGGGACGGGAGTCCGGACGTGTGGGTGATGCAGGTTGACGGTATGAATCAGCGGAACTTGACGAATCATCAAGCGACCGATTTGGATGCTGCGTGGTCTCCTGACGGGTCGCAGATTGTCTTTGACAGCGATCGGGACGGAAACATGGAACTTTACGTCATGAATGCGGATGGGTCTGAACCGAGGCGACTGACGATGAATGACGCGTTGGACAGTCATCCATACTGGTCGCCCGATGGGAACCGGATCGCTTTCCATTCTGACCGTAGTGGACAGATGGACATCTACGTCGTCCATGCTGACGGAGATGGGTCTGATGCGACTCGCCTTACTGACAACCCGGGTAACGACCAATTTCCCTCCTGGTCGCCTGATGGGACACAAATTGCTTTCGATTCAGACCGTGATGGTTTGAGTAGTGTTTACGTGATGAGTGTGGACGGCACCAATCAGGTGGCCTTGACCGACCCTGGACAGGTGGATGGCGTCCCCTCTTGGTCCCCTGATGGTTCTCAGCTTGTATTCCGTTCACAGCGGGATGGTAACGAAGAGATTTATGTCATGAACGCTGACGGCTCTGGCGAAATCCGGTTGACTGATAATGAGGCTGCGGATGGGAATCCCCGATGGTCGCCGAGTATCGCCCGCTAAACGACCAAGACCGGTTCGAAGCACACACTTACGAAGGATGAGGAGGACACACCCATGTTGACTTCGGTAGTCGCGATACAACCACGTTCTTTAACTTGTCTCAGCGTACTCGTATTCGCTGTTGGCATAGCCCTTTCAACTCCGACAGCAGTATCGGCCGAGCAATCGACGACCACCGCCGTTCGTGCTGGGATGCTGATTGATCCCGAGGCGGGCACAGCGACCCCGAACCAGGTCATCTTGGTCGAAGGTGGTCAGATTACCGCAGTCGGTGACGACATTACCGTGCCAGCTGGCGCGGCGGTGATCGACTTGTCCGACCTGACAGTTCTACCTGGCCTAGTGGATGCGCACAACCACTTAGGACTGACTTACAAGGTTGACCCTGAACGGAACATTTACTACCTCACTTATATCCTCGATTCGACCCCGATCCGCGCCATCCAGGCGGTGTCAAATGGCATCCAAATGCTTTCGTCAGGTTTTACGATCGTCCGCGATATGGGCAACAACGGTAATTATGTTGATACCGCCTTACGTGTTGCGATCGAGCAGGGTTGGGTGCCCGGTCCCACGATTATCAACTCGGGCATCATCATTGGGGGCATGGGCGGACAGTTTTGGCCAACGCCTGAGATGGCACGCGAGCACAACATCATCTATCCAGAATATCTTGATGCCGATACGACAGACGAGATGATTAAAGCGGTAAGGCAGAATGTACTTTTCGGGGCCAAGGTGATCAAGATTTGTGTTGACTGCAAGCCCTACGCTTACACCGCTGACGAGATGAGGTTGTTTATAGCTGAGGCCGCGAAGGCCGGCATGAAGGTGGAGGGTCACATTCAGACAAGGGAAGGTGCCCGTGCCGCCATCGAAGCCGGCTTGTGGTCACTTGCTCATGATGGTCCGCTCGATGATGAGCTTCATAAATTGATGGCCGAAAAAGGGATTTGGCGTGCAGGTACCGAGACGCCGTTTACACCATATCGTGGCAGTGAGCGCGCTTTCGAGCGCACGGTGGCTGGTTTGCGGAACGCCTACGCGAACGGGGTAAATCTAACGTTTTCGACTGATGCCGATTATTACATTCCAGGCATGACCCGGGGCGAGGTGGTGATCAACTTCTTGCTGACTTGGCAAGCGGCTGACATTCCTGACGCGGAAATTTTGAAAGTCATGACGATCAATGGCTATAAAGTCTCCGAGACCTACGATGAGCGTGGGCCAATCGCGCCAGGTCTGGCAGCCGATATGATCGCGGTGGTTGGGAACCCGTTGGAGGACATTGACACACTACGGGACGTTCGGTTTGTAATGAAGGATGGCTTGGTTTTCAAACGTGACGGTGTTGTGGTGCCAGAGGTTTTCTTCAACCCCGGACCGGTGAATGGATGGCAGATCGGTTTCGATGAGCGTGTCCGGTAACCTTCAGGTGCGGGTGAATCGGGTATGAAATGCGGACTCTGAGTTCCATCACGCTTCTTGTGCTTGTGGCGTCTTGGTCGGTGTCAACGCAGTCGTTGAGCCGGGTCTCGGCTCGAGGGGGCGACATCGTTATCACGCCGCTCCTTCACGCGAGTGTCCAGGTGGAACATGCCGGCCGGGTGATTCAAGTTGATCCCTGGAGTGTGGCTGACCTCTCCGAAGCAAAACCGGCTGATCTGATTTTGGTGACCGATGACCCAGGGCACCACCTAGACCCAGCGGCCATTGCTCACCTTCGTAAGCCTGGGGCACCGGTGGTGCTGACCGCTAAAGCCCACGCACGGTTCTCTGATAGTACGGTGCTTTCAAACGGCGAGTATGGGATTTTCGCTAACATCCGAGTAGAGGCAGTCGGTGCGTATGACATGACTCCGGGACTTCCGTTTCACCCTGAGGGAGAAGCAAATGGCTATGTGGTCACTTTGGGAGACAAGCGGCTTTTCTTTTCAGGGGTGGGGGAGTGCGTGCCTGAAATACGGGCGCTGAAAGATATCGACGTTGCATTTATGCCGATGAATCTACCCGTGGACCGGATGCGGCCACTTCCGGTCGCCGAATGTGTTAAGACCTTCATGCCGACGATTGTCTATCTCAACCACTACGACCAGCCTTATGTACGGTGGCTGACCAACCCCGAGGGAGACCCGCCTGCCGACACGCAGGACACGCCAGGAACAATCCGAACGTTCCAGTCAGCGATCGCCGGAGAGACTATCGAGTTCAGGGATGGCGACTGGTATCCAGGACGGTCTAGATAATAACGGTCAGCCGATTCTCGATTCGTTTCGACGTCTGCTCAGCAAAGCGTGCCGAGTTTGAATCCCCGTTCCCGTAGGGCTGGAACGAAGAGCGCTGTGGCTTCCACAGCATAGCGGCGGTCGGCACGCGGATTCTTGTGATGGCCGTCATGTATCACAATGATGTCACCCGCGGAGGCACGTTGGGCTAACCGGTGAGCGAGTCCTTCAGCCTGGCGTGGCCGATACCAGTTCCAGTCCCATAGTCCCCAGCCCCAGCCGACCAGCACGAAGTCGATACTTGCTAGCCCTTCATACATTTGACCGCTTCGCCAGCCGGCGTGCGGCCGAAACACCCGGCAGGGCTGTGTACCGGCCAGTGTTTCAATCCGGTCTGCGGCGGCTGCCACAGTATCGGCTAGCGCCTGTGGCGACTGCCACATGAGTCGGCGGGTGTGTGAATGCACGCCCACGGCATGTCCCTCCGCGAACATCCGCCTGACGATCGGTGCGGTCTGCTCGGTTAGATGCTGGTCGATTAAGAAAAATGTCGCAGGTGCGTTTACGTCCGCGAGGACATCGAGGAGGTCTGGTGTGGCGTTGGGATTAGGACCGTCGTCGAACGTCAGATAAACCGTGGGCGGGCCCGGGTTGTGGGGAATGTGCCAGACGGCCTCTCCTGGAGCCACCGAGTCTAGAATAAAAGGAAACGGCGCCGTGTGAGCCAAGAACACCAACGCCGTCCCGACTGCTGCAAATAGAAACACCATCCGCGCTGAACCTCCTCCCGAAGGGAGTGCCGAAACGCCGTCGTGGCGACTCGCCCAATCCTGTGGGGGGCGCTTCGTGGGAACCGAGCCCCAAGGATGTTGTGCACTCATGATAAACCCCAAAGCCTAGGTCGCGTCGCCTTGAACCCCTTGCCTGCCAGCAGTAGAATTTTGGTATGTACAAGCTTCGTCGTGGTTGGTGAAAGAACACTATGGTTGGTTCCCGCAAATATCTTGTCGCTGTGTCCGGCATTATTTTCGTGGTGCTGGTAACAGCTTCCTGTGCACGCCAAGACGCGATTTCCGAAGCCCCACCGGCGCAACACACTTCACCGTTGCGGCAGGACTCGGAGGCAGCAGAACTCGTTGAGGCCGGTCAAGGAACTGCTGACTTACGTGCACTTGCCGAGCAAGGCGATGCCGAAGCACAGCTTAGGCTTGGGGGGATGTATTTTGCGGGTCAGGCGGTTGCGGAAGATGCGGCCGAGGGGGTCCGGTGGTGGCGGCAAGCGGCCGAGCAAGGGCATCTGCCGGCGCAGACTGGACTTGGCGGCAGGTACTTTAATGGGCGGGGTGTGGAGCAGGATGTGGCCGAGGCTTTCCGGTGGTATCGGCTGGCGGCGGAGCAAGGCGATGAAGAGGTGCTGGCATTTATGCGCCTCAACGCGGAGCAGGGCATGATGGTAGCCCAAGCGAATCTTGCGGAGATGTATGCCGAAGGTCGAGGTGTTATACGAAATGAGATGGAAGCCATCCGATGGTGGTGGCAAGCGGTGCCGCAAAGTCCTGTGGAAGTGGTGGTGTTGATCCGACGAGCGGCTGAGAAGGGTTCGGTCGCAGCGAAGATTGCTCTCGGGCGTATCTATGCTACTGGCCGGGGGGTTTTCCGGGATGTGGGCGAAGCGATGCACTGGTATCGGCTGGCGGCGGAACAAGGCTCGGCTGAGGCACAGGTTACCCTAGGGGACATATATGTGGATGGGCGTGGAGTTACACAGGATACGAATGAAGCGATGCGCTGGTATCGGCGGGCAGCGGAGCAAGGCTCGGCTGAGGCACAGGTCATTCTTGGGAGTATGTATGGCGAAGGTCGAGGAGTATTACAAGACGAAGAACAAGCGATGTGTTGGTATCGGCGGGCGGCTGAGCAAGGCTGGTCAGATGCGCAGTTTTCTCTCGGCGGTTTGTATTTCGCCGGCCGTGACATTCCTCGGAACGAAAAAGAGGCGGTGAAGTGGTACCACCGGGCAGCCGCACAAGGCCATACGGGGGCGTTGGCGTGGGTCCGCCGGGCTGCCGAGGAAGGCGATGTTCTCGCTGAAGTCACTTTGGGGGATATGTATTGGAACGGGCGTGGTGTTGCGACGGACGCGGGCGAGGCCGCACGCTGGTATCGCATGGCCGTGGAACGGGGTGATGTGGAAGCGCTGAGGTGGATGCGCCTGACGGCGGAAGAAGGTTCACTAGCTGCACAAGCACATCTTGCGGACATGTACACCACGGGCCGTGGTGTGGCACAAGATGAGACTGAAGCGGCACGGTGGTCTCAGCAGGCGGCTGAGCGGAGAGAAGCCGAGACTGAGAAGGTGTCATGGTTTTACCAAACGGCCGAGGAAGGCAATGCCGAAGCACAACATGTTTTAGGCGTCCTGTATTCCTCAGGTCGGATTATTGCCCGTGACGGCGTGGCTGCGGTGGAGTGGTATCGCCACGCGGCGGAACAAGGCCACGTTGTTGCACAGTTCACCCTTGGGCTCAGGTATGACGCGGGTGAAGGTGTGACCCGGGACGAGGCGGAGGCAGTGCGCTGGTACCGGATGGCGGCGGACCAGGGACATGCCGCGGCGCAGTTCGCCCTTGGGCTCAGGTATGACGCGGGTGAAGGTGTGACCCGGAACGAGGCGGAGGCAGTGCGCTGGTACCGGATGGCGGCGGACCAGGGACATGCCCTGGCGCAACTCGCTCTTGGAGTCATGCACTCTGACGGTCGTGGCGTCACGGCGGATACGACGGAAGCGGCACGGTGGTTTCATCGAGCAGCGGTGCAAGATGTTGCTCGAACGCAGCACGATTCCAGGGTTGTTTACGCTAACAGCCGTGAGGTTGCGCAGGACGATGTAACCATTTATCTATGGTTTGATCTCGCGGTCGTACGATCGACTGATGACACACGGGATTCGGTAGTGCAGTCGCGCGAAACCGTAGCACAACGAATGACTCGCAATCAGGTCGCTGAAGCTCGGCGCCGCGCGCGTGCGTGGGACGTAGTAAATCTGCACGTGCCGTAAATCTGCACGTTGAACTGCCTTCTTCCCAATAGTGGGATCGGCTTCTACACTGCGAACTCTAGAAAGAACTTCATGCCATACCTTGCCCGCATCGTTGTCACCACAACTGTTCTCGCCCTGCTTCCGGTGGTGACCCCGGCGCAGGATCTCGGTCACACGCTCCGTTTTATCTGGGAAGAGGCGCCTTTTCCGCGAGCCCATGCTTCGACGATTGTTGAAGCCTCTGACGGTTCACTAATTTCCGCTTGGTTCGGCGGAACGGGGGAGGGGAATAAGGACGTGGGGGTATGGTCCTCCCGCAGGCCAAAGGGCGGCGACTGGTCCCCTCCTATGGAACTTCATAAGGAGCCTGGTCAGCCTGCCTGGAACCCCGTGCTCTTTCAGGATGCGTCAGACACTATCTGGCTCTTCTTCAAGGTTGGCCCGAGTCCCCGCGAGTGGAGCGGGGCCTACATGAAGTCCACCACGTCGGGTCGGCGTTGGACAGACCCGGTCTGGCTTCCCGCGGGGATACTGGGGCCTGTCCGGGCGAAGCCGGTCACCCTTGCCAGTGGTGACATTCTCGCGGGCACTTCCTGGGAGAGCTACGAGGCGTGGTCCTCGTGGATGGAGGTTAGCGCGGACGGCGGCGAGTCATGGGCTAAACATGGTCCAATTCTTTTCGGCGACATGGAGCAAGACCGCAAGGGGACGATTCAGCCCACCCTGCTGGAAATCGAGCCAGGTGTGGTACGCGCGTTTTTCAGGACTCGCAGGATGGGTAAGATCGCGACATCGATTTCGCAGGATAGTGGGAGAACCTGGGCACCCATGCAGCTCACGGACCTCGACCACCCCGGCGCTGGTATCGATAGCGTTCGGCTCGCCGATGGGCGGTGCATCCTAATCTACAATCCTTCGACCACTCGGCGCACGCCGCTCTCGCTCGCGGTTTCATTTGATGACGGAAGCACCTGGAAGGATTTTCTCGTTATCGAAGAGCTTGCAGTAGACCAGCGTGGAGAACTTTCCTATCCGGCGATGATCCAGGATGTGAACGAGGACTTGCAGATTACCTACACGTGGAACCGCCAGCGAATCCGTCATGCGACCGTACCGTTCGACCTTATTCCTCAGAAGCTCGAAGATATACGTTAAACCGACAGGCCAGGGTGAGATGTCGATGTTGAGAAGGGTATGTGTGGTTTGTGTGACGGTGGTCACCGCGAAGGATCGCCGGCACACAAAAATTCTATACAAACGACCGGTCGGAAACACGAGTCCCGACCGAGATAAGGCTGGAACCGTGATTAACTAACGTGGGTAGCGATCTTCTAGGGTGTGGTCGTTAGATTGGTTTTATTGGTCCAGAAAATATCGAACGCTCCAAAACTACTGTCCGACCGATCTGAAAACCACGTCAATGTGCCCGCGCCTGGTGGTAACGCCGGGCACATGTCGGCCGAAGACGTGTTGACTCGTGGTCCGAGGTTCACCGCGGGAGCCCACGTATTTGGTCCGAGTTGTTCTGCGCTATACAGGTCCAATCCGCCAAAGCCGCCCGGTCGGTTCGATGTGAAGTACACGACCCCAGTAGCGTCCTGCGTGAAATGGAATTCGTTCGCGGCCGTATTAATGTTCGGTCCTTGATTCACGGGGTCTTGCCAGGCGCCAGTGGCGTCCTGCTGTGCGCACCAGATATCGGATTGGCCATACCCACCAGCTCGCGCCGACGCAAAACACAGACTTTGTCCATCTTGCAGCAGCATAGGGCAGTGTTCATTCCCTTCGTCGGTGCTGATTGGTGCGGGCAACAGTTCTGGAGTCGACCAGACACCATTGACGAGGTGGGTTACGAATAGATCATTGTTATTGCGAGGTGTTGTGGTGGCCGTTCTGTCGGACTTGAAATAGATGGTCTGGCCGTCGCCGGTTATCCAGGGTTCGCGGTCGTCGCCCTTGCGTAGCGGATCCACGTCAGTAGCGGGCGGCGCGTTGACTGGCTCACCCATGTTGACGGGTTCATTCCAACTCCCGGTCTCTTGATTGAAGGTCGCAATGTACAGGTCCTTCGGATCACCAGCCGCCGCGTCCAAATCTTCCCGGGCACTGCAGTAGACCATAGTGCCATCGTCGGCAAACGTGAGCTCACCCTCGTCCCACATGGTGTTAATCGGTTCACCAAAGTTATGGACCGCAAGCTGCACCCAATCCTGTTGTCCCGCCCAAGCTGTGTTTGAACCGGTGACGGCGAACAGTGTTATCACGCTGCAAACACACACTCCGAGTGGCCCGACCTTTGTTGTGATCATAGTTCGTCCATTCTACCTGTTTCTGGAGCCCTTCCAACCACGTTGAACCCGGGCCCCCGTCAGCGGTAGACTCTAGCCACCCATTACAATCGTTGGCGGCGTTGGAGGAACACTATGACCTGTTGCCCCTTGAGTGCTGAAGACGACTCAGTCCATATTTTTTTTGAGACGTCTGGCCTTGGTTTCGTGTGGACCGGTCGAAGCAAATCCAAAGCACGGGTCCTAAATCACTAAGTCAAAGAGTTTGAGTGAGCGGTGACGGGTAGCCGGGGAAGGGAGCAAGGCACATGAGGAGGACAGCAGGACCGCCAAGAATCGTGGATGTGAGTATCGCGTGCTTCATCGCAGTGTTGCTTGCAGGAATGAGTGGCTGCCAGCAACCTGACAATGCGATTCAGATTGATAACGATGATATCGGCGGCATTGTGAGTGGACCGAACGGACCCGAAGCTGGTGTTTGGGTCATCGCGGAAACGACGGACCTGCCGACTAGGCTCAATAAGATCGTCGTCACGGACGCTGACGGGCGTTACGTTATTCCGGACCTGCCGAGTGCGAGCTACGCCGTGTGGGTTCGTGGGTATGGTCTTGTTGACTCGCCCAAAGTCGAGGTGGGCCCCGGTACCATTCAACATTTAGACGCCATACCGGCACCCGACCCGCGTTCCGCGGCGCATTACTACCCGGCTGGCTATTGGTTCTCATTGCTCCAAGTACCAGGCGAGGAGGAGTTCCCAGGCACAGGACCTGCGGGGAACGGTCTCTCGCCAAACATGGCAAGCCGAGCCGAGTGGCTACGAAATTTGAAATCTGGTGGCTGCATGCAATGCCACCAATTGGGTAATCGGCCTATACGTGAGATCCCCGAGGAACTCGGCGACTTCGAGTCTTCGGTGGCTGCGTGGGACCGACGCATCGAATCTGGTCAGGCGGGTGGGAGTATGAGCAACGGGCTCAATCGTATGGGACGGCGACGAACCCTCGAGATTTTTGCCGACTGGACTGATCGGATTGCCGCTGGCGAAGTGCCTGAGGCACCACGCCGCCCGCAAGGTGTGGAGCGCAATATCGTTATTACGCAGTGGGACTGGGCTGACCCGAAGGCTTACCTGCACGATGAGGTGTCCACCGACAAACGGGATCCCACCGTGAACGCTAACGGCCCCATTTATGGCGCCTTGGAAGCCAGTGCGGATTACGTGCCAATCCTGAACCCTGTCGGGCACGTGTCGAGTCAAGTGACCCTGCCGGTCCGAGACCCGGATACGCCCGTGGCATCGGGTCCACCACTACAGGCATCACCCTACTGGGGTGACGAAGCGATCTGGACGAGCCGCGCCAATGCACACAACCCGATGCTCGACCATCGGGGGAGACTCTGGCTCACTTCACGAGTCCGCCCGAGGGAAAATCCCGCTTTCTGTCGGGACGGCTCGGACCATCCTTCGGCGAGGCAGTTCCCGGTCACGGGTTCCGGTCGACACCTCGCGATGTACGATCCGGAAACGGAGGAATACGCGCTCATCAGCACCTGCTTCAGCACGCACCACTTGGTGTTTGCCGAGGATGAAGATCACACGCTATGGACGAGTGGTGGTGGCCAGGTGATCGGCTGGTTAAATACGAAGATGTTCGACGAGACGGGTGATGAGCAGCAGTCACAAGGTTGGACGGCACTCGTTCTCGACACCAATGGGAATGGCAAACGAGACGCCTATGTGGAACCTGATGAAGCGCCTGATCCCAGCAAGGATACGCGTGTCCGTTCTGGCTACTACGGCGTTGCGGTGAGTCCGGTTGACGGCACAATTTGGGGTTCCTCGTTGGGATTTCCCGGGGCCATTTTACGACTTGACCCCGGCTCGGACCCGGCGGCAACTGCACTCATAGAAGTCTACATGCCCCCGTGGAACAACCCAGCCGCACCGGTCCAGGGATACTCACCGCGCGGCATGGACATCGACCGCAACGGTGTTGCCTGGACTCCCCTTGCCAGCGGGCATATGGCCAGTTTCGACCGTAGTAAGTGTACAGCACCGCTCAATGGCCCCGCCGCGACTGGTCAACACTGCCCGGAAGGATGGACTCTTTATCCAGAGCCGCTGCCGCAACTAAAGGGGTTGGCGGATTCAGGAAGCGCCGAGTCGAGTTACTACACGTGGGTGGACCAGTTTGACACGTTGGGCTTGGGTGCAAACGTACCGATCAATACGGGAAATGGGTCTGAAGGGCTGCTGGCCTTGAAGGACGGGGAATGGGTTGTCATGCGGGTCCCTTATCCACTTGGGTTTTACACCAAGTGGATGGATGGTCGGATTGATGACCCGAATGCCGGTTGGAAAGGGAAGGGGCTATGGGCAACCTACAGTACCCGGACACCGTTCCACCTTGAAGGTGGGAAAGGCACCACGAGCAAAGTCGTGAAATTCCAGTTGCGACCCGACCCGTTGGCACGCTGAAGGGCGCCTTATAGAAAGCATCGTCACGCGATGGTTCCGGTTTGGGTGATCTCTTGCTAATAATCTACTCCGGTCAGGGTGGAGTGCTGCCACTCGCGTAGTTGTCTCTCCAATGTCTCCACGACGGCAGGTTCGCGCTCTACGAGGTGATTATGATCTATCGAGTGACTGCGCGCTTCAAATCTGAGACAGCTGTTGAGTTAAGTCGACGACTGAACGACGGCTCCATCGCTGCTCAGCAGCCCGATGGCGAGGAGATTGTCGCTTCGCTAAACCGAGCCGTATTTACGGGACCCGGTGATGAGGTGCGTTGGACTGAGAGGTGCTTTTGTGACACACCACTTGCTCATGAACGTGCAACCGTGCTCGACCACTACTTTGACGACATTGCCACTGAACTCATTGATGACTACGAGGAATATGCCGGGGAGTCGTTGTGGGTGCATTTACAAAATCAATAAGACGCTCTCAATGACGAAGCCAGACGAATCGCGTGCCCCGGATCCCGTGGGGCCTTATCCGCATGCGCGCCGCGTAGGCAATCTTCTGTTTCTATCTGGAATCGGTCCACGCGTGAAAGGACAACGCGAAATCCCAGGTGTTACGCGCGACGGTGATGGACATGTGGTCGCCTATGATATTGAGGTGCAGTGTCGTTCGGTGTTTGACAATGTGCGCACGGTACTGAAGGAATCTGGGTCTACGTGGGAACGGTTGATCGACGTGACGGTCTTTCTAACGAACATGAGGGATGACTTTGACACGTTCAACGCGGTGTACGCTGAGTATTTCTCGACTAATCAACCGTGCCGCACGACAGTGGAAGTGAATCGCCTGCCCACACCAATCGCGATCGAACTAAAATGCGTCGCGACAATGTCCTAAATCAAGGAGTGAGTGAATGCGTGAGCTCAAGGCTTTTAACTTCAAGCAATGGATCGATGACCACCGAGATATGCTCAAGCCGCCGATTGGGAACAAGCTGGTGTTTCAAGATGCCGAGTTCATCGTAATGGTGGTCGGCGGGCCGAACGAACGGAAGGACTATCACTACGACGAGAGCGAAGAGTTCTTTTATCAGGTAGAAGGCGACATTGTGGTCAAAATCATGGACAACGATACGCCGGTCGACATCCCGATTCGCGAAGGAGAGATCTTCCTGTTGCCACCCAGGGTGCCGCATTCGCCTCAGCGCGGGTCCAATACAGTTGGCTTGGTCATTGAGCGAAAGCGGGCCGAGGATGAGAAGGACGGGCTTATCTGGTTCTGTGAGAAGTGCCACCACAAACTCTACGAAGAATATTTCCGCCTCGACAACATCGAAACGCAACTGCAGACGGTCTTTCATCACTTTTACGGTTCCACGGAACATCGTACGTGCACGCAGTGCGGCACGGTGATGGCGCAACCGTAGCGTCGATTTAGTCAGGGATGACCACTGTCTGAGACGTGATGCTAAAGGTTGATATCCATACACACATCCTGCCAGAGACCTTGCCCGATTTGAAGGCGCGCTACGGTTACAGCGGATTCGTACAACTCGAACAGCACGGTCCAGGCTGCGCGCGCCTGTCGATTGACGGTCGGGCGTTTCGGGATGTCGGCAAGAACTGCTGGGATCCTGGGACGCGCTTGACGGAATGCGACGGCCACGGAGTCGATGTGCAAGTGCTCTCGACCGTCCCGGTGATGTTCAGCTACTGGGCCAAACCACAGGATGCCCATGACTTGTCGCGACTGCTGAATGATCACATCGCGGGTGTTGTTGGCGACCATCCCAAGCGGTTCGTTGGCCTGGGAACCGTACCGATGCAGGAGACGGCGCTCGCGGTGCAGGAACTCGAACGGTGCGTGCAGACCCTCGGCTTGGCAGGCATTCAGATCGGCACCCATGTCAACGGTAAGAATCTGGATGACGAAAGACTGTTCCCGGTCTTTGAGGCGGCCGAGGCGTTGGGAGCAGCGGTCTTCGTGCACCCCTGGGACATGCTCGGGGGGGACCGGATGTCACAGTACTGGTTGTCCTGGCTCGTGGGCATGCCCGCCGAGACCGCGTTGGCGATCTGCTCGATGATGTTCGGCGGTGTCTTCGACCGCCTGCCACGGCTGCGCGTAGCGTTCGCTCATGGTGGCGGTGCGTTTCCGGGCACGGTGGGACGCATCGAACATGGGTTCACGGTGCGGCCCGATCTTTGTGCGGTTAACGTCGAGACCAGTCCGCGCGAACAGTTGCGCCGCTTCTACGTCGATGCGCTCGTGCATGATGGCGATGCGCTGCGAACCCTGATCGATTTGTTCGGCTCAGACCGCGTGGCGCTCGGGACGGATTATCCGTTCCCGTTGGGTGAACACGTGCCAGGCGCGCTGATTGATTCGCTGCCGTTGGACCCGGCGACGCGCCAGCGACTACTCGGCGCTTCTGCGCTGGAGTGGCTGAATCTTGATCCGGGCCAGTTCTTGTGAATCTGCAAACGACAAGGGGAAAAAGCGATGATGAGGTTCGAGCGCGGTCTTGATTTTGCGAGGGCGCAGGACGCGGCGGATCCTCTAGCATCGTTCCGCGATCGCTTTGCTATGCCGAGGCGACCTGACGGGACCGACGTCATCTACCTATGTGGGAACTCCTTAGGCTTGCAGCCGACCGCGGCCGTGTCGCTCGTCCGTGAGGAGTTGGAGGCGTGGGGCGCGATGGCGGTCAGCGCACACTTCGCAGCCGAACGACCGTGGGTCTCCTATGCGGATCGCCTCGCGCCCGCCACCGCAGCGCTTGTTGGTGCTCACCCGAGCGAGGTGGTCACCATGAATACGCTCACGGTCAATCTGCATTTCATGATGGCAAGCTTCTATCGGCCCACGCCGGACCGGCGCAAGGTGTTGATCGAACAGCCGGCGTTTCCTTCAGACCGGTACGCCGTCGAGTCACAAATTCGTTTTCATGGGTTTGACCCGGCCGACTCGCTGATCGAAGTCGGCCCACGTCCTAACGAATCCACCATCCGGATGGAAGATCTCGAGACATGCATCTGCGCTGAGGGTTCGACGATTGCCCTCGTCTTGCTGCCAGGAGTGAATTACTACACCGGCCAGGTGTTCGACATGGCGGCGGTTACCCGCCTCGGTCAGGCGCAGGGCTGCGTAGTCGGATTTGATCTGGCCCACGCCGTGGGCAATATCTCACTTCGGTTGCATGACTGGAACTCGGATTTCGCCGTGTGGTGTAGCTACAAATATTTGAACGGAGGGCCAGGCGCTGTCGGAGGCTGTTTTGTACACGAACGCCACCGTGATTGGGTGGACAAGCCGAGACTGGCAGGATGGTGGGGGCATGACCAGGCTTCGCGGTTCCAGATGGGTCCAGACTTCATTCCCATTTCAGGCGCTGGAGGCTGGCAGGTGAGTAATGCGCCGATCCTCTCGCTGGCGCCGGTGTTGGCATCACTGGACGTCTTCGAGGAGGCCGGCATGGAGGCTCTTACAGCCAAGTCCGACCGTTTGACGTTGTATCTTGCCTACTTGGTGTGCGAGGAACTCGGTGCCCGGGTCGAGATACTCACCCCGTTGGAGTCCGGACGGCGAGGGTGTCAGCTCTCGCTGCGCGTTCGAGGCACTCGGGTGGACCAGCGTCGGGCGTTCGAGGCTCTTGAGACACACGGCGTCGTTTGTGACTGGCGGGAGCCAGATGTGATCCGCGCAGCACCGGTGCCGCTCTACAATCGTTTCGAGGACGTTTTCGAATTTGTAGGCGTGTTACAACGAGCGCTGGTGTTGGACGGCTAGGGGAGGAGACATGGGCAGGAAGTGGAGGTTGTTCGGGGTCACCTTGGTCGCGTCGGGAATCGGCCTGATCGCGGCCGCATGTTCCACGAACGGTGAGGAAGTGGGGTCTGGCCAGCAGCCCGCGCCGGCCGAAATCACCACCGACGAATTTGTGCAGCGCGCGGATGCCGTGTGTCTGCCCAACGTGCCACCGGTGCCCAACATGGCCAGTTACGGCATGGACATAGTCACCGGTCGCTTTCGGCACCCACTGGCCACGCCGCATCAACACGAGCCGCAGCCGTTCGACGGTGAGCTTGAAGATTGGGACACGAACGAGTACATCGACAATATGACAGTCGAGGCCTATTATCCGGACACGGTCGAACCGTTCCACACCTGGCAGAATATCGTCGACTTCGACGGGCAGCGCTACCTGTATCAGTACGTCCGTCGCGATATGAAGATCTTCAACATCACCGACCCGAAGGATGTGAGTGTGGTGCGGGAAAAGGGTCATCCGTGGGGTCCGAACGGACCCGGTAATGAGGTGAATCCCTTCGAGTCAGGCGATATGTTCGGCGCAGCATCCATTCAGTGGAACGACAAGCTCGACACCTACGTCATGGTGCAGGCGTTCGAGGTGCAGCGGTTCGGCGTGATCGACGACAAGCGTACGGACCCCGCCGGCGTCGCCCGCCATCGCAACGCGGATCATTTGAAAGGCTTTAAGGTTTACGCGATGCACGGTCCGATGCCCGAGGAGTGGGAATTATTGGCAGCGGTAACAACCGATGTAGATCATCCGGAGGCGCCGATTGGGCAACAACAGGGCTCTGGCGTGCGAGACATTCCGACGTATTTTGGCGGCCAGTACATGTTCGTTGCGGCCGCGCCCGATGCGACCTACGCGTTAACCGAATATCCGACGGATCTGTATTCCGCGGGGTACCAGGCCTGGGATATGTCCGATCCCGCACACCCGGCGTTTGTGGGACAGTTCACTGCACCCGGTCAGCGTTTGGGCGATGAAGATGCGTACAAGCAGAATCCCCGCTGTGGGAACCGTACCTCCTGGTTTGGAGCACGCATGTCGATCTTTGTGCCGACGCCGGTCGAGGACGGTGGTCGATACGGTTACGGTGCGATGGGTGGGCTTGGCTTTTACGTATTCGACATTTCCGATCCCGCGAACATTGAAGCGGTTGGACACCTTGACTTTCCGCCGAGTGTCGCCGGCACCGAAGGTGACAATATCGATGTGTCACAGGTCGAGCGGACGGGGATCGTGTACTACAGTGGCTATCCGCTCGCGGAGGACTGTTGGGAGCCATACAAGGACGTCTATATGATCGACGTCAGGGACCCGGCCAAGCCTTCGATCCGTGGCACCCTTCCGCGGCCCGTCCCACCTGAGATCGCCCCGTTCACGGATTATTGTCAGCGTCGAGGCAGCTTCGGTCCGAAGCGCTCGGGGTACTACACGCAGCCTGGGACCGGTCGCGAAGGGGTCCTACCCTATGCTTTTTACAATGCTGGCGTGCAGATCTTCGATGTGAGTGGTCCCTCCGACCCGACCATCGTGGCCTATTTTGTCCCGCGCTTCGACACCGAGCGCGTACCGGACTACGCGCGCGGAAATCTCGCGCACGGTATTTACGTGGAGTACGACCGAAACCTCATCTGGCTCTTCGTGAATCACGGTATCTATGTGCTGTCGACACCCGTGCTCGGCGAGCCAAGCTTCGAAGCCCCGGCTCACCCGTGGCCTCCCCGGAAGAGGGCGTCCCGTGAAGAGCCGGTCACGTTGACCAAGATGGCGAACTAGTTGTGCACACGCACTCTCACTGGAGAACGCACTTATGACGACATCACCGGTTCGTGGGTTATGGGGGTCCCGGCTGGGGTTCATTCTGGCGGCGGCTGGCTCCGCTGTTGGGCTCGGCAATATTTGGGGATTTCCCACGCGGGTAGGTCAAGGTGGCGGTGCTGTGTTCGTTGTCATTTACCTGTTCTGCATCGTGCTGATCTGTGCGCCGATCTTGGTGGCCGAGTTCGTCCTCGGTCGCGGGTCGAGACAATCGCCCGTGGGAGCCTTCAAGTATTTTAGCTCGGGAACGCGTTGGTGGTGGGTCGGTGCACTCGGCGTCGTCACGAGCGTTGCCATCGTGGCGTTCTACTCGGTGATTGGAGGTTGGACCATCGGGTATGTCTGGTATTCAGCGACTGGAGCACTCAGCAGCGGTGGTGAAGGGGCTGGAGATTTCTTTACTCGATTCACGGGCAATGGCTTTAAGGGTGTGTTTTGCACGTTTCTATTTCTTGGACTCGCCGCGGCATCAAACATTGGTGGCGTGCGTACGGGGATAGAGCGTGTTGCCAAGACTCTGATGCCAGCCTTACTGGCGCTGCTCGTTCTGTTGGCTGTCCGCTCACTTACCTTGCCAGGAGCAGCTGAGGGGTTGGCCTACTACATGCGTCCCGATTTGAGTCAAGCCTTTAATATGTCGGTGTTTGGGGCTGCCCTCGGGCAGGCGTTCTTTTCACTGAGTCTCGGTAATGGGGCCATGCTCACCTACGGCAGTTATCTACGCCGGTCAGAAGGCATCGGTCGGGTGGTGCTATGGGTGGTCCTGCTTGACACTTTTATTGCGCTACTGGCAGGTCTCATCATCTTTCCCGCAGGGTTCTCGATAGCAGGATTCGATCCCGCCAGCACCGGCCCGGGATTGATCTTCGAGGTTCTGCCGGAACTGTTCGCCACGCTGGTCGGCGGCCGCCTGTTCGGTGGCGCGTTTTTTGTCCTGCTCGTCATAGCGGCCCTGACTTCGGCCATCTCGCTCTTGGAGGTCCCGGTTGCCCACATGATTGATCGCCGGCAGTGGTCCAGACCGAAAGCGGTGCTCGTCGTGAGTGGTTCGGCGTTTCTTCTATCGATTCCGTGCGCGTTGGGCTTCGGTGCGGTCGGGTCTCTAACCGAATTCGTGCCGGCACAGTGGGGTGGGAATTTCCTGGGCTTGGTTGCGACACTCTGCAATAACTTCTCACTTCCGATCGGGGGCATGCTGATTGCCATCTTCGTCGGCTATGTCTGGCGAGTGGATCGCGCAGTCGCCGAGTTACTCGCCGAGCATGCCTGGTTCCCGGCCCCAAGGCTCTGGGGTTTGTTGATTCGCTACGTCTCCCCATTGGGTATTTCTGTCATTCTCGTCATCAGTATGCTGGCGGTGATCATGTGACCGACCACCTAGAAACTGCATAAGACAGCGTTGTTGTCATGGTGGAGGAAGAGGGTCGGTAGTCAATCGGACCGTACCAAGCCGATTCCCGATCCTTGATACAGTCTAGAGTTCTGTTCGAGAGTTGTTCGACGATTACTAACGCTGAAAATTTGAGATTGTGAGGACTCATGACGACAACGGTGCATGTCACGGTTAAAACCAAGGCAGATAGTTTTGACGCGATGCATAACTACGCGAAAGAAGATTTAGTGTTCACGCGTGAATTTGACGGCTGCCATTCGATTCAGTGCAGTTCTGACAAAGCGACTAACACGATAAAGATGGTTTCGGTGTGGGATAGCAAAGAGGCCTATATGACCTACTTTGAAAAACGGGGTGAACGCAGTGGTGACAAGTTTGCCGCCTGGTTAGAGCCAGATGGCATCACACTCGAATTTTTTACGACGGATGATTGGGGATATGGTGAGGACTACACGCCGAAGAAATAAGTGCGAGCTCTTGGTGGTGACCATTCCGGACGAAAGATTTCGTTGCTTGAAGTGAGGTGTGTCATGTGTTCGAAGCTGAGACTACTGCTCGCCACTCTTGTTTCACTCGTGAGTCTAACCACCCCTGCCTTTGGGCAGTTGGCCAACGACTCGCAGGGGATCGCTGTGCCCTTCAGTTGGATTCGCGTCGTACCGTACGAGGCATCACAGGGTGAGCTTCGGCGTCTCTACGACATCGTTGGTGGAGCTAGCGGAAATATCGATAACGTGGTTAAAGTACACAGTCTCCGCCCGCATACTCTCGAAGGTCACTACACGCTGTACCGGGCAGTGCTACACGACCCAGCGAATCAGTTGCCAGCATGGTTTCTTGAAACACTTGGAGTCTATACGAGCCTGTTAAACCACGGGGACTACAGTGTTGCCCATCATGCACTTGGGCTTCGTCGTGCCTTGAATCAGGACGACCGGGCCGATGTGATCCTCGACGCGCTCGAGAGCGACCAGCCTGACAGGGCATTTACGGGCAAGAACCTAGCCTTACTCCGTTACGCGCGACAACTTACTCTCACTCCTGGTCAGATCGAGAAGGTGGATGTTGAGCGGCTCAGGAACGCTGGTGCGACAGATGGCGAGATCCTTGAAGCCAATCAGGTCGTGGCCTACTTCAACTACGCGAACCGTGTGCTCAATGGATTAGGCGTGACGACAGAAGGTGATGTGCTTGGCACTTCGCCACGGACCCGTTAGGCGGTAGGGACCGCTACGCGGTGAGTGTCCATAGGAAGTCTGCTTAGCGGCGTCAGTCTAGGGCGACCGCTGACGACAAACCGGTCGCGTTGGAGCATGTGTTCTCAGTCTTGATCATTTATCTTCAGGAGGATAGGCTCTGCTCCGCACGCTACCAATTGGAAAAACGGTTAATTCTGGGAGATTGTAATGAACCCCAAGCTCTTTGTTGTTCCGGTCGCCGTCACATCGCTAACTATTCTTGGCGTATCAGCATGCGCCACCGAACCTGAGGTTGCGTCCGTGGTCGAAGACACCCCGGTGGAGGCACCTGGTGCGCTCGCCTCGTCAGGGGAGCCCACTGGTCCACACACCTCAGCAGAGTGGCAGACCTGGGCCTATTCCACCGCGGCCCCCTCGTTTGTTGGAGAGAATGCGACGATCTTGGATGCCGACAGTAATGTGTTGAGAGAAGGCACGAATGGCTGGACCTGCCTTGCTGCTAATCCACGGGGAATGTCCGACCCGGAGAACGGCTGGAATGATGCCCACGAAGCCATGCCCTTATGTGGAGACGAAGAAGGCTTCAAATGGATAGGCGCCTATCTGTCCGATGAGACCCCGCAACTTGAGCGCGACACTTATGTGTGGATGCTCCATGGTGATATGGGTGAGGACAACACGACGCCGTTCGTGAGGAATCAGGCTGATGCAGAAGACCCAGCCCACTGGATCGAATCAGGGCCTCACCTGATGCTGATGCCCAAAGACCCTGCGAGTCTGGATAACTTCACCTCTGACTTCACAACTGGTTCACCGTATAACATGTTCCGCGGTTCGAAATACGCTCATCTCATGATTCCCGCGGAGGGTTACTTCGACTACCGGTGAGGTTACCCGATAGGGCGGTGCATCGCGCCGCCATTTTTTAGCACGGCTAAGGTTGCCGAGGAATCGTAGTGCTGTCCGGAGTGGTCGCTGAGATGCACAAGTGACTGCTAAAAGGGTACACGCCTTCGTTATATAACATCAGCTGTAATGACAGTCCACATTGCGTCTCGCCAAACACAATCTATTCCAATGAACCCGGCGTCCTGTAGCAAATTGAAGTGAACGGCTAGAGGCGTGTGGTGGTCGTGGGCCTTCGAGTGGTCCATCATGCTTTGAACCTCTGCTTCCGTACAGTTTCCTGGTGCTTGCATGAAGTTGAGCAAGCTTCTCCACATCAAAGCATCATTCACATCGTTGCCGCCACTTAGTTGATCAGCAAATCGAAAAGTGCCTCCAGATTTAATCGACTCGCGCACACGACGAAACAATGTTGCCTTATCTTCAACGTGATGAAGGCTAAATGAAGACACGACCAAATCGAATTGCTCGAGCCCCATTCTGTAATCCTCAAACCGCTCTGTTACGAACGTCGCGCGGTGGGCCACATCCGGACATGCTTCTTGTAGGCGCACCCGAGTCAGCTCCACCATCTTCGGTGCCGCATCAACAAAGGTAAAGTTGCAATCAGGCGAATGCCTGACGAGTGGCAACGATAACCCTCCAGAACCGCACCCAAGTTCAAGCGCAGTTCGCGGTTGTCTGGGTAAATAATCAATTAAGGTTTTGATCATCTGATCATAGCGAGGTACGGAGCGATGAATCAGGGAGTCGTACTCGAAGCCCATCGAACCGAAATAGTCCGAGGCCGTCTTTGGAGAATCGCTCATCTAATCGACTTTAGTGCACGCGTGGCCTTCTAGCCAACTTCGGCCTCTTGGCCTTGCTGTACGCTTGCGTTGAATCCGCTTGTCGCGGTTCATACAACACAGCCTACTGAGGCTTGCGTGGTGTCAGGCGAACCGTCAGGTTGGGTCGGGTCACACCCAACGAGAGTCGTTCGGGCGGAACCGGTGACTCCGGTCGGTGATAAGTGACGACGTACTGACTCGTGAGCTCGTTCTGAATACTCATCAGCGCACCAGTTATGGCCTGTCTCCCCGAGAGGTTGATGCGCCGGCCGCCCGTTTGCCTGGGGCCTTCAGTGAGGACGGCGTCTCGCTCGCGCGAGTCCCAGTTCAAGGTCATCCGTCTTGAGGCAGTTGGGATGAAGACTGAGTACATCAGCGTATAACTCCCTCGCAGTTCTTGAATAATCCTTCTGAAGTCCTGATGCGACGAGTAATCGATCCCGTCTGCTGACACTACGACCAGAACCGGCCGCGCAGCTTCACGCTCGATGAAGTCCTTGGCGGTGTCGTTTACCGCGTCCGGCAGAAAGGTGCCGGTTCCCTGCCTCGACCGCAGCTTCGTAGCACCTTCTTTTAGCTGTTCAAGGTCGCTGGTCCAGTCGACGAGAATGAAGCGAGCACCGCCGTAGGTCATTAGAGCCACCTGGTCGCCGACGCCTAAGCCAATGTTGAAACGGAGACCTTCGACGAAGGCGGAGACGCCCTCTTGCACCTCGCGCATGATCGAGCGTGCTGCCTCGCTTGTATCAACCAGGATTGCGATCTCAAGTGGCTCGGTAGCCAAGGACGCTCCTAGGATTTGGCGCTGGACACCATCCTCCTGGACGACGAAATGTTCAGCACCAAGGTCGTGCACCCCCTGGCCGGTTGTTGCGTCGACGACTGTGACGAATAGTTGTTGCTGGGTGGCCTGTGTCCAGGCGGCGCTAGGTAGAGCGAGTAGCATTACCCAGACTAGCAACATCATCCAGTTAGTGCGGGCACTCATTGCGATGACCTCCTGTTGTCCGACATCGTGGTTGCCCCGATTGAAATGGCCGCGGTTGCTGGTCTAACGGGGGTAGCCTAAGAGCCTTGGCCTCCCGGGTTTCCAACAGTCGGCAGTATACGCCAATCTCGGACATGGCCGCGTTTTTTGAGGCTGTTCGTAACTGCAAGAATTGCTGAGAAATGAGGCGCGATGTGGTTCCCCGACACGTGCTGTGGCTTGTTCTTATTAGCGCGGTAGCATACGCCGCATGCGCGACGGTGGAATTGACGCCCGAAGAAATACGCAGCGTAGGGATCGCCGATCTCCGCGCCCGCGCGGGGCAGGGTGACTTCACCGCGCAGGTCACCTTGGGAGATCTCTACGCCGAGTGGTTAACGAGGGCACTACTTGGTCTCCTTGACGACGACACCGCCTTTCATGACGAAGACGACGTCTTTCAGCAGACCGATGTCATCAAGCGGGTTGCCATCGACAGCGATCAGGTCTGCCAGGAACCCTGGCTTTACGGCGCCAATCTCGTTCTCGAGGCGGAGCAACTCGGCCGCAACGGACGTGGCAGACTGGATTGCCTGCATCGGTGACATCCCCAGTTCCACCATGAGCTCGAATTCGCCGGCGTTACTTCCGTGCGGGACCCGACCCGCATCGGTACCGAAGACGATGTTGACACCGAGGCGGAGAGCAGTTCGGAATGCCTCGGCATGTCGACTCCTGAGGCGGTCTACGAAGTCATCGGGATATCCAGCAAGACCGGTCGACCGAGTGAAATTGCTCAAGGTCGCCGCCCAATAGGTGCCGTGCTCGGCCATCAATTCGAGTACATCCTCTTCGAGGAGCAATCCATGCTCTAGGCTGCGCACCCCACCCAGGACGGCCGCGCGGGCTCCGTCTCCTCCGTATGCGTGCGCTGCGACGTCACGGCGCCACCGGCGCGCCTCTTCCACGACGGCTCGTACTTGCTCCTCGTCCACTTGGGCGAGAGACTGAAGTGTCTGGCGGTCGACATGTCGCATCGTCCCGGTGGCGTAGAGCTTGATCCAGTCAGCACCGTACTTCACTTGTCGTCGAACCTCCCGGATCATTTCGTCGACGGTGTCCGTCATGGTCGCGAGCTGGGGAACACGCTGGTCGATCGCCGGTGCTAGACCGACATGGTTCATATGCCCGCCGGTAATCGACAGTGCCATCGTCGACACCAGCAGACGCGGTCCGGGGATCAGGCCGTCTGCAATCGCGTCTCGCACTGCTACATCGGCGAAGTCTGCGCCTTCCGAATCGGTGTCCCGAAGTGTTGTAAAACCCGCTTCCAGACTGAGGCGCGCCGCGGCCGCCGCCTCGAGCGTACGGAATGCTACCGATTTTTCTAGGACCGGATTCTTGCCATCCTGTGGAGCGAAGAGTACGTGAGTATGCGCATCAATGAGCCCAGGCAGGACGGTCGCATCCGACAGATTGATCTCCTGGGCACCTGCTGGTATCACGACGTGCGGGCCGACTTCGGTGATCCGATCGCCTTCGATCAGGATGACCAACGGGCCCAACGGTGAAGCCGAGAGTCCGTCGATGACACGCCCGGCGTGAATTGCCACGGTAGTACCGCTATCTTCCTGCGCTACCGAACCAAGCGCCCAGGCCGCCGAGCCGATCAAAGCTGCTGACACGAGACAGACGATCTTCATGAAACGATGACTGCTACTCACGGTTGTCCTCTCTTTGCGGTTGCTGAATAGGCATGCAGTTTCTAGATGGAGTGCATAGCCAAGCCTGAGCGAATTATAACGGATGGAAGCCTCAGCGATACACGCGCCTTAATCACGTTGAACGTGCCACCAGCCAGCGGTAGAATTTAGTCCTCGGCGGAGATCTGTGAAGGCTCTATCGTTTTCCTCCTTCTTCAAGAAAGGGAGGTAGTCCTACTTAATGTTCGATAACTTTCCTAAAGCGGTACATCAACCAGGTGGCAATTATTACGACGACGTAAAACTTGACCTGAACGCAAGTCACGAATCTGTCGATTCACATGAGAGAGAAAAGAAAAATGAGGTTAGGTCATACATCAGAAGTAGGCTCTCTTACTACCTTCAAGGTTTTCTCATTAAGGCCAAGTTGTATGACTCACTAGTGCATCTGGGGGTGTGCCGAGGGTGGTTTACTACCTTTACTGATTATTGGTCTAATGTAATCCAAGGCAGACCGATAAATGTGTCAGAGTTTTTTCTTCTTACTCATGATTATCGGAAAAAGCAGCAACATGTGAAGTCGTTAGTCTGGACATCGCCAGAACAGCATGTCGATAATTGGCAAGCTTCGAACGAGTTCTATAATTTATTACACAGTGTCAGGAAGATAGCTCTAAGGCCTATAATCGCCCGCCATTTATGGAAGCATGTTAGAAGCCAAGGGAGCATTCTCGAATATGGCTGCTCACTGGCGCCATATTACTATTGCTACAGACGATTTTTTTCCTACAAGCGGTGCAAGTGGTATTTGGTCGACATACCTAATCATGCGTTTCATTATGCTAAACATTTATATTCATCAAATTATGATGTTGAATTTACAACGATATTAAAATCGAATTTTAAAACGCCACTTAAGAACAATGACACCACCTACGACGTAATAATTCTTACCACTGTCCTAGAGCATCTGGATGATCCTGAGTTCGTAATAAGATACTTGTTAGACAGACTCAAGTCTGGCGGCTTATTGGTTTTTGATTACGTTATTTCAGAGGGTCAAGGTTTAGACACGCCCGCAGCACTGGCTCAACGTAAGGGGTGTCTCAGAATTATACAAAGCAATACAGAACTACTGGCTGGCAAGATAGCGAAAGATGAAAATGTTGGCCTCTGTTTAGCAAGAAAAATCTAAAAGCCAGCGATCGCTGCTCTTTACTGCTGAAATTACTGTAGACATGAGGAGCACTGCTCTTGAGGTGCTATCGACACATGCCTCAATCACACATTGAACGCACCACCGTCCAGCGGTAGAATCCTGCCCTAGACCATCATCTGCGAAGGAGACTGAACGATGTCCTCGATTACAGAGATCGCCCGCACATTCTTTGAGGCTTGTGAGACCGGTAAGGGCTGGGAAGGATGTAGCGAATACTGCTCCGCCGACGCGACATTCTCTGCGCAAGCCGAACCGCTCCTTGACGTGAAGAGCGTGGAACAGTATGCCGAGTGGATGAAGCACGCGTTCACTTTCCTGCCCGATGCAGGATATGAAATCAAGTCGTTCGCGACTGATGAGGAGCGGAGGTCAGTCTGCGCTTATGCCGTGTTCTCTGCCACGCATACGGGAGAAGGTGGCCCGTGCCCACCGACGGGAAAGAGTACGTCGACGGATTATGTCTATGTCATGGAATTCGACGGAGACAACAAGGTTCGACACGTGACGAAGATTTGGCATGCGGGATTGGCCATGAAGGACCTCGGTTGGGTCGCGTAGGCGGCAAGAGTCGGTGGTGAGGCACGCTCGTGGGCGGGAGGCCGCGCACTCGCGTGAACCCACGCGTTAAAGCTGCAGCATTGAACCCGCTCCGAGTATTGATGGGCGTTGATGAGAGTGCCAGTAATAGATCGTCAGGGAGCATTACACTACACGAAGGAGGCTGCCCCGCGAATGACTGCGAAAAAGAACATTGACCCTAGGATTTTCGATCTCTATGACGAGTATTGCCATGGTCGTATCGACCGGCGTGAGTTTTTGCAGCGTGCGGCAGTGATGACTATCGGCGGTGTGTCCGCGCTCTGGATGGCCCAGGCCTTACTGCCGCAGTATGCCGAAGCGCAGACGATCTCTTTTACCGACTCGCGATTGAAGGGGACCTACGTCGAGTATCCCTCGCCAGGTGGTACGTCCGGTACGATGCGGGGATATCTTGTGCAACCGACCGGAGACGGACCGTTTCCGGCGGTCCTGATTATTCACGAGAATCGAGGGCTGAATCCGCACATCGAAGATGTTGCCCGCCGTGCGGCTGTTGCGGGCTTTCTCGCACTCGCACCAGACGGCTTATCGCCGGTCGGTGGGTACCCCGGCAATGATGATGATGGTCGTACGCTGCAGCGGAGTCTCGACCCGGCGCAACTAGACCAAGATATGGTGAACAGTGCGCGATATCTCAAGAACCATGGGCTGTCCACAGGTCAACTCGGCGCAACAGGCTTCTGTTGGGGAGGCGGAATGACCAACCGACTTGCGGTAACACTCGGCACTGACTTGGCCGCTGGGGTGCCGTTCTATGGTGCCTCTGCGGCGAGTGACGAGGTGTCGAAGATCACCGCGTCGCTAATGATTATTTATGCTGGCACCGATCCTCGTATCAATGCGATGTGGCCTGAGTACGAAGCGGCTCTCAAGACGCATGGGGTCACTCACGAGATGCACATGTTCGAAGGCACACTCCACGGTTTTCACAACAATTCCACACCTCGCTACAATGAGGCGGCCGCCGCGCTGGCGTGGAATCGCACGGTGGGATTTTTTCGGACACACCTTGCTGCGGGGTAGCGGGTGCAACGTCATTAACTAGGACCTATCATCGAACAGTTCGTCCATCGTCCCATCTTCGGCCTTGCCTTGGTGTGACCTTATCTTGGATTTCACGAATTTTTTTGACTTGCTTACGGGTGTTTGGTCACCACCCAACTGGCAATTAATTCCTATCGTCATTTTTGTGATCGTAGTGATCGCCGTTCTCGTAGTGTTTATGGGTTGGACTATTGTCATGATCCTCCGACACGGTCTGTGGGAATGGTGGAAAACAAGAAGTGAACGCCAGAAGTAATAGGTGGTTGGGTGGTCTAACTGGCACATACGGTTTGCCGCGTTGAACCCACCACCAGCTAGCGGTAGACTTAAGTCTTCCAATAAATATCGCTGTCGGCGTGTGAAAAATATCATGAACCGTCGTCATGCTCGTCTCCTCGTCCTTACCGTTCTCGCTGTTGCTGTGGTGAGCACGCCGAGTGATGCGCGGCAGGAAGTATCCAACCCGCAACAAGTCTCCGATGTGTTCGCCCGGGCTTGGCAGGGCGATGCTGACGCACAGGTTACCCTCGGAGGCTGGTATTTTTCCGGGCAAGGTGTTCCGAAGGATGCCGATGAAGGGGTCCGGTGGTGGCGGCAAGCGGCGGAGCAAGGACATCTTCCGGCCCAGACCGGACTCGGGGGGCGATATTACGACGGGCGAGGCGTCGTGCAGGATGAGTCGGAAGCGGTGCGGTGGTATCGGCTGGCGGCGGAGCAAGGTGACCCGGAGTCGGTGGCATGGCTTCACCTGACGGCGGAGCAAGGCTCGCATGAAGCACAAGTAAACCTTGCCGCCATGTATGCCGCAGGGTTTTCGGAAGTTGTAAAGCAGATTGCGTCCCAAACTGCAGTAGACCCAGTGCGGTGGTATCGGCTGGCGGCGGAGCAAGGCGATGCCGAAGCGTTGCGTTGGGTGCGCCAAGCGGCTCAAGGCGGCCTTCCTGATGCCCAGGTCGCTCTCGGCGGTATGTATGCCACCGGCCGGGGTCTTGGGAAGAATGACGGGGAAGCGGTGCGGTGGTTTCTTCGGGCTGCGGAGCAGGGAGATGCCACCGCGAGGGACAGCCTACGGTTGTCGGAAGAGCGAGGCTATGAGGTGGCGGAGGCGTGGGTACGCCGAGCGGCCGAGATGGGCAATCTTGATGCCCAGGTCAATCTTGCAGATATGTATGCTACCGGTCGGGGAGTTGGGCAAGATGACGGGGAAGCGGTGCGGTGGTTTCGGCGGGCCGCAGAGCAGGGTCATGGTCCATCACTGACCGCGCTTGCGGGCCGGTATTTCAATGGGCAAGGTGTCCCGCCGGATGTGACGGAAGGGGTGCGGTGGTATCGGATGGCGGCCGAGCAAGGTAACCCCGAGGTACTGGAGTTCCTCCGGACGACGGCTAATGGGCCAGGCGGTGGGAACACCGACGCGCAGGTTGCTCTCGGAGAAATGCATTTTTCTGGGCGTGGCGTCTTATGGGACCCGACAGAAGCGGTGCGGTGGTATCGGATGGCGGCGACGCAAGGCTACATTCCAGCGCAGATTGCCCTCGCAGACCGGTATTTTTCCGGGCGTGGGATAGCGCAGGATATGGCAGAAGCGGCACGGTGGTATCGGATAGCGGCGCAGGAAGGTGATGTCGAGGCGCTGAGGTGGCTGCGTCGGACGGCTGATGGGGATGGGCCTGGTCATACGGAGGCGCAGGTCAACCTTGCGGGTATGTATGCCACCGGGCATGGCGGCGTTGTGCAGGATGAGGCAGAAGCGGTGCGGTGGTATCGGCCGGCCGCCGAGGAAGGCTACGTTCCAGCACAACTTAGAGTGGGGGAAATGTACGCTGCCGGTCGTGGAGTCCTTCGGGATGAAGTGAAGGCGCTGGTATGGTATCGCCGTGCCGCCGAGCAGGGAGATGCCAATGCGCAGTACAACCTGGGTGTGGCGTACGAAACCGGCCGCGGCGTGACCCAGGATGCGGCGGAAGCGGTGCGGTGGTTTCGACCAGCCGCAGAACAGGGAAGCGCTTCGGCACAGTTTGCTCTCGGGGACATGTATGCCCGGGGGGCTGGAGTCGTACAGGATAGCGTTACCGCCTACATGTGGCTCAGCCTTGCGGCGTCCCAGGAGGCGCCCTTAGCAAAACAACGCAGGACCACGACCGGTGTTTTCGACCGCGTCACCGAGTGGGTTATCCGCCGAGTGTCACGACGACCAACCTACGAACTAACGTCAGCGAACACGGTCCGTGAAGAAATCGCGGACCGGATGACGCCCACTCAAATTACCGAAGCCCAACGGCTCGCGCGTGAGTGGGAGGTCGCGCACTCGCGTTGAACCCGCCACCAGTCAGCAGTAGGATGTGCGTCCACACCCGCATTGCTGTGAGCGACCGGAGACCATGATGACCCGACGACAACGAACCTACGCAGTAGTGGCCTGCCTGGCCTGTTTTGGGGCCGGTATGTTTGCGCAAACCGCAACTGACATTGTGAGCTACCAGAGCGGACCTAACGGCACACGTCTTGATGTCCTGTTTGACGGCCTCACCATGGGCGCGGAAGTCGATGTAGGACAGCTAACGTTCCCACCCGGAACCAACTCGGGTGACCACTCGCATGGGGTGACTGAGATTTTTTACATCTTAGAAGGAACGCTCGAGCACGTGGTCAACGGAGAGAGTCACATTCTGACTGAGGGCATGTTGGGCTATGTTAAGCCACCCGATGTTGTGAACCACATCGTCAACCCAGACGGACCGCCGACCAAGGCACTTGTCATCTGGGCGCCTGGTGGGGAAGCTGCCAGGATCGGCTCGCGCTGGCAGCGTGTCCCGTGACGATGCAACAAGTGCTTAGTTCTTTTTAATCACGTTGCAATGCGGGCAATGAGATCGGTCATTCAGGTTCTCGTGATAAAGAAGGGACGGCCTGTGTGACTGGTTGACTGAAGGCGTGTACGAACCAATCTCGGAAGACGTCCATCCGTCGCGCGGGCTGATCGGGATGGGGCAATGCGCCACGAGCAAATCCCCACGCGACAAACGGTTCAACCAAATCCGGGTCACCACTGATCACATGAACGGGAACGGCTCGACTGGCATGGTCATCGGTGATTAGAGGCGCGGGCTGATGATCGCCCAGGACAATCACTAACGTCCGGTCATCGACGTAGCGTTCGGCGTACCCAATCATCGCATTCAAGGCATAGTCGACTGAACGGGCATAAGCTTCTTGGATGCGTGTCCGGTCACGCCAAAGATCCTCGGGACGCTCCCCGGCGTGTTCCCAAGGTCCGAAAACCGATCCATCGCCAATGCTGTTCCAGTCCTCGAGCACTGGAAGAATCGGAGTCCACGGCGCGTGACTGCTGATCAGGCTCAGCTCGGCGAAGATGGGTGACGTGTGTGACGCAGCGTCGGCTGTGCGAGTGGTCCGCACGGTGTCTTCGAAGAACGACCAGACAAACTGGTCTGGCATGGTGACCCAGTTTAACGGTGGTCCGGCATAGGCAATATTGCGCTGTGTCAGAATCTGATCGTATCCAAGCCGTGCTCCTTCTGGCCAAACGCGGGTGATGCCCGGCATGACTGCAACGGTCAGGTGTCCCGCACGCTGAAAATCGTCAATCAATGTTTCGCGCTCACTCGCCAGTAAGAGGTCGTAGCGCAGTTGGTTGTCCAACCAGGTTCCACTAAGGAGGGATCCGTGCGCAAGCCACGATTGTCCGCCCTGAATCGGTGCAACGAACAGCCCGGTCGCCACGTGCAAGTTGGCATTGGCCATCCGCCTCGCGAATTCGTGCAGTCGTGGCTGAATAACCGGTGCGTACCGTGAGTCGTCTAGGGCAGACACGCCATATGATTCAATGAAGGCCAGTAGCACGTCGCGATCATGCAGTGATCCCAACAGATTTGGTATGCCGGCGTAGGTCGTGGGTGCGTCGGTTAGTTCAGCCTCAAAGCGTTCCTGTTCATTCATCATCCGCATGAAGTGGCGGACCTGATCTGTCGCCGTTTGCACGGCGGGTAACCCCATATGTCGTGTGAGCTCGGTGACACGACCGCCGAACAGTCCGACGCACACTACCGTCACTGTGGTCCAGCCGAGTACTCGCAGCATCCACCTCTTGGAGCTTCGGGCACACAACAGTCGCGCCAGACCCCAGACGGCGAGTAGGACCGCAAGACATCCACCAACCATGATCCCGGCGGTGGCAGCGGCCCCAATGATGCTCGTCATGAGGTGATGGACGGACTGTAAGAGCGCCAGATCCAGATATAGATTGAGCGGACGTGCCTGGCTGAGTTGGATCAAGGTATCCCAGAATCCAAGAGCACCAAGTAGCACTACCACGACGGCGCTTGTGCAGGCCACACCGGTTTGCCAACGCGAACTGGGTAGGAGCGCACATAACCCGACGATCAGCCAGGCTTCAAGAGCGATCCACAACGAGAGGTGGTGGCCACCCAGTAGCCAACGTGGTGTCAGTAGCAGTACATTGATAAGCAGAAGGGCACTGAGCAGACTCAGCATGGTTCCTGACCCTGTTGGTGACCCGAGATTGTGGAGTGCGTTAAAACAACGATGCGTTGTTGCCGCATGCTCGCCCCGTTATTGGTGTTGTTCGCTGCCTGCACGCAGCCTTCCACACTATCGCAGTCTGGCCAAGAGACCAACCACGCCGAGGTATCCGCGCTATCGTTTACCCCTCCCGATCTGACATCGGCAGTCGACCCAGAACAGGCCCTCTTCACCTACGTTGACGCGCGCGCCCAGGCCTTGGCCAGTCGCGAGTACGAACCACCGCCACAGATTCTCCCCGCCGCGCTGACCACGCTGACCTATGAGCAATATCGTGCGATCCAATTCCGCCAGGAAATGTCCCTCTGGCAAGACGAACATCGCTTCACCGTACAAGTGCTGCACCCGGGCTTTCTCTACACCGAACCAGTCGAGATCCATTTGGTGCAGGACACCGACGTTGAACGTCTGCCGTTCATGCAGGCGCGGTACCGCTATGTGGGCCCGGCCGCCCCAGTTGCTGATCAGATCACAGGTGATATTGGTCACGCAGGCTTTCGGGTCTATTACCCACGTGGGGGACCAGACAATCGGGAAGAGGTCGCGGTTTTCTTAGGTGCATCGTACTTTCGACTGGTTGGACACCACCAGGTGCACGGGTTATCAGCACGTGGGCTCGCGGTCGATGCGGGACTGGATAGCGGTGAAGAGTTTCCTGCGTTTCGCACGTTCTGGTTGATTCAGCCAGACCCCGAGGCAACGCAGTTGACATTCTTCGCCTTACTGGACAGTCCGTCGGTAACCGGCGCTTATCGATTCGATCTGGACCCGGCTCGACACACGACGCTCACCGTCGACGCACATTTATATGCGCGGCACGATGTGACGAAACTGGGCGTGGCACCGATGAGCAGCATGTTCTTATACGGCCCAAATCGCCTTCCGGCCTTTGACGATTTTCGGCCGCAGGTACATGACTCGGATGGTGTACTCATGCACACGGCTCGGGAGGAATGGATCTGGCGCCCGCTCAGTAACGGACCCGGTCTGCGGATTACCTCACTCCGGGATGACACGCCGCAAGGGTTCGGGCTCGTGCAACGCGAGCGGCAGTTTGCGAGTTATCTGGATCTTGAAGCCCGCTATCATCAGCGTCCCAGCTATTGGGTTGAGGTTGGAGAGGGTGCTTGGGGTCGGGGCGGGTTTGAACTGCTCGCGATTCCGACCAACTCTGAATTCAATGACAACATTGCGACCTATTGGGTTCCCGACGCACCTTTCAACGCCGGCGATATGCGGCAGTATCAGTACCGCCTGCGAACGTTTGACAGCCGTCTGGCAACCCAGACACTCGCGCACGTCGTCCGAACACGCATCGGCTGGGATGCGTTACCCAACCAATACGATCCGCCGCCCCGAAGTCAGCGCCGGTTCATTGTGGACTTCGCTGGCGAAGTAATACCTGGACTTGATTCAATTCCCACGAGTGCAGTTCATGCGGTGCTGGATTCGTCGACGGGACAGACGACCGATCCGATTGTGCGGCGACTTCCAGATGGTCAGAGTTGGCGTGTGTCGTTCGTACTCAGCCCGGCCGGAGATCAACCGGCGGACATGCGGTTGTACTTAACTGAGGCCGATCGCCGTTTGAGTGAAACTTGGAACTATGTCTGGTACCCCGATCACATTAACTGACATGCCCGCGGTTGCCGTGCGGATTCCATTGCTGCGATTGCGACGCTGGGTGTTTATGGGCTTGGTAGCTGGGACGGGCTTTAGTGGGCTTGGAGGCATGTTCGACATCATGCTAGCCAGTGGTTTCACCGTGCTGGAGGGTGTGATTCTGTTTCTATTTGCCGTTACCTTCAGCTGGATTGCGATCGCGTTCTGGAATGCCATCATCGGATGGGTGCTGTGTCTGTTCAACCGCGATCCCCTCTCGCTTGGGCGCGTGGCTGGTGCCGAATTAGCGGACACACCGCTCACCAGTACTACGGCACTGGTTATGCCGATCAACCACGAGGATCCCGAGCAGGTGATGGCTGGTATCACGGCTATGGTGCAGTCGGTGATTCGTACCGGCCAAGGTGCGCAGTTCGGTTTCTTTCTCTTGAGTGACACACGTGACCCAGTCATCGTCCGTCAGGAAGAAACTGCGTGGGCAGTCTTGCGTCAAACCATGTCTGGCCCAGTGACGCTCACTTACCGTCGCCGGCTGGTGGACCATGGTCGCAAGGCTGGTAACATCGCCGACTTTTGTCGTGAGTGGGGTGCGCGCTACGACTACATGGTGGTGCTGGATGCGGACAGCATCATGACCGGATCGACGCTCGTCGCGTTGGTGCGGCAGATGGAAGCAAACCCGCAAGCGGGATTGGTGCAAACCGTGCCGATCCCCGCGCGCCGACGCACCCTGTTCGGACGGTTTATGCAATTTGCTGCGAGTGTCTACTCTCCCATGCTTGCCGCCGGCCAAAGTTTCTGGCAGGGCGACGCCGGAAATTACTGGGGGCATAATGCCATAGTCCGCGTGCAGGCGTTTACGGATTGCTGCCGGTTACCCGCATTGTCGGGTGCGCCGCCGTTTGGCGGAGCCATTCTCAGCCACGACTTTGTTGAGGCTGCTTTATTACGTCAAGGTGGCTGGCATGTATACCTGGCGCCAGGGCTTGGTGGCAGTTACGAAGACGTACCGAGCAATCTGGTTGAGTATGTCAAGCGTGACCGACGCTGGACGCAAGGTAGTTTGCAACATCTCCGACTGGTGTTGAGTCGCGGTCTGCACATGGTCAGTCGCTGTCACTTTGTGCTGGGAGCGATGGGTTACGTATCCTCATTTCTCTGGTTTCTGATGTTGCTGGCGAGTACAGCCTATGTGCTCTTGCCCACACTGGCAATTGGGCCGCTTTTGGATGTGAGTGCATTGTTGCCGTGGTTGATCATCTGGAGGCCGAATCAGTTGCTTTCGCTGTTAGTCGTAACCCTTGTCCTTTTGTTTCTGCCGAAACTGTTGGCGCTCAGCCTCGCACTAGTTCGCAACGCTGCCTCTTATGGAGGACCGAGCCGATTGGTCTGCAGTGCGCTGTTGGAGATGCTCTTTGCCGTTATTCTTGCACCGGTCATGATGCTGTATCACACACGTGGAGTGCTCAGTGTGTTAACTGGACACACGGTTACCTGGGATCCACAAGTGCGTGACGACCACACGCTTTGCTGGAGAGGCGCGTGGACGTCGACGTGGGGAATTACACTCGTAGGGTTGGCCTGGGCGAGCGCGACGTGGTTCTCAAGCCCAATCTTTTTTGTGTGGCTCACGCCTATCTTTTTTGGTCTGCTGTGCGCTGCTCCACTCACACGCTGGTCCAGTAGCCAAGTGCTCGGAGACCGACTACGCTGTTGGGGTTTGTTGGTTGTGCCGTCTGATGATGTTACTGAGTCGCTTCACGCGAGTGAATTGCAATGAGGAGTTTGTGATTCGTGGAACAATACTTATTACTATTAAAAAAGAATTAGTAAAGAAGGAAATAAAATACGAAGATTCTTAAGGATATTTATTTTATTTCAGAGGAGTGATGAACCTTAATCTTAAACTTATCATTGTCTTTCACTAAGATAAAAGTGAAAGCAATTCTAGTTTCATCTTCAGAATTTAGAGGTTTTAAATTAAGCACTCCCATTACTGCGCAAAGATTATCTTCAAGTATAAAACTAACTTCTGATGTTTTGATATCCGCCCATGGCTTTATCGCAAAACCAGAATCTTCTGAAATATCACCAGAAACAAAGTAAGACAAAGCATCTTCAAGATTATTTCTAAAGACAACATCATTAGTAAAGGTTGGCTTGAATAAAACCTCTCCAATATCAAAAGCATAATGTGTTTCAATGAAAGTTCTAGCCTTCTCTCTATAATCAATCCCTTCTTGATAAGCTATTCCAATATCAATCACTCCATCCTTCCAAGAGTTCAGGAACTCTTCTACTTCAATTAAATTAATATCGTTGTATTTAGTCATTCGGAAGTGTTACCTAAAATGAAAAAGCATAAGCCACACAGTATTGATTGCTCATACGTTATCGCTTTCTGACCGCTGGTTCTAGCTGCGACCCTTCAGCGTTGAACCCTCAACCAGCCAGCGGTAGAATCTAGCTCTCCAGCAACATCGTCGGCGGTATCGGAAGAAAACCCTATGGTTGGTCGCCACGCACGTCACATCGTCTTCACCGTTCTCGCTGTTGCTGTGGTGAGGACGCCGAGTGATGCGCTCCAGGAAACACCAACTCTGCAACGAATTACTGAAGTGCGCATTCAGGCTGAAGAGGGTGATGCCGCCGCGCAACTGACCCTCGGAGGCTGGTATTTTGCCGGGAGTGGAATGCCCCAGGATGCAGATGAAGGGCTACGGTGGTGGCGGCAAGCGGCGGAGCAAGGGTATCTGCCGGCGCAGAGCGGGCTTGGTGGAAGGTATTTGAATGGGCGGGGTGTGGCGCGGGATGAGTCCGAGGCGTTCCGGTGGTATCGGATGGCGGCGGAGCAAGGTGATGAGGAGGTGCTGGCGTTTATGCACCTTAATGCGGAGCAGGGCTCGATGATGGCGCAAGTGATTCTTGCGGAGATGTATACCGAAGGCCGAGGCGTGACACAGGATGCGGTTGTGGCGGTGCGGTGGTATCGGTGGGCAGCGGAGCAAGGGAGCCCCCAGGCTGTGTCAGGAATCCGCCGGATGGCCGAGCAAGGCAATGCTGAAGCGCAGCTTGGTCTCGGGGTGGCGTATATCGTGGGTCGGGGTGTGGCGCAGGACGCAAGTGAAGCGGTGCGGTGGTATCGACTGGCAGCCGAGCAAGGCAATGCTGAAGCGCAGCTTGGTCTCGGGGTGGCGTATATCGTGGGTCGGGGTGTGGCGCAGGACGCAAGTGAAGCGGTGCGGTGGTATCGACTGGCGGCCGTGCAAGGAAATGTTGCTGCGCAGGTGAACCTCGGAGTGATGTATGAGGGAGGCCGCGGTGTTACGGAGGACAAGGCGGAAGCGATGGCTTGGTATCGTCGTGCGGTCGAGGAGGCATCGGAGGAGGCGGTAACGTGGATTCGTGAAGTGGCCAACCAAGGTTGGGTCGAGGCACAGCTTGCCCTAGCGGAGATGTATGCCGAGGGCCGGGGCGTGGCGCAGGACGCAAGTGAAGCGGTGCGGTGGTATCGACTGGCAGCGGAGCAAGGGCATGTTGAAGCGCAGCTTACGCTCGGACGCAGGTACGACACGGGTCGTGGGGTCGTGCAGGATCTGGCGGAGGCACTGCGGTGGTATCGGCAGGCAACGGAGCAAGGGAGCCCCCAGGCTGTGTCAGGAATCCGCCGGATGGCCGAGCAAGGGCATGTTGAAGCGCAGCTTACGCTCGGAAGCAGGTACGACACGGGTCGTGGGGTCGCGCAGGACGCAAGTGAAGCGGTGCGGTGGTATCGACTGGCGGCCGAGCAAGGCAATGCTGAAGCGCAGCTTACGCTCGGACGCAGGTACGACACGGGTCGTGGGGTCGCGCAGGACGCAAGTGAAGCGGTGCGGTGGTATCGACTGGCGGCCGAGCAAGGGCATGCCGACGCGCGGTTCACTCTTGGAAGTATGTATTTCGACGGGCGATGGGTGGCGCAGGACGCAAGTGAGGCGGAGCGGCTGTATCTGCTAGCGGCCAAGCAGGGTTCGGTAGAGGCGCAGCGCGCCCTAGTGGCCATCTACTCCAACGGTCATGGCGTTGCGGACGATCCCTTTTCTACTCCCCTTGCCATGGGGCATCGTGCCATCGAGGTGGACATTGTCGAGTTCGTTGCCATCCCGAACAGTGAAGGAACGGCGGCACGGATGATGCTGCTGATCGATGAGCCAGGCACGCGTCGCATGTTTGTGAACGATATGCGCGGACCGCTCTACAGTGTTAGCTACGACGGCAGCACTGTCACGCAGTACCTCGACCTTAATGACCGCGTTTGGGGGATCTCTGTTATTTGGACCTGGAGCGAGCAAGGTTTTCAGAGTTTTGCCTTTCATCCGCAGTTTAACGACTCTGGCGCTCCCGGCTTTGGGAAGTTCTATACCCTCACGGACACCGGTGATACGGGGCCGCCGGCTGATTTCACATCAGGCGGTGACATTAACTCGCACGACACGGTCCTCCTCGAGTGGACCGCTGAGGATCCTGGGGCCTTGACCTACGATGGCGGCCCGCCACGCGAGTTAATCCGTTATGAGCAGCCCGTTGGTAATCACAATGGCGGCCACCTCGCTTTCAACCCGATTTCATCACCTGGCGATGCTGATTTCGGATTGCTCTATATGGGTGCCGCCGATGGTGGCGATGGCGGCGACCCACTCAATCTCGCACAGAGTCGGCGCTCCGCCTTTGGCAAGATTCTGCGTCTGGACCCGCTGGGTTCCAATAGCTCTAATGGCCAATACGGCATTCCCGTCGACAATCCGTTTGCGAACGATAACATCCCTGACACGCTCGGCGAGATCTATGCCTTGGGTCTACGTAACCCCCAACGCTTTAACTGGGACTCAGCTACTGGCAACATGTTTGTTGCCGACATCGGGCAAGAGTCCGTTGAAGAGATCAGCCTCGTCACGGCCGGTGCTAACCTCGGCTGGAACGACTGGGAAGGCAGTTTCAGATTTTTCGGCACTCAAGGAGTTGTCAGCCTCGCCAATCCACGCGGCGAAGCTCAGATGACGTATCCCGTCGTCGAATACGGGCAACGCGACCCGCTTCTGCAGCCAGCCTCCGCGGTTACAGGTGTCTATGTTTATCGCGCGACCGCGATTCCCCAGCTCGCAAACCTCGTGTTGTTTGGTGACAATCCCAGCGGCGAGATGTTTGCCTTTTCCGCTGACGACCTCCCTGCGGGTGGCCAGGAGGCAATTTACCGTATTCTGTTCAACGATGGTGATGGCCCAAAGACATTGCTCCAGTTGATTCAGGAGAGAAACACCGTGGAAGGGCAGGAGGTGGCGACTCGCGCTGACATGCGTCTCGGTCTCGGCCCCACCGACCAGATCTTTGTGCTAAACAAACACGATGGAATCATTCGTCTACTTACTGCGGAGCGCTGAGTTTTTCCGATACACCGTTTTGCCATACTGACTGCGATTTAGTTACACACGCCTTACTCGGTCGTTGGTGGATCGTTGGTCAAAGGCCGACAAGTCATATCTTGACTGCCACACCCCCACACCTGACCGGTCACGGTGTCAATTTTCCAGACTCCAGCGCCAGAACTCGACGTGAATTGGTAGCGACCTACTGGTCTTCCAGCATAGTCGGCCGAGCAGGAGATCGTCCCAATCAAGAACGCGACAAGCATTATCCCAAGCATCCACATTTTATTCTGCATAATCCCTCCAGATTGATTGCTCATACGATAGCGTTTTCTGACCGCTGGGGCTCTAGCTGCGATCCTTCAGCGTTGAACCCTCCACCAGTCAGCGGTAGACTCTAGCCCTCCAGCAACATCGTCGGCGTTAGAGGACTGCTATGACCGGTTGCCACACACGGCTCGTTGTTCTTACCGTTCTCACCATTGCGGTGCTGAGTTCGCCAGTCAATGCGCAACAGACGCTCGCCGAGCTACGCGCACGGGCTGAGCAGGGCAATGCCGAGGCGCTGTGCCAACTCGGCCTCGTATATGAGGACGGCGAAGCGAGCCGGTGGTATCGGCTAGCGGCCGAGCAAGGCCATGCCTTGGCGCAGTACTACTCGCTGAGTTTTTTGTGATCATTTTTGTTTACGGTAAATTGTCTAGCGGACAGGGTGCCGGATAAAAGTCTGGCCGCAGTCGGTCAGTCCGCGCCTCAGATCACTCCCAGCTTCCTTCCGACCGTTGCGAATGCCTCAATCACCCGGTCGATGTCACTTTGAGAATGGGCTGCGGACATCTGGACCCGGATCCGTGCCTGACCTTCTGGCACTACGGGAAAGGAAAATCCGATGACATAGATTCCCTCTTGGAGCATCCCGCCCGCCATCTGCTGGGCGAGCTTGGCGTCCCCCAGCATCACCGGGATGATCGGGTGTTCGCCAGACACGAGATCGAATCCCGCCTTCGACATCCCTGCCCTAAATTGATCGGAATTATTCTTCAGTTTCCGCCGAAGACTCCCTCCGCTTTCGATCAGCTCAAACGCCTTGATCGAAGCCGCAGCGATTACGGGGGCCAGCGTATTGGAGAAGAGATACGGCCTCGAACGTTGGCGGAGCCACTCGACGATTCTTCTAGATCCGGCGGTATAACCCCCCGATGCCCCCCCTAGAGCCTTTCCTAGCGTGCCCGTAATGATGTCCACGCGGCCTTCGACCCCGCAGTGTTCTGCCGTTCCGCGCCCATGCTCTCCTACAAACCCAACTGCATGGCTGTCGTCCACCATGACCATGGCATCGTATGTCTTGGCGAGATCGCAGACACCCTGTAGATTGGCAATGATGCCGTCCATCGAGAAGACACCATCGGTCGCGATCAGGCGAAAACGAGCATCTGCGGCTTCCTGGAGTTTAGCTTCGAGATCATCCATGTCGTTATTGGCATAACGGTACCGCCTGGCCTTGGACAACCGCACGCCATCGATGATGGAAGCGTGGTTCAACGCATCCGAGATTACCGCGTCTTCCTCACTGAGCAAGGTTTCAAAGAGGCCCGCATTCGCATCGAAACACGAGGAGTAAAGAATTACATCCTCCATACCGAGGAAGTCGGCGATCTTCTCCTCGAGTGCTTTGTGCTCTTCTTGTGTACCGCAGATGAAGCGGACCGAGGCCATTCCGTAGCCATATCGATCGAGGGCGGCTTTGGCGGCTCGAATCAGCTCGGGGTGGTCTGCAAGGCCAAGATAGTTGTTGGCACAGAAATTCAGGACCTTGTCACCGGTGGAGACCTCGATCTTTCCGGATTGCCGGGAGGTAATAATCCTCTCGGCCTTGTAAAGACCGGTTGACTTTAGCGCATCGATTTCCTGCTCGAGGTGGTGGATAAATTTCTGGCTCATGTCGGCTACCGCCAAAGTATGAGACCCAGGGCCTATCTCTTGGGATTTGCCTTCCGTTTAATCACGCCGCCGCCCTGACCCTGATTCCCCTCAACTCTTCAAATGTCCGATGTGCCTTCTCCTGATTCTTATCCACCACGATGATGGCTGCATCCGGTTGGCCGAGCATCAGTGCCGTCGCTTTGCCGATACCGCTGCCGGCTCCGGTGACTAGGATGTTTCTGTCGGACAAAGAAAACATGTTTACATTCTCGCTTGCCAACAGCTTTTAGCGCTTTACGAAACTCGTATACCGCCAGGAGCACGTCTCAAAACCAGCTTCAATTCTGAACGATGAAGTGATTTCTGCTATTAAGCTAAATTAATTAACCGCACCAGTTTTCGTACATCTAGACAGCATCGACCCGTTATCGTCAATAAATCTCTCACCATTCAACACTCATGCTGTCGAATATACCCGCAGCAGGCATTAACTAGAACCCGGTCCAGTCGAGAATCACCTTGCCGCTCTCCCCGGAGTTCATCACCGCAAAACCCTGCTCGAATTCTGAGGCTGCATACCGATGGGTAATGACGGGAGAGATATCGAGCCCGCCCTGCAACATCACAGTCATCTTGTACCAGGTCTCAAACATCTCCCTGCCGTATATTCCCTTGATTGTTAGCATGTTGAAAATGACTTTATTCCAGTCAATGGCTATGTCCTCATCGGGAATCCCTAGCATTGCAATTTTTCCGCCATGGCACATGTTATCGAGCATGTCTTTGAAGGCCTCTGGGCTGCCAGACATTTCAAGGCCGACATCGAACCCCTCCTTCATGCCCAGTTCTTTCTGGGTCGCGGCGATCGATTCCTTATCTACATTGATCACCCGAGTGGCACCCATTCTCCGGGCAAATTCCAGTCTGCCTGAGTTTATATCCGTGACGACCACGTAACGGGCGCCGGCGTGTTGGCAGATCGCTGCCGCCATACAGCCGATGGGACCGGCACCGGTGATCAGGATGTCTTCTCCCAGCACATCAAAAGACAGTGCAGTATGTGTAGCGTTGCCGAACGGATCAAAAATGGCGGCAATATCGAGGTCGATTTCCGGTGCATGGTGCCAAACATTGCTCTCGGGGATTGACACAAATTCTGCGAATGCGCCCTGCCGGTTGACCCCGATCCCCTCGGTGTTGACGCAAAGATGTCGACGACCCGCAAGACAGTTGCGGCAACGACCACAGACCACATGGCCCTCACCGCTCACGATCTCACCGGGATGAAAGTCCTCGACGTTCACACCTGTCATTTCGATCTTGCCAACGAACTCGTGACCGATGATCATGGGTACGGGTATGGTTTTCTGAGCCCAGCTATCCCAGTTGTAGATATGAAGATCCGTCCCACAAATTGCTGTCTTCAGCACCCGGATCAGAACATCATTGGATTTGACCTCGGGATTCGGTGCGTCCTCCAGCCAGAGGCCCTGTTCCGCATAGCGTTTACAGAGTGCTTTCATTGCGTTCTCCGTTGATCACTTGAATCAGGTCGGCCATTATAATTGTTTAAATATCCTAGTCAGCACCAGATTCGGTGATTAACCGTAGCCGCGACCAGCAACTGCATGACTGGCAACGGATTCGGAATATGCTTAATTCACCGGTAGCCTAACGCCGTCACCCTGCGTTGAACCCGCTTAGCGTTGAACCCTCCACCAGTCAGCGGTAGGATATTCGTCTATGGGCGGCAACTCAGGACGTAGGGCGAAGAAGTCTGCACAACAACGAAAGCTAGAGGAGCTTCAAGATTTATTGGCGCAAGCGGTTAAGGCTGCGCAGGAACAGGCAGCGGCGAACACGAAAGCGTTGGCGATCCTCACGGAGCACGTGAACAACATCGACAAGGAACTCGATGAATTGTTTGAGGGGATCAGGGCGGATATGGACTCCATCATCGGAGCGCAGAAGGACGTGGCTGCCAGGGTTGACCAGATCAATGTGGATCTCGGCAAGGTGCGTGTGCATTAAGAGTAGTTGCATGGCGAAATGTCAGCAGTAGACTCTAGCTCTCCACCAACATCGCCGGCGGCGTTAGAGGACTGCTATGACCGGTTGCCACACTCGTCACATCGTTCTTACCATTCTCGCCACCGTGGTGCTGATTGCGGTTTCGTGTGCGCCAGAAGATCCGCCGCCGCAGGAACTGACGCCAGGGGAAATCGAAAACTTAGGAATTGATGCTCTCCGTAGGACACAGGCTAACTGGACCCTGCGCTATGCCGAGGACTTTTCCACCCCGCTGAACGGAGCGGTCGCACCCTGGGTCCGGGACGACTACAGCAACCCGTTCGACACCATTATGGACGACCCCGGGCTGTGGTACCGGAACGACTACGGCCCGGACTGGAGCACCGCCTTCAACTCCTTCGCCACTTATCGCAAGGAGTTCCCAGTCGGCCAGGACGGCTGGCTGACCGCCTCGCTCTCGGCTCGGGACTGGGACAAGGACGGTGTCATCGAGGCCCCACCGTCGATCAGCACCCAGGCGCTGGGCGACGGGCACGTGGCGGTGCTGGACGTACCCGACCACACCGGTGGGGCGATCTTCCGACCGACCAACAAACTACCGCCTCAGTACCGCATCGAGTACAAGCTGAAGACCCTCGACTTCGGTGGAAAGCGTTACGGCTCGCTCGAGTACGGCGGCCGGGTCAATGGCTACAGCACCGAAGGCTGTAAGACCCAGCACCCGTGGGGGGAGGGTTCGAACAGTCGGGGCTGGACCGGGGACGCATCGGTGCCGTACTGCGAGTGGCAGGACGTACGTGAAGGCACCTACGGTTACAACGGGTTCCACTTCTTGGCCATCGTAGACGTCGCCAATCCGGCGCCGCGGAACAACCACTTCTGGCACTACCGCAGGAAGGTGCTCATGGATGCCTTCTCAATGCACCCGGACCGGGTCGGCACCGGCACCGGTGGCCGGGTCTGCGACTCCAACACCAACCAGTACTACAACTACCGGGATAGCAGCTTCAACACCCTCAACATGTGGATCAGTGGGTTGCCGGGCTGGACCCCGGGTCCGGGTGGGTTGGCCGGCAACTCGCAATGGTTTATGACCAGTTGCTCCGGCGGGGTTGCCGAGCAGCAGCTCTCCTCGGCCGCTGAACTCCAGCCGGAATTGATGCCGAACGAGTTCTATACCTTCGCCATCGAGCGGGACACCACCGGTTACACACTGGAGGCGAGCGGTAACTTCGCCCGGGTCGGACAGAAGACCCTTCGCTTCCACCGCCCGTTCATCGCTGACAACGCACCGATCTGGCACTACAACAGTGGCGCCAGTGAGTACGATGGGCGGTTCAACGGCAGCCTCGTACAGAACGACGCGTACGGCAACACGTCCTGGCCGAACCAGTGGCCGGCCGGTTCCGCCTACCCGGACTACTTCGTCATCGGTGACCTCTACACGAACGTCTACGAGGGGAGTGCCAGCCTGACTGACATCCGTCTCTATGTGCCGGCTAGCTAAACAAGTGTTCCTTCTCCTGTTAATCGCGTTGAACCCGCTATCGGCGCTGAAACGGATGGAAGCGTCAGCGGAGCCGACTGATGATGTAGCTGAGTCGCCTCACGCGACCGAGTTGCGCTGAGTTTTTTGGAAAAAGTTACACAAAAGTTACACAAAACGATCTGAAGGGGCGGCGGTCATCGCCGCCCTTTTTCATACCTGTTAGAATTGCTAGGAAATTTGGTGCGGAAGGGGGGATTTGAACCCCCACGCCCTTGCGAGCACAAGCTTCTGAGGCTTGCGCGTCTGCCAGTTCCGCCACTTCCGCGATGTGACAGGTTCCCAGGTCATACCCGGATTGGCGATTATAGCTGGAAGGTTGAATGGGCGTCGACCGAACTCGTCCTTCTTCGACCCCTCTTGTCGGGTAAGCTCAACGCTGGAGTGTGAAAGATGCTTTGCTGGTCTTGTGCATGGCTACTAAGGAGGTGCGGTGATGTTTGTACGACGCGGTATTAGGTTCCTCCTGACGCTGTTCATGACGGCTGTGATTGTTTCATCGCTCACCATGGTGGTGGTCTATTTTCTGTTATCGCGGGGGCCATCAGTGCCGCGCAACGCGACCCTCGTGCTGCGTGTGCCATCCGCTCTGACAGAAGTCAATGCAGGTGGCCTTTTGGGACAGGTCTTTGGGGCGCCGCCGACACTCCGATCAATCGTTAACAACCTTCACAAAGCAGCAGTGGACGATCGAGTATCTCGGGTTATTTTGGTCCCGAGCGGCGGTCAGGCGCTCTGGGGAAAGATTCAGGAGGTCAGAGATGCGGTGATGGCTTTCAAGAGGTCTGGGAAATCCGTCGTCGCGTATCTAGAGTATGGCGGAGACCAGCAATATTACTTAGCGACGGCAGCTGACGAGATTTTTTTGATGCCGACAAGCCCACTTGACCTGATGGGAGTGGCCAGCTACGAACTCTTTCTTCGTGGCACATTCGACCTGATTGGTGTCTATCCAGATTTTCTACACGCCGGGGACTACAAGACAGCAGGGAATCTCTTTACGGAGAAGACATTTACGCAGCCACATCGTGAAATGTCGGAATCGTTGAACGCGGACCTGTTCGATCAATTGGTTCTCGATATTGCCACCAGCCGTGGCCGTCCAGTTTCCGAGATCCGTGCACTCATTGCCGAGGGTCCATTTCTACCAGAGGACGCGCTCGCAGCTGGGTTGGTCGACGAGTTGGCGTACGAAGATGAGGTATTAGCACTCGATGCCGAAGGGCAACCACAGAAGATTAGTGGCCAAGACTACACGAAGGTAAGTCTTCAATCAGTCGGGCTGAATATAGGACCGAAGATTGCGGTTATTAATGTCGCTGGTGTCATCAATACTGGACGGAGTGGTTATAGCTCGACTGAGGGTAGCGTGGTTGGGTCTGATACGGTCATCGAGCACCTCCGAGAGGCGCGGAATGATTCAACAGTGCGCGCCATTGTTCTGCGGATTGACAGTCCGGGCGGATCGGCAATTGCTTCAGATGTAATCTGGCGTGAGGTTGTGTTGACTAGGACTGACACGCCGGTCATTGCATCCATGTCAGATGTGGCGGCGTCCGGTGGTTACTACATTGCGATGCCCGCCCAAGCCATCGTTGCGCAGCCGGCAACACTTACTGGTTCTATCGGGGTGGTGGCTGGCAAGTTTGTTGTAGGGGAGGCCTTTAGCAAGCTTGGTGCAAATATCGAATCGGTGAGTCAGGGCCGCTTTGCTGAAATCAATTCTCCAGTCAGGGCGTTCTCTCCGGCTGAGCGTGCGAAGGTGCAGGTGCAGCTCGACGCTGTTTATGAAACGTTTGTCCGCAAAGCAGCCGAGGGACGAGCTATGACGCGGGAGGAGATTCACGCCGTCGCACAAGGCCGAGTGTGGACCGGGCGTCAGGGCCAGCAGATCGGCCTCGTTGATGAGCTGGGTAGCTTGGACCATGCGATCACGGTCGCTAAGCAGCACGCTGATATTGAGCCGGAGACGGATGTGGAATTGGTGTTCTATCCACCAGCACGGGGCCTATTGGAGACGCTACGTCAGCCTCTGGTTAGCGTCCGCAAGAATTTCCCCGCTCCACTGTTCTCGTCTGCGGAAATGCATGCGCTAAGTGCTTTTTCAGCAGCATTTCGGCTATTCAAGCAGGGAGAGGCTCTGATGCTGATGCCCTACCTCTTCCTACCATAAAGGGGAACAACCAGAGGGTTCTGGCGGCTTGGACTTACCGCTGATGGGCATTTAAGACGGTCAGGTCAGAGGATGGACATCGCCAAGGTTTCCATATTGATCTCAATCTGCATGGTTTCCTTAGCCTGTGTCATGTAGGCACTAAAGAAGCGCCCCTGTCGGTCCATTAGCAACTCGCCACGGAGGGTGTCCTCTGCCTCAGCAAACCCGTCTTCAGTCGCTTCTTCTCGCTCGGCTACGTGGATAACCGCGACCAGGTCGTCAGTTGCCAAGACATCGCTGGTTTCGCCAACCCCTAGTGAAAAAGCAATTTCCTCGATTTCTGGTCGTGATCTCAAACCGCTCACGACCGCACCCCTCGCGGCGAGGTCGTCAGTCGTCACCGCCAGGTCGGCCCGTTCCGCAGCCGCCATGAAGTTTTCGGCCTCTTGCAGAAGTGGTGTAATCTCGGCCGCGCGACGCTCGGCAGCCTCTCGTGCACGCAAATCGATGACATCCGACTCGACTTGGTCACGCACTTCGTCGATTTCCGGTGCGTATGACTCCTGTTCGTCGGTTACGGTCAAGAAGACGTGCCCCGTAGGCGTACGAAGTGGGCCTCCCACCTCCCCTAGCTCGAAAGTAAAGGCGGCCGAGGCAACACCCGAGGCGAGACCCAGCCCGTCTATCGCCTCACTACGAGCGAAGTAGTTCGACTCGGTCACGGACAAGCCGTGTTCTTCAGCAGCCCGCACGAGATCCTCCTGTGTTGCTAGGGCACCTGCCATTTGCTCGGCCATAAGATCAGCCTGGCGCTGGGCTTGTTCCCACTGAAGCTGGTCGGCAATTTGTTCCCGCACCTCGTCGAGTGGGCGAGTAGAGGCCTCTTGTTTGTCAGTCACATGAATGATGTGAAACCCATATTCAGTCTGGACGAGATCGCTGATCGTGCCAGGTGCCATGGAAAACGCGGTTGCTTCAAATTCAGGGACCATCCGCCCGCGGCTGAAATAGTCCAAATCACCGCCGAGGCTTGCTGAGCCAGCATCCTCGGAATGTTCTTCAGCCAGCGTTGCAAAGTCAGTTCCCGACCTAGCGTCGGCCAGTACAGCTTCTGCCTGGGTTCGCACCTCAGTCTCGTCTTTACCTTCAGTCTCGAACAGGATGTGGCTGGCTCGTACTTGTTCTGGTGTTGAGTACTGCGACGCGTTATCGGTGTAGTACTGTGCGATGTCAGTGTCAGGCACGATAACGCTAGGCCGGAGTGTTTCAGCTTCGATGAGCAAATAGTTGATCTGTCGCTTTTCAGGAACCCGATAGGTTGAGGCGTTCGCCTCAAGGTGTCTAGCCAACTCTTCAGCAGTTGTCGTAATGCTGTCGCGGAACTGGTCTGGCGAGAAGGTAACGATGTCAAGTTTCACTTTCTCGTTCCGCAAACGATACTCCTCGTGCAATTCGTCGTCCGACACGTCGATCCAGGCGGTGATGGCACCCCGCAATTTGTCGACTAAAAGACTTCGTCGCATGCCTTCTTCAAACTGTTCCTCTGTCATCGGTGGAGTCTGCGAACGTAGCAGCAGGCGGTATTGTTCCTCTCCGATGAAGGTGCCGTTGTTCTGCAACCCAGGTAGACTCAGAAGTCTCTCGGTGACTTCGACGTCACTAATACTTAAATCAAGCCGCTCGGCTTCAATGACCGCGGCTTCCTCATCGATCATCTGTTGCAGGATTTGACGGTCAAAGCCTAATTGCCGGAGGAGCTGGTCATTGATCTCATCGCCATAGGCGAGCTGATACGACTGCACTTGTTCAAAATATTGGCGGCGGAAATCTGACGAAGTGATTTCCCTTCCCTCGATGCTCGCCACGGCATCGGTTGGGGCAACGCCGACCGTAGGATTTAGAAAGTCAGGAATGTATAAGAACATGAAGGCGAGTACAACGACCCCGAGACTCCACTTCAGCCAATTCTTGTGTTGCCGCATCCGGTCAAGCATTGTCATAATCTGTCACTCCCTGCCCGCCTTTAGGCGGCCGACCTAAGCTAATATCGTAGAACAAGAAGTTTCACCCCTGCAAGCACTTGAATGAGGCGCACGCTTCTGGCGGGACTTCTGGAAACTATGCAATCGGTATCCGGTGGACGTGGGCCGATGTGATATATTTACGGTGGATAGAAGGACTTAGGGAGATTAACAGGTCGCTTAGGAGGCGCGTCGCGACGGATTATCACCCCGCGACTTCACATGTTGAGACGTTTCGATCGGTTTGGAGCGCCGGGCATTTCCAGGTTCCGCTCATACCGATTGAGATTGAGCAACAACTTATTTTGGCCGAGCCATTTGACCTTTTTGCGAGGCTCAAAAAGATCCAGTCGATCTTTCGCCGACATCTGTGGAATTACGAGGTGTGGTCGAAAGTTCATCGGGACCTGAACAAGGCCGTCGAACCGAAAGAAATTGCCGAGTTACTAGTGGAACACGCGAGCCGCTTGCTGCCGGTGCCGTGGTGGGCCGTCGTCGTACCCAATAAATCGTTGGGCGTGAAGATGGTCGCGAGTCTCGGGCCTGATACTGAACTACAACGTGGAGCGCTACCGCTCGGCGAATGGGTGATTCGTCACGGCCACGACACTGTTTCAGTTGATTTGTCAAAGGACAAACGGATTTCTGAGGGTCCAGCTGTTGCGGCGTTTGGGTTACCAATGGTGAGTAGGCGCCAGACGATTGGTGCGTTGGTTGGCCTGGACCGCCAGCCGACCAACCGCTCGTCGCAGCTCGGGAAACCACTGCTTGATGGTTTAGGTGCACTTGTCGAGCCAGCTGCGGTCGCGTTGGATCACGCGGTTAAGCTGAAGCGGGCCGAATCGCTGTTGGTCACCGATGACCTGACGCGGCTCTACAACTCGAGTTTTCTCTTGTCGGTGCTTCACCGTGAAGTCAGGCGGACGTCACGAATCGGCAATTCACTGTCGTTGCTGTTCATTGACTTGGACAATTTCGACACGGTTAACGACAGCCACGGTCACCTTTGCGGAAGTCGAGCCTTGGTAGAAGCGGCACAGGTGATTCAGAGAAGTGCACGCGAGACTGATATCGTGGCTCGATTTGGTGGCGACGAATTCGTTGTTGTCTTACCGGACACCGGAAATGAAGGTGCCAGGGTGGTCGCTGAGCGCGTTCGAGAAAACCTAGCGAAGCACCGATTTCTTACCACCGCTGGCTTCGAGGTCAGGTTGACAGCATCGATTGGCTTAGCTGCGTTACCGGAAGCAGCATCGACGGCTGATGAGCTGCTGCGAGTTGCTGACTGTGCAATGTACGCAGCGAAGGCACAGGGTAAGAACGGTATTCTTGTGGCCGGGAAGGCTAGTGGTCTAGGTCAGCGACCACCTGGACGGCTTAGCGTGGTCCGGTCTTCGACTGACCAATCACGAACCATTTCGCAGGGGGCTAATTGCTGAACTTCCGCTCGATGTTATCGCTGTTCTCGAATGACTTGGCCATTGATCTGGGAACCGCTAACACGTGCGTCTATGCGCGGGCGAAGGGCATTGTCGTGGACGAGCCCTCGATTGTAGCGATCAATAAGGTAACAGGACGGATCGAGGCCGTTGGCAAGGATGCCAAGGAGATGCTCGGACGAACACCTGGCAATATTGTAGCGATCAAGCCGATGAAGGATGGAGTTATCGCCGATTTTGAAATCACCGAAAAGATGCTCAACCACTTCATTAAGAAAGCGCACAACCGGACCGTGTGGGTCCGTCCACGCATTGTCATTGGTGTGCCGTCAGAGATTACACAGGTCGAAAAGCGGGCGGTTAAGGATAGCGCTAAACGCGCGAAAGCGAGTGAAGTGTATCTGGTGGAAGAGGCGATGGCAGCAGCGATTGGTGCTGGCATGCCGATCACCGAGCCATCTGGAAATATGATCGTTGATATTGGTGGTGGCACGACTGACATTGCGGTTATTTCCTTGGCCGGCATCGTCTACAGTAAAGCTGTGAAGGTGGCTGGTAATGCGATGGATGAGTCGATCATCCAGTACGTTAAGCAGAAGTACAAGTTACTTATTGGCGAGCGCACGGCTGAGGCTATCAAGATGACTGTGGGTTCGGCATTTCCACTGGACGACCCACTCACGATGGAGATCAAGGGGCGCCATCTTATTGAGGGAATTCCGAAGACACTCACCATCAACGACGAAGAAATTCGCGAGGCGCTTGCCGAACCAATTAATAAGATTGTCGAGGCCGTGCGTGTCGCACTCGAACGCACGCCGCCGGAGCTATCGGCCGACATTGTCGACCGTGGCATCTTGCTGACCGGTGGCGGGTCGATGCTCAATAATCTGGACAAGCGGTTGAGGGAAGAGACTGGCTTGCCGCTCTCGATGGCGGAAGACCCATTAGGGTCTGTCGTCCAGGGTGCTGGCAAGATGCTCAATGACTTTGACCTGCTACGGAAGATCTCGATCGACTAGTCAGCGCCGGTCGTGTGCTTTCGCCTGAGGCTGTGTTTGACATCCGCCGACGCACCGGTTTCATCTTGCTGGCCGTCCTGACGGCTCAGATCATTCTCATTTCGGCACAGGTCCGATCCGATTCGGGTGTGCCAGTGATCGAATCGGTTACGTTCGGGTTCTTCTCTGGGATCCAACGCCTAACTTTTGGGTTTGTAGATGGAGTAGGGAACACGTGGGCGCGCTACTCGTCGCTTCAAAACGTCGCCGAAGAGAACACGCTACTTAGGCAACAGGTTGGAAACCTACAGGTCCAACTTCAAAACGCGCGTGCACGAGCACACCGTAGTGAGAGTCTTCAGGATCTTTTGAATTTTCGAGAAGAGGTGCCGTGGTTGACGGTGGCCGCTGAGGTAATGGCGGTCGATGCCACGTCCTGGTTTCGTACTGTGACGATCGCTCGCGGTACTAGGGATGGTTTGCAGACCGACCTTGCCGTGCTGGCGCCAGCGGGCGTCGTTGGCCGCGTGGTTGGTCCTCTGAGTGCGACCGCTGCAAAGGTGCAACTCTTGGTCGACCGAAATGCGGCGATCGGAGCCATGCTTGAGCGTTCTCGTTCTGCAGGTATTGTGACCGGACAGGTCGGTGATCTACCTCTCCGTTTTGACTACATCTCCAACCTGGCTGATGTTCAGGTGGGGGATCGGGTAGTGACGTCAGGTAGCGAAGGAATATATCCAAAAGGGTATCTTATTGGAGTCGTTGAGTCGGTCCAGTTGGGCCGCGGGCTCTACCAGGACAGCGGCCTCTATCAGGACATCGGGGTGCGGCCAGTGGTTGATTTTGGTGCCTTGGAAGATGTGCTGGTCATTACGGAACGACGACCCACTGATCTGCCAAGTGGGGGAGTGCAATGAAAGTGTCTAAGGTCGCTTTCGTTGTTGTTTTTGCGCTCGTGCTCCAGACCACTCTCATACCGTATCTGGTGGGTAATGGGGTGCAACTCGATCTGGTGTTGGTCGCCATTGTTTATCTCGCCATGACGACTTCGCCAGTAACGGCACTCCTCAGTGGTGCGGTTGGTGGTGTTATCCAGGATGCACTTTCAGGCGGCATCATTGGGGTCAGTGGTATTGCGAAAACCATTGTTGGATTTTCCGTCGCCTTGATTGGAACACAGATCATCGTCGTGCGCTCACTTCCGCGCTTTGTGATTTTTTTTGGAGCGACGCTATTACACGCGTCGGTGTTTCTCGGGCTATATTCGATGTTGGTGGTGAGGATCCCAAATTCGTCAGTTGGTGGCGTGTTTGGAGAGGCGTTTGGAAATGGCTTGGCTGGAGCGGTATTGTTTGAACTCCTTCGAGCGCTGCCTCGCCTTCGCTGGCGGGGTATGAGTGGCGGCCGCGTAAAGCCTCGGCTGGAGTGGTGAGCTAGTTATGATCAGTGATGACCGTCGTAGTGTGGACACGCGCCTCGCCTTCCTACAGGGCGGAGCCGTAGCCGTCCTGGTGACGCTGGCGATCGGTTTCTGGTTTCTCCAGATTGCGCAGGGCAGCAGATTCCGCGAGTTGGCAGACAACAATCATCAACGGACGTTAACGCTTCGTGCTGCGAGAGGACTACTCTTTGACCGGGACGGCCAAATCCTTGTTGAGAATCGTTACTCTTTCGATATTTCGCTGGTGCGGGAACAAACCGGCGACCTCACTCGGTCGATTGAATTACTCAGCGCAATTAGCGGTGTTGACGAGCCATCACTCTGGCAGACCATCGAAGAACATAACGATGAACCAGAATACCGGCCGATTGTGATGATTCGGGAAGCGACGACGGAACAGGTCGCGGCAGTGTTAGCCCGGCGGATCGAGTTACCTGGCATCGTCGTTGAAGAAGTGCCGACACGCCACTATCGGACCGGCAAGCTGGCGGCGCATCTATTTGGTTATGTTGGTGAAATCACAGAAACGCAGATCTCCGAAGTTCAGTTCCGCGGCATGGCCAGTGGCGCGATTGTCGGCCAGACTGGGATTGAGCAGGCCTATAACCGAGAGCTGATGGGCACTGATGGCACGCGGCGTGTTGTAGTCAACAGTATTGGTCGTGAACTCAATACCATTGAGGAGGTCAACCCGGTTGAAGGCCGACGGCTTCAATTGACGATTGACTACGATTTGCAGGTTGCGACGGAAGAAGCATTTAGAGCCCATGGATTCAATGGAGCCGCGGTCATTCTAGAGCCAAATACCGGGGAGATACTCGCAATGGCGAGTGTGCCAAGCTACGACCCGAACGATTTCTCGCTAGGTATCGACCAGGCTACATGGCAACGGTTGAACGACGACCCTCAGAAGCCGCTCCATAACCGCACCTTGCAGGGACGGTATGCACCAGGCTCGACTTTCAAGCTCGTGGTTGCCGTGGCGGCGCTTGAGGAAGGAATCGTGGAGTCTGATTTTTCGGTACAGTGTAACGGTGCTAAAAGATTTTATGATCGCTCCTATCACTGTCATCTCCGTGGTGGCCATGGCCGGCTCATGATGGAGGCAGCCCTCGAGCGGTCCTGTAACGTCTACTTCTACACCCTCGGGAGCATGCTGGATATTGACGTGCTGAACACCTGGGCTCGTCGGCTCGGGTTGGGCGATCTGACGGGCATTGACCTTCCGCATGAACTGGAGGGCATCGTTCCGTCCAGGCAGTGGAAAATGAAGACCACGGGAGAGGATTGGTATCCGGGTGAAACGATTTCAGTATCGATAGGTCAAGGCGCGGTATCGGTCACACCGCTGTCCCAGGCGGTCCTGATCGCGACGATCGCCAACGGTGGCGTGCGGCCAACTCCGTATGTAATTAAGGCGATTGATGACGGCGAGGGATGGAAACCGACGCAGCCGCGGCCGAGTGTGGTGGTTGAGCTACAGCCTGAGACCATCGAGACACTCCATCGTGGATTGTGGCGTGTCGTGAACGCACGAGGTACTGGCGGACGTGCGCGAATCGACGGTTTCAACGTGGCTGGTAAGACGGGCACGGCACAGGTGGTCTCACTGGCGGGCCGAGAACAGTTGGAGGAAACTTCCGATTTGGATTTTCGTGACCATGGATGGTTTACGTTCTTTGCACCGAGTGAGGGGCAGCCTGAGATTGCCGGGGTTGTACTCGCCGAGCACTCCGAGCACGGTTACCTCGCGGCGCCGATTGCACGTCATGTGATGCAGACCTATCTGGCGAAGAAGGCTGGTCAGCCGTTGCCGGACTTACCACAGCCATCGCCGGTGTTGACGGGAACCACAACTGAGACAGTGCAGCCCGCGCCATCCGACCACTTGACAGTGCCTGTGCAAACGCAGGGTGAGATCAACTAATGTTGGACGGTCGCCTGTATCGCCAAGTCGACTGGCCTCTAATTGCTGCGATTCTGGTGCTGTGTGCAATTGGCGTGGCCATGATTTACAGCACCACTTTTGAGCCAACGGTGAGTGCCGTTGGCCCGCAGTTTGGGATGCAGTTCTATGCCTTGCTGCTAGGTGGGGTGGTTTTTGCTATCTGCTTAGGCGTTGATTACCGTGTAGTTGCAGATTACGCACTCTTTATTTACGGTGGAGTGCTTGCAGCGTTGGTGCTCGTGCTTCTGGTTGGCGAAATCTCCGGAGGTTCGCAGCGGTGGCTCCGCCTAGGTGCGTTGAATATACAACCATCAGAGTTTGCGAAGTTAGGATTGGCGGTCTTACTCGCCAACTATTTCAGTGAAACACGGCGCGGTTCGGTCGAAATCCCCGACATCTTGATGGTCGGTATTTTTACAGCAGTCCCTTTCGTGCTGATCGCAAAACAGCCTGATTTAGGAACCTCGGTGGGGTTGTTGGCTGTTGCCCTCGGTGTTACGTATCTCGCTGGTCTCCGCATGCGGTGGCTGGCTATCTTGGCCACCCTGGCGCTGCTCTTGGCACCAGTTGCGTGGAACTACTGGTTGGAGCCCTACCAACAAGAGCGACTTGTTACGTTTCTCGATCCGGCACGTGATGCACATGGTGCCGGATACCAACAGATTCAGGCACAGATCACGGCCGGGTCAGGTGGCCTTGCCGGGAAAGGATTTCTACAGGGTACACAGGGGCAGTTTGACTTCCTGCCTGTTGCACACAACGATTTTATTTTTTCAGTACTAGCGGAAGAACAGGGGTTTCTCGGCGTTATTGTGGTGCTCGGACTCTATCTGTTCGTGATCGTGCGGAGCCTCGCTGCTGCACGGCTCGCGAAGGACCGTCTGGGGGCTTACCTTGTCGTCGGGGTGATGTCGAGCTTTGCGTTTCAAGTCGTCTACAACGTGACCATGTCGGCTGGGTTAGCGCCCGTGAAAGGGTTAACACTACCGCTAATGAGTTATGGTGGTTCATCGCTGATTGCTACCCTGGCTGGATTTGGTCTCATCGTGAACGTCAGGATGCGCAGGTTCATTAATTGATAATGCTTTTGGCGTCGGATTCTGATCGAACGAAAAGATCGAGAACGCCGGCGCATGGGACGAGGGGATAAAGTGTATATCTGGGAGTTGCTAAGCGACTCGCACGGTAATCGGCCAGTGGTTACACACCAATTACAGTGCACGAATGTACACCTGAACACACGCCCCGTTGGTCCCAAATGGAGTTTAGTAAATGAGCAAGGAGATGATCATCTCCTCGAACAGCCACGAAACCGCTGTGGCTATTCTCGAGGACGACCTCGTGACCGAGGTCTTTATCGAACGGGAACAACACCGAGGGACCGTCGGTAACATCTACAAGGGTCGGGTTTCGAAGGTGCTACCCGGCATGCAATCGGCATTTGTTGGCATCGGACTGGAGCGTGACGCGTTCCTCTATGTGTCGGAAGTGCACGACACACTGGAGGAGCTCGAGCGCTTTGATACCAGTGATGATGGTGATGAAAAAGCTGAGGACAGTAATCTTATCGATTCCGGCGGTGAGACTGATGGTGACGTGGATGGTAACGTTGACCCGGTAGCAACCGAGGCTGGCCACAGTGCCGACCGTGACCGGGATTCCACAGCAAAAATAGAGGACCTGCTAAAGCAGGGCCAGGAAGTGTTGGTCCAGGTAGTTAAGGAGCCACTGGGCACAAAGGGCGCGCGCATCACGTCCCACGTCAGTATGCCTGGTCGTTTCTTGGTCTTCCTGCCTACGGTCGACCACATTGGTATTTCGCGAAAGATTGCGTCTCGAGAAGAGCGGTCGCGCTTGCGCCGGATTGTTCGGGAGTTCAAAAGTGAGCACAACTTCTCGGGTGGGGTTATCGTCCGGACCGCGGCCGGTGGTCGTTCCGAGGAGGACATCCTTGGTGACCTGTCCTACTTTCATCAGGTCTGGACCGGCATCCGGAATCGGTCCGAGTCCAATCCTCCGCCGACCGTCGTCTATCAGGAAGAGAGTCTTGTCGCGAAACTCGTCCGAGATTTTCTGACGGCTGACTATAGCGCTATTCGGATCGATAACGCTGAGGAGTATGGTCGTGTTGTTAAGTTGGTTGAGCGAATCATGCCAGATCTGGCATCTCGGGTGCGCCAATACACGAAGTCGTTTCCGATCTTCGACGAGTATGGCATTCAGGACGAGATTGACAAGGCGCTCCGACCGAAGGTCTGGTTGAAATCCGGGGGTTACCTCGTTATCAACCACACTGAAGCACTGGTGGCGATTGACGTTAACACTGGACGCTATGTTGGTAAGCGGACCGGTCGGCTCGAAGACACCATCCTCAAGACGAACCTTGAGGCTGTTAAGGAGATTGCGCGCCAGTTCCGGCTCCGAGACCTAGGTGGCATTATTGTGCTTGACCTGATTGACATGGAAGAACGGAAAAACCGTCAGAAAGTCTTTCAGGCCATGGAGCAGGAGCTTAGACGTGATCGGTCACCATCAAAGGCAATACAGGTAGCAGATGTAGGCCTCATTATTGTGACCCGTAAGCGGGTTAAGCAGACACTGGAACGCCAGCTGACCGAATCGTGCCCTTACTGTTCTGGGAGTGGAACGATTAAGTCCATGTCGACTATTTGCTACGAAATTCTAGCCGAGATGCAGAAAATCCGTGGCGATCTTAATGGCCACGGGATTGTGCTGAGAGTGAATCCAGATATTGCACAGGTGCTTAAGGAAGAGGAACGCGGGGTATTACGTGATTTACGCGCCACACTCGGTCGCGATCTAACGCTAAAGCCTGACGCTAGGCTGCATCACGAGCAGTTTGACGTGATGGCCATGTGAGGCTGTCGCCTTCGGTGTTGCGAGGAGTGTGACCAGCAGGCTAGGTTGCAGAGCCAGTGTGGCACCACCGAACCTTGGTGAAGTTCCTGATTGCAGTTCGGCTGACTTGTATTCCCTCGGCTCGGAGGAGTTGGCGTTTAAGTGTCGGATTTCCGCCATAGCCGCCCAGGCGTCCTTTGGCTGTTACAACTCGGTGACAGGGTACGTCGACGAGGTAACAATTTCGCATGATGTTGCCGACAGCACGGTAGGCGTTTGGGTGGCCCGCTATGGCTGCAATGTCTCCATAAGTGGCAATATGCCCCACAGGAATTCTCCGAACCGCGTTTAGAACGTTCTCGGTGAAGGATGACGTTGGGTCTGAACAGCCCGAACGAGTCATGAACGTCTGAGGACTGGTAAATAGCAGAGAGCTCCAATTGCTATGTTATACACGGCGCAGCCAATTAGGTACCACTGCGGGACAATGCCGACTGATAGCGCCCCTGGACGGTGCAGGATGTCAACAATTGCGTGAGCAACGAAAGCGATGGCCAGAATAATCAGGGCTTCGCGTGGGTCTCGAGTTTGTGCGCTAGCGGCTACGACGAAAAAACCCAGTGCCAGCGCGATGTCGAGTCCTCCTCCCGCAGTGGCATTTGCTACCCCAGCGAATCCAATATAGGCGCCGGCAACGAACGCTAAGAGTAGCGCCCCAGTTTGGGCGAGGCGTAATTCGGCTATGAGTCGGTTTGGTGCATTGGTGTCGAGTTGTAGGGTCCGTAAGGAGAGCCACACGAAACCGGCACCCGAAGTCACGGCGGTTACGAGAAGAGCTAGGAGCACGTCACTCACAGCAATGGCTTATTATCTTCTATACTCGGGAACTCTGCAGTATGCGTGTGGTCGATTTGATCCGTAAGAAACGTGACGGTGAAGCGCTCAAACCGAGTGAGATTCGGTTTTTGGTGCGTGGGGCCACGACCGGTGAAATTCCAAACTATCAGCTAGCTGCGTGGTTGATGGCGGTTCTACTTCGAGGCATGTCCTCTGACGAGATTGACACGCTAACGCAGGCGATGACCGACTCCGGATCCCGCCTCAATCTGTCGACAATCACCGCACCAAGAGTTGATAAACACAGCACAGGTGGAGTGGGCGACAAGACCTCACCAGTGCTGGCCCCGTTGGCGGCGGCATGTGGTGTGGTTGTACCGATGATGTCTGGTCGTGGGCTTGGACATACTGGCGGTACTCTCGACAAGCTCGAGTCAATTCCTGGTTTTAAGACCGACTTGGCTCCTGAAGAAGCACTTCGAATTCTCGACACTGTCGGTTGTTGTCTCATCGGCCAAACGAAGATGTTAGCCCCTGCTGACCGTGTGTTGTACGCGCTCCGTGACGTGACGGCAACAGTCGAGAGCATTCCACTCATTGCGGCATCAATCATGAGCAAGAAGCTTGCCGTCGATCTCGACGGCCTCGTACTTGATGTCACGGTCGGGCTCGGCGCGTTTATGAAGAATGTTTCGGAGGCGCGTGAGTTGGCCAATCGTCTGGTGGCCATCGGGGAAGCATCGGGAGTCAGGATGCGGGCGGTTCTTACAGCGATGGACACGCCGCGTGGCCGGGCCGTCGGCAATGCGCTGGAGATTGCTGAGTGTATTGCGACGCTACGCGGGGAGGGGCCGAAGGACCTTGAAGTCGTGTCGGTTGAGTTGGCGGCTCGGATGGTGGAAGTCGCGGGTCTTGAGACTTCGTTAAAGGCCTCGCGCGGGCGAGTGCGGTCTGCTCTCAAGAGTGGTAACGGATTGGAGAAGCTGCGTGAGATCGTCGAGGTGCAGGGTGGCGATCCCCGAGTTATTGATAACCCTAGCCGATTGCCGACGGCTCCGTCTGTGGAGCCAGTGACCGCGACCCGGCCGGGATATCTAACCGCGGTGGATGCTGAGCTGATTGGGCGTGCCACGAAGGTGCTAGGAGCAGGGCGTGACCAGTTGGATCAAATGATCGATCATGCTGTCGGTGCGGTTATAAAGGTGGCGTTAGGGGAGTCCGTGCGTGTTGGTGACCCAGTGGTCGACCTACACCATCGGGATGCGCGTGGGCTTGACGAAGCACGTCAGCTGATTTTAAAAGCGGTGCGCATCGATGATGTACCACCCGCGACGGCCACTCTCATTCTTGATACCGTAGCTTAAAGATAGACTATGAAGATGTTGAGCAATCCCGAGCAGCGTTACCGATTACGCTTCGTAGCCATTGCGCTCGGCTTGACGGCCGTAGCCTACCTACTAAGGGACCTTGCAGACCCACGGGTAAGGGCCGTATTGGGTGTAGCCGTGTTCATTAGTGTGACCGCTTCCTGCTCAGCGGACATTCGGAACATTCGATGGCGTACGGTGGCTTGGGGACTGTCGCTTCAGGCACTGTTGGCGTTCGTCATTCTGAAACTTGTAATTGGAGGCGTCAGGCCAGGGTATGCGCTGTTTACGGCGATCGCCCGAGTCGCCGAACGTTTCATGAAGTTTACTGATGCCGGGTCCAGGTTCATCTTTGGTGAGCTAGCAAACCCTGAGGTTGTCTCACAGCTGTTTCCTGGAGGGTTTGTCTTCGCGTTCACTGCATTACCGATCATTATCTTCATTTCATCGTTCTTTAGCGTGCTCTATCACTTTGGCATCCTGCAATTCTTCGTCAAGCAAACGGCACGAATCGTTGTCTATCTGTTGAATACCAGCGGTGCGGAAACTCTTTCGGCGGTAGCGAATGTATTCATGGGGCAGACTGAGGCGCCGATCATCGTTCGTCCGTATGTCTCTCAAATGACACGGTCTGAACTGTTGACACTCATGGTTGGTGGAATGGCAACGATTTCCGGCGCTGTAATGGCCATCTACATAAACTTGGGCGCTGATGCGGTGGCTATGTTGACGACCAGCGTCATGGCAGCGCCATGTGGTCTTTATCTATCGAAGATCCTCATGCCTGAGTCCGAGGTGCCTAAGACCCGCGGCGCGGTGACAGTGAACGTTAAGCGCCAGTATGCCAACGTAATTGACGCGGCGGCTGGCGGAGCGACTCAAGGAATGACGCTAGCAATCAATGTGGCGGCGATGTTAATTGCGTTTCTGGCCTTTATTGCTCTAATCGACTACGTGCTTGCGCTCCTACACCCTGCTTTGTCACTGGCAAGCCTGTTCTCGGTTGTGTTCGCCCCCGCCGCGTTCTTGATCGGTGTAGCGTCAGCTGATGTCGGGGCAGTTGCCGATCTCTTAGGCACTAAGATTGTTGCCACTGAGTTTGTGGCCTACGTCAAACTAACGACTGAGTATCAGGACCTCATTGAACCTCGATCGTTCGTGTTGGCTACCTACGCTCTAACCGGCTTTGCAAACTTTGGCTCGGTCGGCATATTACTTGGAGGACTCGGCGGTATGGCACCAGAGCGCCGCGGCGACCTGGCCCGTCTTGGCACGCGTGCCCTGTTCGGGGGTTTCGTGGCAACACTCATCAACGCGTCAATCGCCTCGCTCCTTATTTGATGACATGGCGAAAGACACAATCACGAACAGCTTGAACGAGTTCGAAAAGGTCGAGCAGGCTGCGGCATTTCTGGGACAACGAATAGCTACCCCTGAGGTAGCGGTGGTGTTAGGGTCTGGCCTGGGTCAGTTTTCAGAGGCCATCGTCGACCGCATCGTCATACCTTACGCTGACATACCACACTGGCCGTCCGACCCGCTTATCGGGCATGGACGCATACTGACTGCTGGGACGGTTGCTGGCCGACCAGTCGTCGTGTTAGAAGGCCGTGCACATAGGTATCAGGGATACACACGATCCCAAATTGCATTCGCTCCTAGGGTATTGGCTCGAATTGGTGTGCCGACCTTAGTGCTCACCAACGCTGCTGGTGGGATTAATACCGCGTTCACTCCCAGCAGCATCATGATTATTGACGATCACATCAATCTGCTTGGGGATAATCCCCTGATTGGACCTCATGATGAGCGATTTGGCCCCCGCTTTCCTGACATGACGCAGGTCTACGCTAGCCGGCTGCGCGCGGTGGTCGACCAGGTAGGAACGGAAACCTCGCTTCGCTTGGTTCACGGAGTCTACGTTGCTGTCCATGGGCCGAGTTTTGAGACGCCAGCTGAGATTAAATTTCTCCGTACGATCGGGGCCGACGCTGTGGGTATGTCGACGGTTCCTGAAGCAATTGTGGCGAGGCAAATGGGACTCGAGGTGCTCGGACTGGCGTGTATTACGAATATGGCTGCGGGTGTGTTACCAGAACCGCTACATCAGGACGATGTACTTCAGGCGGCCGAACAAATCGCGGAACCCTTTGGGAAGCTCCTAGTAAGCCTCATTCGGCATCTGTAACTGGGACATCATTCTTCCATGTTGCCAACTATCGAATGGCGTGATGACGCGGTCGTTATGATCGATCAACGGAAACTGCCAGAGCAGGAGCGCTATGTCGAGTGTCGGACCGCTCCCGAGGTTGCGCGAGCTATCAAAACGATGGTTATCCGAGGGGCACCGGCGATCGGCGTGGCAGCTGCTATGGGTCTGGCCATGAGCGTGGCTCGGAGCAAGGCAAAGGGGACGACTCGGCTTGCGGGTGAGTTTTACAAGTTTTGCGACCTGATGGCTGGCACGCGGCCGACGGCCATTAATCTGTCGTGGGCGGTTAATCGCATGAAGCAGGTGTTCTCAGAAGGCATTTTGGCTGGTCACTCAGTGGAGGAGGTGGCCACGCAGTTGCGGGATGAAGCGCAGGCTATTCATGATGAAGATGTAGCGAGTTGTCGGGCCATGGGAGCTCACGGCGCGACTGTCCTGCCGGACGGTGCGCGGGTAATGACTCACTGCAATGCCGGCTCGCTTGCCACGGCTGGTTATGGCACAGCGCTTGGGGTTATCCGAGCCGCCACCGAACAGGGCAAGCGCATTTCTGTGGTCGCCAACGAAACCCGGCCGTTCTTGCAGGGAGCCCGGCTGACAGCTTGGGAACTCGTTCGGGACGGCATCGATACAACAGTGGTGATTGACAGCATGGCTGGACCGCTTATGCGCGATGGTCAGGTTGATATAGTAATCGTTGGTGCTGACCGGATTGCCGCAAACGGTGATGTCGCGAACAAAATCGGCACCTATAGTGTTGCGGTATTGGCACGGTCGCATGGCTTGCCATTCTATGTGGCTGCGCCGACTTCAACTATCGATCTCGCGATGTCTGAGGGAGGGCAGATTCCACTTGAAGAGCGGAACGCACGCGAGGTCACTCATTTTGGCAGGTCTCAAATAGCCCCGGAGGGTGCACACATTAGAAATCTGAGCTTCGACATAACGCCACACCAATACGTGTCCGCGGTTATCACTGAGCGAGGTGTCTGTCGGCCACCATATTCCGACAGTCTTCGAGGCGTCGTTGAAGACGAGCCTTCCAAGGGGGCACTGTAGCGCACCATGCGAATTCTAGGGATAGAAACCTCGTGTGACGAAACGGCGGCAGCGGTTGTCTACGACACCGGGAACGCCGAGCACCCTTGGGCTATCGGGTCATCGGTTATTGCGTCACAGGTGGAGATTCACCGGGAGTGGGGTGGTGTTGTCCCAGAGCTCGCCTCACGTCAGCACGTACGGGATATTTGCGGTGTTGTAGAGCGGGCAGTCGATGATGCTGGAATTGCGTGGCGGGACCTTGGAGCAATCGCGGTTACCCAGGGACCGGGGCTTGTTGGTTCGCTTCTCGTCGGCGTTGCTTTCGCCAAGTCGTTGGCGTTGACGCTCGATGTTCCGCTGGTGCCAGTGCACCACTTGGCGGGGCATATTGAATCGTTATTTCTACACCACGGTTCGTTACCACTACCCGCCATCGTACTAGTCGTGTCGGGTGGGCACACCTGTCTTTATCTTGTTTCAAGTCCGGGCGACTACCGCCTGATTGGCCGGACGCGTGATGATGCTGCTGGCGAGGCGTTCGACAAGGTGGCCAAAATGTTGGGGTTGACCTATCCCGGCGGCCCAGTTATTGACCGTCTGGCGCGCGAAGGCAATGCCCACGCGCTCGATTTTCCTGTGGCTCGGATAACCCATGTCGATCGAAACCAGCCGCCGACGGTTGGGGACTGGGTGCCTGGCCATCGAGGCCCCTGGGTGACCGACTTCAGCTTCAGCGGCGTCAAGACTGCCGTGAAGCGGCATCTGTCGGCTCGGTTAGCGACCCTTGGAAGTGACAGGCTGCCAAAAGAAGAGATTTCTGATATCTGTGCTTCTTTTCAACGGGCGGTTGTCAATGCGTTGCTCGATCGAACCTTCGACGCCGCCCAGCGGTTCAATTCCAAGGCAGTGGGTGTTGCCGGTGGCGTGTCCGCAAACAGCCTGCTCCGAGATGAGGCAGTGACGCGAGGTAAGGCCAAAGACTTACCTGTCTTCTTGCCGACGCAGGCTCTCTCAACGGACAATGCGGCGATGATCGCCGCCGCAGGTCTGCGTCAGTTTGGTCGCGGTGTGATCGCAGCACCTGACCTAAATGCCGATGCGTCATTGCCGCTCTAATCACTCCAGTCGAACAGGTCACCTGGCTCGACTTGATGGGATCGACCATGGTTGATACTAGAAAATATCCGAAACGTCCGATTATTGGTGTTGGGGCTGCCGTATTTGATGGTGCCTCGGTGGTGTTAATCAAACGTCGGTTCCAACCGCTCCAGGGACGGTGGAGTCTTCCCGGTGGTGGGCTCGAGGTTGGAGAGACGTTGGAAGCTGGGGTTGCCCGTGAAATCGAGGAGGAAACCGGGCTGACAGTGTCAGTGGGACCGATTGTCGAGGTATTTGATCGGATCTTGTTGGATGATGCCGGTCGTGTTGAGTACCACTTTGTGCTTGTGGACTTTCTGTGTCGTGCGACGGGTGGGACGCTTGCACCAGGGTCGGATGTTACGGATGCTGTTCTTGCCAATCCAACGACGCTCAATGCCTACGGTCTCACCAAGAAAGCAGAGGAAGTCATTGCTCAGGCGGTCGTGATGCGTCGTACATGGCAGGACGGCTAACGGTCTGAAACTCCTAAGATTCATGTGGAGTAGGGAGAGACCTGACGTTCATCCGTGGTCCTTATCTGTGCATTAGAATGATGATGATGGAATTGAATCGGGACGCTGCTTGGGAATTATTGGCCGAATACACTCAAAGCGAAAATTTACGCAAGCATGGCTTAGCGGTTGAAGCTGCCTTACGCGGTTATGCCCGTAAGTTTGCCGAGGACGAGCTGCTGTGGGGCACCGTGGGTCTGTTACACGACTTTGACTATGAACGATGGCCAAGCCTAGACGACCATCCCTTTCGTGGGGCCGAGATCCTGCGTAAGCAGGGCTATCCGGAGGTTGTGGTTCGGGCAATCTTGTCGCATGCCGACTACACAGGTGTCCCTCGGGAATCGAAGCTGGAGCACACGCTGTTTGCGTGTGACGAGATGTCTGGGTTCGTGACTGCCGCTTCGCTCGTGCGACCTTCTAAGAGCGTGCTTGACCTGGCGGCTAAGTCAGTCAAGAAGCGGATGAAGGACAAGGCGTTTGCTCGTGGAGTGAGTCGCGATGATCTTCGACTCGGTGCGGAAGAGATTGGTCTTCCGCTCGACGATCACATCACGAATGTTATTACGTTCATGCGCGAAGAAGTCGACGCCTTAGGCCTCCGTGGTTCCCTGTAGTGACAGTCATGGCGGTGTTCTAGCGCGGTGACAGTTAGTCACCACGTAGGGTGAGCGACCGCCAAGCTTCTGGTCGAAGCAATGCCAGCACAGTCAGCACCTCGAGGCGACCAACCAACATAGCTGCGGTGAGCACGACTTTACTCACCGTATGTAATCCAGCGTAGTTTGCCATCGGACCCACTTGGCCAAAGCCAGGACCGATGTTTCCGAGTGTCCCTGTGGTCGCGGTGACACCGGTCAATATATCCGCACCGAGTGCGACCACCACGCCGACACAGACGGCGAACAGTAGAAGATAAAACAGAAAGAAAACTAGGACAGCACGCATTACGTCTTCAGGCACTACCTTGCCACCAAGTTTGACCGGTAGCAGGGCACGAGGGTGCAACGTTCTCTTGAGTTCGAGCAAGGTATAGCGCGCGATCAATATCTGTCGCCATATTTTTGGGCCACCTGCTGCGGAGCCAGCACAACCGCCGATGAACATTAGCACCAGTAAAACCATGCGTGATTGTTCAGTCCATAACGAAAAATCTGCACTGGCGTATCCGGTAGTCGTAAGAATCGATAAGCTCTGGAACAGTCCGGACCGGACGGCCGTGGCTGTGGCCATGTCAGTTTGCAAGAGAAACACCGTGAGCGCGATCGTCGCGATAGCGACGATCGCGGTGTAGACTCGAAACTCGTCGTCAGCGATGGAGGCTTTCAGTTGTCCCCGCAACAATGTCTGGTACTGCAGTACGAAGTTCGTGCCCGCTAGAAACATAAACCCGCAGATAATCCATTCGACCGCCGCACTGTTGTAGCCCATGATTGACTCGGGGTTCGGCGAAAAGCCTCCCGCCGAGATTGTCGTCATGGCGTGGCAGATCGCATCATAGGCAGACAGGCCTGCAAGCATCAGTGCCACGAACTCAGCTAACGTCAGGCCGACGTAGAGGCGCCAGAGCATGCCCGCTGTCTCACGGACATGCGGTTTGAGGCCACCGCTGCCAGGAGTGGTGGTTGTTTCGGTGAAGAATAGCTGGCGTCCGCCGATTGCGAGCCGTGGTAGGACTGCGATGAACAGTGTGATGATGCCCAGACCACCGAGCCATTGAGACATTGAACGCCAAAACATCAAACCACGACCGAAGTAGTCGAAATCCGTGAGAGTGGTTGCACCGGTCCCGGTTATGCCGGACATCGACTCGAACATTGCATCCGCTGCAGTCATTCCGTTCATTGCGTAGGGCACTGCACCGATCATGGCGACTAGCAGGTAAGTCACAACCACGACTGCGAGGGCCTCGACGCGTTTGAGTGTCCATTCGCGGTGACGGATCTGGCGTCGCATCACCTCACCTAACACGACGGCTGCCACACCCGTGGCCAAGAAGGTGATGGCATCCGCCGACTCTCGTGAATAGAGCGCGATCAGGAGAGGCGCTACGAAGGCCGCTCCTAAGAACCTGAGGATGGTGCCCGTTAGGTGAAAAACGATGGCGAGTCGCATCGTTCGGTATTCTCGCGTTGGTTAAGACGACGTGAAAAATGTTCTCATCAGATCGGCCGATGTGTCGGTGCAGAACACTAGCAGTCGATCGCCAGGTTCGATCCGGTCGTTTCCGTGAGGGACTATTGCGTCGCCGTGCCTGAGAATCGTGCCTACAATCGATTCTGGGGGTGTGGCGAGGTCACGCAAAGCGGTTGCTGGAAAGTCATCCGGGACGACGAGTTCGAAAATCTTGGCCTCGCCTTCTTCAAGCACCGCGAGGACCTTGGCTTTGCCGCCTTCAACCTCACGGACGATCGACTCTACCGCCGCACCTTTGGCCGAGAGGGCGACATCGATGCCCACCCGTTCGAAGAGCCTAAGGTTAGCTACCTTGCTCACCCGTGTGATGATTTTGGTCACGCCGAGTTGTCGTCCGAGGAGCGACGCCAGAAGGTTCCGCTCATCATTGTCGATGACCGACACGAGTACATCACTACGCCCGATTTCCTCCATTTCCAACAATTCGAGGTCCGTGCCGTCCCCGCTCAAAATTAGAGCGTTGGCAAGGGTCGCTGCCAGCATTTCTCCCCGTACTCGGTCACGTTCAATCATTCGAACACTCACGTCATCACGGGAATCGAGGAGTTGCGCAAGCCTAAACCCTACGTCGCCGCCTCCGATGATTGTGACCTGACGTGCGTCACGGAGGTTGCGACCGTCAGGCGCCACTCTGGCTTCCATCGCTACCATCGCGTCCCCGCGTCCCATCACGATCACCTTATCGCCTGGTTTAAGATGCGTCTCGCCGTGCGGAATTGTGATGGTGTCCCCGCGTTTAGCAGCAACCACTACGGCGCCACGGGGTAGCTGTAGGGAAGCGATCGGTGCAGCGGTCAGAGGGGAGCCGCTCTCGAGGCGATACTCGAGCAGGCGCACCTGGCCGCCGGCAAAGCTCTCGGCGTCGATCGCTCCCGGTGCGGCGATGATCCGCTGGATGGCATCCGCCAGTTGGGCTTCAGGCCAAATAGTCTGATCGACCCCGAAGTGTTCGCGGAGGCTGTAACCACCGCTGACAGACTCAAGAAAATCGTTACCTGACACAAAGCATACTGTCTTAGTGGCGCCGAGCTTCTTGGCGAGTGCACAGGCGATAATGTTGACCTCATCAAGACCCGTGCATGCGATAACAAGGTCGCTTGATTCGACGTCTCCCAGACCCAGCACCTCGGCACTCGTGCCGCTCCCGGGAACAAAACTCACATCAAGAGGATGGAACCGATCAGCAACGGCAGGGTTGTGATCAATAACGTGCAGGTCGTGGTTCGGGGCAAGTGCCCTGGCGAGTGCGTAGCCGACTTCGCCACCGCCTATGAGAATGATGCGCATCGTCTAACGCAAATTCCATTCTGGCACCCACGCAGAGTTTTGGCAATGGCTGTAGGCGTTATTGACCTAGTGACTGAGCTGTTTCTTGGGGTTCTGCTAAAATGCAAAAGTTATGGAAGCGGACGATGTTGTTATCGTAGGTGCTGCCAGGACACCAATCGGCAAGTATGGTGGAGGGCTGCGAAGGGTTCACCCGGTTGAACTTGGTGCGACGGCGGCTAAGGCAGCGTTGACTCGGGCCGGGATTGACGCTGCCAGCGTGGACGAGGTGTGGTTTGGCCACGCGCGGCAGGCTGGGTCAGGGCCGAACCCGGCCCGGCAGGTCGGTCACCGGGCTGGCTTGCCCCACACCGTACCCGCGCAAACCATTAATAAGGCGTGTGCGTCTGGCCTGCAGGCAATTGCCAGCGGTGCCCAAGCGATCGCTCTGGGCGACGCCGATGTGGTTCTGGTCGGTGGCATTGAATCTATGAGCCGCATGCCCTATCTGATCGATGCCGAGAACGCCCGGTGGGGACACCGGATGGGTAATGTTGAACTCGTCGATGCCATGTACCGTGACGGCTTCTGCTGTCCACTATCCGATTTGATGATGGGAGAGACTGCTGAATTACTGGCCCGTCAGTATGCTATTTCACGCAAGGATTCTGACCTTTACGCGCTTGAGAGCCAGCAGCGGGCCGAGGCTGCGATAGCCGCAGGGCATTTCGACGCTGAGATTGTCCCGGTAGAGGTAACCGATCGAAAGGGCGACGTAACGTTGGTGACTCGCGATGAACATCCGCGAGCTGGTGTGACCGTCGAATCGCTACGAAAACTTGAGCCAGTCTTCGAAGTTGAGGGTCACCAGGGCATCATTACCGCTGGCTCGGCGTCTGGAATCACTGACGGCGGTGCAGCGCTGGTGTTGGTCAGTGCGTCGCGCGCGAAGTTGCTCGGTTGCCGGCCACTTGCCCGGATCGCCGGGTGGGCAAGCGCGGGTGTCGACCCGAAACTCATGGGCATTGGACCGGTGCCGGCGATGCAGAAGCTATTTGGGCGATTGCAGCAATCCGTTGATGACTATGACCTTGTGGAGCTGAATGAAGCATTCGCGGCACAGGTGCTCGCGGTATTACGTGACATGCCGATTGCCCGCGATCGGCTCAACGTTAACGGTGGCGCGATTGCACTCGGCCATCCGATCGGCTGCACAGGCGCGCGGATCGTTGTGACGCTCCTTCACGAACTTCAACGGCGCAACGCAACCCGGGGCCTTGCCACGTTATGTGTGAGCGGTGGCATGGGCATGGCTATGGCGTTGGAGCGGGGCCAAACCTAACCTTGAATCAACTAAGATAAGTGAATGCGTAATCTCGTACGAGCGCTCCTGGCCGAGTTAGGTGAGGACCCGATGCGTGACGGGTTGACGCGCACGCCGGAAAGGGTTGAGCGGTCACTGAAGTTCCTGACGTCTGGCTATGAGTCCGACGTGAAGACTGTGCTTAACGGTGCGCTTTTTGATGTTGACTATAGCGAGATGGTAATTGTGAAGGACATTGATTTCTATTCGCTGTGCGAGCATCATCTGCTCCCATTTTTCGGGAAGTGTCACGTGGCCTATGTTCCGCGTGACAAGGTTATCGGTCTTAGCAAGATACCCCGACTCGTCGAAGTGTTTAGCCGACGGTTACAAGTCCAGGAGCGATTGACTAATCAGATCGCTGATACCATTCGTGCAACACTCAAGCCGCTAGGCGTGGCTGTTGTTCTTGAGGCTACCCATCTCTGTATGTCGATGCGGGGGGTCCAGAAACAGAATTCCACAGCGGTGACGAGTGCAATGCTCGGAGTGCTGCGCGAAGATGCACGGACCCGGATGGAATTCTTGGAGCTTATTCGTCATCGCGGCGGTTCGACGTCGTGGAGTACGGCGACCGATCAAGGAGTGTCCTGTGTCACGGAGGAAATCTGAGCGTGCTGATTGTCAAACCGGTAACCAGCGTTTGGTGGTGCTGCTCATCACCGTCGCTGCGACCTCCTTGGTGGCCATGTCGATTCAGACAGAGCCAGCGGATTATGCCTGCCCCTCGTTCTTGGGTCACGGAATCAACACCGGTCGTAGTTTTTGCGATGTGCTAACGGGACGGGAACCTGCTGGTGGCATCATCGTTACCATCCCGCCCGGCCGCGGTGAGACGACGCTGACGTTCGAACTATCTAACCGCCACACCTACTCTGAGGGTCAGATTCGAGCCGGTCGAGCCTTCGCAAGGTATACAGCGACTATCGGCATTCTTACGTTAGACAACACTCTACTGGCTCGAGCTGCCGTGCAGAGTGAATTTCGTGACGCCGATGACTTGGTTGACCGGGTTGATGGTGGGGCAGGGCCTGGTGGGGTCAAGGCCGTTGCACCGGTCGGGCTCGAAAGCGTATCGGTCACTATTCCACCTGAGGTGACTGAGGTCAGCATCCTCGGAGAGGTACTTGAGGTGATTCGGATTGACGGTCAGGACATGTTTCGGTCACCTGGACGCCCCATTGCAATTATCAGTAATGTTCAGATCGGTCGCCCAGTCGACTGACGTGTTTTTAATTAATCAAAGGATACTACCGAGGCCATGAGGGTGTTATGACTCTGGTTCTCGGAGAGGATGAAGGAGAACAACTACGGATGTCCCCACGTGACGTAATTATTATCGGTGCTGGTCCGGCTGGGCTTGCCGCTGCGATTACAGCTAAAAAGTACGGCCTTGATTACACCGTGCTTGAGAAGGGCATGCTAGTAAACTCGCTCTATCACTTTCCAACGCACATGGTGTTCTTTACCACACCGGAGCTGCTCGAGATCGGCGGATTACCTTTCGTAACCCCGTACGAAAAACCAACCCGGCTGGAATCACTACGTTACTATCGTCGTGTCGCCGATACCTATGAACTTGCGGTTGACTTGGGAGAGACCGTGACGGCGATTCAGTCGCCACAGACCAGTCGAACGGAAACTTTTACGGTCAAAACCCGGTCCGGAGATGGTAGAACCCGGGACTTGGAGAGTCGCACGATTGTCTTGGCTATTGGTTGCTACGACCATCCGAATTTACTTGGCATTCCAGGCGAGCAATTGCCGAATGTCTCGCACTATTACGACCAGCCACATCGCTATTATCGAAAACACGTGGTTGTAGTGGGTGGAAAGAATTCGGCTGCTGAAACTGCACTCGAACTGTACCGTTCAGGTGTCCATGTGACCCTAGTGCACCGGAGGGCCGAACTTGGGGAATCAATTAAATACTGGGTGCGGCCGGACATTGAGAACCGGATCGCGGAAGGGTCCATCCCTGCTCGTTTTGAGACGCAAGTAGTGGAAATTCGGCCCAAGGAGGTTGTCGTCGAGTGTCGTGGACAGCGAGCGACTCTACCAGCCGATCATGTTTTCCTCATGACTGGTTACCAAACTGATTCAACGCTGATGAGCCAAGCTGGTGTGCGTCTCGATCCGGAAACATGTGTTCCAGAGCACAACGAATCGACCTTCGAGTCTAACGTGTCTGGTTTTTACATCGCCGGTACGGCGCTTACGGGTGTGCACAGCGGTCGAATCTTCATTGAGAACGGCCGCTTCCATGGCCAGGTGGTTATCGATGCGATCCGTGAGCGACTTGCTACTATTGAAGCCTAGGGGGCCTCGGCCGAGTATTTTCTAAAAGGTCTTCATCTCCCACGTGTGGCTCTATAGCGAGAAAACATTCTGAAGCAGTAGGCGCTTACTGTATCTCGCCATGGTGGCCGTCATGGTGTCCCAGCATTAGCTTCATTTCCAGCAATTGAATCAGTGATTCGCAGCGGTGTAGTAAACCGTCACGCTCGAGAAGCGCCTGCTTTTCAACAGGTTCTAGGTCGAGATACTGTGCGAGCGCGTTCACGAGATCGTCGTCGGGGATGGAAGCCGGAACCTGATTTTCAGTTTCAGCTTGATGCAGGCCCTTGGTCACGAGGGTCTCTAGATGTACGCGGTCGCGGCGGATCGCCTGACGAATAGAGTCGTTGAGTGGCTCAATAATTCCGTCCACCTGAGCGAGGCGGTAATTTCGTTGATTGTCCTCATTGAGGATCCGAAACTTCTGTAATCCACGGAGGACGATGTTGTAGCGGCCATTCTCCAGTTGCTCAAAGTTTGTGATTAAACCAGCGCATCCGACTGAATAGACTGGCGGTCGACCTTCATAATCCTCTTCCCATCCGGGACGAAGTAGTGCCATTCCGATGATCCGATCACTTTGTAGCGCATCGGTTACCATCTCTCGGAATCGTAACTCAAAGATGTGAAGCGGCAAAAAGACATTTGGAAATAGCACAACATTGGGGAGTGGGAAAAGCGGAATCGACGACGGCAGCATGGTCAAGTTTCCTTACCATTCGCGGTATTCAACATCTCGATTCTAACATGCAGCCCGAGCGTTTTACTTACTTGCGGCGGATGCGATCAACCTCCTCGCCGTTCTGAAAATGCTTGCTAGCATTGGCGGTGTGAGCCTCCCGGTATTGGTGTTCTGCCGGCTAGGATGATACGAAGCAATTAGGGTGGGGCCGCCGTCGGGTGTATGCAAGAGCCCGTGTTTGAACGCCGGCTTGGGTGACGGACGTATCCCCCAGCTGCGCATGACGCGCCAGTAGGTATCGAAAGCAATCCGACCGAGTGCAACAACGATCTTGAGGTTCGACAGCGCTGCAACCTCAGCTTCGAGGTGTGGCTGACAGTTTTCAATCTCTTGACGGGTTGGCTTATTAGCCGGCGGGGCGCACCGTACGGCGGCGGTGATGTAGGCATCGTAGAGCCTCAGGCCATCTCTGATGTGGCGCGCAGTCGGAATATTTGCGAAACCGGCTGAGTGCATAGCACGCATAAGAAAATCGCCGGAGCCATCACCTGTGAACACACGGCCAGTTCGGTTGGCACCATGTGCTGCAGGTGCTAAACCAACTACGAGTACGCGGGCACGGTGATTCCCGAAGCCCGGTACTGGTTTGCCCCAGTAGTCTTCTGTGCGATACGCGAACTTCTTCTCTTGAGCGACGCGGGCGCAGTGAGTCCGTAGGCGAGGGCAAAGGTCACAGCATATGATCGTCTGACGGATGGTTGAGAGGGATGCCGGCGTCAACTTATTGCGCTGCGCGCGTGGCCGCATCGGCCTGTTCTTGGGCATGATAGGAGCTTCTTACCAGTGGTCCTGATTCAACGTGATGGAAGCCGAGACCACAAGCCACACGCTTAATCTCCGAAAACTCCTTCGGTTCGTAGTAACGCGCTAAGGGCACATTCGCTGGAGAAGGTCGAAGATACTGACCCACGGTCAGTATGCGGCAACCGTGTTTTCGTAGATCGGCCATCGTCTCGATAACCTCGTCTATTGTTTCGCCGAGGCCGACCATCAAACCAGATTTGGTAGGGATTGTGGGGGTAAAGTGTGCAGCGCGTGCGAGTAGATCGAGGGCAAGGTCGTATCGCCCGGCCGGTCGGACGGAGCGGTAAAGCCGGCGCACGGTCTCGATGTTGTGATTTAACACGTCGGGTTTCTCTGCAAGGACCGTCTTGAGTGCACGAGTCTGGCCTTTAAAATCTGGAATCAAAAGTTCGATGCGGCACTCTGGTCTGGCACTCCGTATCGCGCGAACGGTTGCGGCGAATGCTGAAGCCCCGCCGTCCGGCAGGTCGTCACGGTCGACCGACGTAATGACAACATGGTCGAGTCTAAGCGACGCGACAGCACGTCCCACGCGGTTGGGCTCATTGGGATCCAGCGCTTTCGGCCGACCATGCAGGACGTTGCAGTAGCCGCATGAACGGGTGCAGACGTCACCCAAAATCATGAAGGTGGCAGTGCCTTGATCCCAGCACTCGCCAATGTTTGGACAATTTGCCTCTGCGCAGACCGTGTGCAGATTCAAGGACTGGACGAGTTGTTTGAGTCGCCGATAACCTGCCGAGCCAGGGGCTCTGACCTTCAGCCAGGGTGGTTTCGGCTCGCGGGGTGGTGGAGTTCCGCGCATCGGTCGCCCGCGTAGCAGCGGTACACTCGAAGTCATGCTTCCATATGTTATCGCCAATTAGGCAGTTTAGGCCTTGTTAGTTGGTCTCGGTGAGCCCTGTGAAGAGAAACGGTGTCTCCGACACTTGAGGATTTCCTGGTAAGACTCTAGAGTGTGCCGGGTGAACGTCTTTCTCATCGATGGCACATATGAGTTATTTAGGCACTTCTATGCGGTGCCTGCATCATCGGATACCGATGGTAATGAAATCGGCGCTGTGCGTGGTGTGCTCGGTTCGGTCGTGGCAATGCTAGAAGACGGCGTCACCCACATTGGGGTTGCAACGGATCACGTCATTGAATCATTTCGTAACGGGCTCTGGCCAGGCTACAAGACGGGTGAGGGGATTGACCCAGTTCTTCACAAGCAGTTCCATCCTTTAGAGGAGGCGCTATCTTCGATGGGAGTGGCAGTCTGGCCAATGGAGGAGTTTGAGGCGGATGACGGACTGGCGTCGGCTGCGGTGAAAGCGGCAGCTGATGAGGCAGTGGAACAAGTGTTTATCTGTACCCCTGACAAAGACCTCGCTCAGTGTGTCGTTGATAACCGTGTCATACAGTTCGACCGTCGCGCTGGTCAATTGCGCGATGCCAAAGGGGTACGTGAAAAATTCGGTGTTTCACCGAACTCAATTCCTGACTACTTGGCTCTGATGGGGGATTCAGCTGATGGTTTTCCCGGCCTCCCCGGGTGGGGGCACAAGTCAGCGAGTACTGTCTTGGGCCATTATGGACATTTGGAGCAGATTCCCGAGAAATCCGATTCTTGGGCCGTGATGGTGCGAGGCGCTAAGAAGTTAGCACAAACGCTGGTTGAACAACGTGAGGTTGCCTTGAAGTTCAGAGACCTTGCAACCTTGCGGGAAGATGCACCAGTTTTCGATTCCGTCGAACAGGTTCGATGGGTTGGTCCTCAGGCAAGCTTTTTTGACCTCTGCGCAAAGATGAACATGGGTAGAATCTATCGACGGATTGACAAATTGGCAAACCAACGACGGTCGTAATGCACTAGGAGTCGTATCACGTGAATTCAAACAGTAAGCTCGCGGTTCAATGGCTCGGACACAGTACGTTCGTAATTACCTCTCCTGGTGGAAAGCGCATCGTGCTCGACCCATGGCTCGAAGGAAACCCAAAGTGCCCAGATGAGTACAAGAAGATCACCGAAGCCGATTTGATTCTTATCACGCACGGTCATCCGGATCATGTCGGCGATGTATTCTCGGTTGCACGCACAACCGGAGCACCGGTGATTGCAATTTTGGAGTTCGCGAAATTATTTGAGGAGAAGGGACTGCAGTCCGTGCATGGCATCAATAAGGGAGGCACGATTAACATCGCCGGTATTGGCGTGACGATGGTGCAAGCAGTGCACACTAGTGGATTTGAGGTTGATGGACGGATGATTTTTGTTGGCGACCCTGCAGGTTATGTCATCAGACTTGAAGATGGCCGGAGTCTCTATTTTGCAGGAGACACGGATGTATTCAGTGATATGGCGCTAATCAAGCAGCTTCATGCTCCGGAAATCGCGTTTCTTCCGATTGGGGACCATTTCACTATGGGACCGAAGGGCGCCGCCCTGGCGGCTGACCTCCTTGGCGTTCAACAGGTGGTGCCGATGCACTACGGCACTTTTCCCGTACTGGTCGGCACACCAAGTGAGCTTAGAGCGCTACTTACACCAGGAATTGAACTCTTGGAATTTCAACCAGGTGAGACCAGGGTCTGGTAGTTTCCCAATACGAAGGATCAGTCTCTAGACATCACGCCTTTTATCGACGACCCGATTAGCCTTGAGTTCAAACCTCGGCAACGAAGCGGGTGCCACCGTGCGAGTCTCAATCCTGACCGCGAGGCGCTGTGAGAAGGCGTCTGCAAGCGCGTTGGCCACCTCGCTTGAGGCTTCGACCTCGATGATTAGTTCATCCATTTCTTGCTGGCGTGTTCTCACGATCCGGAACTCGTCCACCTCAAACTCTCTAATGATCGCTTCAATCGATGATGGATAGATATTGATACCTCGCACCACCAAAAGGTCGTCAGCCCTGCCGATCAGGCCACCTGGTAACGTCTGAAATCTACGACCGCACGGACAACCGTGCCCACCCATCCGCACGAGGTCGCCTGTCCGGTAGCGGATCACCGGCCATCCAACGCGACCTAGGTTTGTGAGTACCAGTTCCCCGATACCACCTTCCGACACGGTCTGCCCAGACCGAGGGTCAAGCACTTCAGCAATAAATTCCGATTCGATCACGTGTAGTCCTGTCTGAGGCTCGCAGGTGTAGCCATAGGCGCCGACCTCAGTTGCGCCGGCGTGATCGAAACACTTTGCACCCCACGCCCGCTGGATCCGGCCGCGTACTGACGGTAGTGAGGCGCCCGGCTCGCCCGCGTGGATAGTTGTGTGTACTCCTAGCTTTGACAGGTTAATGTTTTCCTGACGCGCCACTTCAGCTAGGCGTAATGCGTAGGTCGGAGTGCTCAAGAGCACTGTGGCTTCGGCACTCGCCATTAGGTGGAGTCGTGCCTTTGAATCGAGCCCGCCACCAGGGATACCCAAGGCCCCGAGTTTGAGTGCGGCGGCATGTGCTGCCCAGAATCCGATGAAGGGCCCAAAGGAAAAGGCCATGAATAATCGGTCCTGGTCTGTCACGCCAGCAGCTCGGTAAATATATTGCCAGCACTCCGTCCACCAGTCCCAGCTCTCAGGGGTGTCGAGCACTACCAGTGGTCGACCGGTCGTGCCAGAGGTCTGATGGTAGGTCAGGTAACGTTCACGTGGATAGGTCGCAATCGTACCGAGTGGTGGAAAAGCTGATTGATCTTCGACGAGTTCTGATTTCGTTGTGAACGGTAATTGAGCGAATCCCTGCCAGTCGATCGGCACTGACAACGACTTAAACTTTGATGCGTAGAAGCGATTGTGAGGCAAGATTTCAGACAGAAGCAAGTTAAACCGTTCAAGCTGCCGCGTTCGCGTTTGTTCGGGCGGGGCGGATTCCAGGTTGGCTCTGTGCACTATGCTCACTACAAAGTGTTATCAGGCAGCAGGGACGGGCAGAGGTTTACCGTTGAGTGTTGCCCGTAAGACAGTCGGGTACGCTTCACGCATCGAGGCATGAAGGAAACAGGTCTGTTCACCCATTCTTACTGACTTTCGTGCGACGTCCTCAGATTCGTCGGCATTGAGATACACGTGTGTATCTACGGCAGTGGCTGCTGCATTAGGACCAGCGGCGCCAGATTGTTTGTAGCCATTGGTCTGAACGATACGCATTGACTCCAATTTCTGCTTGGTGATGTGCGCGTACCGGCCGAGTTGTGTCATATAACAAAAGCCGATGCCGGCTGACAGATACGCCAAGGGAGGTGGTGCGGTGTCACCCGTGCCGGTATCTGACAGAAACCGGAAGCTGCTGCCGAGCGGTTGAAACAGGCGGATATCCGTTTGCAAAAGACCTTTGTCAAGGAGGCAGGCATCTGAGCGGACGTGCAGCGTTCGCTTTTGTTCTGACTTCAAGCTCGACCCTGCACCGCCAGTCACACCGTGCTGCACTTCAACCGTTTCGGTTTTGGTGATGATGTCGGGATGGAAATGGCCCGCAGGTGTGGGTCGGATGGACTCGAAGTCTCTCACCGGGTCAGGAAAGAGGGCGTTTGGGGAATGCTCCTGATCTACGAGTTTTACCGTGGACCCATTCAGCTGGAGTGCGAATGTGTTTCTAAAGAGATCGCGCATCACTGCGTGTCCGGGGGATTCGGCCAATGCTCTGGCGACCAATTTGCCCGCAGCTTCCGGAGACAGTTCAGCATCGATTGCAACGTCAAGATCGACCGGGATGCCTGAGCCGGTCATGTCACCCTTCAGCGCGGAACCCGTCATTGTGTACCGGGTATCCTGCCCAGATCTGAGTCCACGTAACGCGATGCCACGGTCACGGCAGAGTCGCACCAGCTGAGTCATATAGCAGAAGTGCAGTCCCGCTGCGAAGAATGCCAGTGGGAAAGGCGCTAGATCCGTCCCGTTCAGATACGGCCCCTCGTCAGAGACCATCCGCCACGCTTGACCAGATCGCTCCGACTGGCGGACGGTCGCCTCCTTTTGCATTCCTTCGAGGGCGCGCACCTCAACGCGGAAATTTTTGGCATCGTCGGGTGCGTCGAGTGCTGCTGTGGCCGGCAGATCGTCGAATTTAAAGACCAACGGTGTCTTGAAATCCTGAAGTCGAGGCATAGGCTTTTTCCCCTCCTAGCGTCGCGCATTATACCGTGTCAGTCACTCACGTTTGACGCCTACAATTACGGTCATCATAATGAGTGGTTAATGGCACCTACTGCTTCAGAGCAAGGGGTTCAGTTTGATACACACCCAGAGAGGTATCGTCACTGGAAGCTTACGTTTGACGGGCCGATAGCCACACTGTCGATGGACGTCCAGGAGGACGGTGGTCTATCAACCGATTACAAACTGAAGCTGAACTCGTACGACCTCAGCGTAGATATTGAACTGGCTGACGCGATTCAACGAATTCGGTTTGAGCATCCTGAAGTGCATGCAGTCGTCGTGACCAGCCTGAAGGAGCGGATTTTCTGCGCAGGCGCCAACATTTTCATGTTAGGTAGCTCGCCACACGGTTTCAAGGTTAATTTCTGTAAGTTCACGAACGAGACGCGGTTGGCGATTGAGGACGCGAGTCAGTGTTCTGGGTTGAAGTTTCTTGCCGCTATTAACGGAATTTGTGCGGGTGGCGGCTATGAACTCGCTTTGGCCTGTGACGAAATTGTCCTAGTTGATGATGGGAATTCTGCAGTGAGTTTACCCGAAGCGCCGTTGTTGGGCGTGTTGCCTGGAACGGGTGGTCTTACGCGACTTGTCGATAAACGGAAGGTGCGGCGTGACATTGCTGATTTCTTTAGCACCTTGGTTGAGGGTGTACGTGGGAAACGCGCCGTTGAGTGGCGTTTCGTAGATGCCGTTTATGCGCGGTCTCGATTTGATGAGGCGGTATCCCAACGAGCGGCTGACCTTGCGGCTTCATCGGATCGTCCGTCCTCAGGCCCTGGTGTTACGTTGGGACCACTGGAATTAACGCGGTCGGAGGATCGTTTTGAGTACTCCACGGTTACGGTCGAGATGAATCGCATGAAACGAACTGCTGATCTGACGGTACGGGGGCCCGACGGACCACAGCCAAGCGATGCCCAGGCCATGCTAGCTCTCGGCGATCAGTACTGGCCATTGCGTGCATTCCGAGAGTTGGATGCAGCGCTGTTGCATTTACGCCTTAATGAACCAGAGATCGGTGTTGTTGTCTTGAAGACCGTGGGTGATCGAGAGGCTGTGTTGGCTATCGACCGGACACTCGCCACCCATCGTGATCACTGGCTAGTGCGAGAGATTCTGCATTTCATGAAACGCACCTTAAAGCGGCTGGACTTAACTGCTAAGAGCTTCGTTGCGCTAATTGAGCCGGGTTCATGCTTTACTGGGACTCTTCTTGAGTTGGCGTTAGCGGCAGATCAATCGTTCATGCTCGACGATCCTGATCGCCCGACTGCGATTGGAGTGTCAGTCTTAAATGGTGGCGCGCTACCGATGAGTACGGGCTTAACCCGTTTACAGACTAGGTTTCTTGGGGAGCCGGACAAAGTCGAGAAGCTACTCGCCATCGGCGAAGCGATTGAGGCACCTGTAGCACTCCAGACTGGGCTTGTTTCATTCACGCCGGATGAATTGGATTGGGAGGATGAGGTGCGCTTGATGCTCGAAGGGCGGGCCTCTCTGTCACCTGACGCTTTGACAGGTCTGGAGGCGAACTTACGATTTGCTGGTCCGGAAACGCTAGAAACGAAAATCTTTGGTCGCTTATCAGCGTGGCAGAACTGGATTTTCCAGCGCCCTAACGCCGTGGGTGAGCGGGGCGCGTTAAAAACATACGGTGTCGAAGGTAGACCGGAGTTCGATTGGCGACGAACGTAAAGTCGTCGTTCTCCTGAGGTATATCATAGGAGTCAGTTGAGAGGTTTACACGCATGATTTCGACCGAACGAATTCCGAACAACGTTGATTTAGATGGCAATAAGCGATTACAACGGGCGCTTGAGCACTGGCAACCGAAGTACCTTGAATGGTGGCGTGACATGGGACCAGAAGGGTTCCAGAACCACCATCAGGTTTATTTACGGACAGCGACTAGCGTCGATTCAGATGGCTGGGCACATTTTGAATTTGTAAAGTTGCCCGACTACCGCTGGGGGATATTCCTTGCCGAGCCTGTTCCTAATCGGACGATTGGATTTGGCGACTCATTTGGGAAGCCGGTGTGGCACGAAGTCCCTGGAGAGTTTCGTAATCAACTTCGACGCCTCATCGTTACCCAGGGCGACACTGAGCCAGCTTCTGTGGAGCAACAGCGGCAGCTTGGAGCGAAGTGCCCGAGTCTCTATGACTTACGTAACCTGTTCCAGGTGAATGTTGAGGAGGGGCGTCACTTATGGGCGATGGTATATCTCCTGCATTCGTACTTTGGACGTGATGGGCGAGACGAAGCGGAGGAGCTACTTTTACGAACGAGCGGGAATCAGGATAAGCCTCGCATTCTCGAGGCCTTCAATGAACCGATTGACAACTGGCTAGATTTTTTCATGTTCACGATGTTCACTGATCGCGATGGTAAATCTCAGCTTATGTCCCTGTCGGAGAGTTCGCTTGATCCTCTGGCCCGGACGACACGTTTTATGCTCACCGAGGAAGCTCATCATATGTTCGTTGGTGAAACCGGGATTTCTCGTATTCTTGAACGGACCTGTCAACTAATGAAGGAATCCAAAGGTCTAGCGGAAGACGTACGTCAACAAGGCGGGATTGACCTGGAAATGATCCAGAGGCATCTTAATTTCTGGTTCAGTCGGAGTCTCGACCTTCACGGTAGCGAGGTGTCCAGTAACGCAGCTTCGTATTTTGCCAACGGGCTAAAGGGAAGAGCTCGGGAAGAGACTTACGAGGACCATCGCATCGCGGATGCAGTCTACGACATGGAGGTTTATGAAGACGGGCGGCTCTCCCAAAACGAGGTTCCTATGCGTAACGCAATGAATGAGGTTTTGCGCGACTGGTATGTCGGTGATTGCCTCGCGGGCGTTATACGTTGGAACAAGATTTTGGAGCAGTACGGTCTTTCCGACCGCCTCTATCTACCCGACAAAAAGTTCAGCCGAAGCATTGGGATTTTTTCGGGTTTTCACTTTGACCCGAAAGGCAACTCAGTGTCGGTGGAGGAGTGGGAACGGCGTAGGGGTGACTGGTTGCCAGTTCGGGCCGACAAGGATTATCTGAAGAGCATTATGGTTGAGCCGATCTACGAGCCTGGCGTATTCGCCAATTACATCGCTCCACCTCGTAGAGGTATCAACCGGATGCCGCTTAACTTCGAGTACGTTCGGACCGAGTCGTAGCTGACGGTTCGAAGGCGATCTTATACGCTAGTACGGAGCCTTTCGTACTGTGGTTCAGCGAAGTTGCTGTTTTCATGGCCCAGTTCACCCGATATGGATTCCTTGCTGAGTTGGCGCGCTGAGTCCCCGATTCTCGAGTGCTGCACCTCAATACTGAGGCGGAGATTGATTTAGCCATGTGTGCGATTGATGAGAGTGTTGCTAAAGGTGTCACAACGGAAGCGAGTGTTTCATGATCCGTTCCATTGTAGTGCTCGGTGCTGGAACGATGGGCCACGGTATTGCGTACGGGGCGGCAATGGGTGGGTTCGATACCCGACTATATGATGTTTCAGAGGAGGTACTTGAGCGCTCCCGTTCGCTGATTAATGTCATCGGGGCCAAGGCGATCGAGCTTGGCAAGGTAAGGTCGAATGATTTTGAGTCTGCCCGTGCTCGTCTCGACTTTGTTGCCGACCTTTCGGTTGCCCTCAGTGGTATTGAGATGGTCATTGAGGCTGTCCCTGAGCGGATGGACTTGAAGTTATCGGTCTTCCAGGAGGTCGAGCGCCATGCTCCGGCCGACGCCATCATTGCATCGAATACGTCGGCATTAAGTATTACGGAAATCTCCAGTGCCTTCACGCGTCCGCAGCGGGTGGCGGGGATGCACTTCTTCAATCCGGTCCACAAGATGAAACTTGTTGAAGTCGTTTGCGCCCTTGAAACGGCACCAGAAACGATGGACGTAATTGAGGAAGTCGCTAAACAGATGGGTAAGGAGACCGTACGGATTAAAGAGTCGCCGGGATTTGTGACCAGTCGTGTTAACGCGATGATTGGCAATGAGGCTTTCTACATGTTGCAGCAAGGGATCGCTTCGGCACGTGACATCGACAAAGCGCTCAAACTGGGATTGAATCACCCAATGGGCCCCTTCGAGTTAGTCGATCTTGTAGGGCTTGATACTCGGCTAAGTGTGCTGGAATTTCTGCACACCAAACTCGGCGAAAAGTATCGTCCGTGCCCATTACTTGTTGAGTATGTTCAGAGCGGTCGGCTTGGCAAGAAGGTGGGAAAAGGCGTCTACGAGTACTGACTTATGACTTACAAGAATATTTGCGTGTCAGTGAGCGACGGTATAGCGGAGTTGACTTTCGATCGTCCCGACGTGCGAAATGCTCTAAACCTCGAAACTGTGCGCGAAGGGGAGGCGGCGCTAGCAGAATTGGCAGCCGACAACACTGTTGGCGCGTTAATTCTAACCGGCGCTGGTGACCAAGCTTTCGTTTCTGGTGCTGATATCAACGATCTTCGAACTCGGACTCGAGATGAGGGCTTGGCAGCGATCAATTCGTCTTTTTTTTCTTCTGTTGAGCGTTTTCCACGACCAACGATTGCTGCTGTGAATGGATACGCACTCGGGGGTGGGTGTGAGCTGGCCCTAGCCTGTGATTTGCGGATTGCTTCAGAGGGGGCTATGTTTGGTCAGCCTGAGCTAGGATTGGGAATTATTCCCGGTGCTGGAGCGACTCAGCGTCTACCGAGAGTCGTTGGCCTAGGACGCGCAAAACATCTGATTCTGACTGGAGAGATTATTGATGCCGGGCAGGCACTTTCGATTGGACTTGTGAGCGCCGTCGTTCCAGCAGACAAGCTTGATGCTACGGCCAGGGAGCTTGCTGGTCGTGTGCTCCGTCAGGGGCCCTTAGCGGCACGACTAGCGAAGTTGGTCATTAATTCGTCCGCGCGTGTTGATCTCGATTCTGGGCTGCTTATTGAGACGCTCGCGCAGGCGCTTTGCTATCAGTCGGATGACAAACAAGAAGGGACAACTGCATTTCTGGAGAAGCGGAAACCCAAATTCACTGGCAAGTAACGCAGCAACTTGGCCAGACGATCTCGTTTGGTGCTACAGCTAGGTTCGAAATCAGGTCTAGTCCAAACTCTTCTTCTGGCCGATAGGCATAGGGTAGTTGAAATTCAGCAAGGAGTCCGGTACGATCAGCTGTTCAATTTACGGAGGACGTCATGGCCTATACCATCTGCGAACCCTGCATCGGCACGAAAGACACGGCGTGTGTTGACGTCTGTCCGGTCGATTGTATCCACCCACGTAAAGACGAGCCCGAGTTCGAGGCGGAGACCAAGCTCTATATCCATCCGGACGAGTGTATTGACTGTGGGGCCTGCGTGCCGGCCTGTCCAGTTGAGGCAATCTTTGCAAACGATGAGGTGCCTGAGCAATGGGCCAATTACATCGATATTGACGCAGGGTGGTTTGAGGGAAAATAGTTCTGGGGTTAAGATGCTGTCCACGACGGCAGCGTATTGGCAGGTGCAGCGGCGAAGAGGGAGATCCTGATGGGACTGATCGATCAGCGATTCGATGACAACATCATTACGACGAACTTAGATAAAGTTCTGGTTTGGGCGAGGCAGTCCTCGCTTTGGCCGATGGGCTTCGGTTTGGCCTGCTGCGCGATCGAGATGATGGCGACATCAGCGTCCCGATTTGACATCTCTCGGTTTGGAGCGGAGGTCTTTCGGGCTTCGCCGCGCCAGTCGGACCTCATGATCGTGGCAGGAACCGTGACGAAGAAGATGGCACCGGTGCTGCGTCGGCTATACGATCAGATGCCGGAGCCCAAATGGGTTATTTCCATGGGCAGTTGCTCAAACGCCGGTGGTCCGTTTCCGACGTATAGTGTGCTGCAGGGTGTTGATAAGATCGTCCCGGTCGACGTTTACATTTCAGGATGTCCGCCGCGTCCCGAGGCGCTGCTGTACGGTTTAATGCGGTTACAAGACAAGATCCGAAAGGAAAACACCGTGCTCCGCCGGCCACGGGTTATCAAGGTCGGGGAGACCGAACCTGTGCTTGTGGGTGACCGAGGGTAAGTATTGTGCAAAGGCTGAAAAAGTTTTTCCGGACGGTTTTCTTGATCGATCTAGTGAAGGGGCTTTTGGTGACGCTTAAGTACACTCCTCAGCCTGCTTTTACGTTTCAGTATCCGGCTGAGAGGCGTCCCGTTGCGCCTAGATTCCGTGGTTTGCTACGGCTTCAGGTTGAGCCTGAGACCGGTGCACAGACATGCATCGTTTGCGATCAGTGTGCCAAGGTGTGTCCAGACGATTTGATTTCGCTTGGTGGCCATCGCGAACCTGGGCAAAAAATTAAGATTTTGGATTACTTTGATTTTAATCTGTCACGCTGTAGTTTTTGCGGTTTGTGCTCGGAGGTCTGCCCCACGAAACCATTCAAGGCTTTGATCATGAGTGAGGATTATGAGCTCGGGACTTATAGCCGAGACACGCAGATCCTTCGGGTCGATGAGATGTACGACGGCGTACCTATTGAGCAGTACACACGCTGACTCGAGCAGCCATCCGGATCTATATGTGGTCTCTGTTTTACACTTTTCATCTTTAGGTTGCTGATACACGTTGATTCATCTGACTGTGGTTTAGTTGCCAGTGATCCCCCAGGCGTTTCGGAGGGTTCATGCACATCGGACTTCGTCCACTTTTCGCGGTTACCGCTGCTCTGGTAGCGCTTTCGGTTATTACCGGCCGGAGCGCAGACCCTACCTATAGCGCTATCCAGCTTCAGTTAGCTGATTTGCTCATTGCAGAAGAGCGTTTTCCTGAAGCGCTTGAGGCATTCACACGAGCAAAGGAGGGCGCGACGGCCTCACAGCTTTTTCGAGCGCGCCGTGGGACGGTGCTCTCGATGTTGCGCTTGGCTCGATTTGCTGACGCGCGGGTGGAGGCCGATGCGGCTCTTGCAGAGGCGCCTAACGACCCAGCGGCAATTGTGATGTCTGGCGATACCTTGTGGGCAGCTGGTCTGTTTGATGAAGCCGAACAGCTCTTTCTCGATGTTGTTGCAAGGGACCCCACCGTTGCACGCGGCCATCATGGACTTGGTAAGTCGTTGATGAGCCTAAACAAAAATGATGCTGCGCTTGAGGCAGCGCAGAAAGCTTTAGCCCTGTCGCCCCGTGACGGAGAGTTCCACCACACAGTTGGCACCATCTACAAGCGGATGCATCGCTATGAGGAGGCGGCTGTTGCGTTTGGCAACTACGTCAATTTACTTCCACACAAGGACCAAAGTCAGCGAGCGGCTTGGTCTCGTGCCCAGATCCGTTTTCTGCGTTCTTTGGGGCGTCGGGTTCCGTTTGATATGGAACCTGACGTTGCTGAGCAGCTTCACACTGTGCCGTTCAGGCTCGTCCGGGACAAGATTATTGTAAAGGGGAGTGTGAATGGACATCGTGAGATTGACTTCGTGGTTGACACTGGTGCTGAGCAGACGGTGGTCTCACGTGAAGTCGGTAGAGCGTCCAACGTGCGGCCGGTTGTATACACCTTGAGTGCGGGTGTTGGAGAAGTTGGCCTCCGCGGCCTGCAGCTCGGCTGGATCGATTCGATTGAGATTGGTTCGCTTAAGATGGACAACGTACCAACCCTCATTAAGAACCCGGCTTTAACCGGGATTCCCAGGCGCGAAGTCGAGAGTTTTTCACCACTGGCTGCTAGGCTCTCACTCACGGTTGATTATGAACGCTCTCAGCTGACGATCGGTCGAAAGATTCCACAGAATCCTGCAGACGTTGTGTTGCCGTTGCGTCAGCATCGGCTAGTGACTGTGCGAGGCACCGTTAACGATCAAGACGCGAGTTTCGTTGTGGATACGGGTGGTGAGGTGATCTCGATTAGCTCGCAGACTGCTAGCACGCTGAGTCGCCGACCAGTCGTAAGACATCTTCCGCTTCGGGTATACGGGTCGTCGGGATGGGATCCGGGTGCGTTTTTATTGCCCGGTATTGACCTGATGTTCAATACGATTGCATTTCCAAACTACCCGGTCGTTGTTCTTGACCTGAAGGCACCCAGTGCCCTCCTTGGATTCCAAGTGGGTGGCATTATTGGACACAGTTTTCTTGGCCGGTACCGGGTGGCGATCGATTTAGAAGAGAGCGTCGTCCGCCTCAAAGATATTTCTTAAGGGGGCAACAGTTCTTACAGGGAAAAGTTGTCAGAGGTCAACTGTCCTCGGGCTTCGAGGCGTTGAGCTCGCCGCGCGCGCGCCGTCTCGGCACGGTGAGTGTCGTCGACCGATTCAACGAGAAGGGGTGGAATCGGGGTGGGGCAGCCCCTCTCATCGACCCCAACGAAGGTCAGGAACGCTCGGCTCGTCAAACGTCGTGTACCTGTCAAGGACTCTTCGGAGACGACTTCAACTTCAACCTCAAGTGATGTATGGAACGCGCAGGTGACTCGTGACCTGAGAATGAGTAGATCGCCAACTTTAACGGGATGTAGAAACTCAACGCTGTCAACTGCCGCCGTTACGACACGGCTCCGGGTATGACGATGACTGGCAATTGCCCCAGCGAGGTCGATCAGATGCATCACGGATCCGCCGAGCATGAAGCCCAACGGATTGGCGTCATTGGGCAAGACAATGTGGACTGTCTCAGTGGCCGAATCTTCCGGTCGTTGTGGTTGAAGATGGCTGGTGGTCACTTCGTTAGCTCCCGACCAGAAGAGACCTACTGAAAGGTCCGGAGTTGGTTAAGGGAGTGAAGGAACTTCGTAAATTACCCATCTACCGCGTCTAAAAATCGTATCCTATCCAGAAATTGAAGCGGCTTTCACGAAATTTTGCACTGCCACCGTTTCCGGCGAAAAGATAGTTTTCCCAGGTCTCGTTGAAAAGAGTTCGCCACGTCCAATCAAGGTGGATCGGAAAGCCGAACGCCATGGTTTCCAGGCCAAAGCCGTAGGAGCCACGCGCGTCTCGTAATCTGAAGCCGTTGACTTGGACCGGAGCAGCGTAAACCGGCTGAGGCTGCAGATTACTGTCGTATTTGAGACCAATTACCGGCCTGAATGTCTCCGGAGAGGAAGTCCATGGAGTAAAGCTGGCGCTGTTGAGTGCAGCACCACCAACACCAGCGAAGAACACACCTCGGAAGCCGCCCAAGATACCGATCGGCGTCAACATTGCTTCGACCAGTGGAAACCGTAATTCAGCGTTCAGATGGAATGCTTTGTGGCCGACAAATTCTAGGTAGTCGTAACCCCTCAATTCAGAATTACCACCAAAGAAATGGAAGTTTGGACTTTCACCAAAGCTCCTGAAACCTCTTGCCCGCAGTGCTACTAGTCCGGTTTCTCCCAGCCTGAGATAGTAACGGGCATCACCATCAAGACTCTGCTGCGAAAGCGTGTCCCCGAATTTCGGTGAGTATTCGAATCCCAGCCGCATCGTATTACCTGATACCGGGCCGAATTCGCGAAATATTGTCGTTTCTTGAATAAAGGCGATATTGAAAGGTACGAAGGTACCATTGCGGAAGATGGTGGTGCCAAATCGATCCGCCTGTACCTGGTTAGAGGATGCCTGTAGCTGCGGGCTACCAAATTGCTCTTGGTAATTTGCGACTCCAGCCGACAGTTCCACCCGTCGAAACTTACTAAAGGGATAAATACCGAAGACTGTGCCGCCTCGCATCCTGGTGGTCGCAATGGCGTCGTCGCGATTAAAGAGGCCATACGACAAACCAGTTGGCGTGCCAAAGAAGAATTGAGTCTGGGAGAAGAGTTGCGTGCCCCACTGTAATCGGCGCGCAAGGTTCACATACGACATTGCCATTGTCCGGTATTCGGAAATTGATGCTGCGTACACGTTGAACTGTTGTTCGCCCAGTAGGTCGGTTAGCGTTAGAGACGAACCGCCGTAAAGGTCGCCGCTATTCGTTACCCCAAGGTTGACCGGTGGCCGACCTTCGAGAACCATCTTCTCGAACCTGCCCTTGTCTCGACTGTTATCCCTAATGAGGGTGTGCGATAAGGGAGCCTGGAAATCCATCACTAGGCCAGGGGCACCAAAATCTGAGGTTTCCACCATGTATAGTGGTTCTTCCACTTCCGTGGTGTAGATACCGTAATTGCCCTTGTTGTAACTGACGAACGCGACCTCTTGGCCGTCGACAGTTTCCAGCACGACGGGGGAGACGTTCCCGCTCAGGGCGTCGGTGTACTGCTCAAGCGCGCCTGTTGACAGGGTCAGCGTCCACAGATTGTAGATGTTGCCATCGCGGGCTACGTCAGGGTCGATAGGCTGCAGTGGGTCGACCGCTGTAGAGGAGAACACAATCTTATCCCTATCAATGAACTGTGCCGCCGTTTCGTCGTGGGCACCAAAGGTTAATTGCAGTTTCTCTCCTGATTCGAGGTCCACCCGGAACAGTTTATTGTTGCCGTTAACACGTGCTAGGTAGACTAAAGTCCGTCCGTCCTGGGAAAACGTGGGCGCATAGTCTGCAAAATTATCGTTTGTGACGTTCCGAACCTCGCTTGTGGCCAAATCAATGGTGTAAATGTCACCTGTGGCATTCTGCAGTGCTGAGAATGCGACATGGCGGCCATTAGGCGAGATGTCCGGGGATTCGGGTTCGTCAACGGTTGTCATGTCGAACCGTTGTTCGATACGGCGGCTGACAACGTTCCTGATGATGAGTGTCTTACGTTTGCCCTTGCGCACGAAATAGGCCAGCTGATCGCCTGCCGGTGACCACGACATCCACGGCACGGTATTCCACCGCGCGCCAGGAATAGAGATGTAGTCATAACCATCGTTCTGCGAGAATCCAGGAGTTAGATTTGTGACGACACTACCGTCCTGGACCGAGATGAGAATGATGTCAAGCTCACGGTCTTTCCTGTTCGTGGCTACCGCTGCCAATAGATCTCCCGACGGCGCCGGTTCGACGGAGTAGGCAGCCACGAAGTCGGATTGAATTGGATCGGGTGCTAGGTCGGTTCCATAGTCTTCCGCTCGTTCCCGATCGCGGAAGGGCTGAAATCGTTCTCTGAGGTACCGCGAGAACTCGATGTCGAACTCTTCGGCGGAGAGGCCGAGGGCTGCCTGATACGCGTCACCGCCACCACCGATCACATTCGTTCTGAGAGCCAATAGGAATTCACGGATACCTTCTTTACCTTCTCTCGCCTCAATGAACTCGAAGGCTGCGTGACCCAGGTTATAGGGTAACCGTGGGCTACTAAAGCCGAAGAATTGATCTGGTTCGGTCAATTTGGGTACGATGTCAGAGACCGCCGCATCGCGAACCGTCATTAGGTCAAGTGGGTTCCAGACCCCTGCCAGGTGATCAGCTAACCCCTCGTCGACCCAGAGGGGCACTTCTGTTCGAAGGACACCGCGGGGGATGATGTCGAACTCAAAGATATGGACGAGTTCGTGAGTGATGAGCCGGTAGAGTTCATCGGGAGGCTCATCGATTGGCAGAACCATACGGTTGCGAAGTGGTTCGGCAAAGGCTGCAACGCCTTCCGGCATGTCGGCTGGAATCACGTTCTGCTGTTCAAATTCACTGTGGGTCTTGAATAGCACGAGGGGGATCTGAAACGCCAACTCATGTCTGAGGTCTGAACTGACCTGTTGATAGGCGCTTTCAGCGTAGCCTGCCACTCGCTCTAGGTGCTGTTCAAGTTCGGGGTAGTAATACATTTCGAAATGATCGGTTGTGTAAATCTGCCAGTCGAAGTTGTCATACTTCACTCTGGCCTTTCCGTAGTAGGGAATGAACTGATTTTGTGCGACGGCAGGTAGCGCCAGACAAAAGAGGAAGAGCAGTGTCAATCCGGCGCTTATGGAGACGCGAAGTTCACGCCCCTTGCGGATACGCATAAAATTTACCTCGTGGCTCATTTGGGGACTGACGCCGACTATCAAGGCCAACGCTGACATATGTTACTGTAGCGACTACGGGAGACCTAGTGAGTTCGTCTACTAGGGATTCTAGGTGTGCTATTTGTCAGCATGCTAAATATTTAGACGCACCGAGGTCGGTTGCGCTTTTTGGGCTTTCTTAAGGTAATC
>Ga0315336_1000401_pt1 | contig 127300 bp, 106 predicted proteins | sample ASW5metaG_FD_204512 | JGI IMG/M metagenome (GOLD analysis project Ga0315336, IMG submission 204512) | Ammonia-oxidizing marine archaeal communities from Monterey Bay, California, United States - ASW #5 | ecosystem: Environmental > Aquatic > Marine > Intertidal zone | place: USA: California... | reverse complement strand
AAGACGCTCCGACCTGCCGAGTTGTCTGGCGGCATGCGTCAACGCGTTGCAGTCGCTCGTGCATTGGCAACCCAACCTGAAATCTTGTTGATGGATGAGCCTCTTTCAGCCTTAGATGCGCTCACGCGCTCAAAACTTCAGGACGAGTTTGCGGACATTTGCGAGCAAGAAAAGAAGACCATTATCTTGATCACCAATGATGTCGATGAAGCCATTCTGTTGGCAGATCGCATCATACCGTTAACCCCTGGTCCAAATGCTACCCTTGGCCCTGAATTCAAAGTGAACATTGCTCGTCCACGTGACCGCGCCGCAATGAACAATGATGATGACTTCATCAAACTTCGCGCCGATGTCACAGACTATTTGATGGGCGTTGGTGCACTTGGCAAAGAAGATCAGAGCGATGCGGCATCACTGCCAAACATCGAACCTGTTCGCTTTGGCAAGGACAAGAAGCTACCGGCAGCTTATGCAGAGGCTTCACAAACCGGTCGCACTGACAACTTTTTGAACTTCTCTGACGTCAAGAAAATCTATCCGACGCCTAAAGGTGATCTAACAGTTGTCGATGGGTTCGACATGAAGATCAAAAAGGGTGAGTTCATCACCGTGATTGGTCACTCAGGTTGCGGCAAATCCACAGTTCTTTCAATGGCCGCGGGTCTAAATGAAATCTCTGGTGGCGGCATCATCTTGGATGGTCGTCACATTTCAGAAGCTAGCCCAGACAAAGCTGTTGTGTTTCAAGCACCAAACTTGATGCCTTGGCTTTCGGCTTATGAAAACGTCGAATTGGGCGTTGATAAAGTCTACCCAAAGGCAAGTAAAGCTGAGCGTCGCGATGTAGTTGAGTACTACCTTTCTAAGCTTGGCCTTAAAGATAGCATGGATCGTTTGGCAGGTGAATTGTCGAACGGCATGAAGCAACGCGTGGGCATTGCGCGTGCATTCGCCCTTTCACCAAAGCTGCTTTTGCTCGATGAGCCATTCGGCATGCTGGACAGTCTCACACGTTGGGAACTGCAAGATGTGCTGATGGACGTTTGGAAACGCACCCAAGTGACAGCCATTTGTGTCACTCACGATGTGGATGAAGCCATTCTATTGGCGGACCGCGTTGTGATGATGTCAAACGGCCCGAACGCCAACATCGGCAATATCATGGAAGTGGATCTACCGCGCCCGCGTTCACGCAAAGCGCTTTTGGATCACCCTGATTACTATGCTTATCGCGAAGAGCTACTTGAGTTTCTTGCAGCCTACGAAGGTGGCGCAAACCCAAGTGAAGAACAGCTAACAGCGATCAAACAAAAACGTGCCGAGAGGCTTTTACGTCAGCGCGCGCAATCAACCGCTGCGGCTGAATAGGAAACATTATGAGCAAGCAAAAACTTGTAATCATCGGCAATGGCATGGCCCCCGGCCGTATGCTCGAACATTTGTTTGAGCAAAGCCCTGACGCCTTTGACGTCACCATCTTTAATGCAGAGCCGCGCGTGAACTATGACCGCATCATGCTGTCACCAGTTCTATCAGGCGAAAAGAGCTTTGAAGAAATCATCATTCACGGCGACGGCTGGTACATCAAGCATGGCATCATGCTGTACAAGGGCCACAAGATTGTGGACATCAGCCGTGAAGCAAAAACGGTCACTTCAGATCAAGGTGTGACTGAGAGCTACGACAAACTCGTCATTGCCACCGGATCAAATCCATTCATCATCCCAATGCCGGGCCACGACATGGCTGGCGTTTTATCGTACCGAGATTTGGACGATGTGACCGCGATGATGCTTGCAGCACAATCGCGCCAAAAAGCCGTTGTCATTGGTGGCGGTTTGCTGGGCCTTGAAGCGGCAGCGGGTCTGCAAGCACGCGGAATGGAAGTCACTGTTGTGCACCTGATGCCGACGTTGATGGAACGCCAGCTTGATCCATCCGCTGGCTACTTGCTTCAAGAAGAACTCGAAAGTCGTGGCATCAACGTCAAAACCGGCGCGAACTCAAAGCGCATCGTTGGTGACAAGAAGGTTGAAGGCCTTGAGCTTGAGAACGGCGAAATCATCGACTGTTCTCTAATCGTTATGGCCGTTGGCATTCGACCAAACATTGGTTTGGCGCAAGAAGCAGACCTAAAAGTCGAACGCGGCATCATTGTTGATCAGGCGATGCGCACCATCGATCCGGACATTTTGTCCCTTGGCGAATGTACGCAAATCGATGGTCAGGTTTATGGCCTTGTAGCCCCACTGTACGAAATGGCGCGTGTTGCCGCTCACACACTTGGCGGCGATGACAGCCACAGCTTTGTCCACCAAGACACTGCCACAAAACTTAAAGTTACTGGCGTTGATCTATTTTCTGTTGGCGACTTTGCCGAAGGCGATGATCGCGACGAAATCGTTTTGCGTGACGCAAATGCAGGCATCTACAAACGCATCATTCTTAAAGACGATAAAATCATCGGCACCGTTTTGTACGGTGAAACAAGTGACGGCGCCTGGTTGAATGATTTGAAGAAAAAAGGGACCGATGTCTCAGAGATGAGAGATACGCTCATCTTTGGCCAAGCGTACCAAGGTGGGGCCGCAATGGACCCCATGGCGGCCGTTGCAGCGTTGCCCGATGATGCAGAAATCTGCGGCTGCAATGGCATTTGCAAATCCAAAATCGTCGGAACGATCAATGACATGGGTCTCACGTCGCTAGACGAAGTGCGCGCCCACACAAAAGCCTCAGCGTCATGCGGCACTTGCACAGGCCTAGTTGAACAATTGATGACCCTTACTTTGGGCGATTCATTTGATCCAAATGCCGTGCAATCCATGTGTCCTTGCACAGACTTAGGTCACGGCGACGTTCGTCGTTTGATCAAAGCAAAAGAGCTTAAAACGATCCCTGCTGTGATGCAGGAGTTGGAGTGGAAGACATCTTGCGGCTGCGCAAAATGCCGTCCGGCGTTGAACTATTATCTTGTTGCAGATTGGCCGGATGTTTATGCGGACGACTACCAGTCGCGCTACATCAACGAACGCGTACACGCCAATATCCAAAAGGATGGCACATACTCGGTTGTTCCACGGATGTGGGGCGGGATGACATCGTCCAAAGAGCTTCGTGCAATTGCTGACGTCGTCGACAAGTTTGAAATTCCATCGGTAAAAGTCACCGGTGGCCAGCGCATCGATATGTTGGGGATCAAGAAAGAAGACCTGCCAGCTGTATGGGCCGACCTGGGCCAAGCCGGTTTTGTTTCAGGCCAAGCCTACGCCAAAGGGCTTCGCACCGTGAAAACATGTGTTGGCACCAATTGGTGTCGCTTTGGCACACAAGACTCAACGGGCTTGGGCATCAAACTTGAAAAGTTCATGTGGGGGTCGTGGACACCAGCCAAACTCAAATTGGCAGTGTCTGGATGCCCTCGAAACTGCGCAGAAGCTACCTGCAAGGATATTGGCATTATCTGCGTGGATAGTGGCTTCGAAATCCATTTTGCTGGCGCTGCTGGTTTGGACATCAAAGGCACAGAGGTTCTTGGCTCCGTTCCAACTGAAAACGAAGCACTTGAGCATGTGGTTGCTCTTGCCCAAATGTATCGTGAGCAAGGGTTCTATCTTGAGCGTATCTACAAGTGGGCTGCTCGTATCGGGCTTGACGAAATCCGCAAGCAGATCATGGAAGACCATGATCGTCGCAAAGACTATTTCGACCGTTTTGTCTTCAGCCAAAAATTCGCACAAGTGGACCCTTGGTCAGAACGTGTTTCTGGCAAGGACAAGCACGAGTTTAATCCAATGGCGACCCTTGATTTGGAGGCAGCAGAATGAACGCGATTTCAGTTGTAACGACAGAAAAATGGATCGACATCGGCGAAACTTCCGACGTGCCTCGTCGAGGAGCTCGCTGCGTCAAGAAGGGAGACACCACCATTGCCGTCTTTCGCACACAGGACGATAATTTCTTTGCCCTTGAAGACAAATGTCCGCATAAAAATGGCCCGCTAAGCAACGGCATTGTGCATGATGGATGCGTCACATGCCCGCTGCACAATTGGGTCATTTCGCTCAAAACTGGCTCCGCCCAAGGCGCTGATGAAGGTGAAACCAAAACTTTCCCTGTGAAGGTTGAAGGCGAGCGTTTGCTCATCGATCTAGAGGACCTCTTTTAATGAATGATCGCGGCACGACGCACACTACTTGTCCCTACTGTGGCGTCGGCTGCGGCGTTCTCGCATCCCCTCAAACTGACGGCAATGTTGGCATTAAAGGTGATCCCGAACACCCAGCCAACTTTGGCCGGCTTTGTTCAAAAGGTTCTGCGTTAGGCGAGACACTCGGATTAGATGGCCGCTTGTTTCACCCTGAGATTGACGGTCAACAAAGCAACTGGGATGAGGCATTGGACCTCGTCGCTACCCGCTTTAGTGACACAATTGAGCAATATGGCCCAGACAGCGTTGGGTTCTACCTTTCTGGCCAAATGCTGACCGAGGACTATTACGTCGCCAACAAGCTGATGAAGGGTTTCATTGGTAGCGCCAACGTCGACACCAATTCCCGCCTTTGCATGTCCTCTACCGTTGCTGGTCACAAACGTGCATTCGGTTCGGACACTGTTCCGGGCAACTACGAGGATTTGGAAAACGCCGATTTGATCGTATTGGCGGGTTCCAACATGAACTGGTGCCATCCTATTCTATTCCAACGCATCATGGCCGCCAAAGCCAAAAAGCCCGGCATGAACATCGTTTTGATCGACCCGCGTCGCACCAAAACCGCAGAGCTTGCCAACTTACATTTGCCGATTAAACCTGATGGTGATGTTGCCTTATTCAACGGTTTGCTACAACACATCGTCAGCAGCCAAATGGTCGACAACAATTATGTTTCCAACCATACAAACGGGTTCGCTGAAACAGTCAATGCGACACAGATAAGTGAGGCAGAACTGGTCAAGCAAACAGGCTTAAACGCTTCGCTTATTGAAGCCTTCTATTCGCTATTTATCGACACCGAAAAAGTTGTGACCTGCTTCAGCCAAGGGGTGAACCAGTCCGAAGTTGGCACCGACAAAGTCAATTCAATTCTAAACTGTCACTTAGCCACTGGCCGCATCGGTCGCAAAGGCATGGGCCCATTCTCGCTGACCGGCCAGCCTAACGCCATGGGCGGGCGTGAAGTTGGTGGCTTGGCCAACATGCTGGCGGCACACATGGAAATCGAGAACACAGATCACCATGAACTGGTGTCTTCGTTCTGGAATGCACCCAACCTTGCAACAAAGCCCGGCCTGAAGGCTGTAGATATGTTCAAGGCCGTGCGCAGCGGCAAGATCAAAGCGCTGTGGGTAATAGGAACCAACCCAGTGGTGAGTATGCCTGAAAGTGATCTCATCGCGAAAGCGCTCAAAAAATGCGATTTCCTTGTTGTTTCGGACATCATGGAAAACACCGAAACCAGCGCCTTTGCTGATGTGAAACTTCCAGCTGTCGGCTGGGGTGAGAAGAGTGGCACAGTTACAAACTCTGAGCGCCGCATCTCAAGACAGCGCGCGTTCTTACCAGCGCCGGGTTCAGCCAAACCAGACTGGTGGCAAATAGCTGAGGTTGGCAAACGCATGGGGCACCAAGCTGCATTTTCGTTCAAAAACGCTGCAGAAGTCTTTGCGGAACATGCAGCCCTTTCTGGGCACCAGAACGACGGAACTAGAGATTTCGACATAGGCGCGCACGCGCAGATCGATGAGGTCCAGTATGAGGAGCTAAAGCCGTTTCAATGGCCACAGCCTGAGAACGCAGAGCCATCTGAAACACATTTTTTCGCCAACGGTCGTTTTTACACACCTGATGGAAAAGCACGGTTTGTTCAAACTCGTCTTAAGACAACACATAAACGTTCATCAAAATTCGACAAACAGCTAAACAGCGGCCGTGTGCGCGATCACTGGCACACAATGACAAGGACAGGCAAAAGCCCTGCCCTTAACGCCCATATTTCTGAACCATTTTGCGAACTTTCCCCAAAGGACGCTGCACAGGCAGACATTGGACCAGCCGATTTAGTCGAGCTATCTAACGGTAGGCACTCTGTGACTGTTCGCGCACTCATCAGCGACAAAATCCGCGATGGTGAAGTATTTGTGCCGATGCATTGGAGTGAAGAGTATTCATCCAATTCACTGATCAACAAACTCGCATCTTCAAAGGTTGACCCAGTCTCTGGACAACCCGCACTAAAGGCCGGTCGTGTCAGTGTAAGTCGCACATCACACCAAATGTTTGGCTTCATGATTTCGCGCCATGAGCCGAAAGACATCCAAGCTAACTATTGGGCAAAGGCAATTGCCAAAAATGGTTGGCGCACCGAATTTGCTCTGGACGAGGATCAAGTCGATATTGAGCAGATTGTTAAGGGGCTCGTTGGCGCAAATGTCGCTTCAGCTGATGTCGCCTACCACGACCCTAAGAGTGGTTTCCGCCGCTTGGCATGGTTTGATGGCGCTGAACTGCATGCAGCAATCTATCTGGCACCTAAGCCAGTTGAAGTTTCGCGCGCATGGGCAGTTGCGCAGTTGGAAAATCAATTCGAGGCTCCACAAAAGCGCTATCAGATGGTAGCTGGCCGACCAGGCAATGACATGCCAGATCCTGGGCCAATTGTTTGCAGTTGTTTCTCTGTCGGAGCCAACCAAATTCGCACTGCCATTTCTGAAGGATGCGGATCCGTTTCAGCAGTGGGCGAAAAACTAAGCGCGGGAACCAATTGTGGTTCTTGCAAAGCAGAAATAAGTGAGTTGATCAATGAACGCACCCTTCTTGCAGCACAATAAAGCCGATATCAATCAAGGCAAAACGCGTCGCAAACGACGCATCGGCAATCTTGCGGTTTTGCCAGTGTTCTTCAACCTGCAAGAAAAGCCGGTAATCATCGTCGGCGGCACTGACGCAGCTGCTTGGAAGGCTGAACTGCTTGCGGCATCTGGTGCGCGCGTTCGCGTTCATGCAAGCAAGTTAGACCCTGAGTTCATTGAACTGATCAACGCAAATCCAAGGCGATATGAATTGGTGCCACAATCCGAGCGAGACGCTGACTATGCGGACGCTTCTTTGATTATATGTGACGCGCCTAACGAGATGGAAGCGAAGCGGATCAAGTCCATTGCCCGTTTATACGGCTTGCCACTTAATGTAATCGATAAGCCAGAATTCTGCGACTTTCAATTTGGTTCAATCGTCAATCGTTCGCCAGTGGTGATTGGTATTTCAACCAACGGCGCCGCGCCCATATTTGGCCAAGCGATCCGTCGACGCATTGAAGCTATTTTGCCATGTGCAATTGCCGATTGGGCTCAGCTCGCCACCGACGTTCGCGCCAAGGCGACCAACCTATTGCGACCAGGCAAAGAGCGTCGACAGTTCTGGGAGAAATTTGTCGATCGGGCGTTTACGGGCGAACCTCACATGACGTCCAAATCAGAACTGTTCGCGAACTGTGCTGAAATTCAGTCTGAAAAGACTACGGGAATAGTAACAACACTTGGCTACTGCCAGAATGATTCTGAGATGCTGACCATTAAGGCGATGCGCGCACTTCAAGCTGCAGACGTCATCATTCACTCCCGCTCAACGCCAGAAGCTGTATTGGAATACGCTCGTCGCGAGGCACTACGGGTCGTTAGTGAACACGCACCTGAGCTAGCAGCGATCGAGTATGAGGGACAGCACGTTGCGATCCTAGTGGAAGGTAACCCTTGCCTCTTTGATCAAGCAGAGATGGCGTCGCCAAAGATCACACGCTGCGAGCCAGAAACTGCTTCAATCTGATTTCTCTGCATCAAACAAAAGCCCGTCGACAGCCCATCTGCTCTCGCTGCTGACCGATGGATGACACTCAGGCTTTGCCAAAGCTGCGCCGGTGAACCTGTTCTTGGGTCAAGAATGTGGCCAACGCTTTCCGCTTGATCAAAGCTAGTTCCGCTTGGTGCTGAAGTCGCAATTGAGGCGTTTGATAGTTCGATCACCTCGCCATTACTTGCTAACTCAACATTCCAGGCGCGGCCTGTTGGCGACAAACCCAACGTCGAGATTTCGCCCGTGTTGACCATGACATTTTGCACGCCCTCGCGACGCAGCAAGTCAGCCACTTTGTCGGCAATATAGCCTTGCGCGATGCCGTTGAACGTCAAAGCCATTCCGGATTTTTCAAATGCGATTTCGCCAGCTGAATAAGAGACATTATGGAGCCCTGTGCGCAAACGCGCTTCGAACACTTCGGCCTCGGTCGGCAAATTACCAAGAGCTCCATGCTCAGCATAGAGCGCCCAAAGCGGTTGCACTGTTGGATCAAATGCACCCTGTGTGTCGCTGTGGATTTGTTTTGCGATGCCCATCAGTTCCAAGAACTCAAATGATGGGGTCTGCAGGCTTCCATTTGCATTCAAACGCGAAAGTTCGCTGTTTTGCGTATACAAAGAAAAAATCTTCTCAAGTCGAGAGATTTCGCTTTGGGCCTTACCAATAAGAGCATCAGCATTTGGGTGATCTAAAATGATCTTGGCATTTGCCCCAAGCGCAATGCCCTTCCATGATCGTACATCGACTGAAGCCGCACCTGCAAGGCTTGGTAACAGCGCAGCTCCGGCCATAATTGTAATCATGCGACGACGCGTAATCATTGGCTATTCTCTAGTTCTGAATGGTCTACTGGTGCGAGCACCGCCTCAATATTAATGTCTGCCAAACGCAACACTTCACCACCGCGTAGGTTAGCAAAATCTGTAGCAACTTGTTCTGATGAGAACGGTACGATCTCTGGTGCACCCATGCCGCCCGTAGCGTCTGAGCCAACCACATAGAAGGCATCAACAGCCCGCATCCAATTGTCCTCACCCGGCTCTGACCAGCTGATCGCGCGGCCCATGTCATTCACATAGATCGCCAAAATTTCAGCCGATTGCTCCGGTGATTTCATATAGGCCAAACCGTCACGCACTTGGGAGAACCAATATGGTTCTGGCATGCCCGCAAGGTACATCTGAGCTTTTGGGCCATCGTGCTCCAGAATAATCATTTGGCAATAATGTCCTGCTGCTTCCTCTGTTAGTGCAACGGGAGTAGGAACTGCTTGAACTGCAGCTTCGCCAGAGCATCCGGCAACGACCAACAGGGCGGCTAAGGCAAATCCAGCTTTTGGATTAATCATGGCTGTACCTTTCTAAAGGCAATAAGCGCAAAGGCGATGGCTGCAAATGGCCACAGCAAAAGCGATGCGAGTTGACCAACAACGCCGCTCACACCGCCTGCAGCGCCAACACCAGTGGCCAACATATTCACCGATTGAGAAGGCATGTTTAGCAAGCGGAAGGCATCAGCAGGATTGGCGACCAATGCCCACGGGAAGATGACTTTCGAGAAATACCCGCCAGTGTCCGCAACCAATGCCCCGAGTAAACCAAGGTCGTACAGTACAACCGCGATCAACCACAAAGCGATAGCGACGCCAGAAGCCGCACCTGTTTGAGGCACCAAAGAAGAGATGGTGTACCCTAGACCGATGAACGTCGCGCCGAGCGCCAAGGACGTCGCATAAATGCGCAATAGTGGCAGCCATTCAATTGCCGAAACGCCATGACGCGAAACGATAAGTACTGTCGTCAGCGCAAGACCAATCCCAATAGCAATGGCAAGAACCGCCATGTGCGCGAGAAATTTACCGACCAAAATTTCACCTCGTGAAAGTGGATAGGAAAGACCTAAAGTTAGCGTCCCGCGTTCGGCTTCGCCAGCGATCGCGTCAAAGGAGAGCAGCAATGCAATAAGTGGGATCAAGTAGACAGAAAGTGTTGTGATTGATGTGAGCGCGATGGTCATCGGGCTAGCGCCCAACACACCTGATGGGGCGTTGCCAGCGATTGTCAGAACCACATTAAACAGGGCCATCAAAATGATTGCGGTAGCGACCCAAAGGTTGCGCCGAGCGATCAACAATTCAAGCTTAGCAATCGTGAGAATAGACATTAGCTTTCCCCGTGTGTTGATTGCGAATAATGACGATAAAGCTGCTCAAGGCTGGCGGGTGTCACATCTACGTCTTTCACCACAGGGCCTAGCGCGGTGATTGCTGACAGGACGCCGATTTTGTCCTCAGGCCCGCAAGTCAGTTCTACAGAACGACCATTCACGCGTTCGCCACCAAGTTCCTTATTCACGCTCTCGATAGTTTCGTCGGTCGCTGTGACTTTAAATCGAATTGGAAGACAGGCTTGCTGGCGCAGTTGAGAGAGGCTGTCATTGGCGACCAGTTTGCCTTTAGACAGGATAGCAATGCGATCTGTACGCAATTCCAGCTCAGTAAGCGCGTGAGACGACAGTAAAACAGCCGCACCATTGTGTGCCATTTCTTCAACGATATCGTAGAATTCGTGACGGCTGACAGGATCAAGTCCGCTGGTCGGTTCATCCAGGATCGCAATTTTTGGCTGTCCAAGAACAACCTGAGCAAGACCAACCCGCTGACGCATACCTTTTGAGTATGTGCGTATTTTGCGATCGGCGGCGTGGCCAAGGCCAACGCGCTCTAGCAGGTCGTCTGCCTGTTTAAGCGACGTCGATTTCAAGCGTGCAAAATGATGAAGCTGCTCACGACCTGTGAGCGAGCCGTGAAAGGCAACGCTTTCAGGCAGGAAACCAGTTTGTTTACGTGCCGCGGCGTGGCCAGGCTGACCACCCAAAATTTGTATTTCGCCCTGAGTGATAGGCATGAGGCCAAGGATCATTTTGATGATCGTTGTCTTGCCTGCGCCGTTGTGACCTAGCAGCGCTACGCGCTCGCCAGCTTCAACTTTCATGCTCACATCGGAAACGGTTTCCAATGCGCCATGACGCTTAAAGACATGTTGAATATTGAGAGCGGACATTAAAGGTCCTCCCAAGGTTTTGTTTGAGGCTGCGCAAAATTCATCATCGGCGCACTATCAACCACGCCACCTGGCAATAGCGCCGGGAATGCTGATTGAGACCATTTGATGAGTTGAACTGCTGGCGAACCCATCAGTGTTTTCGCGGCGGGCTGGGTCCACAAGACGTGATCCATCACATCGTTTGGACGATAAGCAGCGTCCGCAACGCCGTTGCCATCTAGATCGAAGGCAGCGTGATCTGACCAATAGTTACCTTTTCCTTCAACACTCCAGTCGACCCATTTTGAGCCAACATATTTGACTTGGGTGCGATTGCTAATGAAGGCGTTCTCGCTAAAGCTGTTGCGTTCAGATCCGGCAGTAAAGTGGATGCCAATTTCACAGCCAGCAAAGATGTTCGAACGGAACTTATTTTTGTGGGCGTTATAAATGAACGTACATTTTTCGCCACCCTGCTCCACCACATTGTTCCGAATGGAACTTTTATTGGTGTAGTTGAGCATGATGCCGTGATCGCGATCACCTTTTGAAAGGTTGCCATCAATCACAACATTGTCAGAGTACATAATCGCATAGCCAAGGTGATTACCGAGCGAGATGTTCTCGCGCACTTCACTTTGGTTGGCGTGCATGTAATGAACCGCGAAGCGAAGATCGCGCATGCGATTGCCAACAAATTCATTCTTTTTCGAGGTGTTCACGAAAATGCCATCTCGGCCAAACTGGATGTCATTGCCGATCACTTTCGTGCCGGCAGCATTCCAAACATAAATGCCATTTCCGCGGTCATTCATGCGGTGGTCTAGACGACCTTCAATTGTATTACGCTGAATTAGCGCGTCTTTTGTGCCATGCACATCGATGCCGACAAGGTTGCCAATCAATGTGTTGTACTCAACCAACGCTCGGTCAGCATTTTTGCCCGTTACAATGCCAGCATCTCGATCTTTGCCGTTAGAGCCAGAGCCCTTAACGATCAATCCGCGCACCACAACGTCTTTGGCATTTACATAGACAACTGAGCCTTGCTCATTGCCGATAATTTGTGCGCCAGCTTCACCTTGAAGTGTGAGCGATACATCAATTGAGATTGGTCCTTGATACGAACCAGGAGCGAGGCGGATGATATCACCCGCCTCTGCATTTTTGAGAATTGATGACAGTGCTTCACCGTTCGGCACAACTTGATATTCGCGCGCGACCGCAAGAGCGGAGCTGCAAATAATCAGCAGTGAGACAAACAGGCGAAGCAACATCAATCAGTCCTTACTTAGGTTCTACGAACATCCGGCCGCGCATTTCCATGTGAAGTGCGTGACAGAACCATTGGCAATAGAACCAGTGAACACCAGGACGGCCTGCGATGAATGTGACCGAAGCAGTTGCTTGTGGGCCAACTTCCATTGCGACGTTGTGGTTTGAAAGGCTAAAGCCGTGAGTTAGATCGTCAATGTCATCAAGGTTTGTGACATAAACAGTAACTTCATCATCTTCTTTCACAGTGAAAGATTCCATGGAGAAGTTTGGCGCCATAGATGTCATGTAAACACGCACCTTGTTGCCATCACGGATTACTTCTTCAGCACCTTCTTCTAGATCTACCCCATCAGCAGCCGCTTGTTGCCGTGCTTCTTCCCAATAAGGGTCGTTGCGATCCCAAACGTTTACTGGGTTCACTTTTGAACGGTGAACAATAATGGAATCGTGTGGCTCAGCGAATGTTGGGCCATCATGAACGATTTCCATTTCGTCCGATGTGATGTCGATCAATTGCTCATTTTCAGGCTTCAAAGTACCAACATTTAGGAAGCGGTCTTTTGAGAACTTGTTCATTGAAACAAGCCATTTGCCGTCAGCTTCAGCAGTTTCACCCATTGAAGTTGAGTTGTGACCAGGTTGGTAAGCAACATCAACTTTTGAGATGATTGGATCAACGTCTTCGCCAGCATACAAACGGATGGCTTTGTCGATGTTCCATTTCACAACTTGGCTGTCCAAGAACAGAGTTGTGAAGGCATTGCCTTGACCGTCGTAAGCTGTGTGAAGTGGACCTAGACCCAACTCAGGCTCAGCAACGATTGCTGAACGAGGATCAGCGTCTTCGTCGAACAATGCGTCAAGCTTAGTAACGTCAATCACAGATACTGTTGGTGATAGTTTACCAGCCACACAAACGTGACGTTTGTCTGGAGCAGTGTTGATACCGTGAGGGCTGTTTGGAATTGGGATGTAACGTGTGTACTTCTTGTTAGATCCTTTGCGACCATCGATTACTGGCACACCATTGTGTACTTCAACATCGCCATTAGCGACGCCTTTTTCGATTTCAGCAATATTGAATACAACAACGTGATCCATTTCGCTTTCAGTCATCTCAGCAAGGTTCATGCCCATTTCTGAGTTGTATGAAGTTGAGAAAGCGTATTTGCCTTGGTAATCACAATCTGTGTTATCAAGGTTGCCAGATACCATAACTTGCCAAGACACTGTCATTTCGTCGCCATCGATGGCTGAGAAGACGTTAGTGTATGTAGACACGTCGTGCATTGTTGAGCCGTCATTCACCATTGGTGCTTCGTGCTCAGAGTTCGCAAACACATAACCTGTGCGTGGGAATTTTTGAGGACGCAGACCGTGAATGTCGTGCGCGTTAGGGATCTCAATGATCTTATCGCACTTCATTACGTCAAGACGAACACGAGCAACACGAGTGTTTGCTTTGTCGTTCATGAACAAGTAGCGACCATCATAGGTGCCATCTGTGAAAGACATATGTGGGTGGTGAAGGTCACCATTGTCATATGTTTTCATGCCAGACTTCGCCAAGAAGTCTTTAGTGTCGTCAGTTAGGCCTTCAGTTAGAATCTTTAGAGATTCATTTGTTTGGCCCCAACCAGTCGCTGAACAACGGTTGAACACTGGAACACGCATAAGTTCGCGCATTGAAGGTACGCCCAAAATGCGCAGCTCACCAGCTTGGCCTGATGACCAAAAACCGTAATATTCGTCCAGCTCGCCTGGTGCAAGTGAACTTGAGCCTTCAGAAGCAGCTGCAGGTGTAGCAGCCATAAGTGCTGCGCCGCCAGTTGCAGCAACTGAACCAGCTATGAATGCACCAGCTCCTGTTCCTGTTAGTAGGTCACGACGGGAAATTCCGTTTTCGTTTACTTCTTTGTCAGACATAATAGCTCTCCTTTTCGCCATTGGTCTTAAGATGATTTCTTAGTTTTAAGCAGCGCCTGCATTGCAGCCGCTGATGATGCGTCACTTGCCGAGCGACGCTCCCGTCCTTTTCTTTGTTTGATGCAGACGGGGCATTTTTGGTCGTCCTGATAAAGCACTTGGCAGTGCAAGCAGTTCACGCATTCGTTTGGATTGATTTCACCAGTCGGATGGATCGCTTGGACGGGACATTCGTTGGAACAAGTTTGACAAGGACTGCCGCATTCTTTGTAGCGTTTAAGCCAGTCAAACATGCGCATACGGGCTGGGATCGCTAGTGCTGCGCCTAGTGGGCAAAGGTAGCGACAGTAGAAACGCTCGATGAAAAGACCCGCGCCCAGAATAACTGTTGCAAAGACTACAAACGGCCATGCACGGTCAAATTTCAGGATGATAACTGTCTTGAACGGCTCGATTTCTGCATATTGCTCAGCCATTGGAATTGAGACCAAAGACAGACCGAACAGGCCCAAAAAAATCATATATTTTAGTGGCCATAGGCGTTCATGAAGACCCCATGGAAGTTCCCACTGTGGCACTTTAAAGAAACGAGCAATCTGATTGCTGATTTCTTGGAGTGCGCCGAATGGGCAGAGCCAGCCACAAAAAGCACCGCGGCCCCAGAACAAAAGCGAAGTCGCAACTGAGAACCACAAGATGAACACAAGCGGGTCCAGCAAGAATGCATCCCAGCTAAAGCCGCTTGAAAGTGAAGCCCCCAGCGCCATCAAGTTCACAATGGAAAGCTGAGCGTTTTGGCCCCAACCAAGGAACAGCAAAGTCACAACCAAGAAGCTCATACGGAACCAGTAGAAGAAACGCGCGTTGCGAGTGAACTGCTTTTGAAAAAAGAATGTTGCAGTTAAAACAGCGAGCATTGCGCCCAGCACAGCGATTTCAAACTGCTTGTCGTTCCAGATCCGTTTCCAAAGCGCAGCGCGGGCTGCAGCGTCTTCGTCCGTATCAATAGCAGTTGTTACTGGTGCAACGAGGGGCAGAGGCTCGAGGTAATACTCAGGGATCTTGTAGCCAAGATCAAATGTAAGGAAGCTCTTGTCGACTGGGCCAACTTCACGGTGTGAAAGCAATTGAATGCGCCACGGCTTAGTAGGGTCAAATTCTGCATCAGCGCCAATTTTGAACACATCAAGTTCAGTAAAACTTGGCGCACCATCGGCAGCTATCTCGCCTAGACGACGCTGGTCACGGTCGTGAAAGCGAACAGAGATGTCACCTTGGATTAGCTGGATACGGTCAAAGATACCACCACGTACGTAGCCTGATCCTTTGTAGGAATAGATACCGCGGCCCGCGAGCATAATCGCGTGTTCGCCCTCTTCAAGCCACTCAGTTAGGTTGCCGTATTCAGCATCGCCCAACAGGCTCAAACCGATGCTTGGGGCCGAAACCAATGCCGCATGCATATCGATGTAAGTTGTTTCATCATCTTTTTTGATCGGACGTTTAATCGCGCGCTCGTCACCAGAATCTACGAAGGCTTCGTTGATTTGGCCTACATCCAGTGTAAGACGACGTACGCTGCCATCTCCTGACAGGAACTGCCAATCGGAAACTAAAGAATTGTCTGCGTTAAGCTCTCTTTTGATCTCGTTTTTGGCTGCATCATTATTCAAGCCGCCCAATCCCAATGCACGGGACACTTTAATGGCTGAGCGCACGATTGAATCATCGATAATCATGATAGTCACGGTGGCGCCGGAGATGATCTCCAAATCATGGCCTGAACCACCTGCCGCTGCTTCAGCGACAATATCAAGACCTCTGTAGCTTGACGTCAGCTTTTTGATTTTGCTGTCAGGAATACCAATCAAAACGATAGGTTCAGAGTGTTTGACCAACTCTGCGCCAAGCAATTTGCCTTCAAGGTCAATACCGACCATCACGTGGATCGGCTTGCCGGAGTAACCCGTTGTGCTCACATAGTCTGAAGTGATGAAGCCGTAGCCCAGAACTTCTTTGCCATTAAGGATCGGTGCAACCGGCACATCGGATTGAATTGCGCCAAAAGCTGTCGCTTCTGCTGAGAACAATTGCACATCAACTTTGCCGACGAACTTTTCTAATACTGGTTTTGAGACTTGTGCTGAAGCGGGCATGCCAGCCGCTAGCATTAGAACTAGCGCTGCAGCGAAAACAATAAGTGTTTGGAAAGTTTGTTTTAGATAACCCATGGGAATGCTCCCATGTTTTGAACTTCAACTTGGGCTTTCACGAAGCCCAACTCAACTTTTGAAATATGCATATGTATCAGGTCACCACTAATGGGCGGACTACGGCCGCCCTGAATATGTAATTGTGAAATTGGGAAAGGACTTGTGTCCGCAACAGTGATTTTGCTGACCAAAACCAATGGAATCAAATCACCGCCTGACTTCGCGCTATCAGCGACCATCTGAGGCGCGCAGCTGATGCAGATATCACAGCGCTCACACTCCGGGCATTCTAGACTATTTGGTTTTTCGCTGTCGCTAACCTGTTCCAAACTGCTCAAACAGATCACATCAGTTGCAGGTGCGGCCTGCGCTGCAATCGTTTGGAACAAAATCAACAATACCGCCAAAGCAAAGCCCACGTCGCCCAGGAGATTTTTGATCTCCTTGCGCCAGTTGGCAGCTTTCACGTTTGATTGTTGATGTGTCATCAGCGTTCCTAATGTGTCTGGAGAGCTGAATACGCCTTGATGAACATCAAGACTTTGTCCTAGATCAAATAGTCAAAAAAGAACCGAAGAACATTTTTTGACGAACTTAAAATGGACAAAAACAAACATCGTTGGACTTGAGCTGCATCAAATAACGCTCATCGACCTTGGTCTATAAACGGGCACGATTTAGAGATCAGAACGAGAGATGATACGATGAAACTTATCCATATTGCCCTATCAGCAGCCATGTTGGCCGCTACTGTTTCAGCACCGGCACTAGCTGATGATTTTGATCCAGCTGCTGAAATCGCGGCAGCGATTGAGGCTGGCGATCTTGAAAAAGGCGCGAAAGTCTACAAGAAGTGCAAAGGCTGCCACAAAATCGGCGAAGGCGCGAAGAACGCAGTTGGACCTGGCCTGAACACTTTCTTTGGCAAAGAAATCGGTATGGATCCAAAATTCAAGTATTCGAAAACATTGCTCGCGAAAAAAGCTGAAGAGGGCACAGTTTGGACTATTGAGAACTTGGACACGTTCTTCAAAAAACCAAAAGCCTTCATTCCAAAAACCAAAATGGGTTTTGCAGGTTTGAAGAAAGATGCCGACCGGACAAATCTTATCGCTTATTTGGCGAGCATGCAGGTTGCTGAATAACTCCTCGTAACTTCAGCACTCAATTGACGCACGTCCACCTCCTGGGCGTGCGTTTTTGATTCCAGTACCCAAAGGTACTCCTCAGACATTGGTATAATATGTCTGGGTTTATTTCAATTTTGACCTGCATCACTGTTGACGATCACAAACTGGCGGGACAAGACTGCTCAAAAAACAGAAGAATTCTGGGGATCTAGAAATGAATATTCAAGAGCTGGAAGCACCCGGCTATGAACGCGTGGTCTTTGCACAAGATCCGGCGACAGGCTTGAAATCCATTATTGCATTGCACAGCACTAAGCTCGGCCCTGCTGCGGGTGGTTGCCGCATGTTTAATTACACTTCGATTGATCAAGCAAAGACAGACGCGCTGAGGCTGGCAAAAGGCATGACTTACAAAAATGCTGCTGCAAGCTTGCCGCTAGGTGGTGGAAAATCTGTTATTATTGCTGACCCAAAAACAGACAAAACACCTGAATTGATGCAAGCGTTCGGCAAATTCGTAGAGGCGCTTGAAGGCGCGTACTATACAGCCGAAGATGTTGGCATCTCGGTCGAGGATATCGCGGAAGCGGCGAAGCACACCAGTTACGCAGCTGGCCTAACAGAAGGCCCATTTGGCAGTGGAGACCCATCTCCCGTGACTGCGCGCGGCGTGTTCCTTTGCATGAAAATTGCGGCCAAACATGGATTGGGTAGTGACGAGCTCCACGGCAAAACAATTGCAGTGCAAGGTCTAGGCCATGTGGGCATGAACCTTTGTCGTTTCTTGCATGAAGTCGGCGCGAAATTGATTGTCTCCGACATCAACCTTGCTGCCTTGGAACAAGCCACATCTGAGTTCAACGCAACCGTGGTCGAACCCGACGCGATCTATGCGAAAGAAGCTGATATTTTTGCCCCATGCGCAATGGGTGCGAGTGTTTCACCCTCATCCATCGCACAACTCAAAGTTAGAGTTGTTGCTGGTGCTGCAAACAATCAACTTGCCGATGATCACTGCGGTAAACTATTGGACGACAAAGGTGTCTTGTATGCGCCCGACTATGTCGTCAATGGTGGCGGCATCATCAATGTAGCGGCAGAGATTTTGAAGATCTCTGAAATGGCATGGGTCAATCAAAAGGTTGAAACGCTAGCTACGACCACGGATCAGATTTTATCAAAAGCCATTGCGAACGACAGTTTGCCACATCAGGTGGCAGATCAATTCGTCGACCAAATATTGGCCAGCGCATAAAAAAAGGTCGGCGTACCGACCCTTTCCAAAACGAATTCTCGCATTACTTCTTTGCAAGCAAGTCGCGAATTTCACCAAGAAGAACTTCTTCTTTTGATGGCACAGGAGCTGCCTTTGGGGCGGCTTCTTCTTTTTTCTTCATTGAGTTGATGCCCTTAACAACAAGGAACATCGCAAATGCAACGATCATGAATTTCACAATCGCATTGATGAACAAACCAATGTTTACCGTAACGGCGCCAGCTTCTTGAGCAGCGACCAATGTGGCATATGAGCCTGCGGCTTCATCTTTAAGCACAATGAACATGTTTGAAAAATCAACGCCGCCGAGTAACAAGCCAATAATTGGCATAAATACGTCGTCGACGAGCGAGCCAACAATCGCGCCGAAAGCCGCGCCAATGATCACACCAACGGCAAGATCAACCATATTACCCTTCATGGCGAAGGTCTTAAATTCTTTGAGCATGGCTTACACCACTCCTCTACACTGTTCATCCCCACGCGGACAATTGTCTCGCGCCTACACAAACCATAACAGTTAATTAACCAAGATCAATTGCGATGTTATTCAAGAACTTGCATTTTTCGAACGTGAAATTTCGACCTGAAATTGAACATAGTCGTTCCCAAAACTGTGCGGAGCAGATAAGAATTTTAAAACAATAATGTTCACAAGGTACCAAACATGACCATCCGCCAACATACCGGCGACCTGCCTAATTTAAACAATTATGGCCGATCAGTTGCAATCGACACTGAAACTATGGGTTTGCACCCTCATCGTGATCGCTTGTGTGTGGTTCAACTGTCTCCCGGAGACGGCACCGCGGATGTTGTCAGAATTGAATTGGGGCAAACCGAAGCGCCAAATATTCAAAAACTTTTGGCTGATGCTGAAGTCACAAAGCTCTTCCATTACGCGCGATTTGATGTGGCAGCGTTGTACAATGCTTTCGGTACGATGACGCAAACATCATATTGCACAAAAATCGCATCGCGCCTTGTCCGCACCTACACAGATCGCCACGGTCTAAAAGACTTGTGTCGCGAGCTTTTGAGTGTCGACATCTCCAAGCAACAACAAAGCTCCGACTGGGGCGCTGAGAAACTCTCGCACGCTCAAGTGGAGTATGCCGCAAGCGATGTGCTTTACCTTCATGATTTACGTCGCCACCTAGACCGCATGCTTAAGCGTGAAGGCCGCATGGAAATGGCTCAGTCATGTTTTGACTTTTTGCCGACACGCACTCAACTTGATCTTGCGGGCTGGCCTGAAACTGACATCTTCGCACACAGCTAAGCTGGCTAACCCTTAGTAGGTGAATGACAAACGCAATTTTAACTCATAACGCAGAGCAATTGGACAATAGGTTTCGCGCTATCAGGCGAAGGCGTATCCTTGTGCACACGCTAAGGTGGGTTGTTCCTTGTATTGGCGTGTTGCTGCTGCTCGCGCTGATGACGCCAATGCTGATCGGGTTTATCTTTCCGACGGCCAAATTTGATGCCATCCGAATTGCGAAAAACCAACTGATCATTGATGCCCCCAGAGCGAAAGGCACTCTGGGCGATGGAGGGCGTTACGAAGCGTCAGCCCATAGTGCAGAAACTGAATTGCTAGATCAGGATATTGTAACCTTGGTTGATCTGGTTGGAGATTTCTTTTTCGTCGATGGTATGAAAGTCAATGCGACGTCGGACGATGGAATTTACACATTTTCAACTGAAATACTGGAGCTATTCTCCCTCATAGACATCCTCTCAAGCAAAGGAGATGTGGGTAAGATCGGTAACGGCATTGCAGATATGGCAGCTCAAACATTTAGTGGCAAAGGTGGCGTTGATCTAGACTTTGCTGACGGCACCACTCTTGATGCGGACACAATGTTTTACAATGCTGAGGCAGATACTTGGAACTTTACCAATTTCACTTTGGTGATGGAGCAAGTACCCGAGGGGTCAACCGAATGAGTGCTTTCTTGAAGAACATCTTTCCAGCCTTGATTATGTGTTTGGCATTTACCTTCTCTCCTGCTTTGGCTCAGAGCGGCGACCAAGTCAAAATCACTGGCGACAACTTCGATATTGATCAAAAGACAAAAGAAGCGGTCTTCACTGGCAACGTCGTGGTCAAGCAGGTGAAGTTCACATTGTGGGCACCCCGCGTAATTGCTTATTATGGGGATGGCGGCACATCGGACCTCAAAAAGGTAACCGCTGACGGCCGCATTCGTTTGGAACAAGAAAGCCAAACTGCAATTTCCGACCACGGCATTTATGATCCAAACACACGTATTTTGCGGATGATTGGCAATGTGTCAGTCACACAAATTGGTAATGGTGATGTTGTAAATGGACCTGAGATGATTGTCGATCTCGCCAACGACACATCCAAATTCATCGGTAAGGGCGACAACGGTCGCGTCACAGCAACGTTTGGATCAGGAGACTAGTTTGAGTACCGAAGTTGATCCAACTGGGTGGTTGGTTGCTCACTCTCTTGCCAAGTCTTACGGCAAAAAAGTGGTTATTCGAGACGTATCAGTCGCGGTGAACCGAGGGGAAGCTGTCGGCTTGCTTGGCCCAAATGGCGCGGGCAAAACTACCGTGTTCTCGATGATCATGGGGATCATTTCTCCAGACAATGGCGAGATTTTATTGCACGGCCACTCTATAACTAAGCTGCCACTGTTTCAGCGCGGTCGTTTAGGCATGGGCTATCTGCCTCAAGAGCCTTCTATTTTTCGCGGCATGAGCGTTAAAAACAATATTCTAGCGATTTTGGAAGGCCGAGTTAAAAATCGGTCTGCCCGAAATGAACGTTTAGACGAATTGTTGGAAGAGTTCTCAATTACCCACATTCGCGACGCTGATGCTTTAGCCCTGTCTGGTGGCGAACGCCGCCGGGTCGAGATTGCCCGTGCGCTGGCCGCAGATCCTGCTTTTATGCTATTGGACGAGCCTTTTGCTGGCGTTGATCCAATAGCGGTGGGTGAGATTCAAGGCTTGGTCAAACAGCTTACAAACAAGGGTATCGGAGTTCTCATCACCGATCACAATGTCCGCGAAACATTAGGCCTAGTAGACCGCGCCTATATTATTCATGGAGGGCAAGTGATGGTTCAGGGCCGGCCTGACGCAATTGCAGCCGATCCAGAGGCCCGTCGGGTATATTTGGGCGATGACTTTTCGCTCTAAGTTCCAAACTGTTAACAAGTAGGCCAATTATGTTGGCATGAAACTTGTATAGTGCACTCGGTTTGTGGCATTTTTACTTTGTTGAATATTTGCCGCAACTGGAGCAGTCACTTTATGGCCATCGCGCCACGCCTCGAGATTAGACAAACGCAGACGCTTAAATTGACGCCGCAACTCATGCAGTCGATTAAGCTTTTGCAATTGTCACATCAAGAGTTGAGCACGTTTGTCGAGAGCGAACTATTGCACAACCCGTTGTTGGACCGTGCAGAGCCCGAAGCTGATTTCGATTCTCCAGAACCTCCTGCAGAGGCTCCTGTTACTGATGAGGCGCGAGATATCGTCAGCCAAGGTGAAGAACTTCAAAGTGCCGCTTCGGTTGCTAGTGAAATGGATACCGACACCGAAAGTCTTTATCCAGAGCAAGTCGGCCAAGATTCTATTTCTCAATCGTCGATGACTAAGCGCGATAGCTCAGGCCTTCTTCCTGTCGGTGGCGAGAGAGCAGACATCGATCAATATGTTTCCTCGACCAAATCACTTTCAGATCATTTGAACGAGCAAGTGCGCATGATCTTGCGCAACCCCGGTGATTTACTGATTGCGAGTGCGCTAATCGAAAACCTGAACGAAGCGGGGTATTTAGCGACAGAACTGGAACAAATTGCAGACAATTTGGGCACAGAATTTGGACATGTTGAAGCCGTTCTTCAAGAGCTTCAAGGTTGCGATCCAGTAGGGATTTTTGCCAGAACTGTTCCCGAGTGTTTAGCAATCCAGCTCAAAGAGATCGACCGACTTGATCCAATGATGCAGGCCCTTCTTGATAACATCGATTTGGTCGCCGCGCATAAGATAAAAGAAGTCATGAGTTTGGTAGGTTGCGATCAAGACGACCTCAAAGACATGTTAGACGAGATTAAGCGCCTTAACCCACGACCCGGCGTTTCGTTCGTCGGCGATCCGATTCAACCCGTTATTCCAGACGTTTACATTCGAGCCGCAAAGAATGGTGGCTGGCAAATAGAGCTTAACAGCGACGTTTTACCTAACGTTCTAGTCAACAGAAAATATCATGCTGAGATATCCGCAAAGGCCAAAAAGGGTGAAGAGAAGACCTATCTTGCCGACTGCATGCAAACAGCCAATTGGCTAACTAAAAGCCTTGATCAACGGGCCCAAACGATTCTCAAGGCCACCAGCGAGATCGCACGAATGCAAGACATGTTCTTGCTTCACGGCGTTTCCCACTTAAAACCAATGACGTTAAAATTGGTCGCCGAAGCCATTGATATGCACGAATCTACAATCAGTCGTGTCACTGCGAACAAGTATGTAGCGACGCCGCGCGGCCTGTTCGAAATGCGCTATTTCTTTACCAGTGCCATTAGTTCCGCCAGCGGTGCAGAAGACCACTCAGCCGCGTCCGTAAAGTTTGAAATCAAAAAGCTTATTGATGCAGAAGACGCAAAGAAAATTCTGTCTGATGACAAGATTGCGTCAATTCTGAATGAAGAGCAAAAAATGGGCATTGCCCGACGCACAGTAGCAAAATACCGCGAAGCGATGGATATTCCTTCTTCAGTTCTCAGGCGTAGACAGAAACGTAGCTTGTTAAACTAATCTCTTTGTCTGGCCTTCGCCGCCAAAACTCATCGACGCTTTTTTGCGACTGCACCAAAGCAACACTGTGAAAAGGCGATATTTCGGGAATTTGGCAAAGCTTAATTCGCGCCGCAAAAAGCGGTGTGATTCAAGTATCCATAACTAAGAACGGTACTCCCTTTTTTCGTCTTATGGAAGGGATATTGCAGCTCAAATTGCAAATTTGATCGATTGCGTTCCATGTGTTTCCGGCGCTAGAATCGAAGTTGAGGACATACTCCTCGGCTTTTTAAGCCCTCCAATAAATCAAACGAAATGGGGTTACATAATGAACTTACGTGTTTCAGGAAAGAACATGGATGTCGGCGAAGCTTTGCGCACGAAGGCATTGGACCACCTTGAATCTGCTGTCACTAAATACTTTGATGGCGGATATACTGGTCACCTGACATTGGAACATGAAGGCAATGGCTTTAAGGCTGATTGTCTCGTTCATTTGGATACCGGCGTTGTATTGCAGGCCGGCGCGGACGCAGCGGATGCAACTGCAGCATTTGAAACAGCTGCGGGACACATTGAAAAAAGACTAAGGCGCTACAAACGCAAACTCAAAAACCATCGAAGGGCTACAGGGGCCCCCACTGCTCAGTCCTACGTTTTGGCATCCCCAGAAAATGAAGAAGAAGTCGAAGAAGACTTCTCTCCAGCCATCATTGCAGAAACAACGTCTGATTTGCACGAATTGAGCGTTGGAGCAGCAGTTATGGAACTGGATCTAAGCCAAACAGACGCACTGGTATTCCGCAATGCTGGACATGGGCGCGTTAATGTGGTTTATCGCCGAGCCGATGGAAATATTGGCTGGGTTGACCCAGCATCGGCAGATGCGTAAAACGCAACGTTCGCGATCGAGTATTTAAGAAAGACCTCAGATGGAACTCGCTGACTTTTTGACAGAAGATGCAATTGTGCCCTGCGCAAAAGCAACCTGTAAGCGACAGCTATTGCAACAGGCAGCTGATAAAGCTGCTGAGTTGGTGGGCGGCGACGCTCATGAGATTTTCAAGACACTTACTGAACGCGAACAACTTGGCACTACGGGGCTTGGCGAAGGCATCGCCATCCCCCACGGAAAAATCGAAGGTCTCTCTGGCGTTTCATGCGTTTTCATGCGCCTAGACAATCCAATCGACTTCGACGCGGTTGACGAACAACCTGTAGATTTGGCGTTTGTTCTACTTGCACCTAAGGGTGCGGGCGCTGATCATCTGAAGGCACTGTCACGTGTGGCGCGTCTGGTCCGCTCAGACGGCTTTGCAGAACGCGTGCGAAATTTAGATAACCCTAAAGAGCTATATCAGGCGCTTACGACTGACCGCTCTAAAACAGCTGCCTAGCTTCTAAACTTAACTAAATCAGTGACGAAGGGTCATATTGTGCCCGGTCTCGTCGAGCCAATCGGTGACTGCGTCTGTCTCATCAGCGATGAGCAGAGGTGTTCCATCGGCTGAAAACACAGCCTGGAACTGAATTTTTTCTGGCGCATCTTCAGCTTCAGGAAACATTGCTTTCAATTGTTTTCCCGAAATCTCACGACGGTAGACAATGTTGTTTTCCTCACCCAGCGCCAGGAAGTCTTCCGAAGTTAGCGGCAACTTGATTTGAGATGTTGTATCTGCGTTAGACATGAAAACTCTCCTACTCGTGATTTGAAACATATCCGAACAACCTTAGTTGCTAGATTTGATCTCAATCCGTTTTGCTACTTTTTCTACGTTCGGACGAAGAATTGTAATGTTTAGCAATCCATCAGTTAGCTCAGCGCCTTTGACTTGCATGACATCAGCAAGTAGAAAACTGCGTTGGAATTGGCGTGCGGCAATACCACGATGCAAAAACTCGCGCTCTGGATCGTCGGACTGACGTCCGCGAATTAACAACTGATTGTCCTCAAGAGTGATCTCCAGTTCCTCTTCAGAGAAACCAGCAACTGCTATTGAGATGAGAAAGGTTTCAGAACCATCTTTGTCGGCAACGCGTTCGATATTATATGGCGGATAGCCATCAGCAGCTTTTGCCAATCGATCCAAGCGTTGTTCAAACTCATCAAAGCCCAGCAAATATGGGGAGGAGAAAAATGACATTCTAGACATAATAGTTTTCAAGCGCTGCAAAACACACGCTCTACTGTCCTTTATTCAAGCAACATTTTCGGCCCAAATTGCGGCACCGTTCATTTTGATATGGGGACGCCATATCGAACTTCAAGTCACGTGGTAACATTGTGGTGCTAGCGAAGACCCGCATGCAAGATAATTCAATAGACTAATAGAATCGGAGCGGTTTCTGGCTACGAAACTCCCCGTTTTTCAGCAAAGGCGCGCCAATGCCGCCTTCTAAGAACATTCGGATGCGCCGAATCAAAGGGATTTCTTGACTACTCGATCAAGATTCAGAGCAATATTTACAAAAGATGACTACTGTCCGACAATTTCATCATAATTATTTTGATTTGGTGTTGCTAATGGCACCAAAAGGGGATTTGTTTACCAAGCTTGCGGCGTCCGAGTGCCGCAAATGATAATTGGAGGGAAACATTATCATGAAAAAATTTGGTAAGCTGTTGGCAGCAACAGCACTGATGAGCGCGACAGTCATGGGTTCTGCCTATGCTAAAACGCTTGTATATTGTTCTGAAGGCTCACCTGAAGGCTTCGACGTTGCACCTTACACATCTGGTACAACTTTCGATGCGTCTTCTAAGCCACTTTACAACCGCCTAGTAGAATTCAAGCGTGGTACTTCACAAGTTGTACCTGGTTTGGCTGAGAGCTGGGAAGTTTCTGAAGATGGTTTGGAGTATACCTTCAACCTTCGTAAAGGCGTGAAATTCCACACAACTGGTTACTTCACACCATCACGCGATTTCAATGCAGATGACGTATTGTTCTCATTTGACCGTCAGCGCAATGCTGACCACGCTTGGTACGAATATGTTCCAGGCATTTCATGGGAATACTTCAACGGCATGTCTATGCCAGACCTAATTGCTGACATCGTAAAAGTTGACGATTACACAGTTAAGTTCATGTTGACTCGTCCTGAAGCACCAATGGTTGCAAACCTTGCAATGGACTTCGCTTCAATCGTTTCTGCTGAGTACGCTGATCAATTGACGGCATCTGGTACACAAGCAAACTTGAACCAAGAGCCAGTTGGCACAGGTCCATTTAGCTTTGTTGCATACCAAAAAGATGCTGTGATCCGTTATGCGGCGCACGGCGAATATTGGGGTGGCAAGCAGCCAATCGACGATCTTGTTTTCGCAATTACAACTGACGCTGCTGTTCGTGGCCAAAAGTTGATCGCGGGCGAGTGTCACGTGGCTCCTTATCCTAACCCAGCGGACATTGAAGGCCTGAAAGCAGATTCAAACTTGAATATGCTTGAGCAACAAGGCTTGAACGTTGGTTACCTTGCGTACAACACGCAAGTTGCTCCGTTCAACAATCCTAAAGTGCGTAAAGCCTTGAACATGGCAATCAACAAGCAAGCTATCTTGGACGCTGTTTTCCAAGGTGCTGGCTCAGCGGCTAAAAACCCAATTCCACCTACCATGTGGTCTTACAACGACGCAATTAAAGACGACGCATACGATCCAGCAGCATCAAAAGCTATGCTTGAAGCTGAAGGCGTAGCAGGTCTTGAAATGGAAGTTTGGGCTATGCCAGTTCAGCGTCCATACAACCCAAATGCTCGTCGTATGGCTGAACTTATCCAAGCTGACTTCGCTGAAGTTGGTGTAGACGTTCAAATCGTTTCATACGAGTGGGGTGAGTACCTTGCACGTTCGAAAGAACTTGATCGTAAAGGTGCGGTTCTTCTTGGTTGGACAGGCGACAACGGCGATCCAGACAACTTCCTAGCAGTTCTATTGGGCTGTGATGGTGTTGGTGGTTCAAACCGCGCTCAATGGTGTAACGAAGAGTTCGATGCTTTGACACTTAAAGCGAAGCAAGTCTCTGACGCTGCTGAACGTACAGCTCTTTATGAAGAAGCACAGGTTGTGTTTAAACGCGAAGCTCCTTGGGCAACAATTGCACACTCAACAGTGTTCATGCCAATGTCTAAGAAAGTAACAGGCTATGTGATGGATCCTTTGGGCGGTCACTGGTTTGATGGCGTAGATCTTGATCAATAAGGCGTAAGCCAAATTTAAGGGGATCGAAACAGGCGCTGAGGACTCAGCGCCTGTTTTTCTAAGAAAAGAATGATAAAATTCATCTTGAATAAATTGGCACTCATAGTGCCTACGTTTTTCGGCATCACGATCGTTGCTTTCGGCTTCGTTCGCATTTTGCCAGGGGATCCAATTCTCGCGCTCGCTGGTGAGCGTGGTGTTAAGCCAGAGCGCTACCAAGAGCTTTTGGTGCAGTTCGGTTACGACCGACCTATTTGGGAACAATATTTCAACTACCTCATAAGCCTCTTCCAAGGCGATTTTGGCATTTCTATTGCCACTAAACGCCCGGTCCTTGATGAGTTTATGACGCTGTTCCCTGCAACGGTTGAACTCGCCATTTGCGCGATCATCTTTGCAGTTGCCTTAGGCATCCCAGCTGGCATCATTGCTGCTGTAAAGCGAGGATCATGGTTTGATCAACTTTCCATGGGTACTGCATTAGCAGGCTATTCAATGCCGATTTTCTGGTGGGGCCTTTTGCTCATCATTTTCTTCTCCGGCACACTTGGATGGACGCCGGTTTCAGGGCGCATCTCGCTGCTCTACTACTTCCCGCAGGTTACAGGTTTCATGCTGATCGACAGTTTTCTGTCAGGTCAAAAGGGTGCGTTCTCATCCGCCCTCGTGCATTTGATTTTGCCAACCATTGTTTTGGGCACAATTCCTCTTGCAGTTATCGCGCGTCAAACCCGCTCTGCAATGCTTGAGGTTTTGGGCGAAGACTATGTGCGCACAGCACGTGCGAAAGGCTTAGCATCTGTGCAGGTCATTGGTGTGCATGCTTTACGCAACGCACTTATCCCAGTGATCACAACAATCGGGCTACAGGTTGGCGTACTGCTAGGCGGCGCGATTTTGACAGAGACGATCTTCTCTTGGCCAGGTATTGGCAAGTGGATGCTCGACAGTATTTCTAGACGGGACTACCCGTCTGTGCAGGGTGGCCTCGTGCTGATTGCGCTTATCGTTATGTTTGTAAACTTAACGGTCGACGTTCTCTACGGGCTAATCAACCCTCGCATCAGGCATCAGTGAGGTAAACGATGACTGATACACAAACAAAACAAATTGACCAAAGCACAGTAAAAGCCGAAGCGCGCAACGCGCAGAAGCAAGTATTTGTGGAATTTTGGCATTATTTTAGCGCCAACAAAGGGGCTGTAATTGGCCTTGTTGTTTTTGGCTTCATGATCCTTGTCGCGCTCTTGGCACCAATTTTGGCGCCGCATGATCCAGGGCACCAATATCGCGATGCATTCCTACTTCCGCCCGCTTGGCAAGAAGGTGGTAGCTGGTCTTACATTTTGGGTACAGATGCTGTTGGTCGCGATATGCTATCACGTCTCATCCATGGCTCACGGTTCTCGCTTTTCATTGGCGTAATCGTTGTTTCGATTTCACTGACGGGCGGCATTATCATTGGTCTTGTCGCTGGGTATTTCCGTGGATGGGTTGATGGCATCATTATGCGTGTTATGGACATCATTCTAGCGTTCCCGTCATTGCTCCTTGCTCTTGTGCTCGTTGCAATCTTGGGCCCTGGTCTGATGAACGCAATGATCGCGATCGCTATTGTGCTACAACCACACTTTGCGCGCTTAACACGTGCAGCCGTGATGAGCGAAGCAAGCCGAGAATATGTAACATCTGCACAAGTTGCAGGTGCCGGCCATATGCGTTTGATGTTCAAAACCATTCTGCCAAACTGTCTAGCCCCCCTGATCGTTCAAGCGACGCTGTCGTTTTCTGCAGCGATTTTGGATGCTGCAGCTCTTGGCTTCTTGGGTATGGGCGCACAACCACCTACCCCTGAGTGGGGCACTATGCTCGCTGAAGCGCGTGAGTTCGTTCTTCGTGCATGGTGGGTAGTAACATTCCCCGGCATCGCCATTCTGACCACTGTTCTTGCCATTAACTTGGTGGGCGATGGTTTGCGTGACGCCCTCGATCCAAAACTGAAACGGAGTTAGGCACATGAATGTACTTGAAATTCAAAACCTGACCGTAACGTTCGACACAGCAAACGGCCCATTCAAAGCCGTTGATGGTGTCAACTTCAGTGTAGACCAAAACGACATTCTCGCCATCGTTGGCGAGAGTGGATCTGGCAAGTCTGTTTCGATGTTGGCGGTGATGGGTCTGTTGCCGAAAACTGCAACTATCACGGCAGACAAGATCGAGTTCGAGGGCAAGGACATTTCCAATTTGTCCGAACGCGAACGTCGTGAGCTGATTGGGAAAGACATTTCAATGATCTTCCAGGAACCGATTGCAAGCTTGAACCCTTGCTTTACTGTCGGTTTCCAGATCAATGAAATGTTAAAAGCACATACGGACCTAAATTCAAATGCGCGTAAAGAACGCTCAGCTGAACTGTTCGAACTTGTGGGCATTCCTGATCCAACAAAACGCCTTAAAAGCTTCCCGCATCAATTGTCAGGCGGCCAATGTCAGCGTGTAATGATCGCTATGGCGATTTCATGCAATCCTACTCTTTTGATTGCCGATGAGCCTACGACAGCTCTTGATGTGACTATTCAGAAACAAATTCTAGATTTGTTGCTGGATATCCAGACGCAAAACAACATGGCGCTGATCATGATTACTCACGATATGGGCGTCGTGGCTGAAACCGCGCACCGAGTTGTTGTTCAGTATCAAGGTCGTCAGATGGAAGAAGCAGGTGTACTCGACCTTTTCGAGAACCCTCAGAACCCATACACAAAAGCATTGCTTTCGGCTCTGCCTGAACGGGCCGATGGGGATCGTCTTCCAACTGTAGCTGATTTTGCGTCAAGCTTTGAACAAACGGAGACTGCATCATGAGTGAAGTCATCCTAAAAGCCGACAGTTTGTACCGCGACTATATCACCAGTGGCGGCTTGTTTAAGCCTGCAGACGTGGTGCACGCGCTCAAAGACATCAGCTTTGATGTTAAAAAGGGCGAAACACTTGCCGTTGTTGGTGAAAGTGGATGTGGCAAGTCTACACTCGCTCGCATTCTGACCCTGATTGACGCCCAAACATCCGGTGCTCTTCAGATCCAAGGCGAAGACATCAACATCAAAACGCACAAGCCAACAGCTGACCTGCGTAAACATGTGCAGATTGTGTTCCAAAACCCATATGGCTCGCTCAACCCACGCCAAAAAGTTGGCGATGTGCTTGAAGAGCCTTTGGTGATCAACACCAAAATGGGTGCGGCTGAACGTCGTGAACTGGCGATGGCAATGCTTGAAAAAGTCGGACTTGAGCCTGTTCACTATGGTCGCTACCCGCACATGTTTTCTGGTGGTCAACGTCAACGGATCGCTATTGCCCGTGCCTTAATGCTACGTCCCAAAATCCTTGTTCTGGACGAGCCTGTGTCTGCCTTGGATTTGTCAGTTCAAGCACAAATCTTGAATTTGCTTGCGGATATTCAGGACGAGTTTGATTTGAGCTACATCTTTATTTCGCACGATCTATCGGTGGTAAAGTACATCGCTGACCGCGTCATGGTGATGTATTTTGGTGAAATCGTAGAGCAGAATACACGTGAAGAGATATTCAATAATCCTCAACACGAATACACAAAAACGCTGCTCGCAGCGACGCCAAAAGCATCTGTGGATTCAATAAAGCAACGGCTCGGCGTAAGCTAAGCTTGTTCGCAGTTAAGTTTGAAATTAGGCGGGGTTTACCCCGCCTTTTTTGTGCGCACTTAGTTTTGATTATGTGTAGCCGTTCTGAAGTGCTAGTGACAAACATCGGATTTACGGCAGGACATCACTTTGAAAACGACAAGCTCCCCTATTTTTGGCAACGAATATGCGCAGTTGCCTGATCGGTTCTTTGCTATGCAACCTGCTAAGCCTGTAGCTGATCCCAGCTGGATCGCATTCAATGCACCACTTGCGGAACAGCTAGGCCTAAATGCTTCTGATCTCGCAGGTGAATTCGGTCTGGGCATTTTCTCTGGCAACAAAGTTGCACACAATACAACACCATTGGCGATGGCTTATTCTGGCCATCAATTCGGCAACTACAATCCGCAACTTGGCGATGGTAGAGCTTTGCTATTGGGGGATGTGACCGATAAAAATAGGCAGAGTTATGACGTACAACTCAAGGGCTCGGGCCCAACGCCGTATTCCAGAAATGGCGACGGGCGTGCAGCTCTAGGTCCAGTGTTGCGCGAGTATGTCTTGTCTGAAGCTATGGCAGCGCTAGGTATTCCAACTACCCGCGCGCTTGCAGCTGTTACGACTGGAGAACTTGTACGAAGGGAGACGCCACTACCCGGCGGGGTCATCACCCGGGTTGCCAAGAGCTTCGTTCGTGTTGGCACTTTTCAATACTTCGTTGCTCGCGACGATGAGGAAGGTCTTAGAGCATTGGCCGACTTTTCTATTGCACGGCATGAACCAGAATTGCGCGAAGCAGATAACCCATATTTTGAGCTTCTGAGGACCATCGTTAGAAAACAAGCAGAACTCATCGCGCAGTGGCAACTTATCGGCTTTATTCATGGTGTGATGAATACAGACAATATGTCGATCGCAGGCGAAACAATCGACTATGGGCCCTGCGCCTTTATGGACGAATATGATCCGGCAACCGTTTTCAGCTCCATTGATAGCTTTGGCCGATATGCTTATCAAAACCAGCCGCGAAGCACACGATGGAACTTAGGCGTTTTGGCGCAGTCGATGTTGCCGATTTTGCATGAGAATGAGGAGCAAGCGCTTAAGCTGGGACAAGAAGCAATTGACGGTTTCGCAGACCATTTCGACACCGCATTCAGATCTGGTATGCTCCGCAAAATTGGCATTATTGATGAACAGGATGGTGATTATGCACTTGCCATTCAATTGCTCGACAACATGAAAGAGGCAAGGGCTGACTTCACCAATAGCTTCCGCGCACTTGCCAACTTCGATCTAAAAGAACGGAACATCGCCAGTGCGCAACTGCCACTTACAGAATGGATCAATGAGTGGATCAGACACACAGATGATGGCGCTCGAATTGACCAGCAAGTGTTGCGGTCGGTTAATCCAGCATTCATTCCACGCAATCATCGTGTCGAAGCGATGATTGTTGCAGCGACTAAGGGCGATTTTTCTCTGTTTGAAGAATTTATGGAAGTCCTTTCTAAGCCGTATGAGGATCAACCAACTCATAGTGCGTACACGCTGCCTCCTGAGCCCGACGAACGGGTTAACCAGACTTTCTGCGGAACATAACAAAAAGGGCGCCTCACGGGCGCCCTCTTCAATTCATTTGCAGTATTTGAGTGACTTAGCGTGTCACGATCTCCGGTCCCATCATTGCGTAAGGCAATGCAGTCGATAGAGCTGGCCAATAAGTCACAAGAACCAAGAAGACCATCAATACAGCTACGAATGGCATAGCAGCCTTCACTACTTGAAGCAGACTCATCCCCGTTATTCCCGAGGTCACAAAAAGGTTGAGCCCAATGGGCGGCGTAATCATGCCAATCTCCATGTTCACAACCATGATGATACCCAAGTGAATTGGGTCTACACCCAGCTCGATAGCGATTGGGAACACCACTGGTGCAACAATGAGCAGAAGGCCAGACGGCTCCATAAACTGCCCACCGATCAACAACAAAATATTGACCGCGATTAGGAACGTGAACCAGTTAAAGCCGGCATCTAGCATTAAACCGGTTATGGCCTGTGGGATCCGCTCAGAAGTCAACACGTGAGCGAACAGTAGCGCGTTCACGATGATGAACATCAACATCAAAGTAGTTTTTGATGCATCAACGAGCACCTTGCGGGTTTCATCGTGGAACATCGCCGTTGGGAACTTACGCAGGATCAAACCAAGGTTACGGCCCCATATCGGCAAACCAGCAACGATGTGCGAAGGCACGCGAGCTAGGCTTGATTGTGGGTCACGCCACATTGTGTAGGAAACCATTGCGAGTAAGCCTGCAACTACACCAATCCAAAAGCGTGTAGATAGGCTTACAGATCCGCTATCGCCAAACGCGAAAAATGAAAGTGTCATCCAAAGGCCGAACAGCGAAATACCGTAAACAGTCGCTGAGAAGCCAATGCGGGTTTTTGGTGCTGCATCTTCTGGAACCCAAGCGACGTCCTTCAATGGCCCCATGTCGCGGTAGACAAAAATCGCGATAAAGAACGAATAGACGGCAGCAACAGCAGCGGCTTCGGTTGGTGTAAACACACCACCATAAATGCCGCCAATGATGATAACGATCAGGAACAATCCCCAACCAGCTTGCTTACCGCCTTGCAGGATTTCACCGAAACCGCGCCAAGGCTCAGCAGGCAGGTTCTTGATGCGTGCAACCACATAGATGGCCAACATCAACATTGCACCAGCGACTAGCCCCGGTATGACACCCGCAAGGAACATACGACCCACTGAAACATCAGTAGCTGCAGCGTAAACCACCATCACGATGGAAGGCGGAATGAGAATGCCCAGAGTTCCTGCGTTAGCAATAATGCCGGCAGCAAATTCCTTTGAGTAGCCAACTTGCATCATGCCAGCGATGGCGATTGTACCGATAGCAACAACAGTTGCTGGAGAAGAACCAGACAGCGCTGCGAACATCATACATGCCAAAACAGATGCCATAGCGAGACCGCCACGGAAGTGCCCAACAGATGCGATTGCAAAACGGATAATCCGTTTGGCGACACCGCCGGTCGACATGAAAGAAGCCGCTAGAATGAAGAATGGAATCGCTAGCAATGTGTAGTGCTGAGCTGCCGTGAACAATTGTAGAGCCACAGATGACATTGAGTCATGGGACAAGAATGTGATGACAAGGATTGAAGACAACCCTAACGACACCGCTACTGGCACGCCCAAAAACAGCAATGTGATGACGAGAATAAAGAGAATTGACGCGGCCATTATTCTGTCTCCCCTTTAAGAACGTCTTTGTTTTCAGCAACCAAGTCTTCGGCTTCGTGGCCAGCAATAATGAGCTCGCGTTCGCCACGAATAATCTGGATCATTGCTTGTAGTGAGCGGAAGGCAAGAAGCCCTAGGCCAACGGGAAGAATGAGGTAGGCCATCCAGCGCTTAACGCGCTCATCAATGCCAAGACCATCAGAAAACCACTCAGGGTATTTCAAATCTTCCAGGCCAAGCTGTAGCTGATACATTTTCGACCAATAAACGACTGCGCCACCTTTTGACGTCGCGCCAAAGATTTGCATCCAATCAACTGAGATAAGCATCACAGCGTAAAGCATCGTTGCTGCGGCACCAAAAATTGCCGTTACGCGCAAGCCTTTCGCAGGCAACAGACGAATGAATGCGTCAACACCCAGATGTGCACCCACTTTTACGCCGTATGACATGCCAAAAAGGATCAACCATGCAAATAGGATGCGTGTGAGTTCAAGCGCACCGCCAAAGCTTGCGTTGAAACCGTAACGCATGATCACTTGTACGAATGAAATAATGGTGATGAGTGCCAATAGGCTTGAAAGAATATTTTCTTCCAGTTTCGTAATTGCTTCAGGCCAGCGCCGTTCAGCTAAAAACAAAATGGCAATCAACAATCCGGTGCCAACATATAGCCCGATGTGTACCATCTTCTTCCCCCAATAAAATGCTGTCGATGCTCTACTGGGCATCGCTCCAGATAAATGAAAGAGCGCGAGAACGCGCTCTTTCTGTGGCTTTAAAAGCCGATCTTACATGCCAGCTGCAACAGCTGCATCAATAACGTCTTGCCCGATGTCGTCAGCAAATTTAGCCCATACTGGCTTCATTGTGTCGACCCAAACTTGACGCTGCTCATCAGTAAGCTCACGAACGATACCGCCAGCAGCAACAATGTTGTCACGTGCAGTTGCGTTCAATGCAGTTGCTTTAGCGTTTGCCGCAACAACTTCTTCGTTGAAGATCGTTAGGAACTGGTCACGAACAGCAGGATCTAGACCGTCCAACCACTCTGTTGAGGTGATTGCTAGGTAAGTCAAAAGCTGGTGATTTGTTACAGTAACACCATCTTGTACTTCGAAGAATTTCTTCGAGTAGATGTTTGACCAAGTGTTTTCTTGACCATCAACAACGCCAGTTTGCAACGCACCGTAAACTTCAGAGAAAGCAAGTTTTTGTGCTGAAGCGCCCATGGCTTCGATCATCGCAACAGCAACGTCAGATGTTTGTGTGCGGAATTTAAGACCAGCAGCATCTGAAGGTACATTCAAAGGACGTTTAGCAGAGAAATGCTTTAGCCCATTGTAGATGTAACCAAGGCCAACATAGCCTTTGTCATTGATTGCATTCAGCAAGTCTTTGCCCACTGGACCTTGCGTGAAGTTGTTCACCGCAGTCATATCAGAGAACAAGAAAGGCAGATCAAATACACGGTACTTCTTCGTGAAGCTTTCGAATTTTGAAAGCGACGGCGCTGCGATTTGAACGTCACCAAGAAGCAATGCTTCCATTACTTTATTGTCGTCGAACAATGTTGAGTTCGCGAACACTTCCATACAAGCAGTGCCGTTCATTTCATCATTGATACGAGCTGCGATTGCTGCAGCTGCTTCACCCTTTGGGTGACCTGATTCAGCAGTAACGTGGCTGAATTTGATTACGATTTCACCGCTATCGCAATTTGCGAGTGCTGGCGATGCAACGAGACCAGCCGTTAGGGCTGCGCCTACTAGAAGTTTCTTGAACATATTATTCCTCCCCAAAGGATTACTTTGACAATGGGACCGCAAAAATCACGACCCGCTACTGTTAACAATTGCAAGGGGCGTGCCAATTTCCAGAAAACTCACAAAATATCTGTAATTCAATGACTTAGATCGTTCTCAAGAATTCTTTCCGGCACACAATTGTTTAACATGTATCGAAAACCACCCACAAAATTGGCGCCAATGTGTCGATATCGACACATGACTACTCGCCTGTTTGGATGTCGTATTTTTTCATTTTCTCGTAGAGGGCTTTTCGCGAAACGCCAAATGCTTCATATGTCGATTTGATCGAACCAGCATGCTTTTCAAGTTCATGCTCGATCAATGCCTTTTCATAGGATGCCATTTTTTCTGGCAACGAACGGTCTGACTGATCAACCTCGAGTTGGTTTTCCGTCGCTATCCCCAACCCCATTCCGAGCACAAACCTGTCCGCAGAGTTTCTAAGTTCCCGCACATTTCCCGGCCATTCGTAGGCATGAAGTTGTGCGATTGTACGCGGCGTGACTTCTGGAATTTCTTTACGAAAACGCGCACGCGCTTGCCGTGCCAGCCGATAGAACAACATCAGAATGTCTTCTTGACGCTCTCGCAGTGGTGGCAAGTTAATGGTCGCGACATTTAGTCGAAAATAGAGATCCTGCCGGAATTCGCCTATTGAACTCGCCGCAGCCAAATCCACCTTACTTGCCGCGACAATTCGGATATCTAAAGGGATAGATTTATTGGAGCCTAAGCGTTCCAATGATCTTGTCTCTACAACGCGTAGCAGTTTGACTTGAAGATCGATTGGCATGGATTCAATTTCGTCTAAGAACAACGTTCCACCATTGGCAAATTCAATTTTGCCTATGCGCTTTTGTGTTGCTCCTGTGAAGGCCCCTACTTCATGCCCGAATAGTTCGCTTTCAATAATTTCTTTGGGTAGTGCGCCGCAGTTCACCGCGACAAATGGAGCGGCTTTTCTGTTGCTGTGATCATGCAACGCGCGTGCGACGACGTCTTTACCAGCGCCGGTTTCGCCATTGATCATTACATCAATATCTGCTTCGCCCAACATAGTGACCTGAGAACGAATTTTAACAAGGTGCTCGGACTTTCCAACAAGAGTTTCGTCCAGCATGCCATCCGCATCAATTTCTTCACGCAAAATTCGATTTTCCAGCACCAAGCGTCGTTTCTCGATTGCACGCGAAACGACTGCAGACAATTGGTTTGGCGGAAATGGTTTTTCAATGAAATCGTAAGCACCGTCACGCATCGCAGAAACTGCCATCGAAACGTCACCATGCCCGGTGATGAAAATCACCGGTATAGCCGGGTCAATTTCCATGACTTCTTTGAGAAATTCCTGACCGGTCATCCCCGGCATACGCACATCAGAGATAACCGCGCCGTGAAACTGAAAGGCGACGGTCGGCAAAGCACTTGCTGCACTTGAAAACGCTTGTACATTCATTCCGTCAAGCTCTAACGCCTGAACAAGGGCATGCCGAAGATCGTCGTCATCGTCAATCAACAGAACTTGTGGTGATGAAATCTGCATAGTCAGTCCTGTGTCTTGCGAGGTAGCCTTACATAAAACGCAGCCCCACCCAGTTGGCTAGCGCCAAGTTCTATATCGCCGTTAAAATCATGCACGATATTGTAGGCGATCGAAAGCCCCAGTCCGAGGCCCTCGCCTACATCTTTATTTGATACAAATGGATCGAAAATTGTCTCTCTGTCTTTGGTCTGAACTCCTGAGCCGCTATCTTCAACAATGAAGACAACTTCTTTTTGATCCGATTTTGTCGTCAACAACACTTTGGATTTAGCAGAACCAGCTGCCGCATCAATGCCGTTAGACAGCAGATTGACTAAGACTTGCGACAGACGAAGACTTCCGCCCTTTACTGTCAATGCCGGGTCCACATCAACGAGCTCCAGCTCGACCTTCTTGTCGTTCGCGTGTGGCTCCACCAGTGTTTGTGCTTCTCGTAGCAATGGTACAATCTCTACATCGCGCAAAGTCGTACCCGGTTTACGGGCAAATGATTTGAGCGTCTTTGAAAGTTTGGCCATCCGCTCAGTCATTGACGAAATTCGAGCTAAATTGTCTTTCGCCGTTTCTTCCTTGCCTTGTTCAAGAAACGTCTGCGCATTGTCGGCGTAGGCCCGAATGGCCGCAATGGGTTGATTGTATTCATGAGAAAGAGCTGCTGACATTTGGCCAATGGATGCTAGTTTTGCGGACTGCATTAGTTCAGTCTGTGCTTGACGCAGTGCCGCCTCCGCCGCGATCCTGTCGTCATATTCTTTGCGAAGTTCAGATGTCCGCAATTGAACGCGATGTTCCAACTCTCGGGCTGTTGCTTTCTGTGCGCTAAGTCTAGCCACGGCGATATGTCTTCGCTGCAATGCAACGAAAACCAAACCACCAACGACGATCCAAGACAGCATGATGATGATCAGAATTTGATCTTTTGCGCGCTCGACTGGTTGGTAGGATTTGAGCACAGCTAGTCGCCAATCTAGGAGTGGTAGGTATTCGCTTTTAGCCATAAACTGCGAAGTTGCTAATAGTCCTTCAACTTCAATTAACTTGGCATTGGTGGAGATTGCATGCACTTCCAAATCGACAAGAGAGGATGCGAGCTGGTTGCTCGCGATCTGGCGGTTTAACCTATCAGTCACATAGATAGGATCACTTAAAACACCCCAAGCGTCGCCGAGTTGTTGTAAGTCTACATAGACAACTACAATACCAACGATTTTACCGTTCGAACTGACCCCTTTTGAAAACCCGTATGCACTGTCGCCATTCGCTAACTGCAGTGTCGCCCTACCTAAACGCCCCTGAGAAGCTGCATCTATCAGAAAGTCGTCAATGCGTTGCGGCGCAAAACGCTGGTTGTTTGCCTGCGCAAGTACGTTTCCGTCCGGGCGAACAAATTGAACATTGGCAGCACCGGATAGGCCGGCAAATCGGACAACAAGTTGCTCTGCTGTGAATTGTGCGATTTGCTTGTTCTGTGTCCGAAACAGCATTGAGACGTCAGGTTGTCGGGCAACCACGCCTGTCATCAGTCGGAACTTGTCAAATATGCCGTTGATGGTTTCCTTTTGGAGTGCCAGGACTTCATTCATGTCGGCTTCAAGCGCTGCGCGTTCCCGGTCCTCAGTCCAAGGCACGCCCACAACTAGCGTTGCCAAAGCACCCACTATCACAAAGCCAATAAGGCATGCGACTTGCAGTCTGAAGTTGTTTGAGATGCGTCGAAGTACTTCCATCGCGCGACTATCTTATGACGCGCGAGGCAAAGTCAATCGCCTTTGGCGATCAGCAATGTTCTTGGATCAAACTTTGTCAGTACAGAAACACCGACTCGTTTTCTACAATAATGAGCGAGCAGTGCTGCACGCACGAGTTGAGACGCCGCGGTGCCAAATGCCGCGCCCAAAATGCCGAATTGCGTGACACAAACTACAGACACGACGATATTGATGACCAGTGAGTAGGCCGAAATAGCTACATTAAGTTTCTCTCGCCCCATAACGATCAAAAGATTGGACGCTGGTCCGACAACTGATTTGCCGATTAAACCGATGCCGATTATCAGCATAATGGTTTGGCCAGAAACAAACGCATCCCCAAACAATGACAATAGAAACGGACCGGCCAACAAGGTTGCGACGACAGCTGGAATGGTTAGCCAAAATGTCCACGTCGATGCCATAAAGACGCGTGACTGCAACTCAACTTTGTCACCTTCCGCCGTCGCCAACGAGAACTCTCGCGCAAAGACCAACATAAATGCGTAGTGAATGAAGCTAGCGATCGCCATCACACGAATGGCGGCGAAATACACAGAGACCTCTTCTGAAGGCACCATGAAACCAAGAATGACGATGTCGGACCAATAAAGTAGCTCGTCAACGCCCGTAACCACCACGAGCGGTACAGTCGCGTATATCCAGTATTTGCGAAGCTTCTTGCGATGGTTTTGACTTGTCTTTGGCTTCACCCGCTTCACATGAAGCTTTATGAAGATTGCTTGTAGCGAAATCAGAATGACGGTCAGTCCAATTGTGACACCTAGCGCGAGTTCAGCTGTGAGAGGCACCCCATTCAAGCTAAGCGCAAACAAAGTGCCCATTACCAAAATAGGCCGCACGATGAAGCCGGGAATGATGCCAAGCAGGTACCAACCTAGTCCCCGCGATGTGCCTTCGATGTATAGTTCGAGTGCCAACACGGGCAAACCCAAAGCCAGGACAATCGCAGATCCCATCATTTTGTCGGCGAGAAGATCACCAAAAAAGTAGATCGCCCCGCCACAAAGCCCGGCGGTAACTATGCTGGTCACCAACACAAATTTGAGGCCATGACTTAAGAAGCCATATAGCAGGTCATCCTTTGCACGCGTGCTGTACCTTGGCAAAAAACGGACTGCGCTTTCTGAGAATCCCATAACCGACAAATGCGTGAGGATGACTTGCCACGTCCAGAATGTGACAAAGATCCCGTAGTTCTCAATTCCCAAACTTTGAGCGAGATAGATCTGCAACAGATAAGCTATGCCAGCGGCTAGTACACGAGAAACCAATGCAGACATTGCTTGCAAGACGGCTTTGCCGTGCCCAACACGTGACATCAGTTTAGCCGCTTTGATTTTTGCTTTCTCAATCACAATTGTGCTTGCCCTTAAGACTTATCAGTGAGCTTGCGCTTTACGCCCAGCGCCTTCTGCCGCCAGTCGCTTGGCAATGAATTGAAGACCTTCTTTACGCGCGGGCGAACTGAGTTTTGCCAAACAATTCCAAACATGTAACCACGCCAAGTGTTCGCAAAAATTCGTGTCTCCAATAACTCTTCAACATTTGACCATGAATCTTTATATCCTGCAGGTTCTGCGAGCAGGTCGTATTTCTCAACATTAGATGTAATGGCCCAATTCAATGCTTCTTCGATTTGCACCTTACCGACAGAGTGCTCGCGCATACTCCAGTCGAACGCTCCAAGGTAGGAGTAATAGTGGCCTGCTTGTAGGAAACCTAGCTCTGCGGCAACAATTTCACCGTCCAGAATAAGCGCGCCAGCAACAGCTCCCGATTGGGACACAGAATTCCCGTCGAGGGAACCAAGGCAGTCTTCTATGCCATCGATAGAAAGCTTAGCGTCGTTGCGGCCTGTCTCAATCAACCAGTGAAGTTTCATGTCTAGCGCTTTCGCCACGACAGCTTTGTATTTCACCTCATCCGCAAAACAGACTTGGTAAGTCAGATCACCTATGCGAGAGAGTTTATTTTTGCGCTTGTTTCGGCTACGCCTCGTCGATTTAGACAAGTTCGCTTGATATTGCTCAAAGTTATCGAATGTCGACAGTTCAAAAATTGACGCAATTTCGACGTCGGCAGCTAAATGCCCACCGTCCCCTAACGCCATTGCAAGTTTTGAACTCTTTGGAATTTTGGGCAGTGAAACTAAATCGCACTTTATGCTGTTTGAAGCTTCCTGAACAAACTGTCCGAGTATTTCATTCTCAACAGTATCTGCAACAATAATGTTTGAATACTCAACATGCGGAAAGCTTAGTGGCACCAGCGCGTTCACACCGCCAACAACTTCATCAAGCATCATTGGCCAAACGCTGACAAGTTGACCTTGCTGCCACAGAAGAAAGATTTGAAGTGCAGAGCCCTCGCTGTTTGAACCTACTGCCCGCCACCAATTCAAACACCAGTCTATCGATTGGAAAAACGAGAAAGGTTGAGCGGAGTTCGTTTCCAGAGCTTTCCAATCATTTGCAACTCCTGCAACTTGCTCAATGGAGGTAATCATCGACCACGTATACTCAGAGTTCAAGGGACTATGCTCGCTGTCGGATGTTTTCAGCACATCTTCTGTTTCAGCTTTGATTGCCATTGGTAAGGTTGCCTAGTTCAAAATGGGTTGGCGGAATACTTGTTGCAGGACCATTGCCAGTTTTACATCAACGTTGTGTTAAATTGCATTCATTCTGTGGCATGTTTTGCAGACAACAGGCAGAAAAAATGCTTGCACAAATTCGACTGCAAATACCCGCTATTCTACTTATAGCTAATAATGAATACTAATTTTCCCAACACTTTTGTTCATTCGATAAACTAAATCGCAAGAAAAGCGGCTATCTAACTGATTGAAAAATAAAGAATATATTTCACTAACACTTAACAAAACTAGCGGAAACCCCTGATTTTCTGGGCTTATTTACCGATCAGAAACCCAATCAAGGTTAAGCATAAAAGGTAGCATTTAAATCTCGGGGTACAACAATGGTTAAGTTGAGCGTATTAGACCGCCTGAAAATCTCACAGCGCATGCTGTTGATCACAGTAATCGGCGGACTTTTGTTTGTCGCTATTGGCGCAGGTGTTTTTTATCAGAATTCAGTAACAAGAACTGCGAAGGCCGAAGAAAGCCGCTTTTCTGATATTGATCGGGCGGCAAACCAACTGCGCGCTCTTGTTTTGGATATGCGATTTAGAGAGAAAAACTTTCAACTCGCACCATCGATTGAGCTCACCGAGTCCGTTTATCACGAAGAAGAACTAGTTGCCGAAAAACTCAACGAATTGATGGCATTGTCTCTTACCCCTGAGATGGCCGAACTTGCGGAAAGCATTCGCGTCGAGCTTGAAGAACGTGTGACGCTTTTCCATCACGAGACAGCGTTGCAAGAAGAATTGGGATACACCTCTAGCGATGGCATTCGAGGGAGCCTACGAACAGCTGTGCAAGCCGCAGAAGAAGAGCTCGCGCGTTCAAACCTGGACGTCCTGACAATTAAGATTCTTATGATGCGTCGCCATGAGAAAGATTTCATCATTCGTGGTGATGAAAAGTATATCGGCAGAGTTGATGAGCGTGTTTCTGAATTCTTGATGCAATTGGCATGGACCCCCCTTGACGATGCAGCAAAGAAGAATATCGAAGGGCTAATCACTACTTATCAGTCAGAGTTTAAAAGCTACGCCGCTAAAAAGACAGATTTGAACCATTCCGCAGTTGAATTGGATGCCCTTTATGAACGGATCCTCCCGGATGTTGCGCATATGCAGGAAATAGCTGACGAGCGGGTTGATTCCGCAGTCGCCAACCAACTCGCAGTTTCGCAAACGTCAGCTATCATAATCTTCTCTTTGATTGGCTTTGCACTGGCCTTCATTGTTGCTGGTAGCACCATCATTGGTCGCTCGATATCCAAACCGCTAGACAAGCTAGCAAATGCTGCTGAAGAGCTAGGCAAGGACAATTTGGAAATCCATATCGAGGACGACCAAGCCAATACAGAAATCGGCGTTCTAACCCGAGCGCTTGTTATCTTTAAAGAGAACGCACAAAAAGTTGCCGAGCTTGGTATCGAAGAGGCTGCACGCCAGAAGAACTTGGCGACACGCGCCGCAATGATGGAAAAGCTTCAAGCTTCATTTGGTCAAGTGGTTGGCGCGGCTGCAGCTGGTGATTTTTCTCAACGCGTGAGCGAAGACGTAGCTGATGAAGAGATGGTCAAACTGTCACGCACAGTGAACAACCTAATCGAAACGGTTGATCGCGGTCTTAAGGAAACTGGCAACGTGTTGGCTGCCCTTGCAGACACTGATCTGACCAAGCGTGTCGAAGGCACCTTCGAAGGTTCATTTGAACAACTTAAGAACGACACAAACCGTGTTGCTGATCGTTTGACAGATGTTGTGGGTCAACTTCGTGAAACATCACGAGGTCTTAAATCAGCAACCAGCGAAATTCTTGCGGGTGCAAATGACTTGTCAGAACGCACCACACGCCAAGCAGCAACAATTGAAGAAACATCTGCTGCGATGGAACAGCTTGCTGAAACAGTTCTTGAGAATGCCAAGGAAGCTGACAGTGCAAGCCAGAACGCAGAGAAAGTTCGCGCAACGGCTGAAGAAGGTGGCGAAGTCATGCGTCAAACAACCGACGCGATGGAACGCATCACAGAAAGCTCGAACAAGATTTCAAACATCATCGGCATGATTGATGATATCGCATTCCAAACCAACTTGCTTGCTTTGAACGCGTCTGTTGAGGCGGCTCGTGCAGGTGAAGCTGGTAAAGGCTTTGCGGTTGTTGCGGTAGAAGTTCGTCGCTTGGCCCAATCAGCAGCTCAGGCTTCGAGCGAAGTCAAAGCGTTGATCGAACAATCAAGCGTAGAAGTTGATGGCGGAACAAAACTTGTGGCTCAAGCTGCTGCTAATCTTGGCACAATGCTTGAAGGCTCTCGCGCAAACAATGCCTCAATGGTTAGTATTGCTGAGAAAAGCAAGTCTCAAGCTGGTTCGATCGAAGAGATCAATACAGCGGTTCGCGAAATGGACGAAACAACGCAGCACAATGCAGCGTTGGTTGAAGAAACAAACGCAGCCATTGAACAAACCGAAGGCCAAGCCAACGAGCTTGATCGCATTGTCGACGTGTTCGTTACACAAGACGGAGGCGGATCACCTCGCCTGCCAATGGGCGCCAACAACGAAGTTCCTGAGGAACTTCCAGTTCAAACTGGCTTTGACGCAATCAAAGACAAAGTAGCAAAAACAGCTGCCTCATTCGCGTCTAACGGCAATGCCGCACTTAAGAACGAAGAAGACTGGCAAGAGTTCTAGGCCCAGAAAGTCTAGTTCTGCATACACAACGCCCGCATCTGATGCGGGCGTTTTTGTATTTGGTACAGGCGTGCGCAATTGCTGATCGCTTGCACGATTGTCAGATTTTCGAAACGTCAAAGAAAATGGTGGAGCCAGACGGGATCGAACCGACGACCTCTTCGCTGCCAGCGAAGCGCTCTCCCAGCTGAGCTATGGCCCCATATTTGGGTATGCTGCGGATCAAACCGGAGCAACTGGTGGCGCAAACTAGTTAGTTGCAACAAAGGTTGCAAGTCTAAATCTGCGCCACAAGTGGATTATTCGTCGTCTTTTTCTACTGGAACTTCAATGCCAATTGAATCGTCATCGTCGTCAGTTTCCAAGAACGTATTATCGTCTTCAGAAGAGATAGGCTCATCGTCATCTTCCAGATCAACGTCTGGCAGATTTTCGATTACATCATCTTCATCATCGTCATCATCGTCGTCAGCTTGATCAAGTGAAACAACTTCAACGCCAGCTGCTGTAGCACCTGCGTCTTTTTCAACTTCATCAGCTACTTTTTCTTCAACTTCTTCCTCAATGACAGGAGTTGTTGAAGCCAAAACGAATTCTACACCACAACTTGGGCATAGAATTGGATCTCTATTCAAATCATAGAACTTAGTCGCACAGCTTTGGCACTGGCGTTTGGTTCCGCGGTCTGCTTTATCCACTGTGTAAACCTCGCTCAAAATTTCTTCTATTGGCTGGTTGGGTTACGTACTCCAGCCTTCTCTGTCAAATGCTATTTGCTAAAAAATGCCAATGAACGGACACTTCCCATTGTCGCAAGCATATTTTGCGTGCTAAATCCCTCCTGCGCAACCAAACAAACCAAAGATACAAAAATTAATGTCACATGATAATTCTAGCCCGATCCCATTGTCTGCAATGCGATCTATGGGGCTGAAGGGCGCTATTGCCATGCCCGGCGATAAGTCCATCTCTCACCGCGCGCTGATGTTTGGTGCTATGGCGACCGGTGAAACCGTAATTTCTGGCCTACTTGAAGGCGACGATGTGCTGGCGACCGGCCGCGCAATGACCCAATTGGGCGCTACAGTTGAGAAACGTGGCGAATATTGGCACGTGCAAGGCGTTGGCGTAGGTGGGTTCAAACAACCTGAAGAGCCACTCGATTTTGGCAATGCCGGAACTGGCGTTCGCCTCGTCATGGGTCTAGTTGGAACATATAGCTTTGTTTCGCGCTATACGGGCGATGCGTCGCTTTGCTCGCGCCCAATGGGCAGAGTGCTTGAGCCACTTAAATCGATCGGCGTAAAAGTTCTTGAACATCAAGAAGGCAAATTGCCTGTCGCGCTGCAGGGACCATCAAACCCTGTTCCGATCACTTACCATACGCCTGTTGCTTCAGCGCAGGTAAAGTCTGCCATCATGTTGGCTGGTCTGATCATACCAGGCACAACCACCGTAATCGAAGATGTATTCACACGCGACCACACTGAGAAAATGCTACAAGGTTTTGGCGCCAATGTCACCGTAGACACAGCGCCAAGTGGCCAGCGTACGATCAAGGTTGAAGGCCTGCCGAAGCTAACAGGACAAACGGTACAAGTTCCGGGCGATCCAAGTTCCGCTGCTTTTCCAATGGTTGCTGGTCTCATCGTACCAGACACTGATTTGACAATTGAAAACGTATTGATGAACCCAACCCGCACGGGGCTTCTGATTACATTGCAGGAAATGGGTGCGGATATTGAGGTCATGAATGAACGCGTTTCAGGCGGCGAAGATATCGCCGATATCCGTGTGCGTTCCTCTAAGCTAAGTGGTGTCACAGTTCCTGCGGAACGCGCTGCATCAATGATCGATGAATATCCAGTGCTTGCGGTTGCTGCATCTTTTGCCGAAGGCGCAACACATATGCCCGGTATTGACGAATTGCGGGTTAAAGAAAGCGACCGGCTTTCTGCGGTTGCTGTCGGCCTAAAGGCTAACGGCGTTGACTGCATTGAGGGTGAGGACTTTCTGACGGTTCAAGGCGGTAATGGCGAAGTTACCGGCGGCGGACGCGTTGCCACCCATTTGGATCACCGCATCGCGATGTGTTTCCTTGTCATGGGTATGGCGTCAAAAAATGAAGTGACAATCGATGATAGTAATATGATCGCTACAAGCTTCCCAACGTTTACTCCAGAAATGGAGCGGCTTGGCGCGAAATTCAGTTTGCCAAACGCATAAGGAACTAAAATGCTCATAGCTGTTGATGGACCCGCTGCTTCAGGAAAAGGCACCATAGCCAAACGACTGGCATCCCATTTTCAGCTCGCGCATCTTGATACAGGCCTTCTGTACCGCGCCGTTGGCCTGGCGACGTTAGGCAAACATGAAGATCCACACTTTGAAGCGATGGCAATTCAGGTTGCCATCGACTTGGATGCAACCAACTTAGACGAAGAACAGCTGTCCACTGCAGAGGTGGGCTTAGCTGCATCAAGAGTTGCGCAAATCCCTGACGTGCGGAAAGCACTCAATCAGCTTCAACATCAGTTCATAGATCGCCCCGAGGGGGCAATACTTGATGGGCGAGATATAGGGTCTAGAATTTGCCCGCATGCAGACGTCAAACTTTTCATCACGGCTGAACCTGACGCTCGAGCCCAAAGACGCACAAACCAACTATTGGGACGCGGGTTGGACGTGACCTTTGAAGACATCCTGTCCCAGATCGCCCAAAGAGACAAAGATGACCGCGAAAACCCCGCTGGTGCTTTCTTTCAGGCTGCAGATGCCCACTTGCTAGATACGTCAAAATTGGGTATAGAAGCCGCATTCCTAGCGGCTCTTGGCATAGTTGAGCGCGTTATGGCGCAAAAAACCAGCGGGTAACCCCGCAAATTCAAGCTTTTTGCCCTTGAACGCACCGATTCCTAAGACCCATTTATTTGAGCAAACCGCTTGGAAAAAATCGTCGCAATAAACGCGAGTGTTGGTGCTTACTGTGCCGGATATGCTGATTTTCAGCAGATCTAGGTACTAGCTTTCAGTTTATTGCTTTTGAAACACTAGATGAATGGCACACATAACGGAGTACGCATGACAGATACTGCTGTCTCGATGGAAGATTTTGAAGCTCTACTATTTGAAAGCTTTGAAGTAAACGAACCTGCTGAAGGTAACGTTGTTAAAGGCAAGATTGTTGCGATTGAAAAAGATCTCGCAGTAATCGACGTAGGCCTTAAAACTGAAGGCCGTGTGCCTTTGAAAGAATTTGGCGCAGCTGGCCGTGATGGCACGCTTGAAGTCGGTTCTGAAGTAGAAGTTTATGTTGATCGCGTTGAAAACGCGATGGGCGAAGCTGTTCTATCACGCGAGAAAGCTCGCCGTGAAGAAAGCTGGGTTCGTCTTGAAGAGCTATTCAACAAAAACGAACGAGTTGATGGCATCATCTTTAACCAAGTTAAAGGTGGTTTCACTGTTGACCTTGATGGCGCAACAGCGTTCTTGCCACGTTCTCAGGTAGATATTCGCCCAATCCGCGATATCGCTCCTTTGATGAACATCTCACAGCCTTTCCAAATCCTGAAAATGGATAAGCGTCGCGGAAACATCGTTGTTTCTCGTCGTGCTGTATTGGAAGAAAGCCGTGCAGAGCAACGTTCTGAAATCGTTGGTAAGCTTGAAGAAGGCCAAGTTGTTGATGGTGTTGTTAAAAACATCACTGACTACGGTGCATTCGTTGACCTTGGTGGCATTGACGGCCTATTGCACGTCACTGACATCGCATGGCGTCGTGTGAACCATCCTTCTGAAGTTCTTACAATTGGTGAGACAATCAAGGTTCAAATCATCCGCGTGAATATGGAAACACACCGTATTTCACTAGGCATGAAACAGCTTGAAGCTGATCCTTGGGAAACAATTGGCGAGAAGTACCCACTTGATAGCCGCTTCACTGGTCGCATTACAAATATCACTGATTACGGTGCATTTGTTGAGCTAGAGCCAGGTATCGAAGGCTTGATCCACGTTTCAGAAATGAGCTGGACTAAGAAGAACGTACACCCAGGTAAAATTGTTTCTACATCGCAAGAAGTTGAAGTTAAGGTTCTTGAAGTTGATCCAGAGAAACGTCGTATCTCTCTTGGTCTTAAGCAGTGCCTAGACAATCCTTGGGAAGCATTTGCTGCTAAGTACCCACAAGGTACCGAAGTTGAAGGCGAAGTTAAGAACAAAACTGAATTTGGTTTGTTCATTGGCCTTGAAGACGACGTTGACGGCATGGTTCACTTGTCAGACCTAGATTGGAACCGCCAAGGCGAAGAAGCTTTGGAAGATTACAATCGCGGCGACATGGTGAAAGCAGTTGTGTTGGATGTTGATATCGATAAAGAACGTGTTTCTTTGGGTATTAAACAACTTTCAAACGACCCGTTCACTGAAGCTACAGACGGCATGCGCAAAGGCTCAATCGTTACTTGTACTGTTACGCAAGTAAATGACGGTGGCGTTGAAGTTCAAATCGCTGATGGCGACCAAATCGCATTCATCAAGCGTAATGACCTTAGCCGTGATCGTTCTGAGCAACGTCCTGAGCGTTTCGCAGTTGGCGATAAAATCGACGCACGTGTAATTCAGTTCGATAAGAAAACACGTCGCATCACGCTTTCAATCAAAGCTCTAGAAATTGCAGAAGAGAAAGAAGCTGTGGCCCAATATGGTTCAACAGACTCTGGCGCTTCACTTGGCGATATTCTTGGTGCAGCTTTGCAACAAGGCGACAAAGACGAGTAAGCTCCTTTAGAGCAATCGTTTTAAAATTTGGACCCGGCGCATCATGGATGTGCCGGGTTTTCTTTGTCTGCGACAGAGCAAGCCTTGCATTGGCCGGGCATACTCACTAGGACATTTAGACCAAATCCATAAGCAAGCCGACGGAGTAAAGTGTGAGCAATAGTTCAGATTACGAGCAAGTTGATCAGGTAATGAGCCAGCGCAATCTACGTAAGTCACGCCGCAACTGGCGCTATATAGCTTTCGCAGCAGTAGCTATCGCTGTGATCGCCGTATTGGGCAAAGCACTTGGTGGGTTTTCAGAACCAACAAACAAACCGCACATTGCGCGTGTTATCATTGATGGAACAATCGCCACAGATCCACTTCGCCGTGCCATCCTTGAAGACTTGGCGGAAGATGAAGCTGTTACCAGCGTAATCGTTCAAATCAACAGCCCCGGCGGCACAACTGCAGGTGGCGAAGAGCTTTACGAGGGTCTGTCTGCCTTACGTGACAAGAAGCCCGTTGTCGCGGTGATCAATGAAGTTGGCGCATCTGCAGCTTACATGACAGCCATCGCATCTGACCGTATCTATGCGCGTCGTCTTTCTATCGTTGGGTCAATCGGCGTTCTATATATGCACTTGGATGCTTCAAAACTGTTTGAAACAGTTGGCTTAGACTATGACAAGGTCGCAACTGGCCCGCTCAAAGCTGAGCCAGACATTGACGAAGCAATGGCACCCAACGTCCGAGCAAGCCTACAAGCACTTGTGGACGATTCTTATGATTGGTTCGTCGACATTGTCGCTGAACGCAGAGAACTAAATCGTAATAAGGTTGTTCAACTAGCCGACGGCCGCGTTTTGACAGGACGTCAGGCACTCAATGAAAAACTGATCGATTCCATTGGTGGTGAGCTAGAAGCAGAGAGCTGGATCAAGGAAAAGCTTGAGTTGGAAGACACCAACATCACGACTTATTACCCGCTTCCCGAAGATAATTGGGACAAAGTTCAGAATGTTTTTGGCAGTTTGGCGGGTGAAATCATCGGTTCAAGCTTAAAAAGTGTAACAGAGCTTGACGGTTTGGTGTCTGTTTGGCAACCTAGTAGATAGCTAATTCTCTTGAAGTAACAGTGAATTAGTCAAGATTGGGAGGCCTAAGTGATAAAATCTGAGCTTATACAAAAATTGGCAGACGAGAATCCACACCTGTTTCAACGTGACGTCGAGAACATCGTAAACACGATTATTGACGAAATCGGTGACGCATTGGCAGACGGCGGTCGCGCCGAATTGCGCGGGTTTGGCGCCTTTTCCGTCAAGAACAGACCAGCACGCACAGGACGCAATCCTCGTACTGGCGAAAAAGTAGAAGTCGAAGAGAAATTCGTGCCGCAATTTAAAGCTGGCAAGGAAATTCGGGAACGCTTGAACAAGTAGTTCAAGGTTTTCTCAAGTCAGATAAACGGCACTGCAAACAGGAATTACAATGATCAAACGCGTCGTAATGTGGTTTGTGCTTGTGCCGTTCGGCATTTTTCTGGCCGTTTTCGCAATGGCCAACCGCCACATCGTTCAAATTGGCTTAGATCCACTTTCGGCTGATAACCCATTCTTCGGCCCAGTAGAACTTCCTTTATTCGTTATTATCTATGTCGCTCTGCTTCTGGGCGTCCTTTTGGGCGGCGTAGGGAGTTGGCTAGGGCAAGGCAAGCACCGCAAGGCTGAACGCCAACTGCGAAGGGACCTAACTAAGGTTCAAAAAGAAGCTGCACCAAAGACCCAACAACCGGCAAATGAAGATCCGCTGGCTTTGCTTGAAGACGAACGCAGCTAAACAATTCAAATCATCTGATGAAGAGCATTGCCTGAGATCGCTCGATGCGGTTTTATGGCGAACTGAATTTATCAATGATCTAAGACCATCGAGAGAGCATCATGCAGCTTAAGATCAAGATTTGCGGACTAAAGACCAAAGAAATCGTGGACGCCACCATTGAGGCAGGCGCGGATATGATTGGTTTTGTCCATTTCGCGAAGAGCCCACGTCATTTAGAACTTGTCCAGATTGGCGAGCTTATCGACTATGTGGGCGCTCGAGCTCAGTCAGTGATTTTGTTGGTCAATCCAGATGATCAACTCATCGAAAAAGCAAATGAACTTCGCCCTCATTATATTCAGCTCCACGGGCAAGAAAGCATGGAACGCTTCAAGGAAGTCAAAGCCATAAGCCACGCGCGCGTCTTTAAGGCGTTGCAGGTTGGTGCATTTGAAGACCTCGAGCAGGTTACCGAATTTGCAGCAGTGTCAGATTTTGTCCTATTAGATGCCAAACCACCCAAGGATGCCGACCGCCCGGGCGGAAATGGCGAGGTTTTTGATTGGTCAATCCTTAAAGCGCTTGACCCCACCATCCCCTTCATGCTTTCGGGTGGGTTGGATGTTGAGAATGTGGCTGAGGCCGTAAAACAAGTCATGCCGTTTGCCATCGATGCTTCTTCAGGCGTCGAAAGAGCAAAAGGTGAAAAAGACGCGGAGAAAATCCGCCGGTTTATCTCGCAAGCAACAATTGCGAGCATATAGCCGAATAGAGGAGCGTAAAATGTCAGGTGCAAATAGTTTGAGAATGGGCCCAGACGAACGTGGCCGGTTTGGTCATTTTGGTGGTCGTTTCGTCGCTGAAACTTTGATGCCACTCATCCTCGAGTTAGATGAAGCTTATAAAGCTGCGAAAGCTGATCCAGCATTCCAAGAAGAATTCGACTATTTGCTCAAACATTATGTTGGTCGTCCTTCTCCGCTGTATTTTGCGGAACGAATGACAGAGCACCTTGGCGGCGCGAAGATTTATTTCAAACGCGACGAGCTGAACCACACTGGCTCTCACAAAATCAACAACTGTATTGGCCAAATTCTATTGGCCAAACGGATGGGCAAGCCGCGTATTATTGCTGAGACCGGTGCAGGTCAGCACGGTGTAGCGACCGCTACAGTTTGTGCACGATTTGGCTTTCCTTGTACGATCTACATGGGCGCACAAGACGTCGAACGCCAAGCTCCAAACGTCTTCCGCATGAAGCTGTTGGGCGCAGAGATTGTGCCTGTAACTGCAGGACGCGGCACATTGAAAGACTCAATGAACGAAGCGCTTCGTGATTGGGTGACCAATGTTGAGGATACTTACTATTTGATCGGCACTGCTGCTGGTCCACATCCTTATCCTGAGATGGTTCGTGATTTCCAATCGATCATTGGCAATGAAGCCAAAGAGCAAATGATGGAAGCCGAAGGCCGTTTGCCGGATATGCTTATCGCAGCCGTTGGTGGTGGGTCGAACGCGATCGGCTTGTTCCACCCATTCCTTGATGACAAAGATACGAAAATCGTTGGTGTTGAAGCTGGTGGTAAAGGCCTAGATGGCGACGAGCATTGCGCCTCACTAACGGCTGGTTCGCCCGGCGTGCTTCACGGCAACCGTACTTACTTGCTGCAGAACTATGATGGACAAATTGACGAAGGTGCATCGATTTCTGCTGGATTGGACTATCCGGGCATTGGTCCTGAGCACTCCTTCCTAAAAGACAGTGGTCGCGTGGAATATGTGCCGATTATGGATGATGAAGCGCTTGAAGCGTTCCAGCTTCTCACCCGTTTGGAAGGCATCATTCCGGCGCTAGAGCCAAGCCATGCTTTGGCTGAAGTTGTAAAGCGTGCGCCAAAGATGGACAAAGATCAGATTATCGTCATGAACCTATGTGGCCGTGGCGATAAAGACGTCTTTACTGCAGCCAAACACTTGGGCATCGACCTACAAAGCTAACATCCAAAGAATTGGCGCAACGCGCTTAAAGGAACACGATAATGACACAACGTATGGATGATCGCTTTGCAGCTCTAAAAGCAGAGAACCGACCTGCATTCGTAACATTCGTCATGGGCGGCGACCCTGACCCCGCTACGGCCCAAGAAATCATCAATGGCTTACCAGCAGCCGGTGCTGACGTGATCGAAATCGGCATGCCGTTTTCTGATCCAATGGCAGATGGTCCCGCCATCCAAGCTGCTGGACAACGCGCACTTGAAGCCGGCCAAGACATGGTCAAAACGTTGGAAACTGTGCGAAACTTTCGCCAAAATGATGACGGCACCCCAATCGTTTTGATGGGATATTACAATCCGATCTACATCTATGGTGTTGAAAAATTCATCAAGGAAGCACTTGAGGTTGGTGTTGATGGACTCATCATCGTTGACCTTCCCCCCGAAGAAGACGAAGAGTTCTGCATTCCAGCAATTGAAGCCGGTTTGAACTTCATTCGTCTTGCGACACCAACGACAGACGATACCCGCTTACCAACTGTGCTGAACAACACCTCTGGTTTCGTTTATTATGTCTCAATGACCGGTGTGACGGGCACCGCGATTTCGAACCCAACCAATGTGACTGAACAAGTCAAACGTTTGCAATCGCACACGGACCTGCCAATTTGCGTAGGATTTGGCATCAAAACGGCAGAAGACGCTAAACGTATTGGCAAGGATGCAGATGGCGTGGTCGTCGGCTCAGCGCTCGTAAATGCTGTTGAGAAAAGCTTGAACAATGGCAAGGCGTCCGACACGACCGTGAAAGCCGTGCATGACCTCGTTTCAGACATAGCTGCAGGTGGCCGAGCAGCGCGATCTTAAAATGAGCACAATGCGTTCCTACATGAGAATGCAATGAGCTATTAAGACTAAAGTTTGGCTTCTATTTCCGTTCTCGCCAAGAATTGTGAGTTGCGGTATAATGGACAAAAGATTATGCATGCGCTCAATAGAGCTGCTGCACTAAAGATGACATACAGGAAGGCCTGAAAGCTTCATGAACTGGATCAATTCAGTCGTTCGCCCAAAAATTCGCTCGTTTCTAAACAAGCGTGAAAGCCCTGAAAACCTTTGGGTAAAATGTCCAAAGAGTGGCGAAATGGTGTTCTATCGCGATTTGGAAGCTAACCAGTGGGTCGTGCCCAATTCTGGTTTCCATATGAAGATCAAAGCGCGTGATCGCATGGCATCATTTTTGGATGATGGCGCATTCACAGAGCACGAAGTGCCTGACGTTGCCCACGATCCGCTTAAATTCCGCGCGACAAAAAAATACGCTGACCAACTGCGCGACTATCGCGCAAAGACAGACATGAAAGATTGCGTGCTTCTAGCAAGCGGCAAACTAATCGGTCGTGATGTCACTGTTGGGGTTCAAGACTTTGATTTCGGTGGTGGTTCACTGGGCATGGCTGCGGGCGCAACCATTGTCAAAGGCCTAGAGATGGCTGTGAAGAATCGCACACCATTTATTCTGTTCACTGCTTCTGGCGGCGCGCGCATGCAAGAGGGAATGCTTTCCCTTATGCAGATGCCGCGAACAACAGTGGCTGTGCAGCGCTTGCGTGAAGCTTCTCTGCCTTACATTGTTGTGTTTACTGATCCAACAACTGGTGGCGTAACGGCTTCTTATGCGATGCTTGGTGACGTTCAGATTGCTGAGCCAAATGCTTTGATCGGCTTTGCAGGTCAACGCGTTATTGAGCAAACAATTCGTGAGAGCTTGCCTAAAGGCTTCCAACGCTCTGAGTACCTATATGACCACGGTATGGTTGATATGGTCGTTCATCGTCATGAGTTGCGTTCAACAATTGGCAAGTTGGTTGGTATTTTTGCTAAGTCACCTTTGAATGAAATGGAACTAGCCAAGCCACAGGCCCAGACCGTACGAGATGCAATCGTTGCGGTGGAAGGTGACGGCGAAGCTGACAACGCTCCTGCAGAGCTCGATGAAAATGTCGACGTTCCGCCAGTGGCCCACGCCGAATAGTTTCAAACGTCGTGACAGAAATCGATGTGATCACGCAGCGCCTAATGGCGCTGCATCCCAAAAAGATGGATCTATCACTTGGGCGCCTAGAGCGGCTGCTCAATCAAATGGATAATCCAGAGCGTCGCTTGCCGCCTGTCATTCATGTGGCGGGTACGAACGGAAAAGGCTCAACCATTGCTTTTATGCGCTCCATTTTGGAAGCGGCGGGCAAAAAGGTTCATGTCTATACTTCGCCTCACTTGTCACGCTTTAACGAACGTTTTCGCTTAGCTGGTAAACTCGTTACAGATGAACGCTTGAGCGAAACACTAGAGCGTATCGAAAAGCTCAACGATGGACAGCCCATCACGTTTTTCGAACTTACGACTGCCGCAGCGTTTGACTTATTCACTCAGGTCGAGGCCGACTATGTCCTTCTAGAAACGGGTCTAGGCGGCCGTATGGACAGCACCAATGTCATCCCTGCACCGTTGGGCTGTGTAATCACACCTATATCCATCGACCACGTTCAATTTCTAGGAAATACAATCGAGCTGATTGCCTTTGAAAAAGCAGGCATTATGAAGCCTGGCACAAAGGCTGTGTTTTCACGTCAAAAACATGCCGCAATGGATGTGCTGGAGAAACGCGCCGCACAGCTCGGCATTACGCCCTTTGTTGGAGGGCAAGATTTCGACGGATATCCAGAGCGAGACCGCTTCACCTATCACGACCTAAACGGCTTGGAAGACCTAAGTGCACCCGGGCTTAAAGGCATTCATCAGTTTGAAAATGCAACAACGGCTATTGCCGCGTTAAAACACTTTGGCGTGGAGCTTACTACAGATGCCATTTCAAAGGGCGTAGCGGGCACACAGTGGCCAGCACGCATGATGCCTTTGCCTGGCTTGCTTCAAAACAGTTTAGCTCCACACAGCGATTTATGGCTTGATGGAGGGCATAATGTTGCTGGCGCTCAGGTGCTAGCTCAAGGGCTTGGTGACCTCAATCAACGTCAGTCGCGGCCTTTAACGCTCATATTGGGCATGCTGGCTAATAAAGACGTAGAGGGTTACCTAAGGTGTTTTCAAGGCTTGGCTAAGAACATCATTGCAATACCGGTGCCTGCCGATGATATGACAACCAATGCTGGTTCATCGCCAGAAACTTTAAGCGAGATTGCCGCAAATCAAGGTTTTGCATCGACTTATGCGTCGGACGTAAAATCCGCCCTTCAGCTTGTTAGACGCGACGCCCCACAACGTGTGGTTATCTGCGGGTCGCTTTATTTGGCTGGTGATATTCTTTTAGAAAACAAAACGCCGCCCCAATAGGAACGGCGTTTAATAACAATTATCGTTGCTTGATTGTCTAAGCAGCGTAGCCTTCAAGCCATTTCACAACACCCGCATGAGAAAGCGTCGCGCCAACTTTCATGTCGACCACCTCACCGCCTTTAAACAGCAAGTAAGTTGGCATGTTGCGAACACCGTATTGAGACACGGTGGATGGATTATCAGCAGAGTTCACTTTGACCAATTTGGCACTGTCGCCAAGGTCGCCAGCAGCACTTTCCAAAATCGGATCCATTGCTTTGCAAGGCGCGCACCATTCAGCCCAGAAATCAACAAGAACAGGCACATCGCTCTGCAGCACTACACTTGCGAAATTGGCATCGTCTACGTCGGTTAGGTTCGCCATATTAAGCAGCATGCCCTTCGAGCCATTTCACAAGGCCAACTTTGCCTTCACCAGCGCCAACTTTCATGTCAGCAGCTTCGCCACCTTTGAAAAGGATCATCGTAGGGATTGAACGAATGCCATATTGAGCCGCAATGTTTGGGTTCTCATCAACGTTCACTTTTACGATTTTGACTTTGCCAGTCATCTCGTTCGAAATCTCGTCCAATACTGGAGCGATTGCTTTACATGGTCCGCACCATTCAGCCCAGAAATCAACCAAAACCGGCACGTCTGCACCTAGAACTTCATCAGAAAATTGAGCTTCAGAAACTTGGGTGGTCATTACCTGCCCCTTTCGTGTTTTTTCAGTGTTGAACTGAACGTAAGTAGAGTCGCGGTCGTGTTCAAGTAAATCACGACGAGGTGAATGAGTTTGTGCCCTTTTGGAAATCAGAATCTAGCAAATGCGACAATTGGGAATTCTCAGTCCACAAAATCGCACACTCGATAGGCAGTTTTGGAAACTGATTGCGCAACGCGGCACGATATCTCAACAACTGCGCACGGTAATTCACAGGAATGTTCGTAGTGTCTTCAGGTGGATTGGCGTCTGACTTGAAGTCCACAACAAGCACACGGTCACTTTCTACAACTAACCGGTCAATTCGTCCTGTGATGCGGGACGCTTCACCTTCAAAGTCTAAGTCCGCAGCAACGGCCACTTCTCCGCGTGAGTTTTCGCCAAAAATCTGCGCAAACGCTGAGTTCTCAATGATGGAAACCGCCTGCGCAAACATGCCTTCGTGAAGGTCAGACCTATCCGGCATTAATGCGGCAAGCGCTTGGTGTGCCAACTGCTCTCTTTGCGACAATCCGAACCTTGGCAAAAACTGCAAAAGTGCATGCAATGAAGTTCCGCGCAGGCGAGCCGTTTCTGGATCGAGGCCAGACGGCTTGCTCTTTTTGCCCTTGGGCATCGTTTCGTGATCCGATGGCTCGACAACCTTGCGGTTAAATGGCTCGGGCGCATGAGAAGTCAACCATGCCGGCAACGTTGTGCTCTTGTCAGTCGTCGCATCGGTTTTTTGTACATACTCAACGGGCGCGTTAGCTGGGTATCGCCAAGTTACGACTTCGCCATCTTCATTCTTAATTTCGGCAACGTGCTCTTTTAGCCCGTCATAAACCATCTGATACCAGCTGTTTTCCTGGCCCTTTTTGGCGACGCCGGTTACGTACAGCTCGTCTTCAGCTCTGGTCAGCGCCACATAAAGTTTGCGCCGATACTCATCTTGGTCTTTTAGCTTTTCATCTTCGATCAGTTTTTGAATTGGCTCAGACTGTGTGGAAGCAGAACCGGGCGCCCATATGAGATGAGATAGCTGAGGCGCATCATGGTCTGCTTGCATGAGGATTGGCTTGGCATTCTGCTTCCCACTCGGGGCAGATGTCGCGTCGATACAAAAGACGATTGGCGCTTCGAGCCCTTTGGCGCCATGAACAGTCATCACTCGAATGGAGCCGCCAGCCTCACTCAGTTCCCGCTTAATTTGCGTATCGCTCTGGCGCATAGAAGTCACGAACCCAAGCATAGACGGTTGATCTGTTTGTTCGTGCTCAAGTGCCATTTTGAGGAACTCGTGTAAGACATCATCGATCTCAGCGCCTAAGCGACCGTGAAACTTTTCCAGACCACGTTCGTTGAACAATACATGCGCGAAAAACTCATACGGGCGCTCGAGATCAAGCCGATTACGCCATTTGCGAATTTGGTCATATGCTTTTTGGGCGACAGCATCTTTATCTGAAGAACCTCGCAATTGGACCCACAAAGGCCAAATTGGCTTTTGCTCCTGCATCCGGCACTTGTCGTCTCTTTGGCCGCGCGCCAGCGCAAACAATTGATCTTCGTTCCAACCAAATAGTGGTGACCGCAGCAATGTTGCTAGGCCCAAATCGTCAGCGGGGTTCATCAACACATCCGCGAGCACTAGCAAGTCCTCTACCGCAATATGCGTCGAAACAGTTAGTTTGTCCTCGCCCAAATTGGGCAAGCCTTTTTGCTTTAAGGCACGTATCATCGCCTTAAACATTGGTCCGCGAGACTGAACAAGAATGAGGATGTCGCCCGGAGTAACTGCAGCATCACGCTTACCTAGGCGACGACCGCTATCGACCCAACCATCAATCGTAGATGCAATCTTCTCGGCCAACAGGTCTTCGGGCCTAGCGACAGGCCGCGCTGCAACTGTGCGATAAACCTCATCATTTTCTTCCTCGACGACTTTTTCAATAGGTCGCCAGATCTCAACGACGCCGCCGTCCATTAGACGTGCAGCCTCATGTACAGTTCTGTCACTGTCTTGAGTAAGGCCTTTGCGTGCGAAGTCTTGCGCGAACACCAGATCAACCGCATCTAGAATGATTTTCACAGTCCTGAAGCTGGTCTTAAGGGTGATATCGCTCCAATTCTTTTGCGCAACCATGGCTTGCATAGAAAGACGTCGACCTGTTTCGCCAAACAGCCGTGGCTCTGCACCTTGGAAACTAAAAATCGACTGTTTTTCGTCCCCGACAGCAAAGACGGAACGCGGGCGTTCAATTGCACTATCACCATCAAAGAAATCAGCTAGTAAGGCTTCGACGATACGCCATTGCTCAGGGTTGGTGTCTTGGCTTTCATCGACCAAAATGTGGGTAATTCCAGCATCCAGTTTATAGGCAACCCATTGCCCATATTCTGAGTTTTCGAGCAACAGTCGCAGATGACTAATTAGGTCATCAAAATCCAGAAGCGCTCTACCGCGTTTCTGACCTTCATATCGCTTGAAGATCTCATCTAACACATTAACCAAAGAGAGCGACTGCTCTAGCACTTGCGCCGACTTGAATTGCTGAAAAAGGCTTTGAAGCCGTTCCGCTTCACCGCGCAGTTTGTCAGCTAATTCCGGGTCTTTTTTGGCGACACCGTTATCTGGCTCATGCCCTTTCCCAGGAAAGCTACCGTCGGGCTTCAGAAACGTGCTGAACAGTAAGCTCGTTGACGGATCTCGGCCAATTGCTTTGGCAAGTTTCTTATTGAAGTTTTTCGCTACCCCGAGGTGAGTAAGTTCGGCAGAAACGCCCGCATATTCGCTGGGCTTCAACAGGCATTCAGACATCACGCGTTGTTCGATGCCAGCCAAGTTCTCTGTCACTTCTAACTCCAAAAGCTTGCAAATATTCGTTCGCAAGCGAGATTTGTTCTGCAGCAGAATACCGAGCTTGGTTCCTGTGGAAATCGCTCCTAGAATTGCGCCTTCTAGTCCATCGTCCGATGCAATTTTGAAAAGACTGTCGACTGCGATTTTCAAAGCCGCATCTTCTGCGCGTCCTGCGAGCACTTGCTCGCGAGCACCACGCAATAGATCCATTTTCTCAGCGTCGTCAAGAACTTGGAAGTCGAACGGAACCCCTGCTTCTAGCGGAAAGCGATGAAGAACACTTTCGGAGAAAGCGTGGATGGTATTGATTTTTAGACCGCCGGGCGTCTCCAAGGCACGGGCAAACAACTGCCTTGCAAACGATCGCTTTGCGTCATTAGGTTGCACTGCCTCAAGGTCGAACAGGGCTTTAGTGAGGTCTGGCTCATCCATCACTGCCCACTGGGCAAGTTCTTTAGAAACCCGTGCCCGCATCTCTGAAGCTGCGGCTTTTGTATATGTTAAGCACAGCACTTCTTCAGGTGGAACACCGCTTATAAGTAGCCTTAGAACACGTCGGCTCAACACATAGGTTTTGCCCGACCCAGCATTGGCTTTCACCCAAGCGTTCGTGTTTGGATGGGCTGCCGTTTCCTGATTGGATTTGGTCTCATTGGAGATAGAAAGCTGGCCACGCGGACTTATATTCATTCCTCATCTCCTTGATCGATCATCCATTCTTTTTGGCGGGCGAAATGATCGTAATCCCCTGCGAAACGCTGATCTGGTTTTGGCATTAATTGTGCGGCCATTGCGGTACGATCATTGTTGAGCATAACATCGGCGAAAGACGAAAAGTGGCGCCAGTAATCATCGATCAAAGCCTCTAGCCCATCCTTGTTGGATTTGAAGTCAATCGCTTCAAATGGACTTGGCCCATGGGACAGTTTTACGTAGGTCAGAGCAGAGGCATTTGCAGCGGGAACGTCTTTGAACCCGTGGTGTTTTGAAATAACTGCTTCCATTGGCAATTGTGGACTGAAGAACTCGCGCATTTGCTTGGCTTGTGGAATTGAACCCGTTTTGAAGTCGATCAATTCGGCGGTTTCATCTTTTAAGATATCCACGCGATCAGCAAAGCCAAACAGGGTAAAATCGTTAGAGCCGATCGGAAGCGATACGTTGCCGAACCTCTCTGCAAACCGTTGTTTTACCGTATCATTTCGTTCGCGCTCATATGCAACAACATGTTCTGCAATCGTGGCAAAACGACGTAGCCAAATGTCTCGTCTATCCTCCACATCATCCAGTCGGGAATAGACTTCCCGAGCCAGTTTCATCAAAACATCGTGGGCCTCTGGCGCCATGAAATCATGACCACCTTCGACGAATTTCCCAAGTACGTCGTGGATCAAATCTCCTCGTTCAGCTGCGTCCGGTGCCGCACCCAGTGGGCGCAGTTTTCGAAGACCCAAGACATGTTTTGCATAGATTGCATAAGGGTCTCGAATGAGGGTTTCAACCTCGGTAATCGACAACTTATTAGGTCGCACATCTGCCGTCGGCGTGGGAGCAGGTCGAATAGAAGAGTGAGCTTCAGTTGCCATATCCAGAGGAACAACTAACTCGCGAAGATATTTGGATTTTTGGTACAGTTTTTTCGTCTGTTTTTCGCCGATAAAGGCTTCAAAACGCTGGATAAAACGAGACACATCGGCTGGCGATGAACCACGTCGTTTAGCGTAGGTGATCAACGTTTTTTCGCTACCAGCAGCCATCAAGAAATCGTGCGCTGCGAGACCCACTTTCCGCTCTGGCGGATCGAGTTCTATTGCTAGTTTCATTCCGCGTGACAACCATGGTCCTGGCTCAGCAATTTCAGGCCAGACCCCCTCGTTTAGGCCCGCCAGTATCATCAAATCTGCATCTAATAATCGGGCTTCGATCCGTCCCCAGATCTGCACATCCTGCCGCGTGGTTTCGGGTGGTCGCACAGTGACATTTTGCATCAATAGATTGATTGACGCGATGATGTCATGCGGTGAAGTGCTTGAAGTAAAGCGACTAGTTTGCGTAAGTTCACTAGCCCATTGCAATAGCTCTTGGTGCCCCAAAAGCTGGGCATTTTGTCCTGTTACTGTGCTAGAAATGTGCTCAATTAGTGTCGGAATGTTTCGAGAAAGTGCCGCCAAATCCCATTTTGGTCCGTTTTCATCGCAAATGACCCGACAAGCAGACTCTAGCTTATCTAGAAGGGTCGAAAGTTGATCACCTTCGTCTGCAGATAGCCGCCTTGGTGTGCGGTCCATCTCACCGGCTACGTTTTTCCGTATCAACTGTTTGATACCCGCAATGCCATTTAATCCGCGCGCGCCTCGCAGAACACTAAGATCAAGCATTTCGCGCATACGAGAAACTTCGGCACGGTCGTAGCCGAGCGTGAAGTTTCTATTAGCAAACAGGGCAATCAGATCGACCGGTTTGAAATTCGACTTAAGTGCAGCCAATAGCTGTCGCAATAGACGGCCAGCTGGAGAATGCGTTAAGGGCATTCCAGCGCTGTCATCGATAATGATATTGAAGCGCTCAAGTTCAACTTTAATGCGCCGCGCTAGGTCTCTGTCCGGTGAAATGACACCAACTTTGTGTCCATGTTCAACGGCTTCTCTTGCCGCAATTGCGATAGCTCGTGCTTCGTGATCCAGATTATCCAACGCTAGAATGGACATACCATCGAGTGCGTGTGCTACCTCTTCAGGCTCCATGTCTGCTCGAATCTGATGCCAATGACTAGTCCGCTCAGGCCGCGCCAAGGTCGCATGTAGAATATTTGCGCGCGCCCCCAATTTGGTATTGCCAAGCTCGTTTACGTTTGCAGGCGTTGCCCCGAGATTACGTAGGAGGTGCGCTAAACCATATTGAGGGTGAGCATGACATTTGTTGCGCTTATCGATCAGGTGGCCATGTTCGTCTGGTGTCATCGCCATATCTAACCCCGGCAACACAACGGCTCCATTCTCTAGTTGAGAGATAGCCTTCAGAAAACGTGACGTAGCGGGCACAGAACCCGTTGAACCTGCTGCAATAACGGGACGATCGTCGTAGCGAAGAGCGAGCGTTTGGCCCGCCAAGTCAAAACGCTGTTGGCGAAGTCTTGCGCTATCAATTTGTCCTAGATCTTGCACGTGAGCAGGCCATGCCTGAAAGGCAATATCCAAAAACTGAAGCGTTTCCTGCCAGTTTGCCGCTAGATCTTCGGGCACCAAATTGTTGATTGATGTGAAGTCTATTTCTTCGGTTAGGAAATCATCAATCAGCCCACCCAAGCTTTGGGCCATGGCTAAGATTTCCACCATGCTTGGTGGAGACGAAAACCCGGGCTGGCCATTGGCCTGTGCGGTGGCAGCCCACTTCGCGATTAAGCTGCTCAAAGCCGTAGTGCGATATAGCTTTGAGGTGACATCTAGGCTTTCGACATCAGGGTCTGTAAAGAACGCGTTTTCCGCTTCATCCCCTTCGCCGAGCGTGAAGATATTCGGCAGCAATTGGCTACCACCACTGAGAGCGAGCAAATGGTCAATCAGTGCCAAACGAGCGCGTTTCGTTGGCACATAGATTGTGATATCAGAAAGCCAAAACGGACCTGTTCGAGGCCAATCGGGCAAAAGCGAACCATCCAGTATTGAGGCGGCCAGCGTTGGCAAAAACGGCACATCAGGCGCAATCGAAAATAGTTTGTGCCGTTTCATTTAGTTTGCCTGCTTTGGCTCAAGGTATTAGATGGAGAATGAAATAGTTGAACCGGATTCGAGCGTTGCAGCAAGCTGTTTCGCGTCTACCTCGCTCGCAACAACCGCAACGTTGCGCGCTTCGGGCTGGCCCTTGATGTTTAGGAACTCAATGGAGAACTTGCTCTTATCAGCCAGTTCGGGCAAGCGATTTGGCCATTCGATGAGCATCAAATTGTGATCATCAAATAGGCCGAGCTCTTCAGCCTCGCTCTCATCCGATAGCCGATATAAATCCGCATGTACGCAATGGAGTTCACCAAAGCGATAGGGTTGAACTAAACTGAATGTCGGGCTTGGCACCTCGAGTTCAGTATCAACAGCTAACGCGCGTAGAACGGCTCTGGCAAAGAACGACTTTCCAGCACCAAGATCACCATTGAGCAAAATGATATCACCCGCACCCAGCAAACCAGACATAAGAAAAGCCAATTGCCTGGTATCTTCTTCGGACTTTATAGTGAGGTTGAGTTGGGCCGTCATTGGTGGACCAAACTATTCTGCTGCGCCTTGAGCAAGCTGTTGTGCGGGCAGATTAACGGTGACCCGCGTGCCTTTAGGTTCACAACGCTCGATTGAGACTGTGCCGCCGTGCATATGCGCGAATGTTTTTACAATCGACAAACCAAGACCAGCGCCGCGTTGGCGCCCCGCAACAGCGCGACCTTCAAAGCGATCAAAGATCGAGGAGATCATTTCTTCAGGAATGCCTTCGCCTTGATCTTCAACAACGAACATCATGCGACCGCCACGTTCTGATACGTCTAACTTCACTTTTGAACCAGGCTCAGAATAACGCAACGCGTTTGAAAGCAGGTTATAAAGCACCTGAACGATACGCGCGCCATCAGCGACAAATGTTGGCAGATTATCGGCTACGGTGATGTCCAAATTGATCGGAAGGTCTGGCTGCGAGACCTGCATGGTTGCAGCAACACCTGCTTTGGCTTTCGTCACCACGTCGTTCACGTCAAGAACTTCGGTATTGAGCTCAGCTATACCTGCGTCGATTGTAGTAAGATCCAGGATATTGTCGATCAGCAAACCAAGTGTAGCGCTCGAAGCGCGAATATAGCTGGCATAGTCCAACTGCTTTTGGTTCAAGTCGCCTGCCTCACCTGACGTCAAAAGATCAGCGAAGCCGATGATATTGGTCAAAGGAGAACGGAACTCGTAAGAAACATTTTGAACGAACGCATCTTTAAGTTTGTCGGCTGTTTCTAGCGCTTCGTTACGCTCTTTGAGCATGCGCTCGTATGATGAGCTTTCAGTCACGTCAACGAAGGTTAGAAGCGTTTGACCGTCAGGCAATCGGACAACGGCGTAGTCTAGCAAACGACCGTCTTTACGATTGATGCGACCCGTTTTGTTCGAGCGCTCTGTGCTTATGTCAATGATGAGGGACTTTAGGCCAGCCCAAATTTCATGACCATCTTCTGGCAACGCTTTTGAACAAGATTCAACGATATCCGAGATATGCGTCTGCTTATTCAATTCGTTTAGCGGCAGCTTCCATAGGCCAGACAATTGCGAGTTATGGAGTTTGAGACGACCATCTGTACCGAACACTGCGACAGCTTCGCGCAATGAGTTCAGTGTTTCGTCGAGCACATGAATGGTGGCGTTATATCTCGCTTCCAGAGCGAGTTTTTCAGTGACGTTCTGATAAACATAGATCACGCCACGATCGTTTGGCGCAGGCGATGAAATGACGTTCAAAACTTGACCAGAAGGCAAATGCCACATGGCTTCGCGTTTTTTGCGTAGGCCGTAGCTAGAAAGATGGCTTGCACGCCATTTTTTGTAGTCTGGCTCTAGCGGCAACTGGCCTTGAGTCCGTAGACGATCAAGGATCGCTTTTTCATTTGGATGCGTATCCAACCACTTGCCATCAAGCTCCCAGAAATCCGCGAATGCGCGGTTGTAATGGGTCAGCTGAGCGCTTCCGTCAAATACGGCCACTGGTGTGTGAAGTTCGTTGATGGCTGCGGTCAGGAAGCTTGCGCGAGGATCGTTGGTTTCTTCATTAGAAGCCATGCCCTGAACAGCGTAGCCCGCAGTGCCATTTACCAATTTGAACTTGGTAACGTCTAGTGTTCCGAGTTTTTCGTGGGTTTCGGTGATCGACTTTGGGCCAGATGCCAAGTCAATACTGCCGATGCGGACCCGCGTCGTTTGATCAAACAATTCAGGAATATCGACGCCACGGTTCTCTTCGCTAATGCCAAGAAGTTTGTAGTAGGCGTCATTTGCCTGAACCAGCTTGCCGCGAACGTCGCGAACCCAAGCTGGATGGTTCAATTTGTCGAACAGATGGGCGCAAGTTTCAATGTCCTGCATATTCTTTGCAGCGCTTGGCAGCACATATGTGGTTTCCTCAACCTCCATACGGCGCGCAATGCGCAGGACAGGGCTTCCAGCAACAAGTTTACCGCAAATACGATAACGCTGTTCGGTAACGCCCTGAGCGCCAAACTCAAACTCAGTGCCTTGCGCCAAAAGATCCGCAAGTTTGAACTTTGCCTCGATTGCGCTTTGAGAATTGAGCCAGCTGTCAAAATCGAGCACGGTGCTGTCGTCGATGAAGTTTTCGATAACAGCGCGAGACTGACCAACGATGCTTGGCGCAGCCGCCGGATCGCGCCAGAACACCGTGATCTCATTCATACCGTTTAGGATGTTTTCTTTTTCATCCAAAGCGGCGCTGAGTTCGACAAGTTTGTGTTGGGTGTCATTAGCGATGCGCTGACCTGAACGGCGCTGCATCAAACCGATGAACGTTGTAGCCGCACCAAAAAGCACTGCACCCACAGCCACGGCATATGGCGTGGTGGAGAGCAATTGGCTGGTGGTAATTTCTGACACTTGTGCGAAGGCAGGGTTACTCAGCATGAGCGCAAACGGCACGCCCGTGAATCTTGCGACTCCTTTACTGATCGGGAAAGTTCCCGTGCCCATGTTTTGCCCCTTAGAAATCGCTTAATCGAATTCGCCGCTAATCGAATCACCTAACAATAGCGTTAGTGCGAATCGCCCAACAAGAGTCAAAATGAATGCATAAACAAAAAAGGACGGCCGAAGCCGTCCTGATCTCGTATTGTTCTGCGAATGAATCGCAATCGCACGTTTAGTAGCGATAAGTCTCTGGTTTGAACGGACCATTTTGTGGCAAGCCAAGATAATCAGCTTGCTCTTCAGTCAGTTTGGTCAGTTTCGCGCCCAACTTTTCAAGGTGCAACTCAGCAACTTTTTCATCCAAGTGTTTTGGAAGAACGTGTACTGCGTTTGAGTACTCTTTAGATTTTGTCCAAAGCTCAATTTGCGCCAAAGTTTGGTTTGCAAATGATGCACTCATCACGAAGCTTGGGTGACCCGTTGCATTGCCCAAGTTGACCAAACGACCTTCTGAAAGAAGAATAATACGTTGATCATCTGCAAGGTGAACCAAATCAACTTGTGGCTTAACGTTCGTCCATTTGAAGTTTTGCAACTCAGCAACTTCGATCTCGTTGTCGAAGTGACCAATGTTACAAACGATCGCCATGTCTTTAAGCTTACGCATTGCATCTAGTGTTACGATGCCTTTGTTGCCAGTACATGAAACGATAATGTCTGCGCGATGCGCTGCATCTTCCAGTGTTACAACTTCATAGCCGTCCATTGCTGCTTGAAGTGCGCAAATTGGATCAACTTCAGTTACCAACACACGAGCGCCAGCGCCTGAAAGTGATTGCGCAGAGCCTTTGCCCACATCGCCGTAACCACAAACGATAGCAACTTTACCTGCCATCATGACGTCAGTACCGCGACGGATCGCGTCCACCAAAGACTCGCGACAACCGTATTTGTTGTCGAACTTTGATTTTGTCACACTGTCATTCACGTTGATTGCAGGGAATGGAAGCTCGCCGCGTTCAGCCAATTGATACAAACGCATAACGCCTGTTGTTGTTTCTTCAGAAACACCCAACAGGTTTTCTTTAACTTTAGAATAGAAGCCTGGCTCTGCAGCGATACGCTTTTTAGCTTGAGCTGCGAAATACTCTTCTTCTTCACTTTTAGGGTGATCAAGAACACTTGGGTCAGTTTCTGCTTTGGCGCCAGTTAGAACGAGCATTGTTGCATCGCCACCGTCGTCCAAGATCAAGTTTGCTGTTTCGCCATTACCCCAATCAAGGATACGGTCGGCGAAGTCCCAATATTCTTCCAATGTTTCGCCTTTATGGGCGAAAACAGGAATACCTGCAGCAGCAATAGCAGCAGCGGCATGGTCTTGTGTTGAGAAAATATTACATGATGCCCAGCGAACGTCAGCGCCTAGAGCAACCAATGTTTCAATCAAGACTGCCGTTTGGATGGTCATATGCAAAGAACCGGCAATACGTGCGCCTTTAAGAGGCTGTGCTGCTGCGTGTTCTTTGCGAATTGCCATAAGACCTGGCATTTCGATTTCAGCCATCTCGATTTCAGTGCGGCCCCATTGTGCCAATGAGATGTCTTTTACTGCGTATTCTTGTGTTAAGCCGCTCATCGCCGCCTCCAAAACTTTAGAATTACCCCTTAATAGCGAGACATTCTTTACGATTCAATGAAGATATAAAGAAATATTTATATCAGCCTCTAAACCGCGCCTACATTGGCATTTTTAAGCAATTTCAAGAAGGTTTGGATTTTGGTAGTTCTATGAAGATCCACATGGGTCACAATCCAAAACGGGACGGTCCAGCCTTCCAGCGGCGCTATGATTTCTACAAGATCGTTTGAACGGCGAGCCTCGATTGTGGATACAAACCCAATTCCTATGCCCGAGTGAATTGCGTGATTAACAATCGTGGGCGAGGAACTGCTGAAAACATATTCCTTTGCGTCAATTCGTTCTCGAAGCCAATTGCCGAAAGGTCCACCGCCCCTCTGAACATCAAGAGCTACAAACCGATGACCCCGCAAATCGTCTATTGAGGCGGGTTTTCCATGCTTTTTGACGTAATCCTTGTGGGCATAAAGCCCAATGTCAGAAGAAAAGAACAAGCTTACGACGCTATCAGGTTCTTGTGGTTTTGGCCCTGCCCGCACAGCAATATGGGCCTCACCATACTCCAGACGAAAAAGGCGATCGCTAGACAGGTATTTGACAGCGACTGCGGGGTGTTGTTGCTGGAATAGAGTTATTGTTGGCATCAAACTAGGCGCAACGGCTTCTAGCGATGTGATCACCAGTTCACCGCTCATTTGGTCAGATTGGCCTTTGGCTCTATTCGCCCATTGCGAAAACTGATCGTCAGTTTCTTGGGCCACACGTAACAGGTCCGCCCCAGCTTCTGTTGGCGTGTACCCCTTGCCATGGCGTTGAAACAGGTGCGTCCCTAAGTGAGTTTCCAATGCATCGATCTGTCGCATGATCGTCGCCCTATGCAATCCCAAGGCTTCAGAGGCGGCACTCACCGTCCCGAGTTTTGCAACCGTGTATGCGGTACGAATTTCAGTCCATTTTTCCAATTACTCACCCTCAACATGTAACAATTATGCACATCATATGCGCAATAATTGATCTTGTGTACACAATTCGCACATGAAAGTGTCTACCTTCGAAATTTGGACAGCTTAAAAGGAAATGTCGAAATGAAATATGTTGTATTGGCGGTCAGAGCCCTCCTAACGCTCGCCTTCGTTGCGGCAGGTGCCTCAAAACTTGCTGGTGTTGAAATGATGGTTCAAACGTTTGAACAGGTCGGCGTGGGCCAATGGTTCCGTTATGTTACAGGCATCATTGAAGTTGGCGGCGCAGCCCTGTTGTGGATCCCAAAACGGCAGTGGCTAGGCGCAGGCCTGCTAGCCGTCACCATGGTTGGGGCAGCTCTTGCTCACCTTCTCATTCTTGGTCCGTCAGCAATTCCAGCAACCGTGCTTGGCGCACTTTCAGCGTTCATCCTGTTCACACATCGTGATCAGCTACCGATCAAGATCTAAACAGTTCTAATTTGGGTGACGCAAACCATGCGTCACCTATTTGGTGAGGCGAACACGCTTTCGAAATGGAAACGTGAGGATGCCCCAAATGAAACGAAACACAAGTAACCCGGCAAGCAATCCCACTCCCGCATAGGCAAAACCCTTCGCCGTAATTGGCACCGCGGGCTTGTAAATCTCGAGCGTATCGTTGAGCAAATTGGGATCAAGATGCTGCGAAAATGCCATTAGCTCTTCAACTGGTCCAGCACTTTGCAACGCCTCTTGGTGAGCGGTTAGATTGGCAAAACGATCAAGTATCGCTTGCATCGATTTTCCACGCTCATTCAAAAACTCTTCTGTTGAACGTTGATAGGTCAGCAGCGCTTCGTCTCGCTTCAGGCCTTGATTTGCAGCGTCTTGGTCGAACTGGAGCACGATAGCATGCAACTCTTCAACGGCGCCGCCAAGCCTTTGGTGATATTGCTGCGCATATTCAGGGAACTGCGATGTCGTTAGGCCGCCAACCAAGGCACCGACAAGAATGAAAGGTGATCGCATTTTCTATTCTCTTCGCGTTTTTCGCTATCTAGTAAGAATAGGCAATAATTCTGGCGGATCAATGGCGCAGGCCGATTGGCGTGTTAAGACTGCACCACGTCTTTGACGGGTGCTACACCTTCAGTGTCTTCGTCAAAGCCATTTTCCACAAGAGTAACAATTGCTTCCAACGCTTCGCGAGCTTGCGGACCTTTGGATTTTATTAGAACCGTGGAGCCCGGCCCTGCGGCCAACATCATCAAACCCATGATCGACAAGCCACCAACTGTGACGCCGTCTCGGGTGACGGATATTTCTGCATCAAAACACTCAGCTGTTCTAGAAAAACGGGCGGATGCCCTTGCATGAAGACCCCGACGATTGACGATCGTTACAAGTTGTCCAAATGCTTTATCAGGTTGGCAGGAATCGGACATGAGGGTTTTAGGATACCCCGCCGAGAACTTCATTTGCCACGTTGATATATTTGCGTCCTGCTTCTTTTGCTTCGTGTACTGCTTCCTGCATTTTCATGTCAGGGCGCACACGCGCAAGCTTAACGAGCATGGGTAGATTCACGCCAGCGATAACGTCAACATCGCGATTTTCCATCACAGAGATGGATAGGTTAGAAGGGGTTCCGCCGAACATATCAGTCAGAATAACAACGCCTTCACCGACATCAGCACGATGAACTGCATCAAGAATATCTTGGCGGCGCATTTCCATGTCATCATCGGGACCGATGCTAACTGCTTCGCATTGATCTTGGGGACCAACAACGTGTTCCAAAGCAGACTTAAATTCATCTGCCAGTTTGCCATGGGTTACCAGAACCATGCCGATCATTCGCGACGCTCCCACATCAACAGCTTGATGCTGTTATCTTATGTATTTGATTTTGACGCTCTTGGCGCGGGCATGCAAGCCCAAATGCGAATTCGCACTCAGGCTTTTGTTATTTGCATGCAAATTTGCAATTAGCCTTTGTCGGCTTCTTTAACGTGACGTAGAGACTCCAGCACCAACATACGCTGATGCACGCCATCGATTAACGCACGAGTTGGAACTGGGCAACGAGCAGTTTTCACGCCCATCATTTCAATCTCGAACTCGTCATTTTCTGGCATACGATCCAGCTCATTGAGCAGATCAATAACCAAATGGATTTTTGTGCGTTCGACAGATGGACGCGTAATAACGCCGCAACCACGCAGTTCAATTTGGCCTTGGATTTGCGGAGGGGACTGACAAATCAAATCGTCGCCCTCAACACTCAGGATCACCCGGTCATCTGAAATGAGATAAGAATCTAAACCGGCTATTTCCGCTCGGTCGAGAAGATCTAGGGCTAGCAAGGATTTACCCGCGCCCGATTGACCCCTTAGGAGAATTCCGTAGCCGTCATATACAATACCGGTTCCGAATACGTTTTCTGGTTTCTTAGACATTTCTGGCCTCTAAATTGTTGCTGGCAACAACACAGTAAACTGGGCGCCGTTACCGCTTTCTTTATTTCGTGCACTAATCGTACCACGATGAGCCTCAACAATTTGTTGCGATATTGAAAGTCCGAGACCGGAATGATTGCCAAACCCGTCAGATTGGGGCCTATCAGTGTAGAAACGCTTGAATATTTGATCTGGTTCGCCGCGAATTCCACGCCCTTCATCCAAGATCAATAGTTCGATCATTTTGCCATTCCGTGAAAGAATCACTTCAACTGTCGCACCGTCAGGCGAGAAGGAAACGGCATTGTCAATCAAATTGGTAACGACTTGACCAAGACGGCCATCGTGGCCGGGTATGAGTTGTTGCGTTTCTTTTAGTTCGTCTTTCAAATTGATCGTCACAGATCGCTTTTGCGCAACTTCAGTTTGAATTTGAACAATGGTTTCGATCAGACCTGAAATGTTGAATTCGCCAAACTCTTCACGGGCCAACTCAGCATCCAACCTCGATGCTTTGGAAATGTCGGTGATCAGTCGGTCGAGGCGACGGACGTCGTGTTGGATGATTGAGGTTAGCCGATTGCGATCTTCATCGTCTTTAATAAGAGGCAATGTCTCAACAGCGCTTCTAAGCGAGGTCAGTGGGTTCTTCAACTCATGAGACACGTCAGCAGCAAAACTCTCAATCGCTTCAATACGGTTGTACAGGGCATTGGTCATTTCGCGCAACGAACCGGATAAGTGCCCAATTTCATCAGGCCTATCTGTGTAGTCAGGTATCTCCTCACGCGCCGTCATCGACATTTGCACACGCCGGGCTGCAGCCGAAAGACGCCGCATGGGACCAGCAATAGTGCCCGCTAGCAGCAAAGACATGATGGTGGTGATCGAAGCGGCGATGAGGAAAATCTTAAAAACGTTCCAACGTTCTGTCTCAACGACACTATCAATGTCGCCCGGGTTGGTTGAAAGCAGAAGCACGCCAACATTGTTCTTCAGACGCATAACAGGTACAGCGACAGACACAACAAGCCGATCATTTTCGTCGACGCGAACGATGGAAGCCGTGGCGCCCGAAAGAGCTGCATTCACTTCGGTATATTTCATACCCTCAGCACCGGAATATTCTTGGTAACGCGGAAATTCGCCAGCCCGCAGCCAACGGAAGAACCTATTCCACCAATCCAAGAGTATCCATTCTGTAGCGTCGCCGTCACCACCATTGAGCTGGAGCAATACTTCACCGCGTGCATAAATGTTGCGGCTATCCAAAATTAGCAGTCCTTCGCGATCATAGATTCGCGCTCGCGTGCCCGTTGGCGTGATCAGATTGCGCAGCAGCGGCGCAACTCGCTCGGGATTGATCGGAAATTCAAGCGTTTGGTCGAAAAAGCTGAGAGTAGAAAGCGGATCGTCGCCTTGCAGTTGGAGGAATTTATCCGGATCTACGCTGATGACATCACTATCAACCGTCGCAGATGCTGCAATCGCCCCTGAGATGATTTCACCTTGAACGCGCAAACTGTCGACACGCGCCTCGATCAACCCGGCGCGCCACTGGTTGAGATAGAGAATTGCGATAACAAGTGCTGCGAGTGCCGCCAAATTCAGCACCACAATTCGGCGTGTCAGGGACGAAAAAATCGCAGACACGATTATGCGTTCAACTGGTCGCAACCAGTTGGGCAACATCTGTTTCTTTGCTTTAGATTTACGAGCAGCACCTTGCGCCTCCGCATCGGCCGACGGACTTAGCTTGTCTGTCTTTGGTGATGCATCCCAAGGCGCCAAAGTGTTTATTGCTCCTTGAAGCGGTAACCCACGCCGTAAAGCGTATCGATCATGTCGAACTCTTTATCAACGACACGGAATTTTTTACGCAAGCGTTTGATGTGGCTGTCGATAGTACGATCGTCAACGTAGACTTGATCGTCATACGCCGCATCCATAAGGCTATCGCGGCTTTTTACGACACCTGGACGCTGAGCCAGTGCGAACAAAATTAGAAATTCGGTCACTGTCAAAGTAACGTTTTTGCCATCCCATGTACACGTATGTCGCTCTTGATCCATGGACAAACGGCCACGATCGAGAACCGACTTTGCAGAACTACTATCATCTGTTTGACCCGTAGGGTTCTCAGCTTTTGCATTAGCGCGCCGAAGGATCGCCTTTACGCGTTCAACAAGTAAGCGCTGCGAGAATGGTTTGGTGATGAAATCATCAGCACCCATCTTGAGGCCAAATAGCTCATCAATTTCATCGTCTTTAGACGTCAGGAAAATTACCGGCAGGTCAGATTTTTGACGCAAGCGACGCAGCAGTTCCATTCCGTCCATGCGTGGCATTTTGATATCCAAAATGGCTAAATCCGGCATGTTAGCAGAAATACCATCAAGGCCTGATGCACCATCCGTATAGGTCGCAACGTTATAACCTTCGGCCTTCAACGTCATAGACACGGAGGCTAGAATGTTCTGGTCGTCATCAACGAGCGCGATATTGGGCATCAAATTTCCTTTCAGTCACACCATATATGATTGGCGTACAGTGATAAATCAACACACCAAGCCTCCCAATGCACCCAAAATTACGCACAAATTGTGTCACAGCTCGCGATATTTGAGTTTAGCACCAATGATTTAGCCATCTTATGCACAGAATTGCATGGTTGGCTAAGCCTGATCAGTCCGATATTTACCTTATTTTTTAATGGCTTAAAGTTGTACTACCAAGGTCGTACGACCTATCGCCAGATGGAAATAGGGCCCTCTTGCTTTTATTGTCTTTTGACCAAATGGGAGAAAAACCTATGCGGCCAATTTTCATGTAAGACAACGGGAACAGCCAGATGAGTACCATCACACGGCGGGAAATTAACGACAAAATCGAAGCAAACACAGCTTCGCTATCTTACAATGACAAAGCGCCAAAATTGACGGCCTTTGCGATCGAACGTAACGAAGTTCAGTTTAGTGCTGACGGTGCGTTGGTTGCAGACACCGGTCAACATACTGGTCGCTCGGCCCAAGACAAATTTATTGTCGATGACGAGTTAACTCACGACACTGTTTGGTGGGACAACGCCAAAGGCGTTTCGACAGAACAATTCGACACGCTACTTAGTGATGTGCTGGAAGCCACTAAGGGCAAAGACATGTTCGTGCAGCAGCTTTATGCAGGCGCCGACCTTAGCAACCAACTCAACGTGGACGTCTTCACCGAAAACGCATGGCATGCGCTATTCATCCGCAATCTTTTGATCCGTCCTGCGTTAAATGCGCTTGGTGATTTTGAAGCTGGCGTTACGATCGTGCATTTGCCGAGCTTTAAAGCAGATCCAAAACGCCACGGCACACGCAGTGAAACAGCTATTATGCTCGATTTCAGCCGTAATATGGTTGTCATCTGTGGCACGCAATATGCTGGCGAAATCAAAAAATCTGTATTCTCGCTGTTCAATTTCCACGCGCCTTCTAAAGGCGTGTTGCCAATGCACTGCTCAGCAAACATTGGCAAAGACGGTGACACGGCTTTGTTCTTTGGTCTTTCAGGCACAGGCAAAACGACACTCTCGACAGATCCAGATCGCATGTTGATCGGTGATGACGAGCACGGATGGCATGCAGATGGCGTGTTTAACCTTGAAGGTGGTTGTTACGCAAAAACCATCAAACTTTCTCGTCGTGCTGAACCAGAAATTTTCGGAGCAACCGAGCGTTTCGGCACTGTTCTTGAAAACGTGGTTCTGGACGAAGAGACATTGAAACCTGATTTTAACGATGGCTCTAAGACTGAGAATACGCGAGCAGCTTACCCGCTAACGGCAATTCCCAATGTAAGCCGCACAGGTTTGGGCCCAACGCCAAAGTCTGTCATTCTTCTAACTGCGGATGCTTTCGGCGTACTGCCTCCAATCGCTCGCCTGACACCAGATCAAGCGATCTACCACTTCCTTTCTGGCTACACGGCAAAGGTAGCGGGCACAGAACGAGGTGTGACGGAGCCTCAAGCGACTTTCTCAGCATGTTTTGGTGCGCCATTCATGTCGCTACACCCAAGTGTTTACGGCAAAATGCTCAAGAAACAACTTGGCGACAGCTTAGCAGAATGCTGGTTGCTAAACACGGGCTGGACAGGTGGCGCTTACGGTGTTGGCGAACGGATTTCGATCAAAGACACACGCACTCTACTTTCAAGTGCCCTGTCTGGCGAGTTGGTAAACACACCAATGCGTGTGGATCCAATCTTTGGCTTTGAAGTACCAACTCTTGTTGAAGGCGTTGAACCTGACTTGCTAGTGCCGCGTTCTACATGGGCCGACGCTGAAGCTTATGACGCACAGGCGCAGAAACTGGTTGGCTTGTTTGAAGAAAACTTCCTCAAGTTTGGTGCAAGTGCTGATCAATTGGCAGACGCTGGTCCAAGCCTGAAAAGCGCTGCATAAACAAATACTAATGTACTTCCTAAGTACATACACAGAGTTCGGAGGTACGCCTCCGAGCTCAACCTTTTTCCACTCGACTCTTTCAGCAAGACTTGCTAATAACCTCATTGTTAACCGTTGGTTATCGATATTTTTGAGGTTGTAGTTTTGAGATTTCTTGTGCATGCCGATTGGGCATTTGGTCTATTTTGGGCCGTGGTTACTGGCGCACTATATGTGCTGGCCAGCGTCTTCGTTCTTGACCAAGCTTTGGACAAAAGCTTTATCACCAGCAATTTATTGATTTGGACAGTAGGTGGCGTGTTTGTTTCGATCGCTATCGGCTGGCGCAACAAAAGACACCTCTAACTTTTCTTAAAAAACACGCTTGACCCTCACGCTACGTCAGAGACTAATTGTCTTGTCAGCGGAAGGCGACGAGCAATGAAAACCTACACAGTTAAACAAGTGGCGCACAAAGCGGGAGTTTCGATCCGAACGTTGCACCACTACGACCAAATAGGTCTTTTGCATCCAGCCTATGTTGGCGACAACGGCTATCGATTTTACACCCGCGATGAATTGTTGAGACTGCAGGAGATATTGTTCTTCAAGCAGATGGGCTTCACGCTGCAACAGATCGAAGTGACGTTGAGCAAAGACGATGCTGAACGCACCCAAATCTTTCAAGATCATCGTAAAAGCATTGAGCAAGAGAGCCGTCGGCAACTCCAACTTTTGAAAACGATTGACCGCACAATCGCTGATCTCACAGGAGAAACCAAAATGAAGACACAAGATTTGTACAAGGGGTTTTCGGCCGAGAAGCAGGCAGAACACGTAGATTGGCTGCTTAGTAATCTTGACGACAAAGCTCAAGAGACTTTGCGCATGAGCAAAGCCAAGCTTGTAAAAGATGCAGATGGTGACAAAAACACTTTAATCAAGAACCGCATGATTGAACTTGAGAAGATCGAAGGTGAACTGATCATGGCGATGCAGAGCGGCGTCAGCGACGCTGACGAAGCGCTTAATGAACCTCTTAGGCTACATCACAGTTGGGTGGCGCAGTGGTGGGGACATGCCCCCCAAAAGGACGCTTACATTGGCTTAGCTGAAATGTACAAAAGTCACCCGGACTTTGTGCAAAGATATGAAGCGCTCGCCTCAGGTTTCGCAACGTATTTGGCAGCGTCAATGACTGCATTTGCGCACCGAAACTTGTAAGGTCACCAGCAATAACGACGGGACGCGTGCTGTCTCGAGGATTGCACGTGTCTGTCCTATTTCGCCAATGTTCGATAATGGTAATCGTACAGGTTCGTCGTGAACCCGAGCTTTTGATAGAGTGCCTTTGCGCTTTGGTTCGCATCAACAACTTGCAATGCGGCTTTGTCGGCACCAAGTGTTCGTGCTCTGCTAAGAAGGCTTGAAAGCAGTTTTGCGGCTCGGCCTTGCCGCCTGAATTTCGGTGCGGTTTCAACCGATTCCACAATTGCAATATCCTCAACCACCACAACAAAAGCAATTGCGGCAAGCTCATCATCAATCTCCATTTCTCCAAACACAACGGGGAATGGGATTTGTGATAGTTCGCCAAAGAAGCGCTTACGCTTGTCGACATCCATTTCAACGCGTCGGGTGGCGAATTCGAGCCATTTCGCGCTTGGCTTCACTGTGACCGCAACGGCTTGGTCATGTTCGCACCAATCCAAATTCTCACACATGATTGTATTGGTTTTGTCGACGCCCGCACTTACTTCCAAGCCATCTAATGCTTCATCTAGGCGATTGCCGATCGTTGGAACACGAAACGTCGTTCCCATTCCTTTATCACTATAAAACGCGCGTGCCTTTTCGACCAACTCACGTGTCATCGTTTGGTGTGTTGGTGTGGGATTCACGGTATTAACGCGCCGCGTCGGCGTTCCTGCGGTGAAACGGAATTCGTAGCCATCTACAATTTGAATTTCAGATGCAGGCCATGCAGCAGAGCAAGCTGCTTCGACTTGCCAGCAGAGTTCAAAATGTTTTGGATCGCTGTTCATAATGCCTTCCACTACTAAATAAGAAGGCTAGCAGCTTATAGCGGTGTGTAGAAGATGTGCGCGCCGATTTGTTTGACTTGCTGATAGGCAGAGGCCCATTTCGGCTGAACACGCTTCGCGTGATAGAATAGCGTCGTGTCTGGAAGGTGTTGCATTGAGCGCTCTTGTTGGAACTCTTTAAATGCGTGATTTGCAATCAGACCAGCTTTAACCCAACTCACCCGCACAATACGGTTTCCGTTTCCACCAAGATCAGACTTGCCATCACAGGCAAATGAGAACTGACAGCGGTTTGCTTTGTGCGCGTTTTGATAAACAACGCCACAAATCGTGTCCGGATACTTATGGTGGTTTACGCGGTTCAAGATGACTTGTGCGACGGCCCATTGACCAGCCTCAGGTTCACCACGCGCTTCGTGATAAACAGCCTTTGTCAGGCAGTCTTTTTCTTCCATCGCTATTTTGAGTTTAGCGGCGGTCGGGGTGAATTTGGTTTTTGCGTAGGCTTCAAGCAATTGAGGCGTGAGGGGCTGTGTCGCCTGCTGCGCAGCAGCAGGAAGTGCAGCAAGGAGCACAAGTGCACAAGCCAACCCGAATTGCTTAATATATTTCGCCACTAGCAAAGTCCCAAATTCCCCAACCCGACCGGCTGGATGCAACATAGGTTTTCTTTTAGCGCGAAGCCAGCGCGTTGTTAAGTCATGGTTAACCACATTTTTTCACAATTCGTTAATTGATTGGGTTTGGTGGCATTTGAGCATCAGAAACAGCCATAATTGGGCACTTGGAGCTGCTTCAGTCTTGGCAAATTATCAAATTGGACGTACCAATTGAGAAACGAAAGAGCATTCTGCTCTAGTTTCGTCCCCAAACATAAGCCAGCAAGCACGTTGGCAAATACTTAGGTCCGCTACATGTCACTTGTTTCGCCAAGCCCACCGCTGTCCGAACTCACTTCCCGCCAATGGCAGTGGATTGGTGCCGGGTTTATGATGACGTTCGCCTCTATGGGCGGACAGACATTGTTTATCGCGCAGTTCAACACCGACATTCGTGCTTACTTCGATCTGACTGACGGCCAATTTGCTGGTCTTTATACAATCGCGACGATTTTCAGCGCGACACTGATCGCTTTTGTCGGCAACGTGACGGACAAGTTCTCACCACGTTTTCTGAGCGTAATCTGTTTAATCGGCTTAGCGTTGATGGCCATTGCTATGTCGCTGGTCACCCACTGGATTGTCTTGTGTTTTATTCTGTTTGGTATGAGGTTCTTTGGCCAAGGCATGTTGCCCCATATTGGGCAGACGGCCATGTCTCGTTGGTTTAATCGGTTCCGCGGGCGGGCGTTGGCATTCTCACAAATGGGCTATACGACAGGCGAAGCCATGTTGCCGTTCATCATTACAACGGCACTGATCAGCCTCAGTTGGCGCAGTGTTTGGGCGATCGTGGCGGCTTTCTTGATCATCGTTATGTTGCCGCTTGTACTGTTGTTTTTACGCGATCCACCCGACGGAAAGCGTGCAAAAGAACGCGGCGACGTGAATCCAGATTCTGCTGAGAACAGCGAACTCACAGGCGCTGAGTGGCGTCGTAGCAAGGTATTGCGGGACCCATTATTTTGGCCTTTGATACTAGGCGCCATGACCCTTCCTGCATTGGGAACGCTATACTTCTTCCATCAGGCACACTTGGTAGGGGTCAAAGGCTGGGACGTAACGACTTACACCGCTTGGTTCCCGATCATGTCGATCACGGGCGTGTCGGTTTCGATCTTATCAGGTTTCTTGGTTGATCGATTTAGTGCACATCAGCTTTTACCTGTCTTCTTGCTACCGGTCGGCGTCGCCTGTTTGATCATGGCCAACTTTGACAGTATTTGGACCGTACCTATTTTCCTCATGGTGCTTGCCATGGGCACAGGCATGACCCCTTCGGTGGTTGGTGCTTTATGGGCTGAAATGTACGGCACAACCCACATCGGAGCGGTGCGCTCTTTAGCAATCGCAGGTATGGTGTTCGCATCTGCTGCAGGACCGGGCATCTCTGGTGCATTCATCGATGCTGGCATCAACTTGGAAACTCAGAGTTGGTTTAATGGTGCTTATTGTTTTGCCATCTCCGCCTTGTATTTGGTTTTGCAACCTCAACTATCACGACGTAAAATGGAACTCGACCCCAGATAGGCACATGGATGACGATTGAAATTCACCACATCACTGACGCCAACAAAACATTGCTCAGCAATGTGGCTGAAGATGTGTTTGATTATGCAATCAAGCAAAAACATCTCGCCGACTATGTTTCGCACTCAAACCACAGACTAATCGTTGCAACATCTGAGAGAATTGTAGTCGGGCAAATTCGCGGCACATTACATTTCCAGCCAGACGAACCAGCGCAGCTCTACATCGACAACCTAGGTGTAACGCCAGAATTCAAGCGGCAAGGCGTTGCCAGCGACCTGATCAATGCATTGAAAGGCTGGGGAAAGGCGCAGGGCTGCACATCGTTTTGGGTTGCAACCGAGCTCGACAATGATGAAGGCAATCAGTTCTATAAGGCTACAGGCCTCAAGGGCGAGAAAATGTTCTTTTATGAAGGCGATCTCTAGCTAATATTCTTAGCTATCTCTCGCAAGTGACGCATGTCGGTTCCGCAACATCCGCCAAAAATATGCATATGCGGGTAGGTCTTTTTGATCATGCCTAAATATGCACCTAGCTCTACAGGATCACCTTCATCCAGCTGTTCAGCTTCGTCCAGCTCAGCATGTGAACATCTTGAAGCATTCACCACAACACCAGCCAACCGCTTGGTCCAAGGACCATCGTTCAGGTTCGGCAAAAAGTGTTCAGGGTGTGCGCAATTGATCAAAAAGTAAGACGCGTAATTGTCTGTCGCTGCGTCTACAGCATCCAGCGCTTCCCCGATCGGCATGCCAGTGGGCAATAGGCCATCTGTTTCCACGGTGAAAGAAACTGCGACGGCCAAATTATGCTGCTTCGCCGCTCTTACGATCCCAATTGCCTCTTCGGGATATGAGATCGTGAAGGCACTCACTATATCCGGATTAGATTTGGCAATCTGGCCGATCTGGACAGCGTGGTAAGCCTCAGCTTCTTCGTCATCCATTAGATTGTTTGGTTTGTAGCCATCACCGCGCGGCCCAACTTGTGCGCTTAGCTTGATGGGTACATCGCCTACTTCGGCACGCACCTCATCGATCAGCTGGATGGCGTCGAGGTTGATCTGCTCCAACAAATGCTTTTCGTATCCAATGGCAGCAGCGCGGTCTTTATTGGCGATCCATGTCACGCTTTCGAACATGACACCAAGACCATACTCACGGGCGATTTCGACTTGCGCCAAATAAGATTGGCGTAAGCGCTCGCGCCCCTCGAGATCTTCCAGCAATGGGAAGGTGGCAAACCCAGGCAAGTCGACGCGTTGATTAAAAATCAGGTCGGTCTCTAACCCAGTGTAACAAAGGTAGTTTTGAACTACCTCGCCCTCACCGGCCATTAGTGCGCGTCGTTCCAATTGCTAGCCGCACGCGCGTCAACTTGCAAAGGAACTGACAGTGAAATGGCTGGCATTGGCGCGTCTGTCATCACTTTAGAAATGATAGGGATTGCGCTTTCTGCTTGTTCTTCTGGGACTTCAAAAATCAATTCATCGTGCACTTGCAAAAGCATTTCTGCAGGAATGTTCTCGCGCTTCAGAACACCTTCCATATTGATCATGGCACGACGAATAATATCGGCAGCCGAGCCTTGAATTGGCGCGTTGATTGCAGCGCGCTCATAGAAAGCGCGGTGTCCAGCATTCTTTGTATTGATGTCTGGGAAGAAAGCTTTACGCCCAAAAATGGTCGATACATAGCCATCTTCATGAACGTTCTTCTTCACTTCATTCATGTAGTCCTGAATGCCTGGGAAACGTTCGAAATAGGTCTTAATATAGTCGCTAGCTTCAGAACGGGAGATACCCAACTGGTTGGCAAGACCAAAGGCCGAAATGCCGTAAATGATGCCAAAGTTGATCGCTTTTGCGCGACGACGAACTGATGGATCCATGCCTTCAATTGGCGTGTTGAACATCTCAGACGCAGTCATTGCGTGAATGTCCAAACCGTCATCAAAGGCCTTTTTCAAAGCGGGAATGTCCGCGATGTGCGCGAGCACGCGAAGTTCAATTTGGCTATAATCGGCAGAGATGAGTTTCTTGCCCTTGTCCGCAACAAACGCCGTTCTGATTTTGCGACCATCTTCCGTACGCACAGGAATGTTTTGCAAATTCGGATCTGACGATGATAGACGCCCCGTCGCCACAGCAGCTTGCGCATAGGATGTATGAACACGCCCCGTGTTCGGATTTACAAACTCTGGCAAAGCGTCAGTGTACGTTGACTTCAGCTTGCTCAGACCGCGCCATTCAAGAATGCATTTAGCAAGGTCATTGCCCTCAGCGGCCAAATCCTCCAACACACCAGCGCCAGTTTGCCATGCGCCGGTTTTGGTTTTCTTCCCACCGGGCAAGCTCATCTTATCGAATAGGATTTCGCCCAACTGCTTGGGTGAACCCACGTTAAATCTCTCGCCAGCGTGTTCATGAATTTCAGCTTCCAAAGCCGCGGCGCGTTGCGCGAAGTCGCCTGATAGTCCCGCCAGAATCTGACGATCCACATGAATGCCTCTCGCTTCCATGCGCGCCAAAACAGGAACCAATGGCCGCTCAATCGTTTCGTACAATGTGACAGCCTTGCGCGCTGCCAAACGAGGCTTGAGGACTTTCCACAAACGAAGTGTAATATCAGCATCTTCAGCCGCATATTTTGCAGCTTCTTCAATCGGTATCTGGTCGAATGTCTTTTGTTTTTTGCCCGTACCAACTAGGTCAGTGAACTTGATGGGTTTGTGCCCAAGCCAAAGCTCCGACAAAGCATCCATACCATTATTGCGTGCCCCATCAGTCGCGTAAGACATCAACATTGTATCATCAATTGGCGTCATGAAAATGCCGTAGCGCATCAACAGACCCATATCGAATTTCATGTTTTGGCCAATTTTGAGGATCGAGCGATCCTGCAAAACCGGCTTCAGTTTCTCAATAACATCTGCGGTTGGCAGCTGGTTCGGCGCCATACCGCCGCCAAGCAAATCGTCTTCGCCTGATTTGTGGATCAGTGGAATATAGCAACCATTGCCGACCTCGGTTGAAAGGCAAATGCCCACCAAATCGACCTGCTGATTGTCCAAGCCTGTGGTTTCCGTATCGATGGCTACATAGCCCTTGTCCCAAATCGCGGCAATCCAACGATCCAGCGCTTCCATTGTCTGAACAATCTCATATTTGTCGTGCTCAACTGGAACCCCGTGCAAGCTGAGCGCAGTTTTGTCTGCCAGATTTACAGGCGTCAGCTCATCACCTGCGCTTACCACCACCGGCACGGATTCAACTTCTTCAGCAGCGAATTCAGGGTCAGCTTCGATTTCGTCTGCATTCGCGTCAATCGCCGCGGCGACACGCTTCGTAATGGTCGTGAATTCCATTGCTTTTAGAAACGGTATTATGGACGTGGCGTCGAGCGGCTGGCGAACGAATTCGCTCATATCAACTTCAACCGGAACGTCTGTTTTCAAGGTCACCAAATCGCGTGAAACCCGAGCTTGTTCAGCAAACTCAATAAGGTTTTCGCGGCGTTTGTTTTGTTTCACTTCACCAGCGCGTTCGAGCAACGTATCCAGATCGCCATATTCGTTGATCAATGTCGCCGCTGTTTTCACTCCAATGCCAGGCACGCCCGGAACGTTATCGACGCTGTCGCCAGCAAGCGACTGAATATCGATCACTTTGTTAGGTGCAACGCCGAATTTTTCGAACACTTCCTCTGCACGGATCCATTTATTCTTCATGGTATCAAGCATTGAGATCTTGTCGGACACCAACTGCATCAAATCCTTATCGGACGATACAATCGTGACATTCATACCTTCAGCTTCTGCCTGACGCGCATAGGTCGCAATCAAATCATCCGCCTCAAACCCCTCTTGCTCAACCGACGAAATTGAGAAGGCGCGCGTCGCGTCTCGGGTCAGCGGAAACTGAGGCCTTAGGTCTTCTGGTGCAGGCGGACGGTGTGCCTTATATTCCGGATAAAAGTCGTTGCGGAATGACTTGCCAGAGTGATCGAAAATCACCGCCATATGGGTAGGCGTTTCCATCTCTTCGGCTTCAAAATCAAGCGTCAACTTGTAGAGCATGTTGCAAAAGCCAGACACTGCACCAACAGGCAAACCGTCTGTCTTACGCGTTAAAGGCGGCAAACCATGATAGGCTCGAAAAATGTAAGTCGAGCCATCCACCAATAGCAAATGCATCTCATGTCCCCTTGATGAAGGTGAATCAATCCGTCAGAAAACACAATCTAGTCTGATCTAGAAGTTGGGTCCATGCCCTGATGCGCTTTTGGAGTTAGTTTACGTCGCGTTCCAAGTGTTTGACGCTTCGCTCCAGAATGTCCGCGATCGGAAGTGTGCCGTCCAACACCAACACATCTTGTTCAGCAACTGTCGGCAGTTCGAGCGTTGCAATCTGGCTTTTGAGCAAGCTGACTGGCATGTAGTGATCAACACGTGCTGCCATCCGCTCTGAAAGCACTTGCTCGTCCGCATCCAACAGGATGAAGTCCACCTGTGGAAAATGCTGGCGAAAGACATCGCGATACTTTGTTTTCAGCGCAGAACACGCCAGGAAGATTTGGTCGTTGCTCTCAGCCTTCATGGCTTCACACACAATCTCCAGCCAACCAGCGCGCATCTCATCGTTCAATGGTACGCCTGCCGCCATTGCTTTGACGTTCTCGCCCGGATGGAAGTCATCTGCATCAAGGTACTGACCACCAGCGCGCGCTGCCAAAGCTTCAGCGATTGTGGATTTACCTGTGCCGCTAACCCCAATGACCAAAGTAATGTGTTTCTGATTAGTCATGTCGTTTTGCGTCCCGTATTAGCACAATCGCGTCGCATTGCAGCAAGCTGTTGATTTGCGAGACAACATAGAAACCGAAGCCACCAAAAGCCAGCCCAATTCGCTCCAACCTAGCCTTAATAATTCGAATGAATTTTGCACAATAACCCATTGTGATGCGGCACAGCTTGGTTTAAGTTCGCGCCAGTTTCGTGATGTGCAGCAATCCACCATCACCGATGCACCCGTAGCTCAGCTGGATAGAGCGCTGCCCTCCGAAGGCAGAGGTCATGAGTTCGAATCTCGTCGGGTGCACCAAGTCTCCTCAATACAATCAATAGTTTAGAGATCGAACGACCTACAGCAAGAACAGGTTGGTTCGCACCGAATTCGCGTCACGCCCAAAATCGTTCGTTTCCAACCTCATGAGGCACGCTGCTGCGCAACGATGTATCATCAGATGTTCAAAACGAAAACTCGATAGCGCCCCTCTTAACAAGTTCTGATGTATTTTGCAGAAAGGGCTGGTGACGATGGATTTGGCGTTCAAAGGGAACAATCGCACTCGAGACAGATTTGAGCACATGAACTGTGAAACGTGTAATTGCGGCACTCCAAACAGAAAAGCCAATCATTGCAACAGGCAAGCACAAAAATGCTAGTAAACAGCGATCCCATGTTATCGCCTGAAGTTTTGCACTGCCTCGCAGCCATGGGGCACGGGGACACAATAGTAATAGCTGACGCCAAATTTCCGGCAGAGAGCATTAGTTCTAGAACACTGCGTGCGGATGGCGCGACGGCCACTGACTCTGTAAGCGCTGTGTTGTAATTGATGCCGCTTGATACGTACTCAACCGATGCTGCCCAGGTCATGCAATCCTTCGGCCTAAGTGCCCCTGCCCCAGAAATAGTTTCCGAACTTAAGAACATTATCGAGCGACAAGCTGATGCGCCGCAACCGGTTGCCTACGTTGAGGCGTTTCAGATTTATGAGAAGTCAAAAACGGCGTTTGCTGTGGTTCAAACAGGTGAAACCCGACTATATGGCAATATCATACTGAAAAAGGGCGTCGTTAGTCCATAATCAGCATGATATTGTATGCTTGGAAATTGCCAAACTTGCTCAGACTACTGTTCCCGACACAATTGTTTTCAAAACGAAGAAGAAGAGCGCTGCCAAAAAAGCAGAGGCCGGGACAGTTATGATCCAGGCGGATATTATTTTGAAAAGTGCTGTGCGTTTTACTAGATGGCGGCCAAGCGCCTTTTTAAGCTGCTTTCGCTGTGCTGCCGAAATAACAGCTTCTGGGCCCATTCTTTTCAGCTCGTCCAACAAGTTCTTTTTGGCATCAGGCAGTGCGCTTTGAAAGTTTCGCATAAACTTTTCAACTTCCACGAAATCTGCTTTTCCTTCATGGCTAGCAATGACATTCTCGACAGCCTTGTTGAGTTTTCTATCGAGATACTCACGAAGAAACCCAACACCAAAAACAGCGCCTAAGGCCACATGTGTAGAGCTGATAGGCAAACCCAGTTGGCTGGCGACAATCACTGTTATCGCTGCGGCAAGTGCTATACAAAAAGCTCTGGAACGGTCAAGTTCTGTTATCTCGGTCCCGACGGTGCGAATTAATTTTGGGCCAAACAGAGCCAAACCAACTGCTATTCCAAGTGCGCCGATTGCCATCACCCAAAGTGGGATAGCAACTTTTGAGCTGCCCGTTCCTTCAATCAACACGTCCACGATTCCTGCAAGAGGTCCGACGGCATTTGCGACATCGTTAGCGCCGTGTGCAAAACTCAACAAGGCTGCAGAGAATATAAGCGGGATGGTAAAAAGACGGTTCACCCCATCCCTATTTGGGCTCAAGTCGGGAGCTAAGCGGCCGATGATGGGTTTGACGATCAGCCAAACAATTACCGCAACAGCTGCGCCAGACATCAAAGCTGTCGGGAAATCAATGTTGGTTATCTTGCTAATACCCTTTAGGAAAAGATAGGTAGTGAAAGCCCACGCCATAATCGCAATCATCACGGGAACAACGCGCTTTGCCGCACTGATCGGGTCGGCTTTGAAGAAAACCATTCTTTTTAAGACGAGTAAGAATACAGCAGCCACCACGCCACCGATAACAGGTGAGACAACCCAGCTTAGGGCGATTTTGAGCATTGAGTCCCAGTTCACAATTCCCCAACCGCCTGCAGCAATGCCAGCACCCATTACCCCGCCAACAATTGAGTGAGTTGTTGAAACTGGAGCACCAAACCAAGTTGCTGCATTGAGCCAAATAGCAGCACCCATTAGGGCTCCCATCATGACCCAAACAAACACATTCGGATTATTTATTTCTGCGGGATCGATGATCCCTTTCTTTACTGTCGACACAACGTCGCCTCCAGCAAGAAGTGCGCCACCCGCCTCGAACACCACCGCCAGTACTATCGCGCCAGATAGAGAAATCGCGAGGGATCCAACAGCAGGTCCAACGTTATTTGCAACGTCGTTGGCACCGATATTGATTGCCATGTAAGCGCCCACTAGGGCCGCGGCAATCAAAACGTAGGATTGTTCAATATGTGCGAAGCTGTTGCCGGTGTAGATAACTACAAGGATTAAAAAAAGTGCTGCCGTGCCAAACCGGCCAAACTCTGAGCGACTCATTTTGGTCTCCTGCGACTGAACCTTTGATAAATTGAAATTGTCACAACACACATCGTTTACAAGACTGAATCAGTCCAAAAAAGGACTTATAACCATAAAATTTGGGTTTGAACCAGCCTTGAATTTGCCCCTCGAGTAGAGCTTGGCATCAGAAACTTCACGCAAAAATTTAGTGGCTCTAGGCTAGTTTGCGGTTACCTAGATAGCAAAGGTTTCTGCCTGATAGGCCATCGCTACAGGTCGAATAAGTAACTCGACTCATCGAATCTGCCACTCCCGCTCTGACAAAAGCTAAGGTGTTCTTGCCTACGATCAAGAAAATTCAAGTGTGGCGAACCGATGAAACCAGCTACAAATATGATCGATGGAGCATACTAAATGCATCAGTGGTGTTCCAATCTGCTCGAAACGGCCTTCCTGAAAACGACAATACGAACAGCCATAGTCGTAGCTTCAGCTTGATCGTGTGCCACATAAACCGTGGTACGCTGCAATCGTGCGTGCAATGCTTTAATCTCCACTCGCATGTGAACGCGCAATTCGGCGTCGAGGTTTTGCAATGGTTCATCAGACAGAAAGATCTAGGGATCTCTAATAATCACCCGACTAGTAGCCACTTGCTAACTCTGTCCGCCGGGGGGCTCACCAGGCCGCCGATGTAGCAATGGAGTAATCCTGAGCAGATTAGCTACATCGGCAACTTTCTTGGTGATCACTGCTTTCTTCAAATTAATTTGTTAAACCCGAAAGAGAGGTTCTGCCGAATGTTGTGGGACGACCATTTCATGCAATTTCAAACTTCCACAAAATGCACCTCAATTGTTAGATTGCGAATCACGCATGAGTTGCATTTGTTCTTCTCAGCACAGATCCACGCAGAATTAACTCACAAGCGTGTTTCACTGTTCGCGATTTTGGAAGACTGCTGTCGCCTAGCCTTTTCAAAAACACATGCGTTAAAGACTCTGCTATCTGCTCGACAGGGAAACGTACTGCTGTTAGGCCACGGCCATAGAATGGGTAGTGCTTGCTATCGCCAAATGTAACAGTTGAAAGGTCGTCAGGGATGCTAATTCCATGTTCGTCGCAATATTGGAACATTCCAAGATTCAATAGATAGTTGGAGCTAAAGACTGCGGTTGGTCGAGTTTGTGGATCACCGAGCATTTCGTTAGCCGCGACATATCCATCCCGTTGAAGCCACCCTCCACCGCAGATTTGGCTTGTTTTATCTATTGGCAAACCAGCGTTGGCCATCGCTTCACAAAAACCCTGCAAGCGTCGTTCGCCGGTGGTGTCGCGGATGTCACCAGTCAAGATTCCGATATGTCTGTGGCCCATTTCGATGAGATGTTCGGTAGCGCGTTTTGAGGCTTGAAAATCATTCACGACAACTCGATCTACGCTCAAATCTACCAAGTCATTACTGTAAAGGATCAAAGGACAATCCAGTGCACGTAACAATTCGTCGTGTGCGTTATATGCCGCATCCCCAGATGTGATGATCGCTGCAACTCGATGCTCTCTAAAGTATTCTAGTGCGTCGGGCAGATGCAGTTTTTGGTTACCATGAGAATAAGGAAGAACGACAAACCCAGCTTGTTTCATGGTCTGAATTAGCGTTGCCAAAACATCGGTGTGGAATTCGTCGAACGCAGGGAGAATAAAGCCAACAAACTTCGTATGTGTTTTTAGAATTGAGGCCGCTGACGAATTACGTTGAAACTGCAAGTCACTTATGGCGGCTTCAACACGTATCTGGTTGGACTTTCGAATGGTATGACCATTTAGGAACCGCGAAACAGTCCCTACTGCTACCTGCGCTTTTCGTGCAACATCATGAATAGTCGCCGGCTTTTGGTGGCCACTTTTGTTGGTTTGCTCAGCCATCTCAAGCGGCACCCACTTCTTCGGCGTTAATAAACTTCATCAAATCGGTTTGCGCCCCTGCCTTGAAACAAACGCTGAAACCCATGTTGCCATATAGAACTTTGCGTTCTCGATCGGTTTCACTCGTAACAACTGCATGAACAAGCCTGCCCATTTTCCAAGTCATGGACAATATCATGCCATGGCGCAAGTGCAATCCAGCAATGCTTCCATTTAGCCATTGTTTTGGTAAAGCAGGAAGAATTCGGATCATATCTCGGTGGTCCTGCAGGAGCATTTCAAGCAAAGCCGAGCCAAAACCAAAGTTTGCGTCAATCTGGAACGGCGGACAGGCGGTTAGAAGGTTGGGATAGATTCCACCGCCCACATCTGCCATTTCAGTTACATCGGGATCGACTGGATTTAGAAGCGAAGAAAGGTGATCATAGCCCTTTTGACCATCGCCAAGTCTTGCCCAGCAAAGTGCCTTCCAAACCAACGACCATCCGGTCCCAGTTATACCTCGCTGATGCAATACCTTGCGTGCAGCGTTCGCGAGATCAGGTGTTTCATCGGGACAGATTTGACTACCTGGGCTCAGCGCAAACAACTGGGAAATGTGACGATGAGGATGCTCGGCTTCAGGCCAATCTGCATCAAATTCTAAGATACGACCGTCAACTGAAATTGGGGTCGGCGGCAGACGGTTAAGCATGGTCTTTACCTTCGACACAAACGAAGGATCGGGGGATCCGATCTTCTGGCTTGCGCAAACGAAGGCATTGAACAATTCACGCGCTATGGCCAAATCCATCGTGGTGCCAGTTGATATAGCGCATGGCTGATGATCCTCTGCCAAGTATGAGTTCTCTGGTGAAGTCGAGGGGGCGGTAGTAACCGATCCAGGATGCCTAGGATCGTCTATCAACCAATCAAGCAAAAACTCAACGGCTCCCTTCATCACAGGGTATGCCTGATCACGCAATCGGTTTAAATCACCACCGAATTGGTAATGCTGGAATAAGTGCAGTGACAGCCAAGCGCCGCCCATTGGCCACATCGACCATTTTGAACTATTGGAGGTTGGCAAACGCGTCGCAAAGCCGACAGGGGTGGTCTGGCGACGATAATCAGTCTGATGGTTTACAACCCAACCATTGCAGCCAAATTGATCTTTTGCCGTTTGTCGCCCGGCGACAGACAAAGTTTCAACGAAATCACAAAGCGCTGTGTGGCAGTCTCCTAAACCACAAGCTTCAGCCATCCAGTAGTTCATTTGAGTGTTGATGTTGACGGTGTAGTTAGACCACCATGGCGGCATAACACATTCATTCCAGATACCTTGCAGGGTCGATGGCATTGTCCCTGCTCTACTCGCGCTAATCATGAGATAACGTGAGTAGTTGAATAGCAAGACCATCAAATTGGGGTCATCACCGGTTGCCGCAAAATTTGACAGTCTCTGTGGTATTGTCATTGCTGAAGGCAGATCATCTCCGCCAAGATCCAGTGAGACCTTGTGGAAATATGATCTGTAATCCACCACATGTTTTCGCCGTAGTGACTGAAACTCTTTGCAGGACTTATCCAGCTGCTTGTAGCAATGTGAAACAGGGTCGGCGTCATGTGCATCAGTTGCAAGCGCTAGACACAACGTTAGATCCTTCGCGCCCATGACTTCGATACTGCTTTCTGAGGCCACCACCTGTCCGCTAGAAGACTGGACATCAAGAACGATTGCGAATTGCCTTGAACTCTCGTCATATTGTGCTTGAAATGTCTCAGTCGTCGACATCTCAACATCTTCCCAAAGCACGGCACTTGGGGCTCTACCTCTAAGGATCAACCTGTTTCTCTCAACCTGAATTGAACAATTTAGAGCAGACGATAGCGAGAGTTTTATAGGTGCTTCGGCGAGCGCCTGACCAGAAGCGTGGATCGCTATTACTTGATCTGTCGCGCTCGCGAGATACTGCCGAGAAAGACCTGCATCTGCACTGCCATGAATGACTTTCACCACTGCTTCTTCAAGTGACAATTCACGTTGATACCCTGACATGTCCATGTCAGATGGCCAATCAATGTGCAAATTTCCTGCCGGAAGATATGGTTGTGTGAATTCAGTTTGAAATGACTTTGCCGTCAGCTCTTCTGCTTCGTGGCGCCGATCTGCAAAAAGCAATTCCCTAATTTTTGGCAATGCCTGAGCAGCGGCCTTGCGAGGTTTTGGTGGAGATTTCCCTGCCCACAGAGTGTCATCGTTAAGGCTAAGTCGTTCATGACCACCATTACCATAAACCATAGCGCCGATGCGGCCATTGCCGATTGGCAGTGCTTCATTAAAACAGTTCGCCGGGCGATCGTAATTCAGGATTTTGCTATCGTTACTGCTCATTCCTTGACGCCCCCGGCCGTCAAGCCACTTGTGATAAAGCGCAGTCCGAACAAGACAATCAGCAATGCAGGAACAGCCAATAGAACCAAACTTGCGTTGTAACGCCCAATATCATCAGGCGTCGAACCCAAATATTCTCGGAACCTCAGCACCGCTTGGGCAGCAGTAGTCATTTCCTTGCTGCTGAAAAACAGCGACGGAAATAAGAAGTCTTGCATCGACCACATCATTGAAAGTGCAATGATATTAACGATGGCAGGACGGCACATAGGCAAAAATACCTCCAAATAGATGCGCTGATTACTCGCTCCATCCATGGCGGCAGCTTCGACCAACGAACGAGGAATATCCTCCGCATAATTTCGTATTAACAAGACACCAAAGGGCAAAGTTAGCGCAGCTTCTGGAAGCGCTACCGCTAGGTAATTATCGCGTAGTCCTAATTCTCTGGTGATGAAGAATAGTGGAACCAAGATCGAGGTGGCAGGTACTGCTAGGAACACCAGCACAATAAAGTACGCGACTTCTTTGCCTCTAAATTCGAAAAACGCAAAACCATATCCAGCTAGGCTGGCGACAAGCGCTACAAAAAATCCATGAAGCAAGGCAATTACAAACGAATTGAAATAAGTCCGAATTAGGCTAATGCCGCCAATGTCGTTGAATATTACATCGCTAAAGTTCTGCCAGCCATTGAATGCGAAACCGCGGACGACCGCAGCAACCAAAGGCACGGACCAAACGAGCGCCAGAATGACGAGAAACCCTGCCATCACTGCTTTCTCGACAGGCCTGCGATATAGGAAGTCGTTGTTTTTACTCATGAGCGTTTCCTAGTCCAGAAGAGCTGAAGTGCAGCAATAAGAAGCGCAACGACCATCACGACCAAAGCCGCAGCTGATCCATAGCCAACATTTGTCCCCGAAGTGGAGAACCGATAAACATATGTTCCCGTAATCTCCGTCGTACCCGCCGGCCCTCCTTGTGTGGAAAAGAAGACGATGTCGAATGCTCTGAAAGACATCAAGATAGTCGACAGGATTATGGTTCGGTGGGTGCCGCGCATCAGCGGAAACAGTATTTCTCGCATGATGCGTCCAGTCCGAGCGCCGTCCATAACGGCTGCTTCCAAAACTGAAGTGTTTATTGCTGAAAGGTTGGCTGTGTAATACATAATTGGCAGGCCAATCATGTTTATGAATAATACTACAACGACCCCATAAGCCAAAGGCGGATCAATCAGCCATTGCATGGCCATCTGCTCTAATCCAACAGACCTCAACAACTCGTTCAGCCCACCGAATCGAGATTCAAGGAGCACTCTGAATACAGATGCAATCAGTGCCAATGGCATAAGTGTTGGTAGTAGAAACACGGCATACAACAAGGTTTTACCGCGACGCCCTGTTGATAGGGCCACCGCAATGACAAAGCCCAACGTCAAACCTGCAATGATGCTCACCGCCGCAAAAACTAAGTTGTTTGTGACGGCGTTGATGAAGTTCGGATCAGTGAGCAAAAGCTCAAAATTTCGCCAGCCAATGAAGGTCCCCTTTCGAAGTGAAATTGAGATTTTTTGAAAGCTGGTGAAAATCAAGAAGCCAGTACTGAACAAATAGAATACGGCATAAAACGCAATCAGAGGTCCAAAGAAGAAGGCGATGTCGCGTAGCCGTGGCTTGCTGATTAAGGATTTCTTGTCGCTCATCTATCTCATCCAGTAACTAGAAGTAGGCAAGCACGGGGGGGAACACGCGCTTGCCAATGTTGCAAACCTATTCTGAGTTGGAATAGCGTCCGCTTTCCCATTCAGATTGCAGGTGTGCAGTTTTCTCGGCTGTGCTATCGCCATTCAAGATGGCGCTAATCAAAGCATCACCTGCTGCTGCAGAGAAATCAGAAACGTTGTTTCGATCGCTTCCAGGGTTCAACAGCAAGTTAGCAATTTCGTCATAACTTGCTTCCGCAGCTTCAGAGTTGAATATTCCATCAGCAAGTTCAAAGCCAACTGCTGCTGGGACCACAAACAGGGTGTCACTCCATGCTTCAACACCGCCACCAGCGGCCATAAATTCGATGAATTTCACAGATAGCTCAGGATTCTTCGCTTGCTCAGGTACCGCTAGCCCTACTTCAATGAAAGAGCGAATTGACGGTGAACCACCTTCAACAAGAACAGGTAGACCAGAAGCAACTACGTTGTTTAGCGGAATAGTGTTGCTTGTGCGATGCGGCTCAGACAACAGACCAGACTCCCAGGTGCCTTGCATAAATGCCACTGCTTGCCCTTGTTGGAATAATTCCGCTGAACGACCATAATCTAGATCCAGGGTGTCTTTTGAAAACAGACCGTCTGAATATGCTGAAACGACAGCGTCAAACGCAGCAACATATGCTGGATCGTCCCAACGGCCGCCGGTGTTGTAACGAACCGAGTTAAAGAAACCTGTGCCTGCTTGCTCCGCTACAGTCAACGCAATTTCGTCTAGAAACCAGTTTGCGCCAGTAAATGAGATCGGTAGAAGGTCTGGGCGCTGTTCGGTTACACTCGCTACAAACGTCGCAAGTTCATCGCGTGTTCTCGGTATCGTTAGGCTTAGTTCTTCCAACAGATCAGCGTTGTAATACACTGCTGCTGAACCAAGAACGCCCAACGGAGCGATGTACAAATCATCGTCGCTCGCTAAGCTTTGGGCTTGGGTGAGTGCGCTTGGTGAAATAAGGCTATCAATTGATGCGCTGCCATGCTCATCAAACAATGGTGCAAGTGGCTGCAATCCGTCTTTGACCAAGTTGACCATCGTGCTCGTTTGAACAGCAACAACATCCATCGGATCACCCGAGGCTAGTGCAAGCGGCATTCTGTCTTGGTAGGCTCCAGATTCGAACAAGTTCAGGTTTACATTCACACCTGGGTTTTCATCTTCAAAAGCGTCAATAATTTTTGTTAGAACTGTCTCGGACGGGTACCAGGTCCATAGCTCTAAAGTTACGTCGTCAGCATAAGCTGCGGTCGACATTAGTGCACTCGTGGCACAGGCCAGTATTAGTCTTTTCATCAGTTTTTCCTCCGCTGATTTATGGAATTTAGAGACGGTATTGCCGCTTTCTTGTTTTTAGTTTCAAGGGCCGACTAGTCGGCCGGTTTCGCGCGAGTAAAGCAATGCTTTGCTAAGCTCGACGGCAAGTTGAACTGTTGTACCTGCGAGAGCGGAATGATCTCCACTCCACTTGGCTGTTATTGATTTGGGGCCCTGTTCAAGCGCGCTCGGGTTCGTTCCGGCGCTACATTTGGCTGGGAGCTCTAATTGAAAATGACAAAGAGTTTCAGAACCCAGTCCCTCTGTCGTGACACACCGAGCAGTGTAGATGTATTGCTCACTCAACTTGGCATCGGCTAAACTCAAGTGCTCAGGGCGAATAGCGACAATGCATTCGTCAGCAGTCAATTCCGACTGGGTTTTTATGGATTTGGCTAAAGATGCGTCTACAATGAAGTTTGTCGGCGGTGAACCCACAAATGCTGCAACAAACAGACTAGCCGGGCGATGATAGATTTCGTGTGGTGTGCCAATTTGCTGAACTCTACCGTTTTCAAGCACCATAATACGATCAGCCATTGTCATTGCTTCGACCTGATCATGCGTAACGTATAGTGTCGTGATGCCTAAGCGGGCTTGCAGCTCTTTAATTTCAATGCGCATCTGTTGTCGCAACTTGGCGTCGAGATTGGAAAGAGGTTCATCCATCAAAAACAACTGAGGCTCTCTCACAAGGGCACGCCCCATCGCCACGCGTTGCCTTTGGCCTCCAGACAGCTCTGCGGGCAACCGATCAAGGTATGGGAGCAAATCTAGAAGCTCAGCAACCTGCTCAACTGTGGTCTTTTGTTGTGCCTTCGAGACTTTCGCAACCTTCAAAGGATATGCAATGTTCTTCTCAACGGTCATATGCGGATAAAGTGCATAGTTTTGGAAGATCATAGCCATATTACGGGCACGTGGGTGAACATCGTTCACACGCTCACCGTTGAGCTCAAGAGAGCCGGAAGAGATCGTCTCAAGACCAGCGATCATTCGCAACAGTGTTGACTTTCCGCAACCAGAAGGACCCAAAAGAACAAAAAATTCGCCCTTTTCGATGTCCACAGAGACATGATCAAGCGCATGAAACGCACCAAAATTTTTGGTCAAATCCTGTACAGCGAGATGTACGTCGCTCATCCTAGTTGCTCCAACATTGAATCGGTTCATTTAATATGAACTAGTTCAAGTTAGGGTTAGAACAGGCAGTTTGTCAACTGAATATCGCAGTTTTCGGTATCAAGAGGTCTAGAACGTGTGCGAATTGGCGCTAATCTAACAGGGCTTCAAAAGGGGTCAGACGACTTATTCTACGGCAGCCTGAACCACATACTATGAGACAATTGTAAGTCATGATTCAGGTTTTTTCTATGGATCACCGAGCTCAATTAGACTCCTGTCAGGTTTTGAACGGCGCAAGTTTTTCGTGTACCTGCTTGTGGTACTTATCCAACCAATCGGTTTCCGTTGTGGTTAGCTTTTCACGCAAAATTGCGACTTCTGGGATCGCTATGTAAGAAAGCGTTTCGAACTTCAAAAACCCGTTACCTGCATCGACGATTTCAAACAGATTTTCAATCCGAATGCCATACTGGCCCGCCACATAGAATCCTGGCTCGATACTCAAAACCATACCGGCAACCAGCTCGATGTCGTTGACTGCTCTACCAATTCTTTGGGGTTGTTCATGAACCGATAGATTGTGCCCAACACCGTGACCTGTGCCATGATCATAGTCTTTGGACATTGCCCAGAGTGGAGCCCGTGCTAGAGCATCCAGGTGATGTCCGCAAGTTTTAGCCGGAAACCTTACATTGGCTAGTGCGATAAATCCCTTGAGTACTGCGGTGTAGTTTTCACAAAACTCACGAGTTGGCTCTTTAAAGATAAACGTTCGCGTTGCATCTGTAGTTCCATTGCTGAACTGAGCGCCTGAGTCATGCAGATAAACGTCGGCAGATGAAATTGCACGGTTGGAAGCTTCATTGACTTTATAGTGACACATAGCGCCATTGGGCCCAGAACCGGAAATCACGTCAAAACTCAATTGTTCGTACTTGGAGTCTTGACGACGAAACTCTTCAATCTTGTGTGCTGCTTCTAATTCGGTGATTGGATTGCCAGCATGGTCCCGCTCTTTGACACTATCGTTCAACCAATTTGAGAACTTAAGCCAAGCGATCCCGTCGCGCACATGGCAGTCACGTATACCTTCGAGCTCAGTCGCATTTTTCTTGGCTTTTGCCAGCGTAATCGGACTTTGCTGGCTAGTAAGACTATCATCCACACCTGCGGCGAACTTCACCGCTATTGGCGACATTGCAGGATCAAATGACATTGTTTTCCCTATGCTTGCCGCTGTTTCAATTGACGACAGAAACTGCTCTGGGGCTCTAATATTCACGCCATCCAGTTCAAAGTTTGACCGATCTTGGGGTACCTTTTTTTGATCAACAAACCATGAGACATCTCCTGTTTTCTCAATTGTCAGGAACGAGTTTACGAACGGATTGAAAGCAATATCGTCGCCTCGAATGTTCAATAGCCAAGCGATATTGTCCGGTTGGTTCTCAACTAAAATGTCCACGTCAGTGCTGTTTAGCTCTTGAGCTATTCTTGCTCGTTTGCTTTCAGATCGTTCCCCACACATTGCCTCGCCAAACGGTTTAGCAACTGCAGTGGAGGCAGAAGGTTGATCGTGCCAAAGCTTATCAATCAAGTTGATTTCTGTCGCGGCAAGAAAGTTATGCGAGACTTTGCAGGCATCTTTGAAGGCATCATACCATGCTGCAGAAACATGTATCGGATCAAATGCGAAGACTTTGTTGCGTTCTTTGCATTGTTTGAACCAGTCAGCCAACGGCTCGTCGTGCAGGTGTCGGTAACTGAATAAGTCACTCGGGCACTGCTCTTGTACCTGTACCGTGTATCTTCCGTCTACAAACAGCATTGCTTGTGTGCTCGTAATCAGTGCCACTCCTGCACTGCCTGAGAAGCCAGTCGCCCACTCTAAACGACGATCACACAGTGCAATATACTCGGCCATGTGTGCATCAAATCGAGGAACGATTATCCCATCGAATCCTTCCCTCTCGATCAGAGACCGAATTGCGCTGAGGCGCTCTTTTTGCTGTGCTGTTGATTTTGACATTTTGCGCCTAGTCTAACTTTGATCTACGTGATGGCAGGCAACTTGCCCTGTTTTGGGGTCACCTAAAAGCTCTGGTTTGATTTCTCTACAAATGCTTGTCGCAATCGGGCAACGTCCATGGAATGCACAGCCAGTGGGTATATCCAATGGGCTTGGCAATTCACCTGCAAGTTCAATCGCATTGCCTTTGTCATCTGGGTTTAACGAAGGCGCGGCGCTGAGCAAAGCTTGCGAATAAGGATGTTTGGGATTTGAAAACAACCCAATCGAAGGCCCAATCTCAACGACAGAACCCAGATAAATTACTGCAACTCGATGGGAAACGTGGCGCACTAAACGAAGGTCGTGCGCAACAAATAGAACCGTTAGCCCTAATTCATCCTGCAACGTCAGCAGTAAGTTCACAACTTGAGCCTGCACTGAAACATCCAGGGCCGAAACAAGCTCGTCTGCAATGAGGACTTCTGGCTCAACGCTTAGTGCGCGCGCGATAGCAATCCGTTGGCGCTGACCACCTGAAAATTCGTGTGGAAGTTTTTCAGCAGCATCTTTAGGCAGTCGAACAAGATCAAGCAGCTGATCAATGCGCGCAGGAATTTCCGGTTCAGCGCACATCTTGTGAACACTTAGCGCTTCACGCAGAACATCTCCAACACGCATCCTCGGGTTCAAAGATGAATATGGATCTTGAAAGATCATTTGAACACGACGATTGTATTCCCGCAGTGATTTTCCGGAGCGATCCGCAAGAGACGTTCCGTTGAATTCAATCGTACCTGACTGCGGTTTATGCAGACCTGAAATCACCCGCGCGAGTGTAGACTTTCCACAGCCGCTTTCGCCAACTACCCCGAGTGTTTCCCCTTTTTGCAGGGTTACTGACACACCGTTTAGGGCCTGTACTTTTTGCTTTGGTTTACGCGTTATGACGTCAAGGATTGATCTGTTCTTTTTGAAGTGAAGAACGACGTCGTTTGTTTTTAGAATTGGCACACTCATAACGCTACTCCCGGTCGAGCTTGAACAGGCGTCGCAGCATTAAAACAGGCAACTTTGTGTGCCTCGCCAACCAATGCAGGTTTACCCGCTTCGCAGTCAGAAGTTGCATGAGCACAACGCGGGGCAAATGCGCACCCAATTGGCAAATTGGCCAAACTTGGCGGCGTTCCAGGTAAAGAATACAGCTGTGTCCGAGGTTCAACATTCTCTGGTACAGATCTTAAAAGGCCCTCTGTGTAGCGATGTTGCGGATTGCTTATCACCGACTTTGTATCGCCAGTTTCTACCAGTTTTCCGCCGTACATTACGGCCAGTCGATTGCATGTTTGAGCAGCAACGCCGAGATCATGTGTCACCAAAATCACAGACATCCCAAGCTCGCTTGAAAGGTCGGTGATAAGCTTGAGGATTTGCTTCTGGATCGTGACATCCAACGCAGTGGTTGGTTCATCAGCAAGCAACAATTTGGGATTTGATGCCAAAGCTATCGCTATCATCACGCGTTGACGCATACCGCCGGAGAACTGATGAGGAAAGTCGTCTAACCGGTTTGCTGCATCGGGAATACCTACTTTTTCCAACAACTCAATTGATCTCGCCAGTCTGGCGGGCTTATCAAGATCTGTATGAGCCGAGAGATTTTCTCCGATTTGCAAACCCACTGTCAAAAGCGGGTTTAGCGAAGACATAGGCTCCTGAAAAATCATCGCAATCTCTTTGCCTCTGATTTTCCGTAGCTCTTTTTCGGGCATAGTGACTAATTCTTGGTCCTGCCACTTTACGCTTCCACTGACGGTGCCATAACGACGAGCCAATCCAAGAATTGAACGCAGTGTGATCGACTTGCCGGACCCGCTTTCACCGACAATGCCCAAGACTTCGCCCTGCTCAACGACAAAGCTCACGTCGTCAACTGCCTTTAGCGGCTTGCCGCCAATATCAAAGCTGGTGGAGAGGCCCGAAACCTGCAATGCGGATTTGTTATTGTTGGTCATACTCTTACCCTCGTGGTCGCATTAAGTCAGCGACACCGTCTCCAACCAGAGAAAAACCCAAACCCGTAACAACAATTGCGATGCCCGGCATAAGACTTAGCCACCATGCAGTGGTGATGAAGTTTCGACCTTCGGCAATGAGCACGCCCCACTCTGCTTGAGGAGGCTGTGCGCCGAGCCCGAGATAGCCGAGCGAAGATCCCAACAAGATTGCCAACGCCATGTCGGTCATCCAGTAAACAATCACTGGTGTGATGGCGTTGGGCAGCAAATGCCTAAAAATGATCCTCGCGTCGGAGTAACCCATCACTTTGCCTGCAGCAGCATAGTCATTTCCAAGCTGCCCCATAATCTCTGCTCGCATCAAGCGCGCGTAATAGACCCAGCCGACAAGGGTGATAGCAATGTACATGTTGGTTAGTCCGGGCCCAAGCACGGCAACAACGGCGATCACCAGCACCAAAAACGGGAAGGTGATAATCGCATCAACGCAACGTCCGAATATGGCGTCTGCTATGCCACCATAATAACCAACCAACGAGCCCACGGTGACGCCAATGGTCAGTGCGAAGATTGTGGCAATGAAAGCCATTTGGATGTTTACCGAATAGGCCCAAATTACACGCGAAAACGTATCGCGACCTAAGTTGTCTGTACCAAACCAATGCTCTGCGGATGGTGGTTGTTTGAGATCAACGTAGTTGAAAGCATTGGGATCAAACGGAGCAAATGTTGATGGAAACAGAGCCAAGATTATGGATGAAAACAAGATAGCTACACCAACCAAGAAGCCGGGCCGCAAGAGCACAAGCAACTGGCTAGAATGAGGCAACAAACGGCGAAGTTTTGAAATCATCATGAAACTCGCAACCTTGGATCGAGCCACGCTTGGATCATATCCGTCAATAGGAAGATTATTGAAACCAACACGGCAAACGTGAGTGTTAGACCTTGGATTAGTGGATAGTCGCGGGCAAAAATGGCATCCAACATCAACCGACCGACCCCAGGAACAGCAAAAATTGTTTCTGTAACCAATGTTCCACTCATCAAGTTACCGATAGATAGACCCAGCAAGGTCACGGTCGAAATCATGGCGTTACGTAGAACATGGCGACCGAGAATTACGTGTTCTGGCAGCCCTTTCGCACGGGCGAACTGCACATATTCTGCGTCTATCACCTCAATGACAGATGAGCGCAGGTTCCGCATGATAATGGCAGATGTATAAAGCGCCACGGTCAGTGCCGGAAGTAACAGGTGGTACATATGCTCGCCAAAGGTGGCGCCATAGCCTCCCACTGGGAACCAGCGCAGCTTCGCTGCCAAGAAAGTTAGCAGCAAAAGTCCAATGTAAAATACTGGCGTAGAAAGTCCAATTTGGAAGATGGATCGCACGCTCACATCAATCCAGTTATTTCGGTTAAGCGCCGCGACAAAAGCCAACGGTCCCGCGATAATAACGGAGAATAGAACAGCGTAGAGTGTCAAGAAACCTGACGCTGGCAGTCGCTCAATGATCACTTGTGTGACGGGCGCCTTCAATAAGATGGAGTCGCCGAGATTGCCGGTGAATACGTTTTTTACGAAATAGCCAAACTGCATCCACATGGGCTGGTCTAAACCCAGACGTTGGCGAATTTGTTCTAGCTGTTCTTCGGTTGCTTTCGCGTCCGCCATTGCAATGGCTGGATCGCCGGGCAAAGCCCTAACAAGCAAAAAGATAATCACCATGACGATCAGAAACGTCGGGATTATCTGTAATAGCCTAGACAGCAAATATGAAAGTGTAGACATGCTAACCCCAAGTCCGTGTGGGCACAAAAGCGCCCACACGATGGTTTAGTTAGAGGGGAGGAAAATTAACGGTCAATCCAAGTAGTCGCAAACTCATTGTTGCCAAGTGGAGTTTGGACGTAGCCTTTGACACTTTGTGAGAGTGCAACTGCAAATGGTGTTTCATACATGAACAACAATGGTGCTGCTTCTGCATAAATCTCTTGCATACGTGCATATTGATCAGCACGTTTTGCAGGGTCCATTTCAGTGTTTGACGCTTCAAACAGCGTGTTAAACTCTGGGTTGTTCCAACCTGTGCCCACAGCTTTACGCGTTGGGTAATAACCCAACCAGCCAGCAACTTGAGCCGGGTCGTTCACATCATTCACCCAGCCATATGTGTGGATGTCAAACTCACCTGAACGGTTTTTCGCACCACGGGTTGGTCCGTCAACTTGTTCAACTTTCAGCTTGATGCCGATTTCAGACCACATCTGTTGAAGTGCAGCAAGAATGATACCGTCATCGGCAGAACCTGCCAAAGTCGTTAGCGTGATTTCTGTGCCAGCAGGAACGCCAGCTTCAGCAATCAGAGCTTTCGCCTTTTCAAGGTCATACTGATATAGCGGACCATTATCAGTTGCCAGCTGGGTAGTTGATGCCATCAAACCAGATGTTACAGGCTTGCCTGCACCATGAAGCACCAGCTGCACCAATGCTTCTTTATTTGTAGCGTAGTTGATCGCTTGACGAAGCTTCAAATCTGCCAATGGGTTGGCGCTGCCATCAGCACGTTCTGAACGTGTGTTGATTGGTGAGTAGATAATGCGAGTTGAGGGAAACAGCTCCATATTGATCGAAGCATCTGCTTCCATCTCAGCAACACGCGCAAATGGAATGAACTCTGCACCATCAACTTCACCAGCCTGCAACTTCAAGATACGCGTTGCATCATCAGGGATTACTAGGAAGTTGATACCATCAATGTAAGGCAACGCTTTGCCGTCTTCACCTTGTCGCCAATAATGGTCGTTTGCCTCAAATTGCATCAATGTACCTCGTTGATGCGACTTCATAGTGAATGGGCCTGATCCAACAAAACCATCAACACTCAAGGCACTTGATTTTTCTTGATCAGTGTCACCAGCAGCTGCAGCAAATGCGTCAGCAGAAACAATTGCTGTGTTGAAGGTTGCCAACATAGAAACGATTGTAGGATCTGCGTTCCTCAAAGTGATGGTAATTGAGTTTCCATCTGATGAAACGCTATCGATTGAAGCAAGCAAACCAGCCCAAGGGCCAAGGTCAGCATTGGCTGCACGCTCGAGCGAGAACACAACGTCTTTGGCTTCAATCGCTGTTCCGTCCGAGAATGAAATGCCATCACGTAGCGTGAGACTAATGCTCAAACCATCAGCCGCAACACTGTAATCTGAAGCCAGACCACCTGAAATTGATCCACCCTCTCCTGTACGCAATAATGTGTCGTACAAATTCGTGACCATCCAAATGTCTGGATTCCGGTCAGCATAGATCGGGTCGATCAAAGTTGAATCGTCGTAGCGCGCAAATGTCATTGTGCCACCGCGTTCAGCCGAAAGTGCTGGAAAAGCCGACACCATTGCCACGGCCGCCACTGTGGCCATCAAAAACTTCTTCATCTTGCATATCCTCCCTTGCAGATGATTTACGCCTAATTGGCGCTTTTGGAGATTGTATCCAATCGAAGGTTACGCACTATCTTTAGTTTTAGTCAAACTAAAATTTATTTTAGTAGAAATTCAATATGGGTTGCTAAGTGAATTCAATTTATGCAAGTTGCATCGATCTCAATGGACTATCTTATGTCCTCACTCTTGCAGTATCGCGAAAAGAAATTGGCAACCGAACGCCCACAACCAACCAACGAACAAATCGGAGATTCAATCCGTAGACGCCGGAAAGCATTAGGAAAAACCCTTGTGCAAATCGGCAAAGAAACAGAACTAACTGTTGGTTTCATGTCTCAAGTTGAACGGGGTATCTGCGCGCCATCGCTTTCATCATTCATGCGGATTGCAACCGCTTTAGATACAAGCATCGAGCAATTACTGAATGTAAGTGAAAACTATGAAGCGGTCACCAAGGCAAAAGATCGACAAGTCTATAGTTTGGGCGAAGCAGGTCGTTGGTATGAAAAACTGGGCCCCGGATTCTCTGGCGCACTGTTTTATCCCTGCGTCATTCACAGACCACCTGGGCATATCTCAGAACGCATGAACCACCGCGGTGAAGTGTTTTGCTACATGATCGAAGGTGAGCTCGAATATCATTTGGGTGACAAAGTCCACACCCTAAAACCGGGTGATTCAATACACCATGACACAGCGGAACCACACCATTCACGGGTAATGGGCGACAAAGAGACCGTGGAACTCTGGATCAGCTCGCATCCAATGACGAGCCATTGATGATGCGATGAATATCTCTGTCGGCCGGTTGCAGATGTGTGTTGCGACAACACGGTTTCCAAATTGCTGTTTCCCGGGTTGCAAGCACTGGAAGACTTAACCAAAACACCACATGCGTTGGTTCGAGAGCGCTAACTCAAAGAACTGTTCGGCGTCATCATTTGGTAGTCAGCTAGTTCGTGCCAAAAACTTTCCGGAATAAGAAGATCTAGAAGCGCTAAATTCCTGGTCAAGGATTTGGGTTTTGAAGTGCCTATCAAAACAGATTCCACAGCAGTATGTTTGAGCGGAAATTGGAGAGCAGCGGCAGGGAGAGCCACCGAGTGTTTGGCGCATATCTTTTCAATATCGCGAACACTGTTCAGGATTGTTCCAGTGGCCAGTTCATAATCGAAGTATGCGCCCTCTTTGGCGCCGGTTGCCAAAATGCCTGAGTTGAACACTCCACCTATGACCAGTTTGATACCGAATTCCTTACAGTGGCCTAAAAGCACAGTCTCTGCGGAGCGGTCTAACAAAGTGTAGCGTCCAGCTAGCAAGATTTCGTCTAAATGCATTTTGCCAATCAACCGCTCACAGATTGAAACGGTGTTTACGCCTAGACCAACCCGTTTCACAACGCCGGAGGACCTTAGGTCATCCAAGGCACGCTGTCCGCTGTTGAGCAGATCGCCTATTGCCTCGTCACTATCTGTTCCCACGGCAGGATCACCGATGTCGTGAACATACAAGATGTCTAGGCTAACCAACTTCAACCGTTCGAGACTTGATTCAACTGAACGCATGATGCCGTCATAGCTGTAGTCGAAGCTTTGCTCGTACGGCAGCACATTGTAAAAACCATTTGTCGGCACAATTGCTTTTGAAATTGGTTCTAAAACACGCCCTACTTTTGTCGAAACGGAGTAAGCCGTTTTATCTATTAGGAAATTCCCAAGTCGTTGCTCCGACATGCCATTGCCATAATGGGGTGCGGTGTCAAAGTATCGAATTCCGGCATCCCAAGCGGTCTGCAGTAGTTGGACAGCCTCTTTTTCGGGCAATGTTTTGTACATGCCAGCAAGAGCAGAACAGCCGAAACCAACTTGGTCGACACATTTGAAGTTAGGCATTTGAAACGATGATCTTAGTGACTTTGGATGGATCTTTATCCCACGTGGCCAAGGCCTCTCCCGCATCAGCGAAAGCAAATACCTTGGAAATTGTCTCGTCCGCCGGATAGGCGCCGCTCTCCATGTATTGAACGACATTAACGAAGTCTTGCTGAAGCGCCCCGCGTGAACCCATAATGTCGAGCTCTTTCGTCAGTATTTGCTTTGTCTCATAAGCGACGGGCGCATTCGCATAGCCGATGTAAACCACACGCCCAACAGACGCTGCCACGTCCACACATGCCAAGAAAGTTTCAGCAAGCCCAACGGCCTCGACAGCTACATTTACACCTTTGCCGTCAGTCCATTGGAAGACTTCATCGCTTACAGACTGGCTCATTGAGTTCACAGTTCTTGTAGCGCCAACGCTTTTCGCAACTTTGAGTTTTTCATCGTCTATATCAATTGCGATCACTTTGGCACCTTCGCGGATGCAACCTGCAATGACACCTAGTCCAATTGCACCACAACCAAAGACAGCAACGCTTTCGCCTTCTTTGACTTTGCCACGTGCAACACCGTGAAATCCAACGGCCATGGGCTCAATGAGGGCAAGATGATTGAGGTCTTGCACTGTTGATGTGATGATCTTTTGCCATGGAACAACGATCTGTTCTGTCAGCGCGCCTTCGCGCTGCACACCCATGGTTTGATTATTTTTGCAGGCGTTTATGCGACCAGTTTCGCAAGCCGGACAGGTTCCGCAGTTTTTGTAAGGATTGAGTGTTACGTGTTGGCCGATCTCAAATTGGTTAGGAACCCCGTCACCAATTTCCACAATGGTAGCCGCAATTTCATGACCAGGAACACGCGGGTAGCTCACCAAAGGATTGCGTCCACGGTATGTGTTCAAGTCTGAGCCACAGAGCCCGATACGCTCAACTTGAAGCAAAACCTGAGCTTCGCCCACCGCTGGACGCTCGAGCTCGCCGATCCGCGTCTCGCCCGGGCCGTCAATATAGAATGCTTTCATCAATCAAAATCCGCTTACTGCGCCGCCATCGACGGCCAATACGTGCCCATTTACAAATCCAGCTGCGTCGGAAGCCAAATAGGCAGCTGCATGGCCAATGTCGGATGGATCGCCAAAGCGGGCCATCGGGGTACGTGAGAGTATTTTTTGTTTTCGTTCGGGGTCGCCAGCGAGAGCCTTCTGGCTCATTGGCGTTTCTATCCATCCTGGGGCAATGCCGTTAACGCGAATGCCATCGGGGCTCAGTTCAGCGGCGGAACCGCGAACTAATCCGAGCACAGCTGATTTCGCGGTGGTATAGCCAATGATGTTTGGGATCGACAGGTAGGACGCCATCGAGGCGATATACAAGATCGAACACCCTGCTGCGCCGTCCATGACGCTAGACACGTGTTTGGTCAAAGAATATGCCGCCAGAACATGCACGTCCAAAACAGTTTGCACATCCTCGACTGACATTTCGGGGATTGGCTTCTTAATGTGGTTACCCGCATTATTGACCAAAATCTCAATGCTTCCCATTTTGGCTACAGTGGCTTGCACAAGAGCTTCAACAGACTTCTCGTCAGTTATATCTGCTACCTGATAGGCTGACCGATCACCAAGCTCAGCAACAGCTTGTTGCAGTTTTGCCTCCTGCTGGCCAACGATCATCACCTTTGCACCAGCATCCACCAAGCTTTTGGCGATACCAAAACCTATGCCGCTGCCACCTCCGGTAACGATGGCGTTCTTGCCGGCAAGATCAAATGGACTGCGAGCTGCAATTGTGTTTTTGCTCATGCCATTAATCCTCCGATTTCTCGGCTCATGTCGGCATAGTTTTGGTTACCAGTCGCAATTCCCGGCACAACCCCAGTAATCTTTCTCTCTTTGAAAACCACTACGCGGCTCGAAAGAGAAATCATCTCTGGCATGTCTGAAGAGATCAAAATGATAGATTTGCCGAATTTGTTGGCAAGTTCCCAAATCAATTGGTGGATCGTTGATTTAGCGCCAACATCAACTCCAACACTTGGCTCATCAATGATTAGAATATCGCAGTCTGCAGCCAACCATTTGGCGATCGATATCTTTTGCTGGTTGCCACCACTCAAATCACCAACAATTTGGCTTGGACCAGTTGCACGCACATCTAGCTGCTTCATCAGGTCTTTGGCCATTGTGTTTTGTTTGACCATATCGATGGCCCGGCTGATCTTATTGGCGATACGCTTCCAGATTGTGATTGTAATGTTTGACTCAATATCGAATTCGAGGAAGAGCCCCTCTTCTTTTCGGTTTTCAGAAACATAGCCAATACTGTATTTTTCGATACATTGGGAAACCGAGGTGATGTCGACAGCTTTGCCGTTCAACAATACCGTTCCACCAGTTTTTGGTGTATGGCCGATGATTGTCTTAGCCAGCTCGGTTCTTCCAGAGCCAACAAGGCCATAGAATCCAAGGATTTCACCACGCCGCAAATCGAACGACGCGTCTTCAAAAACGCCAGCAAGTGAGACGTCTTTTGCTTGCAAAATGAGATCATTTTTATCGACAACAAGTTCGTCGAATTCTTCTACCAACACTTTGCGCCCGATCATCATTTCGACGATGGATTCTTTGTTCAAAGCGGAGATTGGTTGGGTGCCAACATGCTTTCCGTCGCGCAAAACGCTGACCACATCGCAAATCTCAAGCACTTCTTCGAGCTTGTGCGACACGAAGATCATGATTATGCCTTTGTCACGCAATTCGCGGACAAGACTAAAGAGCTTTGCTACTTCGTTTTCAGTGATCGAGGAAGTTGGTTCATCCAACAAGATTACATCGGCATCACGTGAAAGCGCTTTGGCTATTTGAACCAGTTGCTTTTGTGCTGCACTCAAACTGCCAATTGGCATCTCAGGATCCAAATCAAGACCAACGCGCTCCAAATAGACGACGGCTTCAGTGTTCAGCGTCGCCCAATCGATCCCCGCAGATTTTCGGTAGTTCTCAAGCTTGTCCATCATTATGTTTTCAGCGATGGAGCTTTCTGAGAAAACTTGGATTTCCTGATTAACAATAGTGATGCCGTAAGACATCCCTTCTTTCAGTGATCCAAGATCAAGCTCTTTGTCATTCAGAATGACTTTGCCCTGATCGGACTTCTGGATGCCGCAGATAGTTTTGATGAGCGTGCTTTTTCCCGCTCCATTCTCGCCCAACAAGGCATGAACTTCGCCGCCAGAAAAGGTCAACGACACATCATCCAGAGCTTTCACACCCGGAAATTGCTTCGTGATGTTTTTGAGCTCGAGCTTCATGAAGACTTGCCCTTCTTGCTCGCAACTTCGCGCCAGCGGTTCAAAAGGATTGTCAGCAGAATTATCGACCCTAAAAACGCTTGCTCGAAGTAGACGTTTGCTTGGACCAAGATCAGACCATTTTTAATCAACACCATGATCAGACCGCCGCCGAAAAGACCGATTGCAGTGAGTTTTCCGCCATTCAGTGCCGTACCGCCGATGATAGCAACAGCGAATGAAATGATGAGCCAGTTTTGACCAATCGCTGGCTGAGCAGTTCCAAGTCGGGACACCCAAAGCAGTCCGCCCATCGCGGCAAAGAATGCTGAAAGCAAGTTGGCGCCCATAATCACACGGTGTGTGTTGATGCCAGAAAGCTCTGCAGCTTCTTGGTTACTGCCTGTCGCTAAGAGTTGGCGGCCGAAAACGGTGTATTTGAACATGTACCAAACAGCAGCAAGTGTGGCGACCATTAGGTAGAATAGGTAAGGCAAGCCCAAGAAGTTACCGCGCCCAAGGCTAACAAAGTCCTTTGGGATTCCTCTGTAGGAATAGCCTTCAGAAATGCCGTAAACAAGTCCGGTGAAGATGAACAAAGTTGATAGTGTAACAATGAAAGAATTCACACCAAGCTTTGTCATCACGAAGCCATTGAACCAACCAGCGGCCATGGCGACCGTCATTGCTGCAGCAAGCGCTAGCGGTAGAGGTAAACCCAGAACTTCGATGGCGTAGCCAAAGATAACGGCGGTCAAACCGGCGATAGCGCCAACTGACAGGTTCATGTTGCCAGTAACCAACATCACTGCCTGAGATAGAGCAACGAAGATATAGAGCGATTGGGTTCGTGTAAGATTGAAAATGTTGTACTGCGTCAAGAAACTGTCTGATGCGACAGCGAAAATGACCACCAGTGATAGAGCTGACAGGATGATGCCGGCATCACCGCCGGACAACGCCTTCTTGAGGTGTTTGTTTAGGGCTTGCACTGTGATCTCCTTGATCAGTATATCGGGCGACGGCAAGGGAGTACGCCGCCCGATAACAGATTATTTCTTTTCTAGGTATTTGGTTGTTAGCTCTTCAACGATGGTTTTTGTCATCGCTGCGATGTCGTCTTGATAGCTATCCAAATTGTCCTTAGTCACTGCCAACACACCAGCATCGATGTTGTGTGTACCTTTAATTGGCGTGTAACCGTCAGCCATATGCTTGAGCAGTACCATTGGGATATAACCGTGGCCGAATGGGTTTTGGGCCATTGTGCCGTCAATGTGACCTTCACGGATGGCATCCATAACCACTTCATCTGTATCTATACCGATGAAGTGAATACGCTTGCCACCTGACTGGTGATATTCAGTCAACAATTGAGCAATCGCAACTGTTGGCGTATAACCTGTAGCAATGATGCCATCGATTTTGCCAATGTTTGCGGCAATTGCGTTTTCAACTTTTTCAACACTGTCTTCGATTGTCGAAAGGTTGCCAACGGTCTGAATGATGTAAACGTCAGGGTAGCTATCAACAACTTCTTCAACACCTTCAGAACGACGACGGGTTGCTTCACCCGGCACTTCCAAAACGTTGACGATATTGCCTTTGCCGCCCATTGATTTGATCAACTCTTCAGTTGCAACCATGGCTGCGCGTTTAAGCTGTGTACCGACAAAGAACGAAGCAGGTGTAGGTTGTTGAGTTGGCTGGCCAAAATCAACAATTGTGATGCCCTGTTCAGCAAGCTCTTCATATAGGCCTTTTGCACCAGCAACATCTGATGGGAAAATGCTGAATGAGGTAAAGCCTTGTGCAGCCATGGCTGTCACGTTTTCGTTTTGATTGTCTTGTGTCCAGTCTTGACCAAGTCTCTTAGTGACCTCGATACCAAAGTCTTCTGAAAACTTATCGACGCCTGTTTGAACCTCGTCAAAATACGGATGAACCGTGGATGCATACCATGCAAATTTGACGTCCGCTGCAAATGCATTGCCTGCTAGCAGTACGCTAGTCGCAAGCACGCCTGTCAACTTCATAAATCTCTTCATATTTTCCTCCTCAGTTAATAATCTCATAGAAGCAGCCAGCCTCAGTCTCCCCAATTAGGCCGCTTTAAACTCTCTCTTTGAGACACAATTGTTCTCAACAAGGTCCCAATCGATGTCGACGCCCAATCCCGGCCCCTTTGGCGCATGGATCTGGCCTTCGTCATCAATGAAATCTGCATAGGACTGGACCATTGGAACCTGAAACGTGTCTTCCGGTACAAATAGCTCGAAGAAATCGCAATTTCTTACAGCACACGAAACGTGCACATTGGCCATGTCCATGGGCCCCATTGTGGTTGTGTGTAATTCGCAATTCATGCCGTGAGCTTCGGCCAAATGGCAGGCTTTCAAGGTGCCAGTAATGCCCGCTTTCCAGCTCACATCTGCGCGCACAGTATTCACTGCGTCGGACTTAATGGCCTGAGCAATTCCCCAAGGTCCACCGCGGGTCGTTTCTGTGCCAACAATCTCAATATCAACTGCCGCTGTCAGCTTGGCGTATTTGTCCAATTCATAGTCGCGGAAAGGCTCTTCCAACCAACGGAAGTTGAGCTTTTCAAGATGACGCGCCACTTTGATGGCCTCGCTCAGCGTATATTCAGCCACTGGGTCAGACATCAAAATCATTTCAGGGCCAACAGCCTCACGAACAGCTGCATGAATGGCCATATCCATGTCGCTAGGTCCGCATGGGTGGATTTTGTAAGCCTTAAAACCTTTACGCTTATACTTCAGCGCCTCGTCGACGTATTCTTCGATTGTTTCCAACCACAAGCTGCTCGCATAAACAGGTAGTTTTGTACGGTAGCTTCCAATGAACTCGTGAAGGGGTAGTTCTGCTGTTTTCGCACTGGCATCCCATAGCGCTACATCAATTGGTCCAGGCAAAAATACGGGGAAGAATGCGCCGTGACGGTCAATATTCCAAAAGTCGTGCCAGATCTTTTCTCGATCAACGATCCTACGGCCCAGAATTACCGGAGCCACGACATCTGTTAAATAGGCGTCAGTTACCCCGCCCGAACGAGCGGCCCAAAAAGTGGCCAAACCCTCGACACCGTCTGAAGTTGTGATTTTACCAACGCCATAGTCCCAAGGCATAGGCGCAGCGCCTTCACGGCTTTCGTCAAAGACGCCCCGCTCTCGCTTACAGATCCATGTCTCAAACTTCTCGATGCGCATTCAGTTCACTCCCACCGCCCAAAAGAACAATTTGGACTCGTTGAAGCGAACATCAATCAACCCCGCCAAACTGTCGATGCACAGATATCGCCAATAATTTCACTAGTGTGTCATTCGCACTGCAAGCCTATTGATTAAAAGGAGAAATGCCTCTCTTAATGTGTTCATCAAATTACGGATGCGGCATCATGATTGACAACATTGGCGGAATTGAATTCGAGATTTTTCACTCAGACAATTCACACTATGGTACCGAGTGGAAAGGACTGCGCCTCAACGATGACTATCACCGACTATATTTCGTATTGGATGGTGCTGCCGAAGTTATCTACAACGGCAATGTAAGACAGATCACACAAGGCAATACATATTTATTCCCAACGACCACGAGCTTTAAGTACTCGTGTCCAGACAAGCTCCAACTTTTAAACGTCTGTTTTAAAATGACGTTGTTGGATAATTTGGACGTTCTTACTCTTCACCCTTGGGCCGTAGAGGTTCAGTGTGCCGACATCGCCCGTACTCGTGTTAAAATGGAAAAAATTGACGCTCTCACCCACAAGGAAACGTTCTCTCACCAAATCGCTTTGAGGGGGCATATCCTAACACTTCTTGCGCCCCATTTTAGGGCAAAGGAAACGGATAGAGATCGCAAAAAAAGACGAGACGCTGAACGTCTGGCACCCGTAATCCAGTTTATCTCAGACAACATCAAATCCGGCATAACCATCGGTGAACTACCTGATGTTGCAAGAATGAGCCGTGCGTATTTTTCAAAAGTATTTCACGCGACGTTTGAAGTGTCGCCGCAAGATTACGTGAGGCGCCAACGCGTAGAGCTTGTAAAACGAGAACTAAGACTAACAGGAACGCCGGTGGCGATCTTAGCCGAAGACTTTGGATTCAGCAGCGCGTCACATCTAACGCGCGAGTTTAAATCCCACACAGGATACTCACCCAAGCAATATCGAGAGTTGGATAGCGTTTACGATTAGTGTTCGGTTTATCACCGATATCTATGCAAACTTCCCAACACACTGCTCGGCAGTAAGCTGGCGCATATCAGGAAGTGTTGCTTATAGTTTATCGAGAGACCAGTCCGATGATGCAAGTTCAGTGAATGTGCGGCGACTACACCCACACAGACAAAACTCCTCATCAAAAGTGCGGGGCTTTTTGTGCACAATCCAAAGGCAATAGCACTACCAACATCGCTTCCTTCATGTAGAATGCGCGAATGAAAACAAAGAACGCTGTAACGCTAAAAACGATCGCGAAAAAAGTGGGTGTATCTGTCACTACGGTCACGCGTGCGATCAATGGGTCGCCCAAAAGTAGTGCGGCGATGACAGCGAAAGTTCTCAAGATTGCCGACGAACTTGGTTACGTCCGCAACATGGAGGGCGTGAAGCTGCGCACAGGCAAAACCTTTGTGCTTGCGGCCATGTTGAAGTTTCCAAGCGACACAGAAATCGGAGACCCAACTCTACTTGGTATCTTGCAGGGCGTGCACTCCAGATGTGCCGGCACCCATTATTCCGTAAAGGTCATCATTACGACGTCGATGGATGACGAGTTGCGTGAGTTAAAGCAAATGATTGCTGGCGGCACCGCCGACGGCATCATCCTAGACCACACGTTGCCGCAGGATCCTCGCGTAAAGCTGTTGCTCGAGGCCAACATACCGTTTGTGACGTTTGGACGGACGGAGCTTTCTTCTCCTCATGCGCACTTTGACGTGGACAATGAGTTTGCTTCTTATCAAGGCACAACTGAGCTACTGCGGCAGGGATACAAGCGAATTGCCATGCTGGATGGTCCATTGGACTTCACATATGTCCATCAGCGCATTGCCGGTTACAAACGGGCATTAGAAAAGAACCAAATTCCGTTCGACCAGCAATTGGTACAAACATTCCCCCTGAAAGCAGATGTCGCCAAAGAGCTTTCGACAAGGTTGATCAACGAACAGAAAACAGACGCATTTGTTTGTGCCAATGATGTTGTTCTGCTCGGCACATGCGCCGCTGTGCGTGAGCATATGAAAACGTCAGGCCAGAAATTCGGACTATCAGTGCGTGGCGGCACTGAGCTTGGCGCATACCTGGACCTAAAGCCTGCCATATCATTTTATTCACGCGTTGATGCAGGGTGGAACCTTGCTGACCTCTTGTTGAAATGCATTGACGGCGAACCCGTCGAGAAACTCAACCTGATCGCCAAAACAGAGCTGCGCTAGCTAACAACCAAGTCATTTGCTGTTCGGATTACACCCACTTTTCGCAATTCAGCTTCTGTGAGCGACTTGACGCCGATTATTGTAAATGTGCGGGATTGTTGAGGGAGCAAGGTCACCAGCATGTCGTCGACTTCAGCATCTGATGAAATTCTGTCTGCAAATATGCATAGATCTTTGAGGAAACTTTGTGCTGTAACTGTAACCAGCACTTCGCTTTCAGTGTGAGCGATATCTAGGTTGAACTCTGCTTTGGGCAATTTCAAATCCAAGTCTTCAACGAAGAAGTAGAAGGCTTCACAATGATCGCCTCGCGCCACGATTACTTCGTCGCGTGGGTTGTCTGAAGTCGCGACTTCGCCCGGTACATCCAGTATGGCTGGATTGTTCCGTGTGGCCAATTCGCGCCAACTTGAATGTTCAGCGAGGACCTCACCATCCAGACTGTATCGCGTCACCGAGACAGCAACGCGATAGGCCAAATTGTTATCGTTGATTGTGTGGACACGAAGACCACCCTCTGACGCCTGGATTGTTAAAGCAGTGCGTGCATAGGCGTGCTTAAGCGCATACCAAAGAGGCTTCTTGCGTTCCGCGCCATCAACTGCAGCCCATGAGGTTGCCGGCCAGCAGTCGTTAAGCTGCCAAACAATGGTGCCCATACAATGGGGCTGCAAAGAGCGGTAGTGATTAATACCGAACTTAATCGCACGTGCTTGATTGAGTTGCATTGCCCAATGCCAATCATCAAAACTTTCGGGCACCGGCAAGTGGCCCGCAAGTCCGCGCTCAAGTTTCAAGTTTCCATTGGACGCTTTTTGGTGGTGCAAAACACCAGGAGACGTTGACGTCAGCGGGTTATCTGAAACAGAACCTTGAATTGTAGCCATAGTGGCGGGCGCCTGCCAGCCAAACTCAGACACAAACCGCGGCTTATAGTTTGCGAAAACTTCGTAACCGACATCATTCCAAACATCCCAAACATGACGGCAGCCATGTTCATCAGCATTTGCAGCCAAGTTCATCGATCCTGAGTATGGGCTGCCCGGATAATAGTTGCCACTTGGATGCAGTTCAGCAACCAGCTTCGGCAGCAAATTGAGGTAATAGTGCTCTCCCCAAGTTCGGCCCTCCAGCGCATCTTGCCATCCCCAGTCTTGGAAGCCCCAAATGTTTTCATTGTTTCCGCACCATATGGCCAGCGAGGGATGCGACATCAACCTTGGTATATTGTCGCGAACCTCTGCTTCAATCTCTGCTGGCAGATGCCCTTCTTCTGGATAGGTCGCACACGCAAACAAGAAGTCTTGCCAAACTAGAATGCCAGCTTCGTCGCACAGTTCATAAAAGTCGTCAGACTCAAACATACCACCGCCCCAAACGCGTAACATGTTTATGTTCGCATCTTTCGCTTGCGCAATACGCCGCTCCAAGCGATCTCGCGTTAAACGTGAAGGAAAGCAGTCATCAGGAATCCAGTTGGCGCCGCAGATAAACAAAGGCAGATTATTGATCGCAAATTTGAATTCTGAACCTGCCTCGTCTGATGAAGTATCCAGGTCGATGGATCGAAATCCAATCCGTTGTGTTTTACTATCGAGCAACTGCTCGCCTGAGCTTAGTGTAACGTTCAGTTCGTAGAGATGTTGATTGCCCATGCCGTGCGGCCACCACAGAATTGGATTGGGAACTTCCAATTCTAACTCACCGCGTCCTTGATCTAGTTTGCACTTTGCGGACCATTCACCGACGCTCAGATCAAGGGACAGATTATCAACAGAGCCTTCGACTTCAACCTTGAGTTTGATAACGCCATTCGCGCCAACAACATTCACATCAGTTTGCACGTCACGAAGTTTAGCGCTTGACCATGTGACCAGTTCAATTGGTTTCCAGATACCAGCTGTTGTTAGTGTAGGTCCCCAGTCCCAGCCATAGTTGCATGCCATCTTTCGCATCAAGTTGCCTTGTCCTGGGTAGCAATTGGGTCGTGGTTCAAACTTTTGTTTCAACTCTTCGCCGAATGAAATCGGTGATTGAAAATCAACACAAATAGTGTTTTCACCATCAGCCAACTGTTTGCCCACGTCGACACGATAGGTCCTGTGCATGTTCTGAGACTTCAGGATTTCTTGCCCATTTAGGTAAACCGTCGCTGCCGTATCAAGCCCATGAAAGACCAATTCATGGCTCCGTCCAGCGAAGAGTTGCGCATCAAATTTTGTCTCATAGCGCCAGTCGCAATGACTAACCCACTGAACTGCACTTTCATTGCAATCCAAATATGGATCATGGATCAAATTGGACGAGAGCAAATCGGTGTGGACACAACCTGGCACAGTTGCAGCGATCTCATTTCCAATCATCTGTGGCGCGCCAGAAGGCTGACTGGTGCACGTCAAGGTCCACTCGCAAGGTAACTGTGTCACCACAACATCTTGCTGCTCATTAATCAATTTCGACTTGTTCGCCATGTCATTTCCTAGACTGCAAATTGCTTTAGATTAACTCGCAAGATCGAGTTTTGGTGCGCCAATAAGTTTAGCTTCTGGCACCATCATATTTTCATCACTGTCCAACGAGTGAAGCCGGCAAACGATTACATTCTGCCCCGACCGCAGCGCATTCGTAACATCCAAATGGTGGATTTGCTTGTCTCCATCAACTTGAGCAAGTCGCCGTCCATTTATTGCAACCGTCATTTCACTTTCGATACCCTTCAACTGCACCGTCCAGACGCGTCCCAGAATGGTTGGCAGGTCAAATGTGTTGGAAATGAACCAGTTAACTTGATGCACCCACTTGCGAGATTGCTTCAAATTCGATGCGTGCTGCGTGGGAATTAGTTGGCGTTGTGAAAGCACCTCATGAAGGTTTCTCAGACCGTCCACCTCAACGGTCACACCACCGCCAGATACTGTCCATTCCGGGAGGATCTGAACAACTTCTTCATGCAATTTCTTTGCGAAATCCGAGCGAACCAACTCCTCGACCCCTCTTAGGTGTATCGTTACACCAAATTGATAAAGAGAGTGCGCGTTTATGTCAATTCTGAATTTTAGGCTGTTCTATCGCCTAGACTGCAGTAGTTAGCTGCTCGGCAAGCTCCACAATCACTTCGTAAGCAGTTTCTATATCCACTTTCTCCATGTCGAACGAACCACACTGGAAGCGAATGACAAATTGACCGTCGATCTTTGTCTGCGTCAGATAAATTCGGCCGTCGTTGTTGATGTTCGTCAGCAATTTCAGGTTCAACTCATCCAAGTCTTTGGCGCCTTTAGGGGCAAAGCGAAAACTGAAAAGCGAGAGCATTGGCTTTGTAATGATCTCGAAATCATCTCGAGCAACAAGCCTGTCATGTAGCGAGTTTGACCACCCCACATGATTGCGGATCATTGTACGCAGACCTTCTAGCCCATGAGCGCGCAGCAAGAACCAAATTTTGAGGGCCCGGAAGCGGCGACCTAATGGAACTGACCACTCAGAGTAATTTATGATCTCATCAGCCCCGTGGGTCTTTAGGTATTCTGGCTTAATCGCCAAAGTACTAACCAATGCATCTGGATCAGCAACAAAATGCGCTGAGCAATCGAATTGAGCGCCAAGCCATTTGTGTGGATTGAAAACAATGCTGTCGGCGCCATCAACGCCAGTCCATAACCTTCTGAACTCAGGGCATATCATAGCAGCGCCCGCCCATGCCGCATCGATGTGCGTGTAGAGACCCTCAGCTTTTGCCAAGTCTACGACCTCTTGGATGTTATCCGTGGAGCCCACAGAGGTGCCGCCAACGCATGCGATTATGCCTGCTGGAATGAAGCCGTCTGCACGATCCTTTGCAATGGCGGCTTTTAACGCCTGCATATCCATGCCCCGAAGCTCACCTTCATGTGGAATGCGCACAAGGTTCTCTTCGCCAATTCCTGCAACCCAAATTGCCCGATCAATTGACGTGTGGACTTGGTCAGAGCAATAAATCCGCAATTGCTTGTGTGCAGCGAGACCATCGACGTTGCCCCGCCAATTTAGCGCTTTTTCACGCATAGTGAGCACTGCAGCCAATGTTGCCGACGAAGCGCTGTCTTGAATGACACCAGTGAAGTTTGTCGGCAGGCCAATGGACTGCCTCAGCCAATCCAGCACCTTCGTTTCTACTTCCGTGGCCGCCGGAGAGGTTTGCCACAGCATGCATTGAGCCGCGATTGAGTTGACTAGCATCTCTGCTAGAACTGAGGCAGGTGCCGCATTGGCGGGGAAGTAGGCGAAGAACCGCGGATGTTGCCAATGGGTCATCCCAGGTACGATCTTTTCCTCAAAGTCAGAAAAGATGTCTTCCATTTTCTCGGCTTGCTCCGGAGGACTAACCGGCAGTTTTGCTAATATGTCGCCGGGTTTTGTTTGCGCACGTACTGGCCGATCCCTGAGAGTTTCACGATAATCCGCGCCCCAATCGACAAATCTTTTTCCCCAAATGCGGAAATCATCCCACTTCATATTCAACCCCTATTAGCCTTGCGAGTTCATGCTCGCTTTGGTTCGACATTACATTGTTTGCGAATACATGCATTTGAAAAATGTCCAAGAAGAGCAGGTTATTCAGCGGATTTGCAGCCAAAACTATGGTCAATGAAATGCTAATCCAATCCCGAAAAGTTTCATATATTTTGGAGCAAATAAGTCAAAGTTCTCCCGTACCCTAACAAAATAGGCGGAATACGACTTCCGCAAAACGAACAACAATCTGCGGGGGGGTATCTTGCTTAGACGTGTTCCAAATCAAGTAGCGGTTAGCGAAGATGACCAAGAAGTTGAAAGTTTCAATGAGGATGCTCAAAGTGATCAGGGCGTTTCAGAACGCCGCCGTCATGAACGCATCTCTTTAGACGCACCAAACGCCCCAACAGATAATCCCAACAGTGTTTATGCTGGACCAGAGCGCCGCAAAGCCGAGCGCCGCAGCATGGATACTATCCGCAAAGAAGTTGAATGGAAGCTAGCGCCTGAAGTTGAAAACAAGATCCTTCGCGGCATGGGCTTTAAGACTTCACGTCGTTCTTCAATAAAACCTTCAAAAATTTATCTCATTATTGTCGCTCTAATCGCTGGTGGCTTAGCCGCCTTTATTGCGATGCAAGGTGAGAGCGCGCCAACTCCAGAGGTTCAAACAACTGTTGAACCAGTAGCAGCGCCAACACCTATCGTGCAGCACCAAATTCTTGTCGCAAAAGACACTATCGGCATGGGCCAAACCATTTCAGCAAATCAGGTTGAATGGATTAACTGGCCAGAAGCTTCAATTCGCTCTGACTACATAACGATAGAAAATGCTCCTGAAGCCATTGAGCAAATGAGTGGCACAATGACACGCTTTGAGTTTTTCGCGGGCGAGCCAATTCGTGAGCAAAAACTAGCGCGTGGTGCAAGCGGTTATCTTTCAGCCATTATTGCACCCGGCATGCGTGGCGTTTCAGTTCCAATCGTAGCCGAAGCTGCATCCGGCGGCTTTATCGTGCCAAACGATCATGTAGACGTTGTTCTGACTAAGTCTACTGAATCAGGACGAACTTCAGAGACCATTCTTCGCAATGTCCGCGTTTTGGCAATCAACTCTCGGGTCGGCGAAATCCAAAACGACGGGGAAGCGAAAAACGAAGCCTTCTCAGACAATGCCATCGCGACACTAGAATTGAATGAGATTGAAAGTGAAATGATCGTTGGTGCAACAGACCTTGGCACATTCGCCTTGGTACTGCGTTCCATGTCCGACTTCGCTGGCAACCGCCAACTAGAGCGCAGCGCCCTTAACCAGTCTATACGGATGACCAGCCCGTTCTGGCAGCAGTCCAATGACCAACCGGACCTACGATAGATCATGAGTAACCGAGTAAGAGTAGCAACCGTGTTTCAGAATAGATCCATCATCAACCGAGCAACTTTAGCGCTTATATTCGCTTTTGCCCTGCTCGCAGCTTTCAACACAACGGCTTTCGCGTCAAAAGTGAAGTATGATTTGAGCACAACATCAGTGTTGCGCATCAACCTTCCAGTTTCCCAAGCGCTGACCGTAACGATGTCAGACGCAGTCACAAAAATTGTTAGCGCTGATCCTAACATTGCGGTCGCTCAACCAATCACCGACAAGTCGCTTTATCTAGTGGGCAAAACTTTTGGCACAACAACTGTCAATCTGTTCAATCAAGCAGGAGAGCCAGTCGGCTTGATCGCAGTTGAAGTCGGAGCCGACACTGCGGACATGACCCGATCAATCCGTTCAGCGGTTCCAAGCGCCGATGTAAAAGTTCACTCCGTCAATGGTCGCATTCGTCTATCCGGCAAAGTTACAGACGAGAATTCCATGCAAAAAGTGCTGGAAATCGTCGAGCAATACGGCAGCCCTGCCGTCATCAACACGATGACATTGGCTGGCGGTCGCCAAGTGAACCTTGAAGTTCGCATCCTTGAAGCACAGCGTGACGCAGGCCGTCACCTTGGTATCCAATGGGGTGGTAGTGTTGGTGGTGTCACCACAAATATTGGGAACAACGGCGTCACTAGCCCAGCCGGCAAAGCCTCGTCATTCTCTTCATTCATGGCCAATGTCATTTCAGGCGTTGCTGGCGTAAACCTAAACGCCACAATCAACGCGCTCGAGTCTAAACGTTTGGTCCGCACGCTGGCTGAACCAAATCTAACAACACTATCAGGTATCAAAGCCAGCTTCCTAGCAGGTGGTCAGGTTCCAATCCGTGTGGTTGATGCCAACGGTCAGACAGCTCTTGAATATCGCGACTTTGGTGTTCGTTTGGTCTTCACGCCAGTTGTACTTGATGGCGACCGCATCCAAATTCATTTAACACCAGAAGTGAGCAACATTGGCAGCTTCACAACTGCAGGCGACCCGGTTTTCAATACCCGCACCCTAGACGCCACAGTTGAGTTGCGAGATGGTCAAAGCTTCTCTGTTGCAGGCCTGCTTCAAAACAATACCAACATGAGCCAAGACCAATTGCCGTGGATCGGTGATGTGCCTGTGATCGGCTCATTATTCAAATCATCTGGCTACAAAAAACAAGACACTGAACTCGTCGTGATCGTAACCCCTCGATTTGTTCAACCTGCGGTTCCAGGGCAAGTTTTGGCTTCACCATTAGACGGCAGCGTGCCAGCGAATGATTATGAATTCTTCGCGCTTGGTCAGATGGAAGTCACTAAGAAAATGATAAAGGGTTTCCGCTCTGGCGCGGGCGTTGTCGGCGCATACGGCTACATGATTGATCTAGATGAAGGGAACACATTGTGAGAGTTCTTGCACAAAACCTGATCCCTAAAAGAGCCGCCATCGTGCTGGGCCTATCGCTCGCCCTAACCGGATGCTCATCATACGATTATATGCAACGCAGCGACAAGATTTCACACAGCGCGGGAAACGCGGTGAGGGCAAACTTGATCATGTCCACCGTCAATCCTTCAAAATCTTCAATGAACTCGACTTCTGGTCTGGGCAAAAATGGCGCGGTTATTCCTGCGGCCGAAGAATAGAACGGGGCAACAACATGAGATTTCTAAACACAAAATCGTGGAAAACTGTAGCGGTCGCTGCTCTGGTTTGTGGACTAACATTGTCTGGTTGCACAACTTCAAACTTTGCAGGATCAAGCAGTTATGGCGGTAGCAATGTCAAAGTAGCCGACATTGAAAACAAAGGCACCTACACAGCAGATAGCGCTCTGTTCGAAGCCAAGAACCACTTCAAAAACAATAATTTTGGTTATTCGGCTGCCTTTTACAAACGCGCTGTTGAACTCGCGCCTAAAGATAGCGAAGGCTATATTGGCCTAAGCGCCTCATATGATATGTTAGGTCGTTTTGAACTGGCTGATCGTGTCTATACCGCTTGGTATAAGCTCAACGGTCCGTCCGTGCGTTACTACAATAACCTTGGATATTCACTGATGCTTCGTGGAAACTTAAAGTCCGCTTATGTGAATTTTAAGAAGGCCGAAAAGATTGAGCCAGATAGCATTGTTGTTGCGAACAATATGCAGTTGTTGTCTGACGCCGCAGCAAAGGCTGGTTAGAAAACCAAACTGCAACGCGATCGTCGATGTGCGGAAACCACAATTGACAAAATACGTATCGCAATTAGTCTATTTGTTGAATGCGTCTAGTCATTAGATGCGCGACTGTTTGAGGGCTAACATGCGTACCATTCTACTCGTTGATGATCACGACCAAGCACGCAAACGCATGAGAGCATTGGTTGAAGAGGTCTTTAAACCTCAGCGGGTGGTTGAAAGCGCGACCTTATACGAAGCAAGCAGACATATCGCACAAACAGGTTTTGATCTGGTGGTGTTAGATCTTTCCCTACCAGATGGCGATGGCGAGAGCCTCATCGCATCGATTTTAGCCAAAAACAGTAACAGTTATATCGTAATTTCGTCTGTGCATGACGAAGGAATGCGGCTTGTCAAAGCATTAAGCTTGGGCGCACGCGGTTATCTCCTAAAAGATCAATCAATCGACACTATCCGTAGCGCGTTACAAGGCATGCAAGTCGGCATTCCACCGATTTCAGCATCAGTCACGCGTCGGATCCTTGAGTATTTGCGCCAGTCAAATATTGAAAACAAGCCATCCAACCCGTCCGCCCCGGCGCGATCCATTACCGCTAGTGGATCTGCCGATGCCAGTGTAACCGACAAGAACCAACTCACCCCGCGTGAGGCAGAAATTTTGACGCTGTTGGCTAGGGGGCTAAACCGCCCAGACATTGCAGGCATTTTGAACATCTCAAAACACACCGTCGCAACACATGTGACCAATGTCTATTCAAAGCTGAGTATCTCGACCCGCAGTGAAGCTGCGATGTCAGCGCGCGATCTAGGGTTAACCTAACTTATTGCAATAATGGCAACGACAACGACAGTTCGAACCAGTCTTCGTCTTGGGATTTTGCGCCTACGCTTAGCTGCGCAGAGGTCTCCTTGGCTCTAGCCTGCATGTTCAGGAAACCACGGCCTGTTGAAGTGGTATGCTCCGCAGCAGAATCTACACTATTGCCAATTTTCAACTTCATTTCGCCGTTCTGCAAAAGTTCGACACTGCCTTTGATTGGTTGGTTCTTACAGCCATATTTCAATATGTTACTGACGTGCTCTTCCACAATGCGTTTAACGTTTACGAAATCACGCGCGCTGATAATGCGTGAACCTATGAAATTCGTTGTGAAATCAACGCCAAATCCAACATTTTGCAGTCTTGTTTCTTGCTCACTCCAGAACTCGACCCAACGATTTTCCAAATCCAGGCCATCAATATCCTCAATCGTCAGTAAAGAGTCTTTCAAGGCTTTCAGAGCCTGACGGGCCAGAGCTCTTTCACTGCTGTCTTCGGGTGTTGCATAGATCAGATCTAAAAGCTTAGCGCCAACATCATCGTGCAAATCTCGAAGGATCAATGCACGCGCAGTTTCTGCATTCTCGTACTCCTGCAATTTTTGCTGATAAATGCCGTTGGCCAGTTCGTACAAAATGTCTGCTGTCTTTCTGTTTGCGTCAGAAAATAGACGTTTCCCCTTAAATGACCCCGAGAACAGATAGGCGCTATTCTTGCTCATAGAGGGAACGCGCAGCACCAACCCATTTTCCAAAATCGTAGCTTTTCTACCAGCAGCGTTTACATCAATTTCAACATTTTGAGCCTGAAAGTACTGACGCAAAAAGCCCATAAATCGTCCATTAAACTCTGTTGGGTCGGGAACAGATGCCAAATGTAAAAAAAGGCGTTTTGCGGTATCTTCCATAGATACAGCGTTGCGATTGATAAAACGGTTATGGATTAGACTCTTTAGAGGAAAATAGCTCCAACTTGCGAGCAGAATGGCGGCTGGAAGAGCCTGTTCCTGGTTCCAATGTAGGGTAAACAGAATAAACAGATCAACAGCGACAATTCCGCCACCAACCGTCAACCAAATTAGGGTTTGCAGCCAAATTGCGCGAATGCCAAACAGGCGAAATTTCACGGTTCCCAACGCAAAGCCAAGGAATACAATTACTAGACTTTGTCCAGCAACTGCGGGTTTAACAAGTGAACCTGTACCCACCAAGATGGGAAGACTGAATAGTACGATCCATGGCAAAATCCCAACAACAATGGACAATAAAACCCAAAGCAGCACCGCTCTTTCAACCGGTTTGTCACCGGATCGGAACCACTTCACAACCGTCAGCACGAGTGCTGAAACAATTGCTGCCAAATATGGAAACTGAAACGGATGGACCGGATAGCTAAGCAGTTGAAAATGCTGAATTATAAATGATAGAAGCGCGAAGGATAATCCTACGGCACCGAGCGGAAAACGAGAAGGCGGCTTAGGCATATGCCACAGAAGCGCCAACAATCCGAAGGCAAAAACAGGCGCCGAGAGGTTCCCCATTACATAGATCATGCCGCTCATGGCAGGCGCCAATACGAACTCTTCACATGCTCGGAATGCATGTGCCAGCATATTGGTCGATAAACTTATTCCGCTGATAAGCAAATACTTCATCGCAGGCGACGCTGGAGCGAAGAGCGTGATTCCCAGGGTCAGCATAAGCACCAAAATGCTTTCAGATGCGCTTAGCCAAAACCCAAACGGGAACTGAAAAAGTTCTCGTCTGCTATCGGTCTTTATAGAGTAGATTGCGCCATCGCTACCAACAAAAGTCACAGTGGACGAGCGCATTGCTTCCCATATAATTATTCGATCGGACCGTACCAAATTCCAATCAGCATAATTATTGACCTCTGACCGATCGTGAACCCCAGCACCGATCGTCAATTGATGCATGAGATCTTGTTCGAAGACTCCAACTGAAGTGAGTTTGACGCCTGGTTCGACACCTGCTTTGTTTGCAGGGCCGTCTTTTGCAACACTCTCAACGGTGACTCCTGCCTCGCCGGCAATCGAAACCACATCCATGCCCAAATAGGGCGTTTGAAGTAAGAAATTGGTTGCAATTACCACACATAGCAACCAGGCAACGCTGCAAGCGACGATTATTGCAGAAACAGGCAAGCGGTTCGGGACATCCCCCGATTTCTGTTTGGTTGCAGCAATTCTATTCAAACTATTTACTCGCACATTTGCTGTTCGGTTACGGATGTTTGGATTTAACAATCCCTATTCCTAAACAAAAAGGCAAGTCGCTTTCAACATGGAATATCCCGCTATTCCACAAAGGCTAAATTGAGGGATTATTAACGTTAACAGACTACAAATGGCACAGTTGAAAAGGCGTGCAGTTGTGCCCTTTTCTATTAGTTGCGTGAGTATACAATGAAGTTGAGTGTCGCCCTTTCAAGACTTTTGAGCGTTCCAATGCTATTGCTAGCATTGTCGGCTTGCGCCTCACGACCACACACAACTGGCCAGCAAGCGGGCTCTTCATTCACACAGAATGCGAAATATCATCCCTCCGTTTTGGCGGCCAAGGAACGTAGCGAGCAAGCAAAATCAGCCGAAACTGCTGCGCGCGCCGATCTACTTCCGCAAGTTTCGCTGAACGCAAGCGCTTCTGCCTATAGCTATGACAATAGCCCGACGACACCACGAGTTGGCACCGCCAATGTTGGTGTGAACATTAGCGTCCCTATTTCCAAAGCTTTTGCTGGAATTGCCGGCGTTGAAGTCGCCTCCTCTAGCCGTAAAGCATCGATTGAAGCACTTAGAGCGTCTAACAGTGATGTGCTAGTTCGAATTGCAACCGCAGTTGCCAATGTAGATCGCGCACAAGACACAGTCGCGGCCCGAGGCGCTCACCTTTCGGAACTCGGCAAATTCCTAAAAGAACAAAACAGACGCCACACAGCTGGTTTTGCCTCAAAAACTGATCTCGCTCAAGTCAAAGGACGTATTGCAGCAAGTTCCGCTGAGTATTCTCGAGCCCTTGCAAACAAATCTGATGCCGTTTCGCGCCTTGCCAGCTTGCTTGGCCATGCTCCATCGTCAGACTTAAAGCTCATCGATCCGCGCAAGTACTTGCCACGCTCAGAAAACGAAGCCGTTCGCTATGCGTTAAAAGACAATCCATCCATTCGCGAACTTGAATGGCGCAGGCAAGTTGCATCCAAACAAGTCAATGTCTCAGCCATGAATATTGGCCCAGAAGTAAATCTAACCGCCAACTTCAACGGCGACGAAAACTACTATTCTGACGATAGCTTGGTATCATCCAATGATGCGCACATCCGCCTAGGATTAAGCGTGCCACTGTTTGATGGCGGCAAGCGAATTTCAAATGTAAAATCAAAGCTGTC
>Ga0315336_1000400_pt1 | contig 127324 bp, 104 predicted proteins | sample ASW5metaG_FD_204512 | JGI IMG/M metagenome (GOLD analysis project Ga0315336, IMG submission 204512) | Ammonia-oxidizing marine archaeal communities from Monterey Bay, California, United States - ASW #5 | ecosystem: Environmental > Aquatic > Marine > Intertidal zone | place: USA: California... | reverse complement strand
CTCAATTCAATACCAGGGTAGAATCCAGCCGCTCCAACCGGTATTCTCGCGGGGCTTGTGGGCCAATGACGGTTTAGGCCCCGATAGCGACTGAACCGCTGACAAGCCAGTTCGGCAGCGATGTGCCAGGAACGGACATGACGCTGTACTGCACGCCATACTGCTGGCGGCCCATCATCCGTCCGAAAACGGAAACCAACCAGATCAACAGAATCGCCAAGCGATTTTGTCTGCTCTTTCTTGATGGCCCCTACAAAATTCAGACCCAACGAACAGCATGACCGCTGACTGCTCCGGGGCGTCAGTTGAGCTTTGGCTGTCATAGCCTAAACGGTCGTGGCTGACGGTGTTCCAGCAACTCGCCGTGCGAGATTCTATCGTTCAAAAGCCTGATTCGCTTCGTCAAGGAAATTGATGATCGCCGAGCTCACAATATCGGGACAATCGTAATGGACGTTATGCCCGGCTCCGTCGACGGTGATCAGTGGGAGGTCCGGGCGGATGCGCTTCCAGGCCTCCGCAATCGCGGGTTCGAAATCAAAGGACTTGGTGCCGTAAAACAGCATGGTCGGCGGCTTTAACGTCTCTAGATCCACTGGGCATGCTGCAAAGTTCATCAGAATGCGCCAATGGGGGATGACAAACGGCGCCAAAGGGGCCAACCGTTCCAACTGCTTGATCTTCGTTGGCTTATCCAGGGCATGCCAGGAATGGCCGCCCATAATGTCCATACTGGTGCGCAGGGCGGCCATTTCACCGTTCCGATCGCCGGTCTCCATTATCTTACTCACCATCGCTTCGAGCGACCGATAATCCGCCTCCGGCAGAATATTCATGATTGAGGGTTCGATGAGGATAAGATGATCGACTCTTTCTGGACAATCTCTGGCAAAGGCGAATGCCGTGCTGCCGCCCGAGGAATGGCCGAGCACATGAACCCTTTCTAGCCCTTCGGCTTCGAGTACAGCGGTTAGATCCCGGACTTCGCTAGTCTCAAAGCCGTAGTCCGGCGGTAAAGCCAATGCCGTCCCGTCATGGCCACGGGAACTCAGCAGAATCATTGTGTAACGTGCGGACAAAGCAGTGCGCATTCGGGAAAATGCGGCACGCCCAACCAATCCGCCGTGCAACAACACAACGGGTGGGCCCTTTCCAAGTACCTCGTAGTGCAGTTCCACTCCGTCGTCAGCCATGACGGCCCGTACGTCCTTGGTTGTCTCGGCTTTCATCTCAATGTACTCACGCCCCCGATGGCAGCAATTTTCAGTTTAGCAGAGACCTAAAGGCGTGCCCAATTTGCCAATGACCACGAAAATCTTTTCGGGAGTGACACTTCCCATGTGGCATCCTTAGACGCATTTCCGCAATATTGGCAAGACCATCGTGCCAGCAGCAGACGTCCATCTCCGCTAGATTTCCTTTTTTGCTGAGTTACAATGCCTCCCTAAGGAGGACTCTCATTGCAGCGCGAGAACCGCAAACTTGCCGCCATCGTTGCCGCTGACATCGCGGGCTATTCCCGACTGATCGGACAGGATGAGGAAGGTACGTTACGTGCATTGCGGACCCATCGCGCTGAATTAATCGACCCCTTGATTGAGCAATACGGTGGACGCATCGCTAACACTGCCGGTGACAGTTTGCTGTTGGAATTCCCAAGTGCGGTAGACGCGGTGCGCTGCTCAATTGCCGTTCAAGAAGGCATGTTGGAAAGCAATCGGGAAGTTGATGCTGACCGCCGCATCGAATTCCGTATTGGCATCAACGTCGGTGACGTCGTTGCGCAAGGAAACGACTTGTTGGGCGATGGCGTCAACATCGCGGCACGCTTGCAGGAGATCGGCGAGGCAGGTGGAGTGACAGTGTCCGCGGTCGTGCATGATTATCTGGATGCTGCCGCCGCGGCCCTTTTCGACGATTTGGGCGAACGGGAGTTGAAAAATATCCGTCGTCCTGTTCGAACGTGGCAATGGCGCATCGTCGATACCTTGCCTAACAGTGATGTCGATGTGTCACAGCCTGTAGCAGGCTTCGAAGGCAGACCTGCAATCGCGGTGCTACCCTTCGAGAACATGTCTGGTGATCCTGAACAGGAATACTTCGCTGACGGTATCGCCGAAGACATCCTGACACGCCTTGCGATGTGGCGATTGCTGCCAGTGATTGCCCGCAACTCCAGTTTCATCTTCAAGGGCCGCAACGTCGATATAAAAGAAGTGGGTGAAGTGCTGGGTGCGCGCTACGTGCTTGAAGGCAGCGTGCGCAAAGCTGCCAACCGATTACGGATCACAGCGCAGCTCATCGATGCGGAAACCGGTCATCATCTCTGGGCCGACCGCTTCGATGGGGCGCTAGATGATGTGTTCGAATTGCAGGACGAGATCACCGATCTCGTGGTTGCAGCGTTGGAAGCCGTCGTAGGCAACGCAGAGCGGAAACGAGCCCGCAAACAAAATCCGAAAAACCTTAGTGCCTGGGAGATTTGTCATCGTGGCTGCTGGCATCTGAACCGCTTGAATAAAGACCACATCGTCGAAGCGGAGAAGCTACTGAGACAGGTCATCGATATCGAGCCGGACTTCGGATTCGCGCTCAGCCAGTTGGCCCTAACTCATGTGTACAAGGTGTTTTTTGGGTGGAATGATGACGTCGACACTGAATTAGAAAAGGCTAAGTTGTTTGCTCAACAGGCACGGACTGCAGACGAACTGGAACCGATTAGCCATACTATCCTGTCGTTTGTCCACATGTTTGCGGGCGATCACGCAGCTGCTCGCGTGGCTGCACAAAAGGCCATCGACCTCAATCCCAGTCTACCAATGGCTTACCACGCCATGGGCGCGGCTGTTGGTCTTGATGGTGATCCGGACAAGGGTATCGAGCTGTTTCAGCAGGGACAAAGGCTTAGCCCGAACGATCCGAATGCCCAATTTCGTCTTGGTGGCATCGCCGGACTGCATATAGCGGCGCAACGCTATGAACAGGCACTGGTGTACGCCGAGCGGGTAACGCAGGTAGCGCCGGACTTTCCTGTTGGACATCTCAGAAAAGCCGTCGCCCTAGTCGAATTGGGGCGCAGCGAAGAAGCCAAAGTGGCTTTGCAGGAATTTTTGCACTATTCGCCTGACGCAACAGTTCAGTCGGCACTGGCCACACTTCGGTTTAAGCGCGCCGAAGATATCGATCGCTACGCTAACTCCTTACGGAAAACCGGACTACCCGAACAGTGAATCACAGCACACCGTCACCGAACGCTACTGCAGCACTACGAATGATATAATCGACACCTCGTTCTGCCACCTTTGCGTTGCCCTGCAGCAGTACTTTGACGACGATTAGTGAATAACCAAATTTCCGGTTGGGGTCACGAACTGCCGAACCGGCCGCTTTGTTCGCTTGTCCGCCTTAATCGGAAGCGGTCGTTGCATCCGATCCGCTGAAATTGGGATTTGCTCGTAGAAGTAGATCGCTAAAACGGTGTTCTATGCCGGCCTGATACTGGTGCCTTCCATGCGGGATGGTGCGGCGCGGTTGCCGGAGCCGCGTTGCGGCAGGTTGGCGAGCGCGTAGCCCTGGGTGTAGCCGAGGCGGCACAGCATCATGTACTTCCAATAGACGCCGCCGCCAATCGCCGCCAGGCCGCCGATTGCCGTGACCACAGCCGGGTCGACGTAGAGTAGGCCGTGCGCCCAAATGATCGCCGGAACGGCATGCCCGATGGCGTGCATCGGCAAAGCCATCTTGGCCATTTGATCGCGGGCCAACGGGCCGATGCCCGCCGCCTTGGCGGTCTTGCGGTAACCAACCCAGAGTGCGGCCGTGAGCAGGGCGGCGGCGATGCCGCACCATGCGAAGGCGCGCGTTACTGTAACATCGTTGCCGAACAGCGCCGCCAGCATCGTGAGGGCGCCCAAGCCTTCGAGCAGGCCTGTGGCGATGATCATCCACGGCACCAGGGGGGCGCGCCAGGCCGGGATGCCGCGGGCCAAGTGCAGGATCTTGGCCTGGGAGGCGAGAAAGCCGGCCGCACCGATGCCGGCGATGGCAAAAAACGCCGGGTTGGGAAAGATCAGCGAGGCCAAAACCGCCGGGAAAAACACCACGGCGACGTAAAGCTCCCGGGTCATCCACGACGTCTGCGGCCGTAGGGCGGCGCGCCAGAACCGCAGCTTGCGGCCGATCTTCAGGAATACGAAGAACAGGCCGAGCGCCAAGGAGGCGGCGGCAAGGAAGAGCGCAATGCGGGCGCCGTCGGCGCTGACGGCGCCGGTCAAGGTGCCGATCCAGGCAAACAGGCCAAGGCCGCCGCCGATGCCGCCGAAGCACCAATTCATGGCAGCGCGCCAGTCCCACAAGGTCTGATGTTGGCCGGTCAGCGGATTGGCGAGGTCACGCAGGCGATCCTCGTCGTCCGGCGCCTCTGTGGCGGCACGGCCGGGTACCGCCGGCGTGGTGTAGAGATATTTGATTTGCGGGTCGGTGCCGAGTTCGGCATGCATCTGGAAACTCGGATTGTCGGCGACCAACTGGGACACATTCGAACTCGGATCGTTGTAGTCGCCGAATTGGATCGCCTGGGTGATACAGGAAGCGGCGCAGGCCGGTGTCGCATCCGGGTCGACACCGGGTGTCAGGCCGGCGGCAAGGCCGTCATCGACGCGATGCTGGCAGAAGGTGCATTTCTGGGCGACGCCGATCCGATCAGGGTGGGCGGTCGCTGCCTCTTGGATCGTGGTGCCGCCCGGCCCGAAGTAGGAGAGCGGCTCATGCACCACCGTCCGCGCCTGATAAGGGCAGGCGACCGCGCAATAGGAGCAGCCGATACAGACGTCGTAGTCGATGGTGACCAAGCCGTCTTCACGCTGTCTGGTGGCACCGGTTGGGCAGACCGGCACACACGGCGGTTCGGCGCAATGCTGGCAGCCGACCACCATGAACTCGCGCTGCACGTCCGGAAACGTGCCGTGTTCGACGTCGAGCACGCGGCGCCACTGCACGCCGGGCGGCGTATCGTTGGTGTGCTTGCAGGCGATCGTGCAGGTCTGGCAACCGACACAGCGGTTCAGGTCGATCACCATGCCCCAGCGGGCCGGCAGGCCGGTCTCGGTCGTTTGGGTATCGGTCATTCCGCGGCGACGCCTCCGGTTTGCTGCCGGCTACCGGCCTTATAGAGTTTGACCCGCATGATGTCGGAACTGGAGCCCGTGGAATCGGTCAGGCTGAGCGCGATGTCGGTGACCGAATTCAAACTCGGCAAGCCGAGATCCTTGGCGAAGGGGGTCTTCCAATGGTCGAACTGACCGATCATCAAGACCGTGTCCGGGCGGATGCCTTCGCGCAGCACGGCGTTGCCTTGGGTCGTGCCGGACACCGATTCGATGACGACGGGATCGCCTTCGGCGATACCGAGTTCCTTGGCCCGGCTGCGGTTGATGATGACACCTTTATGGCCGGCGATATTTTCCGCCACCTCGTAGATCATCGGCAGGCCGACATTGGCGCCCCAGCTGTATTGCATCGACCGCGCGGTCAGCGCCCAGAACGGAAACTCATCCGGGTCGCGATCATACTCCTTGGCGTAGTTCAGCCAGATGTCGGGGAATGATTCATAGGTCGGCATGAACTCATACTCGCGCAGCTGCGGCTTCCACCATTCCACGCCGGCCTCGTCCAACCGATTGCCGAGCTGCATGCCGTGCCGGGTCATGCGCTCCTGGTAGGGCAACTCGAAACGCAGGCCCTGTTCGACCATGCGCGGATAGAGATACCACTCCAACTGGGCAAACGGCGCCAATTGATAGCCGTTCTCTTTGAACCAATCCAGGTCATGCACGTCCTTGCCGTCGGACATGGACCAGCTGGCGCTTTTGCAGACCGCGTCCCATATCGCGTCCCGGTCATGGGCGACCTCGGGATCCAATGAGAAATCGAAGTCGTCGCCATAGAGCCGGGCGCCCGCGGCGCCACGGTTGATCGCCGTATTATAGGCATCCAGGATGCCGGCTTCCTCGGCGAAGCGGGTCGCGATCTCGGTCATGTCCAGGGTGTCGACGACCGGATTGACCACCGGTTGGCGGATCGCCCAGCCCTGGTGGCGCCAGAAGTTTTGATTGAATTTGGTACCGCCGATGCGGATCAACTGCAGGCTTTCGAGATCGGTCGCCTCGGGCAGCAGGATATCGGCCATGTGGTTGGTTTCGTCTTCGGTGTAGGCGAAGCATACCGTGAAAGGGAACTCGGCGACGCGCTTGGCGACTTCCGGCGCGTTCCATGACGATATCGCCGGGTTGGACCGGTAGCAGAACCAGATATCCGGTTTGGTCGCTTCCGGCCATTTGTCGGGTTGGTGCTTGTGGAACAGCCAGGGCAGATGCGCCGGCCCAAGCGCCGGCGACCAGGGCGAGTTCGAGACCAACGGCACCAGGGTTTGATAGGCGTTGCGGATGTCCGGGTTGGACATCCAGCCGTTGCGGCTGGTTTCGTTGAACTGGAACTGCATGAAGCCGTCGGGGCCGGGCAGGCAGGATCCGGTCCGGCTGTGCGCCGGGCGCACCAGTTTGACCGCGGTGCCAAGCGTGCCGCCCGGCACCTCCAGGGCGCCGACCAGGACCGCCAGCATGGTGCGTGCCCAGCAGGTGTGATAGCCGCCCCAGCCGTTGTTTACGCCTTTGCCCAAAAGCACCGCGACCGGGCGGTAGGGCAGGGTCTTGCCCTCGACCTCGATGGTTTCGCCGATGCAGGCATGGGCGACGTATTCGTCGGCGACCCGGCGAATGCGCTCCGCCGGTATGCCGCATTCCACCGCCGCCCATTCCGGGCTGTAGGTCTTGGTATGATCCAGCAGTTTCTGAAACGCCGGCTCGACCGTTATGTCGTTGTGTTCCCAGCGATCGGTGTCGGCACCGATCTCGACACCAGATACCGTGTAGCTGCCGGTCAATGCCGGGTCCTTGATGTCGGCGTCGTAAGGCTTGGCGCAGGAATCGGCCAGGTCGTAGATCAACGGTTTTTCCGTCGCCGGATCGCGCAGGAAGAAGCCGTTCGGACCGACCAAATAGGGCGAATTCGAGCGCTCTTTCAGGAACGGCAGGTCGCAGCTTTCTTCGACATCGCGTTCGTGAATGATGCGATGGATCAGGGCAAACAGAAAAGCGGCGTCGGTCTTTGGCTTGATCGGCACCCATTCCGCCGAGACCGCGCCAGTGATCGACAGATGCGGCTCGACCTGGACCCGCTTGACGCCACGCGCCCGGGCGTCGGCCTCGCGCCAGATGCCGACCACGCCGGATGACGCCTCGGCATTGTGGCCGCAATTGATCACATAATTGACGTAAGGCGTATCGGGCGAAACGATGAACGCGCGATGCCAGAGCTCGCCGTAAAGATGTTCGGAATGGTAGCATTTGACGCCCTGTCCGGCGCCGTAGCTCTGGTCGACCGCTCCCCACGCGGCGAGGAAGGCCGGGAACGAGCCCATGAACTGTACCGGCGTGCCGCCGCCGCCGGTGGTCCAGGCAAAGCGCGGATAGCCGGCGTCGTCGCGCAACCCCTTGGCGCGGATATCGCGGAACTTCTCACCGATGATGCCGAAGGCCTCGTCCCAGCTGATCGGCACGAACTGCGGATCGTGTTCGCGGCCTTTCTTCGGGTTGGTGCGCTTCAACGGCTGCTTGACGCGGTGGGGGCTGTAGGTTTTTTGGATCAGGCCGTAAGCCTTGACGCAGACCCGGCCGCCGCCGGGATGGGCATCGGCGATGTCGAAATTCGACTCGATACGGGTGGCGACGCCATCCTCGACTTCAACCTTCATCAGATCGGGGCCGGCGACGCATTGATTGCAATAGACCGGAACGGTGCGCTTTTCGCCCATGATGGGATCCTCTTGGGTCAGCTCAACTCAGCGACTTTCGCGGCCTTTTTCTTCAGCCGCGCCCCTTGTTTTTCCGTCTCCATGGCGAACCGGACATGCTTGGCCTGACCGACCTTGTCGAGCTCGTCATGGACCACCACCTCGAAACTGACGCGCGGGCCGTCGACGCCAGTGACCGTGGCATCGACGGTTATCGTCTGACCGGCCAAGGTCGCGCCCAGATGATCGATCTTGACATGCACGCCGACGGAATCCTCGCCCGCGTCGGCGTGCTGGATCATCAGGTTGCGGCAGGTTTGCTCGATGTCCGCCACCATGTTGGGGGTCGAATAGACACGGAGGTCGTCGCCCATGAAATCAATGCATTTCTCCGGCGTGATCAGGATCTTTTCCTGATGGGTCAATCCCGCGGTCAGGCTGTCTTTCATAACTTCGTTTCCTCCAAGTCTCGGCAACGCCGTAGTTTACCGCCGACACCGTCCCGGCGCTAGCGGCGTGGTGTCAGACAAGTTGGTATTTGGGTGCCCGCGGCGTTAAGCGGTCGGATTGAGGCGAATCATCCGTCGCGGCGGACCGTTGACTCCTCCCCATTGGGCTTGCTGTCGACAGATTCAATTGTTGCCGAGAGCATCCTTGGTCTGCTCCATCCACAATTGCGGACATTGGGTTGCCCAGATGAATGGCGGCGAATCCGCAAAAGCGGAGTTTCGTGTTCGAAATTCGACAACAAAATCGAGTTGGTTGGTCTGCGCGGTTACTTGACGTCTGACTGCATTAAACTTTCGACCCGCGCTGCAGCGGTAGAACAAACTGGCATCCTCACGCCCCAAGGATATTTCACGTCTTGACCTCGTTCATATTGGTAAACAGTTAGCTCTGGAAGGTTTCTCTTGTCGTATCGGCGCCCGAAATTGAACACCACGCTATTTGGTGCAGCGAGAACGAGATGAATGTGTTTAACGCCGCGCGCGCTCAGACGTTTGGCGACCTCCAAGAACTGGATAGCGATAGCTGATTGTTTGTCAGCAGACCAATGACTACTTGATGATCGACCATCTAGGTCCATGTGAGCAATGGGGAGATCGAAGCTGGTGGCCAGATCGGCTGTATCGATAGGATAAGATACTGAAACTGCTAGTAGAGCCTCATCGGACTCGGGGAATTCATCGAGGTTGGGTTCTGACAGACGGCGACCATCATCGAGATCATCGAGTGGCCTCCATTGCTCAGACGTTCTATCCCAGTCAAATACTGTGATAGCGCCCTCATCATCCAACTCAACGCCGGTCAAAAAGGTCAGCGGCACCGCTGTTAGCCCCCCATAGGCGATTTGGGTATCGCTACGGGTAACAGCGCTTCGCGTTTGGTTGATGTTCTCTTTAAGCGCGGCGATCTTACGTATAAGAAGCTCGGGGGCGACGAGCTTGCCGTCCAATCGCTGCCGCAGATCAAGAATGTAAGGTACTCGTGTTTTTGGGAACTCGTCGGATAAAGAGTCTGCGAGCGATACACCGTCGTCATCTCTGAGCCCGCGCCCTTCGATGACAATGGCCTTTTGTTTTGAGCCCGCCATGCGGTCCAGTACGAACTGTGTGATCAGAAGGAAAAATGACACCAGCATGATAACCGCGCAGATGATTGAAATTGCATTTAAGGTCGTGGAGGCGATTGAGTCACTTTGCGCGAGCTGGAAGGTCACGTCTTGGTAGGACAGCGCTCCGGTCAGACTACCGAGCCCCAAGACCGCAAGTAAAATCGCACAGGAAGCAGAGAAGGAAACTAGAAATGGTGATCTCTTACGAAAACGCCAACTTATGAATTGTTTAACCAGATGTTCGAAAATGCTCTTCATGCATCAGGACCTATTAATCTGAATGATTTCTGGGTCTCGGTGGCGCGAAAACATCGTCGCCCCTAGCCTTAAAAACAAGAAGAAATCAAGCCGAACAATCAGAAGGGCTGAAAATGGTATGCTGGATTCGGTGCGAACCATCTCCAGCATAGATTGGCAGTCCTGCGCGCTCGGTATCACGCGAAAGCGTGGATGTGAATGCCACTCTCCTAGGTAGTTGAAACGCGCGAAATCCGCGCCGACGCGCTTGAAAAACTGTTCTAGCTTGTGGTTATGACTACTTAGCGAGTGAGAAAAGTGTGTGGCTTGGCCTGTGGCAGAATCGACCGAAAAATCAACAAGTCGGAACTTGCTCGGTGCCAGCTGTTCCCCAAATAACAAACCACCAATTTCCCGATTCCCTGAGCGGCGGAGGTGTTTCGAGAGCCTGAGGCGGATAGACCTGTCGATCAGGATGCTAGGTGGCACCTTCGGCCTCCTCAGGAATCAAGGCCTTCAAAAAGGCGGCGAGTTCTTTTTCGGATGCAGGTTCTTGATCAACGGCCCATTCAAGGCTTCCGGTGTAATCAATAGGTCGCGTGTCGAAGGGCGCGGAGAAGATCCAGCTCTTCGACATGCCTAAAACGTAGGAAGAGTAAGGAAATGCAGTGTTGTCGGGGTGTGTCAGTGTGTCAGTCGCAAGGCGACTTACATGGGAGGCAATAACCGCTGCGTCCGCATCTGTGGCGATCTCGACGTGCCCATCTCCGCCGTGTGCGGCGTAGGGCTCTTCGTTTGCGACGGGCTGCGCCTCAGCACAATGCGCTTGGCACCAGTTTCTAACCTGTCGCCTCGCTTCTAAGGGCTCAGGGGTCCTACCGGGAACTGCGCGTCCGACAATGCCGCCTATGCCGCCTGCAAAGACACTGCCCCAAACAACCGGTTTTCTGTTTCTTTTGGCAACAGCGGCGATGATCAAATAGGCGCCCACATCTGCAGTGGCATCCACAATGAGGTCGCATTCGGCAAGCTGCGCCATGGCCGAGACAGTTGAGGCGCTGCTTTCCTGTCCGCCAAGCCGGATCAGCCTTGTTTCGACGCTGGCTTCGGGGTTGACCTTCAGCATTCTGCGGCGCAAAGCAGTGGCCTTGTGAAAGCCAACGTCCGAACTCGTCAGTGTATGCCTGACCAAATTGCCTTCAAAAAATACATCATCATCGATTAACAGGAAGCTCCCGGCGTTTGTCCGCGTGAGTTGCATCGCGATTTTGGAGCCGAGGGAGCCGCAGCCAACGATGCCAATCTTAGTTTCGGGTAGAGCACCAAGCTCTGCAGGTATCCTTTGCTCTTGGTTTTCGTCGATAAGTGTTCGATACGTACAGACCAATGGTTCCTCGCCTGATAGTGACACGCAATAGAGTGTCCAATGGTCCTTTTTCGACGCGAGCAGATAGAAGCTGCGATCTTCCTCCTTGATTGTGACGTCGAAATCGTCATTCGCCGCATTGGCGACGCATGCGAAAATGTCGTCAGGCGTCGGGACGCGGGGCAAATCCACGACATCCCCGCGCAAAACAAAAATGTCTGATTTGATAATGAGGTCAGGAAATCGTGAATGCGAGACGTAGCCCGGAGCGTTGGCTTCTCCCAAACGCATCAGGCGAGCTGCAATCTTTCCATCAGCTGCGACTTCGCCAATCTCTGCAGTGTGAATTCGATTTTTCTCAAGTCCGTGAAGCGCAGTCAAGTCATGGTGTGTCACGACGAAACGGCCAATCTCTGTGCGCGTCGCTTGGCCTATACTAATTGAATGGCCATCTGGAACGTGGGGCGCGTCGTTGGCGTCTTCCGGGTTTTCCCCGCTGAGCAGGGAATAGGCGCTTTGAACCATCATCGCGCCAGTGACTTCCGGGCGCCAGTTATCCGGCCGGTACTCTAAGCAGAGCTCGCCGGCTGGCCCGTACTGGTGACCGGATATCCTTTTGCCGTCGCGAGTTTTTACCAAAGGGGGCGCATCGGGGAAGACTATAGGGTAGATGAGAACGAGTTCCCAAGAATTCGCGCCATGTTCGATATCAAACTCGACGCGTAGGTTGCCATCGCCAAGGCTTATTTCCAGACTTTTGAGCCAACTCGCTGCGTCTACTAGCGCGCCAAGCTGTTCTCGCTCTGAGTTTGCGCGAGAGACGTTGTTCATCCACCAAAATGACATGCAAAATCTCGAGGTGCCTGTGGCTTTCTTGGTTCGTTGGTGAACGAATAATCGTTGCCGGCCGTAGCTGGTGCAGTGGTTGCCTCGCCCAACAGGCTTGCACTGCCACCTTTCATGATGCGGTCATATGCGCGCTTTCTTAAGGTTGAAGAAACTATGATTTCGCGCGATTCAGACATCGTTTCGTAGTTTGTCAGTGCGGCCAGGGCAAGAAAGTCGGCGCGGGCTTGGGCAAGCCATTTAAAGAACGCTTCGGCGCGCTCAGGGTACTTCTTCCAGCGATCAGCGAAGTTCTCGGTTGCGTCGCTTGGATTTGCGATGATGTAATCTTCTCCATCGTGGAAGATGTGGTTTTCCATGCGCTCTAAGATGTTCAGCAGCGCGGTTGGTGTATCGACTTCGCCGTCATAAGCATGTCCAGCAAGCGTGGTGATAATGATAGAGATAGGCTTGTTATCTGGGTCATTCTCAAACATATCATCACGGTGGCGCTTTAGGATCATCACCGCCTGTTGGAGCGGTGTGCGTACCCGATATTCTGGGATGTCTTCGACACTCGCTCGCACGCCTTTTCGGGTTTGGGCTTCGGCGAGTTCTTTTCGAATACGGTCAAAAACTTCAGCCATGCGGCGTTTAAACCAATCGGCATAGCCTTTGGGATTTGAGCGGGGCCAATCATCGGAGATCAGCGAAAAAGCGGGGTGCTCATTATCCGTGATTGCAATGGCAGTCTCGGCAAAGCTCGCATCCAATCCTCTTGCTTCCAGCAGAATGCGTTGGGCATCGGCGTTGGGAATGGCCGGGAGAATATCCATATGGAACTGGGCACCATCTGCGTATTCAAGAGTCCAGCAGCGCCGCCCCGAGCTCACCGGTTTTTTCATACCATTCGCCCGGTGATAGCTTCTGACTTCGGTCTCAAGAAGCTCCCGCAATTTCGCCTGGGTCAGCTTGCCTTTGCCTAAGGCTTGCAGGACGCAAACAAGGTCGATGTCATACTCACCATCTTCTGTTGATGGCCGGATCGCGGTGCCAAGGCGGAAAGAGCCCTGGACGTAAACATCCGGGGAATACCGAGCAATGGTAGAGTCGTCTCTTTGGGACCACTCTCCAAAAGACATATAACTGTGCTCTGCTTGAGCATAGCGTTCTTCAGGCACTTCAAGCTCATCTACTAATGCACGAACAAAAAGTTTAGATTCATTTGTATGATTCGGCATTCAATTCCCCCACAGATCGGGTGATACTAAAAATCTCGCTGACTGCTGAGCGCAATGCACACAAAGTGGGTATTGATGATGTCGAATTCAACTGGCAAAAAACGCAAATTAGCTAACGTTGCAGACTATTCATTCAGCGTTTATTTGCGTGATCCGCACGCCCTAAGCCGGTCCGTGGCCGCTGACACCTGACCCCTCGTCACGGGACGTGCCGTCGACAAACTTAGCTGCTGCCGTCGAGTTCACCCCCTCGTCGGCAATTCTGCCACCGACGTCGCGATGATCGACAATTCGCCGTCCTGATTGCGGCCTTCTTGGGCCACTTCGACACAGGCGGCACCGTCTTCGGCGGTGAATTTGCGGGTCACTTCGCCGGTGAAGAACAAGGTGTCGCCCTCCGGGTTGTGGCGCCGGATCTTTGATGCCGAGGAACGCAGGAAGCCGTCGTCGCCGATCCAGTCGGTCATGTGGTGGGTCACCCAGGAGCAGCGCTCAGGGCCATAATCATAGGCGCCGGGCGCGCCGACCATGGTGGCGAATTCGTTTTCCCAATGCACCCGCTCCGGACAGTCCAGGATGTTGAAGCGGTTGGCGATGCCGAGGCCGGGATGTTTGTGGATCATCTTCCAGGCCAGGCGGTTGGCGCGGATATAGAGCCCACCCCACCCTTGCGCGTAGGCGATGAACCCGGTGATCGTCATCGGCCCCTTGGGCATGACCGGCAAGGCATCGCCGACGGCGACGTCTTCGTAGTAGCGCGGCGTCGCGCCGCGTACCTCTTCGTGGGCGTAGTGGCGATAGATGTCGGTCAGCTCTTCTTGGGTGTAGGTCTTCTGCGCCTTCGATTTCAAGTCGTCGTACTTGGTGCCTTGTTCGCGGGCGATGTCGCGGTCCGTGCGGAAACACCAGCTGTCGGCCTCGGCGACCTTGTCGCCGTCCTGGCCGAAGAAATCGACGTGGTAGATCTGCTGCACGGCGCGGCCGGAAAACCGCGTGTCGCGTTCGATCAGATCCTTTAGCCAGGCCTCGGTGCGGATTTCCTCGTTGCGCCGGACCATGCGGTGCCAGCGCCAGTCGGCACCGGCCCACATGGCATGCACGCCGGGCAGGCCGCCGACATAGCCGGAGATAATGCGGTTGCAGGCGAACAGGAACGACGGCGGCGCGACGATGGTGCCGTATTTCGATTGCCCGGCATAGTCGGGATCGCACCACAACGGGTTGTCGTCGCCGATGCCATGGGCGTAATGGCGGATATTGTCGCGGGTGGCTTCGTGGCACCAAGGCTCCAGGGTGTTGTCGATCTTGACGCCAATGCGGCGGCGCAGATCTTCCAAACCCTGTGCGGTGATTTTCGGAAACAATTGGTTGTCTTGCTCGGTCATTGGCTCTCTGCCTGATTCTCTAGGTCGCGCAAGGTTTTGCGGTTGACCTTGCCCGCGGGTGTTTTCGGCAACGCCGCCACAAAGTCGATTTTTCGAGGGTATTCGTGCTGGCTTAGCCGGTCCTTGGTGAAGGCCTGCAGTTCGGCCGCAAAGGTTTCGGAGCCGGCGCGGTCCGACACAACAAAGGCTTTGACGACTTGACCGCGTTCGTCGTCGGCAACGGCAATCACTGCCGTTTCGGCGACGTCGGCGTGCTTGAGCAGAATGTTCTCGACCTGGACCGCGCTGATGGTCCAACCGGCGGATATGATGACGTCGTCGGCCCGGCCGTCGTGATAGAAATAGCCGTCTTCGTCGGTATGGCCACGGTCCTTGGTGTGGTACCAGCCACTGCCGCGCCGCACCATGATGTTGCCGACCGCGCCGGCGGCGCAGGGTTTGCCGTCGTCGTCGAGGATGGCGATTTCCTGGCCGGGTGCCGGTTTGCCGAGGGCGCCGGGGCGCACCGCATGGTCCGCGGCGCCGGGATAGTCGAAGATGATGGCGCCGACTTCCGTGGTGCCGTACATGCTGCAGGGCGCGTGGCCAAGAGTGCGTTCGACCCATTGGGCGGTGTCGCTGTCGATCGGCTCGCCGGTAAACGACAGTTTCTCCAACGCGAACCGGTGCGTGCCCGCGCCGGCGTTCTTCATCATTCGGTAGTGGGTGGCCGCCGCCGACAGATTGCTGATCTGCAAATCTTCCAGGGCCTGCATCAGCCGCTCCGGGCGGAAGCGTCCGGCGTAACTGGCGATGGTGACACCGAACGCCAGCGGCGCCAAAGTGCCATGCCACAGGCCATGGCCCCAGGCCGGCGAGGACGGACACAGGAACCGGTCGCCGGGCCGGATGCCGGTGCCGTAGAGCGCGGCGATGGCCACGGTGACGATGGCGCGGTGGCGGTGTTTCACGGCCTCGGGCAAGTCGCGGGTGGTGCCGGATGTGTATTGGTACATGGCCATGTCGTCGGCCCGGCTACCGGCGACAAAGTCGCTGCTTTCCACGGCGATTTGTGCCAGCAGGGCATCGTCAGCGACAAAGCTCTTCAGGTCCGGCAAACCGGCGGCCAAGTCGGCCTTCTCCGGCGCCAGGAACAGGATCTTGGGGGTGCAATCGTCGACCCGCATGGCAAGGCCGTCGGATCCGAACAAGGTAAAGAGCGGCACTGCCACCGCGCCGGCCTTCATGGCGCCGAACAGGACCGCGTAAAACGCCAGCGACGGATCCAGCATGATCGCGACCCTGTCGCCGGGTGCGACGCCTTGGGCGACCAGGAAATTGGCGACGCGGTTCGACCAGAGCGCGAGATCACCGAACGTGATGTCCTCGTAGCCGCCTTCTTCATGGACGATGCGCACCGCCATGCGCTCGGCCGGGTGGCGGTCGACGCATTCATGGGCGATGTTCAGCCGCTCACGGTCGCCATCGAATAGGTCCCACAGCGCCGGTTTGGAAAACTGGCGCATGGCGTCGGCGTAGCTCGTGTAATCGGTCAGTTTCGGCATGAGGCTTTTCGGGGGCGATTGTTGGGCCACAGGATAGCCAGCGCGACAGCCGGCGCAAGATGCCGCTCATTCGGTCGGTTCCAGCCCATCGAGTTGACGCGCCAAGTCGGCCGGCCGATCGACGGGTAGGCGGCAGAGCCGGCGCCGACAGACATACGCCGTCGGCTTGTCGTCCAACAGCGGCCGGCCGGCGAGCAACGGCCAATCCGTATTCGTTTCCGGGGCATTCGGCGGGATTACGGCCACCACCGTCGTCGGCATGAACCGGCGCCGGACTTCCGCCAACAAGTGCTGGGTCGCCGGATCTTCAATGGTGCCGACAATGACGATTTCTCGGGCGGTTGCTTTGAAATCCAGCACGCTGATCAGGCTCGGCGCTTTTGCCGCCCGTTTCTGACTATAGCCGCGCAATCCCTTGAGGATGGCCGTCGCTTCGGTGTCGAACGGCGCCGGATCGGCGAACAGGGCCAAGCGCCGCATGGCGAGCAGGGCGGTGGCATTGCCGGAGGGCGCGCCATCCTCGTCCAAGATGGTTTGCGGCGGCAAGGTGCTGTCGGTGTCGACGAGAGCGAATTGGAACGGTTGGCCCGGCGCGGGCTGGAACCGGTCGATCATCTGTGTGGTCAGGGCGCGGGCGCGATCGAGGTGCCGAGCATCGAAATCGGTCTCATAAAGGTCGATCAAGGCCAGAATCAAAAACGCGTAGTCGTCGAGGAACACGGCTTTGCCGGCACGGCTGCCGAGACGGGCATGGCTCAGTTCGGCACCGTAAACGCGGTCAAGCAGTTCGCTTGCGAAGCGGGCGTCGTCAGTGTTGCCGGTGATTTGCGCCGATCGGGCAAAGGCGCGGGCGGCCAGGGCATTCCAATCGGTCAGCACCTTGTCGTCGCGCGCCGGACGGGCGCGGCGCTGGCGCGCGGCCAACAGCCGGGCGCGGCTCTTGGCCAATCGCGCTTCGGTCGCGATCAACCGGTCAGCCCTGGCCAGCAGCCGCAACACCAGGCGGCCGTCAACCCGGCCGCTGGTCTCGCCGATATAGGCATCGGTGAACGCCCGGGCCGCGGTGGCCGGCAATACAGCGTCGATCTCCGCCGCGGTCCAAGTGTAATAGCGGCCTTCGCCGCCGCCGCTGTCGGCGGCAAGTGTCGAGGCGAGGCCGCCGCTGGTCTTCAATGACGTCCGCAGCGCGTCCAAGATGCCGCGGGCGACATGGCGGTAACGCGGTTCGCCGGATACCTGATAGGCGTCGAGGTAGAGGCGCGCCAATAGGGCGTTATCGTTCAGCATGACTTCGAAATGCGGCACCCGCCAGGCCCGGTCGACGGCATAGCGGTGGAAGGCGCCGCCCAATTGATCGCGAAGGCCGCCAGTGGCCATGCGGTCCAAGGTCGCCAGTACCTGATCCAGCAACCGATCGTCGCGCCGGCGCACCGCATGATACATCAACGCCGATAGAACGTTAGCGTGGGGAAATTTCGGCGCCGGCCGAAATCCGCCGTCGGCCTCATCCAACCTGGCTAGCCAGGCATCGCGCATCACTTCACCCGGGTCTGAGCCGTTCGAAGGAATGGTAATATCGGGCCGGCGAAACAGGATGTCGATCTGACTTTTGATCCGGTCGATCGACTGGCGGATAGCACTGCCTTGTCCCCGCCATTCCGATGCCAAGAATGTTGCGATCTCGATGAAGCCGGGGCGTCCTGCTTTCGATTCGGCGTCGAGAAAGCCGGCGGCGAACAACGGCACCTGGTCTGGTGTCAGAAAGAAATTAGCGGGCCAGCCATGCTGGCCCTCCATGGCGTCCATGATGGCCATGAAGTAATGGTCCAAGTCCGGGCGCTCTTCGCGATCGACCAGGATTGAGACGAAATCGCTTGTCAGGCGGGCGATCACCGCGGGGTCCTTGAAGGTCGTCCGCGCCATGACATGGCACCAATGGCAGGCGGCATAGCCGATCGACAGATAGATCAGCTTGTTTTCCCGCTTCGCCTGTCGCAATGCGTCCGGGCCCCAGGGTTGCCAAGCGATGGCGTCATCCGCGTGACGCAGCAGATAGGGACTGGAGGCGTTGGAAAGCGGTCCGGCGCTGGCCACCGAGCCGGCTAGCGCCATGGCAAGGACGGCCGTCCTCAGGGCTGCACGCAGCGCAATCATTGCGGTTGATCGGGGCCGTCCTCCCGGACGGCGGACAGCGCCACGGCTTTCGGATCGAGGATGCAGGCTTCCCGGCAGAGGGCGCAGCCGGTGCAGAGGTCGTGGTCGATCTCGGGCCGTAGCCGGTCGTGCCAAATCAGGGCACCTGGCACCGGGCAGGAATCGGCGCAGGCACCGCATTCCGGCCCGAGATACGGCAGGCAGCGGCTGGTGTCGATTTCCAGATGGGCAAACTTTGCTGGTGACGGCGCCGCGCCGTCCTCGGTTTTCGGCAACGCCAACGCCTGCGGCTCGCAGGCCTGGACGCAGGGCCAATCGGCGCAAAGGTGGCAGCCCCGGTTCAACAGATCCATCGCCGGCGTTGCCGTCACCTGGGCGCCAAATTGCGCCGGCAGTCGAAACAGGACGTCGTGGGGGCAAGCCTCGATGCATTTGTCGCACCGGCTGCATAGCAACAGGAATTCCAACTCATCCTGGGCGAAAGGCGGGCGCAGCCATTTTCGCGCCCGTCGTTCGACCCCTTGGGCGGCCAACCGATAACCCAGTTCGGCGGACTTGTGGGCGGTGAATTTGAAAAAGTCGCGGCGTTTCATGAAGTCTGCCGATCGCGCGCGCTGCGCACTTTGCCGGTCATGGCACGACGCCGCTGGATGACCGTGACACCGACGCCGAGCACGAGGAGCACCGCGACGCCAACGCCAATCGGCCCGATCGGCATGGGGTCGCCGATCGTCATTGCGAACTCCAAGTGCATCGGTTTGCCGTTGTAGTCGAAGGACGCGACGATCAGGTAATTACCGTCCTCGGGGAGTTGAAAGCCCTGGCGGTAGACGTTGTCATCCAGCCGCTGCCGGCCCAGTTCGTTGCTGTGGCTAGAACCACTCATGCGCGTCGCCCAAGAATCGTCCTGAGCGGAGAAGGTTACCACACCGTCGTAGGGTGTGCCGTCGGCAATGTTTTTGACATAGAGATTGATGCGGCCCGGTTCACCGGGTCTCGGGAATGCCGGATAGACCATGATGTTGACGAACAAACCGTCGACTTGGCTTTCGAACTGCATGGCGGGCGGCGTGTTCGAATCCTCGTTCAGGCCATAGGCCGGCCGGCCAAGGATATGGTGGGCTTGGGCCGGCGCAATCGAATGGATCCAGGTGGCGGCGATGATCAATAGGGCGCAATGAAATCCGAATGCGCGATGCGATGTCCTAACCATGCCTTAGATCCTATGGCTTGCGACCGCGCCGTGCGATCGGTCGACGATCCAAATCGGCTTACTCGGATGCGGGCACACCTCGACGCAGAGGCCGCAGCCGACACATCCTTTCTCGACCACCGGGCGATAAAGGTTGGCGAACTCGAACGAGATGGCGCGTTCACCGAGCGGGCAGACCGTGACACAGGCCCCGCAAATCCCCCGTTCTACCCAGGGATAACAGGCCGTGCGGTCGATTTGCGCAAGCCCCATGTCGATCTTGTCGAGCGCCACCCGGGTCAGCGCTTCCGTCGGGCAGACGTCCATGCACTTGCCGCACAGGGTGCAGGCCTTGTCTTCGGGGTCGATATAGGGCGTGAGCGCTGCGCCGCCGCCGTCGCGGTCATGGAAGCGAACGCAGGTCGGCGGACAAACTTCCCCGCACAGGCCGCAGCCGATGCAGGCGGCGACGAACGCCGCGTCATCCTTCAAGGCGCCGGGCGGGCGCAAGTAATTGCGCTCAGGCCGATCACGGGCAGGGACCAGGACGCGCCAAAAACCGAACGGCAGCGCCATGGCCGCCAGCGCGGTGATGCCGGCGAGCGCGGATTGTATGACGTCCCGCCGCTTCATGACGCGGCCTGCCGCGCCCGGTCAGGCACGATCGCCGCGTCCGGGCGGTAGTGCTTGCCGAGATGTCCCGGGCCTTGATCGGGGCCGTCGGTCGGCCGCAGCACGAACGTCATTGCGTCGGTCGGGCAGACGGCGATGCAGGCGCTGCAGTTGTTGCATTCCTGGCCGAAATTGTCGCGTTGCGGGTTGAGGTCGAACTCGCAGACCGCGTTGCACTTTGCACAATCGTTGCAGGTCTCGACGATGCGGCGGATGCGGACCATGCGATAGCGCCCGATCAGCGAATAGAGCGCCCCGCCCGGGCAGAGATACCGGCAAAAGCCGCGCCGGGCGACCAGCAAATCGAACAGCATCGTGCCGAGAAAAAATATCATGCCGACACCGAAACCGCCCAAGGCGACCGCGTAGTAGATCTCGCGCCCGATGATGGCCGGCGGATAGACGGCGCCGACCAGGATCGATCCGCTAGCCGCCGACAGGACCAGACCGAGTGCCAAGACGCCGTATTTAATGCGCTTGTCGAAACGCCGCGTACCGGTGCGCACGCCGGCCCAGCGAAGCCATGCCGCAAGATTCGAATTGAGCTCGTAGATTAATGTCGCCGGGCAGATCCATCCGCAAAAGAAACGCCCGAAAATTGCGGTCGCGGCGAAGGGAATGAGCGCGGTCAGCCAAAACGGCCAATAGACGGTTCGCCCGGCCGCGGTTTGACCGAGCACGGCCAGGGGATCGGAGAGCTGCAGCCCCCAGAACGTGCCTGACCAGGTCGTGCCTTTGACGGCGTCGAGATCTTCCGCCGGGTCGTTGGTGAAGGGCTGGCTGATCGCCTCCATAATGTCGTAGAGCCGTTGTTCGGAAGGCGCCAGCAAATCATAGGCATGGGCGGCGACGAAGTTTTGATAAACGTGCAGATAGGGCAGCAGCACCAACATGGCGAAAACCATGACCAGGGTCAGCCAACGCAGCTTATTGAGGTGGCGCCAAAGGAAAAACGGCTTTTTGGTCAAGATCGCCATGGCAAACCACCGTCAACCGTAGTTCGGAATGATGCGGATGGCTTGCGGCATTTGGATGCAGGACCGTTCGCACAAGCCGCAACCGACGCATTTGTCGGTGACGTGAGGCTGCTCCAGCCGGCCGACGGTGATCGCAATGTCGGGCAGCGGACAGGCCCGGTAACAGACGCCGCAGGTCTTGCCCTGATAGGAAAGGCACAGGCTTTCATCGACCACGGCGTGGCCCATCGCCACATTGTCGACGATTGCCTGCGCGTCCCTTGTGATCTCGGCGATGGCGTCGGTCGGACAGACATCACCGCATTTCATACACAGAATGCAGGCTTTCTCGCGCGGTGAAATATAAGGCGTGTCGACCGAGCGTGGACCGTTCTCGTAGGAAAAATAGCTGATGCAACGGTTGGGACAGACCTCACCGCATTGGCCGCAATGGATGCAGCGTTCGAGAAATTCGGCTTCCGGCATCGCGCCCGGCGGCCGCAAATAGCGCCGGCCCGACCGGTTCCGGGAAGCGTCCGCTTGCTCGGGCATAGACGCCGCCATGGCGGCGGCGCCAAGTCCTTGCAGGAAGGATCTCCGTCGCATCACGCTTGATCCTACTTGGCTTCAAGCGGCCGTCAGATTTTTTCGATCCGACAGGCACACTTCTTGAAATCGACTTGGCCGGACACCGGATCCCAGATTCGACTGGTAATGCCGTTGGCCAGCCATTTGTTCTTTTTCGGATCGGCACTGTCAGCGACCGATAGATTCCAGGGCCCGAACATGTAACCGCGCGGCACATTGTTGCGCGCCGGTTTCACCAAGCTGTTGGTGCCGACTTGGGCGCGGGCTTCCAGTGAGCCGCGCCGGGTCACCACGCGAACCTTGTCGCCGTCCTTGATACCGAGGTCGCCGGCATCTTCGGGATGCATCTCGACATACATTTCCGGTACCAGCCGCCGCGTCGTCGGCGAGCGGTTGGATTTTGCCGTGTGAAAATGCTCGTAAACCACGCCGAGGCCCATCCAGTAAGGGTATTTGTCCTTCGGCACGTCTTGCCATTTCTTGCCGCGTTGATCCTCATCGGGCAGGTCCGGCGTCATACCGGTATCGCGCGCCCGAACCATCAATTCCGGATGATCGATGGTGTAGAGCCCTTCCTCGACGCCGAACCGCATCAGCTCCTTGGTGAGCGCCTCGCGGTCGGAATAGTCCTGTTTGCAAAGCTTCATATGAACCTTGCCGTCCTTGGTGCGGAAGTAGCCGTAGGGCCGGTTCTCCCAATCGCCTTCCTGCATCATGAAGCGGCGCTTGGTGCCGCCGTTCTGGGCGATCTGGTAGGTCGGCGCCGGCCATTGAATGCCGCGCAACTCGGCGAGCTGTTCATAGGGCGAGATTTCATCCAGCTTCTCGACCTCGAGAATGCCGGTGAGGTCGGTGTCGGTGCCGGCCGAGGCGCGAATGACGTCGCGTAGCACTTCTTCGGAATCATAGGTGCCGTCATCGCGGCGCTGATAGGGCAGGATCTTGTCCATATCGAGCCCGAGCAGATGGCCGATTTCCTTGGCCTTATCGATGACCATGTCCATGTCGGGCCGGCAACCCTTGGGCGGTTCGGCCGCCTTCTGGCAAATGTTCAAACGCCGCTCAGAGCTGATGTAGACGCCGGTGACCTCGCCCCAGGTCGCTGCCGGGAAGATCACATCGGCGTAAAGATTATTTGGCGCGTGGCGGTAAATCTCCTGCACCACGTTGAAGGTCTTGAGTAACGCTGGCCGTACCAGATTATACAGATCCGGCAGATCGATATGCGTGGCGTAGACCAGGAACATGGCCTTCACCTCATCCTTCAACGCGCGCTCCATCATGCCGACCGCATAGCCCGGATTCTTGGAATTCATCGCATTGATCAGATTTTGCTCGGGCACCCGCCAATGTTTGGCGATATGCAGGCGATGGGCGTCGTCGGACAGCGGTTTGTTGAACGGCAGGCGTCCGGTCAGGCCGCCGGTGAAGCGTTCGCCCATGGCGTTGGGCTGGCCGGTCATGGAGAACGGGCCGCAGCCCGGCTTCGCCAGGTTACCGGTCAAGGTCAGCAAATTGATGATCGAAATCACGTTGTGCTGGCCGTGGATGTGTTGATTGTAGCCGATGCCCCACATGATCACGACGCCGCCGTAGCCTTTGCCACTTTGCTTGCCCTTGCTGCGCGCCAGGCGCTTGCGGGTAGCGTCGGCAAACATGCCGGCCACGCGGCGGATCAAGGCCGGCGAGACGTCGTGGTTGGGGCCGCCCATACGGTCCTGGACTTGCTCCGGGCTGTAATCTGCGAGTACGCCGTCGACATATTCTTTCCAGCCCGAGGTATGCGCTTTCACGAACTCCCAATCGACGACGTCCTCATGCTCTTTCAGCAGAACATGAGCGATGGCGTTGAGAAAACTGATGTCGCCGTTGAGGATGGGCACATGCACGGTGTTGTCCGGGTTGATGTCCTCGTAGCCCATGACGGTGCCGGTCCGGCGCGGATCGACGATAACCGTCGGGATATCCTTTTTCTGTTTGTGATCGGCGGCGCGCCAGAAAATGATCGGATGGGATTCGCGGGCGTTGTGGCCGAAATGCATGATCATGTCGCAGAGCTCGATGTCTTCGTACGCCAACGGCGGCGTGTCGGAACCGAGTGTCGCGAAATAGCCGGTCACGGCCGACGTCATGCACATCCGGGCGTTGGCCTCGATGGTGTTCGAGCCCAGCACGCCTTTGAGGAACAGGTTCTCCAGATACTGGCCTTCCATGGTGAGTTGGCCGGAGCCGTAGAGCGCGATCGAGTTGCCGCCATGTTTCTTGGCGAAATACGCGACCTTGTGGGCCACCAACTCCGACGCCTGCTCGTAGGGCACTCGGGTGAAATGCTCCTCGTCGAACGATCCCTTGGTCTTGGTTATGTACGCCAGATCACCGTGGTTGGGCTTGTTCCATTCCTCCCAGACATCGGTTCGGACATAGGAATCGCCTTCCATGCGATCGACATACATGGGCTCGGCGGCGGTCAATCCCTTGATGCATTGCAAGCCGTAATTGGTCGGATGATCCTTGTCCGGGCGCATCGAGACGATCTTGCCGTTTTCTGCCTGGATAATTGTGCCGCAACCGACGCCGCAATAGGGGCATTGTGCCAGCGCCGTGGTGCGGCCGGCTTCCGCGCTTTCGTCGTCATCGGCGGCGTGTGCGAGTTCCGGATTGCCAGCGACCATCAGGTCGGCGCCGACGGCAGAGCCGGACACGAACGCGCTGGTCCTAAGGAAATCCCGGCGCGACATTCTGTTTTTGATGCGTTTCATGGCGTGTTCCCTCCAGGCGCTCAGTTCTGCGCCAAATCTCTGAGATAGACGATGATGTCGTCGATTTCCTGGTCCGACAGCGCCGCCAGCCCCTCAGCGCCGGCAAAAGCACGCATGCGGGTGTTGGAGCGGCCGACCTTGATGGTTTCCCGGATGAAGCCGTCCGAGGCCTTGTGCAGAAAACCGGGCAGGCCGATGGCGGTGCCGGTGCCGCCGGCTTCGTAGCCATCGCCGTCGAGACCGTGACAGGTCGAACAAATATTGTCGTACCAAAGCTTGCCGAGCCGTGGGTCGCCGTGCGCCTCGGGTTGCGCGTCGACTTCGTCGGCGCGGTTGGGCTTTTTCTCGTGGTCGCGCAAAAACGCCACAATGGCGCGCACGCCTTTGCGGCCGAGATGAGCGAAAGGCGGCATGCCGGTATCCTCGCGGCCGTCTCGGATCGTCGCCTCGAAGAACGCGTCGGAGGCGATCTCCAACAGCTCCGGATTGGTGAGCGACGGCGCGACGCCGGCCTCGCCGATGGCATCGGCCTGGTGGCAGACCTCGCAGTTCTCTTCGAACAAGGCCTGGCCTTGCTTGATCGTGGCTTTGGCTGAAGCGGCCGCGGCGCCGGACGATCCGGCGACAATGACAATCAGGCTGATGGCACTTGTGAAAGCAATAATCGGTGCAAGCATTCTTCCCTCCAGTATTCCGTTCGCACGGGAGCCGGCTCAGTCCCAGCCTTGACCACGCGGCGGCGCCGCCATGCCTTTGTGGCACAGCCGACAGCCAATTTTTTCCTCTTCCATACGATCATGCAGTGCGTCCATTTCCACTTCCCGATCGAAGTCGGCCGGCAGAGAGTGGACGACGCCCTTGTGGCAGCGGATGCAGGTGTAGTCCCATTTATCGGCCAAGCCATGCATGATCCCGGCGCGCGTCGCTTGCCGGTCGGCGTCCATGAAGGCGATGTCGTGGCAATTGCGGCACTCACGAGAATCGGTGTCCGTCATGCCTTGCCATACTAAGCGTGCCAGCTGTGGCCGCCTGGCTTCGAACTTTTCGCGCGTATTGATCGTTCCGCGCGCCCATTGCAGCAATTCGTTGACGGCGTGGACTTTGCGAACTACCTTGTGCACCCATTCCTTGGGAACATGGCAGTCGGGGCACGAGGCGCGCACGCCGGTGCGGTTCTCGTAATGGCTGGATGTTGTATATTCTTTGTAGATGAACTCGTTCATGACATGGCAGGAGACGCAGAAAGCTTCGGTGTTGGTGAGCTCCAGGCTCCAGTTGAATCCGCCCCAAAGCAACATTCCCGATACCACCGCGGCAATAAGTGTCGTTATCGGCCACGACCGCACCGCACGTGTGAAAGGCGTTATGATTCCCAGCAACCAAGTCACCATCGGCCACGATGATCGTCGCTGTCGAATCTCACCGCTCCTCGCCAGTGCGCGTCCGATTTGGCGCTAAGTAAAATATACTCGCTTCCAATGCGGGCTTGAACGGGAATCCGGCTGCTGCGTCAATCTAACGCGGCTCGGGTCTTATCCTGTTGCAGGCATTGTGAAATTATAGAGTCGCGACGATAACCAGTAGTTGATCGTTCGTAGTCGCTACTAATTTAGGGGTCGAATTTCACGAAACCAAGTCGAACTCTTCGAGCACCGGATGCGCCATGTCGGCGCGGAACTTGTCGAACGTCCACGGCCACATCGCCGGATTGCCGTTCTTGTCGAGATACCAGCTTTGGCAGCCACTGACCCAGACCGTGCCTTTCATCGCCGCTCTGATGTCGGCGTTGAAGCGGTCTGTGGCTTCCTTGTTCGCTGAGATTTCGCTGTAGGTGCCGGCGCGCAGCAGATCGATCAATTGCATCACATAGGCGAGCTGCATTTCAGAGATGTCGATCAGCGAATAATTGCCGATCGGGCTGTTGGGCCCGACCAGCATGAAAAAATTCGGGAACCCGGGAACCGAAACCGACCGATAGGCCTCGTTCGCGTAGGCCCAGGCATCATCCAGGGTTAGGCCGTCTTTGCCGACAACTTGCATGGGCCGCATGAAACGATGGCCGTCGAAGCCCGTTGCCAATACCAGCACATCCAATTCATGCAAGACGCCGTCGGTGGTGCGCACACCGCCCAGTTCGATGCGTTCGATGCCTTCAGCGACGAGGTCGGCATTCGGTTCTTGGATCGCCGGGTAGAAGTCATCGGACATAATCAGGCGTTTGCAGGCCGCTTGATAATTGGGGGTCAGCTTCTTCTTGAGCTCCGGATCCCTGACGTTGTCATCGAGATTCGTCTGACAAGCTTGTTCGATCGCCCGTAACTGTTCTTCATCGCCGACGACGGCGCGGGCAAAAGTCTCCTCGAATCGTTCGGAGATGAAGGCATGCAACTGTTTCATCCTCTCCGGCGATTCTCGGAACTGCGACTTTTCCTGCTCGCTGTAGGCCGGGTTGGGCAGCGGGAAGATCCACTGCGCCGTACGCTGGAACAACGATACCTTTGCGGCCCTGTCGATGATCGCCGGGACGATCTGGATGGCGGTGGAGCCGGTGCCGATGATACCGACACGCTTGCCCGTCAGCGCCACATCATGGTCCCATCGACCGGTGTGGAAGCACGGCCCGGCAAAGCTTTCCAAGCCTTCGATGTCCGGATAGACCGGGTGGTGCAGCACGCCGGTCGCGGCGATGACGATGTCGGCTCGATCGTGATCGCCGTCCGTCGTTTCGATCAGCCATGCGCCGTCGGTATAACGGGCGCTGGTAATTTCCTTGTTGAACCGGATAAACGGCTCAACGCCGTATTTCTTCGCCGCACCCTCGAAATACGCTTGAATTTCGGCGCCGGGCGAAAATCGGTGGCTCCATTCCGGGTTCGGCTCGAAGGAATAGTTGTAGAGGTGCGACGGCACGTCGCATGACAGGCCGGGGTAGGTATTGTCCCGCCAAGTGCCGCCCAGGCGGTCGGACTTTTCGTAAATCGCAAAATCCGTAAAACCGGCTTCCTGGAGCTTAATGCCGGTGAGGATCCCGGACATCCCGGCGCCGATGACAGCGACCTTCAGCGGCTTGGTGTTGCCTTCAACATTGGGCATGGCGTGGTTCTTTCTCTTGCCGACCGTCCCTGCCATAGCATGCATCCGCGGCACCATTCCAGTCCAACCGGATACTTTTGGCCGTGCGGCAAGACGGTTTTCGGACTTCGTAGCGCCTAGCTAAGAATTCTCGGCTTCAACCGCCGATCCAACCCTGGGCCACCGCGGCTTCCTGGCGGCATTGTTCCGGGGCCCCGAGCAGCTGGCGGTCGGCGCCGATCCGCTTCAACCAGTAATGCAGGCCGAGCAGGTCGGTGAAGCCCATGCCGCCGTGGCATTCCGTCGCCATGCGGGCGACGTCGCGGCCAACCTCGCCGAGATGGGCCTTAGCATGACAGGCGGCACTCCGCGCTTCCGGGTCGTCGATGTCCTGGGCGTAGGCGGCAAACCAGACCAAGGCACGGCAAGGCTCCAGCATGCTGACCATCTCCGCGCAGACATGTTTGATCGACTGGAAGCTGCCGACCGGCCGGCCGAACTGCTCGCGCTCCTTCACATAGGCGACGGCGTCATCGATCATGCGCTGCGCGGCGCCGAGGGTATCGGCGGCGAGCATGACGCGGCCGGCATCGATGATCATGTCGACGTCGGCGGACCCACCGCCGGCCAAAATTTCCGCCTCGGCGCCTTGGACGGTCGCCGTGGCTACCGGTCGCGTACGGTCAAGGCTCGGCTGCAGCGTGACCGAAACAGTGTCGTCATCGATGGCGACGCATGCCGCCCGGCCGTCGCCACCCAAAACCAGCAAATCCGTGGCGCCACCGGCATCGATGACGGCATCGAGCTCCGCCGAAAGTTTGCCGCCATCGAGCCGTGCGTCGCGTTGCAGGCCAACGGCGACGCGCCGTTCACCCGCGGCAATCGCCGGCAACAGGGCCGATTGCTGTGCCGGGCTGCCAAGCTTTTGAATGGCAAACGGCGCCATGACCGACGTCGCCGCGAACGGCAGCGGCGCGGCGCCGTAACCGAGCGCCTCGGCGGCGATCGCAGCCTCGAAAATGCCAAGGCCGACGCCGCCATGGGCCTCGTCGACGACCAGGCCTGGGATACCAAGATCGGTTAGCTGCCGCCACAAGCCGTCGTCAAAGCCGGTACCGGTTTCTGCGACCGCGCGGATAGTGTCCAGATCCACCTGATCGCCCAGTAAGGCGCTGAGCGTATCGGTGAACAGGCGTTGTTCTTCAGAAAGATCGAATTCCATGGTTCTACGCCTTCGCCGCGGCCACTTTCGGCTCGCGCGGCAGCCCAAGGCCGCGTTCGCTGATGATGTTCTTTTGAATTTGCGAGGTGCCGCCGCCTATAATCAATCCAATGTCATATATATAGTCCACGAGCCATGTGGTCGCGTCGGTGTCTTCGAGTTGCTCGCCCTGCGGATCATAGACCAGGCCGGAGAGGCCGAGTACGTCGATAGCCAGGGCTGACAGGCGATGGGCAACCATGGTGCCTGAATATTTCACGATCAGGCGTTTGAGGCCGGGATCGATGTCTCTCGCCTGTTCGGAGACGATGCGCATGGTGTTGTATTTCGCCGCCATCACTTCGCCTTGCAGCCGCAGCAGCCGATCACGCCACTCGGCCCTCTCTATCAGGGCAACGTTGTCGATGCGCGTCTCGGTCATCATCCGGCGGATGCGTTCGAGGCGGTTCATCAGCTTTTCCGGGCTGCCGAGCAGCATGCGCTCATGCTTCAAGGTGTTGTTGGCGACGCGCCAGCCGTCGCCACGGCCCATGACGATCTGGTCGGTGGCTACGCGGACGTCGGTGAAAAATGTTTCGTTGAATTCGGCGCGCCCGGTCATCGAGACCAGAGGCCGCACGTCGATGCCAGGGGCGTCCATCGGTACCAGCAGATAACTCAAACCGTCATGCTTGCCTTTGTCGATTTCGGTGCGGCAGAGCAGGAACATCATGTCGGCGAAATGGGCGGAACTGGTCCAGATCTTCTGGCCATTGATGACAAAATCGTCGCCGTCGACCAGAGCAGTGGTTCGGGCAGCAGCGAGATCGCTACCGGATCCGGGTTCGGAATAGCCCTGGCACCAGAAGATATCGCCGCGAATGGTTGGCTTGATCCAGCGCTGGCGCTGTTCCTCGGTACCGACCTCCAGCAGGGTTGGCACCAGCATGCTGATGCCTTGATTGGAGAGCCCAGCCAAGGCACCTGAACGGGCAAATTCCTCGGCGATGACGGCGGCCTCGAGAATATCCGGCTCGGCGCCGAAGCCGCCATATTGGGTCGGCACGGTGCGCGCGCAAAAGCCGCGCTCCAGCAACATATGCTGCCAGTCCAGGGTTTTTTGGTCGGGCCGCTTGCGGCCGCCGCCAGGCTTCGGCGACTGGGCACCGAACTCGTCTAAAAACCTGCGCACTTCGGCGCGCAAGTCTTCATGGTTTTTCGAGTAATTCAGATCCATCCCTCGGCCTCCACATCGTGCCCTCAGGCGAGCCCGAGTATGCGCAGATCAAGCCTTTTGCCAAGGGGCACGGCATGGACATCGACGAACAACGACGTTATGCAACCCTGATCGATCAGCATTCAATCGAAGGCATCAGTAATGACAGGTAACAGGCAAGACATTGACACCGGCACCACCGAATTGTTGTGCCACACCGAAGGCGGGGTCGGCGTCATCACGCTCAATCGGCCGGAGGCGCGCAATTCCCTGTCGGACAATCTGTCGCCTGCTCTGCGGCGCATGATTGCCGAGCTTGGCGCCGATCCAGCCGTCGGCGCGGTGATGATTACCGGCGCGGGGACGGCGTTTTGCGCGGGCGGCAACGTCAAAGGCATGGGCGCCAACCGGGCGCCGCTGTCGGTCGAGGAAGCCGAGGAGCGGTTGAAAGAACGCCAACGTGGCTTGACCGGTGCCCTGATGGCCATGCGCAAACCGACCATTGCCGCCTTGCCGGGACCGGCGGTCGGTGCCGGACTGTCCTTGGCGCTTGCGTGCGATCTTCGGATTATGGCCGAATCCGCTTTCGTCGGCACCGGCTATGTCCGTGTGGGCCTGAGCGGCGATTACGGCATTGCCTGGATGTTGACCAGCCTGTTGGGTTCGGCCCGTGCGCGTGAACTCATGTTCGTTGGTGCGCGGGTCGATGCCACGACCTGCGAACGGCTCGGCCTGGCCAACCGCGTCGTTGCCGACGACCGCCTGCAAGACGAAGCTTTTGCCTTGGCCAAGGAATTGGCCGACGGCCCGTCGATCGCGCTTGGCCTGATCAAGGACAACCTAAACTGGGCGACTGGCCACGATTTCTCGTCCGCTCTCGATCATGAAGCGGAAAACATGGTCCAGGCCGGCCGCACAGCGGACCACAAGGAAGCGGTGCGTGCGTTCATCGAAAAACGCAAACCGGTGTTTGGCCAGGACATCAGTTAGTACAAATAGCCTTGAGCGCCGACCATTGTTGTTGGTCGAGCGCCAACCGCGTCGACACGGCCGACTGTTGCGCCTTTGCCGCGCGTTCGGCGGCGGCGGGATGGGTGCTGGCATAGGCTTCGATGGTCTTGATCCAGCCGCCTTCGGCACGGTCTTTGTCACGCCGGCCGAAAAAGCGCGCCATACCGGCGCTGCCGATGCCGGTTTCGTTCAGCAGATCGTGGGCGTAATTGTCCGCCACGGTTTCCTGGCCGCGCCGGTACGACAGGAAATATAGCACGCCGCCGATCTCCACCAGACGGTCCGCCACCGACGAGCTGTCGCCGGTGAAAACGGCCGAGAGCACGGTCAGGCCGGTAAGCCGGACGATCGCCTCCATCGGGTGGTGGTAGGCGACATGACCCAGTTCATGGGCGAGCACGCCGGCTAGTTCGTCGGCCGAGTTGGCGTCGTCCAGCAAGCCGCGCAGCACCACGATTTGCCGGCCCGGCAAGGCGAAGGCGTTGATCGTCGGCGCGTCCAGCACCAGGATCGAGACGTTGCTCAGTTCCGATCGCTGGCCGACAACGGCGATTTTGAGCGCGCCGAGTGCTGCCGTGCCGGCCGGACTTGTACAATGCCGATTTTCACCAAACAGGCGGTCGCGCAGCGTGTCGCCTAACGCCGACTGCCATTCCGCCGGCACGATCCACACTATGGTTTGCGTGAAACTGGTCGTGGCGAAGTAAAGAATGGTGGCCAGCAACGCCGCTACCAGCGCCAAGACCGTGGCTTTGCGTTGCGTGACCAGCCGGCGAAACGGCGGCACGAAGAGTTGCGGGGCCGTTTGGCGGAGATCTGCGCGGAAGGCCGGATCTTCGGTAACGATGCGGGCGTTCGGCGAGGCGCTGCTGCCAAGGCGGAGAGTGCCGTCGGTTAAACCGTCGTCGATCAGCCTCAGGCTGTGAAGTTCCCACTCGATCAAAACGGGAGACGTATGGCGCGCGATCTCTACGGACGTTGCGGTCAGACGGATTTGAACGCTTTGACGCGCCGCCGTCTTGCCATCAAACAGAAAAGCATTTTGCGTTGTCATACCGCGCCGAGATCGAACGCGTCGGCCAGGCCTTCTCCGATCGCGGGTTGTTTCGCCGCGGATTGGCGTATGGCCTCCACATCCAATGACCCGACAACCGTAAGGCGGTTGCAGAAATACCGCGCGGCGCGTAGTTGGGCGAACGGGTAGCCGAGGCCGAGCGTCGCGATCGTGATCAGGAAATTGCCGAACAACAAACTGAATAGGCTCACCGTGCTGGTCTCAAGTGCGAAACGGAGCCCTTGGTACTGGATGCAGGACGCCATCCAGCCATATTCGCGGGCACGGTAGAAACTCAGGATCAAGAAATACACGATCGAAACGGGGACCATGATCAGCAGAACCGTTCTCGAAAATAGGGCGGCGACGTAGGTTTGCGCCGTCATTTCCTGGACCGGTTCCGCCGCGCTCGCCATTATCAGCATGAAGAACAATGCCAACGCGCCACCAAGCAATAGGATGATCAGCAGCCAGGCAAGGAGAAAGCGCGGATAAAGCGCGCCAAAGCCGCCGCTTACCCTGGGCGATCCGTCGCCGATCGTGATGTCCGAGACACGTATTCTGAATAAGGCGAACCGTGAAATCGGATAAGTCAGTCCCAAGGTCACCGCATTGAGGATGGTGAACCCAAGATAAAGGAGACCATAGATCGCCGCGGATCCGTCCATGCTGCCGCGGATGCCACGCCACAAGGTGCGGCTTAGCCGATAGCGTTGCGCCCGATAGCCGGCGAAGCCGAACAGGAAAAGGATAACAATACCGATGAAGCCGTCCAGAAACTGACTTGACCAGCCCGTACTGGACATCAGGGAAACCACGAGCTGGAGCGCCACAACCGGAATGATGAACACGAACAGCACCAGCAGGAACCCGAGAAACAGTTCCTTGCCGGTGCCGGTGTATTCGAACGGTTCGTCGAGAAACCGGGTGTGCCGCCAAAGGTAGCGGCGGACATGGGTGCGCGCCCAGAACCGGTAGAAGGTCAAGGTCAGGATGGTAAGCAGGGCGTTCTTCAGGACCAGCGGCCAGAGCGTGTCGAATCCGCCGGAGTGTTTAACATCAAGCGGCTGCGGTGAAACTAAAGTCGTGTCGGACATCAGTTCCGGTAAACCGGCGGCAGGCCGGTGACACTGACCCGCCAGAGACAGCGCCGGTCGCTGTCGCCGGTCGCCGGCTTTTGCACCTGCGCCTTATGGAGAGTCGAGAAGGTATCCCAGGCGGCAATGTCGCCGACATTGTAGTCCCATCTGTTGCGATATTCCTCTTGGATGCAATGGCGTGCCAGTTCGTCAAGCAAGTCGACAGCCTCGTCGTCGGGCCAACCGATAATGCCGAAGGACGAGCCGGCGGCGCCGTAAAGCGCCTTGCGGCCGGTGACATGATGGCGGCGCACTAGCGGCATGTGGACGTTGGCGACGGCCTGCTTCTGCGCTTCGGTCAGGCGCTCGGCCGAGGTCGGTGAATTTTCGTCCATATCCCAGCGATTGCCGTAATGGTGGATCACGGTCAGGTCGTCGATGCGGTTTTTCATGGCCTCGGACAAATCGTCGTAAGCTGAAAAACAGTCGGCGAACTCCGTCGGACAGCCGCCGTCGGGGCATTCCAGCGCGTAGACGATGGTGGACGAGTTGGGCGGGTCCTGGTAGGCGACGTCGGTATGCCAAAAGGCGGCGCCTTCATAGACGCCGAGCGGTTTGCCGTCTTCGAACAGGTTGGAGAGCATGAGGATTGCCGCATGCCCGCGGAGCCGCAAATGATCGAGGAAATGCGGCTTCTGATCACCGAATTCGCGGGTGACGCGGTCGAAATCCTCGAATTCCAGGGACTGGTCGCGCACCACCACCACCTGGTTTTGGTGAAACGTCTCAAGCAAGGATTTGAGGACCGGCGGCTTGAGCGCTTGACGCAGATCCAAGCCTTCGATTTCAACGCCGAAATTTCCCGGTAGTGGTTTGCTTGAAAACATGCTCGGCCTCCCTAGAGCGGATTGCAACTATAGCATAGTGCGACACTGAGGCGACGCTAGGCTCAAAGGACACCATTCTCGGCGAGCTTGGCGATGGCCGCCTGGTCGAAACCTAGCTCGTCCAGGATCTCGTCGTTGTGTTCACCGACCGCCGGTGCCGGCCGGCGGATGGCGCCGGGGGTGGCCGTCAGGCGTGGCACCGCGCCGTGCACCGCCAGGTGGCCGGTGTCGGATTCGCCGTCCGGGATGTCGAGGATCAGGCCACGTTCGGTAACCAACGGATGCGCGACAAGGTCGCCGATATCCAAGACTGGGCCGACTGTGACCTCTAGGGCCTCGAACCGGGCGAGATTGTCGGCCTGCGACCGGGCGCCGATCCAACCGCCGATTTCTTGGTCCAGCGCGACGACATTGGCGACCCGGTCAGCGTTGGTCAAGAAACGCGGGTCGGTGATCAACGGCTCCAGATCGATGGCCCGGGCCAGGCGCTCCCACATGCCCTGGGTCGAGGCCGACAAAGCGACGAAGCCGCCGTCGCCGGTTTCATAGACACCGCGTGGCGCGGTGATCGACGAGCTGTTGCCCATGCGCGGCGGCATCTCGCCCGTCAGTTGGTAATTGGCGGCGAGCGGCCCAAGGATTGAGAACAGCGGCTCGAACAAGGCCAGATCGACGACCTGTCCCTTGCCATTGTTGACCTCGACCTCGCGCAACGCGACCAGGGTCGCCATGGCGCCGGACAACCCCGCGACCATGTCGGCGAGCGCCAAGGGCGGCAGCACCGGCGGCCGGTCGGCGTAGCCGTTCATGGCGGCAAATCCCGACATCGCCTCGACCAAGGACCCGAATCCCGGCCGGCTCTTGTACGGCCCGGTCTGGCCCCAGCCGGACACCCGGACAATCACCAGTGCCGGGTTCAAAGCGTGCAGATCGTCGGGCCCAAACCCCATCTCTTCCATGATCCCGGGCCGGAAATTCTCGACCAAAATCTGTGCGGTCCCGACCAACTGGCGGAGCACCCGCTTGCCCGCCTCCTGGCGTAGATCGAGGCTCAGGCTCCGCTTGTTGCGGCCATAGGCCTTCCAGAACGTCGAAATGCCCTTGACCCGCCAATTGCGCAGATCATCCCCCCGCCCCGGCCGCTCGATCTTGATCACGTCGGCACCGAAATCCCCAAGGGTCACGGTCAACGCATTACCCGCCACCACCCGCGTCAAATCGAGAATGCGCACGCCGGCCAAGGCACCGGTGGCCGTTGGATCGAATTTGGTCATGGCGCGCTCCGTTTCCTATGTCTGTCTTACCGGTCGCCGAAGCCGCGCGGCGGCACCGTTTTGAGGTAGGCCCACAGCGCCTCGACTTCGTCGTCGGTCATTTCGGCGAATTGTGCTGCCGGCATGATCGGATCGAGTTTCTGGCCGTCGGGGCGGACGCCGCGGCGCAGTGCGGCCTCGAAGTCGGCGGCGCTCCACTGGCCGAGGCCGGTGTCGGTGTCGGGTGTGATGTTGCTGGCCGCCGGCCATTCCGGCGGCACGCCGGGGATTTTGCCGCCGGAGAAGCTCTCGCCGTGACAACCGGTGCAGCCGACCGCGAGATAGGCGCCGTATTCGGCGGTCGGGCCGGGTGGCGGCGCCGTCGGCCGCGGTGCGGTGTGATCGATGATCCGGGCGGATAGCTTGATTTCGCCGACGCTTAACAACAGCCTGGCAAGGGGGCCGAGGGTGAGCGGCTCCGGCGGCCGGTCGACCGGCGGCACCGTTGTCAGATAGGCGATCAGCCGGCCGAGGTCGCCATCGCTCATCGGGTGGTATTCGAAGGATGGCATCAGGACCAAGGGCCGGCCGTCGGCGCCGACGCCGTGACGAATGGCCCGTTGCCAGTCGGCCAACTCGTACTGGCCGGCAACGCCGCCGGCTCCCGCGGTCAAATTGGTTGCGTAAAAAACGCCCATCGCCGGATCGTCGACCACCGCCCGGCCGCCGAGATCGGCGCCGTGACAATCGGTGCAGCCCCGGGTGACGGCGAGCCGTCGGCCTTCGGCGACGTCTGCCGGATCCGTAGCGACAACGATTGGCGCAATAGCAATGTCGTAGCGCTCGCCGAGCCAGGTTTCCGTAATCGCATAAAGGGCGATGGCCGCCAGGACCGCGATGACGAGCAGTACAGCGACCAATCCCGCGAACCATTTCAATGCGCGCATGACGACGGACTCCTAATAACAGGTCGGCCAGTAGGCGAGTGGTTTCGGCTGGCCCCATGGCGGCGGCTCCACGTGCAGCCGGGCGATTTGCGTGGCGAGCCAGGCTCGCGTGTCGGCCGGGTCGATGATTTCGTCCAGTGCCATGATGCCGGCGGCGCCTTCGGGGCCGGTGTTCTCGGTCCAGTCGGCAACCAATTGGGCACGCGCCGCGGCCGGGTCATCGGCTTGGTCAAGCTTGTCGCCATGGACCACGTTGACGCCGACCTCCGGGTCCATGAAGCTGATCTCGGCGCCGGGCCAGGCAGCGACGGCAACACCGTCCATGAACGCGCCGCTCAAGGAAAAGAAGGCGAGGCCGAAGGCCTTGCGCAGCACCACGGTAAGGCGCGGCACCCGGCAGAGCGCCATGGCTTCCAGGAACATGATGGCCCTGGACAGGATGCGGTCATGCTCGACCTGCTTGCCGACCATGAAGCCCGGCGTGTCCTGCAAAAACACCAAGGGAATGTTGAAGGCGTCACAGAGGCAGAGGAACGATGTCGCCTTGTCACAGGCGGCCGGCGTCAGTGCGCCGGCATAGATCGAGGGTTGCGAGGCGACGAAGCCGACCGTGCGGCCGGCCATGCGGCCCAAACCGGTGATCAGGGCGCGGCCGAAGTTCGGTTTCAGTTCGAAGAATTTTCCGTCGTCGGTCAGCCGCCGCAGCACGCGGCGCATATCATAGGCGCGCTGTCGGCGTTCGGGCACGATGTCGTAGAGTTTTTCGTCGCGCTCGGCGCGACCGTCCCAAGGCTTGACCGGCGGCTCCGACCAGGCATTGTCCGGCAGGTAGGACAAGAACTCCTTGACCAGGGCGATGGCCTCGTCCTCGTCTTCGGCGACGCGGTCGAGCTGGCCGGTCAGGCGGTCATGGACGTCGACGCCGCCCAGTTCCTCGAAGCCGATGGATTCCGACGTCGCGATCTCGATCACCCGCGGGCTGGTGACGGCGAGGCAGGTGCCCTTGACCTGGACGACGAAGTCGGAGAACGCCGACATGAAGGACGAGCCGCCGAAGCTTTCCCCGGCGATGATCGTGGCCAAAGGGATGGCGCGGGCGCGGCGGCCGGTTTCCATGCTGGCTTGTACTTTGACGAAGCCTTCGCTGCCCAGGATATCGGGCAGCCGGCCGCCGCCGGTCTCGCCGAAATAGACCATAGGGTGGCCGTTCTGCAGCGCTTGGTCGAAGATCCGCCGCAGCCTGCGGCCGCCGATCACCGAGCTCGAGCCGCGCTTTACGGTGACGTCATCGCCGGCCACGGCGACCGGCCGGCCGTTGATTTCGCCGAGGCCGCCGATCTTGCCGTCGCCCGGTGTCGAGGCGACGTCCTCGGGCCGCTCCGAACGGGCGAAGGTACCGATTTCGTGGAACGTACCGGGGTCCAACAGCCGGTCGATGCGCTCGCGGATAGTATAGCGGCCTTTTGCCTTTTGGCGCTCGACCCGGTCGGCGCTGCCCATGTCGGTGCGGATGCGATCGCGTTTCTGGCGAAACGCCTCGCTCGATTCCTTCAAGCTCATGGCTGGTCGTCCTAATTAAGTGGGCTCAAAGCCCCGATGACCTCGGCCGGTTTCTCGTGGGTGACGAGATGGCCGGCAGCAGCGATCTCGTCCAAAGTCGCGTCGGCGATGGCATCGCGGAAGGCAGGGCCATAGGCCGGATCGATCAATTGGTCTTCGGCGCCCCAGATCACCACGGTCCGGGCCTTGATGCGGTAGAGCCGTTCGGCCAGGCCGCGTTCGGGGATCGGAAACAGAATCTTGCTGGCGGTACCGAGACGGCGGCCGTTCATGATCAGAAATTCCTTCAAGAACTCCGGATCGTCGAGGTCGAGCCCGGCGGTCATCAGCCGCGCGCCCAAATCCTGGTCATGGAACAACAGCGCCGGCAACTCGAACGGCAGCTTGGTGAACAAGTCGGGGATCGGATGCGCGTCGTCCCAGAGGCCGGCCGGCGCGATCAGTCCGAGCCGGTCGATGTCGTTGGGCGCCACTGCCGCCATTTCCGCGGCGATCATGCCGCCCATGGAATGGCCGACCACGAGCGGCCGGGTGAGGCCGAGACCATACATGACGTCGAACGAATGCAATACGAAGTCCAGCATGTCGTGCAAACCGTCTTCGCCGTCGGAATCTTCGTAGCCCGGCAGCATCGGCGCGTAGACGTGAAAAGATTGCGCCAGCGCGGCGAAGAACAAATCGTCGGGCATCAGGCCACCGGCGCCGTGCAGATAGAACAGCGGCGGGCCATCGCCGTCTTCGTGAACGCGAATGTTGGCGCCGGTCGCGGTGGTGATTTGATGGGACTTCATCAGGCGCCTCCCGCGGCGGCGATCGGCTGCGGTGCCACCGGGGTCGCCATCGGATGGGTCCAGAAGCGGTCGTCGTCGGCGTGGTCCGGCCAAATGTTCCGGAGGTGCGGCATCACCTGTTCGGCGAACAGCTTGGTGGAATGCCGGGTCTTCTCGTCGGGCATGTTACCGATATGTAACAGGCAGAAGATATTGCCGACCCTGAGGCCTTTTATCAGCTCTTCCATCTGCTCGCGCACCGTGGCTGGGCTGCCGGCGATGACGTAACGGTTGTCGACGATTTCCTTCCAACTCAGTTGTCCGATCTGGGCGAAACTGGCGCGGCTGTATTGCGACAGCGCGCCGGACTTTATGGTCTTGACGGTGCGGTAGCCCGGCGCGTCGGCGAAGCCCGGATAGACGTGCAGGCAGCGGTTATAGAAGTAGCTCACATGCTCGCGGTAGAGCTCTTCGGCTTCCTTGTCGGTCTCGGCGACGCAGATGGTTTGGGCGAAGCCGGCGCGATAGGGTGAGAGGTCTTTGCCGCGTTCGGCGACCCGTTCCCAATAGCCCTGCATCAAGGCTTGGGCGCGCTTGTAGCCGGTGAAGCTCAAATAGCAATAGACGTAGTCGTGATCGAGGCAGAAATCATATGTTTCAAGCGAACCGCCGCCGGGGATGAAGATCGGCGGGTAGGGCTTTTGAACGGGCCGCGGCCAGCAATTGACGTAGCGCAGTTTGGTGTAGCGGCCGTTGAACGGGAACGGCTCGCGCGCCGCCCAGGCGCGCATGATCAGGTCGTGAGCCTCGGCATATTTCTCCCGCGTCAACGCTGGGATCTGGCCATAGGCGTAGTTGGTGTCCATCGAGGTGCCTACGGGGAAGCCGGCGACCAGGCGGCCGCCGGAGATGACGTCGAGCATGGCGAATTCTTCCGCGACCCGAACCGGCGGGTTATAGAGCGCGATGGAATTGCCGAGCACCACCAGCGCGGCCCGGCTGGTGCGCCGCGCCAGGCTCGCCGCCATCAGGTTGGGCGAGGGCATCAGGCCGTAGCCGTTGGCGTGATGTTCGTTCACGCCGATGCCGTCATAGCCCAAGGTTTCGGCATATTCGAGTTGATCGAGATAGGTGTTGTAGACCTCGTGGCCCTTTTCCGGATCGTAGAGGCTGTTCGGGATGTCGACCCAGACCGAGCGGTGCTTTTCGCGAAAGTCGTCGGGCATATGCGGCCACGGCATCAGATTGAACCAGGTGAACTTCATCCCTCTATCCCTTCGAACTTCGCGCTGACGGTGCAGGGTGCTGTGGGCTCACGAATGTGTCAACCGAGCCATTTCGGGTTGTTGATACGGAGTGCGTCTCGGCTGCTTCGGCGGAGGTGGTCGAGCAGGCCGGGTGCTGTCGCGTCGATCTCGCCGCGCCTTATTCCGTCCGCCAATTGGGCCGTCAGGTCTTCGGTCGTGCCGTCCGTGCCCAGCAAAGCCGAGAGCCGGCTTTGTTCGGCGCCGTCGATTTCCGGGCCCAAGGTCAGTTCCCGTTCGAGCGTCTGCAGCAGACGAATGGCGACCCGGCATTCGAAGCGGGTGACACCCTCCAGTTGGTCGAGCAGGCTATCGGAGAGCCAGGTGCTGATCGCGGCGAAGATGTCCGGGGCGGGCGGGCGGCTTGACGGCATGGTCAGTCTCCGGGATAGGCAAGGTTCAGAAAATCATGGAGCGGTTCCTCGGTGCGCCGGCCGATGGCGGCGGCCTCAAGGTCTAAGCCCCTGGCCAATCCACCGCCTCGGCGATAAGCCTGGCCCTTCATCATGCAGATGATCGCCCACTTGATGCAGCCGAAGCCCTCCCAGAACCGGACGTGGTCCGGATCGACCAGCCGGCCGCCCGCCTGTTCGTAGGCACCGAACAACTCTTCGCGCCGGCCGACGCCGCCGACCGGCGCGCTGCCGCCGAAGCGCCAGGTATTGACGCAGAGCCAGCCCAAATCCTCCATCGGATCGCCAAGATGGGCGATCTCCCAATCCAGGATGGCGCCGATGCCGGCGTCGTTGACGATCATGTTGCCATTGCGGAAATCGCCATGCACGACGCAGGTGACGGACCGCTCGGGCAGGTGATCTTCCGACCAGCAGAGGCCAAGCTCCAGCGCCGGTTGCGGGTGATCGAAGCTTTCGTAGATCCGGCGATAGATCTGGACCTGGTCCGCCGGCCCGAGCGCCTTCAGGAACGGCAGGGTTGCCGGGTCAATGGCATGCAGCTTGGCGAGATTTTGGCCGCATTGCCGGGCGAAGACTTGGCGCGCCGCGGACAATGCGGGCGTCGTCACAATAGCGCGGCCCAGGCTTTCACCCGGCACGAAGTCGGTGATGACGCCGAGACTCCGGCCGCGATCGAGGGCCAGGATAAATCGGACATGGGGGACGGCAATTCCCGCCTGGTCGGCGGCTTGTTGAATGGCGGCATCCTCGGATCCCGACAGCAGCGGTAAATCGGCCTGCGGGTCGGTCGTGCCGTCATGTGATTCTGTGAGGATGCGCGGCCGGGAAATTTGCAGGATCAATGGTTCTGTCTTGCCACCGGTCATGGCGTCGAATGCCCAGGTGCCCTTGGTGGCGCCAGCGGTCAGGCGACGCAGTTCACCGATCTCGACGGTGCCGCCGGTTTTCTCGGCAAGCACCGTCGCCAACTCTGCGGTTAGGGAATCTGGATCTTGCATCGCGCTTCGGCCGGTCGCTGTTTGCCTGTTGGCCCACGATATGGCGAAATGCCGGTTCAGGGAACAGAGGGGCACGATTCATGGACTTCGACATTCCGGCGGATATCGCCGCCAAGCTCGCCGAACTCGACGTTTTTATCGAGGCTGAGATCAAGCCGCTCGAAGCGGATAACATCCAGTATTTCGATCATAGGCGGGAGCATGCCCGGACCAATTGGGAGAACGATGGCCAACCGGAAGATGCCTGGGAAGAGCTGTTGGCGGAAATGAAGCGCCGTGCCGACCGTGCCGGTCATCTGCGTTTCGCCTTGCCCAGTGACATCGGCGGCAGCGACGGCAGCAACCTCGCCATGGCGATCATTCGCGAGCATCTGGCGACCAAGGGCCTCGGGCTGCACAACGACCTGCAGAACGAGTCTTCCATCGTCGGCAACTTTCCGATTGTACATATCCTGCACAAATACGGTAGTCCGGAACAGAAGGCCGCCTACCTGGAAGGCATGATCACCGGCGAACACCGAATCGGCTTTGGCCTGACCGAGCCGGAACACGGCTCCGACGCCACTTATATGGAGACGACGGCCGTGCAAGACGGCGGCGACTGGGTGATCAACGGCGCCAAGCGCTTTAACACCGGCATGCATACCGCGACCGTCGACATGGTGTTCGCACGCACTTCCGGCCAACCGGGGCAGGCGCGCGGCATCACCGCGTTCCTGGTGCCGACGGATACGCCAGGCTTTGGCGTCGATCACATGTGGTGGACGCTCAATATGCCCTCCGACCATGCCGAGGTCAGCCTCAAGGATTGCCGCGTGCCGGCCAGCACAATCGTTCACCAGGAAGGCGAGGGCCTGGTGCTGGCCCAGCATTTCGTCCATGAAAACCGCATCCGCCAGGCCGCCTCAAGCCTTGGCGCGGCGCAATTCTGCATCAATGAAAGCGTCGAGTATGCGCGCGGCCGCAAGACCTGGGGCAAGTCGTTGGCGACAAATCAGGCGATCCAGTTTCCCTTGACCGAGCTCCATACGGAAGCCGAAATGGTGCGCAATCTGGTCTACAAAACCGCATGGCATCTCGATCGCCAAGACCACATGCTGGTCACCAACCAGGTCTCCATGGCCAACTACCGCGCCAACCGCCTGGTCTGTCAGGCCGCCGACCAGGCGATGCAGGTGCATGGCGGCATCGGCTACAGCCGGCACAAACCGTTCGAGCACATCTACCGCCATCACCGGCGCTACCGCATCACCGAGGGCGCAGAGGAGATTCAAATTCGCAAGATCGCCGGCGCCCTGTTCGGCTTCACCGGCCACAATCGCTAGCCAATCGTCAAAAAGTCCCTCAGCTTCGCCTCGGTGTACTTTTTGCCGGAACGAAATTGCCAAACCAGACCTCGGGGCGGCCCGGCGGTCTGGTTCGAACATTTCTTTGACTAATCATGACCGAAGGTCATGATCAGAGACCGCAACCCTTTGGGTTGCGACAAAATGCTGTTAGCGTATCGCCGAGCCGCCTCAAGAGGCTCTAACGCAATAATCTAACTGAAGCAAAGTACACTGAGCGACAGCGAAGGACTTTGCTTCAAAGCTCATTAGGCTTGTCGGGCCTGGTCGGGTTCGTGGGGCATAAGCACGGGTTCGACCCTGGATGGGGTCGCCCGCCGCCGGGGCTTGCGTGCCGCGGGTTCTTTGGGCGCTGCCACTACCGGCTTCTTGCGGCGGGCAAACGGCGTCTTGAAGGCGCCGTAGATCAGCCAGCCGGCGAAGATGCCGGCGATGCCGTACAACAGGCTGGAGGCGTCAAGCGGCAGCGCCGGCTGGAACGCCGACATGGTGCCGAGCGCCACGTCGTCGTCGAAATGGCGGAAGAACGCGACCGGCTTGGTCAAAATGCCGGCATTGACGATGGCGTCGACGGCTTCGCGCAGCTCGGCGATGCGCTCCGCCGCGGCCTGAGCGATTTTCGTCCGGGTCGATTCGTCGACGGATGCGTAAAGCGCACCGGATTGAATCTGCTGGTGCTGGCGTTCGGCCTCCGACAGATGTCCTCCGAGACGCTGTAGGTACTGTTGAATGAAGGCAAACACCTGGGATGCCGCAAGCCCGATGATGGCGGCAAACAGCGTACCGACAAAGGAATCAATTTGTCGCAACAGCCATCGCATACGTCTTCCCTCCGAATCGGCGACAGTCTGGACTATTTTTCCGTCAAGAAAAGGGCGAAATTGTGAAGCATGCATATGAGACCGCAAGAGGCGATATCAAATGACGAATACCAAGGATCTGGGCGCCAGTCTGTGGGCCCAAACGGCGATTGACGCACCGGATACCGCGACGCTCGACGGATCGGAAAAAGCCGATGTGGTTGTTGTTGGCGGCGGCTATACCGGCTTGTCGGCGGCCTTGCATTTGGTGGAACGTGGCACGGACGTCGTCCTGGTCGAGGCCGAAGAGCCGGGCCACGGCGCCTCGGGTCGTAACAACGGTCAGGTCATCCCGGCCTATAGCCGGCATAATCCCGACGATGCGGTTGCGGCATTCGGTTCGGAACGCGGCGAACGCTTGAACGATTGGGTCGCCGGTTCGGCCGATCTGGTGTTCGACCTGATCCGCCGCCACGGCATCGAGTGCGATGCGGCGCAGGAAGGGTGGTTGCAGCCGGCCCACGCCGAAAGCCGGATGGCCGGGGCCCGGGCCAAACATGACCAATGGGCGGCGCGTGGCGCCGACGTCGCGCTGTTCGACCGGGCCGAAGCCGCCGAACTCACCGGCAGCCCGATCTATCGTGGCGGCTGGATGCACCGTCGTGGCGGCCATATCCAGCCGCTCGGCTACGCCAGGGGTCTGGCCCACGCGGCGATTGCGGCGGGCGCGCGGCTTTATTCCGGCTCGCCAGCCCAGGCGATCGACCGCGCCGACGACCGGTGGCAGGTCAAGACGCCGGCCGGCACGGTCACGGCCGAGCATGTCATCCTCGCCACCAACGCCTATACCGGCGCGATTTGGCCGAAGCTTCGGCAATCGATCGTGCCGGTCCGCTCCTTCCATGCCGCCTCGGCGCCGCTCGGCGACAATGTCGTGAAGACCGTGCTGCCCGGCAATCGCGGACTGTCGGACACCCGCCAAGCGCTCTGGGCCTTTCGCCTGGACCGCGACGGGCGGCTGGTTACCACCGGTGCGCCGCTGTTCACCGGCGGCGCGGTCCAGGCGCTCCGACGTACCACGATCGCGCGGCTCCGCACCGCGTTCCCGCAGATCGACAATCCGGCGGTCGACTACATCTGGGAAGGCAACATCGCCATGACCGTGGACCGGCTGCCGCGGTTTCACGTGCTGGCCGGCGGCGTCGCGGCCGGGCTCGGCTACAGTGGCCGTGGCATCGCCATGGCGACGGCCATGGGCATTCAACTGGCCGATCACGCGACCGGAACCGCAGTCGAGGATCTGGCGGTGCCGCCGGCGCCGGTCAAGCCATTGCCGATGCACGGCTTGGTAACGCCGCTCAGCCGAGCGCTGGTGCTGTATTATCGTTGGCGCGACGCTCGCGCCTGAGCCAGCCACTGGCGGTCTGCCGGGCTTTCGGTCATGCTATCGCCATCGGATTGGGGGAATAAGGGGGAGGACGACGCCATGGGTAAACTGGACGGAAAAGTCACCATCGTCACCGGCGCGAGCCGCGGCATCGGCCAGGCGATCGCCGAACTGTTCGCGGCCGAGGGCGCCAAGGTTGTGTGCGCGGCGCGTACCCTGAACGAAGGCGATCATATGCTCGAGGGCTCGCTCACCCGGACGGTGGCGGAGATCCGCGACGCCGGTGGCGAGGCGACGGCGATCGCCGCCGACGTCTCCCTGGAAGCGGCCTGTAACGCTTTGGTCGATCAGGCGCGGTCCACCTACGGCCCGATCGACATCCTGGTCAACAACGCAGCACTCAACTACTACATCCCGACGGTCGACTATCCGGCGAACCGCTGGATCCGCTCCTTCGCCATCAACGTGCACGCCCCGTTCATCCTGTCCAAAGCAGTGCTGACCGACATGACCGGCGGCCGCGGCGGCGCCATCGTCAACATCGGCTCCGGTGCGGCGATCGGGCCGGGACGCGGCCCCTACGAAGACCAAGTGGCGCGCGGCGGCGTCATGTACGGCGCCACAAAGGCGGCGCTGGAACGCTTCACCCAAGGCCTGGCGCAGGAAGTCTCCGAGCACGGCAACATCGCCGTCACCTGCGTCTCGCCTAGCCAAGTCGTGCCGACACCAGGCACCGTCTACCACAAGCTGGTCACCGGCTTCGACGACCCGAAAGGCGAACCGCCGGCGCTAATGGCCCAAGCCTCGCTGCTGCTCGCCTCGGAAGCGCCCGAAAGCGTCAACGGCCGGGTCACCTACAGCCAGCAGATCCTCAAGGAATTCAACTGGATCGAAAAAGCCGCCGGCCGCGGCATTGACAGCCGCGGCTCGGGGTATTCTGAGGTCTGAGCAGGAAAACCGCCATGACACGACCATTTCCATCGGCCGCCCGCGAGCGTCCACGACCGGACTCGTTTGAGCGCTTTTATCTCCAGCACGTCTCAATCAACGAAGGCTGCGGCTGCGCCGAACTGCTGGTGCGCAATTTCCTGCCGAAAGGCGAAGGACGCGAGCTGCGCGCGGCGCCGTCAGGACTACTCCGACGGCTGCGGGCGCGTTTGTTCGGTTGGATCGACTAGGTCCCTGACCGCGGGAACACTTCTATCTCAGCGGGACTGCAGTAGCGTCCGCACACCGTGAAATGGTAACCTTTGGCATTGTCCATCGTTTTGCCCTGAGGGACCATGTCAGACCGGTTGACCGTCATGATTTCCTGCACTGCGCGGGATTTGCCCGCGCATCGCGAACAGGTGCGCCTGGCTTGCGAACGTGCGGGCTTTGCGCCGCACGACATGATGGAGCATTTGACAGCGCAAAACGCCGGCGCGGTCGAAGCCTCGTTAGAAATGGTTGAGAACGCCGATATCTATCTCGGTATCTACGCCCACCGCTATGGTTACGTACCGGACGGCTCTGAAGTCTCAATCACCGAGATGGAATATGACCACGCTGGCGAAATGGATAAGCCTCGCCTGGCGTTCTTTATGCACGATGATCACCATGTACAAATATCGGACGTGGATAAGGGGGAGTCTGCGGACAAGCTTGAACAATTCAAGGAGCGGGTTGGCAAGGAACTAGTCGTCGCATTTTTCACATCTCCTGAGGATTTGCGAAGCCATGTCATTGAAGCGTTGGTCGTGTGGGAAAAGGCCCACGAAGCGGACGCACCAAAGGATGCCAAAACCGTTGCCGAAAGTTTCCATCGCCATACTGCCATCCCGGAACCGCCCGAGCCTTACGTCGCCCATCCTTATACTCTTTCCCAAGTGCGGGACTTGGTGGGGCGGCAAGACGAACTGAACGCGATGACCGACTGGGTCGCGACACCGGGCTCGATGGCCTTCGACGCCAAAATCTTCTGTTTCGTCGCCATCGGCGGCATGGGCAAGAGCGCGGTGACCTGGAAATGGTTTCAGGACATTGCGCCACAGGAGGTGAAGCCACTGGCCGGCCGGCTTTGGTGGAGCTTCTACGAATCCGACTCCGGCTTCGAGAATTTTCTGAACCGAGCGCTTTGTTATGTTAGCAACCGGACTGAGGACGAAGTCCAGGCGCTTGATCGGCCCGACCGCGAGGCGGAGCTGCTCCGGCATTTAACAGAACAGCCTTTTCTGCTGGTTCTCGATGGGCTTGAGCGCCTTCTGCTCGCCTATCACCGAATGGATGCAAGCTCGTTTGCCGATGATAATTACGACGCGGAAAGTGCAAACATCGTTGTCGGTGCGATTGGCCCGCCGTCCTTTGCGTCACAGACTTTCTTGGCTCAGCCTCGCCTGCGCCAGACCATCGATCGACACGTCGGGGCCTTTCTGCGGAAGTTAGCCCAAGTTAAGGCATCGCGGATCTTGATCACCTCTCGGCTCTATCCGTCAGATCTACAAAATATAACAAGCGAAGCTATGTTGGGATTTTTCCCGTACGAACTTGCGGGCTTGAGCGACAACGACGCGGTCGGGCTCTGGCGCGCCCTAGGAGTCTCTGGCTCGCGCCAAGAACTCGTGCCCATGTTTCGAAGTTTCGATAGCCATCCACTGCTGGTCCAAGCCCTGGCCAGTGAGGTGGCGCGAGATCGCAATGCGCCCGGCGAGTTCGCCGGATGGAAGGACGGTCATCCGCAATTCGATCCAACATCATTGCCGCTCGCGCAACGCAAATTCCACATTCTGCACCATGCCCTAACGGGTCTGGACGGCCATGCCCGTGAGGTGCTAACGACCCTGGTGGCGTTTCGCATACCGGCGACCTTCGACACGCTAGAGGCGTTGCTGGTCGGCGAAGACAAGACCAATGCCAATGTCAATGACCTCGACTGGGCGCTGACCGAGCTGGAAGACCGCGGATTGATCGGCTGGGACCGGGAAGCTAACCGCTACGACACCCATCCCATCGTCCGGGGGGTCGTCTGGCAATTGGTGGGCAAGCAGGATCAGGACGCGATATATGCGGCGATGGAGGCCTACTTCGAACCGATGGTGGTGCGAGAGTGGGAAGACGTCACCTCCCTCGATGATCTCGCCTCGGCGATCCAACACTACCACACGCTGGTCGAGCTTCGGCGGTATGACGATGCAGTCGCCTTGTTCCGCGGCCGGTTGGAAAATGCCACTCACTTTCGGGTCGCGGCGCACCAAGAGCGGATCGCCTGGTTGGAGGCGTTGTTCCCGAATGGCGTGGGGGAATCGCCGGCACTGACTGAGGTGAAAGACCAATGCTTCACACTAAATGCACTGGCAATTTCCTACGAAATTTCCGGCCAACCGGGGCGAGCAAAATGGCTTTACAGTCGCAACAATGCGCTGTGCGAACAAGCGGGAGATAAACGCGACCGTCGGGTCGTGCTTGCGAATTCCAGCGAAGTATCTCGTGTTATTGGTGATTTGCGGGATTCGGTGGAAAATGTGCAGCAGGCGATCGTGCTGAATCGCGCGTTAGAATATGAATTTGACGAAAGCGTGAGTCTGGAAATTTTTGGCCTTGTCCTCGGCGCTACGGGTGAAGTCGAACCGGCGTGCTTGGCGCTACGCAGGAGTCAGAATATATTTCTGAAACTCAGCCATTTGCAGTATTTGGGTGTTGTGACTGCGTCACTTGCCGAGCTGTCGCTCTGGCACGGGGATATTTGCATCGCCACTGTCTTGGCCGATCGCGCGTGGGCGCTGGGGAATGTTCGAAAGAATGAACAGGATTTCATTCGTGCCGCTCTCCTACAAGGTAAGGCTGCCCTTGGCTCGGGTGATATTGCTAAAGCCGAGGAGCGCTTGCACTACGCACTTAGCCGGGCGCGCGCCGTCAATGCAGTCGAATTGGAACTCCCGGCACTCGTTGCGATCACCGCGCTTATGTGCCGCCATGGCGACCTGACTGACGGCAGAGCCAGGCTCGACGACGTCTGGGACGCTGCCGAACGCGGTCCCTATCCGCTCTTCGAGGCCGATGCGTTCAACGTCCTAGCCGACATCGCCCTTGCGGAAAACGACAGGGAAGGCGCGATCAACGCGGCCAATTGCGCCTATCGGGCCGCGTGGTGCAACGGGCCGCCTTTTGCCTATCATTGGGGACTGGAGAAGGCAAAGTCTCATCTAGAAGCGCTCGGTGCCCCGGCGCCCGACATGCCGCCGTTCGATGAGTCGAATTTCGAACCCATGCCTGAGGTCGAGATCAACCCGAAGGATGAGAATTGGGTGGATCCCGACGAACCCATTTCAGCAGTCCTCGAACAGATCGACCGGCTCATCGACTGCCGTTGACCGAAGCCGCTTGCGGCCACCGGCACCCCTCGCTAAAAAGGCGCCCTCTAATCACCCGAACAGCGGAGCGCGGCCGATGGCGTCTTATCAGTACGTCTATGTCATGAAATCCATGAGCAAGACCTTTCCGGGCGGCCGGCAGATCTTGAAGGATTTCAATTTGTCGTTTTTTCCTGGCGCCAAGATCGGCGTGCTTGGCCTGAACGGCGCCGGCAAGTCGACCTTGTTGAAAATCATGGCCGGGATCGATACCGAGGTGAATGGCGAGGCCTGGCCGGCCGAGGGCATCAAGATCGGGTATTTGGAACAGGAACCGACGCTTGATGCGAGCAAAGACGTGCTTGGCAATGTCATGGACGGTGTCGCCGAAAAGAAAGCCTTGCTGGACCGCTTCAACGAGGTTTCGGCGCGTTTTGCCGAGGAAATGACCGCCGACGAAATGGATCAGCTGATCGCCGAGCAGGGCGAGCTGCAGGAACAGATCGAGGCGGGTGGTCTTTGGGAGCTCGACCGCGAGGTCGATATCGCCATGGATGCGTTGCGCTGTCCGCCGGGCGAGGCCGAGGTCGAGACGCTGTCGGGCGGCGAACGGCGCCGGGTCGCGCTCTGCCGGCTGTTGCTGGAGCGGCCGGATATGCTGATCCTGGATGAGCCGACCAACCATTTGGATGCGGAATCCGTCGGCTGGCTCGAGCAGTTCCTGCATCGCTATCCCGGCACCGTGGTGGCGGTCACCCATGACCGCTATTTCCTCGACAACGTCGCCGGCTGGATCCTGGAAATCGACCGCGGTCAGGGCATTCCTTACGAAGGCAATTATTCCGGCTGGCTGGAGCAGAAGGAAAAGCGCCTGCACCAGGAAGCGCGCCAGGAGGAATCCCGCCAGCGTACCCTGCGCCACGAGCTTGAATGGGTCCGGCAGAGTCCCCGCGCCCGCCAGGCCAAGAGCAAGGCTCGGGTCAACGCCTACGAACAATTACTGAGCCAGGAGCGCGAGGACGAACGCCGGCTCGGGCAGATTTATGTGCCGCCGGGGCCGCGGCTCGGCGATCTGGTGGTCGAGGCCCAGGGCCTCTCGAAAGGCTTCGGTGACAGCCTGCTGATCGAAGAGTTCTCGATGCGCCTGCCGCCGGGCGGTATCGCCGGCATCATCGGCCCGAACGGCGCCGGCAAGACCACGTTCTTCCGCATGCTGACCGGCCAGGAGAGCCCGGACGGCGGCAGCCTGCGCGTTGGCGATAGCGTCAAGCTGGGCTATGTGGATCAGTCGCGCGACGCGTTGGGCGCGCAGAACACCGTGTGGCAGGAAATCTCCGGCGAGGACGACGTGATCGAGCTCGGCAAACGCAGCATGCCGTCGCGGGCCTACGTCTCGGCCTTCAACTTCCGCGGGCCGGACCAACAGAAAAAGGTCGGCCAGCTGTCCGGCGGCGAGCGCAACAGGGTCCATCTCGCCAAGATGCTGCGCTCGGGTGCCAATCTGCTGCTGCTCGACGAGCCGACCAACGATTTGGACGTGGATACGCTCCGGGCGCTCGAAGAGGCGCTGCTGGATTTCGCCGGTTCGGCCATGGTGATCAGCCATGACCGCTGGTTCCTCGACCGCATCGCCACCCACATCCTGGCCTTTGAAGGCGACAGCCACGTGGAATGGTTCGAAGGTAACTATCAGGACTACGAAGCCGACCGGCGCCGGCGCATGGGCCATGAGGCCGACCAGCCACATCGCATCAAGTTCAAGAAACTGACGCACTAGTTGGGTTGCGCTCACGCCAATGCGCCAACGGCGCATGGCTCCGCGGGGGCGGCGCATAGCGCCGGGGCCGCGGTCGCGGCCCTGACCGTGTTCTTTGGCTCGAACACGGTCTCTATGCCGCTCCGCGCTTTAGCCGACGATCGGATCGCCGGCGATCTCCCGGATGAGCTTGGCGCGTATAGCGGCGGCGAAATCCGTGTAGTCCACCGCCGGTATCACAAAGGAGCCGGTGCCGCCGGTCACCGCCGCCAGGTAATAGGCCTCCAGATCCGGTTCTTCGTTTAGGATGGGCAGGCCGTTGATGACGATACCCCGGGCGATCAAGTGGTCGCGGGTTTTGCCCGTTTGCTGGTCATGGGTATCGCGGCCGTCGCCGGCGACGTCGATCACCCGGCGGCGTGACTGAAAGGCGGGGTCGGCAAACAGGCCGGCGGCTTGATCGAGCATGGCGGCGATACCGGTGCCGCCGCCCCGGACGAGCCGCGGCGTTGCATCGATGGCGGCGGCCAGGGCGTGGGCGTCCTCGGCGCTGGCGATCCGCCGCCAGCCGACCGCCACCCGGCCCTCGCCGGGGCTCGCCCACATCAGCAAAGTCACTGCAATCGCCTTGTGGCGGCCGCCGAGCGCCGCGGCAATGACGCCGGGGTCGCGAAAGGCCGCGGCAAGGCCGTTCATCTGCAGCGAAAATTCGTTAAAACTGACGCTAGAGGAAGCGTCGACGGCGAGCACCAGCCGCAGGCTCACGGTTTCTGCCGCTGCTGCCGATCCTCCTGCCAAGGCCGAACAGAGCGTCAGACCGGCTATCAGCCGCCGCACGGTCACGGCGCCGGATCCGGCCGCCGCTTCAGCATATGCATGACGGTCATGGACATGATGATGTCGTCATGTTGGTTGACGGTATCGTGGCGCATCCAAATGACCCCGCGGTCGGGCTTGGAGCGCGAGGCTTTGCTGTCGGTCACCTCCAGGTTCACGCGAATGGTGTCGCCGGGTTTGAGCGGCCCATGAAAACGGATCTCGTCCATGCCGGGGCTCGCGATGCTCGACGCCTGGATCAAGTTGCTGCCGAAAAACAGGCCGAAACTCAAAAGGATCGTTTGGATGCCACTGCCGATCAATCCGCCGAACATCGAGTGTTCGGCGGCTTCCAGATTGATGTGATAGGGCTGCTGGTCATAGCGCCGGCCGAAGTCGAGGATCGCCTGTTCGGTCACCGTCAGGCCGTCGGTTTCGAACCGATCGCCAATCTTGAAATCATCGAAATAAAGCTCGCTCACTTAAACCTTCTCCGCGGCTATTTGCTTTTCCACGCGTCGAAGAATGACCGCAATCGTGGCCCCGGCCAAGCCGGCGCCGAGCATGACCCAGCTGGTCGCCTGCCAGTGCCCGGTGCCGGTCACGATCGCGGCGACGACCGGCGGACCGATCAGGATGCCGCCGTTGGAGCCCTGCAGGATCATGCCGTTGGTGGCGCCGATCGTGGTTGGCGCGATGCTGTGGAACGGCGCGCCGGCCATTACGACACCGGGCAGGGCGCCGCCGACTATGGAAAAGCCGAACGCCAGGATTAGTTTCAGGTCCGATCCGATGGCCGGTTGGAACACGCCGGCGCCGAAAATGCCGAGCGCCAGTGCCGCCACGCACAAGATCCGCCAGCGCGGCACGCCACGCTGCAATAGCAGCCCGCCGGTAATGTTGCCGACGGCGTTGCTGGCGACGATCGCGGCGGTCCAATAGGCCGCGTCGCCGCTGTCGAACCCGAGATCCTCGGCCAGGAAGGTCGGCAGCCAGGACAACAGACCGAACCACTGCACTGTGTAAAAAGCGAAACTTGCGGCCAGCAGCCACGGGCCGGGCCTGTTCACCGTCGCCTTGATATCGGCGAACGATAATTTGCCGTGCGGCGTCGGGTTGACGCCACGGGTTGCCCAGGCGAAAGCCGGTGCGAAGGCGGCTAGCAAACCGGCGTTCAGGAGCCAAAGACCGCGCCAGTCGAAAGCCGCGATCAAGGTCGGTGCCGCCAGCATCATGAGCGCCATACCGATCGGCATGTAGCAACTCCAACCGGCCAGCACCAGACGCTGTTTGTCGCTCGCGGTAACGGCCAGGATGATCGCCGGAATCGCCACGGCGACGGAAAGGAACCCGACACCTTCGATCGTACGCGCCAGCAACAGGCCGCGTGCATCGCCGGCCAGGCCGCCGGCCACGGAACCAACGAACAACAACGCCAGCCCGGCCAGCACCATGCGCCGGACGCCGATGCGGTCGGCGACCATGCCGACGGCGGCGCCACCGAAGCCGCCGATGGCGTTAAACAAGGACACCACCCAGCCGGCGGTAACCAAACCGAGCGCCAAATCGGTCCGAATAACGCCAATCGCCGGCGGCACTTTACCGACTTGCATGGACGCGACTATGCCGGCCAGGATGGCTATGGCGACCACGCCCCAGCGGGTTTTTGCCGATGATCGCATGTGAGAGGATGGCTCCGGCCGAGGTAAGCATAATTGCAAACGGATGATTCACACCTTTTGCGCCAATAATGGGCTAATACTATGGCGTGAGAAGAATTGACACCGGCAAACCCGTCGACCCGCGAGAGTTTTGCGAAGTGGGGCTCATGCAAGTAAGCGAAATGGCGATCCCAGACGTCAAAATGCTGGCGCCCGCGCGGCACGGGGACGTGCGCGGTTTCTTTTCGGAGACGTGGAACGGGGCGGCGTTGGCGGCCGCCGGGATCGTTGCGGAATTCGTGCAAGACAATCACGCCTTGAGCCGTCAAGCGCACACCGTGCGCGGTCTGCATTGGCAGGCAGCACCCGCCGAGCAAGGCAAACTCATTCGCGTAAGCCGCGGAGCGATTTTCGACGTGGCGGTCGACCTGAGGGGCCATTCGCCGACGTTCGGCCATCATGTCAGCGCCACAATCAGCGAGGAAAACTGGCATCAGGTCTGGATACCGCCGGGCTTCGCCCATGGCTACTGCACCTTGGCGCCGGATACCGAGGTCATATACAAAGTGACGGCACCGTGGGAGCCGAAACTTGAGCGCGGCCTCCTGTGGTGCGATCCGGATCTCGCCATCGACTGGCCGGTCGATCTGTCGTCTGCGGTGCTGTCGCCGCGCGACCAGAGCCTGCCGGCCTTCGCTGATTTCAAGGTTGGCCGATGACCCGCTACCTGATCACCGGCGGTGCCGGTTTCATCGGGTCCGCCATGGTCCGTCGGCTGGTTGCCGAAGGTGCCGAGGTGACGGTGATCGACAAGCTCACCTATGCCGGCAATCTGGATAACCTCGAACCGATTGCTGACCAAGACAATTACCGGTTCATCAAGGCCGACATCGCCGAAGATGGCGCCATGACCGCCGCCATCCATGCCTGCCGGCCTGATTGTGTCGTGCATTTCGCCGCCGAATCCCATGTCGACCGGTCGATCGACGGCCCCGAGCCGTTCATTCAAACCAACGTGGTCGGCAGTTTGCGGGTGTTGCAGGCGGCACTGGCCCATTGGCAAAATCTCGACGGTGTGGCGAAGGCGGACTTCCGCCTGTTGCATGTCTCGACCGACGAGGTCTATGGCAGTCTCGGCGCCACCGGCGCTTTCAATGAAGACAGTCCCTATCGGCCGAACTCGCCCTACGCCGCCAGCAAGGCCAGTGCCGATCACCTGGCGCGGGCGTTCCATCGGACCTATGGCCTGCCCGTACTGGTCAGCAATTGCGGCAATAATTACGGACCCTACCAATTCCCGGAAAAGTTGATCCCATTGATGATCCTGAACGGTAGAGAGCGGAAGAAGCTGCCGGTCTATGGCGCCGGCGACAATGTCCGTGACTGGATCCATGTCGACGATCACGTTGCTGCGTTGCTATGCGTATTGCAGCAGGGCGATGTCGGCGAAACCTATTTGATCGGTGCGCGCTGCCAAGCCAGCAACCGCGACATTGTCGAGCGCATCTGCGCCGTTCTCGATGACCGCGACGACCAAGGGGACGGCTTCTGCCACGCCCAGCTCATGCAATCGGTCGATGATCGGCCGGGGCATGATTTCCGCTATGCAATCGATCCGACAAAGATCGAACGGCAGCTGGGGTGGAGCCCGACGATCGAATTCCAGGCGGGCCTGGAAACAACGGTCGCCTGGTATGCGGATAATGCCGACTGGTGCCGGCGGCTGGCGGATCGCTACGATCGGCGCCGTCTGGGACTGGCTGCGGGAGCACCGGCGTGAGCATCTTGCTCTTCGGCAGCGGCGGCCAGCTCGGCGCGGCCTTGCGCTGGCGCGCCTTGGCGAGCGGCCGGTCGGTGCTCGGGCTTAATCGTCAAGACGTCGATATTTGCGATATGGATGCCGTGGCGGCGGCCTTGGTCATGCAAAAACCGGACATTGTCATCAATTGCGCTGCCTACACCAACGTCGATCAGGCCGAGCGCGAACCGGCGCGGGCCTTCGAAGTGAACGAAACCGGCGCCGGCAACGTGGCGGCGGCAACGGCGGAGGCGGGCCTGCCCTTGATCACCATCTCCACGGATTATGTTTTTGCCGGCGCCACGGACGCGGGCTATGCCGAAACCGACGCGACCGGGCCGATCAATGCCTATGGCCGTAGCAAACTGGCGGGCGAGCACAGAGTAGCGCTGCTGAACCCCCGTCATGTCATAGTCAGGACTTCGTGGCTGTTCGGCGAGATCGGCAGCAACTTCGTCAAAACCATGCTGCGGCTCGGTGCCGAACAAACGGATGGCATCATCAACGTGGTGGATGATCAATTTGGCGGGCCGACCCCGGCGGCGGCGCTGGCTGACGCGTTGCTGGCGATCAGCGCGCGTCTCCTCGCCGACCGGCAATTCGACAAATGGGGGATTTATCATTTTGCCGGACAGCCGGCGGTGTCGTGGTACGGCTTCGCTGAAGCCATCCTGGACGGCAGAACCACCGCCGATCTGCATCCAGTGGCAACCACGGAGATGCCGCGGGCCGCGCGGCGGCCGGCTAACTCGATATTGTCCTGCATTCATATTAAGGACGTATTCGGGATAGAGCAGCCGGATTGGCGAGAGGCGTTGGCGGCGCTCTTAGCTAAGCTCGATTCGAGTTCTTGAATGAAGGCAACAACCAGGCAGGTCAGATGAAGGGAATCTTATTGGCGGGCGGTACCGGTACCCGCATGCATCCGATGACCAGAAGCGTCAGCAAACAATTGCTGCCGGTCTACGACAAGCCGATGATTTATTATCCGCTGGCGACACTGATGCTGGCCGGGGTGCGCGATATTCTGATTGTAACTACGCCGCAGGACCGGGCGTCTTTCGACGCTTTGCTTGGCGACGGTACGCTTTGGGGTTTGGCGTTGCGATACGCCGAACAGCCGCGGCCGGAGGGCATTGCCCAAGCCTTAATCATCGGTGCCGACTTCCTGGCCGGCGACAAATGCGCGCTCGTGTTGGGCGACAATATTTTCTACGGCCGCGGGTTTTCCGGCTTGCTCAGATCGGCGGCGGAATTCGAGAGCGGTGCCGTCATCTTCGGTTATCGTGTGGCGGATCCGGAACGCTATGGCGTGGTTCGGTTCGACGCGGCGGGGCAGCCGGTCGAGATCCTCGAAAAGCCGGCCGTACCGCCGTCGAATTGTGCCGTTACCGGGCTCTATTTTTATGATGGTCAGGCCGTCGACATCGCCGCATCCTGTCAGCCCTCGGCACGCGGCGAGCTCGAGATCAGCGACGTCAACAACCGCTATCTGCGGGACGGCGCGCTTGCCGTGCAACAGCTGGGGCGCGGCTTCGCCTGGCTCGATACCGGCACGCCCCAGAGCCTGCTGCGTGCCTCGGAATTCATCGAGGCGGTGGAAATGCGCCAAGGCCTCAAAATCAGCGCCCCGGAAGAAATAGCCTGGCGCCTCGGCTTGATCGACGCGGCGCAACTCGAGAAGCTGGCCGGCGCCATGGCCGGCTCGAGTTACGGCAAATATTTGCTGTCGATCCTCGAGGAGGGGTGAGCCTGCTAAGGTTTGACCGATCGACCTCAAATCTGAACCATCAACGGAGATCAGCAACCGACGTTGCCAACGATCTGGTAATTTCGGGAATTGCTCGCAGCGGCGGGAACCGAAAATCGGTTATGGCTTCCGCAACGGTCCGTCAGATCGGCTAATAACAGTTCTCTGATGCGCAATTGAGAGACCACGAGCATTGTTGGCAGCGCGCATGGATTCCTCTGTCGTTCATTGCTAGATTTGTAAGCAGGAGGGATCAATGGAACGCCGTCTCGCCGCCATCATGGCCGCTGACGTTGTCGGCTACTCACGGCTGATCAGGGCTGATGAGGAAGGCACTTTGGCTGCCCTCAATACCTTGCGCGCCGATCTCATCAATCCCAAGATCGCCGAACACCATGGCCGGATCGTCAAGCTGATGGGTGACGGCATGCTTGCTGAGTTTTCCAGCGTAGTGGACGCAGTTCGGGCCGCTGTGACGACACAATCAGCAATAGCCGAGCGCAATGCGGACCTACCCGAAGACAAGCGGCTTGAGTTTCGCGTCGGCATCAATTTGGGCGATGTGGTGATCGATGGCGACGATATCCATGGCGACGGCGTGAACGTGGCGTCACGGTTGGAAGGCCTTGCTGTGCCGGGTGGAATTTGCGTGTCGGGAGGCGTTCACGAGCAGGTGCGCGACCGCATCGACTTTCCGTTTGAGGATTTGGGCGAGCGTGAGGTCAAGAACATCGCCCGGCCCATCCGCGTATGGCAATGGTTACCCATCGCTTTAGCAGCAGCGGCCAGGACAACCACAGATGTACCGTTGCCACTACCCGACAAACCCTCCGTCGCGGTTCTGCCTTTCACCAACATGAGTGGAGATCCAGATCATGGCTATTTCTGCGACGGCATGACCGAGGACCTTATCACCGAACTCGCGCGTATGCCCTCGCTCTTTGTAATTTCCCGACATTCAAGCTTTGTCTATAAGGACCAATCACACGATGTCAGGCGTATCGGAAGTGCATTAGGCGTGGAATACGTGGTTGAGGGCGGCATCCGGAGGTCGGGAGATCGAATCCGCGTCACCGCTCAGTTGATCAATGCCGGCCATGGTGGACATGCCTGGGCTGAACGCTATGACCGCAGCATCGGCGACATCTTTGCCGTCCAGGATGATGTCGTCCGGAATATTGTTACGGCTCTTGGCCAGCATCTCAGCCCCAATTGTCCGCAAGGTACCGCGATCACGCCTCCTGCGAACCTCGAGGCCTACGAATGGCTTGTCAGAGGCAGACAAAATGTCTTCCGCGCACAGGCCAGGGCAGCTGCCAGGTCCGCTCTTGCAAAGGCGTTGGAGCTTGATCCATTTCTCGCAGATGCTCACGCGTGGCTCGCGATTTTTCATTATTCCGACTGGGTATTCTATCATCAAAATGTTTCAAACGAGACCATGATGATCGCGGTCGAGGCTGCCCGAAAAGCAATCGATCTAGCCCCTGAAAGCAGTCTCGCCCATATGTCTCTCGGAATTGTCAAATTGTATGGCGGCGAGCGCGAACCAGCCCTTCGATCGCTGAGCAAAGCCTTGGAGCTCAATTCCAACGACGCCGATGTTCTGGTGTTTCTACAGGAAGCCTACACGTTTGAAGGCGAGCCGGAGAAAGGAATTGACAGCGTAAAGAAAGCGATGCGCCTAAACCCACACTATCCGGAATGGTATCTTTGGCATCTCGGCTTTGCCTTGTACGCGGCGCGTCGCTATGAGGAAGCGATAACGGCACTGCAGATGGTTCTTGATATTGCGGAACCCATTCGAATTCTCGCTGCTAGTTTGGCAATGACTGGCCGACCAGATGAGGCGCACGAAGTTACGAACTGATTTCTCGAAGCTTTTCCTGATTTCTCCATCGCTAAATGGGTGCAATCCCAACCGTTCAAGAACTCAGCGGATATTGAACCGTTCGTCGAAGGATACCGCCTAGCCGGTCTGCCCGACTGACACACAATTACTCGACACCAGCCGTGTTCGCACACAAAGATTTCGAGATCGGCAAAGCGGGATGAAAGGATCGGCTCCAGTTATGGCACGTATTTGCTGTCGATACTTGAAGAGGAGGGGTGAGACGCGTTGAATATGTCTTACAATAGCCGCTGCCAATGACCGAAATCGAGAAACAATGCCAACCATTACCAATCTGCATATCTATCCGATCAAATCCTGCGCTGGTGTGACACTGCAGCAAGCGATGCTGACGGCGGCGGGAATCGAAGGCGACCGCGCCTTCATGCTGGTGACCCCGGACGGCAGGATGTTGAGCCAGCGCAGCCATCCGACTATGGCGCTGATCCGCCCACGGCCGGCGGATAGGGGGCTACGGGTCGCCGTACATGACCGTGACGATCTGGAAATCGAGGTCGATCCGAGCGGTCCGGACATAGAGGTCAAACTGTTTCGCGACAACCTTACCTTGGTGGATCAAGGCAATGTGGCGGCAGATTGGTTCTCGTCGGTCTTAGGCGGTCCTTGTCGCTTGGTCTGGAGCGGCACGGACTTAATGCGCACTGGCGCGGTCGGAGATGGCCCCGTCGGTACGGGCAACCTCGGCCAACTGTCGACCCGTCAGTTCTACGATGCCGGACCGTTGTTGCTTTGCAACCAGGCAAGCCTCGATCGGTTCAACCGACAACGCGGCGGCAACGCGGTCAGCATTGATCGCTTCCGGCCGAATATAGTCGTGACCGGCGCCCCGGCAGGTGACGAACTCACCTGGCCCGGTCTCCGTGGCCGAGAGGTGGCGCTCCGCAACCGGCTGCCATGTGAGCGGTGCGAACTTCCCAACGTCGACCAGGAAACCGGCCGCGTCGATCAGGATGTCTATCAGGACCTGCGCAGCCACGTCGCCAGGCTGGACGACCGGTATTCGGCCGGTTATCCGTTCGGCGCATATATGGGGGCGTTGCAAACCGGAGGCATATCGGTTGGGGAAGAACTGACAGTCGCCTGAAGGGTGCCGATCGGGCGGCGGTATCCGCGACATTGACGAACTTCGCTGCCGTGTCCATAGTTGCTCTAGAAGTGCAACCTGTTGAATACGCAGGCGGCTTCCACTTGGTGCTGCGCCAATACGGAGCTTTGCTATGGACCTTCCCTTCGGCGTTATCGCTGTATACGGCGCCTTGGCCGTTTGGTCGCTGCTGCTCATTCTTGGCGTCAAGCGACGCTCGTTCGGTCCATTCCTGGGCTTCGGCATCGCGCTGCTGTTGGTTCTGAATGTTCGCTATCTGATTGACGGCGCCCCGGATGCAATTGCGTTTTTCATCGGTATCTACGATGTGCTCGACAATCTTGGCGTCGCCGACACCGAGGGGGCCGCGGCCCTTGCGCGATGTCCGGACAATGCCTGCACCGTCTGGGGTGACCATTATCTGAACCATCCGTCCTGGGGTGTCGCATTCCATGACCGGTTCTTGAACGGGCCTGAGCTGCGAACCAATCTGCTCTACGGACATTTGATCTTCAATTCCGTCGTCTTCGTTTTGATGCATGTCCAGCTCTTCCGGCCAGGCACCGGAAGTAACCCGCAATGGCATCGCGCCATCGGCCGCGTCTCGTTCGGGTTCCTGACCGTCGGAACGATTTGCGCGATATGGCTTGCCGCGGAGCACGGGTCCGTCACCGAGTATGGCGGCACCCTCTCGATGGTCGGTTTCTGGTTCATGTCGTTCTGCGTCTACGGCTGCGCCGTCATGGGTGTCGCCGCTATTCGCAAGGGCGATGCCGATACGCACCGCGTCTGGATGATTCGGTTCGTCGGATCCATGTGGGGTTCGTTCTGGTTGTTCCGGGTCATGTTGTTTGTTTTGGGGCCGTTGCTCCGGGACTGGGAGGCCGCCGCTTTGCTCATTTGCATTTGGTTCTCCGCTCCGCTCGGCATTCTCATTGCGGAGCTTTGCCGCAGAAGCTTGGATCGGCGCGCGGATGCGTCAGCCGGTGTAATGGATCCTGGACGCGCGTCGGCCAGCAGCTGAGCGGCCCTAAACCACCTTGCCGGGGTTGAGGATGCCTTGTGGTTCCAAGGTCGCTTTGATCGCCCGCATGACGTCGATTTCCACTTCTGGCTTGAATTTGGTGATTTCGTCGCGCTTCAGGCGGCCGACACCGTGCTCGGCGCTGATGGAGCCGTCCAGGCGGTCGATGATGGCGTGCACCAGGTCGTTGACTTCGTGCCAACGGTCGAGGAATTCCTGGCGGCCCATGTCGACGGGCTGCAGCGGGTTGTAGTGAATATTACCGTCGCCGATATGGCCGAAGGCGATGCTGCGGACGCCGGGAATGAGCTCGGCGACGGCTTGGTCGGCGGCGGCGATGAATTCGGCCACCCTGGGAGCCGATGCGCAACGGGAACAGGCGGTCGGCCCGCGAGGCGGTAGCTCTCTCATGTTGCCAATAACGGCCATGCCGTCCTTTTCTCTAACTTGCGTATGCCGCTACGCCAAAGGTCATTGCAGGAAATGGCGTGATTCGGCGAACCGGCTTTGTGGGCGGCTTGGCAGGTTCAGTCGCTTGCTCCTCAGCCACCAAATCCTCGTCTGCGCCTTCAGCGCAGTCAATGCCGGCGTCTAGGGCAAAAACTTCGCCAGCGAACCCAAACATAACGGCAACAGCAAGGGAAAACAGCATCCTAGGCATTGAAATCTCCGACGTTAGATTCTTGCGACCTGATTTGCAGGCATGCCCGCACCAACATTATTAGTGCCTTCAGTACTGGTGCGCCTTTAGTAGGCCTTTAGAGGACCTTGATTTGTCCTAGATTTGTTTCCTACGCTCTTATCGGCAGAAAAGCGTCGGTCCTATTATCGGCGGCGGGATACTCGTGAAATGCTGTATCGATTTGAGCAATATGAGCTAGACGTCGATCGCCACGAATTTCGTGCCGACGGCGAGCTGCGTGTTCTGGAGCCTCAGGTTTTCGACATACTCAGACATCTGATCGAGAACCATAACCGCCTCGTCAGCAGAGAAGAGTTGATGGAAGTTATCTGGAAGGGCCGCATCGTTTCGGAGTCCACAGTCGATACGCGCATACATGCCGCACGCAGGGCGGTAGACGATGACGGAGGTCGACAGGTGCGCATCAAGACGGTGCCGCGGCGCGGTTATCGCATTACTGCCGAAGTGGAGGTCGTACATGGCGAAGGCGGTCTAGGGCCCGGAAACTACGCTGGCGGTCCCAATCTGTCTATCGCTCTCACCGATAAGCCCTCTGTCGCCGTTCTGCCGTTTGACAATCTGAGCGACGATCCGGGTCAGGAGTACTTCGCGGATGGCATTACCGATGATCTGATCACCGTACTTTCGAAATTCCGGTCCGTCTTCGTAATCGCGCGTCACTCATCGTTCACCTACAAGGACCGGACTTTTAAGGTTCAGGACGTGGGGAATGATCTTGGTGTCCAGTATGTGGTCGAAGGCGGCGTGCGTCGGGCGAATAACCGTGTGCGGATCACCGCCCAGTTGATCGATGCGGCAAATGGCCATCACATCTGGGCCGAACGCTACGACCGTGAGCTGGGCGAAATTTTCGTGGTCCAGGACGACATCACCCAACGCATCGTCATGGCCGTAGCACCTGAACTCTATTCGACGGAGATGGCCCGCGCGCAGCGCAAGACCATTCCGGAATTGGGGGTCTGGGAATTGCTTGCGCGCGCCAACTGGCATGTCTGCAGGTTTACCGAAAAAGATATCGGCGAGGCCGAAGAGCTACTGTACAAGGCGCTGGAGATCAACCCGGATTATGCCAGAATTCACGCGGCGCTTTCGGGGTGCTACATGACCGATTGCTTGTACGGTTGGCGGCGGCCTCAGCCGCGATCGCGCGCCTTGTCTTTGGAGATGGGGGAAAGGGCCGTTGACCTGGACAAGGAGGATGAACTTTCGCACACGCAGTTTGGGATCAGCCTCTACATGTCCAAACGGCATGAGGAAGCGGCTCAGCGGTTAAGGACCGCTATCAAGTTAAACCCGAATTATTCTCAGGCCTTAGGTGGTTTAGGGTTGGTGTTGGTTTATACACATGAGCATGACGAAGCACTTGAACTCCTGCATAAGGCGATGCAGCTCAGCCCTAAGGATCCCATGCTGCCGTTCTATACCGTAAACATTGGTATGCTCCATTTTATGCAGGAGCGGTACGAAGAAGCGCTTGTATGGGGGGAAAGGGCGGCGCACGAGAACCCAAACAATCCGACCGGATATCGCCTGCTATCGGCGGCCAATGGCATGCTTGGCAATCTGGCTGAGGCGCGTGCGGCCTATGAAAAATTTGACCGCTTTGTGCCCGGTGTGACCATCGCGGCCACATTGGAGGTGGCGCCGCTCACCTATGAAGGCGATGCCGAGCGTTTCGCCGAGGGCCTGCGTCGGGCCGGGATGCCGGAAGAATAACCGCCCTATAATGGTTCTTGATTGCCATTTGCCAAGGGCGTTGCGTTTTGGCCTATTCCTGATCGCCAGAGCGTCGGGTAAACTACTTCGATGTCTGAGGGCATTCAACGCAAGCTGGCAGCAATAGTCTTCGCCGATGTGGTCAGCTATTCCCGTCTCATGGGAGCGGATGAGGACGGTACGCTTGCCGCCTTGCGTGCCCATCGAGCCGAACTAATTGACCCCAAGATCGCTGAACATGGCGGCCGCATCGTCAAGACCATGGGCGATGGGCTGCTGTTGGAGTTTTCATCCGTTATTGCCGCTGTTGAATGCGTTGTGACGGTTCAGCAAGGCATGGCTGCCCGCAACGCTGATGTAGAGCACAATCAAGCTATCCGATTTCGGATCGGCGTTCATCTCGGCGACGTCATTGTCGAAGGCGACGACATTTTTGGCGATGGCGTGAATATCGCTGCCCGCCTGCAAGAAATCAGCGATGTCGGCGGCGTCACTATCTCAGGCGATGCGCACAATAGCGTCGGAGGCCGTGTTGACGCCGAGTTCAGCGACGACGGTGAGCATAAACTGAAAAACATCGGGCGACCTGTGCAGGTCTGGCGTTGGGAAACAGCTGGCAAGGCGACTTCCGTGCCGGCTGGGGAATCTTCCTTGTCGCTGCCTGATAAACCATCCATTGCTGTTCTGCCCTTCGATAATATGTCTGGCGATTCAGAGCAGGAATTTTTATGTGATGGATTTTCGGAAGAGATCATTACCTCGCTCACGAGATTTCGTTGGTTGAGCGTAATTGCCCGCAATTCCACGTTTTCCTTCAAAGGGGAAGCGTACGATGTACGGACAGTCGCAAGCGAGCTTGGCGCCGGATACGTTGTCGAAGGCAGCGTTCGACGCATTGGTGACAAGGTTCGCATTACGGTTCAACTTATCGATGCCAAAAAGGGCGATCATCTCTGGGCCGAACGTTACGACCGAGAGCTCAATGATATATTTGCCGTCCAGGATGAGATCGCATCAACCATATCGGCCACCATCGTGCCCGAAATCGATCATGCCGAACAGATAATCGCCCGTCGTAAGCCACCCGATAATTTGAGCGCGTGGGAGTGCTATCAGCGTGGCAACTGGCATATCAATCAATTTTCCTTGGAAACCGCGCTCATGGCTAAACCGTTGTTCGAGCAGGCCGTCGAGCTCGATCACGATTTTGCCGCCGCCCATTCCGGTCTGGCTTACGCGCTGTTCCAAGAATGGATGTATGGCAATCCGCAAAACCGGCGAGATCAGATCGGTCAAGCGCATGACGCCGCGCGGCGTAGTGTTGCCATCGATGATCACGACGCCCACGCGCATTTTGTTTTGGGAAGGATCCTTGGGAGGCGCCGCGAATATCACAAATCATGCGCTGAATGCCAAAAAGCCATCGACCTCAACCCATCCTACCCACACGCCTATTTCGGGCTGGGTGATACACTCCTATTTCTTCGCCATTTTGACGAATCGCTCGAAATGCTCCAGACGGCGGAACGTCTAAGCCCGCGCGATCCACATCGCTGGACGTTCTTGCATCATCAAGCATTGGGCTTCATCGGGCTCGAACGATATGAAGAAGCCGTTGACGTTGCTCATCGTGCACTACTAAGTCCGAACGCCAGCTTCTTCCCCTATGTGCCGATGATCTCCGCTCTTGGTCATCTAGGCCATGACCAGGAAGCCCGCCAAGCAATCGAACAATTGCGTCTTGTGCGGCCCAATTATTCCTGCGACAGGCAAAGGCAACAATTCACGGACATTGACGCCTTCGCAGAGCACTACATCGACGGTCTGCGCAAAGCCGGGATGCGGGAAAAGTAACGGATTGAATGGCAGCTCTGAGTCAACCTCTGCCAATCCGCCTCTGAATCTGAAGCGTCGGCTTTCACTGGCAAGCAACATTGCCTCCGATTTGGTGAATTCGGGGTTTACTCGCGTAAGTAGATGCCGAAAACCGGTCCTATTTCGCTCTAGAGTGGCGCGCCCCGGATTTCATCGAAGCAGCGCAGTTCGAGAAATTGGCTGCCGCGGTGGCCGGTTCGAGCTACGGTAAATATTGGCCCTCGATCTTCGGCGAGGGCTGAGGCGCCGCTAAACCACCTTGCCGGGGTTGAGGATGCCTTGCGGATCCAGGGTCGCCTTGATCGCCCGCATCACGTCGATTTCGACTGCCGGTTTGAATTTGGTGATTTCGTCGCGCTTCAGGCGGCCGACGCCGTGCTCGGCGCTGATGGAGCCGTCCAGGCGGTCGATGATGGCGTGCACCACGTCATTGACCGCGTGCCAACGGTCGAGGAATTCCTGTCGGCCCATGTCGACGGGCTGCAGGGGATTGTAGTGAATATTACCGTCACCGATATGGCCGAAGGCGATGCTGCGGACGCCGGGAATGAGCTCGGCGACGGCTTGGTCGGCGGCGGCGATGAATTCGGCGACCCGGGAGACCGGGACCGACACGTCGTGCTTGATGCTGCCGCCTTCCGGCTTCTGGGCTTCCGCCAGGCCGTCGCGCAGGCGCCAGAACAGCTCGGCCTGGGCATGGCTCTCTGCGAACACCGCGTCCAACACCAACTCCTGTTCCATGCCGGCCTCGAGGATGGCTTCCAGGGTCGCCCGCAAAGCCCCGGTCGCCCGGCCGGAGCCCAATTCGATCAGCAGGTACCAGGGGTGGGGCTCGGCCAAGGGGTCGCGAGAATCCGGAATGTGCTTGACCACCAGCTCGATGCCGAGCCGCGGCATGATCTCGAATGCGGTGACCTGATCGCCACTTTCGGACTTGGCGATTTCCAGCAGCCGTACCGCGGCGGCGGGATCAGGGATGCCGACCAGGGCCGTCTGTACGTCCCGCGGTTTGGGAAACAGTTTGAGCACCGCGGCGGTGATAATACCGAGCGTGCCTTCGGCGCCGATAAACAACTGCTTGAGGTCGTAGCCGGTATTGTCTTTGCGCAAGCCCCTGAGGCCGTCCCAAACCCGGCCGTCGGGCAGCACCACCTCCAGGCCGAGCACCAGGTCGCGGGCGTTGCCATAATGCAGGACCGCGGTGCCGCCGGCATTGGTCGACAGGTTGCCGCCGATTTGACAGCTGCCCTGGGAGCCGATGCGCAACGGGAACAGGCGGTCGGCATCGTCGGCGGCCTGTTGCACCGTTTCCAGAATGCAGCCGGCTTCGACGGTCATGGTGTCGTTTAATGGATCGACAGCGCGCACGGCGTTCATGCGGCCGAGCGACAGCATGACCTCGTCGCCGTCCTCGAATGGCATGGAACCGCCACAGAGGCCGGTATTGCCGCCCTGGGGCACCAGTTTCGTCGCGGTCGCGCTGCAAATCGCCAATATTTCCGCGACCTGCTCCGTGCTCTCGGGGCGCAGCACCAACGGCGTTCGGCCGTGATAAAGATCCCGCGGTTCGGTGAGGTAAGGCGCCATGTCGGCGGCATCGGCGACGAAACCGCGCGGGCCGACTACGGCTTTGAGACGGTCCAGTACCTGTTGGTCGATGGTTGTCATGTTTCCTCGCAGGGATGGATGTAATCTAGAACCTACTGCTTAACAAGCTGGCCGCGGCGCCGCCGCCCGCTTCAGCCGGTCGTTGATGGCGCGGCCGAGGCCGTGGTCGGGTATGGTCATGACGGCGATGCCGGTGGCGTTGCCCTGGTCGAGTTCGTGCAATAGTGCGAACAGGCTAGCCGCCGCCTCGATCAAATCACCGGTCTTGCTGAGGTTAGGGCCGGGCGGTGCCGCCCGGCCAAAGCCGAGCAGGACTTCGCCGCCTCGGGCTTGGGCCGCGTTTGTCCGAAGCGGCAGCCGCGGCGCGTAGTGGCTGGCCAACATGCCCGGCGCCACGACGGATCCGGGATCGCCGGACCCTTCGGTTTGGGCGACGGTACCGATCACCGCCTCGATCGCTTCGACCGACAGGCCGCCGGGCCGCAAAAGCGTCGGCCGGCCGTCGGCGAAACCGATGATGGTCGATTCGACACCGATGTCACAGGCGCCGCCGTCGACCACGGCGTCGATCGCCGCGCCGAGATCAGCGAGTACGTGTTGGGCGGTTGTCGGGCTAAGCCGGCCGGAGCTGTTGGCCGATGGCGCGGCCACCGGCCGGCCGAAGCGCCGCAATAAATCAACCGCGGTTGCGGCTGCCGGCACCCGGATCGCCACAGTCGGCAAGCCGGCGCTCACCAACCGCGACAGCCCGCCGTCGCCGCGCCGCGGCAGCACCAAGGTCAAGGGGCCGGGCCAGAAACTCTCTGCTAATGCCGACGCCTTGTCGGCAAGTGTGGCGATTTCGGCCGCCGCCTCGACGTCCGGGACGTGACAGATCAAAGGGTTGAAATGGGGCCGGCCTTTGGCGGCGAAAATCCGCGCGACGGCGCGGTCGTTGGTAGCGTCGGCGCCGAGGCCGTAGACGGTCTCGGTCGGGAATGCCACAAGCCCGCCCGCGGTCAAAATGGCGGCCGCTTTGGCCAGCCCTTCCTCGGTCGTGTCTAAGGTGCGTGCGGTCATTCGCCTATTCGGTTGGCCATTATGTAGTGTTCTGCCAAAATTGCCTGGCAAGGAAGCGTTTGCGAGCCTGTCAGTGATGGCGTAATAGAGGCCGTCGGCTGCTGTCAACGGCATGCTTGCAACAACACCGGGTTGGAGACTTGAAATGTCGGAGTATCAGGCGCCTGTCCGCGACATGCGGTTCCAAATGAACCATGTCGTCGATCTCGCCACCATCGCCGGTCTGGAAGGCTACGAGCACGCCGAACAGGACCTGGTCGATCAGATCCTGGAAGAGGCCGGTCGTTTCGCCAACGCGGTGTTGAGCCCGCTCAACGGAGTCGGCGACCAAAACGGCGCGACGCTCGACAACGGCGTGGTCCGCACCGCGCCCGGTTTCGCCGACGCATACGGACAATTTGTCGAGGGCGGCTGGAATGGTGTGCCGTTCGATCCCGACCACGGCGGTGGCGGTCTGCCATGGGTGGTGACGGTGGCGCTTTCTGAGATTTGGAACGCCGCCAACATGTCGTTTTCGCTCTGTCCGCTGCTCAATCAAGGCGCGACTGAATTGCTACAGGCGCACGGCTCCGATGAACAAAAGGCTGTCTATCTCGAGAAAATGGTGAGCGGCGAATGGACCGGCACCATGAACTTGACTGAACCGGCCGCGGGTTCCGACGTCGGCGCCGTACGCTCCAAGGCGGAACCCAATGGTGACGGCACCTACCGTATTAGTGGGCAGAAGATATTCATCACCTACGGCGAACATGATTACACCGACAACATCGTGCATATGGTGCTGGCGCGGACACCGGGCGCGCCGCAAGGCACCAAGGGCATCAGTTGCTTCATCGTGCCGAAGTTTTTGGTCAGGCAAGACGGCAGCCTGGGCGACCGCAACGACCTCAGATGTGTCTCCTTGGAACACAAGCTTGGGATCCATGCGAGCCCGACCTGCGTCATGTCGTTCGGCGACAACGGCCATTGCGTCGGTTATCTGGTCGGCGAGGAAAACAGCGGCATGCGCTACATGTTCACAATGATGAACAACGCGCGGCTGAGCGTTGGCGTACAAGGCCTGGCGATCGCTGAACGGGCTTATCAGCGGGCGGCCGCCTTCGCCGCGGAACGCCGGCAAGGCCGCGCCCTGTCGGCGCCGTCCGAAGGCAGCGCTGCCATCATCGATCATGCCGACGTTCGCCGCATGCTGATGGTCATGCGCGCCCATGTCGAGGCCATGCGCGGCCTGGTTTTGGCCAATGCCGAGGCCATGGACTTGGCCCGGCGCCACCCCGACGACGCGGTCCGCGCGGAATGTCAGTTGATGGTCGAGCTGCTGACGCCGATCGCCAAATCTTGGTGCACGGACACCGGTTGCGAGATGGCGTCGGTTGGCGTGCAAATCCACGGCGGCATGGGCTTCATCGAAGAGACCGGCGCCGCCCAGCATATGCGAGACGCGCGCATTGCGCCGATCTACGAAGGCACCAACGGCATCCAGGCCATGGATCTGGTGTTTCGCAAGCTGCCGCTGGACGGCGGCGAGGCGGTGCGGCGCCTGATCGGCACGATCGCGTCGGCGGCCGAAGCGTTGCCTGAAGACGGTTCACCGGCGCTCGGCGCGCTACGGCGGGAGCTTATGGCGGCGTCGAGCGTCCTCGCCGACGTCACCGATTGGTTGCTCGGCCGGCTCCGCCAAGCGCCGAACGACGTGGCGGCCGGCGGCAGCCCCTATTTGCGCATGTTCGGCCTCATCCTCGGCGGCCACATGTTGGCCCGCTCGGCAGTCGGCGCCGCGCAGGCTTTGGAAGCCGGTGACGGCGACGCGGATTTCCTGCGTGACAAGCTCGCAACGGCGAAATTTTATGCCGAACAGATCCTGCCCCAAGCGGCCGCGCTCAGAGGTGCCGTTACCGCCGGTGCGGAAGGCGTGTTCGAGATTCCCGCGGAAGGCCATTGCGCTTAGCGGCGGCGATCGTCGCGGCCGTCGTCTGGTCGGCGATCCCGTGGGCGCCGGTCCACGCGGCGCTTGGCGACGCTGAAAGCCTGGCCCGCGATCTGTTGCGCGCACCGCGGTCGGGCGGGGCAGCGCGGCTGGTCGATGCGCCGGGCGCGTTTTCGCAGCAGGAATTTCTCCGGGCGCTGATCGAGGCGGTCGAAGCCCTGCAGGACTTGGTGGACAACGGCGCAACGGTGGGGGCGGTCGACAGCGCCACCGCGGCGCTCAGGCGCGGTGATACGCGTCCGACCGAGGCCCTATTCGAAGCCGCGATCGATGCACGGCTTACCGACCGGCGTGCCGCCGCGACGATAGCCCGGCATCTGTCGAGCCTGCAGGCGCTGCGCGACTGGCGCCTGGCCCGCGAAACCCTGTCCCGTGCCGTCGAACTGGATCCGACCGACCCGAAGGCGCTTTATCAGTTCGCGGTAGCCGCGTGGCGTTCCGGCGACCTTGGCGCCGCCAGGACGGCGTTCACTGGATTGTTGGAAAACGCTTCGGGAACCGAAGCTGACAAGCGCAAAGCCGTGGCTTTGCGCAATCTCGGCGCCATCGCGCTGAGCCAGCGCCGGCTTGACGATGCCGAACGACAATTGAAAGCGGCACTTGCCCTGGAAACGCAGTTGGGGCGCAATAACCGCATCGCCCGGCTGTTTAACGATCTAGGCCTGGTCGCTCAAATCGGTCAGAACTTGGGTCGTGCCAAAGGATTCTATCAGCGGGCACTGGCGCTCAATCGCGCCGCCGGCAATGGCAAAGGCATCGCCGCCAATCTCGGCAATTTGGGGCTGGTGGCTCAGGAACAGGGCGATTTCGAGACTGCTGGCCGGCTTCATACCGAGGCCCTAGAGCTAGCGCGTCAGGCCCGCGATCGGGCGGAAATTGCCAACCAAACCAACAATCTGGGCCTGGTCAATCAGGCACTCGGGCGCTTGGACCGGGCCGAGGCGGCATTTCGCGAGGCCTTGGCGCTCAACCGGGAAATGGGCCGGCAAGGGGAACAAGCGCTGCTGCTCGGCAATCTCGGTGTGCTGGCCCGCGTGAACGGTCGGTTCGAAGCCTCGGAGACGTTGCATCGGCAGTCCATCGGGCTTTACCAGAAGCTCGGGCAGCACGAGCAGATTGCCGGGCAATATGAGGGGCTGGCGCTGCTGTTCAAAGAATCCGGCGCGGGCGACAAAGCCGATGCGGCCATGGGCGATGCGGTCGCCGCCGCCAAAACCGCGCACCGCCCGGACTTGGCGCTCCGCTACGCCTCGCGGGCCGGGCATCAGGCATGGCGGGCCGGCCGGCTCGAGGTGGCCGTGTCGTTTTTCGAAACCGCGCTTGGCCTAGCCGAAGGCATGGGCCGGGTTGAGGCAATTGCCTCCAGCACCGGCAATCTCGGCACGCTCAGCCTCATGGCTGGCGACGCCGCGGCGGCGGAGCGTTATTTGACCGCTGCCCTTGCTGCCAATCGCGAAATCGGCCGGGCCCGCGGCGTAATCAGTAATCTTGGCAATTTGGGCCTGCTCTATCAACAGACCGGGCGGGCGGCGCAAGCCGCCCGGCACTACCGGATGCTGCTGGAAATGCACCAAAGTCGCGGCGACCAATTGGCCGTGGCCAAGACGCACGCAAGCCTGGCCATGCTCGCTTTGTCGACTAACCAATCCGCTACCGGTTGCGAGCATCTCCGGGCCGCCGCCGCGGGATTCTCCGCCGTCGGTGCCGGCGCCCAAGCGGGCCAAGCCGAGGCGCTCATGGCCGAGGCGGCGTGCGCGCCCTAACCGAAACTTGCTCTAAGCAACCAGCGATGCGGCAAGTTCCTTGAAATCCGTGACGATCAAATCAGGCTGATTGGGGGTCTCGCCAAACGGCCGTTTACGCCGATCAATGAACGCTGTCCGCATGCCGTAGGATTTTGCGCCGATGCAATCGAAAGCATGGTTGGCGACGAACAGGCAACTGCTGCGGTCTTCGCCGGTTATCTGTTCGGCCGACGCGTAGGTTTTCCAATGGGGTTTGAAGTAACCGGCTTCTTGCACGGAGATCACATGGTCGAACGGGAAGCCGATATGCGGCTTTGCCGCCTCCAACATGTCACGGTCGCCGTTGGACAGGATGGCGAGCTTGAAACCGCCATCGCGCAAGCGTTTCAATGCCTCGATGACATCTGGGAAGGGCTTGAGCTGCTCGATTTGACTTACCAGCCAACGCACCTCGTCTTGGCTATAGTCGATGCCTGACCGGTCCATGACATGGGAGACGGCGCGGTGACCGATCTGCCGATAAGGTGTGTGGCCGCGATCGCACAGTGCATCGATCATGGAGTTCTCGAAATGCGTTCGCCGCCACCAGGTCACGAAGCGATGGGGCTCGCCAGGCCACTCCTTGTCCGCGAGAAACGGGGTAACGGCCTCGGTCAGGCCGGTCTGCATGTCCACGACCGTGCCATATTGGTCGAATACGAGAATGGTGGTTTCGCGGGCGAGCCCGCCAATGTCTTCCATGTCGTCTCTCCTTGTCCTGTGCCGGCGATGACATAACTGCGGTCGTGGCTGGACCCCGAAACAGAAATATCCACCGAATTACCACAAAGGCAAATCGAGATACGCAGATTTAATTCGACGGCGGCGCGATCGGCGCAACTGATTTGAGATAACGGGTTAAGGCGATCAGATCGGACGGTGGCAGCTTGGTCAGATTGCGTTGGACTTCCCCCATGGGGCCGCCAATCACCTCAAAGTTGGGCTTGAGGCCGTTTGACAGCAAAAAGACGATGTCATCGTCGCTGCAGGCGCCGATCCCGTCCTTGCGGTCCGGCGAAATGTTGGAGGGGTAAAACGTCCCAAAGGGCGTGTTGAGCCCGTCACCACCGCCAAGCTTCAACCGGCCACCGCCTTTCGCCGCCGATTTGGCGTGGCAAGACGTGCATCCGCCGGCCCAAAACATCTGTACGCCGTTGACCAAATCCAGCGTGTGCTCAGGCAGGGCCGATTGGTCAAGCAGTTCGACCGGCTGGCGACGGGCTATGTGCTCACGATCGAAAGGCGCCATGTACTGGCATCATTGTGCAAAATCGATGCGTCCATGCTGGAACTGGAGCGCTCGATCATGGGTAGTGACTCGTCCTTCGAACGGCCGGTCAACGTGACGTCGACGAACAACCGTCTCGATCTGGCGCGGCTGGATGCCGACGTTACTATTCGGCCGGCATGTTCAATTTCCGACGAATTGGCAGGCGAGAGGATCTGCGAGCTGGCGTTCAAGGTTTATGGCGCGGAATCGTACTTGTCGGCCAATCGTTCGTTTGAGTTCGACGCCCATTCTTGGCTCGGAATATCGAAATCGCTCTCGAACTCGCCGGCCGCGGCTTGGCAGGACGCCAATGTGGCCGATCATATTATCTTAAGAGCTGATTCCTTTCTGACGTTGCGGGATGCGGCGGAACTGGGGATGGGCCTCGCCTTGTTGCCGTGTTTCGTGGGCGATTTGTCGAACATACTGGTTCCGGTGAATCAGTATCCGGTCTCTCTCAACACGGGTGTTTGGATCACCGCGCATAAGAGCCGGAGCGGATTGCCCCGCATACGCGCTTTTCTCAACTTCTTTGTCGAGGCCTTAGGTGCGGACATACCGTTGCTAAATGGATCATTGTCTGACAACGGCTGACGCCGCACTGTGGTTCATCACATTGGTCGAAATTTGCTCTAGCGGATCAGCTGTGCTTCGCCAATCAGCTCGGCGACCTCTTGGCGCAGCACGAATTTCTGAATCTTGCCGCTCGGGGTCATCGGAAATTCCTCTCGGATTTCCAGGCGTTCCGGCAGTTTCCAGGCGCTCACGCGTTTGGCCTTCAGAAAATCCACCATCTCATCGAAGGCGAGGCTCTTACCTGGGATACAGATGACGTAGGCGCAGACCCGTTCTGACAACACCGGGTCGGGCATCGCCACGCACGCGACGTTGACGACCTTGGGATGGGTGAACAGCAGCTCCTCGATCTCACGGGCGCTGATGTTGGCGCCGCCGCGGATGATCATGTCCTTTTTGCGGCCGACCACACTGACGTAGCCCGCTTTGTCCAAGGTGCAGAGATCGCCGGTGGCGTACCAGCCGTCGTCGAGACAGACTTGGGCGGTCGTTTCAGGGTCCTTGTAGTAGCCCGCAAACTGGGCCGGCGTACGGATATGGAGCTCGCCCTCGCCGTCCGGGCCGACAGGGTCGTGCGTGTCGGGGTCGACCAAACGCCCTTCGACACCCGAGATGATTTGGCCGTCTGTGCCAAAGCGACGGTCCGGCGGAGCATCCGGGTATACCGCGCTGTTTACCAATGCCTCGGACGAGCCGTAGAGCGCGGAGGCGAACAGGCCGTAAGCCTCGTCCGCCTGTTTGATCAGCTCCCGCGGTATGGGGGCGCCGCCGCAAGCAAACGTTTTCAGCGACGCGAGCTTTTCCCGGTTGGCGTTTGGCGCGTTTACCAGACCATGCAGGAACGGTGTCGCCGACAGCGTGTAGGTGCAGCGTTCTGAATGGATCAGCTCGACAGCTTGCCCCGGGTCCCAATGCTCTTGCCATACCGCGGTCAGCCCGTATTGCACGGGCAATCGGGCGCCGACGATGAGCGCGGTGGTATGGCCGATGGGCGACGCCATGAAAACGGTGTCGTCATCACCGAAGCCGTAGGTCTGGTTTATTTGAACGGTGCCGGCAACCATCGTGTTGTGGGTGTGTATGACACCCTTGGGCTCCGCCGTCGTGCCGGAGGTGAACATCAGGGTCGCGGCCATGTTGGGGTCGGGGCAAAGCGCCTCGATCGTCGCTCTTGATACTTCGTCTTCCCAGGGCTGCGACAAAAGCGCTTTGAAGCCGCGCATGCTGTTCGGCATTTCCTCGCCAACCACGAAGACATGCTTCAAAAGCGGCAGGTCGGACCACAGTTCGGCCACCATGTCGGTATAGTCAAAGCTGCGGTAGCGATCCGGAATAAGCAGCAAAGCTGTCTCGGCATAACCGAGGATGTAGCCGACTTCGCTGTGGCGATAGACCGCGCCAATCGAATTCGTCACCGCGCCGATCTTGGTGGCGGCGCAATGCAGGATCAGCCACTCCGCCCAATTCGGCAGTTGAATGGAAATGACGTCGCCGGGCCGAATGCCGAACTGGTAAAGGCCGCAGGCGACCCGGTGGGCTAGCCGTTCTAGTTCAGCGAAGGTCAGCCGCCATTTGCGGTCGACAATGACGACCTTGCCACCGCGCTCGCGGGCGTGTTGGCGGAGGTAATCGTCAAGCGTCTTGTTCGGCCAAGCGCCGGTCGCGACCCTTGCCTCTATGGTCGCCGCATCGTGAAAGATCTCTCGAATGGCCATGACCGAATGGTCCCTCTACGGTCAGCGCGCCGACACCAGTGTGGTCTGTTCCGTCGTCGGAACGCTTATTCGATCAGCCGGCACGGCCTTTGATGGCGCGATAGCCGATCAAGAGCACGATGGCGCCGCCGACGGCCAACAGGATACTTACGACGTTAAAGCCGCTGACGTCGCCGAAGCCGAGCGCTGCGCCAACCGCACCGCCGATGATGCCGCCGACAATGCCAATGATAATGGTGACGATGATGCCGCCCGGGTCGTTGCCCGGCATGATCCACTTCGCCAGTGCACCGGCGATCAACCCGAGAATGATCCAAGACAAGATACCCATGTTTCCACCCTTTTAGGTTATTCCTGTTTGACGCTTTTGATTCGCTGTCAACCGGCCTGATATTACACTAGGCGAAAGCGGGTTCCGCAGGCTAAAATCGTGTCGCCGTCGACAGGGCAACCCATGGCCGCCGCCTGTGCCCTGGCCCGCGCGGCATCGTTGGTGGCAAGATCGACACCGCCGAGCCCTTCGCCGCGGCCATCGCGGTCTTCGACAAAACGTACGGCGGCATTGCTCAAGCGTATCTCAGGGCCGAATTCGCCGGCGATCAGGTCGAGCCCGGCGATCTCGCTCCAGCGCTTGGCCAGGGCATCAGGATCAGGCGATTGCAGTTCCGCCGCGGTGATGGCGTGGACCACGTCCGTTCGCCGAGCTGCCGGCCAGTCGGGGCCGGCCGGGTGCCAAGGGCCGTCCGGGTCTTCGCCGCCAGCGTTCCAGTCGATCTCGAAAAAGGCGCCACCGGTATATTTCGGATGCAGTTGCAGGCCATGGAAATCGCCATAATCGAGCTTGTTGGCGACGGGCACTTCCAGTTCAGCGATCCGCGCGTCTCGCTCGGCCAGGTCTTGGCATTGGGTGATCACCATATAACCGCCGTCGCCGCCGCGGCGATCAAGATAACGACCGCCCGCGGTGCCGTCTTCGGTCGGTGCCACCACCTCAAGAAACTGGTTGCCGATGGGCAGCAAGGAATTCTCCAAGCCGTATTTACCGACCGCTGAATCTACGAAACAAACTTCCAGTGAAAAGACCTGTTTGAGCGCGGCAATCACCGGATCAAGTTCATAGGCTATCAGGCAAATTTGCCGAAGTCTCAGGTCCATTTTATCAGCCTCCTCGAATTGATACCGAACGTTACTTGGTCAAGCCTGCTTTCGGAATAATCCCGCAGGCAACCCGGCGTCCGGGATCCTCGGCATCGCTCGCCGCATGAATCATGATCGAACGGCCGGCTATCTCGGCGGTCCGCAGATGGCGATTCAGAACCATTTTGGTTGATGTGCCGTCTTTCGCCACGACCAGTTCCGGCAGATCGCCTTTCATCTTGCCGTGATGGCTCTTGTGCGCACCGTGGTCGTAATGGCCACCTGCCGCCAGGCCGGCGACTGCCTTGCCGTCCTTCATGCCCGGGCCGCAGTCGGCGTTCATATGCACATGAAAGCCATGCATGCCGGGCGCCAGGCCGCGCAAGCCCGGCATCACCATGAGGCCGTCAGCAGAATCTTTGAGCACGATCGTACCGATCGGATCGCCGATGGAGGCTGCCGAAATCTTGTGCACGGGGACATGCAGTTCGGCGTTGCCGTCTTGCGCCGTATGATGATGGCTGGACTTGCCATGGTCGCCGGCATTCATCTTCTTGGCCAGCCGGTCCCGTGCCGGGCTGTCGAGGGTGACGGCCCGGTCGTGGTGTATCTCGCGTTCGAGGCGCGTGCGATACATCCCCGGATGGGTTGTCGGCTCCATCGTAACCGCGCGCGCGCTGTCGACAGCCGGCGCCGGTAGTGCTGCAATTGCTGCCGCCAGCGCCGGAAACACGAACCACTTCATGAATTGCCCTCCTCATTGCGGTCGCGCATTTTGACATTGCACCGCGCCAATAGCTATCGCCGGCTCATATTGACGTTTACGTAAACGTCAACCATATTGGGAGATCGATAGCCCGCGGCCGGTGGCGGGCACCAACTACATCAACAGCCTGGATCCTCGAATTATGGTCAAGTCACTTGAATCCCTGTCCTATCCTTTCGGCGGCCGTCCCGATCATGCCGAGACCATGGAGGTGGCGCCGGGGGTCTTGTGGGTTCGCATGCAGATTCCCATTCCGGGGCTCGATTTCATCAACCTTTGGCTGCTTGAAGAAGACGACGGCTGGGTGGTGGTCGACACTGGCCTGCAGAGCAAGAAGACGATCGCCTGGTGGGAGGAGATTTTCTCTCGGTACCTGAAGGGCAAGCCTGTGACGCGGGTTATTTGCACGCATTTTCATCCCGACCATATGGGACTGGCGGGCTGGTTCGTTTCGCGATGGGACGACATTCCGCTTTGGATGACGTTCGGCGAATGGGCCTTCGGCCGCATGATTTGGCTCGATATCCACGACAAAACGCCGCAAAGCGCGCTCGATTTCTATTGGCGTATCGGCTGGGACGACGCCCAGCTCTCGCAGTTCAAGAAACGCGGTTTCGGGCGCTTTTCCCGCGTTGTGGCCGAAGTGCCGTTCGGCATTCGCCGGATCAGTCATGGCGAGAGGTTCACCGTCGGCGGCGCGACGTGGCAAGTCCTGGTCGGTGAAGGCCATTCGCCTGAACATGCCTGTCTCTATTGCCCGGACAAGAACGTGATGATTTCCGGCGATCAAGTCTTGCCGCGCATCACGCCACATATCGGCATTTATCCGAGCGAGCCGGAAGCTAACCCACTCGGCCGGTACCTCGATTCGCTCGAGCGCTTTCGCTCGCTGCCCGGCGATTTGCTGGTTCTACCGGCCCACGGTGATCCGTTTTACGGTCTGCATGCAAGGCTCGACCAATTGCATGCCCACCATGCCGAACGTCTCGCCCGTTTGTTTGATGCCTGCGAAGAGCCGATGACGGCGGCGAGCCTGATTCCGTCGATGTTCAAGCGCCAGCTTTCGCCCGACGATTGGAGCCTGGCGTCGGCCGAGGGCTTGGCCCATCTGCATTATCTCATCAACGACGGCAAACTTCGCAGGGACGTGGCCGAAGACGGCCGCTACCGCTACCGCCGGGCCGAGTGCGTCGCGGCGGCGTGAGGGTTTATGCAGCCTGCCGCATGCCAAGGCGCTGCCAGACTTCGACCAACGCTTGCACCAATCCATCCATAAGTCTTTCGTCATGCATCGGGCCCGGCGTGATTCGAAGCCGTTCCGTGCCGCGCGGCACTGTCGGATAGTTGATCGGTTGGATGTAGATGCCGTGATCGGAAAGCAGCAGATCGCTTGCCCGTTTGCAGAGTTCCGGGTCGCCGACCAGGACCGGAACGATATGACTGACGGATGGCATTACGGGTAAACCGGCGGCAGTCAACATGTCCTTCAGTCGGGCGGCATGCTTCTGTTGGGCGGCGCGCTCCGTCGTGCTGGTTTTCAAATGGCGGATGCTTGCCAAGGCGCCGGCGGCGATCGCCGGTGGCAAGGCCGTTGTAAAAATGAAACCGGGTGCGTAGGACCGCACGGCATCGCAAATTTCGTCCGACGCGGCGATATAGCCGCCCATTACGCCGAACGCCTTGGCCAGCGTCCCTTCGATGATGTCGATCCGGTCCATGACGCCGTCGCGCTCTGCGATGCCGCCGCCGCGGGCGCCATACATGCCGACGGCGTGGACCTCGTCCAGATAAGTGAGCGCGCCGTATTTGTCGGCGAGGTCGCAGAATTCCGCTATTGGCGCAATGTCGCCATCCATGGAATAGACCGATTCGAACAGAATCAATTTCGGCCGCCCGGGCGGCAAGGCCGCCAGCAGCTCTTCCAAATGGCCGGCGTCGTTATGGCGGAATATCCGTTTCTCGGCGCGGCTGTTGCGAACGCCGGCGATCATTGAGGCGTGATTTAATTCGTCGGACAGCAAAACGCAGTCAGGCAGCAAGCTGGCGACCGTGCTGATTGCCGCCTCATTGGCGACGAAGCCCGATGTACAGACCAACGCTGACGGTTTGCCATGCAGGTCGGCCAACTCGGATTCCAGCTCCACGATGACGTGGTGCGTGCCCGAAATATTGCGCGTGCCGCCGGCGCCCGCCCCCATGGCATGGATGGCGTTCTCCATGGCCTGCATGACTTTGGGGTGTTGGCCCATGGCCAAATAGTCGTTCGAACACCAAACGACAATGTCATCGCCAGCATCTGTAGAATGGTTTGTAGCATAAGGAAAGCGGCCGGCCTGGCGTGCCAAATCGGTAAAAATCCGATAGCGCTGTTCCGATTTTAGCGTACTCACGGCGTCCGCGAAAATTTGGTTGTAGTCCATGTTCCCCCTCCAGACCGCCGGCGAGCAACCAACCTTTGCTGCCGGACGCAAACCGCCGTGCGTCGAGCGGCGATATTTGTCACGCGCTCAGTCGTGCGCAGACTTTCCCTATTATTCTTAGCGAATGACAACGATCGCCACCAGCGTAAAACTGTCGCACCCCCACACGTCCGTGTTACCGTTTTCTCTCCCGTTGTTCGATTAAGGTTTTGAGATCGTTAAGAATTTGCCGGCAGACGGCGTTGTTGATGCCGGTAATCCTGTTGGCGATGATACCGGACATGGCATCAATATGCGCCGACACGACGTCGAGCTCCGCGTCGGCAGGGCTGCTCGCACGATCAATATAGCCGCACAGCAAAGCACCGATTGAGGTAATCAGCGGAAATCCGAATGTGCCGCCTTCGCCCCGCAGCTGATGGGTCTTGTCATAAATTTGCCGAACGCCGGCGGCTTTGAGGTCGGCATCAACCAATGCCAGATTCATCGCCTGCCTGAGCGCAGCGACATGTGCCTCGGCTTGTCCGACATAGCCCCCGGCCATCGCCTGCACTGCGCGTTGCGCCCGTGTGACGGCCGTGGGATCGAAGCCACCGTCGCCGACTTTTTCTTTCAGTTTGTTGGGTGGCGTGAGGATCTCGTAGCTCAATCCGTCTTCGATCACCCGTCTGACTTCAACTTTGTCGTCCATGGTTCCTCATCGTTGTCAGCGTCAGCACTGACAGTACAACGCGGCCTACTGCCGAATTGATCCGCGGCGATCGCAGGATGTTGAAGTGTGGTGAACAAATACTTAATGCAGTTTCGCGCGCAGTTCGAATTTCTTCACCTTACCCATGGCGTTACGCGGCAGAGTGTCGACGAAAATCACCCGCCGGGGGTGCTTAAAGCGGGCAAGCCGGCCTTCGAAAAGCGCCAATATTGCGGCTGCGTCCAATGCGGCATCGGCCCGGAGAACCACCATGGCGACGGCAATTTCACCCCAGCGCTCGTCGGGCAAGCCGATCACGGCGGCTTCGAGAATGTCCGGGCAATCCGCCAGAACATTTTCCAACTCCGCCGGATAGATGTTTTCGCCGCCGGAAATAACCACGTCTTTTTTGCGGTCGTCGACGTAGTAGAAGCCGTCGTCGTCACGATGACCGACGTCGCCGGTATGAAACCAGCCGTCTCGCAGCACCGCCGCGGTGTCTTCGGCGCGGCCCCAATATTCGCTGAACAGATTGCCGCCGCTGACCAGAATTTCACCGCGCTTTCCGGGCCCACAGTCATGGCCCGCCTCATCAACCACGCGCACGGCGCAATGGATGGCCGGCTTGCCGCAGGACCCCTTGGGCGCGATGCGGTCCTGGAAGCGCAAATAGATCGCGATCGGCGCGGTCTCCGTGGCACCGTAGATCTGCCCCATCGGCACGCCTTTATCGAGAAAAGGCTGGATCAAGGCGTCGGGCACCGGCGAGGAGCCGGTATGGATGCCACGCAACGACGATAGATCGGCCTCGGCCCAGCGCGGGTGGCGCACCATCGCCTGCATCATAGCCGGCACCAGAACCGTGAGCGTCGGCCGCTGCCGGGCGATGTCGTCGAACGTCAAATCAGGGTCAAAGCGCCGGTGCAAGGTTAGGCTGGCGCCGACATGCAAAGCGGGCACGGTTTGAATGTTCATGCCGCCGACATGAAACATCGGGATGTTGGTCAGGACATGGTCGCCATTGACCAGGTCGTTGGCGTGAACAGCGTTGACGGCATTCCAAAATAGCGCCTTCTGGGTCAACACCGCGCCTTTGGGCTGCCCGGTCGTGCCCGAGGTGTAGACCAGCATCAACGGTGCGTTGTGATCGCCGGTCCGTGGTGCGTCGCCGGGGGCCGCGGCCATGGCGTCGTCGTAGGAAAGCCAGCCTGACGCCGTCGGACCGTAGGCGACGAAACGGCAGTCGGCTAAGCCGTCGCGCAGGCGGCTGGCGTGCTCAAGGAAGTCGGGTTCGACGAATGCCGCGGCGACGCCGGCATCGCGCATCATGAAGCGATGCTCCGGTTCGGCGAGCCGCCAGTTCAGCGGCACCAGGATGGCGCCAAGGCGGGCGCAGGCGAACAACAGCGCCAGCAGATCCGGCCCGTTGTAGCCGAGATGGGTAACGCGGGCGCCGGCGCCGACGCCGAGGTCTCGGCTCAAAACGCCGGCCAAGCGATCGATTTGGGCGGTCAACTCGGCGTAGGTGATGAGCCGGTCGTCGAAATGCACCGCCGGCTTGTCGGGCTGAAAGTCGGCCCAGCGCTCGATCCAAAGCGACAGATCATCAGGTGCGCCGGCGGCCATGGCTCGATCCTCAGTCTTCGGTTCCGCGGCTCTTGGCTACCCGGTTCATCTCAAACTTCCAGGTCGCGCAGGAAGGCATCGATCGCACTGTTGAAGCCGTCAGGCGCTTCCAGGTTTGCGAGATGCCCGGCGCCGGGAACTTCGGCGTAGACGGCGTTGGGGATTGCATCGGCCATGCGTTTCATGCCCTTGGGCGGGGCCGTTGCATCGCGCTCGGCGGCCAGCACCAGGGTCGGGCAGGCGATGGCGCCAAGCGCGTCGCGTCCGTTGAACGTAACCAGGCAGTGCAGCACCGCGCGGTAGGCATCGGCGCTGATCGCCGCCGTCGAGCGCAGGGCGTTGTCGCGGGCCGCGGCGGGTGCGTCGTCGCCCAGCATGGCGGATACCAGGCCCGGTGCCAAATCCGCCGGAGTCTTGCCGTCGTCCAGCGGCTGCAGCCGACTGGCCAGGAATTTCTCCTGGAAACTGCCGTCTGCGCTGCCGAAGGCGGCGCTGGTGCAGGACGCCACCAAGGCGGCCAGCCGGTCGCCATGGCGAATGGCAAAGGTCTGGCCGATCATGCCGCCCATGGAATGACCGACCAGGACCACCCGTTCGATCCCGGCATTGTCGAGCATCACGGCGACGGCGTCGGCCAGTGCCTCGAAAGTCAAGTCGACGAGTGGCGGCGAGGCGCCGTAGCCGGGCATGGTCCACGAAAGACAGCGCCGCCGGCCAGAAAAATGTTCCAACTGATGGACGAAACTATCCTGATCGCCGCCAATGCCGTGCAGAAACACAAGCGCGGGCTCGGCGCTGCCGCGGTCGATATAGGTCGGGCAGGGGAGTGTCATGCCAAGTCTCCTTTGTGCTGGCCGCGCTGTCGGCGTCTGTTCTTGATTGACCATTGCCAGATTGGCTGGCGCCTGGTCAAGGCCGCGATGGTGCCGTCGCTTCCGTCGCCTGGTCGTCTTGCAACGCCGAGAGCGCCCGTTCGACATGGCCGGTCGGCTTGGTGAAGCGGGCCAGCAGGCCGTAGAGCACCGGCACCACGAACAGCGACAGCACGGTTGAAAAGCTGATGCCGCCGATAATGACGATACCGAGCGTGGTGCGCGATTCGGCGCCGGCGCCAGTCGCCAGCGCCAGCGGCAGGGCACCGAGCGCGGTCGAGATCGTGGTCATCAGGATCGGCCTGAGCCGGATCTCGCCGGCGTTGAGAATGGCCTCGGCGACCGACTGGCCGCGGTCGCGCAATTGATTGGCGAACTCGACGATCAAGATCGCGTTCTTGGCGGTCAGGCCGATTAGCATGATGACGCCGATCTGACTGTAGACGTTGAGGCTGAGGCCGGCCCAATGCATCGAGCCGAACGCGCCAGTCACCGCCAGCGGCACTGCCGTCATGATCACCAAGGGATGCACGAAACTCTCGAATTGCGCCGCCAAGGCCAGAAACACGATCAGCAGCGCCATGCCGAAAGTGAAATATAGCGCCGCCGAGGCCTCCAAATATTCTCGCGCTCCACCGCCATAGGAGATCCGCACATCGGGCGGTAGCGTGTTTGCCACCAACTCTTCGACATCGTCCAAGGCGTCGGCCATGGCATAGTCCGGATCCAGGTCGGCGGTGACGGTAATTGAACGCAGACGGTCCGTGCGTTTGAGTTGCAAGGCGCCAGCGCCTTCTGAAATGGAGACCAGGTTGCCGAGCGGGATGAGCCGGTCGGTGCGCTCGGAGCGAACATAAATGTCGTCGAGATCGCTGGGTGTCGCGCGGTCCTCGGCCCGAGCCCGTATGATGATTTTATAGAGCTTGCCGGCGCGCTCTATGGTGCCGATACGACGCTCGCCGAGCAGGGTATCCAGGGTTTCGCCAATATCACCGATCGGAATGCCGAGGGCGCCGGCGCGGTCGCGATCGATTTCGACGTTGAGCTCCGGGCGGGTGGCTTTGAAATCCTTGCGCAAATTGCGCAGGTTTGGATTATCCGCGGCCGCGGTGACCAGGGTGTCCGCCCAACTGCCCAGGGTTTCATAGGTTGGGCCGCCAAGGATTAGGTCGATGCCCGAACCGCTGGATCCGCCGCCAAGGGATCGCGGGCCATAGATGTAAGCGCGAACGCCCGGCACGTCGCGAATGCGCGGAACCATGCGCTCAATAATATCACTTGCCGTCCAATCGCGTTCGGACCAGGGTTTCAGCCGGCCAATCATGAACGCCCGGTTGACTTGGCCTGAACCGGACCAACTCGGCGACAATATGGTAATCGTGCGATCTAAATCGCCGTCGGCCCGCAATTCCTCAAGATAGCGCTCGATTTCCATGACGTAACGCCGGGTATATTCCATGCTGGAGCCGATCGGCGCGGTGACCGACACATAAATGCTGCCACGGTCCTCTTTCGGCGCATGCTCCTTTGGCAGATCCTGGAACAGCCACCAGGCCAAACCGGATATTGCGATCGCGGCGGCGATGACGAACACCGGAAACTTGACTAAACCGGACAGCAGCCGGCGGTAACCGCGGCTCATGCCAGAGAAGACGGCATCCGTCTTGCGCATGAACCCGGAGGCCTTTGTAGGCGGTTTCAGCCATTTCGAACAAAGCATCGGGGTCAAGGTCAAGGCGACGACGCTGGAGAAAATGACGGCGGTCGCCACGGCGACGCCGAACTCCCGAAACAAGCGGCCAGTCGCACTGGTTTGAAAGGAGATCGGCAGAAACACCGCGACCAGCACCACCGTTGTCGCGATCACGGCGAAGCCGATTTGACGGGAGCCGGTGACCGCTGCAAGCAACGGCTGCTCGCCTTGTTCCATGCGCCGGTGAATGTTTTCCAGCACCACGATCGCGTCATCGACGACCAGGCCGATCGCCAGCACCAACGCCAGCAATGTCAAAACGTTGATCGAGTAGCCTAGTGCGGCCATGACGGTCAGTGAGGCAATGATCGATACCGGTATGGCAAAGGCAGGAATCAAGGTTGCGCGGAGCGACCGTAGGAATACGAAAATAACGGCGATAACCAGCGCCATGGCGATGCCGAGGGCGATGAATACCTCGCGAATTGACTGCGCAATGAACACCGATTGATCGAAGGAAACGTCTAGAATTACGCCCTCGGGCAACGAGGCGCGAATCGCCGGCAACAGGTCGTGGACAGCATTGGCGACGGCGAGGGTATTGGACTGAGACTGACGAATAATACCAATGCCTAGCGTGCTACGGCCGTTGGCGCGAAGTTCTGTGCGGCTATTCTCCGGGCCGATTTCGACCCGCGCGACTTCACCCAGCCGCAGCAAATAACCGTCCTCGTTGCGGATCACGATGTTGCGGAATTCTTGCTCGGTGGTAAGCCCGGTATCGGCGCGGACGGAAAACTCCCGGGTCTCGGATTCGATGCGGCCAGACGGCAGGCTGATGTTTTGTTCCTCGATGGCCTCTTCGACATCCTGGACCGTCAACCCGCGCGCGGCGAGCGCCTGCTTGTCGAGCCAGATCCGCATGGCCAGCCGGCGGGCGCCGTTCAGGCGCACGCGCGCGACGCCGTCGATCACCGACAGCCGGTCGACCAAAAAGCGTTCGGCATAGTCGGTTAATTGCATTGCGGTCATGCGGGCGCTGTTGAAGCCGAGCCACATGATCGGGCGGGCGCCGGAATCGCGCTTGGAAATGCGCGGCCGGTCGGCCTGCTCCGGCAGATGCCGGACGGCCCGGGATACTTGATCGCGTACGTCATTGGCGGCGTCTTCGATATTGCGAATCAAGCTAAACTCTATAGTGACCCACGACGTCGCTTCGGAGCTGACGGACGTGATACGCTCCACGCCTGAAATTCCGGCGACCGCATCTTCAATGATTTGGGTCACTTGCTTTTCAATGATCGTCGCCGAGGCACCGCGATAGGTCGTGCCGATCGAAATAATCGGCGGGTCGGTGTCGGGAAATTCGCGCACCGAAAGCCGATCGTATGACAACAATCCGAATATAACCAACACCAGGCTGATCACCACCGCCAGCACCGGCCGTTTGATGGCGAGTTCCGGCAGCTTCATGGCTTGGCGGCCGGGGCGCGGTCGCGGATGCGCACGGCGCGGCCGTCGCGCAATTTCTGTATGCCGCCGACGACGACCTGCGCATTGACGGTCAGGCCGTCCAAGATCTCGGCTTGGCCGGTCAGGCGGCGGCCGATCTTCACAACGCGGCGATAGGCCACGCCATTGTCGATGGTGAAGACGAAATGCCCGGTCGGCGTCGCCAGGATCGCTTCCTCGGGGATCAGAATGGCGTTTTGGTTTTCGCCAACCGCCAACGTTACGTTTAGAAACATGCCAGGCTTCAGCACGCCGTCTTCGTTGGGAATTCGTGCTCGGATCTTGACCGAGCGCGTGACCGGGTCGACGCGCGGATCCACGGTGGCCACCGTACCGCGGAAGGGTCGACCCGGATAGGCGCCCGACCTTGCCGTAACGCCGAGACCGGCCTTAACCGCGGCAATAGCGACTTCCGGCACTTCGAAATCCAATTTCATGACCCGGGTGTCGTCGAGGGTGGTGATGATGTCACCGGGCTGGACCAACGCGCCGACACTAAGGTCGCGCAGGCCGATGCGGCCGGAAAACGGCGCGCGGATTTGGTAGCTGGCGAGTTCCGCCTCCCGAGCGCGCACCGCAGCATCCGTCGCCGCCAACTGCGACCCCAATTCATCGACGCGGGCGGCGGAGACGTTGCGTGACTTTACCAGGGCCATCGCCCGGGCGTGGAGTTGCTGGGCGTTTTGGCGCTCCGCGCGGGCCTTTTCAAGTTCAGCCTGCAATTCGGAAGCATCGAGGTCGACCAAGATCGTGCCGCGTTCGACCCATTGGCCTTCGGTGAAACTCACGCTTTTGACCAAGCCGGTCACTTTTGCGGTCAAGGCCACCGCTTCGGCGGCGGTCAGCGTGCCGACGGCTTGCAGGGTCAACGGGATCGTGGCACTGCGTGCCGGCGCGATCTCGACGGTGACGATTTTGGCCTTGTCCGAGCGCTTGGCGCTGGCCGTGTTGTTGCCGCCGATCCACGGCAAATCATCCTGAAAGCGCCAAAACCCGGCAGCAGCGAGAGCCACCAGGGCGACGACGACAAACTGGCCGGACAATTTCATCGGCGAACGATCAGACCTCGCGGCCTAAGAGTCCTTGTGGTTGGCGGCGCGAATCGCGACACTGTGGCGTTTCATGGGCAAAGCCTCCGTCGTTCGGCGTCACGCGCCACACAGACGTTGCTCAATCCACTCAGGGGGCGCGCTAATTTCAAGGGACCGACCGCCCATGTTAGAATAAAAACGGTCCCTTAGGCCATACGGCATTATCTCAATGAAAACACTGCTGGTTTCGCATACCGATTGTTTGCTCCACGATACCGGACCATCCCATCCCGAACGGCCGGACCGCTTGCGCGCGGTGCTGCATGCTTTTCGCGACAAAGAATTCGACTCTCTGTCGCGGACCGACGCGCCCCTTGCCACGAAACACCAATTAACGCTTGCACATCCAGATTGGTATATAGAGCAAATAGAGCAGTCGTCGCCATCGTCCGGGCTTATCAATCTGGATGGTGACACGGTGATGTCTCCAGGCAGCTTGGAAGCCGCTTTGCGTGCTGCCGGCGCGGTCTGTGCCGCCGTCGATGCGGTGTTCGACGGCCAGGCGGATAACGCATTTTGCGCGGTTCGTCCGCCCGGGCATCATGCCGAACCCGACCGGGCCATGGGGTTTTGCCTGTTCAATAATGTGGTCGTCGGTGCCCACCATGCCAGGGATCGGCACGGTATCAGGCGTGTTGCCGTCATCGATTTCGACGTGCATCACGGCAATGGCACGCAGGCGATGTTTGCCGCGGATGCGGATTTATTCTATGCCTCGACCCATCAATGGCCGCTTTACCCGGGCAGCGGCCGGCCGGACGAGCGCGGCGTCGGCAATATCGTCAATGTTTGTCTGCCGCCCGGTGCTGGATCAAGCGACTTTCGCGCCGCGATGACCGACCAGATCCTGCCGGCATTGCGGCAGTTCGATCCGGAATTGATCATGATTTCGGCCGGCTTCGATGCCCATGCGGCGGATCCGCTGGCCAATCTGGACTTGCAGGATGAGGATTTTGGTTGGATAACCGCCGAACTCAAGGGTTTGGCGGCTGCCTGTTGCGCCGGCCGGTTGGTGTCGACGTTGGAGGGCGGGTATGATCTCACGGCCCTCGGCAGCGCTGCGCGTGCGCATGTTAAGGCATTGATGGGAAACCAAGAATGACAAGCTGGAGGGTTGATCTATGAGCGCGGATGGGGCCTTGCCCGAAGACATTGATGCCATGAGCTTCGAGCAAGCGCTGGCCGAATTAGAGGGCATCGTTGGCCGGCTCGAAAGCGGCGATGTCAGCCTGGAAGATTCCATCGACATTTACACCAGGGGCACTATGCTGAAACGTCACTGCGAGAGTAAATTGCGGGCAGCGCAGGAGAAAGTGGAGAAAATAGTAATCGGATCATCGGGAGAGGCATCGGGCACCGAACCGGCTGAATTTGGTTAAGTGAGGTGCGCGGGAAAATTCGTCTGATAGGACCGAATCCTTGGGTAGTTTGAGTTCTGCGTTGGCCGATGTCGCTGTCGACGTCGGCGCCGTATTCGAAACGGTTTTACCGAGTCCCGATGGACCGGAAAAGCAGCTCGCCGCCGCCATGCGGCATGCGGTCATGGCTGGCGGCAAGCGGTTGCGACCGTTTCTGCTGGTCGGTGTCGCCGACCTGTTCGCTGTGCCGCGAGCGGCGTCGTTGAAGGCCGCCGCCGCCGTCGAAATGGTTCATACCTATTCTCTGGTGCATGACGATTTGCCGTGTATGGACGACGATGCGTTGCGGCGCGGCCAACCGACCGTGCATGTGGCCTTCGACGAGGCAACCGCGGTTTTGGCGGGCGACGCCCTGCTGACCCTAGCTTTCCAGGTGCTGACAGATCCGGAAATCGACGAAGAACCGGCGGTGCGCCTGGAATTGGTGAGGCTGCTGGCTGAAGCTGCCGGCGCCGGTGGCATGTGCGCTGGGCAGATGATTGATTTGAAGGCCGCGGACCTTGCGCTCGATCGATCCCTGGTCGACCGGCTGCAGGCGCTGAAAACCGGCGCAATGATCACGGTCGCCTGCGAGATTGGCGCGGTCCTTGGCCGCGCTGCTGGGCGCGAACGCGACGCAATTCGGCACTTTGGCGCCGCCTTTGGGCGCGCATTTCAAATCGTTGATGATTTGCTGGATGTCGAAGGATCCGAACAATCCGTGGGTAAAGCCGTTGGCAAGGATTGCGAGGCCGGTAAGGCAACGTTGTTGCGGTTGATGGCGCCGGCGGCAGCGCGTGCGGAAGCGGAACAAGCGGTCGCCGACGGTGTGCGCAATCTTGACTTATTCGGTGAACGCGCGACGTTGTTGCGAGACGCCGCTGCTTTTGCCGTTGATCGGCAGTACTAAGCGCTAAGTAGTTGGTAGAGGTGTGAACCCGTGACAGACCTGACAAAATCACCGCTTCTTGATCAAATCGTTGTGCCGGCGGATCTGCGGGCGCTTGACGAGACCGACTTGCAACAGATGGTCGACGAGCTGCGCGAAGAGACGATTTCCGTGGTATCGGAAACCGGCGGCCATCTCGGCGCAGGACTAGGCGTGATCGAACTGACGGTAGCGCTGCATTACGTCTTCGACACGCCGAAGGACAAGCTGATTTGGGACGTCGGTCATCAAAGCTACCCGCACAAGATCTTGACCGGGCGACGGGACCGCATTCGCACCTTGCGCCAAGGCAATGGCCTGTCGGGATTCACCAAGCGCGCGGAAAGCGAATACGATCCCTTCGGCGCGGCGCATTCCTCGACGTCGATTTCGGCCGGCCTTGGATTCGCCGTGGCCCGCGACATTCTTGGCGATGACGGCCATGTCGTTTGCGTGATCGGCGACGGCGCTATGAGCGCCGGCATGGCCTACGAAGCGATGAATAACGCCGGTGCCCTCGGCAGTCGACTGATTGTTGTGCTGAACGACAATGATATGTCGATTTCACCACCGGTCGGTGCCATGAGCGCATACCTGTCGCGCTTGCTGTCGAGCCGGCCATACCGAAATTTGCGCAATATTGCCAAGCAGTTGGCGGCAAAATTCCCGGAGTCGTTCGAGCGGACGGCGAAACGCGCCGAGGAATATGCCCGCGGCATGCTGACCGGCGGCACCTTGTTCGAGGAACTGGGCTTTTATTATGTCGGGCCTGTCGACGGCCACAATCTCGACCACCTGCTGCCGGTTTTGCGCAATGTACGGCGGTTTCGCCAAGGCCCGATTCTAGTTCACGCTGTCACCCAGAAGGGCAAAGGCTACGCGCCGGCCGAACAAGCCAACGACAAGTATCACGGTGTCGGGCGCTTCGATGTCATCACCGGCACCCTCGAAAAAGCCAAACCGAACGCACCGTCCTATACGAAAGTATTCGCGCAATCGCTCATTCACGCGGCCGAGCGCGACAAACGCGTGGTCGCCGTGACCGCGGCCATGCCGTCGGGCACCGGGCTTGATCAGTTTGCCAAACATTTTCCCGATCGGTTTTTCGATGTCGGCATTGCCGAACAGCATGCGGTAACGTTTTGTGCCGGCATGGCAGCGTCCGGTCTGAAGCCGTTTGCGGCGATTTACTCGACGTTCCTGCAACGGGCCTTCGATCAGGTCGTCCATGACGTTGCCATTCAGCAATTGCCTGTGCGTTTCGCCATCGACCGTGCCGGATTGGTTGGTGCCGACGGCGCCACCCATGCCGGCTCCTTCGACGTCGGCTATCTCGGCAACCTGCCTGGCATGGTCGTGATGGCGGCAAGCGACGAGGCCGAACTGGCGCGTATGGTCGAAACCGCCGTGGCAATCGATGACAGGCCGAGCGCCTTCCGGTATCCGCGCGGTGAAGGCGTCGGCGTCGAAATTCCAACCGATCCGTTGCCGTTGGAGATCGGCAAAGGCCGAATTTGCCAGGAAGGCACGACAGTCGCGCTGTTGTGCTTTGGGACCCGGCTGCAACAATGCCTGGAAGCAGCCGAAGATTTGGCGGCTCGTGGCCTGTCGACGACCGTTGCCGACGCCCGCTTCTGCAAACCGCTGGACACCGATCTGGTGCGGCGCCTGGCGCGCGAGCACGAGGTTCTGGTGACCATCGAAGAAGGCGCGATCGGCGGGTTCAGCGCGCATGTGCTGCACGATTTAGCGCATCAGGATTTGCTCGACACCGTCCGCGTGCGGCCGTTGGTCCTGCCGGACCGCTTTATCGATCAAAACAAGCCGGAACGTATGTACGACCAAGCCGAGCTCAACGCTGCGCATATTGTCCGCACGGTGTTGGCGGCGCTCGGTCGCGAAGAGGAGGCGAGCCGGCCGGCGCGCGCCTAGAAACCTTGAAACCGCCGAAAAAGCAACGCCTGGATCAGTTGGTGGTGGCGCGCGGATTGGCGGAAAACAGAACCCGGGCGCAGGCCCTCATTCTCGCCGGCAAGATCTTTTCCGATAGCCGCCGTCTCGACAAAGCCGGCCAAATGGTGCCGGCGGACACCGCCTTGCGGCTGAAAGGCCGTGATCATCCGTGGGTCTCGCGCGGCGGCGTCAAGGTGCAGCACGGGCTCGACGCCTTCGATTTTGATCCGACCGGTGCCGTAGCACTGGATATCGGCGCCTCGACCGGCGGTTTCGTTGATGTGCTGCTGCACCGGGGCGCGGCGAAAGTCTATGCCGTTGACGTCGGTCATGGTCAACTGGATTGGAAGCTGCGCAACGATCGGCGCGTGGTCGTCATGGAACGCACCAACGCCCGCCATTTGTCCGCGGCATCGGTACCGGAGTCGATCGACTTCCTGACCTGTGACGCCAGTTTCATCGGGCTGCGGACCGTGTTGCCGGCGGCGCTCAACTTAGTGCGGCCGGGCGGGCGGCTGGTCGCCTTGATCAAACCGCAGTTTGAAGTTGGGCCAGAACAAGTCGGCAAGGGCGGCGTGGTGCGCGATGCCACACTCCATGCTTGGTCCTGCGACCTGATACGCACCTGGCTTGACGGCCGCGACGGCTGGCGGGTCGTCGGCATCGATGAAAGCCCGATCACCGGTCCGGAAGGCAACAAGGAATTTCTCGTGGGGGCAGTCCGTGACGACTGAACGAAGCATTGTCGTAACCGTCGACGCGCTCGGTGGTCTCGGCGATGGCGTAGGCACGCACGATGGCGCCAAACTTATCGTGCCATACGTATTGCCGGGCGAGGTGGTCGCCGCGCAAATGACCGGCAGCCGCCGCGGCGTGCAACGATCCCGGCTCAAATCGGTGATCGAAGCCAGCCGCCATCGCGTCGAACCGGCCTGTCGCTACTTCGGTAAATGCGGCGGATGTTCGCTACAGCACGCGGATCGCGACTTCTATCGGCAATGGAAGCGATCGCGCTTGGAGACGGCGTTATCGCGGCAAGGTTTTCGGGACGTGGAGATCTTGCCCCTGCATGACGGCGCACCAGGACGGCGTCGGCGCACGGAAATGCTGGCCACCATGACCACCGGCGGCGATCTGCGCTTCGGCTTCCGGCGGCGCGCCAGTCACCAAGTAATCGATATTGCGGCCTGTCCGTTGCTCAAGCCGGTTCTGGCTGATACGGCGACCCGGTTGCGGCCGATGCTGGTAGACATGTTGAGGCCCCGTGAGGACTTGTCGGTTGCAATGACGGCGACGGAAGGCGGTGTCGACATGGTGCTGAGCCTGCCAAGGATTCCCGACCTGGCTGGCCGCGAAGCCCTGGCGGGTATTGCCGAGGCGCTTGATTTGGCCCGGCTCGCGATCATGCTGCCAAAGCAAGCGGAGGCGGAATTGGTGGCGGCTCGGCGGCCGCCGGAAATCGATTTCGCCGGTATTCGCGTTGTGCCGCCGTCCGGCGCCTTTTTGCAGGCCGATGCGGCGGCGGAAGCGGCCATGATGGTGGCGATGTCGCCGTTGCTGACAGATAAGGCCCGGGTCTTGGACCTGTATTGCGGTTGCGGGACGTTCAGCCTGGCGGCAGCGCGGACGGCGGCGGTCCATGCGGTGGATAGCGCCCCCGACCAGATCGCGGCGTTGGAAACGGCCGCCAGGCGCGCCGGGTTGGATCGCCTGACCACGGCAGTGCGGGATTTGGAACGGCGGCCATTTCAGGTTGCGGAGTTGGCCGGGTTCGACGCGGTGATCATGGACCCGCCTAGGGCGGGCGCGGCGGCACAGTCGGCGGTACTGGCGCAGTCCGACGTGCAAACCGTGATCGCCGTTTCATGCAATCCGGCGACTTTTGCGCGCGATGCCCGGACCCTGGTTGACGGCGGATACGTGTTGCGTTGGGCCCTGCCGATCGACCAGTTCCTCTGGTCGCCGCACCTGGAGGTGCTGGCGCAATTCGAACGGCTGGCGCCCTAGCGGATACGGATTGGCGGTGCCAGCAATTGTATGGGATCCCCTGAAACAGTCTGACCGGCAAGCGCCTTTGCCGCCGGCACCAGGTCGTCGGGCAAGATTCCCAGCCAAGCCAGGGTCTGGAGCCAGGTGCCTTTGGTAGCGGTGCCTTGCAACACGCTGTCGAGCCAATCGAGCGGATCGGCCTGCGGGTAGACCACCAGGTCGACCTCCGCGGACACCTCGATGCCGGCAAGTGAGCGGGCAGCTTCTACGGCCTCCCGAAAACCGCCAAGCCGGTCGACCAGGCCCTTTTCCTTGGCTTGGGAGCCGGTCCAAACCCGGCCCTTGGCTAGCGCGAGGGCGGCCGATCGGTCAATGGCCCGGCCGGCGGCGACTTTTCCGACGAAGTCATCATAGGCATGGCGCAGCTGGTCGCGAAATTGGCGCCACTGCTCTGGCGTGAAGTCCTTATTGGCGCTGTAGATCGCGGCGTTCTCCGCCGTCGTTATCCGCTCCCAATTGACGTCGATGTTGTCCCACAATTTGGTCAGCACCATTTTGCCGCCGATGACGCCGATCGACCCGGTGAGCGTGCCCGGATTGGCGACGATGTGATCCGTTGCCGCGGCGATGAAATAGCCGCCGGACGCCGCGGCCCGGCCCATCGAGGCGATGACCGGCTTCTTGGCTTGTCCGATAGCATACCAAATCCTGTCGGAGCCGACATAAGATCCACCGGGACTGTCGATGCGGAGGAGGATCGCCTGAACTGTATCGTCGCGGTCGGCGGCGCGAATGGCGGCGCTGATCCGCTTGGCGTCGACTACCAATTCGCCGGAAAACGGCGACAGGTCGCTACCGCCGGTGACGATCTGCCCAATGGCATAAATCACGGCGAACTTGTGATCGGCGTCGGTATCTTTTTCAGTCGCCGCCACATAAGCCTTGGGCTTGATCAAAGCTGTTGTCGCCCCGAGGCTTTGGCGCAGCTCGCTCCAATAGGCCGGGTGATCGACTAGTCCGGCCGCGTGTGCCTGCCCTGCATGCAAGGGCGCCTTGTCGATCAGCCCGGCGACCGCGGCAGCGTCCAAAGATCGGCCTGTGGCGATGCCATCAATCAATTGGCGCGACAGGGAATCGAGCAAGGACTTGGTCGATTCTCGGTACGCCGGCGACATCTCGCGCTCGATCAGGCTGTCCATGGCGCCTTTGTATTCTTCAAGCCGGACCATGCGCGGCTCGACGCCAAGGCGGTCCAACAAATCCCGGGCGAACGGCACCTCGGCCGCTAACCCGATGACCGAGAAGTCGCCGCTCGGCTGCAGCCATATGTCCGCGAAGGCGCTGGCCAGATAATAGCCGCGATTGTCATAGCCGTCGGCGAAGGCATGGGTTTGCTTGCCGCTTTCGCGAAACGACATAACGGCGTCGCGAAGTTCCTGCAATTGGGCAAACGGCAGGGTCGTGCGCGACAAATCGGCGACCACGCCGTCGATGCGGTTGTCGGTTTTGGCGCGCTCGAGGGCGGTCACCACGTCGCGCAAGGTCAACTGACGGCCGGCCAGCAGTTGGCCGAGCGGCCCGGCGCCGGGCGCTTCGACAATTGCGTGATCAAGCTCGAGATGCAGCATGCTGCCAGCGGCGATGGTGGTGCCGCCCGGCTTGAAATACCAAGCCGTGACGACCGCTGCCAGGATCAATACGAGAACGATGCCGCCGAGGCCAAGGCAAAGGCCACGCAAAATCCGTCCTATCCATCTTAGGACAATCATCGCCGGCACCGTCGCGTTCCGCTGGTCATGGCTCAGGTGCCGCATTGCGCGCGATGACGCAACATCTGATCGGCCAATACACAGGCCATCATGGCTTCGCCGACCGGGACGGCGCGAATGCCGACGCAAGGATCGTGTCTGCCCTTGGTGCTGATTTCAGTGTCTTGGCCGGTGGTGTCGATGGTTTTTCGCGGCGCCAGAATGGACGATGTCGGTTTGACCGCGAAACGTGCGACCACGTCCTGGCCGCTGGATATGCCGCCCAAAACGCCGCCGGCATTGTTGCTGGCGAATATTGGGGCACCGTTTTCGTCACTGCCGATTTCGTCGGCGTTTTCTTCGCCGCTGAGGGTCGCGGCGGCAAATCCGGCGCCGATCTCAACGCCCTTGACGCCGTTGATGCTCATCATGGCACCGGCCAACTCGCCGTCCAACTTGCCGTAAACAGGCGCGCCAAGGCCGGCAGGCACGCCGGATGCGACGACTTCGATCACCGCACCGATCGACGAGCCGCGTTTTCGAACTGCGTCAAGTTGGGTCATCCAGCGCTCAGCCATTGCCGCATCAGGGCACCAAAACGGATTATTCGCGGTTTCCGCCCAATCCCACTTGGCGCGGTCGATCGCCATGTCACCGACTTGCACCAAGGCGCCGCGGATGGTGATGCCGTCGCCCAGCACCTTACGGGCGACGCCGCCGGCGGCGACGCGGGCCGCGGTTTCTCGTGCAGAACTGCGCCCGCCGCCGCGATAATCGCGAATGCCGTACTTTTTCCAGTAGGTAAAGTCGGCGTGGCCGGGGCGAAACTTGTCCTTGATCTCGCCATAGTCGCGAGAGCGTTGGTCGACATTGTCGATCATGAGTGAAATCGGCGTGCCTGTCGTGCGACCTTCGAACACGCCGGACAGAATTTTGACCTGGTCAGGCTCACGGCGCTGAGTGGTAAAGCGCGACTGGCCGGGTCGGCGCCGGTCGAGCCAGTGTTGCAGGTCAGCCTCCTCCAGAGGCAGCAGTGGCGGCGCACCGTCGACGATGCAGCCCAGCGCCGGGCCGTGGCTTTCACCCCAGGTTGTGACCCGAAATAACCGACCAAAGCTATTGTGTGACATGCTGCATCAAACAGTGGATATGTCGGGCGCATCCACCGCCTTCATGCCGACAACGTGATAGCCGCAATCGACATGGTGGACTTCGCCGGTCACGCCGCTGCCGAGATCGCTCAACAGATAGAGCCCCGTGGACCCCACATCGTCGATGGTGACATTGCGCCGCAACGGCGAGTTCAGTTCGTTCCACTTCAGGATATAACGGAAATCGCCGATGCCGGACGCCGCCAATGTCTTGATCGGGCCGGCGGAAATCGCATTGACCCTGATCGCGTTCTTGCCGAGGTCGACCGACAGATAACGGACGCTGGCTTCCAGCGCCGCCTTGGCGACGCCCATGACGTTGTAGTGGGGCATGACCCGTTCGGCGCCGTAATAGGTCAAGGTCACAATGCTGCCGCCGTTGGTCATCAACGGCTCGGCGCGTTGGCAGAGCGCGGTAAACGAATAGCAGGATACGTAAAGGCTTTGCGCGAAGTTATTGGCGCTGGTGTCGACGTAGCGCCCCTTGAGTTCGTCTTTGTCGGCATAGGCGATGGCATGGACCATAAAATCAAGGCCGCCCCAGCTCTGCTGCAGCTCGTCGAAGACCGCATCCATCGACGCTTCGTTGGTGACGTCGCATTCCATGATCTTGTCGCTGTCAACCGATTGGGCAAGCGGTACGACACGCTTCTTTATGGCCTCACCTTGAAAGGTAAAGGCCAGTTCCGCGCCTTGTGCGGCTGTTGCCTTGGCTATACCCCACGCAATGGAACGCTCGTTGGCGACACCCATGATCAGGCCTCGCTTGCCGTCCATCAGGCCAGCCGACTGCGCCATGATTCCTCCTCACTGCGAATGATTTCCTTTACGAATCTTGTTCATCCTAAACCAATTCGAATGTCGGTCAATTGGCAGAAAGTCGACTAATGTCGCCTTGGCGCCGCAGTTTCTCTATTATTGCGCGCGACGAACCGAAGGATGGATTGCGACGATGACGCTATTCGGAACGCTGGCTGATTTCGCCCGCACCTTTGCCGTATTTCTGATGTATCTCGGGCGGCGCACGGCGAGCGACAATTGCCCGGAAACCGCCTCTTCGCTCACATTTACGTCGCTATTGGCCCTGGTGCCGCTTATGGCAATCGGCTTCGCCACATTTTCTGCCTTTCCGGTGTTCACCGGCATGCGCGATGACATACAGGCTTTTGTGTTCAGCAACTTCGTGCCGCATTCCGGTGAGGTCATCCAGGAGTACTTGGAAACCTTCACGCAGAATGCCGGACGTCTGACAATATTTGGCCTGGTCGGTTTGGCGGTCGCCGCCGTGATGCTGCTCGCCACCATCGAAGGCGCGTTCAATAGAATTTGGCGGGTCGAGCGGCAACGGCCGCTTTTGGTCCGAATCCTGGCGTTTTGGGCGATTTTGACGGTCGGGCCGGTGTTGTTTGGGTTCAGCCTATCGATATCCAGCTTTTTGTTCGCTTACGCCCGGGCCAGCGGCGTCGAGGAATATGCCGGATCCGTGATTCCGTTGGCGCGGTTGGCGCCGGCAACCCTCGGATTCGTCGGTTTCACTGTCCTCTACACGTTTATCGCCAATCGTCCGGTGCGCTGGCGCCATGCCGCGGCCGGGGCCCTGACCGCGACCATTCTGTTCGAACTCCTGAAGAAAGGATTCGGCCTCTACGTCAGCGCCTTTCCGACCTATCAGGCGATTTATGGGGCGCTGTCGGTGTTGCCGATCCTGTTACTCTGGATCTATCTGTCCTGGCTCGTCGCCTTGGTTGGCGCCGAGGTGACGGCGGCTTTGCCGGAATGGCGCGGTGGTGCCACCGGTCCGATGGCCGCGCCGCCGCCCAATGTTCGGCTCAGGGCCGCAGTGGCGCTGCTCGAAAAGCTGCAGGCTGGATACGATCAGGGCAACCCGCTCAAACGGCGGGCGCTGTCGGTTGTGCCCAACCTGGCACCCTATCTGGCGGAACAGGTAATGGCCGATTTGGTCAAACGAGGCTATGCCGCGGAGACCGATGACGAGCGCTTTGTCCTAGCGCGAGATCTCGGTACCGTACCGCTTTATCAGCTTTGCGCCGATCTCGACCTGCTGCCGACCGCGGCTGACGATGCGACTGCCGACGGGCTCATGCGCACGGTCGACAGCGCCCTGAAAAAAGGCCTCGACATGCCGTTGAAAGACGCCTTGACGGTGGGGGCGTTGCCCGAACTCGTGGCCGACGACGGCGACCGCGCGCGTCTCGGATAACGGCGTTTTGCCCTGCAACGGTGAATCCTGCCGCGACCGCCGATACAAAAACCGATTGCGAATTACCCAGCCACCGGCTTGCGGACGTTGTAATCGTGTTTTTTCGCCCAGCGTTCGATCAGGCTCTCCAGTTCGTCGTCGATTTTCTCCGGCAGCATGATCTTGAGCTTGACGTATTGGTCGCCGGTCTGGCCGTCCTTGCCTTGAATGCCCTTGGCGCGGAGCCGCAAGACGGATCCGGTATTGGAGCGTTTGGGCACGCGCAACGAGACATCGCCGTGGATGGTTGGCACGTTGATCACGGCGCCGAGCACGGCCTCTTGCAGGGTCACCGGCAATTCGACGTTGATATCCAGTCCTTTGCGGCTGTAGAGCATGTGGCTCTGAACCGTGACGTCGATTAACACGTCGCCGGGCATGCCGCCGCTCGGTGACGGGTCGCCTTGATTTTTCAGCCGAATTTGTTGGCCATCTTCGATACCGGCCGGGATGCGAACGTTGAGTTTGCGGCCATCGGGCAAGGTCAGCCGTTTGGTTGCTCCAAGGGCCGCCTCAATAAAGGAAACAGTGGTCGTTAGCTTGATGCTGGCGCCGGGTTCCCGCGGCCGTCGGCGCTTCTGCTGGGTGCGCCGGAATCCGCCGAACAAGTCGGAGAACAAATCGTCCATGCCGTTGCCGAACTCGAACGATTGAAAATTCCCATGATCGTCGCCGCCGCCGCGCGCTTGGGCCTCCCAATAGTCGCCGGCGGTCGTGCGTTGCTGGCCTGCGGCGTTGATTTGACCGCTGTCGAATTGTTTGCGCGTGTCGGGGTCGCCAAGAATACTATAGGCCGCAGACACTTCCTTGAAGCGTTCTGCCGCTTGCGCGTCATCGGGATGGCTATCCGGATGCAGCGCCTTGGCGAGCTGCCGGTAGGCCTTTTTGATGTCGCTTTGATCGGCGTTCCGGGGCACGCCGAGAATTGTATACGGATCTTTCATAACGGCCGATCACCATCTGCGTCACACTAGCCGGGCTTCCGTCGTCGCTTAAGACACTGAATCCCGCGATTCATCCCGAAGCCGCCACCAAACGGCGGCCCGATGCCTCCCTATGAATAGATGCGGATCAATTCGACCCTCTGGCTTTGTCGGCAGCCAGTTTGCGGATCGAATACGTTAGCGCTAACCAACGGTCCAAACCGTTAAGATTCTAGCACCGCGCGGGTGGTTTTGCGACTGAAATCTGCGATTTCGGGCACTTTCGCCTAATCCGCCGCTGATCGTTCCATGTCAAATCGTGGTGCGGCAGGGTCGGTGGCGGCTTCGGCGCCGTCGAGCCCGCTCAGCCGCGCTCGTGCCCGTTGCGCCGGCAGATAATCCGCCGCCGCCGAAAGTTCATAGAGCGCCAAGGCTTTTGATAGATTTTTGCCGATACCGAGGCCGTTTTCATAGAGCATGCCTAAGTAAAATTGGGCGATGACATGACCCTGAAGGGATGCCGCTGTGAACCAGCGGGCGGCTTCAGAAAAATCCTGAGGGACACCGTCGCCGGTCAGATAGAGCGCGCCTAAGTTAGCCTGCGCCCGGCCCAGGCCGGCACTGGCGGCCCGTTCGTACCATTCTGCGGCGTATTTCGGATCGCGGTCGACGCCGAGGCCGTTGCGATAGAGATGGCCTATATTTCTCTGCGCGGCGGGATCGCCGTCACGGGCGAGCGGCAGCCATTCGGCCAGCGCCGTCGCGTAGTCGCCGTCATCATAAGCCTCGACACCGGTATCGAAATCCGCCGGTGTTGCCGGCGTTGCCAGAAACAACAGTAGGACCAGCCCGTACAATCCCGCGCTGGCCGCCCTGGCGCGCATGATTATTCGACGACTTTCCAGGTGCCATCCAACTGACGGCAAACCACGCCTTGAGAGTTCTGGCTGGCGCCGTCAACTGTGACTTGATGATCGAACGATCGGCAGTATTCGCCGCTTTCACTCGGCGTCGCTTCACCAGTCGGCGTGATTGAGCCATGGTGACCGGTCTTATCGTTGGTCCAGGCGACCCGTTGGCCGACCGGCGCATTATAGGCGGCCTGTTGTGCTTCGTTCAGAGCCTCTCGGTCGTCTTCGTCAAGCTTCTTGCCGATTTCGCTGCCGAGCCAACCACCGAGCAGGGCACCAGCCGTCGCCGCCACGACCCGCGTGGTGCCGTCGCCGATTTGCGAACCGAGCAACGCGCCGCCGACCGCGCCGAGGATTGACGCCGTTAATTGCCCGTCGCCCGTATCGTCTGTCGCACAGGCGCCCAACGCCAACGATACAACCAAGACCGGGAATATTCGCTTGGCTTTCACTCGGTCGCTCTCCTCGTCATCGGGCCAGGTAACGGACCCAACCAAATCGGTCTATGTCAGGTTTGCCGCATCTTTTCAGCCGATTATATCGATTTTCGTGATTCCGCTAAACATCATTCTCCCCGAGCCACTTTGGTCGACAGCAACGCTGGCGGCGCTGTAGTATCCTGGCGGCGCCGATCGTGGCGATCGATGGAATTGAGAGCGTAGCATGGCGGATATGCAAGACCCCTTCGAGTTGTTTGGCGAATGGTATCAAAAGGCGTGGGACAATGAGCCTGCCGACGCCAATGCGATGGCCCTCGCTACGGCGGATTCGGACGGATTTCCCAACGTTCGCATCGTATTGCTAAAGGGCTTTGACGCCGACGGCTTCGTTTTTTATACGAACATGGAGAGCCGAAAGGGCCAGGAGCTCGAGGCGAACGCCCAGGCGGCGCTGTGCTGGCATTGGAAAAGCCTGAAGAAACAGATTCGCGTGCGCGGTCCCATTTCCGTGGTATCGGACGAGGAAGCGGATGACTATTATGCGACGCGGCCTCGGGACAGTCAGATCGGCGCTTGGGCGTCAGATCAATCGCGCAGCCTCGGCAGCCGGTTTGAGCTGGAGAAGCGAATTGCGCGTTTTGGGGCAAAACATGCGCTTGGCAAGGTGCCCCGTCCGCCACATTGGTCAGGCTATCGATTGGCCCCGCAGTACATCGAATTTTGGGAAGATCGCCCATTTCGATTGCATGACCGGTTGGTTTACATCCGCGAGGATGCAAGCTGGCGAACGGAAAAACTGTTCCCCTAAGGGGCCAAGCGGAGGAAGATTTGGCGGCGCCCAGCGAGCATGTCAGGAAACCGACCACATTCGGCGGACAGAGCGACGGTGCCGCGCTCATGCGTTTGGCGACCTATGCCTCGGTGGCGGTAGCCATTGTCTTGATCGTCGCGAAAACCGGCGCCCTGTACATGACCGGGTCGTTAGCACTTTTGAGTTCGCTGATCGATTCCTTGATGGATTCGGTGGCGTCTGTTGTCAGTTTGTTCGCCGTTCACCACGCCTTAGTGCCGCCGGATCGCGAACATCGGTTTGGCCATGGCAAGGCCGAATCGTTGGCGGCGCTTGGCCAAGCGGCGCTGGTCGCGGGTTCGGCGGTGTTTCTGTTGTGGGAGGCCGGCGAACGGTTCGTCAATCCGAAAGTGGTCGAGCAAGTGCCGATCGGCGTCGCGGTAATGATATTTTCCATGGCGTTGACCGGCGGTTTGGTCTTGTTCCAGCGTTCTGTGGTTCGACGCACGGGATCGCTCGCCATTGCCGCCGATTCCCTGCATTACCGAACCGATTTTCTGATGAACGCCGCGGTCATTGTGGCATTGTTGCTGAGCGCCTTTGGCGGCTGGCTGTTGGCCGACCCGGTGTTCGCCGCACTGATCGCGCTCTATATCCTCTACAGCGCCTGGGCGATCGCCCGGGACGCCTTCGATCAACTCATGGATCATGAATTGCCCGAAGCTCAACGCAAGGAAATTCGGACGATCGCCATGGCCCACCCGGAAGTGCGCGCACTGCATGACCTGCGGACGCGGGAATCGGGGACGCGGGCGTTCATTCAATTGCATTTGGAGTTGGACGGCGAAATGAGCCTGTTTACAGCACATGTCATAGCCGATGCGGTCGAGGCCGACATTCAGAACCGGTTTCCCAACGCCGAAGTGATTATTCACCAAGATCCGGCCGGTCTCGAAAGCAACATTTCGGACTTGCAGAGAAGCTAATGTGAACCAATTCCGGTTACCATCGGACGCCATCGACCGGCACAAGCAAACGACGTAAGGCGGTACGCCATTATGGAAACCAACCAAGAGCGAAAAACACTGGTCCTGACTGGGGCCAGCCGTGGCATCGGCCATGCCACCGTAAAGCGCTTCGCCTCGGCTGGCTGGCGCGTGATCACCGTATCACGCCAAGCCTTTTCCGAGGATTGTCCGTGGGAGCATGGCGAGGACAGTCATGTTCAGCTTGATCTGTCGGACATGGGCGCATTGGCGGACGGCATCGGCGATCTGCGCCAGCGCTTGGCCGGCGCGGGACTGAACGCATTGGTCAACAATGCCGGGATTTCACCGAAGTCCGACGACGGGTCGCGGCTCGGCACCCTGAATACCGAACCCGAGGTCTGGGCCAAGGTCTTCAACGTGAATTTCTTCGCGCCGATTTTGCTGGCGCGTGGTTTGATCGACGAGCTTGAACGCGCCCAAGGTACGATCTTGAACGTTACCTCGATTGCCGGCAGCCGGGTGCATCCGTTTGCCGGCTCTGCCTACGCCACGTCGAAAGCCGCGATGGCGGCGTTGACCCGGGAAATGGCGGCTGATTTCGGCCCGCTCGGTGTGCGCGTCAACGCCATCGCGCCAGGTGAAATCGATACGGCGATCCTGTCGCCCGGTACCGACAAGCTGGTTGAGGAAATACCGCTGCGCCGGCTCGGCCGACCGGAAGAAGTGGCCGCGACCATCTATTTCCTGTGTTCCCAGCCGGCCGCCTATATCACTGGTGCTGAAATCCACATCAACGGCGGCCAACACGTCTAATTATTCGATCGTCAAAAAGTCCCTCGGCTTCGCCTCGGTGTGCTTTTTGCCGGTGAAATAACGCCAAATCAGGTCGGCGAGCCGCCTCAAGATGCGCTAACGCATTATTGGAACTGAAGAAAAGTACACTGAGCGTAGCGAAGGACTTTTCTTCACGGGCATTGCTACTCCGCGGCGGCGCTTGCCGCGACCGGTAGGACGTCGACCAGATTATCGGAGAATGTCGGCGCTCTGCCGAGGTCCGCGTAGGCGCCGGAGTTCACCGCCTGCACGGTCGCCTCGCCGGGTGACAGGGTGCGCCAATGGCCGACCGGGGCGACGACGACGCCGGGTAGCACGTCCTCATCGATGCGGGCGACCGCTTGAAACGACCCGCGGTCATTGCTGATGACGACCGGCATGCCGTCACCAATGTTGCGGGCGCGGGCGTCGGCCGGGTTGATCTGCAGCGACTGTTCGCCGGCATGATGGCGTTGCTGAGCCATGTTGGCATAGCTCGAATTCATGAAGGCATGGCTTTTTGGCGACAGCAGATTGAGTGGATAGCGCGCTGCCAGGTCGGCGTTGGACGGGGTGGATTCGTTGGGCGCGACAAAATGCGGCAACGGATCGACGGGTTCGCCGGCCTGATGTTCTTCCGAACCCTGGCGGAACAGCGACAATACGAAATTGCCGCCGTCGGCCATCGACGCCTTGAACTCGCATTTGCCCGACGGCGTCGGGAAGTTGCCCTCGCGATGGGGCGCGTAAGATTCGGTCGGCGGCACATTCAGACGCGCGTAACCGGTCTCTTGCAAGCGCTCCAAGGTGATGCCGGACAGTACCTCGTTGGACCAATCCAGCGCCTGTTCGATCATGTCGTCGTCGCTGCGGCGGAAGAACGGATCGTCGAAACCCATGGTCTTGGCCAACCGACGGAACAGTTCGGTGTTCGGCACCGCCTCGCCCAGTGGGTCGATCGCCGGGTTGTTGTAGGACAGGTAAAGGTGGCCCCAGGAAAACATCAGATCGGCCTGCTCCAGTTGCGTCGTAGCCGGCAAGACCAAATCGGCATGGAGCGCGGTGTCGGTCAGGAAGTGCTCGCTGACCACGGTGAACAGGTCGTCTCGGCGGAGACCGGCTAATAGCTTGGCTTGTTCCGGTGCGACGACCGCTGGGTTCGAGTTATAGACGAACAGAGATTGGATCGGCGGGTCGAGCGCCAATTCGCCGGTCAGGGCCGGGCCGAGGCGCCACTGATTGAGGACCCGGGTGCCCGGCGTGATGAAATCCGGACGCATGGCTTGGCCCCAATCCACAGGAAATGCCCAAATCGGCAACTGCAGCAGGCCGCCGCCGACATGCCGCCAAGCGCCGGTCAGAGCGGGCAGGCAGGCGGCCGCCCGGACGGTTTGGCCGCCGCCGGCGTGGCGTTCGATGGCGACGCCGATGCGGATGACCGCCGCATCGGTGGTCGCGAACTCGCGTGCCAAGGTGCGGATATCGTCGGCCGGAATGCCGGTGATCGAAGCCACCTCCTCCGGCGGATACTCGGCCACGCGTTCGGCCAGCTCTTCGAAACCGATCGTGTGGTTGTCTACATAGTCGTGGTCGACCAGATCCTCGGCGATGATCACGTTCATCATCGCCAGCGCCAAGGCGCCGTCGGTGCCGGGGCGGATCGGAATGTGCCAGTCGGCTTTCTTTGCGGTTCGGGTCTTGACCGGGTCGATGACCACGACTTTGGCGCCTTGCGCCTGGGCCTCGGCGATGAACGGCCAATGATGCAAGTTGGTGCTCATCGTATTGCAGGCCCACAGGATGATATACTTGGAATACCGAAAGGCTTCGGGGTCGACGCCGGGGGTTGGCCCTACGGTCATGATATAGGCGGTACAGGAGCCGGAATCGCAGAACGTGCGTTCGCTGATCGTGGCGCCGAGTTTGTTGAAGAATGGATCGCCGACATTGAGGCCATTGAGGATGCCCTCGGTGCCGAGGTAGCTGTAAGGCAAGATGGCGGTCGGGCCGTGCTCCGCTATGATCGCGGTCCAGCGGTCTTTGATTTCGGCTAAGGCCGTGTCCCAGCTAACGCGTTCGAAGCTGCCCGACCCTTTCGGCCCGGTACGGCGCAGCGGATGCAGCACGCGATCCGGGCTGTAGACCCGATCCTGATAATTGTTGACCTTCACGCAAAGGCCGCCGCGGGTGAATGGATGATCCGGATTGCCGCGTACCGACACGGCACGGCCATCTTTGACCGTCGTCAGCATCGAGCAGGTGTCCGGGCAATCATGCGGGCAGGCACCAACGATTGTTTTCTCTGTCATCTCAAACTCCGATGGTCGCGGCTGGATCAAGCAAAGAGGGTAGAACGCTATTATCGGCCGGTGCATTGCAGAATCTTGCTGTCTTGTTGGAAATGCGTGCGGATATGCAGCCAGAGCCTTAATGTTTCTTGGTAGGCGGTCGATTTTAAGCTAGGGTTTTGCTGGCGAAATGTGCCGCACTAGCCGCGGGGAAGAGGTCCCGTGTCAAACCTGATTAGTCACGGCGAGCAGAAATACACAACCGGTACCCGGTTGATGAGCAGTCGCGAGCGCGACTGGACCGGCTTGCTCGCGGAATGTTGGGCACATCGAGAAGGCGATCTCGCCGACGTCGAGCCACGTGATACGGAAGTCGTTGTGTTGATCGACGGCTGTGTGAATGTCCGCCGCCGCGGCGACGGCCGACTGCAAAACACGGTGGCGGTGCCCGGCACGGTATGGATCTGTCCGGCCGGCATTCGCGAAGACATGATCCGGATTTCCGGCAATATCCGGCAAACCGTGCATATGTATATTCCGGCGTCGCCATTATCCACGACGACACTGGAAGACGTGGGCCTCGATCCGGATAATGTACGACTACGCTATGACGGCGGCTTCCATGATCCGTTCATCGAACAAGTTGGCCGTGCCGTTCATCAGGAGCTGTTGGAACCGGGGCCAGGCGGTCCGATGCTGGTCGAGGCGCTCGGCATGGCGTTGTCGGCCTATGTGCTGCGAAATCATTCCAACCTCAACCCGTCGTCGGTGCGATTGCCGAAAACAGCGGGCTCCCTCGATCTGCGGCGGCGGCAGCGGGTCATGGACTATATCGCGGCCAATCTTGACCAGCCCCTGACCTTGGCGGACCTTGCCGGCGAGGCCTGCCTGAGCCGCTTTCATTTCGCCCGTGCCTTCAAGGCGGCCACCGGCAAGCCGCCGCATCGCTATGTCATGGAACAGCGGCTGAAGCGGGCGATGGGTTTGCTGGAGAGCCGAGAACAGTCGTTGAATGCCGTCGGTGCGCTCTGCGGTTTCACCTCCCAGGCCTACTTCACCAAAGCGTTCAAACAGGCAACCGGCATGACACCCGGCGCGTTTCGCGAGCGGACCTGACGGTCAATACCATTGGCCAAGTTGTCGGCGTCGCCTGATTGAGGCACTATTCAGTATCTGGTACGCTGTTTGGTCGTTGGCCAAGAAGGAAGAGCTGTGGCGTGTTTCAAGGTGGTCAGTGCCCTGGTGGCGTTGGTTTTCATATCGGGTGTGGCATCTGCGCAAATTTCAACTGATGGTAGCGTTGGGCCGGAACGATCCCTGTCGGGGCCTGAATTCGCCATTACCGATGATCTAGGCCGCCGCGCCGGCCAAAACTTGTTCCACAGTTTCCGGTCATTTTCCGTCCCTGCCGGCGCGCGCGCCACGTTTTCCGGGCCGGCTGATATTCGCAATTTGGTGGGACGGGTGACCGGCGGTACCAGCTCTACGATTGACGGCGCCATTCGGTCGACGATTGCCGGCGCCAATCTTTATCTGATCAATCCGGCGGGCATGTTTTTCGGGCCTGACGCCAGTCTGGAAATCGATGGCGCCTTTCACGCCAGCACGGCCGATGCTATACGGTTTCCGGATGGAACGCTGTTCAGTGCTCGCGATCTGTCCGGCAGTAGTTTTTCCATAGCAAAGCCCGAATCTTTCGGGTTCTTAGGCGAGTCTTTGAGCGCCAGCCTTTCGGTCGCCGGCGCGACCCTCGCCGTCGGCGCCGACGATGCCCTGTCGCTCAGCGGCGGCGCCATCAACATCGTCGGCGGTGTCGTCGCCGCGGCGGAGCTGGCGCTGGCCGCGGTGGGACCGGGCGGCACATTTGCGCCCGAAGCGGGTGGTGCCGCTGGACCGGCGGCGTTCGTGCCGGGTGGCAACATTACCATTCTGCAGGGGCAAATATTCAGCAATGGCGGCATCGGCCTTCAAGGCGGCAGCATTATCCTTGATGGCACCAGGGTGGCTAATGCCCGGGCCTCGGCCGCGATCGGCGACGGTATCGCCATGCGCGCCAACGACACCATTGCCGTCAGAAACAACACGGTGGTGCTCGACCGCTCACAGACGGTTCCCGGCGGTGGTATTCGGTTGGCGGCGCCGTTTGTCGAAATTACGAACGCGCTGATTCAATCCGAAGCGCTGGGCTCTGATCCGGGCGGCGATATCGATGTGACAGCGGGCGAATTCAGCGTCTTGGCAGGTGCCGATGTTCTGAGTTTTGCCGTCGCCGACGGCCCGGGCGGCAATATCACCATTGATGCCATAGCGTCGCTAGCCATCGACGGCCTCGGCGCCGACGGTTTCGGCGGTCAGATCTCCACCGTCAGCACCAACGGCGCGACCGGCCCGGTCGGCGCCGTGTCGGCCCGTGCACCGGTCGTTGCCATCGACGGCGGTGCCATCAACAGCCTCAGTTTTGGCGCCGGTGCGACCGGTGCCGTTGGTGTCATTGGCGATGCGGTGTCGCTTGTTAATGGCGGGGCCATCGGTACCACGGCGCTTGGTTTCGGCGACGCCGGCAACGTGGTGGTGCGCGGCGCCCAGCGCGTCGACATTATCGGTGAGGATGCGACTGGCCTGCCGTCGCGGATCAATTCCCGGGCGGCCCAAGGCGGCAATACCGGCGCTGTCGGTATCGCCGGCGGCACCGTCACCATAAACGGCGGCGCCGTTTCCGCCAGTTCAACCTTGGACGGCGATGCCGGCGACATTGTCTTTGAAGTCGACAATTTGCTGATGAGCGGCGGTGCGAACGTTTTCGCCAACAATTCCGGAAACGGACGCGGTGCCGTCATTATCATTAGGGCGGATACCCGCGTTGAGCTGGTCAACGATTTCGAAAACGACCTTGTGACAAGCCTTTTTAATGATGCCGTGGGTGACGGTGATGGTGGTGCATTGTCCGTTGAAACACCGTTGTTTCAATCTCGCGGTGGTTTCGTTTCTTCCAGCACGATTGCCCCGCAGGGCCTCGGCGCGGCGGGCGGCATCATTATGAATGTCGGGCGATTGGAACTCACCGACGGTGCGGTACTCTCGTCTACGTCCCGGTCGCTTGGCCGGGGCGGCAACATCACGATCAAGGCCAGCAAGAAGGTGGTCGTCGGCGACCGTGGCATCGGCCAGTTTCCGTCTTCGATCACCAGTGATACCGGCAATGGGTCGACGCTGTCGGGGGGCGGCAAGGGCGGCGTTATCGAAATCACCACGCCGCAGTTGGAGATCGACGGCGGCCAGCTGTCGTCAACCAGTTTTGGCGATAGCGACGCCGGGCGCATTACGCTGTTTGTCGAGCGGCTTGATATGACGGCCGGTGCATCGATCGTCGCTGACGCTTTCGCGGCCGGTAACGGCGGTGAGATCGAAGTGCTGGCATCCGAACGCGCGCGGATTGTCGGTGACGGAACGGTGTTCGGCAGCACCATCACCAGCCGTGCCGTGCCCGGCTCAACCGGTGATGCGGGCAAGATCACCATGTTGACGCCATTGATCGACCTTAAGGGAGGATTGATTGGTGCGGAAACATTTTCGGCTGGACAGGCGGGCCGGGTCGGGTTGCTGGCCGACCGCATCTTGATTTCCGATGCTGGAGCGGTTGAAAGCAGTAGCTTCGGGGCCGGTGCCGGAGGCGATGTTGACGTTACGGCACGGGTGGAACTCAGAATTACCAGCCCGAGGGATGCGTCGGACCTCGCCCGTTCGAAAATCACGTCGACGACCGCCGGCGGCGGTGCGGCCGGGGACGTCAGCCTTGACGCACCGATTGTCGTTTTGGATGGACGAGCTTTCGTCACGGCAGAAGGCGCGGGTGGCGCGGACGCCGGTCGGATTAAGATTCTGGGTGGCTTCTTGGGTGTCTTGAACGGCGCGCGGATAACTTCGGATACTGAAGATGGCCAGGGCGGCAATATTTCTATCGAGTTGACGAAGCTTTTTCAGCTATCGGGTACCGATGCCAATGGTATTCCGAGTGTTGTATCGACCAGCAGTTTTGGCGCCGGTGACGGCGGCACCATCGCCGTCACGGCACCGAAAATCGCCATGCAGGGTACGGCCATAATTGCCATAGGTATCGGCACCGGTAACGCCGGCGACTTGACGTTTGTTGCGTCCGACACTTTCGAAGCGACCAACGCGGCGGTTTCGACGCAAACTGAGGGTGCCGAAGGCGGTGACATCACGTTCGAAGTCGGGCGCCTGTTTTCCTTAAAGGGCAGTGGGGTTACGACATCTGTCCAGGCGGGTGCCGGCGACGGCGGCAATATTGCCATCGACCCGATATTCGTGGTGTTGCGTGATTCCCGCATCGAGGCCAACGCGTTCGGCGGCAATGGCGGCAATATCTCCATCGTCGCCGACAATTTCTTGGCCGATGAAGCAAGCGTCGTCCGTGCCTCGTCCGCGCTCGGCATCGACGGCGATGTTCTGATCGACACCCTGGACGGCGACGTCACCAGCGGCCTTACCAAGCTCCCGGGCGGATTCCTCGAAGCCGCGGCCAAATTGGCCCAGCAATGCAATGCCCGCGGTGGGCAGACCCGTGCCAGTCTAACGGCGACCGGACGCGGCGCTTTGCCGGGAGGTCCCGGCACGTACATGAACGCCGCTCTTATGGTGCCGTCCGAGCCTATTCCACCTGCGGCCACTCAAGCCATGCCGTTCGACCCAGGAAAAGTCGCCGTTCTCTCGACGCCGACCGGAGCCGGACCGGCAATCATCCTGCGTTGCGCCGACCTCGGGACGAAGTCTGCCGCCGGTTAAAGCAACCTGCGTTCATTCGAACGCAGATAAGGTGCTCTAACATTTTGGTCTAGGCGGCGGTGCGATGGCCTTCCTTTGAGACCCAGGCTTCAGTGTCGTCGAGGGCCTTGCCGAAGCGATCGAACATCTCGTCGATTTCCGATTCGGTAATGATCAACGGCGGACAGAAGCCGATGGAATCCCCCAGCGCCCGATGCAGCAAGCCATAATGTTGGCTGCGGGTGCTGCAATAGGGCCCGACAGCAGCGGTCGGCGCAAAAGCGGTCTTGTTGGCCTTGTCGGCGACCAGTTCAACGGCGCCGATCATGCCGACGCCACGGGTTTCCCCGACCAACGGATGATCGGCGAAACTGTGCAGGCGCTTCTGGAACCGGCCCATGACAGTGCGGGTGTGGCCGAGTAGGTCGCGCTCTTCCATCAATTCAATGGTCCTGAGAGCAACGGCGGCGGGTACCGGATGGCCGCCATAGGTAAAGCCGTGCCCGAACGTGCCGATCTTTTTGCTTTCGTCGACCATCGCCTGGTACATGTCTTCGTCGATCATCACCGCGCCGATCGGCAGATAGGCCGACGACAATGCCTTGGCGCAGGATAGCGAATGCGGCTTCATGTCGAACGTCTCCGCGCCCCACATGTTGCCGGTACGGCCAAAGCCGCAGATCACTTCGTCGGTGATCATGCGAACGTCATACTTGTCGAGGACCGCCTGGATCTTCGGGAAATAGCCGGCCGGCGGTACAAGAACCCCGCCGGCGCCCATGACCGGTTCGGCGATTAAGCCGGCGACCGTGTCCGGGCCTTCGTCCAGGATCTGCTGCTCGAGTTGGGCGGCGAGGCGGGTCGAGAAATCTTCTTCCGTTTCGCCGGCTTCCGCTTCGCGATAATAGTGTGGCGTCGCGGCATGCTTGACCTGCGGGATCGGCAGGTCGAAATCACGATGATTGGCCGGCAGTCCGGTCAGGCTGGCCGAGGCGACGGTGACGCCGTGATAGCCTTTGATGCGGCTGATGATCTTTTTCTTTTCCGGCCGACCGCGGGCATTGTTGTAGTACCAAAGCAACTTCACTTGGCTGTCGTTGGCTTCGGAGCCGGAGCAGACGAAAAATACTTTGGAGAAGGCCGCCGGCGCTATTTCCTTGAGCTTCTCAGCCAGATCGATCAGAACGCCGGTCGATTTATGGGCAAACGCGTGATAGTAGGGCAGTTTGCGCATCTGCTCGACAGCCGCCTCGATCAGCTCTTCCTCGCCGAACCCAAAGGACGTGCACCACAGCCCGGCAAGGCCTTCGATATATTCCTTGCCCTGGTCGTCGTAGACGAAGATTCCTTTACCCCGTTCCATAATCATCGGCCCACTTTCCTCGTGGACGGCGAGGTTGGTGTAAGGGTGGATTACGTTTGCGATGTCGCGATGGGCGGCGGAATTGCTGCGCATGACCTGGGTGCTCCCGAAATCGATAGTCGCCGGTAGACGAATCAGCCCGAGTATAGCGCCGCCGGGCAGGGCCGATAAAGGGCGCGCGGCGAACAAAATTCCGTCAATTTTGTGGCTTGCCAAGACCCGTATTTAAACCGGGACCAATCCATACGGCGCCAACGTCACCCTTCGACGAGATAATTGAAGAGAAATTCCTCGCCCTCTTCGTAGCTCAGGGCATCTCCGGCAATGATATGGGCGGCGCCCTGAAGACATTCCAAGAGCGAGGGGTGGGGCATGATAGAATCCAGGAAATAGGTATAAGGCAGGGCCTGGTCGACCAATATGGATGCAGCGCCGACGATGGCGTCGGCGTCTCTGCCGATGGCGCGCACCCCCAATATACGATCGTCTCCCTCCGGACCGACGATCAGCTTGACGAATCCAATGGGTGGGAACATGGCGTGAGCGCGGTGGTTCCGGCCGTAGGGATATTTGCCGACCCTGACGTCGCCATGCTTTTCCCGTGCCACGGTCTCGGTTAGACCGGCACCCGCAATCATCGGTACGGTGAAAATGATGTACGGCACATGATCCAAGTTCAATGTACAGTCCTGGCCTAGAATGCCATAGGCGGCACGGCGGCCCTCCGCCTCGGCGACGTGGACCAGCGCAATATCCATCGGCGTGTTTCGTTGCCCCACATCGCCGACGGCATAGATGTGCTCGACGTTGGTTTTCATGTCGTCGCCGACTTTGATGTAACCGCGATCATCGAAACCGACACCGGCGGCGTCCAAATTCAAGCCGCCGGTGTTGGGCGTGCGCCCGACCGCGAACAGCACGCTGGCGGTTTCCGCGCGCTGGCCATTGGACAATGACGTGATCACGCTGGCCTCACCGACCGCCAACCCTTCGAACCGACAGGAGGGAATGACGTTGACGCCGCGCATCGACAATCCGCGCGCGAGAAATTGGCTGACATCTTCGTCTTCGCTGGACAGAATGCGGTCCTGGGTGTCGACCAACGTCACCTTGGAGCCCAGTTCGCTGTAAATCGAGGCGAATTCGCAGCCGATGATGCCCGCGCCCAGGATCAACAAGGATTCGGGCAATGACGTCAACTTGACGATTTCATCACTCGTCAGAACCCGATTGCCGTCGACCGTGACCCCCGGCAAGACGCGCGGCACGGTTCCGGTGGCAAGGATGAAGCTGTTGGCTCGGATCGTATCGCCGCCGACGCGAACGGTGTTCGGATCGATGAATTGGCCACGGCCCTTGACCAGCTCTATGCCTAATCGATCCATGCGCGTTTGGATGCTCGCTCCAAGGTCCTTTGCGGCGCGCTCGATGCCCTGCTCGACGGCCCCGAAGCTCGGGGCGGATGGCAAATCGAACAAATCTCGGCGCATTGTTGCATGGGCAAATAGCCGCGCGATCTCGAAACTCGCCTTGGACTTAAACGCACCCTCGATGCCGTATCCCATCAGGTGCCCGTCGTTGACGACCAGCACCTCGCGGCCCTGCAAGGCCAACGTCACCGCCGCGCTGAGCCCGCCGGGGCCGGCGCCAATGACGACAACATCTGCGTCCCGTTCCATAAGGCCTCGTTCCTCTCCGTTCCGCTACGAAAGCAACTATATCTCATTTGCCGCCGACCGGTGCACTATTGAAAACGGTCGTCGTCGGCGCTGGCCGTAACGCCCGCGGCTCCGTAAGCGCCAATCTAAAAACGATCAACATCACCATGACTTGCCGGCACGTGGTGTACGCAGTAAGTGAATTCAGCTCTAATTGTTCTTTTGCGTCGCCGACGGACCTAACTTTTCGATCGACGTAGATATAGACGCAACAATCGTGTCCACCAACGAAAAGAAAATATCGATCGAATATCCGATCAGAAAGGCGATTGCATACGCGCCGAGCGGTAGCGTGGGGGGCAACAGTCCATCCGCCGCGTCCGGGCTCCAGAACCACCCAAACGCGATGCCGCCTAAAGCCCCCAGCGCGATCCGCATGATCGCCCGACCAATCCGAGGGTCGGGGCGCATTCTGTCCAAGCAAGCGCGGAGCTGATAGACGACCGCGCCGAACATGCCAAAAATAGCCGGAAGCAACCAAAGACTTACGAACTCGATATTTTGCAGCAAGTCAGCTTTGTTATATTTCGTTGCACCAACTGGTATGATACCGATGGTCAGGCATTTGATAAAGTCAACACTGGCACTGTCTGCGGTGGTATATTCATTTAGCTTGTTTAAGACGCCAGTAATATTGTTGCTGATGTCACCAGTTTTGTCTTTTAATTTAACCAGTGTCTTCAGTCGGTCAACGCAATAACCAAAATCTGAGATCGGTGGAGGCCCGACTTGCGGAATTTCGAGTCTACTCTTGTACACATTGTAATCTTTGAGCAAAATATCTAAATCTTGTTCCAGTATTGCATCAGTAAGGCGAAAATACAGGCCTATAACAAGTTCATATTCTTCTTTTGCGTCCAATACCCTTAGTGATATATTTCGAGCGTCTCTCAATATATCCATAAACTCAGTTCGTTCTTCTAGCCCGTTTATTTTGTCTATGTCAAAACCTATAATGTACTTATCAATTATCTTAGTATGTATTTTATTTTCTTGTCCAATTATGTCTTTTTCAAATACTTCACTTATCGATTCTGCTCGCTTTTGCCATTGCGTATAGTGAATCGAAATCAATATCAAAATGAATGCAAGAACGATGAAGAAAATGCGGCTCGGGCTAAACCGGTGGAATAAGCTTGGCTGTTCGATAAACGGATCCCACCCGGATTTTAGATCGATCAACGTAACAGGAGTAATTGCGCGTAAGGCGTTGTCGAGGGAACTCTGAAGACTGACAACTTCCTGGCTGTGCCATCCGAGGTCTGGATTGACCTTGGCCGACCGGATCGCTTCGAACAAGGAACTATCCGGGAGCCGTCCCGCCCGCTGGCCAAATGCGGCGACGAGGATCGCATCTTCAAGAAGCTGATCCAGTAGTTGATCCATCATGTGCCTTCAGTAATTTTGGTCTTCTCAGCCAAGAACGCCGCTAACGGTTCCGCACTTGCAAGGAGCGCCAGGTTGACCTTTCACACTGACCCAGCACCAGAAATTGGGCGTGAAGCAAATCGTGCCGGGTACGTGGGGGGGCACCTGCGCCGATGCCATATTCAGCCAGAGCGCAATGATGAGTCCGATCGCAATGCCAATATTGCGTTGTATGGGCGTCAACGAAACCTCCCGGGATTGGCATACACTCAACGAGGGTATAGCAATCTGGCGAGGGTTCACAAGCAGGATTTCGTGGTTGGATCGCCGCTTAATGCCCGCTTACGCGGAAGGCTCATTTGTTCCAAACCGTTGCGCTCTGACCACCCACCTATTGCCGCGTTGCGATCAAGCCGGCCATAACAAAACTTCGTAGGTTTCTGACCGCACCAGCATTTCCCATTTTGAAATCGCGCTTTGCTCGCAAGGTTAAGTTCAGAAAATCGGTGGCTCTCAGCGCTTGTCGCGACGGCCGCGGTTCCGTAATCTCCGGACCGGAACCAAACAGTGCTTTCGGGAGGTGTCATGTTAGTCGGATTGATGCAGGATCGGCCGCTCCTGATCTCGAGTCTGATCGAATTTGCCGATATTTACCACGGCGAATCGGAGATCGTTTCGCGATCCGTCGAGGGACCGATCCATCGCAGTTGCTATCGTGACGTCCACCGCCGCGCGAAGCAGCTGGCCAAGGCCCTTCAGGCGCTCGGATGCAGTGAGGGCGACCGCGTCGCGACCCTAGCCTGGAACGGCTACCGCCATCTGGAATCCTATTTTGCGGTTTCCGGCATGGGCGCGGTGCTGCACACCATCAATCCGCGGCTGTTCCCGGAGCAGATCGTCTATATCGCCAACCATGCTGAAGACAAGGTCATCTTCACCGACCTGACGTTCGTGCCGTTGTTGGAGCAACTGGCCGATCAGCTGACGTCGGTAACCGGTTTTGTGATCATGACCGACGAAGATCACATGCCCGATACCAGTTTGCCGAACGCCCATTGTTACGAAAGCCTCGTCGCCGGACAGGATGACGATTATGTCTGGCCGTTACTCGACGAACGCTCGGCTTCAAGCCTGTGCTACACCTCTGGCACGACCGGCAACCCGAAAGGTGTCTTGTATGGTCACCGGTCGACAGTCCTGCACAGTTTTGCCGCCTGCATGCGTGACGTGCTCGGCATGGCGAGCCAAGAAGTGCTGATGCCGGTGGTGCCGATGTTTCATGCCAACGCCTGGGGCACGCCTTATGCCGCGGCCATGTGCGGCACGAAGATGGTGTTTCCCGGCGCCATGATGGACGGAGCCTCGATCTACGAGCTGCTCGACACCGAGCAGGTGTCGCTCACTTTGGCGGTGCCCACGGTCTGGCTGATGCTGTTGCAGCATCTCCAGGAAAGCGGCAAGAAGCTGCCGTACCTGAACAAAGTCGTGATCGGCGGTTCCGCCGCGCCGCGTTCCATGATCGAGGCTTTCGAACGCGACTATGACGTTGAGGTCGTGCATGCCTGGGGTATGACGGAAATGAGCCCGCTCGGTACCGCCGGCAACCTCAAGCCCAAGCATCGGGACATCGGCCTCGACGCCAGTCTGGACATCAAGAGCAAGCAAGGCCGGGCGGTCTACGGTGTCGACATGAAAATCGTCGACGATGACGGCGCGGAACTGCCGCGCGACGGCGTCGCCTTCGGCAATTTGCTGGTTCGCGGGCCCTGGATAACCAACGGCTATTTCAAGGGCGAGGGCGGCACGGTCTTGGACAACGACGACTGGTTCGATACCGGCGATGTCGCAACCCTCGACCCCGATGGCTACATGCAGATCACCGACCGCTCCAAGGACGTCATCAAATCGGGCGGCGAATGGATCAGTTCGATCGATCTGGAGAACGACGCGGTCGGCCATCCGGCGGTGCAGGAAGCCGCCGTCATCGGCGTCGCCCACCCGAAATGGGACGAACGGCCGCTGTTGCTGGTGGTCAAGGCGGAAGGCGCAGAGGTGAACCGTGAGGAGTTGCTGGAATACATGGCCACCAAAGTCGCCAAATGGCAACTGCCCGACGATGTCGTGTTCGTCGAAGAACTGCCTCATACGGCGACAGGTAAGCTGCTCAAGACCAAACTGCGCGAGGATTTCAAGGATCACAAGCTGCCGACGGCTCCGTAGAGCAGTTTCGGAGAATACGGGGTCATTTGATGGGAGCAAATCGGCATTTTGGGCAGGCGCGGTGCGCAGCGCGATGTGGGACATCGGGCAAGCATCGCAACGCACCCGAAAAGCCGATTTTCCCCACCGAAGGCCGGGTTCTTTTGCGTTGTGGCGGCGTCGCGCGTCTTATCCGATGCCCCACATCGCATGGCGACGCGCTCCTTGCCACAACGCAAAATAATCCCGGTCAAATGACCCCGTATTCTCCGAAACTGCTCTAAGGTGAGAAAAGGAGGGCGTCTTGCCGCATTCCCGCTACCTGCCGGATAAGATGGGTCAGGCCACGGTATCGCCCGACGGTACCTTTGAGGCCGGTTCCTTTCAGGAATTCACCGTTACCTACACAGCCGGCTATTTCGGCATCGACGATACCGGTTCGATCAAGATCGTGCACCGCTTCGCCTCCGACATGGGCCGGCCGCAGTTCGATGACCCGTCGGCTGCCAATTACGTGACGGCCGAGGCCAGCAATGGTGCCGTTCTGCATCTGGAATACGACCAAAAACGCAACATCCGCCCGTGGGACAAGACGCTCTACATCAAGGTCGTGCGGGGTTTTTTGCGGGAAGGCGATCAAATCATCGTCCGTTTCGGCGACCGCCGCCACGGCGGGCCCGGCATGCGGCTGCAGACGTTCTGCGAACAAACGTTTGAGTTTCGCGTCCTGGTCGACGCCATCGCGACCTACAATTACGTCGAACTGCCGACCCAGCCCGAGATCGCGATCGTGCCGGGACCGCCGGTGCTTTGGAAAGCAATCCTGCCGACGACACGCACGACCGGCCAGCGTTTTCGGTTGAGCGTTAAGGCTGAGGACAAATGGGGTAATCCGTCGAACCAATGTACCGATACGGTGCGGTTCCGGCCAAGCAGCCCGGTCTCCGGGCTGCCGGACACGGCCGCGTTTTCAGCCGGCGCGTACGCGCTGCAGATAGATGGTCTGTCGGTCGACGGCATCGGCGACCTGACGATCGATTTGCTGGACGAGGCCGACCGCCGGCTCGCGACCTCCAACCCGCTTCGCATCGTCGAGACGGCGGCATTGCTGCCCTATTGGGCGGATTTGCATGGCCAATCCGAAGAGACCATCGGCACCAACTCGGCCCGTGATTTCTATGAGTTCGCGCGCGACAAAGCGTTCCTCGACGCCTGTTCCCATCAGGGCAATGATTTCCAGATTACCAGTGAATTTTGGGCGCATCTGAACGATCTCTCCCGGGAACTGAGCGTCGACGGCGAGTTCGTGGTTTTCCCGGGCTACGAATGGTCCGGCAATACCGGTCTCGGCGGCGACCGCAACGTGCTGTTCATGGATGAGGGTCGGCAAATCCACCGCTCTTCCCACGCCTTGGTCGACGATCTCAGCGACGTCGAGACCGACGCCACCTCGGCCGAAGACCTGTTTCACGCGCTCGAAGGCGAAGACTGTGTGGTGTTCGCCCATATCGGCGGGCGTTATGCGGATATCACAATGGCCCACGACAGGCGCCTGGAACGGTCGGTCGAGGTGCATTCGGCCTGGGGCACGTTCGAATGGCTGATCCATGATGCCTTCGCGCAAGGGTATCGCGTCGGCATCGTTTCCAACTCCGATGGCCACAAAGGCCGGCCCGGCGCGTCGCATCCCGGCGCCACCAAATTCGGTGCTTATGGCGGCCTGACCTGCACGCTGGCGGATGAATTCTCGCGCGCCGGCCTGATCGAAGCCTTGCGCCGACGCCACCATTACGGCACCACCGGCTGCCGCATGATTCTCGACACGAACCTACGGTTCGATGAACCCGCTGAACTGTTTCAAGACGACCCGAATATGGGGCCGACGGCGTCGGCGCCGGTGCAGGAAGCCATGATGGGTGACATCCTGCGCTCCGCCGAGAATGCGGCGAGCTTTCGGATCGACATCCATGCAAGCGCGCCGATCGAACGGGTCGAGCTCCGCAACGGCATGGAGACGCTCGAGACATTCCGGCCATATTCGGCGTCCGACCTCGGCCGGCGCATTCGCGTGATCTGGGAAGGCTCGGAATATCGTGGCCGCGGCCGGGAAACCATTTGGGACGGCTCGGCCCGGCTCGACGGCAATGCATTCGAGCGCCTGGCGCCGATCAATCAGTTTAATTTGGACAAACGGTTCGACCAACCGACGCCCGATACAGTCGAATGGGCGGCCTTGACCACCGGCGGCTTCGGTGGCTTCGACGCCTGGCTTGCGGAGCCCGATGCCGGCACGCTTCGCATCGACACCGCGCTGGTGCAGGCAGAGATCGCGGTCGCCGACATTGGTCTGGAAGACATCGTCTTCGATGCCGACGGCTTGGACCGGCGAATACGGCTGTTCCGACTGCCGGACGAAAACGCGGAACGCCTGGCCACCATCGAGCGCCGGGTAGCGCTGCGCCAGGATCGCGATAACGCCTTCTACGTCCGCGTAACCCAGGAGGACGGCCATTTCATCTGGTCGTCGCCGATCTACGTGTTTCGCTAGTTCGCCGTGAAGAAAAGTCCTTCGCTACGCTCAGTGTACTTGTCTTCAGTTTTAGTAATGCGTTAGCGCATCTTGAGGCGGCTCGGCGATGCGCTAACAAGTATTTCGTTTGCAACAAATTGAGCCCTTCAGGCTCAATTTGTTGCGGACTCTGGTCATGACCGTAGGTCATGACCAGTTAGAGAAATGATCAAATCAGGCCGCCGGGCCGCCCCAAGGCCTGATTTGGCATTATTTCACCGGTAAAAAGTACACTGAGGCAAAGCCGAAGGACTTTTTAACGAACGATTCGCTAGCTTATAGGTGGTAGGTCGCGTCTGCGGTTGCCGGGCCGTCGGATTTGAGGCGACCTTCTGCGGCCATGTGGGTCAGGTGCGCCAATACCGATCGGCCGGCGGCCGTGTGCAGATGCTTGCCGACGTCCACATACATCACTGCCACCATCTCCGGAATGGTTTTGGGGCCGGATTTGAGGCATTCCACGATCTGGTTTTCGCGCGCGTGGCGATGGCCGATCAAGGCTTCGACAAATGGCTTGGGCGCATCGATCGACGGTCCGTGGGTCGGCCAATAGCGGGCGTCGTCGCGCCGCAACAGCTTGGTCAGGCTCGCCATGTAGGCGCGCATGTCGCCGTCCGGTGGCGAAATCACTGTGGTCGACCAGCCCATCACGTGATCGCCGGAGAACAGAATGTTTTCCTCGGCCAGGTGATAGCAGATGTGGTTCGACGTGTGGCCCGGCGTGTGCACCGCTTCCATGGTCCAGCCCTGGCCAGTGATGACGTCGCCGTCATCGATTTTCACGTCAGGCACGAAATCCCGGTCGCCGCCTTCCTCGACTTGCTGATCGCTGCTGGCACCGCCATGCGGTCCGTAGCCGTAGGTTTGCGCGCCGGTTTGCTCCTTCACCGGCCGCGCGGCGGGCGAATGGTCGATATGGGTGTGGGTGATCAACTGATGGCTGATCTCTTCTCCGCGCAAGGCGTGTAATATGGCATCGATATGGGCCTGGTCGAGCGGGCCGGCATCGATTACCGCGACCTTGCCGTGACCGACGATGTAGGTACCGGTGCCGCGGAAGGTGAAGGCGCTCGGGTTACGGGCCACGACCCGGCGAACCATCGGCGATAGCGTATCGGCGACGCCATATTCGAACGTGATGTCGTGGCGGAACGGTACTTTGGCGGCCATGGCTTGCTTCCTTGTGCGCGCTACCGTCCGGCGCTTGGCGCCAGACCGGTTCGAATTGACCCTATGTCGAGAACCCACTTATAGTTCGCCCGCTCGCCGCCGCCAATGGCCGCGGTAGGCTCCGGACCTGATACACTCCAGATGGCTTCAGGAGACACGAACATGAAGATGACCGGGATAATTGCCATCGCCACCCTGGTGATACCCTTGGCCACGGCCGACGCGGCGCAGCGCGGCGTTACCGGCACCGAAATCGTCATCGGACAGCACTCGACCCTGAGCGGCCCGGTCGCGCCCTGGGGGATCGGCGCGTCCAACGGCATTCGTATGCGCTTCAACGAGGTGAACGCCGACGGCGGCGTCAACGGTCGGACAATTCGGTTTGTCGTGGAGGACAATGCCTACCAGGTACAGATGGCGGTGCGCGCGGCCGACAAGTTGATCACGCGGGATCGGATCTTTGCCATGCTGGGTGGCCTCGGCACGCCGATGAACAATGCCGTGCTGGAGCGGCAGCTGGCGGCGACCGTGCCCAACCTGTTCCCGTTTTCGTCGGCACGCTCGATGACCGAGCCGTTCCATCGGCTCAAATTTGCCGGCAGTGCGACCTACTACGATCAAATGCGGGCCGGAGTGAAATATTTCGTTGATCGCAAAGCCAAGAAAAAAATCTGCTCTATGTATCAAGACTCCGACTTTGGCCGCGATGTCCAATCCGGGGTCGATGCGCAATTGAAAGCCATGGGGCTAACGCTTGCCTCGGTCACCACGCACAATGGTACCGATACCGACTTTTCCGGCGCGATGACCAAACACCAGGCTGCCGGCTGCGATTTGATCACCCTCGGCGCGATCATTCGTGATGCGATCCTGCCCATGGCGACGGCAAAAAAGATGGGCTGGCAGGTCGATTTCCTGACCTCCATCGCCAGCTTTAGTAAGATCGTCGCTGACGCCAAGGACGGCGTGACCGACGGCCTGCATGCCATGACGTTTTTCGAATACCCCTATCCGGACAGTTCGGAAAGCGATCGCCATTGGATTCAGGCCTATAAGGAACAATTTAAGGTCGACTATAATCAGGCTTCGGTTATCGGCTACATGATTGCCGATTTGACGGTGGTGGCCCTGGACCGCGCCGGCCGCGACTTGACCACGGACTCTTTCGTCAAGGCGATCGAGGGCATCAAAGGCTATCGCGGCCGGTTCGGCGGTCCGATGTTCAGTTTTTCGGAATCCAAGCATCGCGGCTCGAACAGCGCCTTCATCGCCGTGGTCAAGAACGGCCGCTGGTCGAAACTGACCAACAGCCTGAGCTATTAGCGACGCTGCGGCGCGGAATCTTTTTCCGGCAAGCCCGGGTCCGTGGCGATCAAACTTGGCCGGGCGACCAGGCGACCCCACCACGACGAGAGTTTTCGGTATTCGCCGAGCAGAGCCGCGCCTTCCGGCGCTTGGGCGAAATAGGCGATCATCGGTGCCAGGTGAATGTCGGCAAGCGAAATCCGGTCGCCGAACAGAAACGCCGCGTCATCAGCCAATGCCTCCAAAGCCTGTAACACCAGCGGCGACGCCTTGAGCCCGTCTTGGACGGCCGGTTCATCCGCCGGTGCGCCTTCTCGCGGCCCGAATACGCGGTGAGAAAAGACCTGGCGCACCATCGGCCAGTAGCCATAGGAATCGATAATGGCGATGATCTGCGTCATGCGGGCGCGGTCGGTGGCGGTGTCGGGCTGCAGGGCCGGACCGGGAAACGCTTCGTCGACATAGCGCGTGATCGCCGCGGTTTCGAAAATCACGGTCTGATCGTGCACCAATGTCGGCACCCGGCCGAACGGATTGAGGGCAAGGTATGATGGCGGCAGGTCTTCGGCGAACGGGTTGATCTCTACCGTCTCGTAGTCAACGCCCTTCTCCGCCAGGGCCACACGCGCAATTCGGCCATAGACGCTATAGTGGTAGTTATGCAGACACACAGGCATGGCTTGGGCCTTTTTCCATGACGCGATTGCCAACAGACCATAGCGGATAGCAGACAAGCGCCCAACGTTTCCGTATGGTCGGAATCCATTGTTGTATCGCGAACGTCGCGACACTGGACCAGGACCGCACGAACCATGCCAATGATCACCGATCAAACCCCCATAGCCTTTGACGATCCGTTGCCCGAGGCCGTGGATGTCGCCGTCATCGGCGCCGGCATTGCCGGCACCGCGACCGCTTTCTTTTTGGCGGAGCACGGCGTTCGCGTGTTGCTTTGCGAGAAGGGCCGGGTCGCGGGCGAACAATCGAGCCGCAATTGGGGTTGGGTCCGTCAGCAAGGCCGCGATCGGGCCGAGTTGCCGATCATGATGGAAGCCAACCGCATCTGGCGCGGCTTGGCCGAAAAAACCGGCGAGACGGACCTCACGTTCACCCAGTCGGGCTGCATCTATTTGACCGACAACCAGGCGACCCAGGACAAGCATGAAGACTGGCACGATATCGCCCGGCAGCACCAACTCGACACCAAGTTACTATCGCCGGCGGAAATCGAAGCGCGGCTGCCCGGCGTTCGCGGCGACTGGCTCGCCGGCATGGTGACGGAGACCGACGGACGCGCCGAGCCCTTTGTTGCCGTGCCCGCTTTGGCGAGGGCGGCGCGCCAGCTCGGCGCTTCAATTATCGAGGATTGCGCGGTCCGCACCCTCGATATCGAAGCTGGCCGGGTCGCCGGCGTGGTCACCGAAAAAGGCCGGGTGCGCTGTGACCAGTTGGTGTTGGCTGGCGGCGCCTGGTCGACCTATTTTGCCGCCAACGCTGGCGTGAACTTGCCACAACTGGCCGTACGATCGACTGTCGCGCGAACCGAAGCGGCGCCTGAGATCTTTACCAACAACATATCGGCGCCGGGATTGTCGCTGCGGCGGCGTGCTGATGGCGGCTACACGCTGGCAACCGGGGACTTGGCCGAGCACTACCTTTCCGCGGCGTCGTTCAAGTATTTCACCAAATTCCTTAAATTGTTGAGGCTGTCGTCTAGGGACGTACGCCTTCGGCTGGGCGCCCCGAAAGGCTATCCCGGAGCCTGGGGTTCTCCCAGCCGATGGACCGCCGACACGGTCAGCCCATTCGAACGCATGCGTGTGCTCAATCCGGCGCCATCGCAAGCCATTGTCGACCTAATCAAGAAACGCCTGCCCGGTCGCTATCCTGAGCTGCGAGATGCCAAAATTGCCGAAGCTTGGGGTGGCATGATCGACGTGACACCCGACGCGGTGCCGACGCTCGGCGAAGATGATCGGGTGAAAGGCCTCTATTTCGCCACCGGATTGAGTGGTCATGGCTTTGGCATTGGGCCGGCGATCGGCCGGATCATGGCCGATTTGGTGCGGGGCCGGCCCACCGGCCACGATCTCTCCCGCTTCCGGCCAGCGCGGTTCTTCGACGGCAGTGAAATCGTGCCCGGACCCTATTGAGGATATTGAGGAAAGTTGATCGTTTGGTTGGGCCTGAGGACGAGCTGATTTACGATGTTGCCATCATCGGCTATGGGCCGGTAGGCGCGACGTTCGCTAATCTGCTGGCCCGCGACGGCTTTCGCGTGGCCGTCATCGAACGCGAAACCGAGATCTACGACAAGCCGCGAGCGATCGTCATCGATCACGAAATATCCCGGGTGTTGCAATCCTGCGGCCTGGCCGACGCGGTTCATCAAATGGTATCGCCGCATCCCGGCACGGATTTCGTCAACCCAGCGGGCGACGTCATCATGCGCTACGATCCGATGGCACCGCCCTATCCGCTGGGCTGGCAACCGACCAGCATGTTCATCCAGCCAGAGTTCGAGGCTCTTTTGCGCGAGGCGGTTGATGGTCGCGCCGGTGTGGATGTGCTGTTGGGCTGGCAGGCAGATGACTTCTCGCAGAATGGTGAAAGCGTCCGTGTCGCCTGCACCGACAGCACCAGTGGCGTCGCCACTACCGTAAAGGCGCGCTACTTGGTCGGCTGCGACGGCGCTAATTCTTCGGTGCGCAAACAATTGGCGCTACCGGTCGAAGACCTGGCATTCGACGAATGGTGGATCGTCGTCGATACATGGTTCGACGGCTCGGAAGCGCTGCCGGATAAATGCATCCAATATTGCCATCCCGCGCGGCCGGCAACGTTCATTCGCGGGCCGCGCAATCTGCGGCGGTGGGAAATTAAGCTGCTGCCGGGCGAACGGCCGGAGGATTTTGCTGACGAGGCGGCGATCCTCGGGCAATTGTCGCGCTTCGTGTCGCCGGACGCCATAGAAATCTGGCGCGCGGCGGTTTACCGCTTTCATGCCGTCGTTGCCGAACAATGGCGCGCCGACCGCGTCTTCATCATGGGTGACGCCGCCCATCAAATGCCGCCGTTCATGGGTCAGGGCATGTGTTCAGGCATGCGCGATGCAGCCAATCTGGCGTGGAAGCTGCGGTTCGTGGAGAAACAGGGCGCAAATCCCGGCTTGCTCGACAGCTACGCCGACGAACGCCGGCCGCACATAACCGAACTCACGCGCACGACCAAAGCGTTCGGCAAGATCATCGGCATATTGGACGAAAGCGAGGCGGTGGCCCGTCACACCGAGCTCAAGCGTGACCTCGACGCCGGTGCGGCGGAAACCGTTCGCCAGAATTTCATCCCCGGCCTCTCGGCCGGTCTGGTCGATTTTGGCCGGGCAGACGCCGCGGCCGGGACGCTGTTCGTCCAACCAAGCGTTCGGGACTGTGAGGGTCGGACGTGTTTGCTTGACGACCTGATTGGCTCAAATTTCCTGCTCGCCGCCCGATCCATGCAAGCGATGAGTTGGCTGACTGATAAAAGCGCCAGGATTTGGGGCAAGCTCGATGGCCGGCAGGTCGTTATCGGCGACGCAGGCCGTGTACAAGACGGCGTCCTTTGTGTTTCGGATTGTGATGGTCTGTTCGAAGGGTGGTGCCGATCGAGCGCGTGCGACGTTGCCTTGGTGCGACCCGACGGCTATGTCTTCGGCACCGCAAAAGACGCACAGACTCTGGAACGGTTGGTCAGCGATCTCGATCGGATGATGTTTGGCTGAAGACGGTGGAAATTCAGCTACCGCCCAACCGACCGCACCTTGCGCGGTGCTGCGGCCCAGATACAGCCAATCGAAACCAGGCACAACGCTAGAGAACATTGAAAGCCGCTTTCATAGCTACCTTCCAGGTCATAAAGGTAGCCGAGTACCCATGGGCCGGCGGCGGCACCCAGGCTTGCGGCCAGGCTGAGCGTGCCGAAAATGGTGCCGTAATGCTTGCCTTGGAAGATATCGGCGGGGATCGCGGCGTAGATCGGGGCAATGCCGAAGCCGAACAGGCCTTGGGCGCCGACCATTAAGTACATCAGCACCGGGTCAGGATTGTTGGGCATCAACAACAGCAGCCCGTAGCAGGCGGCAAATCCAAGCGCCGCCACGGTCCAGCTCCATTCCCGGCCGATATGGTCGGACATGGCGCCGACACCGATCTGGCCGGCGATACCGGCCAAGCCCACCAAACCGAGGGCCCAGGCCGCTTCTTGGCGGCCGAACCCAACTTCGATCAAGAATTTGGTTTGATGAACCTGGATGCCGTACCAGGCGAACAGCGCCGAGAAGGAGGCAACACACAGCCACCAAAAACGCGCGGTCCGCATGGCGCGGCGCAATGTCCAATCGATCGCCGCCCAGTCGGCGTCGACGACCCGGCTCGATCGCGCATTTGACACTGTGCCCGGCGCCGGAGCGACCTCACCGTCCGGTGCGAGGCCAAGGTCCTGGGGGCGGCGCCGCTGAAACAAAAGGTTCAGCGGCACGACCACGACGACCACCAAAATGGCAAGTGCCCAACTGGCGGTGCGCCAGCCCGAGGCGTCGATCATCGCCTGTAGCCACGGCAACACCATGATGGAACCGACGCCGACGCCGGCGAAAGCAATGCCGATGGCCAGGCCGCGGCGACGGTCGAACCAATTCGGCAGGAACGTCGAATGGCCGATATAGCTCATCACCACGTTGAGCCCGACAACCAGCACGCCAAAGGTCGCGTAAAGGTGCCATGGCTCGGAGATATAAGTCGCGAGGACCAGCCCGATGCTCATGATGATCGCGGCGGCAGGGATCAGCAGGCGCGGGCCGGAGCGGTCCATGGCCATGCCGATGAACGGCGAGAGCACTGTCGCCACCAAAAACCCAACCGAAAAGGCCGCCGCGGTCGCGGCCCGGGACCAGCCGAACTCGGTAAGAATCGGCGGATACAGCAAGGAAAACGCCGTCCGCGCATTGACGCCGATCGCGAGCGTGACAAAGGCGACGGCAATAACCACCCAGCCATAGAAAAACGGCAGACGCGTATAGAATGAAGTACCGGCCCGATCGGCCCGTGAACGGTCAGTGGACATTACCGTACCTACCCTAGAGCATGATCGACCTACTCGGGGTCATTTGACCGGGATTATTTTGCGCTGTGGCAATGAGCGCGTCGCCATGCGATGTGGGACATCGGATAAGACGCGCGAAGCGGCCACAACGCAAAAGAACCCGGCCTTCGGTGGGGCAAATCGGCTTTTCGGGTGCGTTGCGATGCTTGGTCACTTGAACAAGGGGTATCCCTTGTTCAAGCCCACATCGCGCTGCGCACCGCGCCTGCCCGAAAAG